>Ga0302325_10000019_pt1 | contig 465677 bp, 399 predicted proteins | sample Palsa_T0_2_FD_201948 | JGI IMG/M metagenome (GOLD analysis project Ga0302325, IMG submission 201948) | Peat permafrost microbial communities from Stordalen Mire near Abisko, Sweden - Palsa_T0_2 | ecosystem: Environmental > Terrestrial > Soil > Palsa > Peat permafrost | place: Sweden: Abisko...
CCGCCGGTGATGGAGAGCGTTGCGCCAGAGACAGTGCAGGCCGTGGAAACGCCCACACTGTACGTGACAAGGCCCGTTCCGCTGCCGCCGCTGGCCGTCAGCGTCTGCTGGGTGTTGTAGGTCGATGGCGAAATGACGTTCACGGTCAGCGCGGCCTGGGTTGCTGGCTGCACGGTGACGCTTGCCGCCGTCGATGTGGCGCTGTTGTAGTTCGTGTCTGCCGCTTTGGTCGCGGTCACGGAACAGGTTCCTGTGCCGCCGGTGATGGAGAGCGTTGCGCCAGAGACAGTGCAGGCCGTGGAAACGCCCACACTGTACGTGACGAGGCCCGTTCCGCCGCCGCCCGAAATCGTCAGCGTCTGCTGGGTGTTGTAGGTTGCCGGTGAGGTCACGTTCACCGTCAGCGTTACCTGGTTGACCATATCGACAGTCAGCGAATACGTCTGCGTGGTCGAGTAGGGTCCCGTTCCCGTGCTGCTGTCGGTCGCCTGAATGACGAAGCTGGAATAGACTCCCGCGGCGGTTGGCGTTCCGGAGATTGCTCCGGTCGACGAGTTCACAGACAGTCCGGGAGGCGCTCCGGAAAGCATCAGGTAGGTGTAGGGCGCCGTCCCTCCCGTCGCTGCAGAGATCGACTGGGAATAAGCAGTGTTATACGTCGCGTCCGGCAGTGAAGTAACAGCCAGCGTAATCGTTGGCGCGGCGATCGTCATCGCGTAGATTTGGCTACCCGTAACGCCATTCGCCGAATCCGTCGCCGTGATCTGAATATTACTGAATGTTCCACCGGCTGTTGGCGTTCCGGAGATCGTTCCTCCGGCGCTGAGCGAGAGCCCCGCCGGCAAAGCGCCGCTGGTCACGGCAAACGTATAGGGCCCCGTACCTCCGGTCACAGACAGTGACTGCGGTGTGAGTACGACACCCACAGTCCCACTCCCGAGAGGAGAAGGGGTGGTAAAAGTGATCAATTCGCCCGTGCCGCTCAAATTGATGGCCTGTGTTGCGGAAACCGCGTTGTCGTGGTTGTCTGTTAACGTGAGCGTGCCGGCGTATGCCTGCGCCAGTGCGGGAGAGAAATCGACGGCATCGATGCAACCGGTTCCCTGAGTGATTGGATTGGTCGTGCAAGTCGTGCTCGCGTCCAGCGTGAACGAGCCGTTTGACTGCGTTGTGGCATCGAAGGCGGTTGTGGCGATGGTCAGGTTGGCATTGCCGATATTGGAAACAGTCACGGACATGGGCGCGGTGGTGGCGGCAACGGTCGCGGTGGCAAAGGCCAGCGTGGGCGCAGCGCTCAGATTCAGCTCTGCGATATTCGTAGCGCCGGACGCAGCCACAAAAATGTCACCCGCCGCATCGAGCGCGACGCCGAGCGGATTGGTGACGCCGGTGCTGATCGTGGTGTTGCCGTAGCTGTTGGCGGCGATCAGCTCATCCACTTTACTGTTGGTGAAGTCGGTGAAGTACACGTTGCCGCTGGCGTCAACCGCGAGTCCATTCGGCACTCCGATCGCAGTCGCGATCAAGGGCGTCACCGTCACGTATCCACCTAGCGCGAGGATCTCGCTCACCGATTTCGCCGACGAGTCGGCAACGTACAGGTTCGCGCTGCCATCGAGTGCTATGGCGGAGGGCGAGGGGAAGCTGCTGTTGTTTAGCGTGTCCACGGTCGTATAGGCAGGCGCGACGATCTCCTCGACCGCAGCGTTTCCGGTATCCGCAACAAAGACGTTCCCCGCCCCGTCCACTGCAACCCCTTGGGGACCACTGAAGCCGCTGGCGAGTGAATTCAACGCGGTATATGCGGGAGCTAACAGCTCATCGATCTGCCCGCTTCCTGTATCGGCGACGAACACGTTGCCGGCTCCGTCGACGGCAACGCCGGCGGGACTGGTGAAACCTGCGTTGAGCGTCGATTCGGCGTAGGCGCTCGTCTCCACGAACTCGTCAACAGCGTGATTCACGCCGCCGTCCGCGACAAAAATATTCCCCTGCCGGTCGACTGCCAGGCCATACGGTGACACGAGCCCCGAGCCATCGTTGATAACCGGAGCTGGACTCGTCAGGAACGTGATTTGCGGACCTGTGCCGGTACCGCTGATGTAGCCAGTGGCGATTCGACTGGGGGTGTTATCAGAGAGCACCACCGCGCCGTTCACAGGCCCGGCTGAAGCAGGCGTAAGGCTAACGTTCACGATGCAGGTGTTACCCGCAACATAGGCCGTTGCGGCGCAGCCGCTACCACCTTCACCGCCCGCGTCTGCAAAATCCAGCCCGGCTTGCCCTTGTGTGAGCACCTGAGAAGGCGTCGCGTTCAGCGTGACCCCTGCGCCAAAATCGAAATAGGCCGTAACCGTGGCGCTGGCGCTGCCCACGCTGACGGATCCCAAATTGAATGAATTCTGCCGCGCTGCCACCAGACGATTGTTGGCGTAGTCGGCAATGAAAATATCGCTCTTGCCATCGATCGCAATGCCCAATGGCTGAAACAAACCGGCGCCAATGTTGAGCTGGCAACTGCTCAATACGCATCCCGAGGGGATCTCCATGGCCACGTTGCTGCCGTATTCGGTGAAATATACATTTCCCAGCCCATCCGCTGCGACTCCGGTGGGGCTTGAGAGTCCCGTGGCGAGCACCGTCTGACAGGTCCACGGCGTTCCACAGCTTGCTGGGTATTCGTCCACCTGGTTCCCGAGAAACTCCGTGACGTAAAGATTGCCTGCCGCGTCGAATGCCAATCCAAATGGGTCGCTCAGCAAACTGATGACAATCGTCGGGGCCCCGAAGCTGCCCGACCAAGGAAGTTCGACCACGTTACCGTTGTTAGAATCCGTAATGAATAAGTCGCCTGTTGAGTCGAGCGCAACGCCACTTGGATTGTTTAGTCCCGTGTCAACAACGGTTCCGCAACCAGCGCTGGCGCAGGGTGGGGTAATCTCTACCACATTATTTGTTGCACCGTCGTTTACGATGAACAGGTTCCCCGAAGAATCGATTGCCAGGGCGGCAGGTTGGTCGAGGCCGGTGACCACCACCACTTGGCAAGAAGTGGTGGCGCACCCCACGGGGATTTCGATGACACTATCATTGGCGTCGTCAGCAAAGTAAAGATCTCCTGCGGCATCGAATGCGACTGCAGCCGGCGCCGGTGTAAACGTTTGGGAAAGAACCGTCACCGGCATTTGAAATCCGACGGATGAAACAAATTGGGCACGAACGGGCGCCGGGCAAGCTGTAATCAGCGCAAGCGCAAAAAAAAGCATGAGTGCTGAAGCAATAAAACGGGCAAATGTGCGAAATCCCGCCGATGCCGCGGGTATGTCCTGAATCGATGTCATTGGGAGTTCCCTTCTTCTCTCTAGCTTTGCCGCGGTGCAGTGATTCCGAACAGGTCACGGCACTTTCTGCGCAAGGGAACTGACCAAAATGGGCGAATCACCTCCTTTGGGAATTCAAGTCGACACACGTATGCGCGCACGCGGGCACATCGCGCATGTTCACGCGAAGAAAACAGACAGTTTGATGAGAGTGAAAAAATCTTAAGGGACGTGAGTTTCAGGAGGCGGGAATCCGGGCGAAGAGCGAGCAGGCGTCGCTGGAAGAGTTGCCCGGAAGAGGGAAATTTTAAGTATTTAATCTAAAGTAGCGATTTTCTATGACTCGACTTAGTGAGCACTAATATACGACCCTATCTGGCTTGATCAATGAATGAAGACTAACTTACTCTCTGATCTACGCACTTACAGGACGATCTTGCGGCAATAAAATGCTTCAGCATAGCCGCTGGGGGCATTGCATTCCATGCCGCGCAGGCGCATCAATCCATCAAATATTGACTCGTCGAACCAGTGCTTGCTGCGTTGGGAAGCGAATACGTCCAGGAGATGACGCACTTTGCTTCGGCGCATGTCTTCGGTGAGTGGAACGAACAGCGCTGGCCTGCCCATGTCGCCATCGTATTTGGGAATCTCGTATTCAAGAATCAAGTGATTGCGGAACGTGTTCCAGGTAAGTTCCGAGAGCAACCGGTGATCCTGGTGCGCATCGTTGGGCTGGTGCGTGAAGATCACATCCGGAGAAATCTCATTCTTGAGCTCCTCGAATGCGTTCTTTACTTCTGCGCCCGCAAACGGCATGAAGCCATCGCGAAACTCCTTCAGGACGAGGCGCTCGATGTGGGGCCCGGCAAAAGCTTCCGCGGCTCGCTGCGCTTCTACTTTGCGGACGCCGACGGCGCTGAAGACCACCCAATGGAAGCGAACGTTGGGATGGTCTTCAATCAGACGCAGAATCGAGCCTCCACAGCCGATCTCGATGTCATCGGAGTGTGCGCCGAGGCACAAGGCTTTCAGCGGTTCATCTTTTCGGGGTGCCAGATTGAGCTGGATCATGATCGAACGATTCTTCCTGGCTCTGCGCGGATGGCTCCGCAGCGATCGAACTAGATTGCCGAAACAACGGCGGAAAGAGCCCGTTCGGCAGCCTTTTCGCCGCTGATAAAGCTCTCGTCGGTCCACATATAGCCCCAATCGCCGTAGCGGCCGCAATAAGCGATGCCGATCTCGTCGAGGTAGCCGTGAACGATCTTGAGCGCGTCTGCCCGCTCGAGGTCGAAGATGATGTTCGCGTACTTCAGCAGCATCGCCTTCTTCTCGAGAATTTGGTCGTCTTCGCGCACCAGTCCCACGCGGCGAAGATCGCGAATTACCGGCTCGATCCAGTCGTCGGGTTTGCCGGTGAATGGTTTGTACTTGCCGGAGAAGTAGACTTCCGCCTGGATGTTGCCCATTCCCGGCGGCGCGTTACGCTCCGAGAGCATGTGCGGAAATCCCAGGCGGCTGAAGCAGACGTCCTGGTCGTAAAAATACGTCATATGCGCCTGGGAAAGATCCGCACGATTGACACCGACATTGACCAGGACACAGGTCGAGCAGGCAAGCCGCTTCGCCGCGGCTGCTACCTCCGGCGGCGCTCCGGAGATCATGCGAATCAGATCGGGAAGCGGCACGGAAGAGACCAGCGAGTCGTACTGGGTAATGTGCCCATTTGAGAAGCGCAGCTCGCGCGCGCGCGGATCGATAGAAATCAATTCGTGATCCAGCTTGATGTTGCCCATGGGCACGAAACTGTTGAGGTACAAGCGGAATCCGCCTTCGCTGGGATAGCGGAAGTGCGTGATGTAGTGCACCTGCGGCGCGGATGCGGACAGCGCGCCGCGCAGCATCTCCTCCAGGCTAGCGCGATAAATTCGCGGCCCCAGCCAGTCGGTGCTCATGTTCTCCGCTTCGGTGGTGTGATATTTGCGTGTGTAGCGCATCGGAAAGAAATCGGCAAAGCTCTTGCCGAAGCTGGAATAGAGCCAATCCGCGTAATTGTTGATCGGCCGTTCCGGCTGAGACTGCACAGCGACAAAGTCGGTGATGACCTTGATGATTGTCTCTTCCGGCAGTCCATGCATGTGCAGCTGCACCGGATGCGGAGGCCAAAAGCCTTCCCAGTAATTGTTCAGCGAGATAGGGATGGTTTCGTACCGCCCGCCGACGCTCTCGGCAAAGAGTTCCTGGATGCGTGTGTCCTTGGTGAACGAAATGTGCGGGCCGACGTCGAAGAGGAATCCGCTCTCATACCGGAACGACATCGTGTGCCCGCCGTAGTACGAGTTCTTGTCGTACATGACGGGCGAAATTCCTTCTTGGTGCAACCGATGGGCGGCACCGAAACCTGCCATTCCGGTGCCAAGAACGACGATGTTAGGCGCTTTCATGAAACTAATGTTCTCCAGAGTTATAAGATTTTTCCCGGGTGAAGGTGATGAGGGAGCACGCCCGAGCGTTTCTTTCGCTCGCCGTGCACGGTAAAGCCGTTATGAACTTGCCGCGAGTGCTTCGTACCGCTCGATCTGCTTCAACGTGACTTGCTGAAGGTCCTTCCCTTCAAGATGGGCCCGGTACCACTCCACGATCCATACAAGGGCCTGCTCGAGAGGCAGCACCGGACGCCATTCCAGCGCGGCCGAAGCTTTGGTCGCGTCCAATTTCAGCGCGTGCGCCTCGTGCGGATGGGCGCCGTTGTCCAAGGTCCATGCCGCGTCATCGCCCCACAGCTTCACCAGCTCGCCAGCAATCCAGGAAACCGGCTTCACGTCCGGATCAGCCGGCCCGAAATTCCATCCTGAGGCGAAGCGCGGGCCGCCCTGCGTCAGCCGTTCAGCGAGAATCAGGTATCCGCGCAAAGGCTCAAGCAGGAACTGCCATGGGCGATAGGCGGACGGATTGCGGATGAGGCACGGCTTGCCTTCAAGAAACGCACGCATCAGATCGGGAATGAGCTGGTTGTTCGTCCAGTCCCCGCCGCCGACTGCATTGCCGGCACGCGCACTTCCTAAAGCTACTCCATGACTTTGCAGTGAATCCGGTGAAAAGAAGGAATCGCGATAGGCGCTCGTCACGAGCTCCGCGCAGCCCTTTGAATTCGAGTAAGGATCGTGCCCCCCCATCGGCTCATTTTCCCGATAGCCCCACACCCACTCGCGATTCTCGTAGCATTTGTCGCTCGTCACATTGACGATCGCGCAGGGCTGCTTGAGCTGGCGGACTGCCTCCAACACATGCACCGTGCCCATGACGTTCGACGAGTAGGTCTCGATGGGATCCTCATAGCTGGCCCGCACAACGGACTGGGCGGCAAGATGGAGCACAATCTCGGGCCGGCACTCCGCCATCACGCTTTTCAAGTGTGCAAAGTCGCGAATATCGCCGCGCACCGAACGAATCTTTTCTGCGACGCGGGCCTGCACATAAAGGCTTGGTTGTGTGGGAGGGTCCAGCGAATACCCAGTCACATCAGCCCCAAGCGCGTTCAGCCAGAGTGAAAGCCAGCTCCCTTTGAATCCAGTGTGCCCGGTAAGAAAGACGCGCCGGCCGCGCCAGAACGAGCGGTCGACGTTCATCGAATTCCTGCGACGGCTTCTGCCTGCAGCACTGCTTCATGGCCTGCCTGTTTCGCTCCGGACCATCGCGCGTTCTGTTCGCGCCAGAGCGTGGCCGCTGCGCCCTCGGGCAGCTTTTCGATATCGTCAATGCCGATCACGGAATCCTTTGCGATGTCGCGGCGCAAAACGCAGCTTTCAGAGAGCCCGATCGGAAGAGCGTCCACACTGCGAGCTGCCGAAGCGTTGTCGATCAGGCCGTAGGTGCAAAAGCCACCGATTCCGTCGAGTTGTTCGCCTGCCTTCAGATCGCGCTTGGCTACGCAAACGACTTCGCACACCGGTCCGCCCAGTGGAGCAACCGTGGCATCGCGATGAATCACCGCGCGGCCAATTGTCGAAGCGATCTGCAAATGCGGCAGATGGAATGGAGTATAGAAAACGTAGAACGGACCATCGCCGAGCTTGTAATACGCGAGCTGCGCCTTCTTCAACGGGTCCGTCTCATACGTGACCACAAATGCGCCGGTGTGTGGCGCCGCGCCCAGCGCATAGTCCACGAGTCCGGTCTCGATCATCTCTTTCGCCGGAAGCATACCGGCAATCTCGCGGACGTAGTTACAGGCCGGCCCATACATTCCGCGCCTGCCCACCTTGAATCCGGTTGCATTCGCGAGCACGGTCGCTTCCATGGAGAGCTTGGTGGAATCGGCAAACGATGTCACCTTCCGAACATCCTGGTCGTTCTTCAGTGCGAAAGCACGTTGTGTGTCCGGATTGCGATAGTAGTCCACCATGCCTTTGATGTTGCCGGCGGCCACCACTTTGAGGCCAAGCATGCGGAGATAGCGCAACAAGGTCATGGCGACGCCCGGCTCGTCGCCGTCTGTGTGGGTGAGCACCACGCCCGCTTCATCGGCCTTTACCTTCAGGATCGGCCCGATCAGTGAATCGAGTTCTGCATTCACTAGAACCACATGCTTGTTGTGCTTGAATGCATCGAGAACCACCGTAGTAGCTGGTTCCACCGTGCCGGTAACTTCGATGAGCACGTCGATCGCTTCGCAGCCGGTCAGAACGTACGGGTCGGTTGTCAGCACCGGTACGCCGGTCGCAATCTGCTCTTCTGCCTCAAGCGCGGTATTCACTTTCGCAAAGTAGGTAAATCCCGCCTCGCGATAGGCGCGCTCAGCGTGTTCTGGCGAGCGGTTGGCAATCGCAACCAGCCGGATTCCCGGCACGGGCGTACCCAGTTGAAGCGCGATCGCCCGGCCTGTCGCGCCTGCGCCGATCATTCCCACGCGAATTGGATTTCCTGAAGCTTCGAGCCTCTCAAGGGCCGTATCGACACTCATGCATTTCTCCAGTCAGCAGTCCAAGCGTTGAGTCGACTCGGGCGCGGGCTAAAACTCACTTCGCACTGCAGCTCAGCAGCCGACCACCCTGCGGGTCCCGGTGATTCCATTGCTCATGGAACTGCGCCGGTCGACGAACTCCGCGACAGGCGCAGGCGCAGGACGCTTTTGCTCTTCCTTGCCGTCTCGCCAGACGTGCCACGGCGCCTGACCGCTGCCCCAGAGCGTTTCCAGTTGCTCCTTGTCCTTGAACGTATCCATGCCAGCCCAAAATCCGTCGTACGCGTAGCCCGCGAGTTGCTTTTCATCGATCAGCCGCTGAAACGGCTCAAGGACCAGCTCTTCTCCCGGGCCAAGGTAGTCGAAGATTTCTTTGCGGAAGATAAAATAGCCGCCGTTGATCCGCATGCTCCCGTTATTGATTGGATAGAGGCCCGAAACATTGCTGCCGCCTTCGTCGAGCGACACGACGTGATAGCTCAGGTTCGGGCGTACGCAAAGAAAACTGGCGATCTTGCCCTGCTCGCGAAAGTGCTTGAGGTGATCAGGAAACTGCAGGTCGGTGAGGCCGTCACTGTAGTTGGCCAGGAACTCCTCTTCGCCATCTAGATATCGTTCCACTGCCTTCAGTCGTTGACCGATATTGGCGCTCACCCCGGTTTCCGCAAACGTGATCCGCCAGTCGTGAATGTCGCTGTTGTAGAGCTCGATCTTCTTCCCGCCCAGAGACAGCACGAAATCGTTCGAGACGCATTCGCTGTATTCGAGGAAATACTTTTTGATCGAGTCGGCGCCGTAGCCAAGACACAGGATGAAGTCCTTGTGCCCAAAGTGGGCGTAGTACTTCATTACATGCCAAAGAACTGGCCGGTAGCCGATCTGCGCCAATGGCTTGGGGATATTGTCGGCATCGCGGATGCGCAATCCAAGCCCCCCGCAGAATAAAACGACCTTCATCCGATTGCTCCTGATAGTAATGATAATTTTGTTCGATCCCGCCTGCGCGACGAATCACTCAAAGGATGTAGATCGCTTTACCTAAAGACCACATCTGCCTGGCAGGAAGCGGCGTTGCCAGTGGGGATCTCGTTTGTTTTGTTGGGTTCCACGTCCACATTCAGCACGAGCCCACGCCCGCGAGCCTGTGGATCGCCGAAGTTCGCCCCGAGCGCGCCGGCCGATGCTCGCCCAAGCGGGGTTAGTTCTTCAGTGCGAGGCTCGGATGATCGGCGGCCTCAGGCTGGGCAGCGCCGATTTGAAAAACTGACGCATACCGCAATTGCCAATCGGGACGCGTGTCGTCGAATGGCTCAAGTGCCCAGTACTGCGCGGGCCACGCGCTGCGCAGCGACTCATCTCCGTCGTGAATCTCGCGGATCGAATCGGTGACCGGCGTCCAGCCACCTTCGAGAGCGATCTTCGTCCGTACATCGAGATCGAGTCCATAGACGAACAAAAGGCCGCCTGGCTTGACGAATCTTTGGATGTTGCGCAGGCATCTCTCTGCGGCGGACGGAACCATGTGGCAAAGGAACCTGTTCGCCACTACGATATCCTGCGGGCCCAGCACCGCAGGAAATTCCGCATCTCCAGCATCGCCAGTTCGCCAGGTAATCCCTTCGCGCAGCCACGGTCTGACCGTCGCGATTTCGCCGCGCACTTCAAACATTGAGTCAATCTCTTCCTGTGTCATGCGTTCGAAGAGAAATGCGCCCCGGTCACTGGAAGGAATTTTGTCGACGCCCTCGCTGAGCCGCACCGCCTCTTCACTGGAAATGTCGTGTTGTTCCGGCTTGCGCATCGAATACACACCACGCTCAGCAAACTTCACGATCTCCGGCGAGATATCGATCGCGCGAATGTCCAGAATGACGTCGGGACGCGCGGTGCGAATGCGCCACGCCATCGAGTACACCTCCGCACCCTTGCTGCACGCCAGGATCGTTATCTTCAGCCGCTCACCGCGGGGCAAGCGCTCCACGATACGGCGCAACAGTTCGAGTTCCGCTCGATTGCGCAGAAAGAACGTTGCAAATGCTTGCTTCCTGTCCGATGCAACTCGCACCACCCGATCGATGTGACGGGCAAACGCGTTCGTAACGCGCAGGCGCCGCGCGGACGCCGGCAAATGGCGCCAGATTCGCTGCAGCTGGACGAGATACGTGGCGAGAAATCTATTCGGCCTTCTCGTCTCTAAGTTATTCTCATTCGCCGTCATCGTTGAAAGTCTTGCGTCCTGATGGAATAGGCGTTTTGAGCGCTAGGTTAGGCTCGGCTCTTGTAAGCCACCGCTCGTTCGAGATCTCTGACCAGAGTGGCCGATAGACGTGGCGGCCCAAATAGTTCATCGAATTGGGCCTTCGACTGTTCACGAGTTTCCACCAGCCGCTCCGCCATGCCAGCTTTGATCGCTGCAGCATTCGCAACCAGCGACCGGAATGTATCCATTAGACGAATCGGATCGAAGCTTAGCATGTCGACGCAGTATTCCGACAGCCCGAGCGATTGCATGAGATCAGTCACCTTCGGGTGGTGGGCAATCGCCAGCACCGGTTTGTTCAGAAGATGCGCCAATACAACACCGTGATACCGGCACGTCACCACACGATCCATCTGCGACATTCGACCGAGCAATTCATCAACCGTAGTAATCGGAAGATACTCTGACAGCGAAATCCTGTGACGATCGATCAGCACTTTTCGCAGATGTTCGATCTCAAGGGGATCCCACCGGAGATCGCTCCCGAAAAATCGAATTGCAAAGCCGTCCTGCGCAAGCAGCGAAGTAAAATCCGCCATTTTGCCGATGAACTGATCCTGCATTTCCTGCGCATCGGCAGGCACCTTCGGCAGATCGCAAAACGGGTACGGCATCGGGTTGATACCGACCACCGGTCGCGCGCCGTGGATTGCTCGTCTCGCTGGAAGGTCGAGCTCTATGCCGTAAACATTGTCGGGGAACACCAGAGGGCTGCCGTTATATCCCAAACTTTGCGCCAGCTGCTGCGATTGCCGGTCACGGAACGAGACATAATCCGCTGCGTTCAGCGCATGGCGGACGAAGAATCGGCTCAGCGGACGATTCAGCGGCCCCGCTCCAACGTTAAGGAAGATGCAGCGAAGGCCGGCTCGCCTGGCCATTCTCGTCCAGACAAAAATCGCGTAAGGGAAACTCCAAGGCCCGCCGCGCTCGGTGAGCTGGCCTCCTCCGCTCACGATCAGCAGATCAAAGGACTTAAGAATCCCATAGGATCGCGCGAGAAATGCGCCTTCGTTCCACAATGCCGCCGGCAACCGCAACGCCGCGCGCAGCGCATTCGTCAGCCGGCCCCCGGATTCACTCACAACCGCTGTCTCAGCCGAGGTCGAATCCGCGTCAACTTCCCATTGGTACCGCCGCATGGGATAGCAAGGAATTCCATGCCGCGCTGCAGTATCGCCGGTATTCATGGTCAACGCTGAAATCTCCGCATTGGCCCACCGCACGCGGATGTTCCGGATGACGACCTCGAGCGTGGCGTCGTCACCCAAATTTCCGCCGCCCGCGTGATGCAGCAGCGCAATCCGATTGTGCTCTTTTTTCATTCGATTCACCACGAGCGAATGAGAATTCCCGGCCAGCAAGCGCACTGCGCCCAAAGGAAAGCCTCCGTGCGCCGGGCTACTCATTCGGCGAGCGGGCTCAAAGCGCAAAGGGAAACTGAGTGGCCTTTACTCTTTACTGTGGAGGGATGCGAACTCCGCTCAGCTGACGAGCGAAGGAGATTGCGCCGACGGCACTCGAACCGCCGGTGCTCCAGCGGTCGATTGAATACCATCGGGAGAAATGCCCGCGGCGAGCTCACGCAACTGCCGTTTCCTGGCTTCCAGTTCCGGCAGCGGTGGAACGCCCACCATCTTCAATATCGCTTCCCAGCGATAGACCCAGTCGTGCCGCAGCAGGCATTGCTGCACATTCATCCGCCGGATTCGTTCCTCTCGGTCCGGCTCACGATCGAGCGATCTGACAATCTTTTCCGCGTCGGGCGAATTGTACGGCATCTCGATCACTGCGTCCGGCCAGTCAAACAACTTGTCGAACTCCGGATTTGCTGGCCGCTCGCCAAGCAGGAGGCTGCCCGACGCAGCGGCCTCGAAGTATCTGTTGCCGATCTCGATCTGCGTGCCTCTCAGGTCCGGCCGATCAATGAGCCCGGGATTCACGATGAAGAAGCGGCTTCGCTTGGCGACGTTGGCAAGGAGAACCCGGTGGTCGATCGGATCGAGCACCCGATCCGCCGACGTACTGTCGTGCAGATAGAAGAGACCGTCCGTGGCAGCCATCTTGAGAAAAGCTCGGTGCGTCACAGCCGATCTGCGCCCAATGCTGTACACATCGACGCTGCGCTCGGGAACGTTCGGATAGGGGCAGAACCGAACCGTATCGACGCCCGGGGGAAGAAACACGCATTTGGGACCAATGATGTCATTGATCGGCTTCACACTGTAGCTGTAGTAGAGAACAACGAGATCGAATTTCCGGAGCATCTGAAGGTACCGGCGATAGCCCTCTACTTCCCGGAGCCAGACCTCGTCGATAAGGCAGATCGCCTTCCGGCAGTGGCTTCTCCAGTTCTCGATGGCCTCAACCCTCAACAAGTCAGTCGGGTTTCCGCAGATGGCGAAGAATAGATCGTAATCGGTCTGCAGCCGGGTCCGATCGATCCCGGTATGGAGCTTGATCGGTGTGTGATACCCGAGCCGCTTGGCGAGCAGATACCGCCGGCTCGCCGCTTCGATCTTCGGCGCCACAATCTTCACTCGATCAATAGAGGACACCACATCCTCAAACTCGAAATGGGCGCAGCGAAAGGGCTGCACCTTTGAGAGATTCCGCTGAGAAAAGATGAGCGTCCGTGGGGATTCGAGCTCGTCTTCCATCTCTAATTTCCTGCCTTTCGCTGATTCCTGCATGAGGCTCTATTGAAGCTGCCGGACAGAAGCGTAGTCATAGTGGCCGGTTTGGAGCTTCTGGCTGTATCCGTCTACACTTTCGCCTTATACTGGCGCGGTCAAGAAACTTCGTACGTGGAAATCTCGGAAATCTAAATGCCGCCAGACTAATACCGGCTCTTTGCAGTTCACGCTGCTCCATTCCGTCTGCATGACTTCACAACGAATGCGAAACCTACGCGCCGGTCTGGAAATCCGGCAACGAGTGGTCCGCTCAAAAAGTCACTCAGCCGAGCCCGCAATCAATGGCCAGTTACGATCCTGCTCCGAGATCGCCGAAATCTCGAGCGGCCAGCGAATGTCGAATGCCGGATCGTCGTGCCGGACGCCGCGTGCCGCTTCCGGCGCGAAGAACTGCGATGTCATGTAGTGCATCTCCGTTCCGTCTTCCAGCGCCTGATAGCCGTGGGCGCATCGTTCCGGCAGATAGAGCATGCGGCCGTTCTCGGACGTAAGGTCGACTCCAAACCATTTTCTATAGCTTGGCGATTCTTTTCTCAGATCCAACGCGATGTCAAACATCGCGCCGCGAGTGCAACGTACCAGCTTGGCCTCTAATGCGGGCTCAACCTGGAGGTGCATGCCGCGAACAGTACCCTTGCGCAGATTGAATCCCATGTTGGACTGCACCGGCACAAAATCGATGCCTTGCTCGGAGAACTCGCGCGCACACCAAGCGCGAAAAAAATGGCCGCGAGCATCGTGGCGAAAATCTGGATCGATCAGCCATACGCCAGCGATTGGTGTCTGCGTAAAACGCATTGCGCTTTCTGTCTCTCTGGAGATCCCACGGTGCAATACTTCATTGCCGGCCGCCAGCAGAAGGCCGCGCTGCGCGCGATGCAACCCGCTTCGATTCTTGCCGGAAGGTCAAAGGCCTGCATCAGTTGGTGCGGGCGAAATAAGAGTTCTTTTCTTGATCTACTGCAGTGTTCCTAGCACCGACTTTTTCGTGTAGTTGTCTTTCTCTTTGAATACTGCTACGGACGCAGGTTCCTGATTCTGCTTTCGCCACATGCGATCGATCAGCTGCCCTACTACATTACGGCCTGACAAGGGGTGCAGTAATTCGCGGATCAGCTCGGGTTCATCCGCCGGAACGTCCAGATGAATAGGCTCGTGATGATTCACGTCAGTTCCGTTACCTTTACCACATTTCGGGAAATAAGCAATGAAGTTCTGCTCGATCTCGGGCAAGTTGGACGGCGCAGGCTGGCCTGTCATCTCGCTCCACAACGCGGCCACCAGATTCCTGCCCTTTCCAAGCGAGAGGGGGCACGGCGGCGTACACCGCGGATTCATTTCGATGAGGTACACCGCGCCCGTTCCGTTTTCGATCATGAAATCAAGCCCGAAGAATCCTGTGATGCGCAGGCGCCGGGCGATCTTCCCGGCCGCTTCCATCATTTCGGTGCCGGGCACCACATGCACCAGCGTCGCCGGGCCGTAAGTTCCCTTGGCCTTGACCACTTCGACTGCGATCCCGGCCAGAACCTTCCCTTGCCAGCACACCACCGCGCAATTCGCCGGCCTTCCTTTAATGAGCGTCTGAGCAATCACAGGCCGCTGTGAGTGGTACCAGTCGAACATCACCCAATCCCAGTCGCGATTGAACAGCAGCTTCCTCATCAGGCTCGCGACGCTTGCGTGGCGGCCGTACTCCAGAAAAAACTCTCTGGCTTCATCGGCGTTGTTCACGAAACGCACGCCCTGGCCGCCCCAGGTGCCATCTGCCTTCATTACCCACGGAGTCCCGGGCTCGGCATTCCATTCGCGCAGGTCCGCTTCCCGCTCTACAGGCGCCAGCTTGGGAACGAGAATGCCCTCCGACTGCGCGAGTTCCAGCAGCTCGCGGCGCCTTGAGGTGATGGGGAAACCCTCTGCAGAGCCAATCGACCGTTCGATCAACTCGGCGAGCTTCGGATTGGAACTCCGCGAGGTTGCATGGAGTTCGTGAAGATGTTGCACACCGCGATCGCAGGAAGGCACGATGATATCGGGATGAAAAGTCTCGATCGCTTTACGCAGCGACTCGAGTGGCGCATGACCCGCGTAATGAAACACGCAGCTGATTCCGCTTACCTTCTGCACGGGATGTGCCGGCGTGCGACACAAAACCGCAATGTCGCACTCGAGACTGCGGAAGGCAATCGCGAGACGCGCCACCACGGGCCAGCGATTCGTATCCGTCAACAGAATCCTGGGACGCGGGCTTGCGCTTTCACTCGTGCTCAAATCCAATTGGTCCATGTGCTGCGGCGACTCTCCGCTCGTTATTCGAAGATCTGTTGTCTGTCCGGTTGGCTCAATAGTACCGGAGATTTACTTGTTGATTTCGCGAGATGCCGGGAAACTCGTTTTGCCGCGAAGGCGTCACCATAAGCGAACCGCATCATTGGGCCGAAGGTGTTCGCCGAGGCTACCCCGACAAAATAGAGACCCGGAATCGAGGACTCGAAGTGCGCGGAGAGCAGAGGGGATGTACCCGTGCGGCGAATGTCGCGGCGCAGATCGCTCGAAAGCAGATCCAGCCGGCCGATATCGATGCGATAACCCGTTGCGGAGATCACATGATCGACCTCGAGGGTCTGCTTCTTCTGCCCGTCCGTCAGATCGAGCCGCAAGCGGCCGTCGTGCGCTGTGGCTCGCGTAACGCTTGTATTCAAGTGCACAGGGATTTTGCCCGCGACCTCATCGCGAACGAACCATCCCGCGGCGGGCCCGAGCGTCTTCTTTACCCGATTCAGCCGGAGTTTCTCCGGCAGCAAGCGAAAGAGCTGCGGCGCCTTCACGTAAAACAGAAAATCCAGACCGGGGCCGATACCTGTGATGGGGTTCATCATGCGATCCTTGAGGGTCCGCCGCGCCGGCGGATGGTGGAATCGGAGTTCCGGCCCACGCGCGACGATTTCGACCGAGGCACCCACCTGCTTCAGCAGTACAGCAAGATCGACGGCCGATGAGCCGGCGCCAACGACGGCAACTCTACGACCTTTGAAGCCTTCGAGATCGACATGTGCCGAGCTGTGCGAAACCAGACCCTCCGGCAGGTCTGAAAATACCTCGGGCACACGCGCGAACTTGGAGATCCCCACCGCGACCACTACCTTGCGGGCGCGTACGCACTCGCCGTGCTCGAGCTTCACCTCAAAGCCACCGGCAATGCGTTCGATCGATTTCACCTGAGTGTTTTCCAGATTCGAGACAAATCTCTTCTGGAATGCAATCCCGTAATCGATGAATGTCTCGATGGGAACCGGAAGGTCGGTGTCGTGGTAGGGCAGCCCACGCTCGCTCGAGTACCTTGCCAGTGTGAACTCCGAGGCGGGATCGGAAAGTGAAGATGCGAAGCCATCTGACTTGAGCCGCATGCCCTTCGGCATCTGGTGCGACCAGGCAAACATTGGATGACCGAAGATCCGAAAGGGCGTGCCTTGCGCAGCCAGGTGCGCTGCGATGGAAAGACCGTATGGTCCCGCTCCGACGATCACGGCTTCGGTCGCGTCTGGGGATGATTTCATCGACTGATTCATATGTACTTCACCTAGAGCGAAATGTTGTTGTATTCGCGCTGGTTAGCCGGCTCCTATCAGAATTTGATTTCGATTGCGCCCTTAAGGCAATGCCTAAGAAGTTGCAAACCGCTTCGTGAATCTGAGCTTGAAAAGGTTCCAGGCAAAAAATGCGCTCTCGCGCGGTCTCCGGAACAGCAGGACCAATGCCAAACCGCCCACCAAGCCCGCAGGGACACAGACGAGCAGTTGCACCAGCGGTGCAGCATGTTGAACAAATCGGTATGGGATGTACGTCGCGACGAAGAGGGCGCCCCAACAGGGGAGATGAGAGAGAAAGCCGATCCAATAATCTCTTGTGCGCACCGGCCCGCTTCTCCCGGCGAGATAGTACGCTACCGGCATCCGAAACACGACGCCGTAAATTGCGACTGCGGTAATAATACCGATGGGCCCCCACCGCAGTCCCGCCAGATAGGAAGCAATCAGGCCCAGGCCGAGAGTGGTGTGATTCCGTAATTGATCCCCGCCGCGCCCCTGGCTCTCATAGACCCAGGTACAGATAAATGCGAGCGGCCCGGTGACAGCGACAAAGGTGAATGCGGCGAACAAAGGAACCACGCTGTTCCACTTTGGGCCGAGAATGACCAACACCAACGGCCGCGACAGCACAAAACACATGCCCGCGAAGGAAAGGACAAATAGGGCGAGCGTATCGTAAGCCCGCATGTGCGTCCGTCTGTAGCGCTCTGGGTCGAATTGGAGCCGCGACAGCACCGGAATCAGCACCGAATTGATCGGCATCATCACCTGCTGGATCGGCCGGGTGAGGAGCACGTAAGCGCGCGTGTACAGGCCCAGCGGCGCGGGCCCGTAGAAACGGCCCAGCAGAATGCTGTCGGTATTCAATGCAAATTGCGCAATGAAGTCGGCTGCGCTCAGGTGCGCCCCAAAGCTGACCAATGGCCTGACTCCGCTGTTCCGGCTGGGCAAGTGTGGGCGCCAGCCCGAGGTAAGCCATGTCAAAATCAGGCTGCAGCCCGAGGTCACCAGCTGCTGCCACACCAGGGCCCAATACGCGAATCCCTTCCACGCAATGAAGCAGGCGCTGGCAAACCCGATCGCCGAAGACGCAACGTCAATCACTGCCAGCGCACGAAAGCGCATCTGGCGCGTCAGCAGTGCCTGGTGCTGCACCGTCGATCCGGTCAGCAGAAACGTGACCGACATCACCAACATGATGTTGGTGACATGCGGATTGTGGTAGAACTCGGCAACCCACGGAGCTGAGATGGCGCACAATGTGGCCAGAATCCCGCTGGAGGCGACGTTGATCCAGAAAAGATTCGAGACCTGTTCCTGGGTAATGGTCTCGCGCTGAATGGTCGCTGTCGACAGTCCCAGGGCATTGAACACGGCCGCCAGTGCGGTGATACCCAACACCATCCCCACCAGTCCAAAGTCGGTGGGGCTCAGCAGCCGCGCCAGAACCGCAGCAGCCATGAAGTTCAAGAGAAACTTCGCCGCCTGCGCGCTGACCGTCACAAAGCCGCCCGAGATCGCCCGATGCTCAAGATTCTCGAGCAGGTGATCGGTGCGGAAATGCGTCTCCGGCTCCTGAGCTTCCGCGGTACTATGAACTTCAGTACCCAAACTGCTACCCACGCTGCCTCCGGTGGCCAAGTATATTTAGATTAGAGATTCCGCTTGGTATCGCTGTGCAAGAATACAGCCGAAAAGTAAACGGCAAATGATACGCTGCCAATCGCACATCATCGACTTTTAGATTTTTCTGATGCATTCTCTCCTGCCTTGACAATTCGTCGTCCATCTCATGTGCGGCATTGCAGCGACGCCCCACAATGACGTTGGCGAGGCGCATGTCCCGCCCGCCTAACACCAAAGTAACTGCACGTTCAGTTTGAGAAATCGTAACCTGACTTAGTTTGGCACGAGAATTGAGTTGGCAAACGTCCATGATGATGACCGAATCTCGGCGAAGCGATTGCAAAATTAGTGGAAATGAAGATTTTGTATCGAACTCCAAAATGCAATTGACACCATGCGCAACTGGCTGGACGATAAGAGCCGCGGCTCTCGCCCAAAGCTTCACTGATTGAATTACGTCGCTGCCGGAATGCCGAATGGACGCCTCACGGCCCGGCGCATCACCGACAGGCTTGCCTGATGAAGTGCGGATCCAATGATGGCTTCCGCGATTCCAAGAGCAGCACGACGAAATAACGTATTAAAGAGGTTGGACAACATGTTGAAGAGAAACATTCCCCTTTGGGCCCTGGCGACTTTTCTGTTGATCGAGTTGATCGGCGCCGCCGGCCCCGCACAGCAACACCTTCAAGCCCAAGCGTATAGTCTTCCCAACGTCAATTCCGGCTGTCCAACCAGCTGCCGCCAGATCACGTGGCAGACGGGCTCCGATATCTGGAACGGCGGGAGCCTGCCTACCTATACCTCGGTAACCTGCACGGGTCTGGCCGGCAATGGAACTACCGACGACGGTCCGGCGATTCAGGCGTGCATCAACGCGCTCAGCAAGAACCAGTGCGCCTATCTGCCTGCCGGAGGTTATCTCGTCAACAGCACTGTGCGGCTGAAAAGTTACACCTGCCTGCGGGGCGCAAAAGCCGAAGGCAGTCCGCCTTTCATGCCCATACCCGACGCCGCGGCTACGAGGATCATCCTGGGCTCGGGTGAATGGATGACGACGCAGAACTTCTCTCCGGGAGCGGGCAGTATCTATCCCACGGCGACCTACGCCACGTTTCCCACCAACAATTGCTTCCTGGCCGGTTCGCCAACCAAGGGCGACACCACCGAGACGATCAACTCTTCGGGATCGTGCAACGTTTCGGTGGGCAGCTGGCTTGAAATCTACGGCAACGACGATCCCAACCTGATGACAGCCACTGGAACGGACGGTCACTGCGACTGGTGCGGCAACAACAACGGCTATTACCTGCAGCAGCAAATCGTGCAGGTGACCGCCATGAACGGCAGCGGTGGTGCGGGCACAGTGGTTACGCTGAGCAAGCCGCTCTACTACACGCCGCAGACCGCTTCGGAGACTGTGCCGGGCGCAGGCGGAAACGGTTCCTACACCGAGCCGGCAGGCGCGAAGTACTCGATCGTTACGTTCCCCACCACCGAAGCGGGCTATGAAAACCTCCGTTTCGACGGATCGCAAAACGACATCGTGGCCACGCAGGTCATCCTTCTGCAGGGATGCCTCTATTGCTGGGTGAGGAACGTTGAAACCTTCGACACCGGCTCTTCGTCCGGGTCGGCGCACGTCGAAATGGATTGGGGTTACGGGGATGAAGTCCGCGATTCTGCTTTTCACGATCAGCGCTCCGGCGCCAGCGGATCCGGTTACGGCGTCTACTTCCAGTTCGTGAATACTGATGCCAAGGTAGAGAACAACATCTTCTTCCACAATCGCCACAGCGTTGTCTACCAGGGCGGCGGATCGGGCACCGCGATTCTCTACAACTACCTGGACGACATGTACACCGACGACCTCTCGTACCTTGGTTCGGCCAGAACCTCGCATGGTGCGCATCCCTACTTCAATCTCTTCGAGGGCAACATCATCTCGCATATTGCGGCCGACGATTTCTGGGGAACTTCCTCGCATGATGTCTTCTTCCGCAACTGGATGTGGGGCGGTGAGTCCAATTACACGTTCGCGAGCGGAATCAGCCTTGCAAGCTTTCCGCCGGAGGAGGGCTACAACGCCGTCGATCTCTACACTGGCCAGTCCTACTATTCGTACGTCGACAATGTGCTCGGCAACACCGCTCTCTCAATTCTGAGCGGCACTAACGCGCTTTGGTCAGCAGCCTCGGTGATGACGTTTAACGAGTATTCCGAGGCCCTCAATCCCACCGTGTACAGCTTGGGCGGCCAGTTGACACTTGGCGGAGCCAACGCTCCGAGCTCGAGCAGCACAGTGTTACTGCAGGGCAACTACGACTTTAAAACCATGGGTGTTGCCTACAACCAGGGAAGCGCTTCCGCAAGCTATCAACCTTCCTACTACTACAGCCTCAAGCCTTCCTTCATCGGCAGCTGTCCGTGGCCGGCACAGGGATCGGATCTTACTCCGGTCAGCACGCTTTCTCAACCTGCCTATCAGCGCGCCATGGGATTGAGCGCCTGTGGCAGCAGCACGACCGGTCCTGCTGCGCCAATCGACGTCCAGGGCAGCGTCACGACTGTAACGAGCACGGGCACCACTGGCAACGCAACCAAAACGACAGGCACACCTGCTGCAACCAGCACGACTCCGGCAACCATCACCACGCCTCAAAAGTAATTACAAACGGCGGCCGGCGCGAGCGTTCAGATTTTCTGAGAATGCTCGCCGCTCAGGCCGCCGTTCTTGTACCCAGAGTTGCCGCCAGACCTCTATCGCTGAGCTTGGATTGAGCGCAGCGCTCGTATATGCCACCGGGCGCCGGTTGATTCATCGTGAATCGCGACGCCGTGCACCATTGCATGTGTACGCAGCAGGTTCTTCCAAATCCTGTTTGGGATCGCTCCTTCATGCATCGAAACCAGGATGACTCCCTGGGACGCAAGCGAGTCTGACAGCGTCTTCATCAGGCCAAGGTAGTCATCGACGTAGTACAACGACTCGTTTAATACGACCATGGAAAACTTACGGCTGGGGCGAAACGTCCTGCTGTCAGCACAGAGAAAGCTGACCCCAGGCAGTTGCCGCGCGTTCGCCTGTTCGATCGCCGCCGCGGAATAATCGAATGCCACGACTTCGATCTGGCTGAACTGCCGGTACCGCTCTTCGAGCAGGCCGTCGCCGCATCCCACGTCAAGCAGCGGGCCCTCGCCTTCATAGCGCCGCATCAGCGCCATCAGGGTTGCGTAGCGCGCATCTTCCTGCGTCTTATTCAGATCGTAGCCACTAGACCACTGGCTATCCCACTTCTCCGCGGAGAAATAGCGCTCCTTGCTGCGCGGCATCACGCGGCGCATGGCGCGATCGATCCTGGCAAGAACCTGGCTCATGATTTCAGGCTGCGCTCCGGAGCATCGGCGTGCGGCCAGATCCGAAAGTAGGTGGCGCGTGTGAACTGCCGCGCCAGAATGCGGGTAGCGGGCGCCGAAGTTTTTTCCATGCTTACGCGCTCGATGTGCCGAGGATGACGGCGTGTGACGAGTCCCGAGGTGCCGAAAGAGACATCGATCGTCCGTTCCGAAAATACCGTATTGAAAAATTCGTCCGAGACGCCAGTGTCGTTATGCGGAAAAGCAAAAGACCGCGGGCGGGCTCCGAACCGTGCTGCCAGAAAATCCATACTCATTCGCGTCTGCATCAACTGGCCGGCGAGCGAAAGATTCTCGTAGCGCGAGTGGTCGTGACTGTGCGACCCGATGCTGAATCCCTGCCGGGTGAGCGACTCAACCTCGGCCGAAGTGAGATGCGGCTGGGTCTCGCGGACGTATTCATCCACGTCAACCTCAAGGGCATCCGCCATAGCGCACAGCCGATCTTTTTGCGTGCAAGAGATGCCCACGACCCGGTCAATCAGCGCTGCGTGGCCGTTGGCCGGCAGGAGCGCCTCGATGCGAGCCATTGCCGCCCCGGATACGGAGCCCGATTGCAGCTTGTCCGCCAGTACGCTCAGAACGTTGTAGTGCGAAAGGCCTCCACCATCGAGAAATGCCGTCGTCAGAAAAAATGTCGCCGGCACACCGGCGCGATGCAGGATTGGCGCGACGATGTCGTGCATCTCGCGAAATCCGTCGTCGAAGGTCAGATGAAAACAGGATTCAGGCAGCGTGCGCGTTCCGTTCAGCGCATCGACGATATCTTCAAGCGAGACCGGCTCAAAATGGCTGCAGAGGAAGTCCAGGTCAGCATTAAATTCAGCGACCGATCGGAACCGGTAGAGATGGCTTACGTGCGGCACGTGGGCGTCGCTCACCATGTGGTAAAAGGGCACCACCAGGGCCACGCCGGAAAGGGGTCGCACCCACTCCAACGGAATCCACGCCGCGCCTTTTGATAACAGGCCGAGAGCCATTCTTATTGCTTTCCTGCTTGCCCATCCTGCTGCGAGAGTCGAAGGATCAGATGGGACAGTCCTTTGAACATCGTTGCCTGGCCCCAGTGCAACATCGGTGTACGTGCCGTCGCGTACGGATATTTGCGGTAATAGAACGTACCCGAGGTCCCCTGCATGTTGTTGATGGTCCAGTCAGCTACCTTGATCGCGAGCGGCAGCGCATCGGGCTCCCGCGGCGCGAAATAGGCAAGAGTATCGATGGCCTGCGAAGCGCACTGGATATCGATCGGATAGGTGCGGGAGTGGTAGTACTTGGGGCAACCCGACTCCTCGAAGAAATGTTCCTTATAAAACTTGAATCCGCGCTTGAGTTCTCCAGCGAACTCGGTATCGCCGCTCGATTCGATGTAACACTTCAGGCAATCAAGATTGTAGCCGGTGTGGAAGTTATCGATCCAGTGGAAGATCTCATCTTCGGCATACCACCAGGAACCATCCGGCCGCATACGGGTGCAGCTGTAAACCATCGCGCTCCGCGCCAGGTCAGCGTAATCCTGCCGGCCAGTGTGCCGCGCCGTGCGCGCCAGCGCCGCTGCGCCCAGCATACTCGCGTTATGGATCGACTCCTGCGCATGCATGAAGTAGCTGATACAGTCGCCGTGTTCCGTGTGCTCCCTGGGCAGCGACATGATCCAGTCGCAGGCGCTGCAGGCGATGTCAAGAAACCACTGATCGCCGGACTGCTCGAACGCCTCGCAATATGTCTGCACGATCTGGCTGGTCCAGACAATGATGCTGTCGTCCTTGTAGTAGGCGCCGCCGCGGCTCGAGAAATCGAAGTAGTTCGCCCAGCTGTGCTTCTCGGACTTCGGCGATTTGTGCACATCGAGCCACTTCAGGCAGTCGACTGCCTTGGTCCAATAGCTCTCATCCCCCGTTGCCCGATGCAACAGCAGATAGCCCCACGCCATTGCGCCGCGTCCTTTGGTTGAATCGAGCGGTTTGATGCCGATCAGCGGCCTGATATTGATAGGCGATTGCCTCACGAGCTGCTGCAGAATGCGCTCGGCAAGCAGGTTGCGGAAGGTCAATGCGTGCAGTGGGCTTGACAACCCGTCAAACGGCTCGTAGCCGCGATAGTTGTGCTCCTCGACCCAGCGCTGCACCGCTGCCGCGCTCTTTTGCATGCGCGGAAGCGCCGTGTTCACTGCTATTTTTGGCGCCCGAGGCAACTCTGCAACGGCTGTGGCCAGTTCGGGTATGGTTTGGCTTGGCGTCATGATTCGATTCTCGACCCTTCTTGCTGATCCTGGTTAGCGCGCGATAAATTCCGCGCAGGAAAGAAACCCGTTGAACATTGTCTCGATCGATGCCTGCTGCAAAATGTCGCGCCGCGCGTTGGCTGACATGCGTTCGCGCTCGGCATCATTGTCGATCAATTGAAAGAGCCGTTCCTCAAGGGCCTTCCGGTCATCTTCCGGCACGATAAAGCCGTTTTCTCCATCGCGCAGGTACTCGATTTCGGGCGGCTGGTTGCCGTGTTCGGTCACCATGGGCAGTCCGAAGTAGTAAGCCTGGTTCAGTCCGAGCCCCACGTGGCCCGGTATGGAGCAGACATCGGCCATTTTGAAGATGCGGCTGATCTGCCGGTTCTCCCGGTCATGCACTTCGCCCAGGTATATCGTGTTGGCCTGATTCATTCGTGCGCGGAGATCATCAGTGAGTCCTGCGCCTACGATCACGAGGCCCACATCCTTGCGATCCAGGCTGGCGAAGATGTCCATCAAATGGTCAACCTTCTTGCGGTTCTTTTCCTCGCCGATTCTTCCCGCAAAAAGCACGACTTTCTTGAATGGGATTCCCAGTTCCTGCTTGATTCTTTCCTTCGAGTCCGCAACTTCAGGGAAATCCGCAAAATTGATCGTGTTATTCGCGACGAACACTTTGCGCGAGTGCCGCGCCGGGATATAGCGCCGAAGGGAGGAAGTGTAAAGAATGAGGCCGTCGCTGATTTGATGAAGATAGCCGTACAACAGGTTACGCAGGCGATTGTCCGGGTCGTCCAGATTTCTCGTCTTGGTCCACAGCGCGACGGGAATTCCGGAAAGCTTGAGCCAGTGAATCAGCGGCCACTGGATGCGATCTTTCAGGTGAAGGAAAAGAATCACCGCATCCGGCTTGATACGCTGAATCTCCTTGCGGTAGACGCCGAACTCGAACGGCTGCACGTGCAGATCAAAGAGCGGCTGGTTCCGGTTGGTCCGCTGCAGTTCGTTGGTGAGCACGCTGAACTCCCAGCCATGCCCGCGGAACCGCTCCCAGAAATAGTTGTAGACAGAGACGCGGTAGTGCATCACGCGATTCGAAACCAGCAGAATACGGCGCACCGGCTTTGCACCCGGTACCTGCCGTTTCTCAGTGCTACCAGCAGATACCGTGATAGTTGCCATTCAGCGCCTCTGTCTTCTCCATGATTCTCACCAGGTCAATCACCACCTGGCCCGACCGCTTCGATTGTTCGATCGTTTCGCGGAACTTCTCTCCGGAAGTACTGACGACCACCACATCGGAGTCATGCACCAGCTCTTCAGCCGAGGGCCGCATCAGCGAGGAAACATGGGGAATCTCCTTTTGGATATATTCCTTGTTGGCGCCCACTAACTTGGCAATCGAGACGAACTGATCGTAGATGCCCACGCGGAAGCCCTTGCCAATCATCGTCTCGATCACTTCAAGAATCGGGCTCTCCCGCAGATCGTCGGTGCCATTCTTGAAGCTCAGTCCGAGAAAACCGAGCGAGCGTCCTTTGTATCCCTGCAGCAGCGTGGTCACGCGCTCAATCTGTCTCTTGTTGCTTACCAGGATCGAGTCGAGCAGCGGGGTAGAAACATCATGAGTCCGCGCAAAATGCGTCAGCGCACGCAGATCCTTGGGCAGGCACGAGCCACCGAAGGCGAAGCCGGGCTTCAAGTAGTAGGGCGACAGGTTCAGCTTCGTATCCGCGCAGAAGATCTTCATCACCTCGTGGCTGTCGCTGCCGGCAGCCTTGCAGATGTTGCCGATCTCGTTGGCGAAGGTCACCTTGAGCGCGTGAAACGCATTGTCGGCGTACTTTACGCTCTCTGCCACACGGATCTTCGTCCGGATCAGCGGCGCCTCGATTCCTTGGAAGAGCTCTGCGATGGCGTCGCCCGCGCGCTGATCGAGTTCGCCGATCAGAGTCCGCGGCGGATGCACGAAGTCCTTCAGCGACGACCCTTCGCGCAGAAACTCCGGCACCATGCAGACGCCGAAATCGCTGCCCGCCTTTTTGCCCGAGCGTGATTCTAGAATCGGAATCACGGTACCTTCAACTGTTCCCGGCAGCACTGTGCTGCGGATGGCAACTACAAAGTAACTGCTTTGGGCGGCGAGCGCCGAACCAATCTGCTCGCTCACCCGCTGCACCAGGTCCGTCGACAGACTGCCGTTCGGACTGCTCGGCGTTCCCACGCAGACCAGCGCCACATCAGTGCCCGCGATTGCGTCCTGCCACGATTCGGTTGCGGTAAATGCCCCGCCCTGTGTGATCGCGATCATCAGCTCGGACAACCCCGTTTCAATCACCGGCGGCAGCCCCTGATTGATCAACGCCACTTTAGACGGATTTGCGTCAACCCCGATGACACGATGCCCCATGTTTGCCAGGCAAGCGCCGGAGACCGATCCGACATACCCCAGGCCGAAAACCGAAACCTTCATTCCTGTGTTCTCCTTACTTTCGACAAAACGAGATCCGCATGCGGGCGATCCGCGCGCGAAAATTTCCATGGTATTTCAAATTGCCGGAAACCGGCGGCGTTTAGCGCAGCGCTGTCTCGAACGAAGACGCAATCAGTTCCGTCTCGGGACGCGATTTGAGCTGCGTAAAGATCTGGTCCATGATGTGCGCGGTCAGAATGATCTCACGATAGGGAATCGGGACCGGTTGATCTTCAACGATCGAGCGATAGAACGATTCGATCAGGAACTTCATTCCTGCTTTCATGTGGAAGTCGCGCTTCAGGAACCGCCGCACGTTGGTCGCAGCGTTCGAGAGATCCTGTTTGGCCATCTGCACCGGTGGAACGAACTTTTCCACGTAGCTCACGGAGCGTTGCCCGCGCAGCTTGATCACGGTTTCCTGGTCTTGATCCATAACCAGGCCGTTCTTGCTCCCGTAAACGCGGAACTGGTGCAGGGAAGGCCGCATCTGCGACGAGAACGTGAAATACGCCGTCGTGCCACGCTCCTCCGAGAGAATCACGCGCAGCTCATCCACCAGCTCCGTCTCTCCCGTGCTCCGCAGGAACGGGCTGATGAATCCATGGGCGATCACTGTCGGAGCGTCGCTGGTAAAGTGCTCTGCGATGCGGGCGATTCCGTGGCTGATGATGTTGTGCAGTAGTCCGCCGGGAAGTTTGCGCACCCAATAGTTTTTGTCATTCAGCAGGGCGCCGGCGAATCCGCCGCGCCCCAACTCGTAACAGAAGTAGCTCTCCATGTGCACTGGAGGCCCACCCAGGTAACCCTCCTGAATCAACTTGCGCACGACGCGCGCGGAGTGACGGAATTGGTCGTCATGGCCCGCCGTGACCTTGAGCCCACGCGCATCGGCGAACGCGAGCAGCTTCCGCGCATCCTCCTCATACAGTGTGAACGGCTTTTCCACGTAAACGTGGCTGCCCGCTTCGAGACAGGTCTTCGCCAGGCTGAAATGGCTCTGTGGCGGAGTGGTGATATGCACCACATCCGGTTTTGCGTCACTCAGCATCTCTCCCAGGTCGTGATAGGCCTTCTTCACCGGGAAGCGCTGCGCGAATTGCTTCGCCATCAGCAGTTCGCGATCACACGCGCCAACCATCTCGCAACCGGCGATCCGCTGAATCTGCTCTGCGTGGTCGTCCGCGATCTTTCCACATCCCACAATGGCAACTTTAAGCATGGGTTTCTCCTGCACGGCAGCTTTCGAAGTGTCGACGAAGCCCCTCGCCTGTTGAGATCGCGGGCTTCCAACCGAGCCGGGATTTCAGCTTTGCGTTGCTGTAACGCGTGCTCTTCCAATTCGCGTGCCACATTCGGCGGTTATAGGCCGCGGGCAACTGGCCCATTGACCACTTGCAATACCACTCCCAGAAACGGCAAAGGCAATAGGTGAGTGCGTGTGGCAGGTAGACGGATTTGAAATTCTTAACATTGCGCTTGTACAGCCGCAGAAACTTCCGGCTCGAGGGCAGATTGTCATCGACGACGTTGAAGACCTCGCCATCGACGTTTTCTTTCAACCCCGCCAATGCCATTGCATCGGCACAATTGTCCACATAGCTCAGCGGCATCGTATTGCCTCCGCCAAGATGCAGAAAGATGCCAAATGTCCCAATCCCCACGCGTCCGTGAATGCCGGGATTGCCGGGTCCGTAGACCCATCCGGGCCGCATCATCACGTAAGGAATCTTGAACCGCCGGCCATACTCGGCCACCAGTTTGTCCTGCTCCGCCTTGGCGAAGCAATACGAGTTGTAGCGGAGTTCCGGATGGTCTTCGACAGGCGCCGACTCATCCAGCAGCCCCCTTCGGGGGTTGCCGTTGTTCTTGTACACCGCGAAGGAGCTCATGTTCACGAAGCGCCGGATCTTGCCTTCGGCAACGCAGGCGTCCAGCAGGTTCCGTGTCGTGATCACGGAGTTCATGAACGCGTCAGGAAATGACTTCTCGCCGCGCCCCGCGGCCAGATGATAGACCACGACCGCTCCGCGCACTGCTTGAGGGCAATCGTCCGCTGACAGCAGGTTGCCCGTGATGACGCGCACGCGCGAAGTGTCTTCGTGCGCGGCCAACACTTCTTCGAGGCGAGCGATCTTGCTCGAGGGCCGGGTGAGGCAGCGCAGATTGCGATAACCCAGCTTGAGCAGCGAGTTCACGACACGGCAGCCGATAAAGCCCGCCGCGCCGGTGATCAGGATGCATTCATCCGGCCGCACAATAAAATTTCCGGTATTTAGGAAGGAGTTCATAGGGATTCAGCAGCTTTCTTAAGTAGTGACATAGGCCTGTCGCACAGGATTGATACCGACCCAGCCGAGCAGCCGACCGAGGTGATCGAACAGCCGAACCAGGAAGCTCATAAACTTGCCCTGGCCGAGCAGAAACGCGAAGGGCAGCGCCAGTGCATAAACAGGAGCGGCGATCAGCGAAGTGAGAATTTCGCGCGCTCCGAACGTCGGGTGTTCGAGCGAAGTGTACCCGCGTAACAACGCTCTCTTCAGCAGGAACGACCGATTCCAGCGGATCGGTGGCACAATCTCGTACGCGGTCGCCTCGTGGCACCAGATGAAGAAGTACCCCTTCTCGATGACCCTGCGGAAGAAATCCTGGTCTTCACCGGTGCGGAACTCGGGCCGGAATGGCGCATCCATCCCCTTGAAGACTTCCATCTTCAGAAGCGTGTTGCCGGTGCGCCCCTTCTGCCAGTCAATCACGGTTCCCGTGGGGTAACTTGGCCGGTCGTAGAATTTGCCGTCCATGACCCACTTCGGCGGCGGCTCCGCGTAACGCGGATGCACCGGACCGAGCGCGCCGTGGGCATTGTACTTGAGGCAAGCTTCCACCAGCGTCAACAGCCAGCGTTGAATCGGCGACTCGTCGTCGTCGATGAACACGAGAAAGTCGCCCTTGGTGTTCTCGACAGCCTTGTTGCGCGCCAGCGCGATGTTCTGCCCGGGCTCGACGTAATATTCCACCGGAACGGGCTGGCTTGCGGCGAACTCTTTCACCACCTGCTCGGCCGAGCGCGCGGCGTCGTTGTCGACGATCAAAATCGAATAGGTGAACAGCCCATCGGTGTGCTGCTCGCGCAAATCATCAAGCAAGCTCTTCAGCAGGTCTGGCCGGCGATAGGTGCAGATGCCGATGGTTACGTGATGCGAAGGATTTGTCATATGCGTTGGGGTTCGATGCACAAATTGCGGCTACGCGTGCCTCGGGGATGCCGCGTTGGATAGAGCCGACAAACTCTGGCTGTTGCCAGCGGCCGCCGGCACCGGCAGTTCCTCGCTCTCGATGACCTGGCCCGCGTCGTGACCCCATGCACTCCACGTCGCGTCCGTGGCAGCCGCGCTCTTGCCTTGGGATTTGAGAATCTGCCTGGGTGCCCTGGGTACATTAATGGCGACAAGAAGGAACAGGAACCACATGAAGTGCGTGCCTTTAAGGAAACTCGTCTCCGTCAGGTTGTTGGTTACGACGATTGTCAGCATGATCAATCGAAGGCTGCCAAACTCGAAGTCGGTCTCAAGCTCTTTGATCGTTCCCGCGTAAGCCATGCCGATCACGACGAGCATGAGGATGAGGCCTACAACGCCAAGCTCGGCGCAAACGTCGACAAACCCATTGTGTCCCTCTTCCGGCCGCCATCCCGGCGTTTTGAGCGACCAGTTGGGCAGCGGATACTTGGCATACCCGATGGGCCCAATCCAGAAAGCTCCGAGCCCAACCCCCAACACTCGACTGTCCGCAGTATCGTTCAGCACGTCTGACCAGATCAGCGTTCGATCCGTGAAGGTCATGTCGCGGCCGGTCGCCGCCACCATCATTTTGACCGGAGAAACGTCGAGGACCACGGCTGCGAAGTAGATGAATGGCGCCAGGAGCGCGGACGCAATCGCCACCGCAAGAAAGATCTGCCTGGCGCGCTTCTGCCGTTTCTTGATGAATTGCAGACCCACGAAAATTGCAGTACAGAGAAAGAACCCGACGATCGCCGTGCTGCTGTGCGAGCTCTTCGATCCGCGGAGCAGCCACAGCGACATCAGCAGCAGTCCCATATTCATTGCCAGCTTGGCCCATCCGCGCTTCTTTTGTCTCGCTCGCCAATCTTGAAGAATCTGCCAGATGTAGAACAGGCCGCTAGAGGAGACTACCTGGCCAAGGCTATTTTTATCCGTCGTGAGCCCGATCCATTGCTCTTCGTTTCCGCTATAGTCGTAACCCACGCCGATGTGGCGGAAATACTTGACCGTCGCGACCGACAGCGTAACGTGCACCAGGAACAGCCGCCGCAGCAGCGCACGGATCGCCTCGAGCGTGTTGCGCTCCGTGAGGACGACCAACGCCATCTCGAGCGTGCCAACGGAGCGGTTGTAACGGCGAAAGGTGATCGCCGGATAATTCGACCAGATCATGCTCAGCCCCATAAAGAGGAAGAGCGCGACCACCCACTTATTGCGGACGAGAATTCTCTTGGTCTGTTCCCAGCGCAAGCCGAGCACGATCAGGCCCAGCGCCATGAGCGACGTCATGATCAACCGGTCAATCGGGTTGCCGGTACCCACCTCCTCGGTTGCGATCTTTCCCGAGGAGCCCATCAGCCAGGTTGACGGCGTGCGCGTAGCCGCAAAAAACATCCAGACCCACGGAACCCAGAGCCACCAGGAAGGCTTTATCGCCTTCGCGGCAGCCGCCGGATTTTCGATCCGCGTCCCGTTTTGTTCAGCTTCGAGCGGCAAGGGATTCACACGCGTTGCTCAGGGACGGCGCAAAGGTCAACATTCTGCGCGGTGATGAGATCGAGATAGCGGTTGCCCTGTGCGCGGATATTGTTCTTCTGGTAAAACATCGATGCCGAACGTGCCAGGCGCTCCCGCTCCTCTTTGTCGTTATACAGTTCGACGATCGCCAGAGCCATCTGATCAACATTTTCCGCGTCGTAGAACCGCAGCATGGTTTCGTCAAAGTAGCGCTGGATCACGTCCAGCCGCGGCGCAACCACCGGCACATTCAAGTAAACATATTCGAGCAGCTTCACCGGCAGCATGTACTTGTCGCACGCCAGATTGCGCCGGTTGCCGATGATGCCGAGATTCATGCCTGTGACAAAGTGCGGAATCTGCTCCACGGGAAAGAAAGAGCCGCTGAAGTGAACGCAATCTTGCAGACCCAGCTCAGCCGAAAGCGCAATCGCTTCGGGCAGAAAGTCGCCCGCGCCATACATCCACAGTTCCGCGGGAACCTGTTGCGTGGCCTTCGCCATTGCGCGCAGGATCAGGTCGATTCCCAGCCTTCGCGCGATGGTGCCGTGATATACGATGCGAAACGCTCCGCCTGTTTTTTGGATTTCCGCCGGACGGGGTCCGAATAATTCTTCGTTCGGCAGGTTCAGCAGAACGGTAATCTTTCGCCGCGCTACGCCGCAGTGCTCGACAAGGTAATCCTGCTGATTGTGATCGGCGCAAACCACATGATCGGCGAACATGGCCGAGATGCGCTGCTCCAGTTTGAGCACGCGCACCGGAAGATCCGTCTCTTTTGAGTGAAACTTGGCCATGTAGTTGACGGTCATCAGATCGTGCACATCCAGAATCAGCCGTGCGCCGAGCATCTTGGGCACGATCGCCGCAAACACCAGGGCATTCGGCATATTGTGTACGTGAATTACGTCATAACGGCTGCTCATGGAACGGCGCGCCAGCAGGAACAGCGCCTTCAAAAAAAACTTCAGGTAAGAAGCCATGTACATCAGGGTGCTCTCACCCTGGTACTTGTCCATGATGCGCAGAATGCTTCCGCCGGGCCGGACTTCCATTGCGGCTTCGCCTTCGGAGCGAAGAGCGATGATGTCGACCTGGTGGCCGTTGTCTTCGAGCGTCCGCACATAGCACTTGATCCGTGCGTCGTTCAGGTAGTGCGCGTACGCTAACATGCAGGCTTTCATGAGTTCACCGTGTGCGAGCCGCCGCAATGTGCCGGGGACGCGCTTGCTTGCAAAAGGGGAATTGATTCCCGGGAGAGGTTTAGCCGATGTGGCGGTAGAGGATGCGCCCTGTCATCTGCAGGACGAAGTCCGGCATCATTCCAAAGACGCGCTTGCCCAGGCCGGAAAGACGTCCGCGCGCCGCATCGCCGGCAGGCACTCCGCTCCAGCGGAGATAGTTGAGCTGCATCGCGGTTGCACCCCAGCGGCGCTTGAAATCGATGAGTCCGGGATTGTCCGTCTCCGACCGTCCGAGATCCATGGCAGTGCAGCCGGACGCTTTTCCGTCCACGATTGAATCCCAAATGAGGTACGGCGTGGCTCCAAGATTGTTGAACGCGTTGTCAGAGGCGCTGTATTTATAGATCAGCGTGTTCTTGTGCTGCAGCGTCAATATACTGGCGATCGGCTCGCCTTTAAGCCGGGCAACGCGAATTTTCATCCGCTCGCCCATCGTCTCGCCAAGATTGCGAAACCATGCAATGGGCTGCGGGGGAACCTGGTGGCGGCGGCGCGTCTTGACCATGAGATCGTAAAAGGCCTTCAGCAACGGTTCGGAACTTCCCCTCTCGATCTCAATCCCCTCGCGTTCGGCGCGCTTAATCGGCTGCTGGATGCTCGTCTTGTGCGTCTTGCGCAGAATGTCGGCAGCCGGTGCGCTGATATCGAGCATATGAAGCATGCAGCTGAACGACGTCGCGGCACCGGAAAGCAGCGGCATCTCGCTCACCGGGCGCAGCTCGACGTACTTCCACTTGCCCGCGCCGGTCGATGCTTTCAATTCGCGCGCGATCTCCGTGAGTGCGTCGGTTCCAGCTGTCAGGGGCTCGCAATGGTCAGAGAATGGAAGCGAAACCAGGCGGCGTCCTGTCAGCCAGCTCTTCACCTGGCAGAAAAGGATCCCATTGGTCAGTGGCGTGGAAGGCGGAGTCGTCGTCAGCACCGCCGGCTCGTAACCGTAGGTGCGCTTCACCGCTTGCAGCCATGGCAGGCTGTGAAAGACCGACGACGAAGGATTGCGCTCCACGAACTCGGCCCAGCGTGCGTCCGTGATGGGATCGATTCTGTAGGTCGTCATGGCCGGTTCTCCGCATATGCATTGATGCCATTCACGCCTTGCAACGAGGAGGAAACCGCGTCCCTGGTGAACTGCGCGACCTGGCGCGGGAGTGCGTGCCAAGCCGTGCGGCCGAATCGCACAGTTACGTAATCGAGGAAATCTTTGTACAACTCCACCGGGAACTCGGAGCGGCTGGGCTCTTTGTCGAAGGCGATGTAATCCGGGTGCACATTCATAAGCGCGAGCCCGCCCTGTTCCGCCACCCAATCCAGCTTTTTCTTCCAGATGTCGTTCGTCTTTTCGCCCAGCACCAGGTACATCGTCGAATCCTGGGCCAGTGAGTATGGCAGCTCGACGTAGCCGGTACCATCTTCTCTCTGCACCCAGAAGGGAAAGATCGTATTGGCGCCGTCGTTCTGCGGCTCGAACGGATCGGTATCGAAGGTCGACGCGTCGTACTCCACGTTGAGTTGCTTCAGCCACTCCAGGTTGTGGAACATAAACGCCGAACGGAAACCCACTGCGCGCCAGCGTTCAAGATGCATATTGATCCGCTTGGCCGCGCGGCTGAAATCTTCCTTTGAGCGGTAGAGCGAACCGTCGTGATGCAGGTCGTGTACCCCGATCTCGAATTCGTTCTTGATGAGAAACTCGCGGAGCCAGGAGGGCGTGTCGTACTCACCCTCGGGTACGAAATTGAAGGACGAGCGAACGCCGTGCTCCATCTCGAGCTCAGCCAGCCGCTTGCACTGGTCCAGCCCCTTTTGTCCTTCCACATCATGGGTCAGCACAAAAGCAAACTGTTTTTGCTCCGGCCATCCCCGCCACCAGTCCGGCTTTGCAGCCACCGCCGGATTGATCGGCCACACATCCCTGCTGCGCGCGCGCTTGCGTTGGGCAATGCGCCGGCGCAGCGCCAGCCGCAGATGATGTGGGATGGCTGGCTTGACGAAGTAATACAGATTAAGAAGCTTCAACCGGATTTCTCCAACAATATTAGATATGGGTTTAGGTGGACGGCGGGAAAAAATCGGATGAAAGCTTCGTTCCGCCGTTCCAGCGGTGCATCCACGATAGGCCAGCTATCGCGAGATCACCGCATCCTGCACGAAACGCAGCGTAGCTTCTACCACACGAGTTTGCTGCTCGCTGGTGAGCTGCGGGAACATCGGCAGCGATACGATCTCGGTAGAGACGCGCTCGGCCACCGGAAAGTCGCCCGGGCTGTAGTTCAGCGAGACATACGCCTTTTGCAGGTGCAGCGGAATCGGATAATGGATTCCCGCTCCAATTCCCGCTTCCTTCAGGTGGCTCATCAATCCTTCGCGGTCGTTGGTGCGAATCACATAGAGGTGATACACGGCGCGCGACCATGACGGCTCGAACGGGATAGTCAGTGCCTGGTCCGTCGACAGAAGCTGGTTATAGATCGCGGCGTGCTCCCGGCGCTGTCTGTTCCATTCAGCGAGATGCGGCAGCTTGGCACGCAGGAATCCGCATTGAATCGAATCCAACCTTCCGTTGTAGCCTTCGACATCGTGGTAGTACTTCTTCACCTGTCCGTGGTCGCGAATCATCTTGATCTTCGCCGCCACTTCGGCGTCGTCCGTCGTCACCGCTCCGCCCTCTCCGCAAGCGCCCAGATTCTTGCCCGGGTAGAAGCTGAAGGCCGAAGCGCGGCCCATCGATCCGGCCTTCATCCAACGGCCCTGTTTCTTTGAGAAGTACTCCGCACCGTGCGCCTGGCAGGCGTCTTCAATCACCGTGAGTCCGTACTTGGCCGCCAGCGCCAGAATGCCGTCCATGTCCGCCATCTGCCCATAGAGGTGCACCGGCACAACCGCCGTCACCGGTCGGCCGCTGCGCAAGCTGATCAGCTTGCCCGCATGATTGCGCACACATTGCTTTTCCAGGTACCGCTCAAGCATCTGCACCGACAGGTTGTAAGTGCGTTCGTCGACATCCACGAACTCAGGAAGTGCACGCGCCTGAGAGATCGCCTCGCCGGTCGCGATAAACGTGTTCGGAACGGTAAGCACGACGTCACCTGCCTCGATGCCGCACGCCATGATGGCAAACCGCAAGGCATCGGTTCCACTGTTGACGGCGATCGCATAACGGGAATCGCAGAATCGCGCAAAGTCCTCTTCGAATCCTTCCACCATCGGGCCGCCGACGAAGCCGGCGGTGCGCAGTCCCTGCCGGAACGCGTCAACGAGCTCCTGCTCGAGCTGCACGTGCGGCGTCACCAGATCGAGGAAAGGTACCTGATCGCTCACCTTGGTTTCCTTCGCCTGCTCCATGAAACGCAGCACCCTCGCCGGATTCCCTGCAACCACGGCATAAGGGGGAACGTCTTTCGTCACCACGCTGCCGGCGCCCACAATTGCGCCTTCGCCAACCTTCACATTGGAGAGAATGGTCGCGTTGGAGCCGATGGATGCGCCCTTCCCGATCAGTGTCGGCTCGACTTTCCAGTCGGCCTCAGTCTGCAGCTCGCCGTTGGCGGCAGTCGCGCGCGGATACGAGTCATTGATAAACATGACTCCGTGACCGATGAAGACATTGTCTTCAATCACCACGCCTTCGCAGATGAACGAGTGGCTGGAGATCTTGCAGCGCTTGCCCACGCGGGCGTTCTTCTGGATCTCCACAAAGGCGCCGATCTTCGTCTCGTCGCCGATTTCACACCCATAGAGATTGATAAACTTCGACAACCGTACGTTCTCTCCAAGCTTCACGTCGGGCGAGATGGCAACATTGGTATTCATAGGCGAACAAAGGCTCCTTTTCTCGTAAGGGATTCACTGGCTGCTTCGAGCATGCGAACTACTCTTAGTCCCGCACTTCCGTTATTGAATGGCTGCTTGCCGGTGGAGATGCAGTCGACAAAGTAGCTGAGTTCCTGGCGCAGCGCTTCCACCTGCTCGAGCTGCGGCGACCACATATCGCCCGACCGGTAGCTTACGAGCGCCTCGTAAACGCCCTCGCGCGTGGTGATCTTCACGCCTTTGTCGTACACCTTCACCTTCTCGTCGGCTTCCAGATCGTTCCACACAATCATTCGCTTCTCGCCGCCGATCAGCGTGGTCCGCACCTTCACCGGCGAAAGCCAGTTGACGTTAATGTGCGCGATGACCTTATCGGGAAAATAAAGCGTCATGAATGCAACATCTTCATGCCCATTCAGGTGGCCCTGTCCGGTCGCCACCACCGCTTCCGGGCTGGCCTTGATGAGGTGATCCATGATCGAGAGATCGTGCGGCGCCAGGTCCCACAGCACGTTGATGTCGTGCTGGAAAAGGCCCAGGTTTACTCGCGTGGAATCGTAGTAGTAGAGCTTGCCCAGTGCGCCTTCTTCAACCAGCTGGCCGATTCTCTTCACTGCTCCGGTGAAAAGAAACGTGTGATCGACCATGATCTTCAGGTTCTTGCGCTCCGCAATATTGATCAGCTCTTCGCCCTGCGCGCTGGTGCTGGTGAACGGCTTTTCGACAAACACGTGCTTACCATTTTCGAGTGCGGCCTTCGACAACTCGTAGTGGGTCCAGACGGGAGAGACGATCGCGACCGCATCGATGTCCGTAGAAGTAATGACCTCCATCGCACTCGGGGTCACATGCACGCCGGGATAGGCTTTACGCGCACGAGCCTGGGCGGCAGGACTGATCTCCGCAATTGCACGCACCTCCGAGCCGTCAACGCCCATGAGGTTTCGTACAATATTCGGCCCCCAGTAGCCGTAACCAATAACACCAAAATTCATAGTCTTACTTTCTCCTTCTCCACCGACGCCGATTCGCCTGGCATCGATCGAGGTCAACCTTTGGCATCCCGCGCATGGCGCAGGCCTAGTTTGGCCCTTGCCGAAATCTCCGGCAAAAAAAATGGGCGTGGATTTACCTTCCGCGGATTGCCTGCTCAGGTCCGCAGCTCTTCGTGATGAACGCTGATGTGGAAGGGAAAAGAACAGCAGCAGCATGCTGCGTTCAGCAGGAAGGGTAAGTTCTAATAAGCGCCGCTGCCTTTTATGACTGCGAAGGGTGTGCGCATCAGGATCTTGACGTCCAGCCAGGGCGTCCATGTAGAGGCGTAGCGCAAATCCAGCCGCACCATCTCATCGAACTGCACGCTGCTTCGGCTCAACACCTGCCATAGACCGGTAATTCCAGGCTTTACGCCCAGAAGGCGCCGGCGATGCCAGGTCTGATAGGCGGCAAGCTCATAGGGAATCGGCGGCCGCGGACCGACCAGCGACATATCGCCACGCAGAACATTCAGGAATTGCGGCAGCTCATCGAGACTGGTCCTGCGCAGGACCTTGCCCACGCGCGTGATGCGCTTGTCGTTGGTGATCTTGAAGACGCCGGGCTCGCCGCCATTGCGCTTTTCCTGGCCGGTGCCGCTGGCGATCATCCGCGTCACGAATTCCTTGTGCACGCTCACGTCATTGTTCATATACATCGAGCGGAATTTCAAGAACGTGAAAGTCTTTCCATAGCGGCCAACGCGCTGCTGCCGGAAGAAAATGGGACCCGCCGACGTGAGCTTGACTGCCAGCGCAATCGTCAAAAAGAGCGGAGAACACAACGCGAGCAGCGCCGCGCTTCCCATCACGTCAATGAAGCGCTTGATCACCAGCAGACCGCGGCGTCCTTTGTCGTGGCTCGCGAGGTCGGGATACAGTGCGGCGTTGCTCGGCCGGCCCGGCTTGTCATGATCCCAGTCGTCAGGAAAGAGGTGGAACGAGATGCTGACCAGGTTGAATTGCTCGGCGGTGAGTTCATCTCGCAATGAACTGGTGACCTTTGTCAGGAAGGTATCGAGAATAGCGCGCTTATCGTGCACGACCAGGCCTGTGAACATTGCGCCGACGATGACCCGGTCCTTGTACCAACCAACCAGGTCGGTGTCACGGCTGGATGCCAGTAACGCGGTGACGATGCAATCGAGCGTCCGGCGGTCCTTCCGCGAACCCTCATCGCTCACCACTTCCAGCAGCATGAGCAAAAACGGAGCCTTGGAGCGCTCAGTGCGCTTGCGTTCAATCGCAATCATCCGCCGGAAGATCTCCTCATCCAGCGGCGCGCGCTGCAATGAGGGCACGCCTTCCAACAGCGGGTCGTTCGAATTCGAAGCGTTATTTTGACGTGTAACAGCCACGAGATTCTCCTCTCTCGGCATGTATCTTCGGTTTGTCTGGGAATTCCGGCGCGATTCCTGGCATGCCGGCCGGCACCGCCCGGATCCCTTTTCTTTCGGGTGAACTGCTGAGTAGCCGTGATGAATAAGAGAGGTGCTACAACTCTGTTTGCCTCTGCTGGCCCCGCTGCTTTCGGCGCTTGCGCGCCGGGTTCTTTCTCAATTCGCTAGGAGTGGTCGGCGGCCCGGTAGTAGTAACCGCTGTACGCAGACGCGACAGCGCCATTCAGCAGCGCGCCTAGCATCTTCTTCGGGTCCAGCGCCTCCAGTCCTTTCTGCAACTGTTGTTTCTCGGTCGTTCCCTGGCGCGTCACCAGAAGGACGCCGTCCGCAAGCCGCATCCACACGCTGGTATCGGCCAGCGGCAACACCGGAGGAGAGTCGACCACGATCCAGTCAAATACCTCGGCCAGCTGGTCCATGAGAGCGGGCAGGCGCGGCGATTGCAGTAGTTCCAGCGGATTGCTCGGCGCATTGCCAGCGGGAAAAATCCAGAACCCCGCCTCATCCAGCCGGAAGATATGCTGCATGAAATCGCCGCCATCGCGCACGCAATCGCAGATGCCCGTACCCGGGCGAACCCCAAACATCTTCGCCAGCGAAGGACGCCGCAAATCGCCTTCGATCAGCAGCGTCCGCTCAGTGGTCGCATGAGCGAGCGTGCAGGCGAGATTTCCAGCGATCATGCTTTTGCCTTCCTGCGGAATGGTGCTGGTGATCAGGATCTTTTTGAGTGGCTTCAGCCTGCGCAGATCTCTCAGGCGAACCCCAAGGAGCCGGACGGCTTCGGCTGTCGGGCTCTCTCGATCGGTGAGACAGACCAGCCGGCTTTGTGAAGCCAGCGCAATCTCGAGCGGCTTCACCTGCTCCAGGAGCTTCACGCGCTCCGCTTCAGGCGTCGCCTCGGGCTCGGCAACCTCGACAACCTCGGCGGGAGCTTCTGCGATCGCAATCCCGGCAGAGTGCGGCGCGTCGCCATTCGCTTGGGCGACCGGGGAAAACTCGCGAACCGCTGATGTATCGCTCCAGTTCGACGATGCGTGACGCTCGGCGCGCTGCAGCAGTTCCGGTCCGGCGGGCAGGTTTTCCGAGTCTTCCCCGTTGCGCTCGCTTTCGGATCGTTGTAGGGCGTCAAATATGCGGCTCATGCTAACTCTCTTTGCAGGCAGCAAGCGATCATCCGCTCACCACCGATAATTTTTGCTATGGCTTCTGCTTCCTGAATTGGGTCAATCACGTGCGACTGCCCGAAAAAAAACACCGCCGCTGCTCCACGCCAAAGGCCACCTAGACCTGTTCCTGGGTGGAAAGCGCCGGTTCGAGCCGGAATTCGCTCGCGACATCTTCAACGATTCGCGGCGTCACGGTTGATGATTGCTTGCCGTAGGCGCTGATAAGCGAATTCTCGCAAATGGTGTTGATCAGTCGCGGAAATCCTCGCGAAAAGTTATAAACCGCTGTGATCGCCTGCGGCGCAAACAGCGGAGGCGCATTCGGATCCGCGCCGGCGATGTGCAGTCTCTGCTCGATGTACTCTTTGGTCTGCTGTTCCGATAGCGCTCCAAGATGGGCGCGCAGCGCAATTCTCTGTTTCAGCTGGCGCAGCTCATTGGAGTCGAGCTTTTTGTCGAGCTCGGGCTGTCCCACCAGTACAATCTGCAGCAACTTGTCTTCTGTTGTCTCCAGATTCGAGAGCAGGCGGAGTTCCTCCAGCGTGTCAGCCGATAAATCGTGCGCCTCATCGACAATCAGAACCGTCGTGAGACGCTTCAGTCCACGCGCCACCAGAAACTTGCTCAGATCCAGCAAGAGATCGACCTTATTCTTGCCTGTCGCCGGGATTCCGAAATCGGAGACCACGTACTGCAGAAAGTCGGTAGGATCGAGCCGGCTGTTGAACAGATACGCGTAAGCAATATCCTTGCTGTTTTCGAGCAGGCGCAGCAGACACCGCAACAGCAGCGTTTTACCCGTGCCCACTTCGCCGGTGACAACCACGAAACCCTTGTGACGGCGCACACCATAGTAAAGCGCCGCCAGAGCTTCATTGTGCCGCGGCGTGGGCACGAAGCAATTGGGATCCGGCGTCAGGTCGAACGGATTGCGCGTGAGATGGAAATAGGCTTTATACATCGGAAGTGTGTTTAGCTTTGGAGATAGCTTACAACCGAGCCAGCCAGAATCGCGACAAACACAATCGCGGTTGTCGCCCAGCCCAGCGTCGCCCTCTTTTTTGTCCTCTCTTCATCCAATGGACTCACAACTTCCGGAACCTCCGAAATCACTGCGAACGGCAGCATCGCTTTGATCTCTTTCTCACTGTGTATGCGGTCGTCCATGAATTCAAAGCTGCCGGCCACAACCAGCCCCAGAGCCAGGCCGACGCCGATGCCCATCGCGCAGAACTTCAGGCGGTTGGGAAAATCCGGCTTGAGAGGGAGACTTGGCGGATCGAGCCGGGTAAAGCGCTCACCCTGCTCTGTCTTTTCCATGTTCGTGGCCATCTCCGACTCGTTTTTCTTTTTCAGCAGGTCGTCGTAGTTGGCCTTCGACTGTTCGTAACCGCGATTCAGGTCGGAAAGCTCCTGCTCGGTGGTGGGCTCCATATTCAACCGTCCCTGGTATTGGCCGATCCGCCCGTTCAGTCCCGCAATTGCGCTTTCGCGATTCTTGATCTCAACCTCGTTGGCCTGCAGTTGCGACTCGATCTGACGTCCTGACTCGCTCAGCCCCGAATTCGCTCCGCCCGCCCCAGTCATGGCGCCCCGCTGCCGAGCCAGCAGCGTATTCCGCGTCGCTTCCGTCTTTGCGATCTGTGCCTTCAGGTTCACCACATCCGGATACTTGTCGGTGTACCGCGAACTCAGATCGGCCAGGTCTGCGTGCATCTTGTCTAACTGCGCATCCACGGCTGCCAGGTCGTTGGCGATCGCGGCGGAAGCCGGATTCTGCGGAACCGGCTTGGCTTGTGCCGACGCCCGCTCTTCCTGAAGCATCGCCTCGAAGTAAACTTTCTGCTGCTTCGCCGTGTTCAGCGCATCCTGCTCGTTCTGCAACTGCTGCTGCAGGCCGGAGAGAATCTGCAGATTGCTCTGCTGCTGCGTTGGCAACGCGCCGGTGTGCCGACTCTCGAACTCCTGCACCTTGGCGTCCTGTTCGGCCAGGCTGGCGCGTGCATCTTCGAGCTGCTTCTCGATGAAATTGGTCGTGCTCTGCGATTCCTGTTCGCGCGTGTTGAGATTTTCCGAGATGAACAGATCCGTGAGCTCGGTCGTCACTTCCTGGGCTACGTGCGGGTCGTCCGCTGAGTAGCTGATGCGAAAAGCCGAAATGTCTTCTTTCTGCGGATCACGCACAAGTTCCACATCGATGTCCTTGCGCATGTGGTCCACTTTTTCTTCTGGGGTGGTTCCCTTCCGCATATCGCTGTAGAGGTGAAGCCGATCGATAATCTGCAAAAGCCGTGTCCGGCTCAGAATCTGCGTGGTGATGCTTTGCAGCCGGTCCTGCAGATCGTCACTGATGTTGGGCACGACGTAATTCTGCGGCATGGTCGGTTGCTCGACGAGGATGGTCGTGGTCGACTTATAGCGAGACGGAATGATCCAGCTTGCGCCCCACACCAGCAGCCACCCCGCGAACAGCGGAATGAGGAACTGCAGATGCCGGCGGCGCACGATGCCCATAAATCGGTGCAGATCGGGCCTCTCGGTTTTTGAATTCTCGTACGGTTCCGGCATGCTTATCTCCCCAGGGTTTTCTTAAGATCGTAGGTCACATTCACGAATCCGCGGTCTCCGTCAGGATTCGCGGCAATCGCGGCGATTCCATTGAACTGCTCGTGGAAGCGCTGGTATCCAAACTGAACATTCACATGCTCGCCCAGCGTCCGCCCCAATGAGCCTTGCGCCATCAGGGAATTGCCGCCCTGATAAATGATGATCGCCAGCGGAGCAAGCAGCTCGATGTTCTGATACGTAAAGGATGTCTGAGCGGTCCAGGTGTGGGAAATCTTCCATCCACCCGATAGATTTCCACTCACAGAGTTGTAAGCGCCGACGAGGCCGCCGCCCGAGGTCACCGTGCGCAGGAAGCTCGTGGAAACGTTGCCCCGGTTGCCCTGCCAGCCCATGCTGAGCACCAGTTCCGGCGCCCACCTCAGAATGTCTTGCTGCTGCGGCTGGCCGATATCGACGCGCACCGGTCCTGCCGCAGCTGACAGCGAGAACGTCTTGGTGAAGAAGACAGAATAGAACGGGAGCAGGGTGTGCGCCTGGGTCTCGATCTGCGAATTCCCCAGGTAAGCCAACGTCCGGTCGTACTCGTAATTCACACCGATATATTGCCTGCGTGTTGCGCGGCGGCTGTAAAACGCCGAACCGCCTTCGCCGTTCGAATCGTAGAGTCCTGCCGACTGGTTCTGGTTGGGGAATCTGTACTCGGAAAACAGCCCACCCCCGCCGACCATCGCATTGCGCGAGAACTGCCACGTCGCGTTGGCGTTGCCGACATTTCTCAGCTGCTCGGCAAACGGCGCAATCGCCGCCGGAATCGGTGTCTGTGTCGAACCCGGCAGCCCGCCTGCGCTGAAGGGATAAGACTCGTCGAAGACGTTGGACGTCTTCACAAAAAAGTCCTGCATACCGAGCGTGACGTTCTGCGTGATCCGCCCTTGAAAGACTCCTCCCGCGCTCTGATCAAAGTTATCGAGCACGCTTGTGGGCGTGTAAAACGTGTAGGCCGGGTCGTAGTTCAACGTGATCAGCTGCCGTACCGTGGCGCGGTCGAACTGAATATGAGGGTCGATTGAAACCGTCTCATCGGCCACCGGTGTGGTTGTGTCGGTGGGAAGAACGTTGTCCACATAGGCGGCGTTGACGCTGACTGCTGTGGTCAGAACGTTCCGGCGCGTGTCCGATCCGGACATATTCGCGTAGATCGTTCCGGTCAGCAACGGCGGCGTCATCATCTGGCTGTCTTCTTCTTCGACAGGTCCGCCGGACGCCTCAGGCTGCACCTGTGCATGCGCGGATGCAGCCAGGAACAGGCCGAAGCCCGCAGTAAGCACAAAATGCGTATAAGCCCGTTTCAACATGATCCGCCTTTACGGCACCACGATGGTGTCATGCGGCTTGAGCATGATGTTCTGCTTGGTGTTCTTGCCCTTCACGAATTCCTCGTAGTTGAAGGCATACCGGAATTCGTTTCCCGGATTGCCTTCGCGGAGCACATAAACTCCCTTTTTCTTGGCAAAGTCCCTGAATCCGCCAGCAGTGGCGATGGCATCGACAACCGTTGTGCCCGCCGTGAGGGGATAGGAACCCGGCTTTGTGACTTGCCCAAGGATATTGAACTTGAGACTGTTGATCTGCTGTACGATCACCGCCACCTGCGGATCGGTGATAAAGCTCTTCAGCCGATCGGTGATATCGATCTCGAGCTGCGCCGGCGTTCGCCCGGCAGCCTGGATGTCGCCGATCAGTGGCAGGGAGATCTTTCCATCTGACCGGACTGGGATCTGCTTGGAGAGATCGGGCTCCTTCCACACGTTGATGGCAAGCACGTCGTCATTGCCTATGATGAAGGTCTCGTCGGCGCGTGCGGTTCGTGTCGGCGCATCGGGCTGCGTCGCCGCGGCCGCAATCGTACTCGAGCCGCCGCTTGCCGGCGATTGCCCGCTCACATGGCCCAATGTCGCAGTCGCGAAGGACAGAAAGATTCCAATTGCAAATTTCATTGAACTTTTCATGAGGCTCCCATCAGCAATCCCGAAGAGGTCATCAGCTGCGGCACCGGAAAACCGTGCACCGCAGTTTGACAGATTGACCCAAACTGCGGCCACAAATTGCATTTGCGGCTAGCCGCCCTCTTCCAATCTTAAGCGGTCCAAGAGTCAAAACATCACGATTCGAGGCCGCCGCATTTCCCTCAAACCGTCACATTAGATCGCGGAATTCACTCGTGCAAATTGTCCCATGTCCAGCACTTCTGCAGTCGCGCGCGCCAGGCAAGGTTCCACATCCGCTGCATGAACTTCTACCGCGACCGATTGAGCAACCATATTCACCGAAAGAATCAGCCGGCAAATGTTCTTCTTTCGCAGCAGAATTCCTTCCACCCCTTCCATGGCGCCGCGGATGACGCGAACCCGCATTCCACATTCTAGAAAAGGATGAGGCTCGGCGCGAAGACCACCGTCAATCACTCGTTGAATCGCCTGGATCTCCTGGTGAGGGATGATCGCGACTTGGTCGCCGCGGTGAAGGATCATGTGAATTCCCGGCGTCGTCACGACCTGAAGCTTGCGATTGAGCCCCCCGCGGACAAAAAGATAGCAAGGGAAAAGTGGAAGTGAGAGGACCTTCTTGCGGTCTTTCCAGCGGCGGGTTGATTCATAGAGCGGCAGGAAAACCTCAAAGCCCTTTGCCTCGAGCATCTCCCCGACCGCCTTCTCGTGCTGGTGACGAGTGTAAAGCGCCCACCATACCGATTCCCCGGCTGCACTCATCTCGGGATTGTGAAACACAGGCATCCTGCCCTTTCCTGCTTGCTTTTGCTACACAGCTCGGGACTAGCCACGACATAGCTTCGCCCTGTGGGTCACATCCGACTCCTGTGACCGCCTCGAATTGCCACTCTCCTCCTAAACGCCAGGTGCCTTTTGAGAGGGGAGGAAACCACGTCAGCCGGAGGACTGTTCGCTGCTGTCCTCATGATCGTGAATCACAGAAGCGGAAACAATTCCCCAATCGTGCTAGGTCCCGACCCGGGTAACCGCTTCAAAAGACTGTGGGTAACAACTTCGAAAACTGCGGGGGCACGTTGCCTTTCTTGCCCCGAAAAAGTCAATGCATCGCCGGAGGAGACCCCCCGTGAGCTCTGTGCCGTCTGGGCGGTATTCCCGCATCGCGCAGTTTATAGAGCAGCGAGCGATAACTCATGTGGAGTTCATCGGCAGTTTTTCGCCGATTCCCGTGATTCGCTTGCAATACACTGAGAATCAGAGCGCTTGTCGCTGCTGAAGTTGCCCTCCGTGAAGCCTTTGAGAGGGTTCCGCCCCCAAGTGGCCGGCTCCTTTTGGCATTCGCGCTTCCCATTCTTCGCCGCAGCTCGGTTCCCGGGGTCTGAGCCTCGCCCAGGATGATTGCTCGGGAAATCCAGTTTTCCAGCTCGCGCAGATTGCCCGGCCAATCCCAGCGCATCAGCAGGCGCAGAGTCGCTGCGTCCAAACGGGGCGCGCTCCGGCCAAACTGCCGCGCCAGCTTATCCAGAAAATAGTCGCAAAGCTCCGGAATATCGTGCTTTCGGTCGCGAAGCGCGATGAGCCGGAGTGGCACTACATCGACGCGATGGAACAGATCCGGGCGGAAAGCACCCGACTCGACGGCTTTTCGCAGCTCGATGTTGGTGGCGCAGATCACGCGCACACGCCCGATCCGTTCTTCGCTACCGCCGATTGGCGTAAAGGATCCATCATCAAGCAGTTGTAGAAGCTTGCCCTGCAAATCGCGGTGCAGCTCGCCGATCTCGTCCAGAAAGAGCGTGCCACCCTCGGCGATCTCAATCAAACCAGGCCGGTCCTCTTTCGCACCGGTGAATGATCCCTTTCTGTAACCGAAGAGTTCGCTCTCGAGCAGGCTTGGCGGAACGGCTGCGCAGTTCAGCTTTACAAAGGGCGCCTCGCGGCGGTCCGAGCGAGCATGAACGTAGCGCGCGATCACCTCTTTGCCGGTGCCGCTCTCGCCTTCCACCAGCACCGGAAGACTGGTGCTGGCTATGCGGTCGATCCGCTCGCGAATCTCGCGCATCGCCGGGGTGCATCCGAAGATGACCCGCTCTTCCGGCAACTCGGCCGGATCGATGCGAAGGCTTGGTGTAATGTTCGTGGGCATTGATGTCCGGATGAGCACCTGCAAGAATCTCTGCACGTACTCAGCCGTTTTCAAGCCCCACTCCCAGAATCAACTAAGTTTTTATCCCAATGATTTTTAAGGAGTTACGTTCTACAATGAAAGGTTAGCAATGCGACATCCGGTTCGATGTGCAAAGTTTTGCATACTTGTTACCACTTCGCTGCAACTTCGGGAAATTGGAGCGCGGAGCGTCACGTGCCGAACCGGCGCTCCGACGGCGATCCGGCTCGGGCGCCCAGTGTTTTCGTTGTTTGAATTGTCTGTTGGACGTTTGAGGTGCCGGCGCTTGCGGCGTTGAAACTGTAGCGGCCTGAAAAAATCAGGATCTGTCGGATGAGTTTTGGCTCGCAAAACGGCTGCCGGCAAATCCCTGGTGGGGCTCTGAAGCAGCCAGGGGCCGCAGCCGATGCTGCTGGATCTTGTAAAGGAGTGCCCGATAGCTCATATTCAGGTGTTGCGCGGCGCGGCGCCGATTCCACCCAAAGGCATCGAGCGCGCTCTGGATCATCTGCACTTCGGTCCGATTCTTAACATCCCTCACGATCGAACGGATGCCCGCACAGGGCAGTGTCGCATCTCCCAGCAGTTCCCGCGCCGCGGCGTTGCTGAGGTGTGCGACTTTCTCTTCCAATTCACGCGTCGCCGCATCCGGATCGCGCATAACGATCGCTCGCGTGACAAAATTTCGCAGCTCGCGCACATTGCCGCGCCAATCGTAAAGTAGCGCTACATCCATGAGGTACGAGGGAAGACTGCTGCCGAACCCCTTTGTCAGCTCTGCCGGCGCCCGGCGGACAATTTGCTCGATCAGATAGGGAATCTCCTCGCGCCGTTCGCGGAGGGGCGGAACCTTGATCGTGAACACACTCAGCCGGTAATAAAGATCCTCGCGGAACGTCTTCTCCCGCATTGCGTCTTCAATCTGCACGTTGGTCGCAGCCAGCACCCGCACGTCAACCTTGGTCGTCTCCTGCGCGCCAAGCCGCGCGAACTGCCCATCCTGCAGAACATGCAGAAGCTTGGCCTGCATCTGCACCCCGATCTCCCCGATTTCATCCAGCAGCAGCGTGCCGCGGTTTGCCTGTTCGAATTTGCCCTGGCGGTCGTTGATGGCCCCGGTAAACGCGCCTTGCCGATGGCCGAAGAGCTCACTCTCGAGCAAATCCGTCGGCAGCGCCGCGCAATTCACCTTGAGAAACTTCTCGCGGGAACGGCGCGAATTCCGATGGATTAGTTGGGCGATTACCTCTTTACCGGTGCCGCTTTCGCCCAGGATCAGTACGTTCACGTCGATATCCGCAAGCAGCTTGACCTGGCGGTGAATCTCCAGCATCTGCGGCGATGCCGCGAGGAAGAAATTGCTGCCGCCGAGTTCCTCAACGTAAGGAACCGCCGGCGTGGCCGCCGAAAACACTGCGTCCCCTGCTTCCCGCGTAGCCGCCTCCACATCCATTGGGCGCACAGGAGCGACTTCGCCGACGCTTGGATTCAATGCGTCGACAACCTTTTCCAGATCCTCGCGCGTGACCGGCTTATCCACGAACCGGCGAATGCCCAGTCCCGCAATTTGCTCGCGCAATCCCTGGTCACTCACGCCAACGATCACGCAGACGCGATGCGCGGGAAGATGATTCAACAGGCGACTGTAAATGAAGGTATCTTGCGAGTGGCCTTCCAGGAGCAGCAGATCGGGATCCAGGCCATTACTGAGCAGCGAGAACGCCTGCGCCGAGCCCCGCGCTTCAATCACACGATGGCCTGCGCCCTCGAGGACCATTTTTGCTACGGAGCGCGCTTTGGCGTCCTGAATGACGGTTACTACCAGCAGGAGGGGTCTCACGCGGCCTCTTTCTCAGAATGCTACTTGCCTCGCCGTCCGTGCCAAGCGAATACGTCGCCTTTCCGTTTCCGTAGACGAACGATCAACGCTCTCCAATCAGGAAACGTGAGCCGGGAACTGCCGGGCTGCTTTGGCAGAAACTTATCGCTGCGACTAGACGGTTGCCCGTGCAGCATCAACGAGGGAGCGAGTGCGGGGTTAGCCTCTTGAGCGGCCACTAGCAATGACTGTTTGGGAATTCGTGCATGAATTCAGCGTCCAACGATCCATTGCAAGGTGTGTCTGTTGCCTTCCGGCAACCTCCCCAGGCATCAAATGAAACAGTTCAACAAACATCGGAGCCAACAAACAATCGGAGCAAAGAACGTCTGGATTCTTACGAGCTCACGATTGCGATTGTCACTCGACGATAGGCGAGAAGGAGGGTACTGTCAATGGCACAATGGTCATGGAATCGGAAACCGGTAACACACACACGTAATCACAATTGCTCCGATTTTGAAGGCTCCTCGGGCAACTTTTTCAATTCCTCTGTTTACTTTAGACTCCTTGCCGGTGGCCGCAATTGCGGCACAATCGGAGTCGTCGCTCCGTTCGAACCGCCTGTGGATTTCCGGCCAGATTTTTATCGGGAATGTTGGTGGACCTGGTCGGGATCGAACCGACGACCTCTTCCATGCCATGGAAGCGCGCTCCCAGCTGCGCCACAGGCCCACGTGAAACGGACAACCCTTCCATTCTTACCGCTCGGATGCGATTCGTCAATGCGCGTATCGGTGTGTCAGACCCGGCAGCCTGCCTCAAGCGAAGGCACGTCCTGATGTTTGTACATCAGGAAAAACTCCCGATGCCCTAATCGCTCGGGCTTGCTGGGTTCCCCGGCGGCCACATCGGCAATCAGATTCAGCAGCTCGTTGCCTGCTTGATCCATTGTCAGTTCGCCGCTCAGAACGCGCCCGGCATTGAAGTCCATGTCTTCCGTCATATTTCTGTAGGTGCGTTCGTTGCCGGTGACCTTGATCAACGGCGCCACCGCACTGCCGATCACGCTGCCCCGTCCAGTGATGAAGAGAACCATCTGCGAACCCGCGGCGATCAGGTCCATGATCCCTTCGGTGTCGTTGGGATTCGTATAGCCGAACTGCATGAAGTGCTCGTCCGGAACCGAGTCGAGAATCCACAACCCTCGATGCGGCGGCCGCTCGGAAACGCGAATCACTCCCTCGATCGGCTGGCTCCCTCCCTTGGCAAAGGCGCCCATGCTCTTCTCTTCAATTGTCGTTAGTCCACCCGCAAAATTGCCGGGCGCAACCGAGCACTGCCGAACGGCCTTCGAGTAGTTGAACGCCTTGTCATACGCCGCACCTAGCTGTTGTGCGGCCGTTGGCGAAGCAGCGCGCGCGACCATCAGATCGCGCAGCCCGATCATTTCCACGGTCTCTTCAAAGATTGCTGTCCCGCCACGCTCCACCAGACGGTCGAACGCTTTGCCCACCACTGGATTCCCAGCCAATCCCGACGTTCCATCGGATCCGCCGCATTCGGCGCCGATCGTCAGGTCGGCCCAGGTCATCTCCGTCATCACGGCGTCGGCGTCGGCCTGCGCGCGCAACGATAAAATCAGTTCCTTGCCCAACGCCACGCTCGAGCGCGTGCCGCCCTTCTCCTGGATGAAGAACGCTTCCGCCGGCCGGCCGGACTGCCGCACCGTCTCAGCAATGCGATGCGGCTGCGTGTACTCGCACCCGAGGCCTACGCAGAGCACGCCGCCGATGTTGGGGTGCGTTGCCAGCGCAAGCATCAGCCGAATGGCGTAATCGTTGTCATAGCAACCGGGAAATCCAATGACCTGCACGCCGGGCTCGCCCTTCGCAATCTCCTGCGCAACAAAGCTTGCGCACTCCACCGTGTACACCACGAGGATGTGATTGCGAATGCCCTTGCGCCCATCCGCGCGCAGAAAACCTTGCCACTTGCCATCATGCATATTCGGCCCCTTTCGGCGGTGCTCCGGTCTCCAGATCGAACGCGCCCGACCGCTCGTCCAGCTGGCTTCGGCAGTTGTGCAGATGCACCCACTCGCCCGGCTCAATCCGCCGGCTCGCGATGCCGATCACCACACCGAACTTCGTAATCGTCTCGCCTTCGCCGATCGCCGTTAATGCAATTTTATGCCCCATCGCGATCTTCTCGCGCGCTACAACTTCAGCCCTATCCGTGACTCCCACAATTGCAACCATCGAGGCCGCCGGTGCCTCGCCAAGCAACGTAGCAACGTTGTCTGACGCGTTCAGCTGAAATGCTGACGGACTCTTCGGAACGTCGTTCATGGATTTCGCTCAACCTCGATCCCTAGCGGGGCTGCCCTCGATAATCTCAATGCTTCACGGCATACTTCGTCTTAAAGCGCCGCAGCTTGTCGAGCGTCGCCGCAGCCTGGCCGGAATCAATCGCTTCTGCGCCCATGGCAACACCTTGCTTCAGATCGCCGGCCAGCCCGGCGGCTACAAGCCCCGCTGCCGCATTCAGCAGCACGATGTCGCGGCGCGCACCGGTAATTCCCGTTAATACGTCGTAAAGCAGTTCTTGATTGATCGCCACGTCGCCGCCATTGAACTGGTCGAGCGTCGCGCGCGGCAAGCCTGCCATCTCGGGCGTGATGCGTGCGGCCTTCAGCTCCGACCGGCCGGTCTCGCTCTCCTCAACGCGCGCCACCACCGATTCGCCCGTGGTCGTCAGTTCGTCGATCCCGTCGGTTCCGTGAACCACAAATGCACGCTTCGCACCCAGCTCCGCCAGCGCGCGGCCCACCAGCAGCACTTTACTCGGCGCCAGGACGCCAATCACCTGAGCTCGCGCGCCCGCAGGATTGGTCAGCGGCCCGCACAGGTTGAAGATCGTCCGGAATCCCAGCGCCTTTCGCAGCGCACCCATCGCTTTCATCGCCGGATGGTAATGGGGAGCAAACAGGAACATGAATCCCGTTTCGCGCAGGCATTCCGCGGCCAGCTCCGGGCTCAGGTCGATTGGCACCCCTAACGCCTCCAGCACATCGGCCGATCCGCAGCGCGAAGTCACGGCACGGTTGCCGTGCTTGGCTACCTTGGCTCCCGCCGCAGCCGCCACCAGCGCCGCGCCGGAAGAGATATTGAACGTGAGCGGACCTCCGCCGCCCGTACCCACCACGTCCACAAGGGCATTTCGCTCATCTTCCGTCAGCGGGACCGGCGTCACCCGCTCCCGCATCACGTCGACAAACCCGGCTAGCTCCGGCGCCTGCTCGCCGCGCGTCACCATCACCGCGAGCAGCGCAGCCGTTTCTACTTCGGGAACGGCTCCGGCAAGAATCTCTTCGAGCACGCTTCGCGCCTGGACGCGCGTCAGCGCCGCACCGTCTTCCGCCATCGGGCGCACGAGATCCTTAACCAGCGACATGAGAAAAGTATGGCAGAGCAGGGCAGGACCACGAAGACGCTGCGTCTCACACCCTTCCACGCCAAGCATCACAGCGCCGCCCGCCGATCGTTCATCGTCCCGTTTACGCAACCCTCGGCGAGCATCGGGAACAGGATTTACCGCATCCGGACAGGCGAGAAATCCGCCCGATTTCTGCGTGATACCCTGAGATTTGCTCGAGGTCCCTCGCTTTGAAAATTCACGAATATCAGGCAAAAGAAATCCTGGCAAAATACGGAGTTGCCGTGCCCAAGGGCGAGATGGCAACCAACTTTGAAGAAGCCATAGCGGTCGCCCGCAAGCTCTCCACTGAGGGCGCGACAGGCGTCGTGGTCAAGGCGCAGATTCACGCAGGCGGCCGCGGCAAGGGCGGCGGAGTTAAGGTCGCTAAGACGCGCGAAGACGCCGAACTGCATGCCAAGAACATCCTTGGTATGCAGCTGGTCACCCATCAGACCGGCCCGCAGGGCCAGAAGGTGCAACGCCTGCTGATCGAAGAGACCGCGGCCATCGATCGCGAGCTCTACCTGGGCATCGTGCTCGACCGCGCTACCGGCAAGCTGGTCTTCATGGCCTCACAGGCCGGCGGCATGGAGATTGAGGAAGTCGCAGCCAAGACGCCTGAAGCCATTTACAAGGAATCCATCGACCCTGCGATTGGTTTTGGCGCCTGGCAGGCGCGCAAACTTGCCTTCGCGCTCGGCCTTAAGCCTACCCAGATCAGCCACGCGGTTACTTTCCTGCAGAGCCTTTACAAGGCTTTCGTCGATACCGACGCCTCGCTCATCGAGATCAATCCTTTCATCACCACCAAGGACGACAAACTGTTCGCGCTCGACGCCAAGATCACCTTTGACGACAACGCTCTCTTCCGTCATCCCGACATCAAGGCGCTTCGTGACGTTGCCGAAGAAGACCCGCTCGAAGTTGAAGCCAGCAAATATGCGCTCAACTACATCAAGCTCGATGGTTCCATCGCCTGCATGGTGAATGGCGCGGGCCTCGCCATGGCGACAATGGACATCATCCAGTACGCCGGCGGCAGCCCGGCGAACTTTCTCGATGTCGGCGGCGGCGCTACCCAGGAACAAATCGAGCACGCCTTCGGGATTCTTCTATCGGACTCAAACGTAAAGGCAATCTTTATCAATATCTTTGGTGGCATCCTCCGTGTCGATCGTCTCGCCACCGGAGTCGTCGCCGCGGCCCGCAACCTCCACGTCAAGGTTCCGATTGTCCTGCGCCTCGAAGGCACTAACGTCGAAGAGGGCCGCAAGATTCTTAAAGAATCCGGCCTGAACTTCCAGGTGGGGGCAACCATGAAGGAAGCGGCAGAGCTGGTGGTGAAAGCAGCTGCAGGAGTGAGTGCATAAATGGCCGTTCTCGTCGACAACAACACGCGCCTCATCGTTCAGGGCATCACCGGCAAGGAAGGGACCTTTCACGCCAAAGGTTGCGCCGAGTACGGCACAAAGGTCGTCGGCGGCGTCACTCCCGGCAAGGGCGGAACGACACACGAAGGCTGGCCGGTCTTCAACACCGTCGCTGACGCCGTGAAGGAAACCGGCGCCAACGCGACCATGATCTTCGTTCCACCACCCTTCGCCGCCGATGCCATTCTCGAAGCAGAAGACGCGGGCATTCCGCTCATTGTCTGCATCACCGAGGGCATTCCCACGCTCGATATGGTCAAGGTTTGGGCGAAGCTGAAAACCTCGAAATCGCGGCTGATCGGGCCCAATTGCCCCGGTGTGATCTCGCCCGGCAAGGCGAAGATCGGCATCATGCCCGGCCGCATTCACAAAGAGGGTTCGGTCGGCATCGTCTCCCGCTCGGGCACGCTAACCTACGAGGCCGTGCACCAGCTCACGCAGCGCGGCATCGGCCAGTCCACGGCAATCGGTATCGGCGGCGATCCCATCATCGGTACGACGCATATTGACGCCTTGCGCCTGCTCAACGACGATCCCGAGACCAGCGCCATCATCATGATCGGAGAGATCGGCGGCTCGGCTGAGGAGGCTGCGGCCGCGTTCGTCAAGGAGAACGTGAAGAAGCCGGTTGTCGGTTTCATCGCAGGGCAGACTGCACCTCCTGGCCGCCGTATGGGACATGCCGGCGCCATCATCTCCGGCGGTCAGGGTACCGCTGCCGACAAGATGAAGGCCATGACGGCCGCGGGAATCCACGTGGTGGTCTCTCCGGCTGAGATCGGCGAAACCCTCGCTAAAGTCATCGGAAAATAGAACATTTTCAAAGAGTTAAGCGACCAGCCGTCGCGGAACCCGCGCCGAATTTCATTGGGCGGCTGACCTGGCAATCACCCCCAAAATTCCCATATCAGTCCCGAGAGAGTATAATTCCGCAACCATAAGAAGTTTATTACTCGTCGGGCTCCTGTCCCAGCTCCAACTCAGAAGAAGGCACCCACACTGACGGGACAATGAACTTCGCCTGGGACTCTTGAGGTAAGGTAATTTTCCCGGCGGCGTCTTGTTCTTGCGTGATCTTGTAACTCTTCCCCCGGTAGGCGAAAGTGACCTCTCGCTCTTTGCCAGATTGGCGCGCCACGTAAGGTCTATACCTGGCAGCGGGCGCAGCAGGAATCTGTTGTTTCTATGAGCGAACGTTCTCAGCGGGTACGCTCTAGCTCCGCAGACAATCTGCCGGCCCTGGCGGTCGTGCCGTTTGCCACCGGATTCGATGTGCCCCACTACCTCGGCGTGGCTTTGGCCGAGAAGCTGATCAACAAGATCGGGAACCAGAACTCCGGCATCGCTGTGGTCGCTGCCCGGGATTCGACGCTGGCGTTGGCACGCCGCGGACTCGAGCCGCGCGCGATCGGCGCAGCGCTTCACACGGACTTCGTCCTCACGGGCGCGCTTTACCGGAAACGGAAACAGGCCCGGATCCGCGCGGCGATGATGCGCACCGCCGATGGCTCAGAGCTTTGGATCGAGGACTTTCTTCTGGAGACCGATTCCATTGCTGCGCTCGCATCGGAGCTCGCTACGCGCGTCGCAGTTCGCCTGCATGGCCCTCACTTTGTTATCCGATTCCGCCTAGAACAATTTCATGAATCGCATGTCGCGGAAGCGGCTGAGCTCCATCATCGAGCTCACCATGAGTGGCATTCTCTCGAGCGGCACCGTATGCAGGACGCAACCGACCTTCTATCGCGCGCCATTGAACTGGATCCATCATTCGTGGGCGCTCGCGTCTGTTTCGCAAACCTCTGCGTGGCTCAGTCTTTTTATGGCTTCGTTTCTCCCCAGATCGCCGCAACCATGATTCGGAAAAAAGCCGCGGCGGATGATGCGCCGCCCGATGTTTTGCTGCCCGCGCTGGGCTGGATCAGTTTTCACGTGGACCACGATCTTACCTCCGCGCTGCGGGCATTTGCGCGTGCTGCTCATCTTCCGCCAGACTCGTGGAGATGCCGCAACCGCAACACGCTGGCCGTCAGCCGCCACCGTTTCGATGAAGCGCTTGATGGGTTGCAGCAGGGAATCGCGGCCGATCCGTACTCCTCCTGGTTGCGGGCACGCCGCGCCTGGGTGTTGCACCTTGCCGGACAAGCAGGCGCGAGCGTCGACCAGGTTCGCGAGAATCTGGAAATGTTTTCAGGTGAGAACGGAATTCTGGCGTACGCGGCGATCATTCTCGCCTACAACGGGGAAACCGCCGAGGCCGTGGAGCTGGCGCGAGGACTCGCTGACCGCTCGCCGCATTATGACGTCGCCTCTGCCGTACTTGCCTACGCCCTCGCGTGCGCAGGACGCCCGAGCGAAGCGATCGCGTTGCTTGACAGGCTGCAGTGGCTCGGCCGGGAGCGCTACGCGTTGAGGAGCTTCAATGCCGCTGCCTATCTCGCGCTCGGGGAGCCGGAACGGGCCATGGAAGAACTCCGCGCTTCACTTGAAAGCCGATGCCCCTGGTTCTTCCAGACCCTGGCCGACCCGCGCCTCGCGCCGCTCCGCACCCGGCCCGACTTCCGCGAAATGCTCGCGACGCTCTCCCGGATGGAATCGGAAGCCGCGGGTGCAGGACTGCAATAGAGGCAACCGGCCCTGCGCGGCTACTCCGCCTGGATCACGACATCGAATAGCAGCAGGCTGATCGTCGTGAAGATGATGTCGTACGCGAAGAGGATTTTGATCCAAAGTGAAGGATCAAAATCGCCCGTCAGGATGGCGCGCGTCGCCTGCACCATCGCCAGGAGCGCCGGGATAAAGATCGGAAACAGGATCAGCGGCAACAGCAGTTCACGGTTGCGCGTGCGGATCGAGAGCGCTGCGAAGAAAGTCCCGTTCGCTACGAGTGCCCAGGTGCCCAGCGGCAGAACCAGCAGCAGTTGCCATGCCGAGCCCAGGACCTGCAGGTTATACATCACCACAAAGATCGGCGCCAGCGCGGCCTGAACGATCGTCACGAAGAGAAAATTCGCGATCGCCTTGGCCAGGAACATCTCCGCGCCCGGCGCAGGCGTCATTCGCAGCGCGTCCAGAACCTGGTGCCGAATCTCGCGCGCCCATGCCTGGTTCAGCGCACTGACTGAAGCGAACATCGTGGCCACGCAGAGCACACCGCCGGCCAGCTCCTGCGCAAACGGGCCGCGCGGTTCAAATGCCATCGAAAACAGAACCACGACGAGCAGCGCAAAGAAGAGCATCGAGTTGATCGCGTCCTTCGATCGCCACTCGATGCGCAGATCTTTCTTGAGATGCGTCCACAGTGCGCGGCTCATCGGGTGTGTTCTCCCGTACCGCCGGGATTCTTCGCTTTTGTCAGGTCCGTTATCTCCATCCGAACATCCAGCGCTCTTGCTGCGCGCAGATAGTCGTCCGGCGTGAGAATCAGCTGCGTCCCGCGCGCTCCGGCCGACACGCTGATGTGATCGAAGAGAATCGCGGTTTCATCCACGAACACCGGGTAGGATTTCTTCGCGCCGAAAATCGTAACTCCGCCGCGGATATAGCCGGTGAGCGGCTGCACATCCTTGAGAGTCGTCATCTCCGCCTTGCGCCAGCCTGCCGCGCGCGCCAGCTTCTTGAAGTCCAGTTCGGCGTCGCCCGGGATCACCGCAAAAACGTACTCTCCCGCTCCATCGGTGGTCAGCAGTGTCTTGAACACCTGTTCCGCTGGCATCCCAATTTTTTTCGCCACCGTGATCGCCGACAGGTCGTTAGGATCCACCTCGTATTCGCGCAGCTCAAATGCGACGCCGAGGGACTCGAGAAATCGCGCACCATTGGTCTTCATCGCGTGGGCCTTCCCGCTTCCACACGATCCAGACGGCCGGCCTGCAGTATCACCACCCAGTCAGCAATCGGCGCTGCCAGCTCGCGTTGGTGCGTGGTCAGCACAATGGTCCGATTGGTGTGCCTGACGCCGGACAAAAGCTCCAGCATCTGCCTCACGCTCTCGGCGTCCATGTTGGAAAACGGCTCATCGAGCAGCAGCAGCTCCGGCTGCGGCAGAAGAACGCGCGCCAGTGAGGCACGCTGGCGCATACCCTGCGAATATTGGCCGAGTAGGCGATTCAGCTCCGGATCGAGGCCCACCTGGCGCAATGCTTCCTCGGGCTCAAGGCAGGCGCGCCCGCCGTATAAGTTGCGGAAGTAGTTGAGATTTTCTTTCGCGGTCAGCTCGTCATAGAGCATCGGGGCGTGGCTCATATAGCCGATGCGCGCCCGTTCTTCGTGCGGCGTTCCCTCGCCGAAGACGCGGACCTTCCCTTGAGTTGGCCGCAGCAGTCCCGCCAGGATGCGCAGCAATGTCGATTTCCCTGCGCCATTTTCTCCCAGCAGCGCGTAACAGCGCCCGCGCTCGAGCTCCAGGGTCACCTGGTGCAGGGCCGCGAAGCTGCCGAAGAGCTTTGAGACCCCATCCAATCGCGCGCGATTTGCCGTGCCGCCGGTCGCGGATGGGTCTTCGTTCATTCGCTCAGTTTGTAGCAGTCTGGACGGGAGCGTGAGGCGCCGAGGTCGCGCCAGAGGTCACGCTGGACGTAGTCACTTTGGCGGGTGCCGTCGCGGAGGGAGTCGCACCCGGCTGCTGCGGCGCGTATTTGCTGGCGCATTTTGCCTGCAGCGCGGTCGCATGGAAGACGCCATCGCGGCCGTAGGTGCCTTCGGCAAGCGCCTGCGCATTGTCCTTGAAGGTGTCCGGCGGAGGTTCCGATCCCTTGTAGCTCACCTTCAGCAGTTTGCCGCTTGCGGCATCGGCCGCGTGGCTCTCGTACTCGTTCAGCACAAAATCCACGTGCGTGCCTCTCTGCTCGATCGATCCCGGCTCAACAAATCCTTCCACGCGGAAGTTGCTGTGATAGGCCTTGTCCCCCATTCCGCCCAACTCAGCCACTGTCACGTAGTAGCTCTTGGCAGATCCGTAGCCCGAATAGGCCAGCCAGCCGATGGTGGCCAGGATCACGAAAACCGCGATCCCGATGCGCAACGTATTTGCGGAAACCTTCATGATGGACCTGGCTCAACGATACGAGCCGCAACGCCGCAGGTCAACCGGCGCGCCAATTCGCGCGTTGCCTGGCAAATCGCTCAAGTTAGAGAAGGAAAAAGAATTCCGAGGTGGGAATCGTACAACAGTCTTCGTTGGGCGCACGTCAGCCGAGACGGTACGCTGCTCTCCCGTGCGAGCCCGGGAAGGTTTACCCGGCGCGTCGCCGCTCGATACTTGCTAGCAGCGGGGCTGCACCTTCGCGCGCGCGGGTGCTGGGCGCAAAGCCATGGGCACAATCGCTGGTGCAACGATCAAAGTGATCAGAATCAAACTCATCATAAGGCAACCTCAGTTCGGCAGCTCGTTAACTCGCCAGGGTCTTCTTCCGTGTCCGCGACCGCTGCAGTGATGCAACGATCAGAGGCGACAGAATCATTGCCACAAAGGCGAAACCGAGCAGAAAATCGATCACGGAAACCTCCCGATGCACCGTGAAGGCATACATCCGGCTCTTTCGGCGTCCTTGAGCCAGGACGATACCCCTTCTATCGATCGATTGGGAATGACTCCTCCGGGTCAACCGTCGTCCCCTGTTCGGTCTTCTCGACCCCGGCCAGATCGTGCAGTCGCCGGTTACCCACTTCATGGAGCAATGTGGGGGCACACCAGAAGTACGACGATCGGTTGCAAATTGGATAAAGGGATTTCGCTTCGGAAAAGTTGACCGCCGGATGAGGGGCGTTCAGCGCGTTGAGTTCAATGCGCTTGCGGCGCGGTCCAGCGCCTTGGCCAGCACGCCGAGTTGTTGCGCAGCCACCACTGCATTGTGAGTGTCGATTGCCTCATTCACTCCGGGAATCACTACAGCAGCGTAGCCCGTATATTCTCCGGGCGCGTAGATGGTGTGCCGGTACCAGGGCCGATTCGGGAGTCCTGCATCAGAAAGCAGCGCTGTTTCCACCTGCCGAAGTGCTTCGTTGAGCTTGCCCTCGTTGCCTGCGGGGGCAGCCTCCGCAGCGTCGGCGCGGTGTGCGGCGTCGGCCAGCCGTCCCGCCGCCGCTTGTGCCGGTCCAAAATCCAGCGGTTCCACACCGAGATCTAAAGCCTTGCGCTTGGCCGCATCGAGATACGCCGCGATCTCGCGCGCATAGGCCGTGTAATCGTACGGCAACACGTCGACGTCTGCCATTCGCACTGCTTCCAGCCCCAGTACGCGCGCGATCTCCTGCAGGTAGACGAAATGCGGATCGGCGTTTTGGATGAACCACGCGTAGTCGTCAAAAGTGGAGTGGTACACACCATACGATCCGGCGGAGTCGATGTCAGTGGAGGGAACTCCCGCGTGCTGCAGGAACGGCGTGAAGTCCGATCCTGAGCCCAGATCGCCCACATGGGCCTCGTCCCCTTCGATCACCGGCGCATTGGACCCGCGGCGTTCGTTCTCCGCGGTGCGGTTGGCGCGCCATTGCTCGTAGACCGTGCCACCCAGCGGACTGGGCACCGAGCGCGTGATATCGCGCACAAATTCCTTGAGGGAAGGCACTGCCGCCGCCGTAAAATTCGGCCCGGAGACGGCAACGTCGACATTGAAATAGCCAACCGCGTGGTCGAGCAGCTTGCCTTGCTGCTCCACCCATTCGGTCGAGCCGATCAGTCCTTCTTCCTCTGCATCCCAGCTGCAAAAGAGGATGGTTCGCCTTGGCCTCCAGCCGTCGTGCAGCAGCGCGCCCACACCGTGCACGGCCTCAAGCATGGCTGCGGTTCCGCTCGAGGGATCCACCGCGCCGTACACCCACGCGTCGCGGTGATTGCCGACGATCACCGTGGAATCTGCCTCCTGCGCGCCTTCCGCCTTGCCGATCACGTCCCAGATGATGCGGCGCTGATAGTCCTGCTGCGAGACCAGGTGAACCCGCACTCCTCCCGGGCCAAGGTGATAGCGAAAAGGCAGCGCGCCCTGCCAGCCCTGCGGCACGCCCGGACCTTTCAGCGCCTGCAAAATCGGCGCGGCATCGTGATAGCTCAGCGGAATCGAGATGATATGCGGTTGATCGCCTTCCGGCGAGGTTCGCGCCGAATCCGGCAGCTCAGGGGTTGATGCAACACCGGGAGTCTCCGGATCGCCCGGATATTTGAAAAGGTATTGCACGGATCCGCGCTGCACGCCGCTCTCCGGCCGCCACGGACCCAGAGGCCACGGGTCGCCCTTGTAGTAGCCATCGTCCTGCGGATCGGAGTAAATAAGAACGCCCGCTGCGCCGCGCTGTTCGGCAATGTAGGCCTTCACGCCGCGAAAGTTGGAGCCATAGCGACAGATCACGATCTTGCCATGCAGGTCGACGTGCTCCGCCGTGAGCTCATTGAAGTCTTCAAGCCGCCCATAGTTTGCGTAGACCACGTCGCCGGTCACGTCGCCCGAGCCCGACGAGCCATTGAAGGGCATCACCACGCGCGGATCGTCCGCGCCCGAGTCGCCATCCACATGCTCGCGCGTCGGCCCGCTCATCAGCTGATGGCCTGCGGCATCAAAGGCCTCGACGCGAACCACCTTCGGCTGATTCATCAGCACGCGGTAGGGAACAATCTGCGTCTCGAGCCCAGCCGCACGGAACTTGCGCGCCACATACTCCGCGGTCTTATGATCTTCCGGCGTCGAAGCAAGGTGCGGCGTCGCCGTCAGTTCCTTCAGCTCTTCGCCGGCGGCTTTTGCGTCCGGCACCGCAAGGAACTTCTCTTCGACTTTCGCCTCTGCGCTGAAATCGGCGTAGCCCGGAACGCTTTGCCTCGCTCTTTGCGCCGCGAGCTGCAGCGCTGCCGGCGAGCAACACACGGCGGGCAACACGAACACTGCGAGTGCGGTGCGCAAGCTCATCAAGGCGGCTCCAGGTCAGGAACAAAATATCAGGCAACCGGCTGCGTGCAAAATGCGCAGCGCCGGGCTGCCAATGGGACCACGCTCTGGCACTCCGGGCAGGTCTTCGTCGTGGGCTCAGGCGGTGGTCCCGGCTTTTTCATGCGCTCTGAAAATATGTGCATCGGCAGGATGATTGCGAAGTAAACCACGCTCGCCACAATCAAGAAAGAGACCGCCGCATTCAGAAAATTGCCCACCTTGATCTCGCCGCCGCCGCCCACGTGGAGAATCACGTGGCTGAAATCCGGCTTGCCAATGGTCGATGCGATCAGCGGATTCAATACATCGCCTACCAATGAAGTCACGATTGCGTTAAATGCGGCTCCCAGGATGACGGCGACGGCCAGGTCAACAACATTTCCACGCAGAATAAAGTCGCGAAAACCTTTAAACATCCAATCCTCCGGCTCGGTCGGGATCTATGCAGTGAGCGGCTGGCGAATCGATCCACGCCCGTCGCGCGTCCGCGCTCCCGGGCTGACCGTGCGCTGTGCACATGCTAAATGCCCTCAGCCCATTTCCGGCAAGGTTCTTATCTCATATGATCTATGGAACCGCCAGCAGTGCGACGATCGCTGCGAGAATCATCAGGTCCGAATACAGCAGAAGCAGCACGCCCGCGTGATAGAGGCTCCAACGCTTCTGAAGGCATCGCGCCGTCTCCGCCATGCCCCACACGGCAACCAGCAGCACAAGGATCTGCCAGGCGGAGCTGTGCAGATTCTCGATCGACGGAAATCCCGCCAGCCGCAGGCCTGCAGCGAATGCGCCGAGCGGAAGAATGATTCCGCGCACCAGCGATTTCTGCCGCACATCAAGGACGGTCCAGCGAATCTGCACAACCTTTCACTCTAGCGCGTGGGCGAGCGGCGCGTGTCGGTGGTACACTTTCTGAGCCTTTCCAGGCCCCCCACAAATTCGATTACGTGAGAGCAAGAAGGAGGCTCCGTTCGTCATGGACTCATCCATTCCGGCGCAGTCAGGACCGAATCCCGGCCTCATATTCGACATGCTGCAGGCGTATCAGCGCTCGGCCGCGCTGAAAGCGGCAATCGATCTCGACGTATTCCGCGCGATTGGCGAAGGCGCCGCCGACGCGGCTTCGATCGCTCGCCGCTGCTCCTGTTCAGAGCGAGGCATCCGCGTATTGTGCGATTTCCTGGTCATCAACGGCGTGCTTGCCAAGCAAGGCGGAAAGTATAGCCATACGCCCACCAGCGCAGTCTTTCTGGATCCACGCTCTCCCGCATCGATGGCCTCCGTCGCACAGTTCCTGGGCAATCAGGCACTCAACGAGCCTTACCATTTGCTGGCCGAAATCGTTCGCTCCGGCCGCACGACGCTTGCCGGTGAAGGCAGTGTCGAGCCCGATAACCCGATCTGGGTACAGTTCGCCGAATGCATGGCGCCAATGATGGGCCCCTTGGCGGGGCCGCTGGCCGCCGCGGTGCTGGAGAAACACAGCGGGCCGATTCGCGTTCTGGATATTGCCGCCGGCCACGGCCTGTTCGGCATCGAGGTCGCCAAGCAGAATCCCCACGCCCAGGTGACCGCGCTCGATTGGGCGCAGGTGCTTCAAGTAGCCCTGAGAAACGCACAGAAGGCGGGTGTGCAAGACCGCTACGAGCTGCTTCCTGGCAGCGCCTTCGACGTGGACTTCGGCGGTCCGTACGATGCGGTGCTGCTCACCAACTTCCTGCACCACTTTGACGATCTCACATGCGTGAACTTGCTCAAGAAGGTCCATGGCGCGCTGCGCCCCGGCGGTCACGCCGCTACGCTGGAGTTCGTGCCCAACGAAGACCGCGTCTCGCCGCCTATGCCTGCGGCGTTCGCCATGACCATGCTCACCTCAACGGCATCCGGTGACGCATATCCGCTGAGTGAACTCACCCGGATGTATAGCCAAGCCGGGTTCAGCGGCGTTACAGGTCATCCCGTTCCCATGACTGCCCACACCATCGTGATGGGGCATGCCTGAGGCGAAAGACGATCCAGCTATTACGGCGAACGATCGCGATATCGGGGTCGGAGGGGACCATCATGAAGTTTTCTTCGGGCCGCGTTGCACAATTCCTGCCTGCCGCCCTGTCGTTCGTTGCATTGGCCTTTGATTTCACATGCACAGTTTGCGCTGCGCAACAGCCGGCGGTCGACCGGCCCGGTGCGACGACAACAATTGCCGATGCATCACCACCGCCGCCGGGACCTCCTCCGCCAGCTATTCTGCAAAATCTGCTTCCACCCAGCGAGCTCAGCTTTCTGAATGACTATACCGGGAAAACTCCAAAAGCCATTCTGAAGGACAAGCGCTTTCGCGCTCTTCTGAAGGAGTCGTTTCCGAATACGGAATATCACTACGGCAGGGACAAGTCACTGTTGGACGCGAGCGAGGAGCTGCTGGACACCGATCCAATTCCGATCACGGTGCGAGAGGGCCGCTACGCGACCATCGGCACGCGCGGCGGAACCTACCTGGCTGGGAAAACCATGATGTGGTTCGACATGCAGAGCGGCATGGCGATGGGCGCTATCTACTTTCACCCGAGCAATGGCGAACCCGCGCCGACATTGACGATCTTCTCCAAGCAGTTGACCGATACCGATCTGAGCATGAGCCAGATTCCGCAGGAGTTTGTGTCCGATTTGTATGCATGGCTGATGCAGACCAGAATACCTATCGTTTCACCGCGGTACTTCATTCCCGCGAACGGCAGAAAGTATGTGCTGGTGCACGACGAGGACTATTGTTTTCATTCCGAGAACGAACCGATGCCGGATGGATGCGAGCAGGCGAATGCCGACGCGGCCGATGACGATATGAACGCGGCGTATTTTATGAAGGAGACACACAACGCGGCCAATGCAACGGCCTGGATGCTGGAGCCGGATCAGGTCGAGTGGCTCGCCGTGCGCGACAGAACGTGTATGGGCCCGAACAGCCTGGCGTGCCGCGTGGCCATCACGAGACGGAGAACCAGCGTGCTTGTCGGGCACGCGGTGCCACCTCCGCGCGGTGGACCACCCGGAGGACGCCGATAGCATTTGTGGGATTTCGACCGGCGTGCCGAAATAGCTTACTTTGCTTTGCGTCTCGTGCGCACCGCCGCGGCAAGCTCACCCAGCAACGCGTGGGTCTCCTTCCAGTCAATGCATCCATCGGTAATGCTCTGCCCGTAGACCAGCGGCTGGCCGGGAACGAGTTTCTGCGCGCCCGCCACTAAATTGCTCTCGATCATCGCGCCGAGAATATTGCGATTGCCGGCAGCAATCTGCGCGGCCACGTCGCGCCCCACGATCGTCTGGCGCGTATAGTCCTTTCGGCTGTTCGCGTGGCTGAAGTCGATCATGATGCGCGGCGCCACACCGGCTTTCCGCATCTGCTCCGTTGTTTGCGCCACGCAGTCTGCTGTGTAATTCACGCTGTTGCTGCCGCCGCGCAGAATGATGTGGCAATCTGGATTTCCTGTGGTCACGAAAATCGCCGACTGGCCATGATGCGTGTGGCCGAGGAACGTGTGCGAATAGGCCGCAGATAACACGGCGTCAATCGCCACCTGCACGTCGCCTGATGTCGCGTTCTTGAATCCCACCGGACAGGAGATGCCGGAGACTAGCTGCCTGTGCACCTGGCTTTCCGTCGTCCGCGCGCCAATCGCGCCCCAGCTCACCAATCCCGCGATGTACTGCGGCGAAATCATATCTAGAAACTCGGTGCCCGTCGGCACGCCCATCTCCGCCAGATCCAGCAGCAGGTGGCGCGCCAGCCGCAGGCCCTCGTTAATCTTGAACGTTCCATCGAGATATGGGTCGTTGATCAGCCCCTTCCATCCGATCGTCGTCCGAGGCTTCTCGAAGTAGACCCGCATCACGATCCGGAGATCGCCCGCGAACTCTTCGATCGCGCCTTTCAGCAGCCGGGCGTACTCGCGCGCTGCCTTGGTGTCATGAATGGAGCAGGGGCCTGCCAGCACGATCAACCGGTCGTCGCGTCCGTTCAGAATCGCGGAGATCTCCTGGCGGGTGTTGAAGATCGTGCTGGACGCGGCTTCGCCGGCCGGCAGCTCCTCCTCGAGAAACACTGGCGGCAGGACGACTTTCGTCCATTGAATGCGAACATCTTCTGTGGGATGAATCATGGCTCTCTTCGTGCGCGGTCCGCTGGAGGAGCGGCCCTCTTACGAATCTAACAGCCGCACAACGAGAGAGATCCCTGCTTCAGCCGCCCGCGAATCAGCGCACTGCCTCAACTACAGCTACCGCCGCGGCAGCCGCCGCTGCGGTCACCAACAGAGGAAGGAGAAGCCGCGGGCGGTGCCGCCCTTCAGAGCCCTCGCCGATGTACTCCTTGGCTTTGCGCACCTGCGCCACATCGTCATAGGAGAGGGTTTCCAACTTGTTGCTGTCCGCGTCGGTCATCTGGAAGGTCTCGCCGGACAAAGAGCCCAGCGAGCCCAGGCTTTCGCTGCGGTCGCGCAGGTCCACCTGCACAAAGCTGCCGGTGCGGAACTTCGACAATTTCCGCTCCATCCTCCTCGCATGCTTCTCCAGGCTCGTTTGCGCGGTCGCGTCAGGTGCCGCCGTCAGAAGGGTGAGTGCCACCGTCAGGCACACCAATGCCTTGCGATCCAGATCGATTTTCATGGTCAGCCCCCAAAGGAGTTTGGTGGATCGGAGTGCGAGTCCGGGAGGCCAGGGCCAGAGCGCCAGCCGGTGCGAACCACAATAGCATTGATTTGAACGCTGAAACGTAAAGGGAGGGTTGCCCCATTACGGATGTAATAAGAATGCCGAGATTGCGAACTGAACCGGGTGCTTGCGCGCGGATACCCCAATGGTGCCTTGACAGTATCGGACTCATATCTCTAAACTTAACGTCGGGATAATCGCCGCAGATCTCAAGTTAGATCTTAGTAAACAAATGGGTTACTTCGGCCAACAACCCCGGCCGCTTCGATCCGTGGCCGGAGGGGTGGAGCGAGAGACGATGCCGGATGCGCGACTCAGTCCGCGAGAGCGGCTGGTGTTGACCGCGATCATCGACCTTTACATCGCCACCGGCGAGCCGGTCGCGTCGCAGGCTGTCGCCCGCATGTTTGCCGATCGCGAGGGCCTGAGCTCGGCCACGCTTCGCAATGTAATGGCCTCTCTGGGAGACGCGGGACTGCTCGAGCAGCCTCACACGTCGGCCGGCCGCATTCCCACGGCCGCCGCCTTCCGCCACTACGTCGAGATGCTTCGTACGGCGCGCCCGGCAGGACTCGTGGCTGGCGGTTCTATGCAGGCCAATGGCGAGATGCCCCTCAGCGAAGAACGCCGGGGCCAGATCGAAGAAAGTTACAACGGCGTGGCCAGCACGAATGAGTATCTCGAGCGCACTTCACACGTGCTTGCCCTGATCTCGAGCGGGCTGGGCGTGGCTCTTGCCAGCTCAAACTCCAGCCATGTGCTGGAGCACATCCATTTCTCTCGCCTATCCACCGGACGCGTGCTCGCGGTGGTGGTGACCCAGTCCGGAGCTGTCATCGACCGCGTGCTCGCGATCGACCGCCAGATGACCACGGTCGAATTGGAAACGGCCGCCCGATACCTGAACGAAAACTTCCGTGGATGGCAGATCGACCGCGTTAAGGCGGAAGTAGCCCGCCGCATTGAGGTAGAGCGTGAGGCATACCGCGAGTTGCTTACTTCGGTTGAAGAGCTCTGCCGGAAAGGCGCGCTCGCGGGCGACGCCGTCGAGCCGATCATCTTTGTCGAAGGCATGGCCAATCTGATCAGTGCCGGCCAGGATCGCGAGCGCCTGCGCCAGATGCTTCTCGCTCTCGAGGCAAAGCAGCAGCTTATCGAGATTCTCAACGCCTACTTCGATGGAAAGCAGCAAGAGGTGCGCGTCGTCGTTGGACTTGACCATGCGTCGCCCGCCATGCAGGATCTGGTCCTCATCGGCGCGCCGGCACGGCTCGGCGGCGCGAATCTCGGCACTGTAGCCGTTATCGCGTCTACGCGCATCCAGTATCAGGAGATGATCCAGGCTGTCAGCTACATCGCGGGCCTCTCCGAGCGCATCCTTGATGTGCCGGACGCCTGACCGCCGCACGTAGCCGGTTTAATCAAAGACCTGTCGTCACGCATCCTGGTAGTTCGGTTGCAGCCGGCGGCCAGTCAGCCTCATCCAACCAGATGTCCTTATCGACACACCGGGAGAAACACGGCAACATGTCCAGGCAGGACCTAGAATTAACCGCTGAGGAAGCTGAAGACACCAACATGCGCGGGAAGAAGTTAGCGATTGATCAGGCCGCCGAACTGGCGCAAGAGGGAAGTCCCACGGCGGAGGCTGAGCCCGGTGCCGCCGCTGCGCCGGAGGCTCCGTCGGAGATCGAGCAGTTGAAGGCAGAGCGCGACCAGCTCGTCGACCGCCTCGCCCGCTTGCAGGCAGAATTTGAAAACGCACGAAAGCGCGCCGAGCGGGAACGCATTGAAAACCGCGAATTTGTCACCGGCAGCGTGGTCGAGCAGTTCTTGCCTGTCCTCGACAACTTCGATCTCGCGCTCAAGGCCACCGGGTCGGCCGAGCAGCTGCGCTCCGGCGTCACCCTCATCGTGAAGCAGATGGAAGAGATCCTCAACAAGATGCAGGTCGCTGCGATTCCCACCCTGGGAGAAGCCTTCGATCCGCGCATTCATGAAGCGTTGGGAACGGTCGATCGTGACGATATGCCCGATCAGCATGTAGCGGAGGAAATTCGCCGCGGTTACCGGCTGCGTGAGCGGCTGATTCGTCCCGCGCTCGTGCGGGTGGCACACAATCCGAACCAGGTCAACGAATGAGTTCTAATACCAGAGTGAGCAAAGCAGACTATTACGAGGTCCTCGGTGTCTCTCGCGAATGCAGCGAGCAGGAGTTGAAGAGCGCGTATCGCAAGCAGGCGCTCAAGTACCATCCTGACCGGAATCCGGGTGACCGGGCCTCGGAAGAAAAGTTCAAGGAAGCCAGCGAGGCCTATCAGGTCCTCAGCGACGCCGACAAGCGTGCCGCCTACGATCAATTCGGCCATGCCGGCCTGGGCGCTCAGGGCTTCGGTGCCGGACCCTTCGCCGGTAGCGTGGATCTTGGCGACATCTTCGGCGATTTCTTCGGCGAGATGTTCTCGATGGGCGGCTCCGGCCGGGGATCGTCGCGATCACGTCAGCAGCGCGGCGACGACCTCCGCTTCGATCTCGCTATCAACTTTGAAGACGCAATCTTCGGCTCACAGACTGAGGTCAAGATTCGTCGCCTGGAAATCTGCACGGCGTGCAAAGGCAGCGGCAGCGCTTCGAGCCGCGGGCCGAGCGTATGCGGCCAGTGCAACGGGCACGGCCAGCTTCGCTATCAGCAGGGATTCTTTTCGGTTGCACGCACCTGTACCGCGTGCGGCGGCACTGGCTCGGTGATCGCCGATCCCTGCCAGACGTGCCGCGGCCATGGCCGCGCGGCCATCGAGATTAAGCTGAATGTGAAGGTGCCGCCGGGCGTGGAGGAGGGAACTCGCATCCGTTATGCCGGGGAAGGCGACGTAGGCCGCAACGGCGGGCCCAAGGGCGACCTCTACGTCATCCTCTCGATCCGCGCGCATGACTTCTTCGAGCGTCATGGCTACGACCTGCACTGCATCATCCCCATCAGCTTTCCGCAGGCGACGCTCGGCGACGAGTTCGATATTCCCGGAATCGATGGCCCAGTCGCCATCAAGATTCCTGAGGGCATGCAAAGCGGCAAGGAACTGCGAGTGCGGGGACGCGGCGTTCCTCATCTCAACGAGAAGGGCAAAGGCGATCTCATCGTCAAGGTCGAGGTGCAGATTCCGCGCAAGCTCAGCCGCGGACAGCGCGAGCTGGTTGCCAAGCTCAGGGAGTCAATGGCCATCGACAACAAGCCCACTTCTGCCGGCCTCATGGAGAAGATGAAGGACCTATTCAGTTAGGCCTCGCCGTTTGATCTTGCTACTTGACCCGCTACTTACATCGCCAGCAGCGCGATGACCGCGACGGCAACACCGATCAGCAGGCTTGCCGGGTCAGTGAGCGCAAAGACCAGCGGATCCTCATCCAGCTCGCCACGTGATGCCAGCAGCCACACCCGGCACAGCCACAGGATCATGAACGGCATGATCAGCCACAAAAGCTGCGGCCTGCGGTAGAGCAGCGTCACGTCGCTGCCGCTGATGTAAATGGCGAACACCATCACGGCGGCAAATGCGCTGGCCGTGCCGAAGCTGCGTAGCTGCTCCCGGTCAGCCACCAGGTAGCCGCGCCCATTCCGCGGCGGCAGCCCGCTCATGCTCAGGTTCTCAAGCTCGGCGAATCGTTTCACGATCGCCAGCGAGAAAAATAGGAAAATCGAGAACCCGGCCAGCCAGTGCGAAATGTGCGATTGCGTGGCTGCGCTGCCGGCCAGCAGCCGCAGAGTGTAGAGGCCGGAGAGCACCAGAACATCGACCAGCGCAATCCGCTTCAGGTACCACGTGTAGGCAAATGTCGTTGCCAGGTACAGCAGCAGCCAGTAGGAAAACGAGGGCGGCAGCATCCGCGCGCCAAAGAACGCGAGCGCGAGAAACGACGAGGCAATGCCGGCACCCGCAAACGCCGAAAGATCGCCCGCGGCAAACGGGCGCAGCCGCTTTTGCGCATGGCGCCGGTCTGCCTCAATATCCAGCAGATCGTTCACAATGTAAGCCGATGACGCCGTCAGGCTGAAGCAGCAGAAGGCCAGCACCGCCATCAGCAGCCGGTTGCCCGCGATCACGTGTGCCAGCAGCAATGGCAAAAAAATGAGCAGGTTCTTCGACCACTGGTGTGGACGCACCGCCTTCACGGCCGTCCAAATGACGTTGCGCTGCTCCTCAAACGTGCGCGCGGTTTGCATATGCCGCGAGCGCAGCTTCATCCGCAGCCGGAGGCTTGGATTCGCGACCATGCCTTCGGTCGCGTGCGCCAATAGCGGCAGATCGGGAACGTCATTGCCGATGTAGTCGTAGGCCCCATCGCCGAGCGTCTCGCGCAGACGGTCCAGCTTCCTCGTTCCCGTCAGGTTCACTGCGCCATCGCTACCCAGCACACCGGCAAATAGTCCAAGATGCGCGGCGACACGCTTCGCAAGCCGGGCGTCAGCTCCGGTCGCGAGGTAGATCGCGCGGCCGCCCGCGTGCTCCTCATTGAGGAACTGCAGCACTGTCCGGTTGTAGGGCAGATATGCCACGTCAAGCGAAACATGGTCAGTAATGAATGCCTTGAAAGCCGCCTTCCCACGCAGAACCTGCAGAGGCAGCGCCAACAGAAGCGCCGGGCGCGTGCGGGCGAGCACCAGCAGCGAGTCGATCAGAGTGTCGGATTTCACCAGCGTGCCGTCGAGGTCCACACACAGCGGACGGAGTGAAACGGCGCGCGATTCCGGAAGAGAGATGGTCTGGGACAACCTTCACCTCAACTCTATGGCGGTTTTGGAATGGGTGTAGACCGAAAGCACGCAGCCAAGTGGCATTTTCATCACCGGGGTCCCCCGGCGACAGGTCTTAGTCGACGGGGTGGAAGTAAATGCCACCCTTCGATGCTCTCAAGAAAGTCTACGTAAATTCCGAAACTGCCCTAGTTGCGCTGGCTGAGGGAGTGCGCCGACGGGATGCTCGAAACATATGTCTTCGGTGCGGTTCGCTCTATCTTACCCCGCTCCCGGCGCAACGAACCGCTCCAGTATACGGGCCACAAAAGATCCCCGCACCCCGCGCACGCACGCTGGAGCGATCAAGATTGGCTTGCAGAGGGGGAATATGGTGGAGCTGAGCAGGATCGAACTGCTGACCTCCTCGTTGCGAACGAGGCGCTCTCCCAGCTGAGCTACAGCCCCACGGGTGACTCCCTTATCTTACCAGCGATACCACTCTGCGAGAAGGGTTTGCGAGTCAGACTTTCGGGTGAGTCCCGCCCTCAATCAGACGTCCGGCTGGCCGGAGAAATCCTCTTTGCCGTACAGTGGATGAGTTTCACGCGGAGGGCGACACCTTGAAGGTTGCGACCAGATTCCAGTTCGCTGCCGCAAGTTTGGTGCTGGCATGTGCGCTGGCGGCATTCGGGCAAACCACAGCACACCAGCCGGAAGACTTCGGGATCTTTGAGAGTCAGACAGACATCGGCAACGTGCATCCGGTCGGGTCGGCAACATTCGACCCTGCAACCGGCGTGTATTCCATCATCTCGTCCGGAGCAGATCTGTGGTCGACGAATGACGATTTTCATTTGCTCTGGAAGAAGGTATCGGGCGACGTGTCGCTGACCGCGGATATCACGCTGGAAGCGGCTGCGGCGAGCTCGAATCCCCATCGAAAAGCGCTGCTCATGTTCCGCCAGACGCTGGACCCGGACGCGATGTATGCGGACGCAGCGGTCCACGGTTCGGGAGAAACGGCGCTCCAATACCGGAGGGCCAAAGGCGATACAACGCAGGACATCGCGTTCAACCGGGGCGCGCCCAGGACTCTGCGCCTTGAGAAGCGCGGCGACACGATCACGTTGTTCGTGAGCATGAGAGGCGAACCGCTGCATCAGTCCGGCGCTTCCATCAAGCTGCACTTTGCGGGGCCGTTCTACGCGGGGCTCGGCACGTGCGCGCACCAGGACAGCGGAACTGAGAAGACGGAGAAGGCGGCATTCGCGCACGTGGAGATGACGCAGCTCACCGCTCCGCAAAGCCCTCGGCCGATGGCACTCTACAGCACGCTGCAGACGATTGCGATCGACAACAATTCGCGCAGGGCCTTCGTGATCGTGACCGGCAAGGGCAAGATGGAGGCGCCAAACTGGTCGCGAGACGGGGAGTCGCTCCTTTTCAATCGCGACGGACGGCTTTGGACGGTGCCGGTTGCTGGGGGCGAGCCGGGCGCGATCGACATCGACGGCGCGTCGGACTGCACAGGGAGCCATGGCCTATCGCCTGACGGCAAGTGGCTGGCGATGACATGCACCACGCCGGACCATCCGGGACGGCGCGTTTACATCGTCCCTTCAGAGGGCGGAACACCGCGTATGGTGACGGCAAATCCGAACTCGTACTTTCATAGCTGGTCGCCCGACGGCAAGACGATTCTGTTTACGCGACCGGCGAACGGGAACCTGAACATTGATGCGATTGCCGCGGACGGCGGCGATGAGAAGCAACTGACCACTGGGTCGGGAACAAGCGACGATCCTGACTATTCGCCGGATGGACGATTCATCTATTTCAACTCCGATCGTGCAGGCGGAATGCAGATTTTCCGGATGCATCCCGATGGATCTCATCCGGAACAGATGACATTCGATGAGAGGCGAAACTGGACGGCGCATCCCTCGCCGGATGGAAAGTCGGTGCTGATTCTCTCCTACGCGAAGGACGTAACCGGGCATCCGGCGAATCAGGAGGTTACGCTGCGCATTCTGGATGTGTCGACCAAAAAGGTGCGCGACCTGGTCGAGATAACAGGCGGTTCAGGCACGGACAACGTGCCGAACTGGGCGCCGGACGGAGCACACTTTGCGTTTGTGAGTTTCCAGATGCTGCCTGCGGAGGACAACGGATCGAGCGAGTAAGAGATTACAAAAAACAAAGGCCGGGGACGAACCCCCGACCTTGATCGCTCTGGGAAACCAGACCACCTAGACCCCAGAGCACAATTACAGCTGGTTCATATTCGCCAGGAACTCTGCGTTGTTCCGCACCTTCTCGAGGCGGCTGATGAGCAGCTCCATCGCTTCAACAGGCGACAGCGGATTGAGGACGCGCCGCAGGATGAAGATGCGCTGCAGGTCTTCCTTGGGAATGAGCAGTTCTTCCTTTCGCGTGCCCGATCGCTGGATATCGATCGCGGGGAAGACGCGCTTGTCCACCAGCTTGCGATCCAGGATGATCTCCATATTGCCGGTGCCCTTGAACTCCTCGAAGATGACTTCGTCCATGCGTGAGCCCGTGTCAACGAGCGCCGTCGCGATGATGGTCAGCGATCCGCCCTCTTCGATATTTCTGGCCGCGCCAAAGAACCGCTTCGGCCGCTGCAGCGCGTTCGAATCCACGCCGCCCGACAGAACCTTGCCCGACGGCGGCACGATGGTGTTGTAGGCGCGCGCGAGTCGCGTAATGGAGTCGAGCAAAATCACCACGTCGCGCTTGTGCTCCACCAGCCGCTTGGCCTTTTCAATCACCATCTCGGCTACTTGCACGTGGCGCGCGGCCGGCTCGTCGAAGGTGGAGCTGATCACTTCGCCCTTCACCGAGCGCTGCATGTCGGTGACTTCTTCAGGCCGCTCGTCGATGAGCAGAACGATCAGCACGACTTCGGGATGGTTCGCCGTGATCGAGTTTGCGATCGACTGCAGCAGCATCGTCTTGCCGGTGCGCGGCGGCGCGACAATCAGTCCGCGCTGTCCCTTGCCCACCGGCGTCAGAAGATCCATCACCCTGCCACTCGTCGCCTCGCGCACCGTCTCCATCTTGACCCGCTCCTGCGGATACAGCGGCGTGAGGTTGTCGAAGAGAATCTTGTTCCGCGTCTCCTCTGGCGATTCAAAGTTGATGGCCTCGATCTTCACCAGCGCGAAATACTTTTCGCCCTCGTGCGGCGGCCGCACGTTGCCGCTGATCGAGTCACCAGTCTTCAGGTCGAACTTGCGGATCTGCGACGGCGAAACGTAAATGTCGTCAGGGCCGGGCAGATAGTTGTAATCGGGAGAGCGCAAAAACCCATAGCCATCGGGAAGAATCTCCAGAACACCCTCGGCGAAGATGTGTCCTTCCTTCTCGCTCTGCGCCTGAAGGATCTTGAAGATCAAATCCTGCTTGCGAAGGCCGCTGGTCCCGGGAATCTCCAGAGTCCGGGCAATGCGGCTGAGTTCAGTAATGTTTTTTTCTTTGAGTTCTGCGATGGTCATTTTCACCTGCACAAGGCGGGATCGGTTCAAGATGGGGGATTGCGGAGGGGAAGTGCTCCAGAGGGAGAGCCGGTCGGAACAATCAGGAATGCGGTCGGCGCGCCACCAAAACGACCTCCAGAATTCACTGGAGAAGCGGAGCGCCGGGTTGAAAAAACCTCTTCGGTCGGACGTTACTGATTCCGTAGCCTGCTCAAAGAGCGGGCCTAGGCCGCACGACGCCTTTCGACATGATGGGTAGCCGCCGCCACTTCCTCGGCGGTATCAGCCTCAGGTTTGCTCGTCTTGAAGCGATTCAAGACCTCGTTGGTGGTGTCCTGCAGCCGTGTATTCGGCTTGTGAAGCTTCCGAGTTGCCTTGCTGGCCAGCTGGCACAGCTGGTATCGATTTTGAACCTGGGAAAGTGCCCGAAAAACAAGATGGGAACGCATACTTATCTCCTTCTTTTCCTCAATTACTTGCACCGGGCGCGCCGTCACGGGGTCGCCGATGCATGCCGGGAAGCAAACTCAGTCAAGGGACTGCCCCAAAATGCTGCTTCTATCTCTTAGACGCACTGTGCCTGACCCCAAGTGCAAAAAACTTTGGGCGTTATCGCACGTTATGAAATGGTCGCCTGACCCTACAGGATATGCAATTTGCGCCTGGGAACCGCGAGCGCCCGTTTGGCCATTTCCGGCGCATCCTCATGCAACCAGGACATCAAAAGAGGCCTTCAATAAGGATTTGATGCTGGAAATGGCTGATGGGCACACTCGGCTGCATTGTGCAACCTGCCCTATATGGATGGCTACGATGAGCCTATATCCAACGACCGTGCCGGTCAATAGCTTTTTCGGGTCATTCTCGCTTCGCATTCCCTTTTTTGCTTCGAGCATCGGTGCTCGAACGTGCGCCTGCGGATCTCCCGTTAAATAACTGATTCCAAGTATCATCCGACGCTCTACCATCGGCTGCTGGCGCTGCCCTAATAAGGTTTTCCACCGCGCGGGGGCTGTCGGCGGTTCGCGATCGAACCAAAGGAGTCAACTCGGCGGTTTTTTTCGGCTCGGCTGAATTCATCGCGTTTTCGTCTTCCCACCTCGAAATCAACTGAAACCTCACGCCCAATAGCTGCGGTCGAGGGTTCGATATTGAATGGCCTCGGCCAGGTGCGCCACTGCGAGGCGCTCAACGCCTTCCAGGTCGGCGATTGTCCGGGCTACCTTCAGAATTCGGTCATGAGCCCGCGCCGTCAGACCTTGCTGCTGCATGGCACGCTCCAGCAGCCGCTCCGCATCGGCTCCCAGTTCGCAGTACTTGCGAATCTGCCGCGTTGTCATCTGCGCATTCGCGTAGATGGTCTCGCTCGCATTGTTGAAGCGCTCTCTCTGCCGCTCGCGCGCTATCACCACTCGGTTCCGGATCTCCTTGGAACCTTCAGCTGCTGCGCCGCCGCGCAGCTCTTTGTACTGCACTGCCGGAACTTCGATGTGAATATCGATCCGGTCCAGCAGTGGCCCGGAGACCTTGGACACGTACCGCTGGATCATCGACGGCGTGCACTGGCACTCACGCGATTTGTCATTGAAATACCCGCATGGGCAGGGATTCATCGCCGCGGCCAGCATGAATCGCGCCGGAAAGCTCAATGACATCGAAGCCCGCGCGATCGTAACTGCGTGATCTTCGAGCGGCTGCCGCATCACCTCGAGTACATTGCGCGGAAACTCCGGCAGCTCGTCGAGAAATAGAAGCCCGTTGTGCGCCAGGGAAACCTCGCCCGGCCGCGGCACCATGCCGCCTCCGATCAGCCCCGCGTCAGAAATTGTGTGGTGCGGCGCGCGGAACGGCCTCTGCGTCACCAGTCCCGATCCCGCTTCGAGTACGCCTGCCACGGAGTGGACTTTCGTCGTCTCCAAAGCCTCTTCGAATGTGAGCGGCGCCAGGATCGACGGCAGCCGCTTGGCCAGCATCGTCTTGCCCGAGCCCGGCGGCCCAATCATCAGGATGTTGTGCCCACCCGCCGCGGCGACTTCCAGCGCGCGCTTGGCCGTCTGCTGCCCGCGCACATCGCAAAAGTCCACTGAAAACTCTTCCAGCCGGCCGAGCAGCTTGTCGGTCGCGACGCGAAACGGCTCGCGCTGGATTTGCCCCACAACGGAAGAGTTCAGCAGCTCTAATACATCGAGCAGCGACGCAACCGGATAGACATTGACCCCTTCGACCACTGCCGCCTCTGCCGCATTTGCCGTGGGCAATATCAGGTTGGGAATGCCTTTCTCGCGCGCCAGTACCGCCATGGGCAGCATGCCGGAGACGGGCCGCACACCGCCATCGAGGCCCAGCTCGCCAACCATCAAAAACCGGCTTACGTCGCTCGAGCGCAACGCCCCATACGCGCCCAAAATACCGACCGCAATCGGCAAATCGAACCCCGAACCTTCTTTCTTGATGTCGGCCGGAGCGAGATTGATGGTAATGAACGTCGGCGGAATTGTGTATCCGGAGTTCTTGATCGCCGCACGTACGCGGTCGCGGCTTTCGCGCACCGCAGCGTCAGGCAGGCCCACGGTGTGAAAGTGGTCTTCATTCGAGACTGTGCCGCTGTAATCCACCTCAACGTCGATGAGGTTGGCGTCGATGCCATAGACAGCCGCACTGAGGGCCTTGAAAAGCATGTATTGGGATTTGCAGGGAGTGTACCAGAACTCCGCACGCAGCGGGCACGCGATTCAACCGAACCAGTTCACGATCCAACGAATGCAGTCAGCAATTCAGGCGGGCCGGCCGGGGGCCGGGTTAGTCGCGGCCAATCGCGGCTAGTCGACTTCGGTGCGGTCAGTCGGGAAGCTGCCCACCACGTCGCCGTCCTTCACATGCTGGCCAGCCAGCACGATGGTGTGCGTCGCGATATGGGCGCGCGCGCCGATGGCCGTCGGCACCAGCCTGACCTTCTCATAGTCCTGCGAGTCGTGCGAGTGAGAAAAGATGCGGGAGAAGGAGCCAATGATCGCGTGGTCGCCGATGGTGATGCCACCCCGGTCGTTCAACAGCGCGCGCTGGTGGATGGTCACGCCGTCGCCGATCGAGAGATTGTAGCCGTAGGTAAGATCGACGCCGTGATAGATTTTCACGCCCGATCCCATGTGCGCAAAGAGGTGCCGGCCCAGCATGCAGCGAAAGCGCAATCCCAGCCAGTGATTCAATCCTACCGGCGAGCGGTCGAACATCTGCCAGAACCACAACAGTGGTTTGCGCTCATTGAATTTTTCGCGATCCACATCCGCAAAGTGTCCTGCTTCCAGCGTCACATTTTCCGGATCGAGCGAAAGGCTTACCACGTTGCCCGGCAGCTCCGAGGTCAGCGTCAGGTTCAGCTTTCCCCCGTGCGGGCGGCCGAGGTAAAGCTGGTAAAGCTGGTCGCGCACAATCTCCGCGCGCCGCTCCTGCGTACGGTGCCGCGTGAACTCCTCATCGAGGAACCGGATCCACCTGCGGTAGATCTCTTCGGCTTCGGGCGCAGGATGTGGGGCGGTGTGCGTCGTGTTTGCGGTGTTTGCCATACGCTTTGGACGATAAATCACGAGGCCAGGATGCAGCGAGTCTCACTTCGCACGAAGCGCAATCTATCAGTCGAAGAAAACTCGTTCCCCAAAAGAACCCGTTTGAAGCTGGGCACAAACAGCGTTTTCTGGTCGCTCGCAAGAACCCCTTAACGGCGCCCTTGAATCGTCTTCGGGTTCACGCCTGTCCTCTTCGCGGCGCGGCGTGCGGCGTGTTCGTGCATCTCCTTGCCAATGCTCGACTGGTTAATCACGATCTGCATCACCAGGTAAAGAAGATTGCTCGTTCCCCAGTAAAGCGCCAGCCCGGACGCGTAATGCCACAGCACGAATCCCATGAACACCGGCATCATGACAGCCATCATGCGCCGCTGTGCCGGGTCCATGCCCGGCGAGGGCGTGATGAATTGCGTCAGAAACATCGTGACGATAATGAAGATGGGCAGGATGTGTGTCGGGTCGGGTTGCGACAAGTCGGGAAGCCAGAACCAGTGCGCCTGTCGTAGTTCCACGGCGTTCGCCAGCATCCGGTAATAGGCGAAGAACAGCGGCATCTGCAGCACCAGCGGCAGGCAGCCGCCGTACATGTTCACGCCTTCGGTCTTATAGAGCGCCATCATCTCGCTGTTCATTTCGACGCGCTTCGGATCATTGACCTTCAGGTTGGCGTAGCGCTTCTTGATCGCGTCGACCTTCGGCTGGATGCGCATCATCTTCAGCGAAGACTTCGTCATCCACACGCGCGATGGCAGCATGGCCAGCGTAAATAGGAACGTGAGCAGAATGATGGCCCAGCCCCAGTTCGAAATGCCATGCTGCACCATGAAGCGCAGGATGAAATAAAGCGGCTTGGCCAGGAACGTCCAGAATCCAAACTCGACCAATGGCTCGAGCGACGGTCCGTCCGCCTTACCGTCCGGTCCGATCGAGTGGACTGTCGACAGAACTTCTGTCGCCTTGGGCCCTGAGAACAGTCGCATGCTGGTCGAGCCGCTCGTATCTCCCACGGCAATTCCGAGTACGTCGGCGGGCGTCTTCTTGCTGTTGGGGTCGCTGGGATCGCTCGGCAGCGCGATCGAATTGTGCAGCGAAACCACTGTCGTCCGGTCGGGCGCATCCGGCAGGAACGCCGAAGCAAAATAAAGATCCGTAATCGCTGCGTACTGGTAGGCCTGTGTCAGCGTGTTATTGCCGCTCACCTTCGTCGCCGGTAATGAGCTCTCCTTGCCGTCGAGCGACCACGCGAAATAGGAAGGCGTTCGCACCTGGCCGCGATACATCGACCCCTGCTGAAACTCCTCCATGTCGCCCAGCCCCGCGGGCCACTCGAACAGAGCGCGCACCGGCAAGCCGTTCTGCTTCACCTCGGTATGCACCGAGATCACGTAGCTCGAATCGAACTTGAAGGTCTTTACAGCATCGATCCCATTCGCCGCGTAATGAAAGCTGATCTGCGTAGGCGCCAGCACCAGCCCGGTCGACGTGGGCTGCGCGCCCTGGACGCTGGTCTGATAGAGAGCCTGGTTCAACTGCGAGGTGAGGTTCGGATCGTAGGTAAATAGAGAGAGCGGCAATCCAAACCTGGCCGCGGCCTGCTGCTGCACCATGTCCAGCGGTTTTCCGCTCGAGTCCGAGTATTTCTTCAGGATCCAGTTCTTCACCTGCGCGCCGCGATTGGTGAAGACGATTTTGTAGAGCTCATTCTCGACAGTCGTGTCGGTTTCGAGCGAGGCCGCGACCTGCGGACCGGCAGCCCCGGCCGGTGCAGCCGGCAACCTCGGAGACGACGGGCCGGACGCGGCTGGCGCCGATGCGGGAGGCGGAGTCGGTGGCTGCTGGTCTGCCTTTGGCTTCACGAAGAAATACTGGTAGCCGAGAAACACCGCCAGCACCAGCAGCATAAAGCCCATGGTGGAGCGCAGATCGCCCCCGCCGCCGCCGCCGGAATTCTGCGATTGCAAATTGGGATTGTGAACTTCGGGCAAAGGTTAGTTCCTGTCCTTCCAAACGGGCGGCCCATCGGCCGCCGCTCATCCTATGGTAATGGCTAGGGTAAGGGTTGGCCCGGATGCGCCCTTTCCCTGCCTCCGCCTGCACTGATGGGCACGGGATCGAATCCTCCGCGCGCGAAAGGATGACACCGCAGCAGCCTCCGCACCGCCATCGCGCCGCCGCCTAATGGACCATGCATTGCGATTGCCGTTGAGGCGTATTCCGAGCAGGTGGGCAGATACCTGCATCCGCCGGGACTGATTGCGTGCATCGCCGGGGAGATCCAGCGCCGGTAGAAGGCGATCATCGCGAGCAGAAGAATTGTCATTATGTTGAAGGGGCCGAATCCCGCGCGGAATTTGCGCTCATGCGCGCGGCATCGACTTCGGCCTGTTGAAGAATACGTACCAGCTCGGCTTCAAGTTGCGAGAATTCGATGGTAAGCACGCTCCGCCGCGGGTGAAGGATGAGATCGCATCCTTTCGGCAGCATCTCGATGTGGAGCCGTAACGCTTCGCGCATTCGACGCTTGATGCGATTGCGCTCGTGAGCCTTGCCGATCACTTTGCCCACGGTGAGTCCCACGCGAGCCCCGACGGCGGCTTTCTCGCTTTCCGGTGATTGCCGCGCAAGAAACCAGCTCATGTTGGCCGATTGCCGCTTGCGGCTTGCCGCATACGCACGCTGATAGTCTGCGTGTTTGCGCAGGCGCACTCCTGCCAGCGACGCGCGTTGGCCACGCTTGCAACTTGAGCTCATGACGGGTTGAGCCGGGTCGGCGAGCCGATTTGCGAGATCGCTGCCGTGTGGCTCAGCGAGATTAGTCGCGGTGTCCCGCGCTCACACTCACGCGCTTGCGCCCCGCCGCGCGGCGGCGGCTCAGCACGGCTGCGCCGGCCTTCGTCTTCATCCGCGACCGGAATCCGTGCGTCTTCACGCGCTTGCGGCGATTGGGTTGAAAGGTCCGTTTGGGCATGATCACCCGCTCCTGTTTCCTACAACGTGTTTCATCATTCCGCAGAAGCCGGTTGGGACCGGCAACAAGCCGGGATCCACGAACTTCGCCCGCCGCAACTGCTGTTTATGAAATACGCTCTAAAGAAGATGTGCGAATTAGCAACAGATGAAAGTATATCGTACGCCGCGTTTTCAATCCAGCGAGCCTCTTAATGAGCGTTCGCGGCAACCCCAACGTCCGCATTCATGCATCCTAGAAAAAGTCTCCGCAGCGCGTTTCCGATCACGCCCAGAACGCACAAAAGTTAAACCATGCGGAGGCGTTCGCGTCGACTTTCACCATCCTTGGTGCAACTCATCACGACCATCGAAAACTTGTGTGAAAGAGGGATTGCAACGGCCTCGAGATGTGCTACTATCGGGACCGTTCAAGAAATTTCTAACGGAATAATCGAGCGAAATTTCGAACCTTCTGCAACACGGTACATGTAGTCAACGGCCCCGCGATCTGATCTGAGGGCCACACCAGCGGCACACAGACTTCTCCATGATTTCTGATTTGGGCGTGAGGATCCCGTCTTCGCGCCCCTTGAGAATTTTTGTTGCCTGAAAAGCCGCAAATAAACCGCCCGCGTCACGCTGGCGGATGAGGCAAGGATTGTACGATGGCATTCGCTTCTACGCCCACTTCTTCGCTAAACCCCTGGCTCCAGATTCTCGCCGCACTTGAGAAGAAAGTCATCCGGCAATCGTTCGAGACGTGGCTTAAACCCACGCGGTTCAGCCACGCAACGGGACGCATTCTTTACGTGCGAGTTCCGTCACCGGAGTTCCAGCACATCGGCGAGAAATATGGTGACCTTATCCAGGAAGCCATCGATCTGCAGTCGCTCGAATTCGATGACGTGAGCTTCGTCACAGCGGAAGAGGATCCTTCCATTCCTCCGCAGCGCAGGGATGGCGGATTCGGCCCCGTTGCGTCGCATGCGCCCACCGCGCCTCCCGTGCCGTCGTCCGCGCGCGCGGCGGAGCAAGGTCGCTTCGATTGGTCCACTGCGGCGCAGCTCAATTCCAAATACACCTTTGACGCCTTTGTCATAGGCAACGGTAATCAGTTTGCGCGCGCCGCTGCGCTGGCGGTCGCAGAGCGGCCTTCGCGTGCATACAATCCGCTCTTTCTCTACGGCGGCGTCGGCATGGGCAAGACGCACCTGATGCATGCTATCGGTCACGAGGTGAAGCGCCGCCAGCCGGTCGCGAACATCTGCTACGTGAGCGCCGAGAAGTTCACGAACGAGATGATCAACTCCATTCGTAACGATCGTATGACGAGCTTCCGCGATCGCTTCCGCACCGTGGATGTGCTGCTGATCGACGACATTCAGTTCATCTCGCAAAAGGAGCGCACTCAGGAGGAGTTCTTCCACACTTTCAATGCGCTCCATGAAGCGATGAAGCAGGTGGTCATCGCCTCCGATCGTCCGCCCAAGGAGCTTACTGAGATCGAGGAGCGCCTGCGCTCGCGCTTCGAGTGGGGACTGATCGCCGACATCCAGCCGCCCGATCTCGAGACCAAGGTCGCCATCCTGCTCAAGAAGGCCGAGAGCGAGCAGGCGCATCTGCCTACCGATGTTGCCTTGTTTGTCGCCTCCAACGTGCGCACCAACGTTCGGGAGCTCGAGGGCGCGCTGGTTCGCCTGATTGCCTGGTGCCAGCTGAACCGCATCGACATTACGCTCTCCGCCGCGCAGCAGTGCCTCAAGCAGTTCATCGATATGCAGGTGCGCAAGATCACCATTGAGGCCATTCAGCGCGCTGTCGCTGAGCAGTTCGGCATGCGCGTCGCCGATCTCAAGCAGAAGAACAACTCGCGCAATGTCGTTGTCCCGCGCCAGATCGCAATGTATCTTGCCAAGCAGATGACTGAGGCCAGCCTTCCGGAGATCGGACGCCAGTTCGGCAACAAGCACCACACCACCGTGATGCACTCCATCGGCAAGATCGACGAGCAGCGCCGCAGTGACAAGGACCTGCACCGCACGCTCACCAAACTGCAGGACGTTCTGAACTGCTGACTCGATTAATCCGTCCCACGTCCGCGTAACTTCTCGCCCCCGGCATCGCGCCGGGGGCGTTGCACTTTAAGCGCAGATGAAACTACGGTTGGCATCTTGAATCTTGAGCGGCCGCCAGGCATCCTAAATCGCATGGAATATCGCATTCTCGGTGGCTCCGGCCTCAAGGTGCCGGTCCTCAGCTTCGGTGCCGGTACCTTCGGCGGCGGCAAGGAATTTTTCGATGCCTGGGGCGCTACGGCAGACGTTGCTGAAGCGCGCCGCACCGTAGATATTTGCCTCGACGCCGGTGTCAATCTCTTTGACACCGCCGATGTCTACTCCGACGGGCGCTCTGAAGAAGTGCTCGGCAAAGCGCTCGAGGGCAAGCGCGATCGCGCGCTCATCTCCACCAAGGCGACCTTCCGGCTCGGCGACGGACCGAATGACATCGGATCGTCGCGCTGGCATCTCCGAAGATCGATCGAGGGCAGCCTGCGGCGCCTTGGCACCGATTATGTTGACATCTACCACATGCACGGCTTTGACGCGCTCACGCCGATCGAAGAAGTCATGGAGACGCTCGACAGCTTCGTCCGCGAGGGCAAGGTGCGCTACATTGCCTGCTCCAACTTCTCTGGCTGGCATCTGATGAAGTCGCTCGCCATCGCCGACCGCTACGGTTGGGCGCGCTACGTGGCGCATCAGGTCCACTACTCGCTGATCGGCCGCGACTACGAGTGGGAGCTAATGCCGCTCGCGATCGAAGAAAAGGTCGGCGCGCTGGTCTGGAGTCCGCTCGGCTGGGCGCGGCTCACCGGAAAGATTCGGCGCGGCAAGCCGCTGCCTGAAGTCAGCCGCCTGCACAAGACCGCGGATTATGGTCCGCCCGTCGATGACGAACGGCTGTTTACGATCATCGACGCGCTCGATGCTGTGGCTGCCGAAACCGGCAAGACCGTCGCCCAGGTGGCGCTTAACTGGCTTTTGCAGCGGCCAACGGTGCCATCGCTGATCTTCGGCGCGCGCAACGAGGAACAGCTCCAGCAAAATCTCGCTGCTATCGGCTGGAACCTCGGCGCCGGGCAGGTGGCCGCACTCGACAAGGCAAGCGCAGTCACGCTTGCTTATCCGTACTGGCATCAGCGCCAGTTTCCCGAGCGCAATCCGCCGCCGGTCTAGGGCTATCGGATTTCAGACTTCCTTCGGCGGGTCGTTCAGGTAGATGTCGACGTAATCAAGGTAGTTTTGCGCGTACTCTTTGATGAGTGCGCGATCCTTGTCGGTCAGTTCACGTCGCAGCTTGGCGGGAACACCGGCCCATAGCGTGCGCGGCGGTACCACAGTCTGCTCAGGCACCACCGAACCGGCGGCAATAATGCATCCCTCGCCGATGCGCGCGTTGTTGAGCACCGTCGCGCCCATCCCGATCACGACCATATCCTCCACCACGCACCCGTGCACAGTGGCATTGTGCCCGATCGTTACCCAGTCGCCAACAATCACCTGGTAGAGATTGCGCTGCCCGTGCAGCACCGCGCAATCCTGCACGTTGGAACACGAGCCAACGCGGATGGAGTTCACGTCCCCGCGTAAAACGGCATTCATCCACACGGAAGACCGCTCACCGATTACCACGTCGCCCAGAACTTGCGCCGAGGGGTCAACGTAACAGCTCTTGGGAATCTTGGGCGTGTGGCCTTGGTAAGCTCGAATCATTGCACTCTCGGCAACCAGTTTACTCGAGCCCGGATTGCGCGTCTTAACGAGCGGGGATTACCCGTCTTCAACCGTTTGCGAAGCGCCGCGCCCACATAGTCGAGCAGGAATTCGGTCTCGTCAACAACGTGTTGAAACAGCTTATTGGCTGTGATCGAGAGTGAAGGTATGATGAGGAGAGCCGATCAGGCGAGTGGGGAGGTGTTACTCCAGTGGCAGAGGTTCGTGTGCAGGAAGGCGAGCCGCTCGAAAATGCGCTGCGCCGGTTTAAGCGGAAGGTTCAGCAGGAGGACATCATCAAAGAAGTCAAACGCCACTCCTATTACCTGAAACCCGGTGAAAAGCGTCGCGTCAAAGCAGCTCTGGCGCGGAAGCGGAATCGCAAGAAGGCTCGTAAGGAACAGGATTAAGACTATTTAACCCGTTGCGGCATGCGTCGGCCCAACTGCTCCGGCTTGAACAGCGAGGCAGCCAGATAGCCCATAGAGGCAGGGCCGGCGTAGCGCAACGGCGCAGTCAATTGCAATGTTTTCTCCAGAATCTGTCGAATCGACGCCGCAGCCGACGTCTGGCTCTCCCCTTGTTTAGTCCTGGGAGTCATTCGGCTCGACGCCCAATCCCTCAGCAACTGGAGCGATACGGGAGATCGCCAGCACGCTTATGCGTGCGAGGCGTCATGTCGTCCGGCCGCAGCCGGACATTCAATCTATAAGCCGCTCTTTTTTTCTCGCGGTCCGGGCCCTTGATGTGCATGTCGAAAGAAAACAGGGAACCGCGACCGGCGAATTCGGCGGAGCCATGGCCGATTCTGGCGGAGCACCCTGTTGGGGAAGCCGGCCATGGAATTTACCGATCGTGTGCTCAAGTGCGTAGACTGCGGCGCCGAGTTCGTCTTTACCGCGGGCGAGCAGTTCTTCTTCCACGACAAACAGTTCAAGAACGATCCCAAACACTGTAAGCAATGCAAAGCCAAGCGCGCGCGAGGTTCGCAAAGGGTGCGGCCGGAAACGCGTACGGTCTGCTCAGAGTGCGGCACGGAGACGACGGTTCCCTTCAAGCCGACTCAGGGCCGGCCGGTGCTGTGCCGGGCTTGCTTTCAGAAGTTGGGAAAGGCGCAGCAAGAGCCGGAAACCACAGCGGCAACGGAGTAGCGCAATCTCGCCGGTGCCGCCCGTGTACAGATTCGACGCGCCCCTTTCGCCTCATGAATTGCGGCCGCGCAGAAGTTCGCTTGTAAGCTGACCAAGGCTGCGGCGATCTTTCGCGTCCTTCGCGCCGTCGCACACATAATTTGATCAGGTTTCGCTCGAAGTCACTTCGCCGCCCCGAGCGCGCGATGACCGATGTCCCGCCGGTAATACATCCCTTCAAAATTGATCTCGCCCATCGCCTGGTAAGCGCGGCTCAGCGCTTCGGCAAGCGTATCTGCCGCAGCAGTCACTCCCAGCACTCGTCCGCCCGCGGTCAGCATTTCTCCGCCCACTGCAGCCGTTCCCGCGTGAAACACCTGCGCTCCGGGAACCTGCGCCGCAGCTTCGAGCCCGGTGATCGGCAGTCCCGTCTTGTAGCTGCCGGGATATCCCTCTGAACTCGCCACCACGCATACTGACGCTCCCGCCGACCAGCGCATCTCCGTCTCGGCCAGCCGCCCATCCACGCACGCCTCCAGCGCATCCACCAAATCGCTTTCCAGCCGCACCAGGATCGCCTGTGTCTCCGGATCGCCGAATCGAGCGTTGAATTCCAGCACCTGCGGGCCGCGCGCCGTCATCATCAGCCCGCAGTAAAGCACACCTGCGAACGGCATTCCCTCCTCGGCCATCCCCCGCACCGTCGGCTCGGCAATGTGATGCAAAATCCACTCCGACATCGCAGCATCGAGCATCGAGTCCGTCGTGTACACTCCCATTCCGCCCGTGTTCGGCCCGGTATCGCCCTCGCCAATCCGTTTGTGGTCCTGCGCCGGCACCAGTGCCCTCACGTTCTCACCGTCGCTCAGGCACAAAAAACTCACCTCATCGCCTTTAAGGAACTCCTCGATAATGACCTGCTCCTCGGTTTCGCCCAGCAGTGCGCCGCTAAATAATCCCTCCGCCGCTTCCGCTGCCACCGCACGCGAGTCGCAGATCACCACGCCTTTGCCCGCAGCCAGCCCGTCGGCCTTCACAACGATCGGCGGATGAAAGACCTCCACTGCCTTGGGGACCTCGGCCGCCGACGTGCACACCGCATAGTTCGGCGTGGGAATACCATGCCGCTGCAAGAACCCTTTGGCGAACCCCTTGCTGGTTTCGAGCATCGCCGCTGCACGCGTTGGTCCGAAGACGCGAACCCCGCGCTCCTTCAGTGCATCCACAACGCCCAATGACAGTGGCAGTTCCGGCCCGACAATCGTCAAATCGGGCTTCTCCGTCTCCGCAAGCCGCACCATTGCGTCCAGGTCCTTCAGATCCACGGGAACGCACCGCGCTGTCTGCGCCATTCCGCCATTACCCGGCGCGCAGACAACCTCCTTCACGCGCGGGCTGCGCGCAACCGCCCAGGTCAGCGCGTGCTCGCGTCCGCCTGAACCGAGAATCAAAACTTTCATTGACCTGTGATATCCCTTCGCACTTCCTCAAACCGGAAGCACTATCGTCGGCAACCAGGGCGGGAGAAGTCAAACGGAGCGAGGGCGTGAGCCAAACTGATCCCGACCCGTTCGCAAGCCTGCGCTCTCCTATACTGATGCCGGACGCCTTGCGTCGCGGGCTGAGGGTACGCACAGCACAATGGTTGAAACACGCATTAAGCCGCATGACCAGCAACAAGCCGAGCGAGAGCGCCGCGAAGAACAGCAGCAGCTCTTTCGCCGCAACCAGGTATTAGGTTTGCTGATTCTGGCTGCGGTCATCTGCGCCTGGTGGCTTGTGCACACCAATCCACGCTGGATCTTTCCGCCCGGCTGGTGGCGGTTCTGATCGCCGCGTACAAATCCGAACACGCGATCCCTGATCCACTCGCCGTTCTCGTCCTCGGACCGACGGGCAGCGGGAAAACTGCCATCTCACTCGCACTCGCCGAACGCTTCAACGGTGAGGTCGTCAGCTGCGACTCGGTGGCCGTCTACCGCGGAATGGAACTGGGCACCGCAAAACCCACGCAGCAAGAGCGAGCGCGCGTCCCTCATCACCTCATCGATGTCACAACGCCCGATGCAGCATTCACGGCCGGTGAATACAGCCGCCGGGCACGGGCAGCGCTCAGCAACATTGCCGCGCGCGGTCGCCTGCCAATCGTTACGGGAGGGACCGGCCTCTACCTGCGCGCACTCACGGAAGGATTATTCTCAGGCCCCGCGCGCCAAGATTCGTTACGGGCACGGCTCAGATCCAAAGCGCAGAAGCACGGAAGTGTTGTATGGCTCCATCGCATGCTCACGCGCATCGATCCCGTAACCGCCGCGCGCATCCACGCGAACGACACGCCGAAGCTGATCCGCGCAATCGAAGTCTGCGTTGCATCGCGGCGGCCAATGTCGGCCATTCTCGGTGTCGAGGAAAATGCCCGCGACCCGCTCACAGGTTTCCGTCTGCTGCGCATCGGCCTCGATCCGCCGCGGCAGCCACTCTATAACCGCCTCAACCAGAGGTGCGCGCAGATGTTTTCGAGCGGTCTCGTCGAGGAAACGCGTGCCCTGCTCGCACAGTACGGAGCCGTCAAAGCGCTCGACTCGCTCGGCTACAGGCAGGCACGCGCCGTCCTCGATGGATCGATGACGGAGTCCGATGCAATCCAAGCAGCGCAGCAGGGCCATCGCAACTACGCCAAGCGCCAGATGACCTGGTTTCGCCGCGAGCCGGATGTCCAGTGGATCGCAGCCTTCGGCGATGAGCCCGAGACCGTTCAAGCTGCAACGGACCTGGTGGCTGCCGCATTAAACTAGGCGTTGTGTGCAAGCGGCGCTCATCTTCGCGAGCACCCACCTTCGCGAGTGTTGAAACGGAGTTTCCTGTGCCAGATACGATCCCACAAACAACGCCAGAGACAATTTACGACGTGGCAGTAATGGGCGGTGGCCCGGCCGGTTACACAGCAGCCATCCGCGGCGCGGAGTATGGACTCAAGGTCGCGCTCATTGACGCAAGCCCCAAGCTCGGCGGCACCTGTCTCCACGTCGGCTGCATTCCCACCAAGGCGCTGCTCTTCAACGCTGAGCTGTGGGACTATCTGAAAGACGCGACGGAATTCGGCATCAACGGCGTGGACACCCGCACACTCGATTGGGCCGCGGTGCTCAACCGCAAGAACGCCATCATCGCCAGGCACGTGAAAGGACTGGAATTTCTCATGAAGAAGCACAAGATCGCAGTCATTCCCGGGTTCGCGCGGTTGACCGGTCCGGCCAACGCCGGCATTCACACACTGGATGTGGATGCGGGCGGCGTGAAGAGCCAGGTCAAAGCCAAAAATGTGATCGTAGCCACCGGCTCTGAGGCGAAAATGCTTTTCGGCCTGAAAGCCGACGACCGCATTCTCACCAACATCGAAATCCTCGACCTCGCGGCGCCGCCCAAGTCGCTCATCGTTATCGGCGCCGGCGCCGTAGGCGTTGAATTCGCGTCCATCTTCCGCAGCTTCGGCGCGGAGGTGACGATCCTGGAATTTCTGCCGCGGATGGTTCCGGTCGAAGACGAAGAAATCTCCAAGGAGCTCACCCGCGTCTTTAAAAAGCGTGGCATCGACATCAACACCGGCGCCAAGGTGGAGAAGGTGGAGAGAACCGCCGACGGCGTGCGCGTGAGTTACACCGACGCTAACGGCAACGCGCAAACAAAGGAAGCGGAAAAAGTGCTCGTTGGCGTGGGCCGCGGGCCCCTCACGCGCGACATCGGCCTCGAAAAGACGCGCGTCGAGCTCGATCGTGGATTCGTGAAAGTAAGCGAAGCGCAGGAAACCGCCGAACCCGGCATCTTCGCCATCGGCGACATCGTCTCCGGGCTACCGCAATTGGCCCACGTCGGCGCGATGAGCGGCAACGTTGCGATGGCCAAAATCGCAGGCCGCAAATTTCGCGCCGTGCGCCGCGACCGCATACCGAGCTGCACCTACACCGAACCGCAGATCGGCTCGGCAGGTTTGACTGAAGCTCAGTCCAAAGAAAAAGGATTGGAAATCAAGATCGGCAAGTTCCCATTCGCGGGAAATTCCAAGGCTACGATCGTTGGCAGCCACGATGGTTTTGTAAAGGTCATCTCCGATGCAAAATATGGCGAGATCCTAGGCGTGCACATCATCGGCCCGCAAGCCACCGAGCTCATCGGTGAAGCCGTCGCCGTGATGGAGCTCGAAGGCACCGTCGACGAAATGATGTTCACCATCCACGCCCACCCAACTCTGAATGAGGCGTTGCTCGATGGCTACGGCGCAGTAGAAGGCATGCAGATCAACGCATAACCATCTGCGGTGAAAGAGCCTTCGGCCAGCCAGCGACGCGACCATCCGCGCAACACGCGAGATTAATGATGTACTGCCCGGCTCTCGCAAGCTTTCACACTTTAAAACACGAGCTGCCAGTAGCCCACATCGATCCACTGGCCGAATTTGTAGCCGACTTCGCGGAAGTGGGCGATCTGCCGGAGTCCAAACTTTTCAAGCAGCGCGACACTCGCCGGGTTGGGCAGCGATACACCGCCGATGACACAATGGAACTGCCGGCTGCGCAGCTCTCCAAGGAGCGCATCGAACAAAAGGGAACCCGATCCCTTCCCAATCGCGGAGGGATGCAGGTAAATGGATGCTTCGGCGGAGTGGCGATAGGCTGCGCGCTCTCTCCATTTGCGGCCGTAGCAGTAGCCCAGCACGTTGCCGGCTTCCTCCCATACGAACCATGGATACGACTTCGCCGCCTCCTCAATTCTCTGCCGCATCTCTTCAGGCTGAAGCGAGACTTCTTCAAATGTCGCCGGCGTATGCAGGATGTAATGGTTGTAGATGTCGCAGATCGAGAAAGCGTCGTCGGTGCGTGCGCTGCGCAGCATAAGAGGCCTCTGGATGAATCGGACAGGTCCGAAGCGGTAGTTACCAGGGTATAGGAAGTGCGATCAACAAACTGGTCGAGGTTATAGCTCCGTGGATTGAACGACAACCAGCTCCTTAGCCTTGGTGATGAAGGCATCCAGCGGCGTCGATCCCTGGCCCTTTCGCTACACCCGGTCTAGCTCGGCAAAAAGCTCGAGCGCGGAGATGCGAATCGGAGTTCCAGGTACATTCAGTTCGGCGTCGCGAACTAACTCAAGGCCTTTCGCCGTTCCGCGATACGCTACGCGCGCGTAGGGATCGATGACCCACACGTGCTCGATGCCGAAGGCAAGATACTCAGCAGATTTGAGTTCCGTCTTGCGCAAGGGAATATCGGGCGACTGTACTTCGATCGCAAGCAGCGGTGGATGCGTAAGGATTGGCTCACGAATTGACCCGGTGCGCAGCACCGCGACATCCGGAACGCGGAAGTGCGTCTTCTTGGTCTCCACGCGTTGTTCCGGGAGCGCATAGACACCCCAGTCACCGCGATGATTGTTGAACATCGTCACCAATAAACCCTGAACATACGCATGCTCGAACTCGCCCAAATCGCGCTCCTCGATCACACCGTCCACATACTCGCAATCGTGCTCGTAAACGGTCGAGAGGTACTCCTCGACGCTGACCGGTTTGTCGAATACGAGCTGAGTAGCCATGAGGATAGTATCCCGCGATTCTAGCGAATCCGCTAGAGTTCGATCGATTGGTTCGCCACCAGCTCCTTAGCCTTGGTGATGAAGGCATCCAGCGGCGTCGATCCCTGGTCGCCCTTGCCGCGCGTGCGCACGCTCACCGCTCCCGCGCCTTCTTCCTTGTCCCCGAACACAAGAATGTACGGAACCTTCTGATTCGCAAAGTCGCGAATCTTGGCGTTCATCTTTTCATTGCGCAGGTCCATCTCAACGCGGAAGCCCGCCGATTTCAGTGCGTCTTCCACGTTTGCCGCATAGGCGGCGTGTTTCTCGCTGATCGGCACCAGGCCGATCTGCACGGGCGCGAGCCAGAGCGGGAAGGCTCCGGCATAGTGCTCGATCAGCACGCCAAAAAATCTCTCAACCGATCCGAACAGCGCGCGATGCACCATCACCGGCTGATGGCGCTCGCCGTCTTCGCCCACGTACTCAAGCTCGAAGCGCGCCGGCAGATTGAAGTCGAATTGTACGGTCGAAAGCTGCCACAGCCTTCCGAGAACGTCGACGACCTTGACGTCGATCTTCGGCCCGTAGAACGCCGCTTCCCCGGGAAACGTATTGAACGTAAGCCCGCGATCCGTCAGCACCTTCTTCAGCGCGCCCTCCGCATGAGACCAATCCTCTGCGGTGCCAAAAAACTCGCCGCTCTTCTGCGGGTCGCGTGTCGAGAGCTCAACACGATACTCCTTGAATCCGAAGGTCTTCAGCACCGCTTCGGCAAAATCCAGGCACGCGATCACCTCGCCTTCAATCTGCTGCGGAGTGCAGAAAATGTGCGCATCATCCTGCGTAAATCCGCGCACACGCAGCAGCCCATGCATAGTTCCCGATCGCTCATAGCGGTAAACGTTGCCGAACTCGGCATAGCGTTGCGGTAAATCACGGTAACTCTTCGGCGAGTTCTTGTAGATCAAAATGTGGCCGGGACAGTTCATCGGCTTCAGCCTGTATTCGGCATCATCGAGCTTCATCGGCGGAAACATGTCCTTGGAATAAACGCCGTCGTGCCCTGAAACCTTCCATAAATCGCGCCGCATCACGTGCGGTGTGTAGACCAGCAAATAGCCGCGCCGCACGCACTCCTCGCGCATCCAGTCCTCCACTATCTTGCGAATCATGGCGCCTTTGGGATGCCAGAAGATGAGCCCAGCGCCAGCCAGCTCCTGGATGCTGAAGAGGTCCAGCTGCTTGCCCAGCACACGATGGTCGCGCTTGGCGGCCTCTTCCAGCCGCGCGAAGTGCTCATCGAGATCCTTCTTTGAAAAAAACGCTGTTCCGTAAATGCGCTGCAGTTGCGGATTCTTCTCATCGCCGAGCCAGTACGCACCGGCAAGCGGGCCCACTTTGAACGCCTTCACGCGCCCCGTCGAGGGCACGTGCGGCCCGCGGCAGAAGTCAATGAATTTACCGTTGCGATAAAAACTCACCTGCGCACCCGGCTCAGTGAACTTCGTCACAAAATGCGTCTTCATGAAATCGCCGTCTTTGGCGAACTCGTCGAGCGCCTGTTCGCGCGCCTCGTATTCGCGAATGAACTTCTCATCGCGCGCCACCACCTCGGCCATCTTGGCTTCGATTGCCGCCAGGTCCTCGGGCGTGAACGGTTTTTCGCGATAAAAATCGTAGAAAAAGCCCGAGTCCGTCGCCGGGCCGTGGCCGAGCTTGGTCTCCGGGTACAGCTCGAGGACCGCCGTCGCCAGCACGTGAGCCGCGGAGTGGCGCACCACCTTCAGCGAGTCAGGATCCTTCTCGGTCAGGAGCTCCAGATGCGTTGAGACCATCAGCGGCGTTGAGAGATCCACGAGTCGTGGTGCGCTGGCATCTTCTGCCGCGTACATCGCCGCTTCGGCCGCCGCGGCCTCTTCGGCCTTAAGAGCGCCATTGCCTCCCGCCATCGTGACCGGAGTCAGCCGGGCGACGATCGACGCCGCCGCAAGCCGCGGCGAAATCTGGTTCGCGATCTCGAGTGGCGTCGTGCCTGCGGGGACTTCGCGAATGGACCCGTCAGGCAGGTGGATATCGATAGGTTTCACGCTCATGGGCAGTGGTTTCTGTGCAGGCCTCGTCGATTGCGCAGCCTTCCGGTTCTTTGAGGATAGAAGCTCGCGCACCACTGCGTCGAGGGTTCGCCCCTGATCGAACACGCGCTCAAGCAATCCAATCGGAATTCAAGTCGAGAATCCCGCTCGGGAACGATCATGCGCGAGGGCCTGCGAATGGGAAACCGGCGCCGTTGCAAGCTTCTCTGTAGTATCTCAAGAAAGACGCAAAAGGGCCGGCACGCCCCAATATTACGAGGCGCACGCAGCCCTTCTGGATCGTTCGCTAGATTCTGCCGGAATCCGGCGGATCAGGATTAAAGAGGCTGAACGTCGGCAGCTTGCCAGCCCTTCGGACCCTTCACCACGTTAAATTGCACGGCTTGACCTTCTTGCAGACTCTTGAATCCACTTGAGTTGATTGCAGAGTAATGCACGAACACATCTTCGCCGTTCTGGCGCGAGATAAAGCCGAAGCCCTTCGCGTCATTGAACCACTTCACGGTACCTTGTTCCATACTTGTGTGTATTTCCTGAATTGAATTGCGCTGGATGAATCGGAGCGACCACTGGCAGAATCTTGCTTTGTTGGGCGAGTACTGCTCACGCCCGGTTCGGTTCTAACGCTGACAACAGTCTATCATCCCCGTCAAATTATACCTATAGGAAAATTGTGTTCCCTCTCATCCTGGGCCTTAGTTCTCTCCAAATTACTGAATTAAAATGCGTTTAGCACCTCTGCCGGACGTGTGTTAACGTGAGAGGTCGCCATGTCCCACGATCCTCCCCCAGACCCTTTGGTCAAATTCCTGCCCCGCGCGGCTCAGATTCTTGAGCAGGAATTCATCTCGTTACCTGCCTTCGAAAGTGCCTCCGGCCCAACACCGGAAGCCATCGCAGCCGTCCTCGATGAAACAGCGCGCCGCCTCGGCGAGAACTACCCGTATTTTCATCCGCTGTACGCGGGGCAAATGCTCAAGCCGCCGCACCCTGTGGCCCGCGCCGCCTACGCTCTCGCCACCAAAATTAATCCCAACAACCACGCGCTCGATGGCGGCCGCGCAAGCTCGGCTATGGAGATCGAGTCCGTCCGCGAGATCGCTGGAATGTTTGGCTGGCACGAAGTTCTCGGGCACCTCACCTCCAGCGGCACATTCGCCAATCTTGAAGCACTCTGGATGGCCGGGCAGATTGCCCCGGGAAAACGCATCGTCGGATCCGCACAGGCCCACTACACCCACCAGCGGATCTCGGCGGTATTGCAGCTCCCTTTTACGCCCATCCCGGCGGACCGCAGCGGAAGAATGGACCTCGAAGCCCTTGAAAGCGAGCTGCGCATGGGCGACGTCGGCACCGTCGTCGTCACCCTCGGTACCACAGCCATCGGCGCCGTCGATCCACTCGACGAGATTGTCGGCCTGCGCGCGCAATACGGCTTCCGCATTCACGTGGACGCAGCCTATGGAGGCTACTTCGGCCTGATTGCCGGCGCGCTCGACGAGCCGGCTCGCCATGCCTACCAGGCCATCGGCCACGCCGACTCCATCGTGATCGATCCCCATAAGCACGGGTTGCAGCCCTATGGTTGCGGCTGCGTACTATTTCGCGATCCCTCCCTTGGCCGCCTTTACAAGCACGATTCGCCCTATACCTACTTCACCTCAAGCGAACTGCACCTCGGCGAAATCAGCCTGGAGTGCTCCCGCGCCGGGGCGGCCGCTGTCGCCCTGTGGGCAACGCAGCGGCTCCTGCCCCTCGTGCCTGAAGGTGATTTTGCGCAGGGCTTGGCCAAAGGCCGCAGGGCCGCTCTCGAGCTCGAACGCCGGTTGCGCGCCGATGCACGATTCGAGCCCCTTGCCGCCAACCCTCCGCAACTCGATATCGTGGTCTGGAAGGTGCACGCGGAAACTCCCGCCCTCGCCTCGCAGCGCGCGCAGAAGCTCTTCGACGCCTGCGCCGCGCGGGATCTGCACCTGGCTCTTGTACAATTGCCGGGTTCCTGGTTTGGGGATGGGTTTAACGATGGGTTCGGCGACCCAGGCGAGGCTTCTTCACACGGCGGCCTGGTCACCTGTCTCCGTTCTGTGCTGATGAAACCCGAGCACGAAGACTGGCTCGACAGAATCTGGGAGCGACTCACGGCAGCCTGTGCGGAAGTCTCATAGAATGCACTTCTTCGCCGAAGAAAACGTTCTCATCCGCTCAGGGCTTGGCCTTGTCGAATTCGATTGAATGCACAGGTTGGTGAATATGCAGGATGTAAATGTCTTTCGTTCCAAGCACAAAGATCGCTTCAAAGCAGACCCCGCGGTTTTTGTTGCCCCCGGCCGGGTGAACCTGATCGGCGAGCACACGGATTACGCTGAGGGCTTCGTGATGCCGGCAGCCATCAACTTCGCTACGCTCGCCGGTATCTCGCCGCGCTCGGACGGCAAGATCGCCGTCTATTCCGAAAATCAGGCCGAAGAGAAACTCTTCGACGTCGCTCCCATAAAGCGCAGCAGCCACTGGAGCGACTACCCGATGGGCGTGGTTGCCATTCTCGCTGGCGAAGGGCACAAAATACCGGGCTTCAACCTCAGTATCTGGAGTGACGTTCCGCTCTCGTCAGGCCTCTCGAGCTCCGCCGCCTTGGAAGTCGCCACGGCAATTGCCGTGCTCGGCCTCATCGGCGCAAGCTACCCCGGGCCCGTGCTGGCGCGGCTCTGCCAGCGCGCAGAAAACGAGTTCGTTGGCGCAAATTGCGGCATCATGGACCAGTTCATCAGCGTCAACGGCCAGGAGAATCACGCACTTCTGCTCGACTGCCGCGACCTCAGCTACAAGATGGCGCCAATTCCGGACCACGTCGCCCTCGTCATCGCCAATACGATGGTCAAGCACTCGGTGGCAGGCGGCGACTATCCCGCACGCCGCCGCGAATCGGAGGCGGCCTGCGCTGTAATCGCCAGCCATCGTCCGGGCGTGAAGTTTCTGCGCGATGCGACCCTTGAGGACCTTGATAAGTGGGGCCACGAGATGGAACCCAAAAGCCTAATGCGCGCACATCACGTCATCAGCGAAAACCTGCGCACCGTGGCCGCAGCCGATGCGTTGCTCAAAGGCGATATGAAGGAGTTAGGGCGTCTGATGGGAGAGGCGCATACTAGCTATAGCAAAGATTTCGAAGGCAGTTGCGTCGAGGCGGATGTAATGGTTGCGCTCGCCCAGGATCTGCCCGGGCTGATCGGCGCCCGACTCACCGGCGGTGGCTTCGGCGGCTGCACGATCAATCTCGTGGATAAGAAACAGGCTGCAGATTTTGCCAAAGCGCTCGGCGAACGTTACACGGCGAAAATCGGCATCGTTCCACAAATTCACATTTGTCACGCTTCGGGGGGTGCTCACCCGCTTCCATAGGGCGTGTTCATTTGCATCAACGCGGGTAGAAAACTTCTCGCTGCGTGGGCGAGGAAGAATTTCTGCCCCCTGTGCCACTAAGGGACCATCTCAGGGCCGAACGGACATCCACCAAAGGATCATCTCAGGGCCGAACGGACATATTGTCTAATTCGAATTGCTTGCTAAACTTATGAAACGTTTTGTCCGATGACAAATAGAGACTCCTGGCCGGGGGCGGTGTTATTTCGGTTGCTCCGGGTCGTAAGCCGGTCCTTTCGTCATCCGCAAGCGCACAGGGATTCTAAAAAGCCATGCAGCTGATATCGAATAAGCCGTTTTCCTACGAGCGGATTCCCTCCTCCGGTCACGTAGCTTATTTTTCCATGGAGATCGCCATCAACCCAGCTATGCCCACATATTCGGGCGGGTTGGGTGTGCTGGCGGGCGATACGCTACGGTCTGCGGCAGATCTCAACATCCCGCTGGCCGCTTTCTCCTTGGTCCACCGCAAGGGCTACTTTCGCCAGCACTTGGCCGGCGACGGAAAACAGAGCGAAGAGGTGCAGCCTTGGAATCCTGAGGCCTTCTGCACTGAGGAGCCGGCCCGCGTCACCGTCTCGATCGAGGGCCGCACCGTCCACGTCCGCGCATGGCGTTACGATCTCCAGGGCCGCTTCGGCCACGTCATCCCCATTTATCTGCTCGACACCGATCTTGAAGAGAACTCAGGCTGGGACCGGGGCCTCACTGACCATCTTTACGGCGGCGACTCCAACTACCGGCTGCAGCAGGAGATCGTTCTCGGCATGGGTGGTGAGCGCATGGCGAATGCACTCGGCCTGCGCGTGAACGTTTACCACATGAATGAGGGGCACGCGGCACTGCTCACGCTGGCGCTGCTCGAAAGCCAGCTTGGCGGTGGTCCGCCGGGCGACTACACCGAGTCCGACGTTGATTTGGTCCGTAAAAAGTGCGTTTTCACCACGCACACTCCGGTTCCGGCGGGTCACGACCGCTTTTCCACCGAGCAGTCGCTTCGGATCCTCGGTACCGACCGCACCGCGCGGCTCCAAAAGCTGGGGTGCTTTCGCGACGGCTTGCTGAACGTGACGCTGCTCGCGCTGCGCTTCTCGCGCTATGCCAACGGCGTCGCCATGCAGCATGGCAAGGTCTCGCGTGAGATGTTCCCCGAGTTCGTGATCGACAACATCACCAATGGCGTCCATGCGCCCACGTGGGTCTCCGAACCAATCCAGAAATCGCTTGACGAGCACATTCCCGCTTGGCGTCGCGACAATCTTGTGTTGCGATCGGCCATCGACCTGCCAACGTCGGCCATCCTCTCTGCCCACGCTCGCGCCAAGGAGGAATTGCTCGCCGAGGTTGGAACGCGCACCGGATTAGTGCTGAGCCCGACTGTACTCACCCTCGGCTTTGCGCGCCGCGCCGCCACGTACAAGCGCGCCACGCTGCTCTTCGACGATCCTGAGCGGCTGTTGCAGATTGCCGCAAGGGCCGGCGGCCTGCAGATTATTTATGCAGGAAAGGCCCACCCGCAGGATGAGCCCGGCAAGGCCCTCATCCAGGAGGTCGTCGCACAGGCAGCCAGGCTGTCGAACACTGATCTTCGCATCGTTTACCTCGAGAACTACGCCTGGGATCTCGGCGCGATGCTTACCTCGGGTGCCGACGTCTGGGTGAACACGCCACGCCGCCCCTATGAAGCCTCCGGCACCAGCGGCATGAAGGCTGCGCTCAATGGCGTGCCGAGCCTTTCCATTCTCGATGGCTGGTGGATCGAAGGCTGCATTGAAGGGTTCACCGGCTGGGCCATTGAAGACGGCGCGGACGACCAGGAAGAAGCGAACTCGCTCTACGCCAAACTGGAAAATGCCGTGGTCCCGCTCTATCGCGACTCCCAGGAAAACTGGGCGCGGCTCATGCGCACCACGATCGCATTCAACGGTTCGTACTTCAACACGAATCGCATGGTCAAGCAGTACGCGCGAAACGCCTACTACCCCGAGCGCATGCCGGAAACTGCGAAGGTCGAAGAAGCCGAATACGCCGACTGATCGACTAATCCGGCTAATCCAACTGACCGACGCCGCTGCTTAAAGCAATTTCGATCTGAATTGCTGCACTGCAGCTTACAGTTTCCTGCGCAGGATCTCTACGATCCCGTATCCGATCACCGCGCTGACCACTCCGATCAGCAGGTTCACCGGCGTGACCACGTCGTGCAGCGCAGCGCCCAGAGTCTTTCCCCGCCCGTTCGAGCGCGTGAACTCACCCATCAGCAGGTTCGAATAGAACAGAAAAATGATGAAGGCAACTTCGATCAGCGCTCTCCAGCGCGGTCTCATCTTCGCGCGCGAGGGAGTTTGCGTCATGCAGCGATGATACCGGCGGCCGCGCCATTGCCAAAGAGCATTCGCACGAGCCTGTGGCTCGGCCGCCGCTCTATAATTTTCCTGTCGTGCTCGGCAAACTTTCATTGCGGCCGCAAGCGGCGTGCCAGGCGTGCGCCCATGCTGCGGCAGCGGTTCTTCTCGTCGCAGCGTTCGCCGGGACGGCTCGCGGCCAGTCTTCAATCACCCCGCTCGATACCGGCGTCATGCCCTCTCAGGCCGGTCCCAGCCGCGTCCTGCTCGTTCTGCCGTTCGATAACCGCACCGGACAGCCCAGCCTGGAATGGATTCGCGAGGCGGCCGCCCAGGTGCTCAGCACGCGCTTCGCCTCCGCCGGGTTCGAACCCACCAGCCGTGCCGACCGCGTGTACGCACTCGACCACCTCGGCCTGCCCCAGGGCTTCCAGCCCTCCCGCGCCAGCGCCATCAAGCTCGCACAGACGCTTGACGCCGACTCCATCGTCGTCGGCAGCTACACCACTGACGGTTCGGGCATTATCGCCGAGGCCACGCTCGTCAACGTCCCGCAGTTGCGCATGCTTCCTCCCGTGAGTGCGCGCGGCGAAATGCGCAGCCTCACCGCCGTCTTCGGCGATCTTGCCTGGAAGCTCACACGCCAGCTCGACCCCGGATTCAACGGCGCCGAGCAGACCTTCGCCGCGGAAGGCAGCGGCATTCCGCTCAACGCCTACGAGCAGTACATTCGCGGCATCACCGAGCCCGATCAGGCCGAGCGGCTGCGCCATCTGCAGCAGGCGGTGCAGCTCAATCCCACTTTCAGCTCAGCATGGATGGCGCTCGGCCGTGAGCAATACAGCGCGCAGCAGTACCAGGAAGCCGCGGCCGCCTTCGCCCACGTCGATCGCAACAGCCAGGACGGCCTTGAAGCCGGGTTTTATCGCGGTCTTTCGTTGCTCTTCTCAGGTGACTACGCACATGCGCAGGAATCCTTTGCTGATGTCGCCCGCGTGCTGCCACTCGCCGAGGTTGTCAACAATCAAGCTGTCGCGATGAGCCGCCAGGGGCACGACGGTACAGCTCTTTTCATCCAGGCCGCTGCCACCGATCCCGGTGCGGCCGACTACCACTTCAACCTTGCCGTGAGCCTGAAGCGCCATGGCAACACCGCGGGTGCCGAGAACGAGTTGGCGCAGTGCCTCAAGCTGCGGCCCGGCGATTCCGAAGCGCTCTCGCTCGAGCAGGCATGGAGGCGCACAGCGGGCGCTGAGGCCGATGCCGGCGCCGATCCATTGGAGCGCATCGAGCGTAGCTTCAATGCCGCGGCGTTCAAGCAGGCCGCCGCCATGCTCGATCAGATGAATGCCGGCCGAATGGCTTCGCTGCCCCCGCGCGTGCGGGCCATGGCGCTATGCTCGCAGGCCCACGGTTATCTCGATCGGGGATTGCTTCTTGAAGCCGAGCGGCTTTACCAGGGCGCGGCCACTGCCGACCCGAAAAACGCGCAGGCTATTGCAGGATTGGCCGAAGTGCGCCAACGCAGTGGCGACGCCGACGCCGCGCGCCGGGAAGCGCACGCTTCGCTCGACCTTGCACCCTCGGCCGCAGCCTACGCAGTCCTGGCGCAGGTGGACTTCGCCGCCGGCTCGCTGGACAATGCGAACTCCGAGGCCCAGGAAGCAATCAAGCTTGATCCCACAAATCGCAGCGCGCAAGAGATTCTTCGCCAGATCGCAGCGAGGAACGGCAAATCGCATTAGCCATGCCGCGGGCACGAAATACGGGCGCATCTGCCCGTAAAGGAGGGTGCGTATGACACACCGCTCGCATCAGGATCGCTCACCACGCGCTTTGCCACGCGCAGTACTTTGTGCGCTTCTTCTGGCCGTCTTCGCGCCGGCGTTCAGCGGTCATGCTTTTGCAGATCAGCCCTCCGCCGGTCAACCTCTCGCGGGGCAACCTCTCGTCGACAAGCTGGTCTTGGCCGACACCATCCAGCCCGTCACCTCCGACGAGCTGCTGCGCGCCGTTGCTCGCGCCCCCTCCGATGGCGCGCAGGCTCTCCTCATCGAGCTCGACACGCCGGGCGGCTTACTCGATTCCACGCGCACCATGGCCGGCGCGATCCTCAGCTCGCGGGTGCCCGTCATCATCTACGTCTCGCCGGCGGGCGCTCGCGCAGGCTCCGCAGGCTTCTTCTTGCTTGAATCCGCGGACATCGCCGCGATGGCGCCCGGAACCAACGCCGGCGCTGCGCATCCTGTCCTCGAATTCGGCGGACAGCCGGACGCCACCATGAGCCAGAAGATCGAGAATGACACGGAGGCCTTTTTGCGCTCTTACGTCACGCGGCGTGGCCGGAATACCGATGCCGCCGTTGCTGCGGTTCAGTCATCGCATTCCTATACAGCCGAGGAGGCGCTCAGCCAGCATCTGATCGACCTTATCGCCAACAACGACGCGGATCTGCTCGCCCATCTCGACGGCCGCGATATCACGCGTATCGACGGATCAAAAACCACCCTGCATCTGGCACGCGCAACCATCGCCGTCATCAAGCCCACGCTGCGTGAGCAGGTCCTCGGCTGGCTCGTCAATCCCAACATCGCGCTCCTGTTTCTCGTCTGCGGCGCGCTGCTCATCTATCTCGAGTTCAACAGTCCCGGCACCATCGTCCCCGGTGCGCTGGGCACGCTCATGGTTTTGCTCGCGGTCTTCGCGCTTGATCTTCTGCCCATACGCTACACCGCCGTTCTCCTTCTCGTCGCCGCATTCGTTCTGCTCATTCTCGAAGCCAAGATCGGCGGCCACGGCGCACTCGCCATCGCCGGCATCGCGTGCCTCGCCTTCGGCATGTTGACACTGATCGCGGCGCCCGTCCCCGAGCTCGGCGTGAACCCGCTCATTGCCATCAGCATCAGTGCCGCGTTCGGAGCCATCACCGTCTTTCTCGTTCGGCTCGCCGTACGCGCACGCAAGCGAAAAACGCGAATCGGCCCCGACGCCATGGTTGGTCGCGCGGCCACGGCAATGGAAGCGCTCGGACCCGAGGGCCACGTGCTTGTGGAAGGCGAAATCTGGAATGCGACCGCTGACGCTCCCATTCCTGCCGGGGCTGCGCTGCGCGTCGTCGGCCGCGATCACTTGCTCCTGCGGGTCGAACCCGCATCATTACCGCGCACACCTGGGCCGCGCCCTTCTCACCCGGCCGCTTAGTGCCAGTGGAGTACAATCCCACCTGAGTGAGGAAAGATCATGAGCATTCCCATCCTCGTCTTCGCCGGCATCATCGTTCTCTACCTGCTCAACTCCATCAAGATTCTGCGCGAATACGAGCGCGCCGTTATCTTTCGGCTGGGTCGCGCACTGCCCAACGGCAAAGGCCCGGGCATCATTCTCGTCTTCCGGCCGTTCGATCAAATGGTGCGCATCTCACTGCGCCAGGAAGTGCTCGAGGTCCCTCCGCAGGACGTAATCACGCGCGACAACGTCACCATCAAGGTGAACGCTGTGGTCACGCTCTACGTGATCAATCCCAATGACGCGGCTATCAAAGTTGCGAATTACGTCTATCAGACCTCGCAGTTCGCCCAGACCACATTGCGCTCCGTCCTTGGCGAGGTCGAGCTCGATGAGCTGCTCAGCCACCGCGACAAGCTCAACATCCGGATCCAGTCCATCATCGACCAGCGCACCGAGCCCTTCGGCGTCAAAGTTATATCGGTTGAAGTTAAGCAGGTTGACCTGCCGGAGCAGATGTTGCGCGCCATGGCCAAGCAGGCCGAAGCCGAGCGCGAGAAGCGCTCCAAGATCATCCACGCGGAAGGCGAATTCAGCGCCGCGCAAAAGCTGGTCGATGCAGCCCAGCTCCTTGCCACGCAGCCTCTCACACTGCAGTTGCGCTACCTGCAGACGCTGACCGAGATCGGCGTCGAAAAGAACACCACCATCGTCTTCCCGCTCCCAATTGAGCTCATGTCGCTGCTCAACAAGTTCTCGCCCACAGTCAATCCCTCTGCACAACCATGATTCATCGCCAACGGTCGTGAATTCCGCAAACCAACCCCAGGGCGGCGCATGACGCAATACTTTGACGACGAAGAAGAACCACCGGAGAAATCCGGCCGCGACACTGAGCTCACACTCGGCGTGGGTGCGCTGGTCGCGATTCCGCTCTGCCTGATCGCGCTTTGCGCAGTCTGCTTCGGAGTGGGTTACTCCATGGGTCATCGCTCGCCGGCTCCCGCCGTGGCATCCGCCACGCACACCGGCCCGCTCGATCAGGAGCCGCTCCAGGGCAATGGCACCATCCCCAAGCCTTCCGCTACCGCGCAAGCTCAGGTTCCTCCTCCCGAGCCGCCGGCCAAGTCTGCCCCTGAGCCCGCTGCAGACAACAACCAAACCGCCGAGCCGCCGCCGGCCGCACCGCTTCCTGCGCCACCGAAGCCGATGCCGCCCGCGAATCCCGCACCGGCACAGTCCCAGGTACGCTCCGCAATCGGCACGGGCGCGCCGCAGACCGGTGCGGTCACCCCTTCCTCCAGTGTGCGGACAGCATTGCCTTCGGGCTCAGCGTTCATGGTCCAGGTCGCGGCAGTCAGCACTGCTGAAGATGCCAATGCTCTCGCCAATGCGCTGCGGAGCCGTGGCTATCCGGTGACCGAACAGCATGACTACTCCGACGGGCTCATTCATGTCCGCGTGGGTCCGTTCCCCACCCGCGATGAGGCCAGCCAGTGGCGCGTCAGGTTGGGCAACGACGGCTACAACGCTGTCGTGCAGCCGTGAAGAGTTTGTCGCCCCGGCTGCAGAGCACGTGGACAAGGTCCGCTCTGCAGTAGCCCAGCTATAGCAGTTTCGGAATTGTTGCAGACCGAAAGCACGCGGCAGAGTGGCATTTTCATCACCGGGGTCCCCGACGACAGGTCTTCGTCGACGGGGTGGATCACCGGGGTCCCCGACGACAGGTCTTCGTCGACGGGGTGGATCACCGGGGTCCCCGACGACAGGTCTTCGTCGACGGGGTGGAAGACAATGCCACCTTCACTGCTCTCAAGAAGTCTACGTAAATTCCGAAACTGCTTTTAGGTCCGCATCCACTCGGGCAGCCCAGATGCGATCGCTGCGCGAACTGCAGCCGAGAGTTCTTCGCGCGTCGCGAAGTCCGCGGGATAGATGGGATCGTGAAATACAACCCGCGCAACGCCGGGATGAATGCGTGAGCTTCCCCGCGCAAGAATCTTCTCCGTTCCCGAGATCGAAACCGGAATGCACGGCGCGCCCGAATCCTTCGCCAGATAAAACGGACCCTTCTTGAACGGCAGCATGCGGCCATCGGGCGAGCGCGTTCCTTCAATGAACGTAGTAATGTGCAGTCCGCTGGCCAGCACCTTGCACGCCTGCGCCACGCTATCCTGCGCGCGCTCCACCTGGCCTGCGCGATCCACCGCGATGAACCCCGCCAGTCGAAGTCCATATCCCAGAATCGGAAGCTTCAGCAGCGATCGCTTGATAAACGCCGACGTGCGCCCGGGAAGGTTCCCCAAAAGCGCGGGTGGATCAAGATTCGACACATGGTTCGCCATGAAGATGCATGCTCTGCCGGCTGGAATGCGCTCGCGGCCCTCGACCTCCACGCGAATTCCGCCCATGCGCATCGCCGTGCTGCCAATCCAGCGTCCCGCCGCGTAAAGCGGCGCTGCGTTACCCGTGAGAAAGGTGTAGGGAAGCACCACCACGGCTGAAGGAATGGCCAGCACAAGAATCGTGATAAGAACAACTAGAGAAGCAATCATGCGCGCCGCTATGGCAGTTTCGGAATTGGTGTAGACCGAAGGCACGCGGGCGAAGTGGCATTTTCATTAAGAAAATGCCACCTTCAATGCTCTCAAGAAATCCACGTTAATTCCGAAACTGCCTTAAAATCATCTGCCAGCGTGAGTATCGCATCTGCGGCTGAAACTGCGCCGGGATGAACTTTGGCATCGCCGGCGACACGCGCCGATGACACAACCAGCCGGCTCGCTTTCGCAATCCTGAGCGCCGGCCCGGATCACGTGCGCAATTGCTTTACGGAAATCTCTCTCGCAACCGCGCCGGCAGCTTTTCGTAGATGCCGTCGAATCCGCCGTTCGAGAGAATTGCCACCACGTCACCCGCCGCCAGCCGCGACGCGATTGAATCCACAATCGCATTTGCGTCGGCAAGCACTTCGGCAGGCGTCCCTGCCGCGTTCAGCGCGCGCGCCACTTCATCCGGATGCAGCCGCTCCGCCTCGGGAATGCGATCCTGCTGATAGACACTCGCCAGCACCGCCTCGTCTGCTAGGCGCAGGCTGGCGACGAGCTCGTCCGCGAGAACCTTGCGCCGCAGTGTGTTCGAGCGCGGCTCCAGAACCGCCCACAGTCGCGCAGCCGGATATACCGAACGCAGCGCCCGCAGCGTCTCGCGAATCGCCGTCGGGTGATGCGCAAAGTCTTCGATGATCGTGATGCCTGCAATCTCGGCGCGCACTTCGAGCCGCCGTTTCACGCTCTTGAAGCTCGCCAGGGCATCCGTAATTGCATCCTTCCCCACACCGCACCCGGCCGCGAGGGCCGCCGCAGCCGTCGCGTTCAACGCGTTGTGCTCGCCGGCCAATCCCATCTCAAGCTCCGCCCACAGCGCACCCGCGCGGTTCACCTGCCAGCGCATCCGTCCCGCTTCATGCCGCAGGTTGCGAATCTGCCACTCGGCGCCATCGCTGAAACCGTACCGCTCTACGGGGCAGAAAGCGCGGGCCACGCACTCGGTTACATTTTCACTTCCGTCAAATGCCACGATCAGCCCGCGGCGCGGCACCAGGTTCACCAGCAGCTTGAATGCCCGCTTCACCTGCTCCAGGTCCGCGTAAATATCCGCGTGGTCGAACTCGATGTGCGTCAGAATCATCGCGTCGGGAAAATAATGCAGGAACTTTGGACCCTTGTCGTAAAACACCGTGTCGTACTCGTCGCCCTCCACGATGAACGGTTTGGTCGGCCGCAATTGGAAGCTCGATCCAAAGTTCTCCGCCACTCCGCCGATCAGGAACGACGGCTCCAGAGCCGGATTCTCGCGCGACGCCACCTGATAGATCCAAGCGAGCATGCTCGTCGTCGTAGTCTTGCCGTGCGTTCCCGCCACCACCAGCGGCGACCTGCCCGTGAGAAATTCCTCGCGCAGCAACTCGGCCATGGAGATGAACGGAATGCGGTTATCGAGGACGCGTTCAATCTCCGGATTGCCGCGCGACAGCGCATTGCCGATCACCACCATATCCGGCGCAGGCTCAAGATTCGTTTCGCTGTAGGGCTCCATCACCGGAATTCCCAGCGAACGCAGCAGATCGCTCATCGGCGGATACGCCGCCTTGTCTGAACCCGTCACGCGGTGCCCTTGCAACTGCAACAACCCGGCCAGCGAAGCCATCGCCGTGCCGCAGATGCCGATCAGGTGGACGTGCCGCGCCGCAGTCGTCACACCGTCACCGCGGGCTCAAGCATGTTGAGCCGTATCTCTCCATCCAACTCCAGTTCCGCCTCTACTCCGAACGTCAGCGTCACGTTCTCGCGCGACACGTGCCCGCTGCGCAACCCGATCGCGATGGGCCCGCTGAATCCGTCCAGCGCCGAAAGAATTGCTTTGTCCAGCAAATCAAGCGGCGCGCCCGGCGAAACGCACTCGTACATCTCTCCGAAAATGATCCCGCGCACGCCCTCCAGCTTGCGTGTGTTGCGCAGTTGCCACAGCAGTCGGTCCACCTGGTAGGGTTTCGTCGCTAGATCTTCCAGAAACAACAGCGTCCCCTCCGTGCACGGTTCCCACGGCGTTCCCAGCATTGCAACGATGATGCTCAGGCATCCGCCATAGAGTGTTCCAGTCACATTGCCCGGCACTCGCCCCGGTTTCAATATCCGCAGTCCCTCAGCAGCGCCCACGCTGTAAGGCTCGCCCGCGACCGCGGCACGAAAGCTTTCGAGATGCACGCCGTCTTCGCGGTAAAAATCCGCCGCCAGCATCGGCCCGTGAAACGCCGGCAATCCCACCACGTCGAGCAGATGCAATTGCAATCCTGTGAGGTCGCTGTAGGCAAAAAACGGCTTCGGATTTGAGGCGATTGCGTCCAGGTCGAGATTGTCGAGCAGATAGTTCGATCCGTAACCACCGCGCAGGGCCATGATCGCGCTCGTCTCAGTGTCGGCAAAGGCCGCATGCAGATCGCCGAGCCGCTGCTCCGGCGTTCCCGCGAAGTAGAGCGGCTGGCGCTCCAGCGCGTTAACGCCCAGCGCCGGGCTATAACCGAGCCCGCGGAGCATGGCCTGTCCGTTCTCCACGCGATCCATCTTCGCCGGGCTTGCCGGCGCCACAATGCTGATGGCCGAGCCCGCCGCGACAGCCGGCGGCTTACGCAGGCTCATCATCTTCACCAGGCTTCTCCTTTGGCCACAAGCATCGCCGGACCGGTGAGATACAGTTCAGTGCCCGGTCCGCTCCACTTAACCGTCTGCGCGCCGCCAGGTGCCACCACCTTCAGCGGAGAAATGCAGCGCCGCAGCGCCAGCACCGCCGTAGCCGAAGCGGCCGTGCCCGTCCCCGAAGAGGACGTGGGTCCCACTCCGCGCTCGAAGATACGGATCTCGATTTCGTGCTCGCTCACCACGCGCACAAACTCCACGTTGGTCTGCTGCGGAAAATCGCGGTGCACACAGATCTCTTTTCCGAGCGAGGTCCATTCGCGTCCGCCAGCGGAGAACTCCGCCGTCTCCACCAGAATCACGAAATGCGGATTACCGGTCGAGACTTCCACTCCCACAATCTCCGCCCCATCCACCAGCTTGAGCGTGTGTGGCGTGAACTTCGGCACGCCCATACCCATCGTCACGTCCACGGAGTGACCGTCGCGCGCATCGATCTGGCAGATGCGTAGCCCTGCATCGGTCGCCAGGGTCAGCGTATCGCCCGGCTTCGAATTCAGCTTCTCCGCCATCCACGCAGCCACGCAGCGCGTGCCATTGCCGCTGATCTCCGCCACCGATCCGTCGGCATTGCGCAGATGGATGCGCCCCGTAGCCGGGCCCGTCCACGAAAAGTACTCCACGCCGTCCGCACCCACGCCTGTTGAGCGCGCGCAGAGCCGCCGCGTCAGCGCAGCGAGATCCTCGTCGCCGGCAGCTTCTTCGGGAACGGTCAGGAAGTCGTTGCCGCATGCATTGGCCTTGATGAATGGAATCAATCTTCCTCCGGATCGCGGAAGGTCAGGAGCGCGTCGATGGCTGGTTGCGTGAGCAGAATGTCGTGGATGCGGCGGTGGCGTTTCTTCGTCGCGGTGAGCGAAAAACTCACGCGCTGCAGGGCCCCAATTGCGTCCTTCTCAATGTCCATCAGCCGCTCGCCCGCGCCGTCCATAGCTTCCAGAATCGACTGCAGCATCAGAGTCTGGTCGTGCCCGCGCACTTCATAGATCATTGGATAGATTTTCAGGTTGGCCCGTTGCTCCAGCAGGCCCACCAGCTCGAGCGCCACAATCATCGTGATGGTGCCGACAACCGCGGGTGCATACAGTCCCGCCCCGCAGGCCATCCCGATTGAAGCCACAACCCATACGCTCGCCGCGCTCGTCAGTCCGCTGATGCGGCTGCGATTGTGCAGGATCAATCCGGCGCCGAGAAATCCAATACCCTGCACGATATTGCTGGCGACCTGTCCGCGATTCGCGCCAGTCTCGCCCGCCAGCACCGGCGACAGAATCGTGAAAAACGCCGATCCCAGGCAGATGAGCAGGTTCGTGCGCAGCCCCGCGGCTTTGCGATTCAGCTCGCGCACCAGGCCCACGGCGCCGCCAAGCAGGCAGGCCATCAGCAGGCGGCCAACCGCGCCGTTCACCACATCCATCTGCTCCAGCCAGTTAAAGCTGAATGGCTGCGCGACTGTGATCGCCAGATTCATGGCAGTAAGTTCAAGCCCGATGCTACCATTCTGCGCACGGTATTGTTCAGCGCGGCGTGCCTCGGCGACTGCTGACTAATGTGGGCCCGGAGTCAATCCGCCCGGCTCGGTCTTCTCCCCAGGCAGCTTCTCCATTGGGCTCTTCCATAGTGGGCTGCGGTCCAGCCATTTGGTGGAGATATACACTGTCGCCGCCGGCTGCGCCTGGGCGGTAAAACGCCCCGCAACGGTTAGGTCTTCAGGATGCGCCTTCACCGCGCCGTCGACCTCATCGCCGTCGAACGTCACCACAATTGCTGCGCTGCGTGCCGGTGCGGCTAACGCGGCGCGAAAAATTTCCAGATCGCTCTCGTTGATCGTCTGCCGGAGCGGAATTCCCGTGAATGCGACGATCTCGGGATAAGCAGATGTGTTCATGAGCACCGGCGCGTGCGGAACAAGCGAAAGCAAATCCTGCAGCACCGGCGGAATCGATTCGTCGTAGGGCAGCCGCGCTTCCAGATTCTTCGTGCTTTCGGCGTAGACCACCGGACCTGCTTTGGCCAGCTGGGCCGCATTCACTGAGACCAGGGCAAAACTTATCGCAAAAATCACTCCGACAAGTGTCGGCGCCAGCGGCATTCGGTCGAGCGTGTTGGCCAGAGCCCGCGAAAAGCGAAGCTTTGTAACCGCACGAACCAGCGACTCCGCGGCAAAACCCAATCCCAGTGCAAGCGCGGGCAACAGTTCAAGCCCGTACCGCGTGTTGTATAGCGTGTACGGCCACCACGACGGGAAGAAAATCGGCACCGAACCGTAGGCCACCGACCACGCATAAAACGGAACCGGAACCCAAAGCAGCAGTACCCAGGCAAAGCCGCTGCCCCGGCTCTTTTCTACGATCCCGCGCGCCGCCGTTCCCAACGCCGCAATGATCAGCACGAGGTTCGCAATGAAATTTCCTTTCGCTGCCGCAGCGATCGCATCGAGCTCTGCGACTTTCACAAAAAACAGCAGCGCAACCCATGGGCTGTGCCATCCCGGGTGCAGCGGCCCTGCTCCCGCCGGCGCAGTCCGCACCTCGATTGCCTTGGCGGAGAACGGTCCACGCGCGAAGTAAAGCCAGTCACCGAACGCGGCCGAGTTGTAGATAAACCAGAACACCGGCGCGGCGGCCACTGCGAGGCTCATCAACCAGAACGCGCCGCTGTCAAGCCTCCGATAGCTCCACAACATCAGTCCCACGCCCATCCATGCAATCAGCGCGAGAATCCAACCATCGTACCGCGTGAGGATCGCAGCCACCAGCGCGCCCGCCACGCAGGCCATCAGCCGGCTTGAGCGTCCTGGGAAAAAGCGCTTGCGCTCAGGATGCTGAAATGCGCCCGGCAGCCATGCGCCACGCCGCCGCGCAGTCGCCGAGCCGATTTCTCGCAATGACTTCTCGATTGACGCCGCAATCGGGCCGCGCGTTCTCCGCACATTCGCATTCCCGAACGGAGGTTTGCGAGCTTGCGCAATTTCTTCACTCATCGCCGCGCGCCACTCCACCATCCACACCACGATCCAGATCATCTCGCACAAAAAGAGCGGCTCGGTCATTGCCGTGGTCTGCAGATAAAGCAGGTTAGGGTTGAGCGCAAAGAACGCCAGCGCCAGTGCCGATGCGGCCCGCGAAACGAAGTGGCGCGCCAGCAAGTAGATTCCAGCACACGCTGCAATGTAGGCCAGGGCGGATGGAATCACTCCCGCCAGTCCATTCGCCCACCACTCGTAATTCTGTACAAACGGAATCAGCAGAATGTGCGGCAGCGGCAACCACACCGAACCGAGTTGCGAAAAGCGCGGCGTTCGCGAGTCGAAGATGCGGCGCGCGATGTGCAAATGCGCCACCGCGTCTCCGTAGTTCAACATCGCGTCGTGCTCCCAGCTCCACACAATCGCGAGCATCGAGACCGCCATGCTGCAGGCCACAATGGCCCAGCGTTCGGCCTGCGACGCGTTTTTTTCAGTCAAGATGCGTGAGCTCGCGGAAGACGTTAAAGCGGGCATCAATCTCTGCGCGCGTCAGCTGCTGCAGCCGCTCCGTGCCGAACTGCTCGCAGGCAAACGAGCCCATCACGCTCCCGTAGAACATGGCGCGGCGAAACGCCGCGGGCGAAAGCTCAGGCTGCGATGCCAGGTATCCAAAAAATCCTCCGGCAAAGCTGTCTCCTGCGCCGGTCGGGTCTACAACCTCTTCGAGCGGCAGCGCGGGCGCGCGGAACGCCTCCGGCTCCTTCACATTCGGCAGCAAGCTGCGGAAGAATAAAGTCGCGCCGTATTCGCCGTGCTTCACTACCAGTGTGCGCGGTCCCATCTCCATCACCGCGCGCGCCGCCTTCACCAGGTTGTTTTTCCCGGCCAGCATGCGCGCTTCGGTGTCATTAATCAGCAGCACATCCAGCCCCCTCAGCACCTCCATCAGCGGCGCGCGATGGTCCTTGATCCAGTAATTCATCGTGTCGCCCGCCACCAGCTTCACCTGTGGCATGGCCTCACGCACGCGCTTTTGCAGCACCGGATCGATATTCGCAAGAAATAGGAACTCCGAGTCGCTGTAGGCCGCTGGAATCTTCGGCTCGAAGCACGCAAACACATTCAGCTCGGTGAGCTGCGTCTTGGCCTCATTGAGGTTGTCGAGATAAGAACCCTCCCACAGGAAACACTTGCCCGGGGCGTGTTCGATTCCTTGCGTGTCGATCTTCCGCGCCTTGAACACTGCCTCCTGCTCCGGCCCAAAATCTTCGCCGACCACGGCGATCACACGCACGTCGGTAAAGAAACTCGCCGAAAGAGAAAAATACGTCGCCGCGCCGCCCAAACAGCGCTCGCGGCGTCCCGCGGGAGTTTCAATGGAATCGTATGCGACACTGCCCACAACCGTAATTGACATGCATTTCCTTTCAGCCAGTTATTCAGCTCTCCCAGAAGGCCTAACAAATCCGAAAGATATTGGAGTCACTTGATTCAGTCACTCCCTTCGCGCCATCGGCACGGGCCGAAGGCGTGTGCCGCACCAGGTGCCTACCAACCCCAATATTTCCCGAAGAGCAGCTTCAGCTTTTCCTTTGCTTCCGCAGGAATCGCGTCCGGCTGCGTCAGCACCGCAAACTTCGCCGCGGTCGCGCACGCGCAGTTCCGTTCTCGAGGCATCGCGGCGACCGCCGCCTTCACCACCTTGCAGGCGTTGTCGGCGTTCTTGTGCAGCACGGCCACAATCTCCTCGACCGTCACCGCATCGTGTCCCTCGCGCCAGCAGTCGTAATCCGTCACCATTGCTACCGTCGCGTAGCAGATCTCCGCCTCGCGTGCCAGCTTCGCTTCCTGCAGGTTCGTCATGCCGATCACGTCCGCGCCCCAGCTGCGATAAAGATTCGACTCCGCCTTGGTGGAAAACTGTGGACCCTCCATGCAAATGTAGGTTCCACCTTGCTTGCCCACCACGCCAACGGCTTTGCACGCATCCGCAGCCGATTTGGCCACTGTCGCGCAAACCGGATCGCCGAACGCCACGTGCCCCACAATCCCATCGCCAAAAAATGTCGATGCACGATGAAACGTCCGGTCGATGAACTGATCGGCAATCACAAAGTCGGTCGGCTTGTGTTCTTCCTTGAGCGAACCCACCGCGGAAACTGAAACGATGCGCTCCACCCCCAGCATCTTGAACGCGTAGATATTCGCGCGGAAGTTCAACTCCGACGGCAGAATGCGATGCCCGCGACCGTGCCGCGCCAGGAACGCCACCTTGCGCCCCTCCAGCTCGCCCAGCACAAATGCATCCGACGGCGCGCCGAACGGCGTCTCCACTCGCTCTTCATGAGTATTCGTGAATCCCGGCATTGAGTACAGCCCGCTGCCGCCGATAATGCCGATCTCCGCTTCAGACAATCTCCGCTCCTCCTCAACAGGACGATTCCTTAACTTTTGAACTGTTGTCGGCGAATCAACAGTATAAGGTCGGGCGGCTGCTGATTACTTTGACCACGGCGGCACGACGCCCGTCATGCGTGCGTAGGCAACGAGCTGCCCCATGTGCTCATTGTCGTGAATAATGATGCGTAGATACATGTTGCCCACGGTAGAGCCACGGCCTTCGAACTTGACCCCCAGCGCGAGATGCGCCGGAGTCTCAGTCAGATGCGCCTGCCTTACCGCTTCAAGCGAGCGCTGCAACCAACTGATCACTTCGGCTTTTGCGGTAATCGTCTTTTCCACGTTCCCTTGCATCTCCGCGGGCATTTTTGTCCCGGTTGCGCTGAGCAGGACGAAGTTAGCTTGCGCAATGTGCACGTACACTTCGCTGGTTGAGCGCACTCCTGGAGCCGGGCGCCACGCAAAATTCTTCTCGGGCGTCGCCTCTGCCAGCGCGATCAACTGGTTCGATACATGCCGCCACTCGCCGTCATAACCCTGCCATATTCCATCCAACGGATCCTGGGTGAATGCTTTGGGCACGGCTAGGAGAAGGAGAAAGAGAGTGAATGTCCATCGGATTTTCACGGCGCGGCTCCTTTCCACGGGCTCAACCACGACTCGAAAGTATAGCTGGATTCACTTCGGCGAGAAATCGCTTTTCACGGCCCAAGCTGCGTTCAGTTGTGATCGGTTCGCAAGTCATCGCTGGTCGGTCCTATCGCATATCGATCAGCCGTATCGACTCCATGATCACATCGCCAGCAATCGCCAGGCTGTGTGCGCTGATCTTATCCATCGTATCTTGCGCAGTGTGGTGGTAGCTGTTGTTGGGCCCGTAATCCAGATCGATGATGTCGATCGATGGAACACCTCGCTCCACGAACGGAAGGTGATCGTCCTCAACCGCCTCCGACTTCTGGAAAAAGTACCGCTGATCGCCCTCGGTCTTCGCCGCCTGCGCCACCAGTGAGACCAGCCACGCCGTCGAGTTGCTCTCTTTTTGAATGTCGAGGTCCTTGTCGCCGATCATGTCCGCCAGCACAAACGCCTTGATCTGGCTCAATATTCCGTCACGTCCCCACTTCGCAGCCAGGTGCCGGCTGCCGTATGTCGAGTCCGATCGCGACCAGCTCTGAAAGGCCTCTTCACCGTCAAAGAAAACCAGCCACACCGCGTAGCCGTCGAGCTTCTTATCATGCGCCTGTCCGGCTTCTGCGCGCAGCCGGTCGGCAATTGCCAGCAGCAATCCCGTCGTTGACGCTCCATCATTCGCGCCGACAAAGTTAATGTTCCGCAACGGATAGTTTGTCTCGTAATGCGTGCCCAGCACAATAATGCCGCTCTTGCGGCCCGGAAAACGCACGATGTAGTTGCACAACTGCACCGGCCCGATGGGCGTATCCGCAGTGAACGTGTCTTGCTCGCTCTGATCGTGGTTGCGCAGAAAATAGCCGCGAAGAAACTCTTCTGCCTTCACATGTCCGGGCCCCGTGGGCCAGCGCGGCCCGATCGCGGCGAACTCCCGCGCATACTCGTACGCGCGAGTCCCGTCGAAATGCTGCGCACCCACAACCGAGGCCGCACAGAGCAACAGCAGACCTGCCACAGCCCTCGTCCGAGGCCGGCAACAAATCACGCCGCCTCCTTGCTCTTGTTGCGGCGCGAGGGATGCACCCACCACGCCACGCCGATGCCGATCATGTACAGCGTCAGCATGGGAATCGCGTAGATGCACATCGTCCAGGGATCGGGACTCGGCGTGATGACGGCAGCCACGATGAACACGGCCAGGATCGCGTACCGGATGTTCTTCCACAAAAATTTCGGGCTCACGATGCCGAACAGCGCCAGAAAAAAAATCAGAATCGGCATCTCAAAGCTGATGCCCAGGCCGAGTATCACCGAGAGAAAGAAACCGGTGTACTCCTCGATCGTCACCATCGGGTTGAAGTCTTTGCCGAACCCTACGATCAGGATCTTGAGCGCGCCCGGCAGCACAAAAAAATAGCCGAAGCTCGCGCCCGTCAGAAACAGCCCCACCGTCGCCGCCATGAACGGTATCACAAAGCGCTTCTCTTTCTGGTAAAGCCCCGGCGCAATGAACAGCCACACCTGGTACAGGATGAAGGGCGATGCCAGAATCGCTCCACCGATCAACGCCACCTGCAGATACAGGTTCAGCGGATCCATGGGGTGCGTGTAATTCAGCTTGATGCCCAGCTTCGTCAGCGGAGCCTGCACAAAGCTATAAAGCTTTGCGTGAAACATGTACGCCACACCAAATCCAAGACCCAGATAAATCGCCGAATGCACAATCCGCTTGCGGAGCTCTTCCAGGTGCTCCATCAGGCTCATCCCTGGCAGGTCCGCGCGTTCGCTTACCGCCTTTTTGGCTTTTTCTATAGCGTCCTGCGGATCAACCATGGTGGGCAGCCGGCTCCGATCGTTCGGCTTCAGGAGTCACGCTCTCCGCCGCCTTGCCCGGCCGCTCGGCAGCAACCTTCTCGCCGACGGAAGGGGGCGCAATCCGCGGCGTCGCCGCTTCGGCTACCACGTTTGCGTCTTCCACTGGCGGTTGCTGCGCAACAGTCTCCGTCGCATTCTCGCTCGTCACCCCGCTCGCAGGCTCAGTGGGCGCGCTCTCCGTCGCCGCCGGCGCATCGGCCCCGATCTCTGCAGCCCTGATCTCCGCAGCCCCGATCTCCGCGGGCTGTTCCGGAGGCAATGCGGAGGAATCGGGATCTGCGGTCGGCGTCTCCGGGGCAACGGAGATTGTCTGCTCAATCTGCTGCGGCGGAGGCGCGGCGGCCAGCGCACGCTGGCGCTCTTCTTCTTCTTCCTTCTTCCGCCGATCCGCTTCCTCGCTGGCCCGCAACTCCTCTTCCATCTGGAATTTAAAGTCGTTTGAGGCCTTGCGGAACTCGTACATCAGCTTGCCGATTTGCCTGCCAATCTGCGGCAGGCGCCGTGGCCCAAAGACCACCAGCGCCATCACCATCAGGATGAGCGTGTCGGCCATACCGAGGTTGGCCATCATGATTGGCGGCGATGCACTCATGAAGCATCATGATAACTGCCCCTGCGTAGCAGAGCCAATCGCCGCCCAGCACGGCCAATCGCCATGCAGCCCAATTGCGCTCAGCGGTACAGCTGCTCACCAGCTGAATCCACCCGATGGCGGGGGCCACGCGCCCAGCATCTGCCGCAGCAGCACAACGCGCCCGAAGTGATAGGCGTTGTGCGCCGCCAGATTCTCCAGTTGCTCGCGAACCGTCATCATCCGCACCGGATGACCCGGCCGCGACGTGCAGCGAATGCTCGTCTCGAGCTTTGCCGTCTCCCGGGCTGCGGCGGCTGCCTGCTCGTTGCCGTGGAAAAATCGCTCGCACAACCGCTCCCAGCTTTCGCTTTGCCGCCCAGAGGTTTTCCGATCCGACTCGCTGGGAAATCCCTCCTCGGCGTGCGCCGGGTAGGGCGTCTCCACGCCGCTTATCCAGTCCAGCGAAATCTGCTGCCAGTAGCTGATGTGCCACAGCTCCTCATAGATCGTGCGCGGCGATCCGGCCACCTTGCGGCTTGCCTGCTCGGCCGCCAGCCCCTCGAGAATGAAGGCTGGCGGAGCCGCCGCCCCATCCCCGCTCAACAACTGCTCTAACTCGCTCATTGCAATATCCTTATCCACCAATTTCTCCGGTGTTTCCCTACCCGCCCTTGATGCCCGTTTTGGCATTCGCCGCAACAGGCTTTCCCAGCGCCAATTCCCAGCATCGAGATGACCCCCGCGTTACAATAATGAGCGATGGAGCCGGGACCAACCACGCAGCAATTCGCGGAATCCGCTGGCCTTCCGGCGCATCAATTACTTAACGGGCTGCAACAGCCCCGTGGTTTTCGTTTGGTTTTGAACAGGCGCGTCGCTCGTACATGCCGTTCACGGCCAAACTGAGAAACCGCTGCAGCCAGCACGTTGCTTTCAACATCCCCGTCCGCCAGGTCTCGGATTTGGGCGGACTGAAGGCGGAGTATCGTGACCCTGGTTCTTGACGAAATCACCGCGGCCTCTGCGGAGGCTGGAGAGACGTGTTCTCTCGAAAATTATCTCGCGCTGCCCGATCGCTCCATGGACGATCGGATCGCCGCGGCGCGCGCCCGGCTCGGCGCGACCACCCTCATTCTCGGCCACCACTACCAGCGCGACGAAGTGTTCCGCTTTGCTGACTACACCGGCGACAGCTACAAGCTGTCGAAGACGGCCGCAGCCAGCGACGCGCAGTTCATTATCTTCTGTGGCGTGCACTTCATGGCCGAAAGCGCCGACGTCCTCGCGCGCAATGGCCAGCAGGTGATTCTTCCCGACCTCAACGCTGGCTGTTCCATGGCCGATATGGCGGAGATCTCACAGGTCGAGGACTGCTGGGACGCGCTGGAGCGCGCCGGGCTCGCCGCCGACGCCATCCCCGTCACCTACATCAACTCCACCGCGGCCATCAAGGCCTTCTGCGGTGAGCACGGGGGCCTGGTCTGTACCTCATCCAGTGCGCGCGCCGCTCTGGAATGGGGTTTTGCTCGGGGTAAACGAATCCTCTTTCTTCCCGATCAGCACCTCGGCCGCAACACCGGTCACTCCATGGGAATTCCGCTCGACGAAATGACAGTCTGGGATCCATGGGCCGTACAGCTCGGATCGTTCTGGGGCGGCCAGTCCAAAGACCGCCTTGCAGCCAGCCGCATTCTCCTCTGGAAAGGCCATTGCGCCGTTCATCAGCGCTTTCTGCCCAGCCATGTCGATCAGGTCCGCGCCAAATACCCGGGAATCCAGGTGATCGTGCACCCAGAGTGCCGCTATGAAGTCTGCCAGAAAGCCGACGCGCTCGGTTCCACCGAGCAGCTCATCGCCCACGTCGAACAGGCGCCTGCGGGCTTGATCTTCGCCATCGGCACCGAGATCCATCTCGTGAATCGCCTTGCGCGCCGCTTCGCTCCCGAAGGCAAGAAGATCATTACCCTCGACGACACCGGCTGCCTTTGCACCACCATGTATCGCATCAGCCCGCAACACCTCGCTTGGGCGCTCGAGAATCTCATTGAGGGTCGCGTCTTCAACCGCATCCAGGTGCGTGCAGAGGTCAAACACTGGGCTCGAGTTGCGCTCGATCGCATGGTCGAATCGGTCGATAGCCAACCGCGCGCGGCCCGCGCGTCCTAGCTCGCCTCGCGTCCTGGTTCGCATCGTCCTAATTCGATTCGTAGATCGCTTCACAAGTTCGGCTTCTGGCTCGCAGCCTCCGGCCGGTGTAAGCCAGCCGCGCCAGCCCGCGCTCTGCGATTCTGATACCGGCTCCGTCAGTTCTGTTTTCTGTTCTCTGTTCTCTGTTCTCTGTTCCCTGTTCCCTGTTCCCGATACAATGGGCCCTGTTCGCTCAGGAGCCGCATCATGAAGCGCTATCGAATCGCACTCGTGCCGGGCGACGGCATCGGAAAAGAAGTGATTCCCGCTGGCCGCAAAGTCCTGGAGGCGCTCTCCGCATCCGACAGCGGCCCCGCATGCGACTTCGAAGCCCCCGCATTTGATTTCGAATCCTTTGAGTGGGGAGGCGACTACTACCGGCAGCACGGCGTGATGATGCCCGCCGACGGCCTCGAGGCCCTCAAGACAAAGGACGCCGTCCTCTTCGGCTCCGCGGGCGACCCTGATATTCCCGACCACATCACGCTCTGGGGGCTGCGGCTCAAGATCTGTCAGGGTCTCGACCAGTACGCAAACGTTCGCCCCACACGCATTCTCCCCGGGATTGACGCACCGCTGAAGCGCTGCCGCCCCGAGGATCTTGACTGGGTGATCGTTCGCGAAAATACCGAGGGCGAGTACTCGGGCGCTGGCGGACGCGTGCATCAGGGTTTCCCGATCGAGGTCGCAACCGAGGTCGCGATCATGACCCGCGCTGCCGTTGAGCGCATCCAGCGCTATGCGTTCCGTCTCGCGCAGTCGCGTCCGCGCAAGCGGCTCACCGTCGTCACCAAGAGCAACGCACAGCGCCACGGCATGGTCATGTGGGACGAGATCGCCGCTGAAGTCGCGAAGGATTTCCCGGATGTCGCCTGGGATAAGGAGATGGTCGACGCGATGACCGCGCGCATGGTCAATCGCCCCGCCTCGCTCGATACCATCGTCGCCACCAATCTCCACGCCGATATCTTGAGCGACCTCGCTGCCGCGCTCGCCGGCAGCCTCGGCATCGGCCCTACGGCAAACATCAATCCTGAGCGCGTCTATCCCTCAATGTTCGAGCCCATCCACGGATCGGCCTTCGACATCATGGGGAAGGGAATTGCCAATCCCGTCGGCACCTTCTGGACCGCCGCAATGATGCTCGACCACCTCGGCGAGCCCGAAGCAGCGCGGCGCCTGATGCATGCCATCGAGCGCGTCACCGCTGATCCTGCATTGCACACGCGCGATCTCGGGGGTTCGGCCGTAACCGCCGATGTCACTGATGCGGTCTGCGCCGAAATTACTGCGGCAGCCAATCGGCCCCTGGCCACTGCGTGAGCACGCCAATCTCTCTTGCACCCGCTGCGCCGCTCGCCGCGGCCGATCCACAGCTGGGGGTCATCCGCAAGCTGCAGCTCCGCATTCTGCCGTTCGCGATGCTCCTCTATCTGGTCAGCTTTCTTGACCGCCTCAACGTCGGCTTCGCGGCCTTCACCATGAACAAGCAGATTGGCCTCACGCCCGCCACGTTCGGCCTTGGCAGCGGGCTCTTTTTCCTGGGCTACGTCGCCGTCCAGGTGCCGTCGAATCTCCTTCTGTGGCGGGTCGGCGCGCGCGTCTGGATCGCTCGTGTCGTCATCGCCTGGGGGTTCGTTTCCTTCGCGTCGGCCTTCGTGATCGGGCCGTACAGTTTCTACACCATGCGTTTCCTGCTCGGCGTCACGGAATCGGGATTCTTCCCCGGCATGCTGCTCTATCTCAGTGCGTGGTTCCCCGCCCGCCAGCGCGCCAGCGCCATCGCGATGTTCATGGCCGCCGCACCGCTCTCTACCGCGCTCGGCTCGCCCATCTCCGGCGCGCTCATGGAGCTGCCCCGCTTCGCTGGCCTTGCCAACTGGCAGTGGCTTTACATCATCGAATCGCTGCCCGCCATTCTGCTCGGCTTTCTTACGCTGCGCGTCTTCACCGATACGCCGGACCACGCCAGCTGGCTGACGGCAGGCGAGCGCTCGTGGCTCAAATCGACGCTTGCCGCCGAGCACGTGGAAGCCACCCCCGGCGAGGACGGCCTGCGCGCCACCTGGGCCGTCCTCCGCGAGCCGCGCGTTCTCACGCTTGCTTTCATCTACTCCGGCACGTCCGCGGGACTTTACGCGCTCGGCTTCTGGGCTCCGCTGCTCATCAAGCAATTTGGCCACTCATCCCATATCGTCGGCTGGCTCAATGCGCTTCCGGCCGTCGTAGCTGTCGCCGGCATGGTGATCTGGGCGCGTAACTCCGATCGCACGCTCGAGCGCAACTGGCACGTGGCCATTCCATGCCTCATTGGTTCCATCGGACTCATTTGGGCCGGCACGGCGCAAGCCACTCCCGCCGTCATTCTCGCGCTCGCGGCCGCCAGCTTCGGCGTCAATGCAAGCAAAGGCCCCATCTGGGCGATTCCCAGCCAATTTCTCTCCGGTGCGCGCGCCGCAGCCGGCATCGGCCTCATGAATTCGCTTGGCAATCTGGGCGGTTTCTTCGGCCCGTTGTTTATCGGCTGGACAAAAGACCGTTGGGGAACCTACGCCGGCGGCCTCGACGTGGTCGCCGCTATGATGGCCCTCTCCGCGATCGTGATGGCCGTCTCCGGACGATTCATGCACCGCGGGACGTCGGCCTCAGTCTGAGAGTCCTGCGCCCCATCATTTCCCCAGCGTCGTCCCCCCACGTCATGCATTGTTGACCTTCACAGCCAGCGTCGGTCTGAACCAGCAGGCCTGCTCCCGCGTATCATTTTTCCACGCATCGATTCTCCTCCCCCCTCGGAGACCTCCAGTGTTCAACTCTTCACGATCCGTTCTTGGTCTGACCCTTCTCTCGTCCTTCATCGCATCGGCACAGCCCGCCCACAAGCTGCCGGAGATCAAGTACGAGAAGTACACGCTGCCCAACGGCCTCACCGTCATCACCCACGAAGATCATCGTTTGCCTCTGGTGGCCGTGGACCTTTGGTACCACGTCGGTCCTCTCAACGAGCGCCCCGGCCGCACCGGCTTCGCACATCTCTTCGAGCACATGATGTTTGAGGGCTCCGAGCATGTCGGCGAAAAATCCCACATCCGCATCGTCCAGTCCGCCGGCGGCACTAGCGTGAACGGCACAACAGATTTCGACCGCACGAATTATTTCGAGACCATGCCGTCAAATCAGCTCGAGCTTGCGCTCTGGCTTGAGAGCGACCGCATGGGCTTTCTCATGGAGGGCCTCAACCGCGATCTGCTCACCAACCAGCGCGACGTTGTGCGCAATGAGCGCCGCCAGGGCGAAGGCCGTCCCTACTACGTAGCGCAAGAGGAGATGTTCCACCTGCTCTTCCCCAAGGGCCATCCCTACTATGGCGTCGTCATCGGCAGCCATGAGGACATTGAGTCCGCGCGCATAGCCGACGTTCGCGATTTCCATCAGCAGTTCTACACGCCGAATAACGCATCCGTCGCCGTCGCCGGCGACTTCGACCCGGCACGACTCAAAGATCTGCTGACGAAATACTTCGGCCCAATCCCCAGCGGGCCATCTGTACCGCCCGTCACCGCCGTCACGCCGCCCATCACAACGCAAAAGCGCTCCGCCGTCTCTGATACCGTGCAGCTCCCGCAGCTCACGGTCGCATGGCTCACGCCCGCGGCCTTCACGCCGGACTCCTACAGCGTAGGCGCCGCCCTCTTTGCTTTCGGCGGCAGCAAGGCCAGCCGTCTGGATGAAGCGCTCGTCTACAAGGCGCAGACCGCGCAGAGCGTCACCTGCTACTCCATGCCGCTCAAGCTCACCGGCATTACCACCTGCACCATCACCGCCAAACCGGGCATCAAGCTCGAGGATCTTGAAGCAACTTTCTGGGCCGAGCTCGCGAAGTTGCAAAAGGACGGGCCCACCGCCAATGAAGTCGCATCATCCAAAGCGCTGGACCTCACTGAAAAAATCTCCGGCTTGCAGAGGCTCGGCGGCTTCGGAGGCGTCGCCGACACGCTCGACCGCTACAACCAGTACACCGGCGATCCCGGCTTTCTGCCCAAAGATGTCGCGATGACCGAAGCGGTAACCATCGCCGGCGCCAAAGCCGCGGCCCAAAAGTATCTCGGCAAAGACGCAGCCGTGGTGGTCTACTGCGTTCCCGGCAAGAAAGTCCTGGGCGATGTGCAGCGCAGCCCGGCCGATACCGATGCCGATGTGAAGCTGGTGAATCCCTACACGCCGGAGTTCGAAGCTGCGCAGCAGTGGCGCAAGAACAAGCCGGAACCAGGCCCCACTCCAGCCATGCACCTGCCCACGCCGCAGCAGTTCACCCTCGCCAATCGGCTCACAGTCCTTGTTGTCGAGGACCACGCGCTCCCGGTTCTCGCGGCGGAGGTTGTCTCGCGCGCCGGCGCCGCAAACGATCCCGCATCGAAGAGCGGCCTGGCCACACTCACCGCCGAGGTGATGAGCGACGGTACTCAATCGCGCGACCAGAAAAGACTTTCCGATGACGAAGAGCGCATCGGCACTCACGTTACGGCCGGTGCAATGATGGACTCAGCAGCCGTCTCCATCGACATGCTCAGCTCCTACACCGCCGATGGAATGAACCTTCTTGCCGATGTGGCGCAGCATCCCGGCTTTCGCGCCGACGATTTCGACCGGCGCCGCAAGCAGCGGCTTGTCCGCATCGGCCAGGAAACCGACAACGTCCAGACCATGGCTTCGCGTGTCGGTCCTGAGATCGTTTTTGGCGATTCACCGTACGGCCGCAGCGAGCACGGGACCGCGGGCTCGGTCAGCTCCATCACGTCCGCCGATATCTCGGCGTTCTACGCAAGCAATTTCGGGCCTTCGGATTCAGCCCTCGTCTTCTGCGGCGATATCACGCGTGCGCAGGCTGAGGCTCTCGCCCGCCAGTACTTCGGCAAATGGTCTGGAGCCCCAGCTCCGGCCGCCGAAGTTTCCGCCGTGCCTCCGCCGCAACCCACGCACGTTGTCATCGTCGACAAGCCCGGCGCGCCGCAATCCGCTCTTGAAGTCTTCGGCATCGGCGTTCCGGCCAATTCACCCGATGAAGACCCCCTCACCGTGATGAACTACACACTCGGCGGCAGCTTCGGCAGCCGCATCAACATGAATCTGCGCGAAGCGCACGGCTATACCTACGGCGCTAGCTCGGGATTCACTGAATACGCGAATGGTGGACTCTTCTCCGCCGGAGGACTTGTCCGCACCGACGTCACCGCGCCCGCCGCGCAGGAGCTGATGAAGGAAATTCGCGCTTTCCCGGCGAAGCCCTCCACTCCGGAAGAGCTCGCGGCCGCAAGGGAAGCATCCATCCGCTCCCTTCCAGGCCGCTTCGAAACCATGTCTGTGGTCGCGCATGCGGTCGAAGGCATCTTCCTCTACCACCGCGCGCTTGATTTCTACGCCAAGCTGCCCGCAAAATACGAGGCCATCACGCCGGCCGATGTAGCGCGCGCGGCGCAGCAATACCTGCATCCCGATCAACTCGTCATCGTTGCTGCCGGAGATCGCGCCAAAATCGAGCCCGCTTTGAAGGCGGCAGATCTCGGCCCCATCGAGGTGCGGGACATTGCCGGCAAGCTCGTCACGGATCAAGAACCCGCGCCGACCTCTGGCTCGAAGCCCAATTAAAGCGTTTCGAATGAAGCGTCAACAGGACTGCGGGCGCCCCCCACTTGCGGCATTCTGCGGCGCGATGTGCTACGGCGCGATGTGCTTAACCGGTGCCCCCGCAGCCGGCAAAGGTACAGGCCGAGGCACCGCCGCTGGTGTTCCCAGGCGCGGTTGTTGCGCCGCTGGCGCCTGGTGCAGCGCCACGATGATCGCCTCTGCCGGCTTCGTTCCCGTGCAGCGGTAGGAGTGCGGCGTAGCGGAGTCGAAGTACACCGCGTCGCCCGGCTCCAGCACTGTCTCCTGCCCGCTATGCTGCAACGCGAGCTGTCCGGCGAGCAGATACAGGAACTCGTATCCCGGGTGCATATGTGACTTCGGCTCGGTCTGTGCCGGTAGCGGAACGAACTCCGCGAAGTATGGGTCCATGTGCCGGTCCGGCACCATGTAAGCCAGGCTTTCGAAGGTGTACGCGGGCGAATCGACACCCGTCTGCGGCATTCGCACGCGATCCTTCTTGCGGTGCACGCGAAACATTGCCACCGGATCGCTCTCGAAAAAGTACGAGAGGTCTTTCGAAAAGACCATCGAGATGCGCGCCAGATTCCGCAGCGTCGGCACCACGCGGCCTGTTTCCAGCTGCGACAAAAAACTAGCCGACAAGCCAGTGTGCCGCCCCAGCTCCACCAGCCCCATGGATTTCTTCAACCGCAGCCGGCGGATGCGTTCGCCCAGATGCTTCTCAGAAATGAAACGCTCCGCGGCATCCGCGTCCGCGGAGGTCTTATGCATCTCTTCGCCCGTTACTTCCGCTCTTTCGGCCATGTCCGCTCCTTAAATCCTTAAAGGGGTAGGATGCAGGCAGCGCAGTTATGTTGTCCAATCAAAACATCTTCCTATAGCACGAAATTGCTATTCCGCGACCAGCGTAAGTGTCATGCGACTGAGCCCGCGGTATCCTGAGAGCTCCGGCCGTCCCGAGCCGCAAAAGGAAGCAAGATGCCTGACCCGACCGCCCCTACTCCCGAAGCCTCCGCCCCTCAACCGATCAGCCTCACAGACGGGTCTTCGTCGACGGGGTGGAATGCCGGGGTCCCCGTCGACAGGTCTTCGTCGACGGGGTGCAATGCCACCATCTCCGAGATCGGCCGCTATGAGGGCCAGTCCGTCACCCTCCGCGGCTGGCTCTACAACCTGCGCGAGAGCGGCAAGCTTCTGTTTCCCATCTTTCGCGACGGCACGGGATCCATCCAGGGCGTGGCGCACGTCAAGAGCGTCTCGCCTGAAGTCTTCGAATCGCTGAAGGGGCTCACACAGGAGTCCTCGGTGATCGTCACGGGCAAGGTCCGCGCCGATAAACGCGCCCCCGGCGGTTACGAGCTCGATGTCGAAAACATCCAGGTCGTCCAGCGCGTGCCTGAGTCCGATCCGTATCCCATCACGCTCAAGGAGCACGGTGTCGAATTTCTCCAGGAGAAGCGGCACCTTTGGGTCCGCAGTCCACGGCAGTCCGCCATCCTGCGCATCCGGGCGGAGATCATGCGCGCCGCCGCGGAGTTCTTCGACGCAAACGGCTACATCCGCACCGATCCGCCCATCCTCACTCCCGCCGCGTGCGAAGGCACCTCGACGCTCTTTCCCGTCGACTACTTCGGCGATCCGGCTTTTCTCACCCAATCCGGCCAGCTCTACATCGAATCCACTGCGCTCGCGCTCGGCAAGGTCTACAGCTTCGGCCCTACTTTCCGCGCGGAAAAGTCAAAGACTCGCCGTCACCTGACCGAGTTCTGGATGATCGAGCCCGAGGTCGCCTACATGGATCTCGACGGGCTCCTGGAGCTTGCCGAGAATTTTCTTTCGCACATCGTCCAGAGCGTCCTGAAAAACCGCGCCCCGGAGCTGCAGGTGATTGGCCGCGATGTTGAAAAGCTCAAAGCCATCGTTCCGCCCTTTCCGCGCCTGCGTTATGACGAGGCCGTCGAAAAACTCAACCAGGCCCACAAGGATGGCCACCTCGACCATCCTTTCGAGTACGGCAATGACTTCGGCTCGCCCGACGAAACGTGGCTCAGCTCGCAATATGACCGTCCCGTCATGGTTCACCGCTACCCCGCAGACGTGAAGGCTTTCTACATGGAGCCTGACCCTCAGGATTCACGCTACGCGCTCTGCGTCGACGTGCTGGCCCCCGAGGGCTATGGGGAAGTGATCGGCGGCTCGCAGCGTGTCTCGAGCTACGAGCTGCTCAGCTCGCGCATTGATCAGCATGGCCTGCCGCGCGAAGCCTTCGAATGGTATCTCGACCTGCGCCGCTACGGCAGCGTGCCGCACTCCGGCTTCGGTATGGGTATTGAGCGCGCCGTCGCCTGGATCTGCTCACTCGACCACGTGCGCGAAACCATTCCCTTCGCCCGCACCCTGAACCGCATGTACCCATAGCGCCGGCTCCTTCTGTCGCCGTCATCGTTCCCCTATTCGCATCCCAGTCTGATTCGCATCCCCGGCACAGATTCGCGAATCAAATGAAGCGTCTGTATTCGTTGAATCCCCAGGAGCCCGCATGACCGTAACCGCAAGTGAAGCACACGCCGTCAAGAAAGCACCCCCTGTAGAAGGCGTGCTGCCTGCTTTTCATCAGCGCTGGAGCGCGCGCTCCTTCTCGGATCGCGACGTCGATCCAGCCGGACTGGCCAAAGTCTTCGAGGCCGCACGCTGGGCCGCATCGTCCAGCAACGAGCAGCCGTGGCGCTTCCTGGTCGGCACGCGCGGGTCGGAAGCCTGGCACAAGATCTTCGATTCGCTCAATGAAGGCAATCAGAAGTGGGCCAGAAAGGCGCCCGTGCTGATCCTCGGCGTGGCCCACACCCGCAATAGCCGCGGCACCGAAAACCGCTACGCGCTCTACGACACCGGCGCCGCCGCCTCGTACCTCACGCTGCAGGCTACCGCCATGGGCATGACCACTCATCAGATGGCCGGCTTTGACAAAGAAAAAGCCCGCGCCACCTTCGCCATACCCGAAGAATTTGTGCCTGCGTCGGTCATCGCGCTTGGCTACCAGGGTGAACCTGAGGCGCTCGGCGATCCGGACCGCATCAAGCAGGAGACTTCTCCGCGCGCGCGCAGACCGCTCAACGAATTCGTCTTTTCGTCCTGGGGCAGCGCGGCAAATCTCGGCTGAGTGAATCCCGCCTGAGCGAATGTCACCTAACATCGACACATCGACCCGGTCGAATCAGCCGGCTCGGACCCAAAGCCTTCTCAGCGACTGAGGAGCTTAGAGTGGAGCCTGGAGGCAGTTTCTCCCCGTGAGTCCCGCCACCACACGCCGGCCTCGAAATCCGCGCCGCGTGCCCCGCAGGCGCGGCCCTTTTGCGTGGCTCGGCCATATCGGCTGGTTAGGCCGCTCCATCCTCGGCTGCGCGGCTTTGGTGCTGCTGCTCATCGCGTGGGCGGCGCTGGACCGCGCCTTTGCGCCGCGCCAGAACACCTCGCAATCCCATTTCGACGTCCTCATCGTCCTGGGCGATCCCGTCGACCCTGACGGCAATCCCAGCCCCACTGAGCAGGCGCGCGTTGCGGAAGCAGTCCGGCAGTACGAGCGCGGCGTGGCACCGCACATCATCTTCACCGGCGGCCCGGCGCACAATCGTTTCATCGAGGCCCAGGTGATGGCCCAGACCGCGATGTCCCAAGGCATCCCCGCCTCCGACATTCTCGAGGATCGCCTGGCTCTCGATACCATCGAGAACGCCTGCAACTCGCTGCGCATCATGCGCAGCCACGGCTGGGACTCGGCTGAAGTCATCACCAGCCCGAACCATCTGCCCCGCTCCGCAATGATCTTTCGCGGGCTGCCGCTCAAGTGGCGCATGGACCCGGCGCCGCCGCTCGGACAAGAGCCGGCCACTCTCACCTTCGCGATCAACGCACTCGAGATCCTCAAGACAGTGCACTATCTCGTATGGTCGCGGCAAACCGAGCCCTGCCGCCTCTAGCGGTTCTCCAATTGGTATTAGCGCAAAGCCGCAACCGCACAGTGGCTTTTTTCCTTAAGAAAAAGCCACTTGGCACAGGACCCAAGAGCTCTGGAGTAATTACGGAACCGCAGTGATTCGCTCACACCAGCGCCGCGCCCGCGAGTCTAAAGGGAAATGCCATATCTGCGCGTTGTCCGCCCTCGGGGGGGTCTTGTAAGCTGTTTGGTGATGCACCTCAAAGCAAGATTTTCTGTATTCCTAGTCCTTTTTCTCGCTCTCTGTGCCGCCGATCGCATGTGCGCGCAGGATTCGAGCTCCCAGACTCAACCCTCGTCCCAGCCCACCCCAGCTCCTGCCCCGCAGAGCCCCGACTCGCAGAGCACGAGCTATGGCACCTACATTGCGTCCGATCCGCTGGGCAGAGTCCGCTATGACAACCGCTGGGACCTTTCGCTCGGAGCGGGCTACGACCACATGAAAGCCGGTCCCACTCTGCTGCAGGGCTCCAATCTTGGCGGCCTTGATATGAACGGCTCCTTCTGGCTCACCCATCACTGGGGGCTTGAGGGCTCAGGCCGCGGCTACCTGGGCACCAGCGGCACCGCTCCCAATTCGCCGAACGACGTCAAGGGACCGGTCGTAAAGGAGTATTTCTTCGTCGGCGGTGTTGAGGTGCTGGGCCCTCACAATAAGCACGGCGCGATTCTGGCCCACGCCATGGTGGGCGGCGTGTATGGCGACTTTCAAAAGGACCTGCTCGGTCAGCCGCCCGCAAACTTCGCTTTCTACAATAACCAGATGGCGCCAGCCGGCATTATTGGTGGCCACTTCGACCTGAATCGTTCGGATCACTGGGTCTTCCGCATCACGCCCGACGCGATCGTGAAACGCTACAGCATCAACTACGGCGCCAAGACCACGTCAACCGATGTGAACTTCGCCATCTCCGCTGGCATTGAATACAAGTTCACCAAGATCAAGCGCTCCACTCGTCCCGGCAACTGGACCGCGGGCTGGTAGCGCGACCTCCTGCATCGGAACCACGCGAAAGACTCCAGACCTCTCTGATCTTCGTTCCATTCGAATGCTCTCGTCAGCGAGTTGCGCGCATCAAATTGCTTGGCCGGTATTCGGCGCAGAGGCTGGCGGGGTGCGCTTCTCCGGTGCGTTTCGATCGTTCAGCGGATCCATGCGCGGTGACTCTCAGCTGTCTTTCGCGGATCGCAAGCGTCAACGGAAAAACGGGCCGCGCGTCGAACCGATGGGAGCGATTGGTTGTGGGCTGTCAACTTCACTTTGTTGTGGTATTCTCCAGCGGCGGTGGCTGCAATCGGCGTTATACCGCTCGAAAAGCTCGTGTGCCGGATAGCGACACCCCACGCTGCACCGGAGCCTTGGGCCTGAGGTTCGTTATCGTATGGACATGAAAGATACGCTCGGAGTATTGCTCGCAGGCGGCGCGGGGGAACGGCTGTTTCCGCTGACGCGCGATCGCGCAAAACCTGCAGTGCCTTTCGGCGGCCACTATCGCATCATTGACATCACGCTCTCCAACTGCATCAACTCCGGCCTGCGCCGCGTATACGTACTCACCCAGTACAAGGCGCTCTCGCTCAATCGCCACATCCGCGAGGGCTGGACCGGCATCGTCGCGCAGGAGCTCGGCGAGTTCTTCGAGTTGATGCCGCCGATGCAGCGCACCGGCGCCAACTGGTATATGGGCACTGCGGACGCCGTCTACCAGAACATCTATTCCATCGGCAGCGAGCAGCCAACTCACGTCATCATTCTCTCCGGCGATCACATCTACAAGATGGACTACAGCCGCATGCTCGCCTATCACAAGGAGACGAACGCTGAGGTTACGCTGGCCACGCTGCCCATCCCTCCGGAAGAAGTCTCACGCTTCGGCGTAGTCGAAGTGGGCCAGACCGGCGAGGTCCTCGGCTTCCAGGAGAAGCCTCAATCCACCAGCTTCCGTTCGCCCTTCAATCCATACGCCGTCGATGCGTCGATGGGCATTTACATCTTCAACACCGAGACACTGCTCAAGGCGCTCATCGCCGACGCCGACGATCCAAACTCCAAACACGACTTCGGCCACAACATCCTGCCGGACCTGCTCGGCAAGAAAAAAATGATGGCCTACAGCTTTGTGGATGAAAACAAAAAGCAGGCGCTCTATTGGCGCGATGTGGGCACACTCGACGCCTATTACGACGCCAATATGGACCTCTGCTCCGTGTCGCCGGTCTTCAATCTCTACGACAAGAGCTGGCCCATTCGCACTCGGGTCCGCCAGTATCCGCCGGCAAAGTTTGTGTTCGGCGAGCCGGGCCGCTCGGGCATGGCCGTGAACTCCATCATCACTGCCGGCGTCATCATCTCCGGCGCGTCGGTTTACAACTCCGTGCTGTCGCAGGATGTGCGCGTCAACTCCTACTCCGACGTGGACGCGAGCATCGTGTTCTCGCACGTCAACATCGGCCGCCACTGCCGCATCCGCCGCGCCATCATTGACCGCGACGTGCATATTCCGGAAGGAACCGTGATCGGCTACGATCCGGTGGAGGACAAGCGCCGTTACTTCGTGACGCCCTCCGGCCTCACCATCGTGACCCGCGACGCCTCGCTGTTCGAGAACCCCGTCGCTCCGGAATTCCAGGAGCGCTACTAGAACGGAATCCGAGTAAGCGTGCCTTTAAGAGTGTCTTGAAGGTGGCCTTTTCTTGATGAAAAGGCCACTGTTGGGGCGTGCTTTCCGGGCATAGCTACTCGGATTCCGCTTTAGGGCGGAGCCGGGGAATCGGGGCGGCAAAACTGAAGGTACGCGGCCTGAACTGCAGCTACCCGGGCACGTGAAATGTTCGCTGGGCGTTGCACAAAATGGGGCGAATGTTCGTATAGAATTTCGCATTTTTTCGAGACAATGCAATGCAAATTGCACGAACAAGCGACACCGAACGCTGCAAATTGCGCGTAATTGCATGTGCAGTCTGCATAGAATTGCGCGAAATGAGCGTAGTTAGGCCCTTAAAGCGTGTATTTAGCGCGTTTTGTGCGCAGAATTGCGCGATTTAGCATGAAATTGCGTGCTTTTGCGCGCCGTGAGCATGCGCGGACGGACGCGACAGATACCGCCGGATTACATCCTGGGGGAAGTTGGGATCCGTCTTCACCTCGTCGATCTGCTCGGTAATGCCTCCGGCTATGCGCGCCGTCAGCAGGATCCATTGGAGACCAAATATGCTTCGGTCTGAAGTGAACGGGGCTGCCGCATCCTTTACGCAAGCAGAGGTGCTATTTGTGAATGAGAATTTCGCCGCAATTGTCCTCGGTGGTACTGGGCAAGTCGGCAGCGCAGCGGTCGCGGAACTGCTGGCGATTCCGGAATGCCGGGAAGTGGTGATGATCACCAGAAAGCCCATTGCGCCACGATCGCGGGTACGCAACGTCGTTCTTGATACTGGCGCTGCCGACTTTGCCGAGCGCACCGCCGCCCTTGCCCGCGAAGCTTTAAGCGAAGGTCCCGTCAGCGCCGTGAGCTGTGTGGGTGTCGGTTCCGGATCGGCGCGCTGGAGCGAAGAAGAATTGCAACGACTTGAGCTCGGCGTCGTCGGTGCCTTTGCACGCGGCTGCCATAACGCCGGAATCGCCCAGTTTTGCCTACTTTCTGCGGCAGGAAGCACAGCTCGCAGCTGGTTTCGCTATGCGCGGGTAATGGGCATGAAGGAAGACACCGTACGTAGCATCGGTTTTGCCCGCCTGGCCCTATTTCGCCCCGGCATCATTGTCGGCAACGCTCATACCCCGGGCTGGGTCGGCTGGTTGGGAAGCCTCGTGCCTGGATTGTTTGGCAATATTGATCAGCGGGTTCTCGGTCGCTCAATCGCCGCAGAGATCGCTTTGCACAGTCGAGAGGCTGGTGAAGTTACCCGCGAAAATGCAGCAATGAAAAAACTCGCTGCGCAGTTCGATAGCGTGCCTTAGGAATTCTTGCGTGGAGCGCATGGGCGCCGTTAGCGCCAACTGCTGCGCATGCTTTGAAAAGGAAAAACACCCCCTCTGGACAATCCCGAGAAAGAAAGGGCCAGACAAGCGAACGAGAAATCTCTGTGCGGCTTGTGCCGGCGCCTGAAGCCGGGAACCGGCGGCGGGCTCAAAGGTTGGAACCGGCCGCAGCCCGGCTGCGTATACCTCACCATGCAATGCGTGGGTACACTAACGTGGAGCATCGCTGAGCTGGCATTCCCGGGGTCGCGACGGGCATTTCCGGCAGCCGTGAAGCGGATGCCGACAGCCGTGTTGAAGCCCTCCGGGCGAGTGGGCCGGGACGGACAGGGCCCGGACAGGGAGGGCTTGGAGAAGCGGGACAGAAATGCGCATGAGCCGCCCCGCACCCTTCCCGCCCCCATGGCGCCGGTGGCCGATGCGGCGCGCCTGGAGGTGAGGCCGCTGGAGCAGGACTGGTCCCAAATCGTCCGCTGCTGCATGGATGGCGACTCCCGCGCCTGGGCGGAGATGGTGCGCACCCATCACAAGCGCGTCTACGGCCTGTGTTACCGCTTTACCGGCAATGCCGCCGACGCGGAAGACCTGACGCAGGACGTTTTCCTGAAGATTTACTCGAATTTAGGCAGCTTTGACGCCGCGCGTGGGAGTCTTCCCGTATGGATCGCCACGATGACGCGCAATCTGCTGGTCGACAACTTCCGGCGCACGCGCAACCAGCGGGCGACCGGCTCGCTCGACGAGGGCTGGGACCAGAGCGAAGAGCCCAAACCAGCGGACCGGCTGATGGCCACCGGCCCCACCCCGCATGAGTTTGCCGCACGCCGTGAGCTGGCCGCGATGGTGCAGGGCGCGCTGGCCAAAGTAAGCGTGGAATTGCGCGAGGCGGTGATCCTGCGCGATTTGCAGGATCTTGACTACAAAGAGATTGCCCAGGTTTTAGGAATTCCCGAAGGGACCGTGAAGTCCCGCATCAGCAGGGGCCGCGCGGAACTGGCCCGGCTGCTCGAACGTCGTCAACAAGAGGTGATGTAAATGGCAGAGCGCACACATATTCCGGGTTCCCCGGCCTGCGGCGAGTGGGAGACGCTGCTGACCGATGCGCTCGATGGGCTGCTGGGGCCTGACGAGGAAGCCAGGTTTGCCGCGCACAAAGCCGGCTGTCCGGCCTGCGCCGCGCTATATGACGAAGCGCGCAAGGGCCGGCAATGGCTGGAGTTTCTTTCGCCCGAGCCCGAAGTCCCTTTGGGGCTTCTCGAAAAGATCCTGGCCGCCACCGGTCCGGAGGGTGACGCAAGCGGAGATTGGACGGGCAACGCCCTGCCGGTGGCCGCCGGTGCAGCAGCGATTCCAGGTTTTGTGCCGCCGGTATGGCAGCAGCCCGGTTTCTCTGCCCGCATGCGCGCCGCGATGCAGCCGCGCATCTTGATGACGGTGGCCATGGCGTTCTTCTCAATCGCGCTGACTCTCAACATCACTGGGGTCCGCCTGGCCAGCGTTCACGTTACGCCGCTGCGGCTCGCGGATCTTCGGCCGCGCAACCTGCGCGCCTACATGGAGCGCCAGCTGAACATGGCCTCCGTGCCCATCGTCCGCTATTACGACCACAATCGCTTTGTATATGAAGTGGAAGAGCAGGTGCGCGAGCTGCGCGGCGATACCGAAGAGCAGCAGCCCCAGGATCAGCCCCGGCCCGGCCAGACGCAGCGGATTCCAGCGGGCAAAGGCGGAGACCTTCACGCTGGGCCGCAGCCCGCGACACGGCTCGCTCCTGGCTCCAACTTTGTTGAGACTTCGCTGAAGCGTAGCGGCGCAACCGGCAGCGCGACGGGCAGAACGACAAGCAGCGCAGGCGGCAGGGCAACCAGCGGGGCGGGCAGGGCTGCGCGCGTTGCCGGAGCTCGCGCGGAAAGGAGCGCACGATGGATTGCGTAAACCATAGCAGCGTTCCGGCGACGGCCTATTGCCAGAACTGCGGCAAGGCGCTCTGCCCCACTTGCACGCGCACGGCTCCGGGGGGCCAGGTATTCTGCGCGCCTTGCTTCACGGCCTGGCACAGCGCCCAGAATCCGTTCTTCATAGGGCAGCCCGGCGCGCCCAGCCCGCAGCTTGCGGCGGTTCTCGGCGTCATTCCCGGCGTCGGCGCGATGTACAACGGCCAGTTCCTCAAGGGACTCGTCCATGTGATGATCTTCGCGGTGCTGATCAGCGCCAGCCATCTCTTTCATGCATTCGGGCTTCTCATCTTCGGCTGGATCTGCTACCAGGTCTTCGATGCCTATCACACGGCCAAAGCGCGCCGCGATGGCGAGCCGCTTCCCGATCCGCTGGGGTTGAACGATGTGGGCAACTGGTTCGGCATGAGCCCGCGAGCACCGGGGTGGACGCCGCCACCGGCGAATCCCGCGGCTCCCGATGCGGGTTCCGGTGCCAGTTCCGGGTTAGGGGGCGCGACACCCGCTTCGCCCGGCCAAGCTGGCAGCTACCAGGCCGGCGCCTATCAGGCTCCGTTTCAAGCCCCGTATCAGACTGCGTCTCAGGCTCCGTATGAAGCTCCGTTCCAGACTCCGTCTCAGGCCCCGTTTGAGGCTCCCAACGCGCAGGGCACGCACCAGCAGGCAGAGTGGCAGGCACCTTACCAGGGCCCGTACCAGAATCCAGGAGCCACTCCGTACGGTACGACGCCGCCACCGGGTCCGAATCCGTACGGTGCGGGATTTCCGCCCGTCCCGCCGATTCCGCCGATGCACTGGCGGCGCCGGGAACCCGTCGGCGCCATCATTCTCATCGCGCTCGGACTGCTGTTCCTGCTGGATAAGATCGACTTTCTTTCCGGCCGCGTCTTCGCCTATTCCTGGCCGTTGGCACTGATTGGCCTCGGCGTTTGGCTGATCGTGCGCCGCATGGGCGAATCGCAAGGAGGACCAAAGTGAGCCGGTGCATTTTTATCCGCCGCCTGCGCGGCCCTGCATTTCTTCTGCTCATTGGCGTCAATGCCCTGCTGGCTCAGGCCAATATCCTGGGATGGCACCAAAGCTGGCCGCTTTATCTCATCCTGTTTGGGGTGCTGATGCTGGCTGAGCGCGCCGCGCTCGCCGCCGAGGGCTACCCACCGCCTCCCATACCGCCTTACTCAGGCATGAATCCTTACGGCCCCGCGCAGCCGCCGGCATCGCCTTCGCCGCAGACGGCTGAGACGGCCATCGTTCCCGCGCGGCCTCACGATTTCACAATTGATACCCACGGAGACCGCCAATGAGTTCCGTTCCCCCGAATATGCCTCCCGGCGCTCCTCCGCCCTACGATCCGAAGACCCAGTGGCGGGTGTATCGCGAGCAGCAAAAGGCCGCGTGGCGCGCGCAACGCGACGCCTGGCGCGCACAGCGCCACGTATGGAGAGGCGGCTACGCCGGCGCATACGGCCCGCGCGTTCCCTCGGTGGTGGGCCCGATCATTCTGGTCTGCATCGGCATTATCGCTTTGCTCGTTGTCACCGACCACATCGACGCCGGCACGTTCTGGAGCTGGTACGGGCAATGGTGGCCGCTGCTGCTCATCGGCGCCGGCGTGGCGCTGCTTGCCGAGTGGACGCTGGACATGCGGCGCAAAACGCCGGTCCGCCGCGGCGGCAGCTTCATCGGCATCCTCATCCTGCTAGCCTTCGTGGGAGCAGCTGCTTCCGCGCACAATCATTTCGTCTTCCCGTGGAACGGCGACAGCGATTTCTTCAACTCCTTCGGCGCGCCCGAGCACGACAGCGATCAACAGACATTTAGCTCGCAGGTGCCGGCCAATGCGTCGATCAATATCGAGAACCCGCGCGGCGACGTGAGCATTACCGCGGGCGACGACGCCAACGTCGCCGTGCAGGCTCACGAAGTGGCTTATGCGAATTCGGACTCCTCGGCGAAGAAGATTTTCGACTCGGAGGCTGCGCACGTCAGGGTGAGCGGCTCAGCCGTTCTCATTCAGTCACAGAACAACTCCAAGGGCCGGGTGGACCTTACGATAACGGTTCCCAAGAATTCTCATGTCCTGGTAAAGTCCGGCTGGGGCGATGTGACTGCGGCCGGCCTCGGTGCGGGAATCGACGTGACGGCGCGCGGCGACATCCACGTGAGCGCGGTATCGGGACCGGTGCAGGCTCATTTCGTGAACGGACGCCACGATACGTTCGCTGCGCACGACGTGCAGGGCGATCTGACTCTCGATGGGGACGTCAACGACTTGACGCTCTCTGAGATCAAGGGCAACATCGTGCAGAACGGCAACATCCTGGGCGACGTCCATTTTGAAAATCTCTCCAGCGCGGTCCATGTTCACACCTCGGTGACCACCATCGACCTGGCGGCGCTGCCCGGCGACCTGACTCTCGACAGCGATGAGCTTCGCATCACGGATGCGAAGGGGCCGGCGCGTGTGATCACGCGGTCAAAAGACGTGGATCTGAGCCAGATCAGCGGCGACACATCGATCGAAAATCAGAATGGCGCCGTGCGCGTGGAATCCGCGGGAAACTTCGGCATCGAAGTGCGCGATCATAAGGGCGACGTTGAAGTCACGCTGCCGGGCGAGGCTTCGGCCACTATCGACGGGCACACACACAACGGAGATGTGATTACCGATTTCGGCCTGGCGGTAAGCGGAGAGGAAGACAAGACCGTCAGCGGGAAGATCGGCGCCGGCCTGGCGCGCATTGACCTGACCACCGATAACGGAGATCTGCACATCAAGAAGGGTTCCGCCGCGGATGCCTCAGCAACCGCTTCTTCAACCGCCGGCGGGCCGGACTCGCCTAAAGGCCAGCATCTCAAGAGCAAGAAGACCCTCCCCCAGCAACCCGTGGCCCAATAGCGAACTAGACTCATTTCGACCGATTTCGACTCGTTCGCGCCTGATTCCCAGGCACGGTGCTTCTGCCGCCGTGCCTGTTCTCTTTTCGCGCGGCCCGTTGTATGCTCCAGACCGAGGGGGGGTTGGCGCTATGCATACGCCTGTGAAAGTCGTCACGGTGGAGCGGGAGTACGGCTCGCGAGGCGCGGAGTTTGCGCACGACCTGGCAGAACGCCTGGGCTGGCGGCTGCTCGATTCCGACCTGGTTACCGGCGCCGCGCGCATTGCCGGCGTGGACCCCAAGCTCGCGGCGAAGTTCGATGAGCGCCTGGACCCCTGGTACTACCGATACGGCAAAATCTTCTGGCAGGAGCCGGTAATTCCCGCCGTTGCCGGCGAGGACCACGCCTTCGACTCCGAGCGCATGCTGAAGCTCATCCGGCAGCAGATTTTGGACGCCGCGAAAGAGGGCCACTGCGTTCTGGTGGGCCGCGGGTCAGCCTGTGCGCTGGCCGGCAAGCCGGGCTGCTTTCATATTTTTGTTTACGCCACGTCAAGCGCCAAGAAGGAGTGGTTCAGCCGTGCCTTTCCTCATCGCGCGCAGCACGCCGAGCAGGATCTTGCTGCCTTCGACCGCCGCCGCGCCGCGGTGATTCGCAAGTTCTATCAGCAGGAGTGGTGCTCGCGCGGCCTTTACCACATGCTGCTCAACTCCTGCATTGGCACGGAGGCCATGATCTCCGCCGTGCAGTGCGCGGCGGGGCTTTGCGTGCCGACTGCGGAGAGCGTGGCCGGCTAGACGGCAATGCGCGATACGCGCGACGCGATTCGAGTGAAAACCTCCCAGGGAATCGTCTCCGACGCGCGCGCGTGGTCGAATGCGGTAATCGCTTCCGCGCCCTGCTCGCCGAGAATGACGATCTCGTCACCGGCTTCGACGCCGTCGATCTCGGTCACGTCGAGCACCGACTGATCCATGCTGATGCGCCCTACCAGCGGCGCGCGCTGGCCGCGCACGAGCAGACTGAACCGATTGCCGAGCTTACGGTCCAGCCCATCTCCATACCCAACCGGCGCGAGCGCCAGCTTCATCGGTTCCGTTGCAACGAAGGTCCCGTTGTAGCCCACTGTGGCGCCGGCGGGCACCGCACGCACGCCGACTACGGAAGCCTTCCATGCGAGGACCGGCTTGAGGGCTGCGCGCGCCGCAGCTTGAAGCGCGGAGACCGGCGGGCCCGGATTGTCTTGATTGAGGGCGGGATCGAGAGCGGGATCGAAGGCGGGATCGAGGGCCGGATCGAATTCGGGTGCGAGCCCGTAGAGCGCTAGCCCGGGCCGCAGCATTGCTTTCATCCCGTGCCGCGCCGCCAGTTCCGCAATCGTCTTCGCCTCGCCGGCCAAGAGCGCCGCCGAGTTGCCCACATTCAGCCACTCCGCAAACAGCCCCGCCGCGGAGATCCGGCCCAGCGTCTTGTCGAGTCTGGTGAGTTGCGCGCGCGTCGTTTCGCCGTCCGCCTCATCGGCGGCAAAGAGGTGAGTCATCACGCCTTCCAGTTTCAACCGCGACGCGGGCCCGAATCGCGAGAGCGCCTGCGGCAACTGCTCCGGCGCAACTCCCTGCCGGCTCATTCCCGTGTCGATCTCGAGATGCACTGCGAGCGGCTCGGCCACGCCTGCGGCTTTCGCCGCCGCATGCAGCTCATCCAGTTGCCACGTCTCCCACGCCACTGGAGTGAGCCGATGCTGGATCGCTGCCGCGGCCTGTCCGGGAAACACGCCGGCAATTGCCAAAATGCGCGTGTCGATATGTGAACCGATACGCGGATCGACACGCGCATCCTGGCATAGCTCGCGCGCCGCTATGCCTTCTTCTACGCTCGTCACGCCCAGCCATTTCGCGCCTGCGCGCACCACCGCCGGCGCGCACAGCGCCAGCGAGTGCCCGTAGGCATCGGCCTTCACAATGGCAAGCAGTTCGGCGTGAGGAGCGGCGAGGCCGGCGAGAAAGCGATAGTTGTCTTCGAGAGCGCCGGTGCGAATCTCAACCCGGCAAGGGCGCGTTGGCATCATGGATTCCAAATTTCAGTCTATCTCGCGAAACACTTCACCTGAGCAGCGCGAACGCAACAACGGTCTTCTCTTGTGAACCTATTTCATCGAGCAGTTCGTTTTCCATCTCGTGCGGCACCGGCATCTCGCATGCCGCAACCTGCTCCGCAGTTGCGCCGGCGAAACACAATTCGCAATGTCCCAGTCCCTCGCTTCCGTCTTCGCCTTCGGTGCGCACCGGCGGCCCGAAGACACGGCAGGTCATCGGCCGCCATGCGTACACATCGCAGCACCCCGTGGCCTCGTCGAGCGCCGGGCACGGCGCGTCATTGGCGAAGTCTGCAAAGCGCGCCTCATCCTGCGCAGATTTTCCCAGCACGCCAGGCGTGCGGTCTCCTGGGAAATCGGCACCATACTTTTCGATCCATTCTCGCGCACGCGATTCGATCTTCGCGGCAAGCTCAGCGTTTGCGGCGCGCAATTTCCCCATGCCGTCGCGAAGCCGCGCCGCGTCGAGTGCGTTGATCGCGAAGGCTCCATAACAGCACTGCGTGCAGCCCACGCGACAAGCGAGAAACTTTCCCGCGCGGGTTACCGCATCGGCTAGCGCCGCATCTACGATCTGGACGAACTCGGAGTCCCGGGGTGGAGGTAGCATCTGCGCCAGCATACGCGATGCCACGACGGGCGCTCGGACCTTGCCCTCTCAGGGCGCGGCAAAATTGATTCCAGGTGTACCAACTTTTTATGGCAACCTACCGCGTGGTTCTTCACCAATCGGAGGAGGGCTTCAGCGTCTCCTGTCCAGGTTTGCCCGGTTGCTGGTCGCAGGGGGCTACTGAGGAAGAAGCTCTCGCCAATATCCGCGGCGCCATTCGCGAGTATGTGGCAGCGGCTGAAGAGCTGGCTCGTGGCGAAGAAGGCCGAGTGGTTGAAATCGCGGTTGCCTAGTTGCCGACCTTTGATTTTCTTGTCACAACCGGGTGCAAGAAGAATCAGCAACTCCGCAGGCTAGGTTCGCCATGCCGAAGATCGCCGGAGTCAATCACCTCAAGGCCGTCGTTGCACTGCAGAAAGCCGGCTTCCGCGTAATTCGCCAGGGCTCTCATGTTCGTGATGACGGACGGTGCGAATTCTCACGATCCCGCGTCACAACCTGTGAATGCATTCACCATGGGCGGCATCGTGCGCGATGCCGGCCTTGGCGTCGATGAGTTTCGCGAGCTCCTTTAGTCCTCACTTCACTCGAAGGTCCGCGCCGTTGCCGGCTGGCCGCAGCCATGGGATATAGTCGTTTGGTGCTTGAAACGAGGATTTCCATGAAGGGTTTTTTGGGGTTTTGGATGGGATCGGTGCTGGCCATGAGCGCAGGCGCGATTCAGGCCCAGCAGCCGCGCCTGCTCGTCGATGAAAAGGGCGATCGCAGTCTCGCCATCATCGATCCCGTAGCCGGCAAAGTCGTCGCGACCGTTGCCGAGGAGGGCATCACGGGGCACGAAGTCGCCGGCTCACCCGATGGCCGGTTCGCCTTTGTGCCCATCTATGGCAACAGCGGCGTGGGCAAGCCGGGCACCGACGGCCGCAAGATTGTCGTGGTCGACATCGCGTCCGGCAAGCTGGTGGGGTCCATCGAATTCGATCACGGCGTGCGCCCGCACTGCCCCGTCTTCGGACCCAAAGACGGAATGCTCTACGTGACCACGGAGCTCGACCAGGCCATCACCATCATCGATCCCAAGACACTGAAGGTGGTCGGCTCCATCCCCACCGGCCAGCCCCAGAGCCACATGCTCACGCTCTCGCACGACGGCCTCCGCGGCTACACGGCCAACGTGGGCCCCGGCACGGTCAGCGTTCTCGATATGAAGGCGCGCAAGACGCTCGCCGTCATTCCGGTCTCCGGCAACACGCAGCGCATCGCCATCTCGAATGACGATCACTGGGTCTTTACCGCCGACCAGACCGCGCCGCGCATGGCCGTAATCGATACCGCAACCAACTCGGTGAAGACCTGGGTGAAGCTCGACGGACTCGGCTACGGAGGTGCGCCCTCGACGGACGGCCGCTGGTTTCTACTCGCCATCCCTGACAAGAATCAGGTGGATGTGATCGACCTGAAGACCATGACACTCGCGCACTCGGTCGATGTGGGCAAAAGCCCGCAGGAAGTTCTCGTCCGCCCCGACGGCAAAGCTGCCTACGTCTCATGCACCGGCAGCAATGAGGTTTCGGAGATCGATCTCAACACCTGGAAGGTGACGCGATCGATCGCCACGGGCCGCGGCACGGATGGCATGGGCTGGGCGCGGTGAGGCGGCGAGTCGGCAAGTTGGCTCGTACGTCGCAAACTGAAAATGATCGATCGTACTGAGCAGATGGCCGAGCAGATGGAGGAGTGAGGATGGCAGCGCCGTGCACGCACGTTGCAACGATCAAGAAGGAAGTGAAGCCGCTCACCAAGGGCTGCGAGGAGTGCCTCAAGACGGGCGATACGTGGGTTCACCTGCGCATGTGCCTGGAGTGCGGCCATGTCGGCTGCTGCGACTCCTCAAAGAACCGCCACGCCCGCGCCCACTTCCATGAAGCTCAGCACCCGCTCATCCAGTCTGCCGAGCGCGGCGAGGACTGGCGGTGGTGCTATGTGGATGAGGTGTATTTGTAGAGGGTACATTAGCCAATGAGGCGCCCATCGGGGGCTCCGTGGGCCCTTTGAGTTTACCCATTGCTATAATGCCGTATGGCAAGTTCGCCGCAATTCCGCGCCGAAAGAGAACCTCCTGAGAGCGTCAGTGCGGTGGCGCCTCAAACGGAATCGGGGTCGAACATACTGCGCTATCAGGGGCTCGTCTCGCGGGCCGTAGAGGCGTTCGGAGACGAAATCAAGGCGTCTCGATGGCTGTCGCTGCCCAATCGCGATCTGGACGGACGGACGCCGATCCAAGCAGTGCAAGCCAACGGTTATGACATGCAGGTCCTCGAGCCTATCCTGACTCGCATCGAGCATGGGATTGATTATTGACGCCTGAAGATCACCAGCTCGACCCAGAATTCTTCCTTCGCCACCAGCCTCTCACTCTTTATCGCCTGGCACGCGCGCGGTACGCGAATTTATCGGGCGCAGGAGCCGCATTCGCTGCTGGACGCTGGAACCGGGCCGGCCAGGAGGCAATCTATACTTCGACTGAGAAAGGTGTGCCACTACTGGAAAGATTGGTGCATACACCCAAGGACCTGATTCCTTCCAATCTGGCCATGATGCAGATCCGCGTCAGCGGACGTTGGGTTATGCGAGAGGAGAGGTTAGCAGATCTACAAACGGGCGGCCTCTTGTTTCTATATCGCGATCTTGCCACGGCGAAAAAGTCTTTCCAGCACGACCCTCGATATTTCTCCAACCGCCCATTCGCGGTTGCAGTCCCTTCCGTCATCGTCCCTGTGTGGAATGTCGTGCTTTTCACAGAAGGAATGGGGTTCTGGGAGCTTGTCTCTCTTGAAAGCGTGGAGCCATTTACTTTCGATCCGAGATTGTTCCCCGACGAGGCAATGGCAGAGCCCTCCTAGAGCATGAAGGCGGATAGAGTGTCCAATTAGCCTCATGCGAATCCTATTCAAGCTAATTCCACTTCGATCTTCTTCGCGTCGGCGACGAGCTTCCTGATTCTGAAGGTGCGGATCTGGCCCTCGGCGAGTGGTTCGGGCTGCGCTGCTGCCGCCGGTCCTTTGCCCTTCCAGCGATTTTGCAACATCGATGAAAGTTGCGATAAATCCGCCTTGCCGTCGCCCGGCTTCTCGGCCGTCGGCGCCTTAGCCGCCTTCAGGCTGCACTGCGCACGGATGCCCTCGCCTAGCTCCACAATCGCCGAGCCCGCGTTCAGCTCAACCACGCGGCCTGAAACTGTGTCGCCCTTCTTGTGCTCAGCAATGTATTCGTCGATGCTGGTGGGGATGAGCTGTTTCATCGAGAGCTTGATCTGGCGCTTTTCCTGGTCGATGGCCAGCACCACCGCCTTCACCATTTGCCCGTCGCGCAGAACGTCGCGCGGGTGGTTCAACCTGCGATCGGCAACGATCTCGCTGATGTGCACGAGGCCGTCCACGCCTTCGGCAATCTGTACAAACGCACCGAAGTTCATGATCTTCGTCACGGGCCCCTCGACCTGCGCGCCGACGGGAAACTTGCGCTCCACCTCGAGCCACGGGTCGGCGAGCGCCTGCTTCAATCCAAGCGCAATCCGCTTTTCTTCGGGCTTGACCGACAAGATCACCGCATCCACGCGGTCGCCCTGCTTGAGCAGATCGGAAGGATGACGCACCTTTTTGGCCCAAGACATCTCCGAGATATGGATCAGCCCCTCGAGGCCCGGCTCGATCTCGACGAACGCGCCAAAATCCATCAGCCGCATCACCGCGCCCTGCACGCGGGCGCCCGGTGCGTACCGCTCGACGGCGCTCTGCCACGGGTCCGGCTCCAGTTGCTTCAGCCCGAGCGAAATCTTCCTGGATTCGCCGTCGATCTTGAGCACACGCAGCGTGAGCTCCTGGCCGACCGAGAGCACGTCTTCCGTTTTCGCGACACGCGCCCGCGAAATATCGCTGATGTGCAGCAGGCCATCCATTCCGCCGATATCCACGAACGCGCCATACGGCATGATGGTGCGCACCTTGCCCGTCACCGTGTCGCCGACGTTCAGCGCCGCGCGCCGGTTCTCCATCTCTCCGCGGGCCTGCTCCTCCAGCACAACGCGCCGATCCACAACTATATCCTCATCGGTCACGTCGAGCTTGGTGATACGGCAGTTGATCTGCTGCCCTACCAACGCTTCCAGTTCGGCAGCATCGCGCGCTCCGCTACGGCTTGCCGGCATGAAGGCGCGCACGCCGACGTCCACGCTCAGCCCGCCCTTGACGACCGCTGTGACGGTGCCTGCCACGGCGACCTTCTCGGCAAACGCCGCCTCGAGAGCCGACCAATCGCGGGGCTGCGCCACGCGGAAGCGTGTGAGCTGGTAGTAGCCCTCTTCATTGCGGCCGGTGATCGAGACCGGAAAGGCATCACCGCGCTTGACCGCTTCGGCATTGTTCTCGAAAGCCGATCGCGGGAGAACGCCCTCCATCTTGTACCCGACGTCGAGGACAACCTGATCGGCGGTGAGCGAAACCACCGTGCCCTCAAGCTGCTTTGTCGCAGCGCGGTGTGTGTGCTCGCGCTCGAAGGCCGAGAGTGCGTCGGCGAAGGAGGACTCAAATCCCGGTTCATGGTTTTCCTGGGGCAGTGAGGCGGGTTCGGCGGGCGGGAGAGTTTCGTCGGTCATAGTTGCAGGGACTATTGTTTCACGACGTGGACCAGTTCCAGGGCTCGTGTGAAGTACGCGCCGAAAAGCAACCGCGGTCCCTTCGACTCGGTCGCCACCGCGCGGATACCGCGCGCTAGGTCAGGAATTGAATTCCGTTGGATAGCAGCCGCCGGTGAAAGACGCTGTGCATCTGCGTGATCCGATGAAACAGCAGCTTGCGCCCGTGGCCCGCGTATGCGAAGGTTCCTGCGCCGATTTTGCGATCGTGGTCGCGGCTGTAGGCGGCGATGATCTCGAGGCCCTCGCCGTCGATGATCAGGCCGTTCGAGTCCGAGCCTTTGACCTGATACTCGATGCTCATCGCGCGATCGACAGGAAGGCCATCGTAGACCGGATGCTTGCGCACAAAGAACCATGTGCCCATCCACGATGCGCGCGACGAACCCACCATGCCATCGAAACGAAAGCCCGCTGCCGCCGCCAGCTGCTCGCCCGCGCCGGTTGCCTGCCCGTCATTCGTGCACAAAACAAAGAGCGGCGTACCCGCCTTGAACGCCGTCACCACATCTTCCGGCAAGGTCGTCGGGGGAATCGAACGGCTCCTGCGGTCTGCGCCCACGTCGTCTGTGCTGACGGTGTCAGTCGGTTTTTCTGTTGCGGGCGAGGCAACGATCAGGTCATACTTTTCGCCCGCTTTGTACGGCGTGAGAACGATTCCGGGAACTGGCGTGAGCTGCGCGGTCATCTCGTCCGCCAGCCCCAGCGTGCCCACGCGCAGATTATTGAACTGGTGCGGGGTGGGATTGACGACCCAGATGGACTGCGAGTGGGCCGACTCCTGGTCGCTGCCCAAGGCAAAATGCGTCGTCCACACGCCTTCGCGATCGAGCGCGGGGCTCGAAACGTTCTCCTTCACGAGGTACGAAAGCTGGTCCTTCGCAAACGGCGGGGCATCGTAGGTTCCGATCGCGTGAATCGCGCCCTTCGGATCGGAGATTGAAAATGTCATCTTGCTTGCTGCAGGCCGATTCGAATCGTTCAACAGATACAGGTCGAACCCAACTTTGCCGCCCATCGCCGCCACCAGCGCCTTCTGTTTCGCGACTGGCCGCACGGGCAGCAAGGCATTCCGGATCGGCTCGGGATTTGATTTGAAATCGCGGAAGTTGTCGACGAGCCCGGAGTGGTCTTCCATCGCCGTCGACTCCCATCCGCTGACCGTTGCGTAATCGTTCACGTCGCAGATGCGGAAGTTCTCAAGGAACTGGCCCCACGACTGATACGCGCGGCGCCCGATGGACTGGAACAGATCGCTTGAAGTGGGAAAGGCCTTGCGAAATCCCCACTTGTCGACGAAATTTTCGTACGCGGCAAGCAGCTCTTCGTGGTCGGCGAGGTCGTAGCTTTTGCCGCCGTGGATCTTGATCTCCTTGATCAGCCGCGCGTGATCGTCGATGGACGCGGCGCCCTTCATTTCACCCCACTCCACAATCTCCTCGCGGTTATTGGAGTAGTAGAGAAATTCCGTTGGGCTCACGTACTGCGCGTCCTGCCACACGTCAGAAGGCTGTCCCTGGTGCTCGTCCCACCATCCGCCCGCGCCACCCTCGGCCGAGGTGCGCACGTGATTGCTGTAGGGCTCCATCCAGGCCTGCGGGGCGCGCGAGGCAAAACCGTCATTGGCAACAATGGAGCGGCTGGGATCCTCGGTGTGCATCCGCTGTAAAATCCGTTCGAGGTTCGGATTGCTCAGGTCCGGCCGCGCTTCGTTCTGCAGGATGTACTCGATCACTGACGGGTGGCTGCGATATGCGCGAATCATCCCGACGATCTTTTCTTCCATGTAGCGCTCGGCGAAGCCCGGCTCTTGCCCCGCGCGTCCGACGGCCTGGAAGCCTCCGCCGGGCTCCAGGCAGCGCAGCAGTCCGCGCCGGTCTTGAACAGCGAGCACTTCCTCTTTCGCGAGGTTGCGGTGGAAGTTCAGGCAGTTCAAATGGAATTGCTGCGCGACCAGCACTTCTTTCTCCGCAAGGTCGGGCGTGGGGAACAATCCGTTCAGGGCCCAGTAGCCCCACGAGATGGCGGTGTAGATGCGCACGCGCCGTCCGTTCAGCCGGAAGAGCGCGTTCGTTCCGATCCCTTCCGGCGCAAACCAGCGGAATCCAAAATCGATGGTGCGCGCCGCGCGCTCGCCGCCGCTCGTCCACTGTGCCTTCATCTTGTAGAGTTGCGGCGAATCGAGATCCCACAGGCGCGCGGCGGGATAGGAAACTTCCGCTTCGAATTTTTTCGTCTCGTTCTGTTCGAGCGGAGCCGTAAATTCGGTGTGCGCGAGTTCTCGCCCCGTCGCCGCATCGAGCACCGCAAAACGGAGCCGCCCATCGCTCGCCGCCGCGCCCGTGTTTTCAATCTCTGCATGCGCTGTCACACGCCTTGCCTCCGGCGTGTTGAGAACCCAGCTGTCCTTGATGCGCGCCGGCCCCTGCGCATTCAGCGTCAGCGCTCGATCCAGGCCCCCGAATCCGTGGCTTTTCTGGAACGTCGTGCTGCCCCAGGTGATTTTTCCGCCGTCTACCCAGTCCAACCGCCCGCCGGGATTGGTGATGCGGATCGCAAGCTGGTTCGCCGCGCCGGGGCGCGCCGCCGCCGTCACCTCGCACTCGAACGGCAGCTCCTCCATGATGCTGTAGCCCACGAGCTGCCGATTGAGATAGACCTCCGCACGCTGGCGCGCTCCGCGAATCCGCAGGAAAATGCGCTTGCCTTGAAAGCCTGCCGGAATCTCGACGCTCCGCCACCACCAGGAGACGCCGTAGTAGGCGCCGTTCTTCACTTCGTCGTCGGCGGTCTCAAAGCGATATTCATCGTGATAGGGCCGCGTGCCCTGCAGTCCCCAGAAATACTGCTCCACTGTGCAGGGCAGCGTGACCGGAATTCCCGCTGTGACGCTCAGCGCATCCCAGCCTCCCGTCGGCGCATTCACCGGCAAACTCGCGAGCTTCACATCGTCGGGCAGATAAATCGCGTCGTCTTTCCACTCCGCCTCTTGGTCGGGCCATATCCGCCAGCCGCCGTCAGGAACAGCGACGAAATCCGCATCGCGCGGGACCACGTGCTGTGCTGCCGCCGGAATCTGCGTGGCAACGATCGCGGCCGCGGAGGCAAGCAGAAAATCCCTGCGGTCGATTTTGTGAATCGTGGGTTTCTTCATCGATCTTCGGCCTCCCGGCCCGCTTTCGCAGTTCGTGTGGTCAGACCGCGGAGCCGAGTATACCATCGGCTTTGCGCCTCCCGTGCAACGCTGCGGCGCTCAATTCATTTAACCTGAGAACAGACGATGACCTCCGCTTCCCCACGGCCGCGGCGCGGCTTTGAGGCGTTCGCCTATCGCGATTTCACGCGCTATCAGCTGGCGCGTGTTGCCGTGATTCTCGGCGCTGAGGCGCAATCGGTGGCTGTCGCGTGGCAGGTCTACTCCATCACGCACCGCGCCATCGATCTTGGCTACACCGGCCTCGCGCTCTTTTTGCCTGCGTTGCTTTTTCTTCTTCCCGCCGGTCACGTCGCAGACCGCTTCGATCGCCGTTTCGTCATCCTCACCTGTTATTCGCTGCAGCTTTTCTGCACTGGCGCGCTCGTCTATCTCGCTGTCACCAACTCGCAGCACATTTTTTCAATCTACGTCGTGCTCTTTTTCGTCGGAATGGGCCGCGCATTCTCCGCGCCCTCCAGTTCCTCGCTGATTCCGCTGCTCGTGCCTGAGGCGCACTTCGTCAACGCCGTTACGTGGGGCGGAGCCGTTTTTCAGTTTGCCAATGTTACCGGTCCGGCTCTGGGCGGCCTGCTCTTCACTTTTCCGCTGGCGCACTTTTTGCCTAACTCGGGGCTGGAGGGCGCCGGCATCGTGTACGTCTTCACGCTCGCTACATTGGTCTGGTTTCTTGCCATGGTGTTCTCTATGGAGATACGCCCGGGACGCGCAGAGCACCGCGCCACGACGCTCAAGGTAATGCTCGCGGGATTTCAATATGTCCGCAAATCGCAATTGCTGCTGGGATCGTTCTCGCTCGATCTGTTCGTGGTTCTGCTGGGCGGCGCCACTGCGCTGCTGCCCATCTTCGCGCACGAGATTCTTCATCAGGGTCCACGCGGCCTGGGCATGTTGCGCGCCGCGCCCGCCGTCGGCTCGTTCACCATGGGGATGATTATGGCGCGCTTCCCGATGCGCCGCCGCGCCGGCCACTGGCTCTTTATTTGTGTTTCCATCTTCGGCGCGGCCACGATTATTTTCGGACTTTCGCACACGCTTTGGATCTCACTCGTGTCGCTGTTCATTGCCGGAGCGGCGGACACGATCAGCGTGATTGTGCGCTCTTCACTGCTGCAGCTGGGCACACCGCCGGAGATGCGCGGCCGCGCCAGTGCCGTGAATGCGCTCTTTGTTGGAGCGTCCAACGAGCTGGGCGAATTCGAAAGCGGAATCACGGCGCAGTGGTGGGGCGCGGTGCGCGCCACCGTGATCGGCGGCATCGGTTCGCTGGTGGTTGCGGGGGTGTGGTCGACGATTTTTCCCGCGCTGCGCGAAGCAGATCAACTTAGCGCAAAGGCGCTGCGGCCGCGCGACCCGGAGGAGCAGGAGCTACTGACCGGATTTTAAGAACTCACCGTGCGCGTCCGCGAGGCCTTGCGAGCCGGTTCCGCTCGAAGAGAATCCGCAATCCATCGAGCGTCAGCATCTCGTCGATCTCTTCAATGTAGCGCGAGTCCGCGGCCACCATGCGCGCCAGTCCGCCGCTGGCCACGATGCGCGGCTTCTTCGCCTGCGCCTCTCCGTTTCCAGCGCCAAGCTCCGCGAGAATGCGCTCGATGATGCCATCCACGAGGCCGATGTAGCCGAAGAAGATGCCGCTCTGCAGGTGCGCGACCGTGTTGGTGCCGATGACCTTCGCGGGCCGCTTGATGTCGACGCGGCTGAGCCGCGCGGCGCGCGTGAACAAAGCATCAGCGCTCAATCCCAGGCCCGGCGCAATTGCTCCGCCCAGGTACTCGCCGCGCTCGCTGATGACTTCGAACTTCGTCGCGGTGCCGAAGTCCACCACAATACACGGGCCGCCGTATTTTTCAAACGCCGCGATGCAATCGGCGATGCGGTCCGCGCCCAGTTCCGTGGGATTGTCGATCAGCATCTTCATGCCGGTCTTGATGCCGGGCTCCACGAACATGGGATCTACGTGAAAATAGGATTCGCACACTCGTCGCAGGGTAGAATCCATCGGCGGCACGACGGAAGCAATGATGATGTCTGTGACCTGGCCCGGCGCGAGGCCATGCATCTCAAAGAGATTCACGAACAGCACGCCGTATTCGTCCACGGTCTGCGTGGGGTGGGTGGCCACGCGCCAGTTCGCCGCCGACTCCGGCTTTTCGCCGTCGAGCCGGTAGAGCCCCAGCGTCGTATTCGTGTTCCCCACATCGAGTGCAAGCAGCATTCGTCTCTCAATCGTGCGGCACTGCGCGCAATCCGCCGGTCTGCACGGTCACAATACCCGCATTCGTTTCGACGCGCAGAAAACCATTTTCGTCGAGGCCGGCCGTGACGCCTTGGCACGCCTGAGGGCCGTGCACTTGCACCCTGCGGCCGCGAATCCAGCTGGAACTTCGTGCCACCCGCCCGGCGAGCGTGCGCCCGGCATCCGGATTCGACAGCGCACGGGCCTCGCGCTCCAGAGATTTTAGCAGGGCCACAAGCAGCGCTCCGCGCGCAACGCGCCTGCCCGCTTCACGGTCGAGCGAGGTCGCAGGCGTCGCCAGGTCCGGCGCAAACTCGCGCTGGTGCACGTTGATTCCGACTCCCACGACGACGAATGCCGCGCGTCCACTCGCGCTGTCCGTCTGCGCCTCCACCAGAATCCCGCCCGCCTTCCGCTCGCCGATCAGCAGGTCGTTCGGCCAGCGCAGATCGATCACAACGCCTGCTTCATTCTGGATCGCCTTAGCCGCCGCCACTCCCGCAGCCAGCGGCAACAGTGGAAGCCGCACCGCGTCTATTTTCGGCCGCAGCAGGACACTCACGTACAATCCTTCGCCCGCCGCAGAGTGCCATCGATGATTGCCGCGGCCACGCCCTGCAGTCTGCTCGTCGGCGAAATACACGGTTCCGTGCGGCGCCGCGAGCCGCGCCGCGGCCAATGCATCGGAGTTGGTGGAGTTTGTGGTTCGGAAATATTGCAGCTTGCCGGCGAAGATGGTTCCCGCGACGCCGGCTTCCAGAGCGCTCAGGTTGTACATCGGGACCTATTTATACCAATCAAGAATGGCAGAGCCTAACCCGGCTCTGCCGTGATGGTCATGGAAATGTCGGCGGCTTTCGCCGAGTGTGTGAGCGCACCCACGCTGATAAAGTCCACACCGGTTTCGGCATACGCGCGGATATTTTCGAGCACGATGCCGCCCGAAGCCTCGGCCGGAATCCAGCGGGCCGAATGACTACCGCTTGCATTTGCCGCCGCGCTTTTGATTCGCTCCACCGCGTTGCGCACCTGCGCCGGCGACATGTTGTCGAGCAGGATCGCCTCCGCGCCGCCTGCAAGCGCCTCGTCCAATTCGCGCGTGGTACGCACTTCAATCTGCACTCGCTGACCCGGCTTGCGCTGCTCCAATGCGCGCTGCAGCGCCTTCTTGAGCCCGCCGCCCAGCGCGACGTGATTGTTCTTGATCAGAATTCCGGACGCGAGGTCGATGCGGTGATTGGTGCCGCCGCCGCACAGGACTGCATACTTCTCGAGCGCGCGCATTCCGGGAACAGTCTTGCGCGTATCCAGCACGCGCGCATGCGTGCCCTCGACGGCATCGGCATATTTACGCGTTAGCGTGGCGATCCCGCTCAAATGTTGCAGCAGGTTCAAGATCACGCGTTCGCAGCTCAGCAGCACCCGCGCATTGTGGCGGATGACCGCCAGCACCTGCCCCGGATGGGCGCGCACGCCATCGAACATCTCCGGATGGCTGACGACTTCAAACCGTGTCTGCGCCTGCGGGCGCGCATCCAGCCGCGCATAGATCTCAAGGAAACGCGGAATCGCGCCCAGGCCGGCAACCACCAGCTCCTGGCGCGCGATGATCGAGGCGGCTGCGCGCAGGCCGGGATCGATGGTGAGCGTAGTCGTCGCATCGCTGGCTGCCTTGTCTTCAACAAGCGCCTGCTCCAGCAAAACGTCGATGCGATGGCTCTTCCAATCCATTTCGTTTTCTCTCTGCTTAAATCAAAGCAAGTCATCTTGAGCTAGAACCAACACTGTCATCCTGAGCGAGTCGCAGACGCGACGAGTCGAAGGATCTGCGGTTGTTCTTCGCTCGCTTTCTCATTTCTCCGGCAAGTTCTTCAGCGCAGCTCTAGCCTTTTCCAGCAGCAGCCGATTCTCAGCTAGCTGTTTCTTCCTTCCCTCAACGATGCGTGCAGGCGCCTTCTCCGTAAATCCGGGATCGTTCAATGCTTGTTCATCATTCGCAACAATCTTTTCAAGCCTGGCGCACTCCTTTGTCAAGCGCTCGCGTTCAGCAGAGACGTCGATGGTCTTTTCGTATTTGACCGCGACCACAAAATCCGTTCCAAAACGCCATTTGAACTCTGGATGATTTGCGCCGGCACTTTGGTCATACTCGATGTTGCTTACTTTCGCTAAACGAACGAACCAGTAGCGGTTCTTTTCGAGTATCTCTCTGAGGTATGGGGGACAACCCAAGACGATGGGGACAGAGATCTTCTCTTCGACACCCAACTCCTTGCGCAGCGAGAGCACGTCGGCCTTAAGGGTTAACAGACGGTCCATCTGAAGAATTGGATCGTGCTTCCCTCGATTCGCGCGTTCTAGCCAGTCGATTTCAATCGCTGGGTATCGAGCGAATGCGATCGATCGTTTCGGCGGATTACCTTCGAAAAGCTGATGCCAGATTTCCTCCGATATGAACGGCATAAACGGAGACAGAAGGCGAAGCGAAGCCTCAAAAACACCTACCAGCACTGATAACGCTGCCTTAATCTGGATCTGTTCGGGCTCATCAGAGAAATCGAGACGCAGCTTTACGATCTCGATGTATGTGTCGCAGAAGCTACCCCAAAAAAATTGGTAGATATAGTTCGCACCCTCATCGTAGCGGTACTCTTCTAGGGAATCATTTACTCGTGCCGCGACGCCTTGGAGCGCATCTACGATCCAACGGTCTTCAAGCGGAGCATCATCAAGTACAGAGGGTATCCCGTCGAGAACATTATGATCAACCGTGATCCCAACCTCCGCCGCCTTGTCCACGTGCATGAAGATGAAGCGGGCGGCGTTCCAGATTTTGTTGGCGAAGGCGCGGTAGCCCTCGGTGCGCGCCACGTTGAAGGCGATGTCGGTCCCGGGCGAGGCCATGGACGCGAGCGTGAAGCGCACGGCATCGGTGCCGTACTGCTTCACGATCTCGATGGGATCGATGACGTTGCCCTTGGTCTTGGACATCTTTTCGCGGTTGGCGTCGCGAACGAGAGCGTGGATGTAGACCTCGCGGAATGGAACGGTCTCAGCGGGCGGGCGCGGGCTGCCATCGGGCATGGAGATGTCCGACGAGAACCAGCAGCCCAGCATGATCATGCGGGCCACCCAGAAGAAAAGGATGTCGAAGCCGGTGACGAGCAGGCTGGTGGGATAAAAGGCGTCGAAATCGGCCCGCGTTTCCTTCGTCAGATTCGGCCAGCCGAAGACGGAGACCGGAAGCAGACCCGACGAGAACCACGTGTCGAGCACATCGGTCTCCTGCGTGATCTCGGCCGAGCCGCAGTGCGCGCATTTCGCAGGATCTTCACGCGCCACCGTGATCTTGCGGCACGCGGCGCAGTGCCACGCCGGGATGCGATGGCCCCACCACAGCTGCCGCGAGATGCACCAGTCGTGGATGTTGTTCATCCACTCGAGGTAGATCTTTTCGTAGTTCTCCGGGGTGAAGCGGATCGCCTTCTTGCCGCTCCCATCTGCTTTGACCGCGGCGATCGCCTTCTCCGCCATGGATGCGCCGCCGGAGTCCGGCCGCTTGTTCACGGCAATGAACCACTGCGTGGAGAGCCGCGGTTCCACGACCGTCTTGCAGCGGTCGCAGTGGCCGACGTTGTTCACGTGGTCCTTCACACCCGCCAGGAGCCCCTGCGCTTCGAGGTCGGCGACGATCTTCTTGCGCGCGACGTAGCGATCGAGCCCGGCATACGCGCCGCCGTTTTCGTTGATGTGGGCGCGATCGTCCATCACGTTGATGGAGGGCAGATGATGCCGCTCGCCGATGGCGAAGTCGTTGGGATCGTGCGCAGGCGTGACCTTCACAGCGCCGGTACCGAACTCGCGGCTCACCCAGGGGTCGACAACGATGGGGATCTCACGATGCATGAGGGGCAGCCGCAGCTTTTTGCTGTGCAGGTGCAGATAGCGTTCATCTTCGGGATGAACGGCCACGGCGGTATCACCGAGCATCGTTTCGGGCCGCGTTGTGGCCACCGTCACGAATTCGCCGGTCTCGATGCCACCGTCGCCGAGCACCGGGTAGCGGATCTCCCAGAGGTGCCCTTTCTGCTCCGCGTGCACCACTTCGAGATCGCTGATCGCCGTCTGGCAGCGCGGGCACCAGTTGACGATGTAGGCGCCGCGATAGATCAGGCCTTGTTCGTAGAGCCGCACGAAGGCTTCGCGCACGGCGACGGATAGCCGCTCGTCCATGGTGAAGTACTCGCGGCTCCAGTCGACGGAAACGCCGAGCCGCTTCATCTGTTCGAGGATGGCGCCGCCGTAGTGCTGCTTCCACTGCCACACGCGCTCGACGAACGCCTCGCGGCCAAGCTTCTGGCGCGATGTGCCTTCCTCGGTCAATTGCCGCTCCACCATCATTTGCGTGGCGATGCCTGCGTGGTCCGTGCCCGGCACCCACAGCGCGAGCCGGCCGCTTATTTGCCCCACGGACGAAGACCTGTCCGCGGGGACCCCGCTTATTTGCCCCACGGACGAAGACCTGTCCGCGGGGACCCCGCTTATCTGCCCCACGGACGAAGACCTGTCCGCGGGGACCCCGCTCATGCGCCGCCAGCGGGTGAGGATGTCCATCTCCGTCTGGTTGAGCATGTGACCCATGTGCAGCCTGCCGGTGACGTTGGGCGGAGGCAGCAGAATCGTGAAGGCCTTGCCGGCCAGGCCTTGGTCTTGGACGGACCTGGCGGGGGCAGCCTTCGTGTCCACCGAAGCTTCATGGTTTGGGTGCGCTGACTTACCGGACTGGCCGTCCGGGCCCTGGTCTTGGACTGGAGCAGTGCCCGGACGAGGCGTGGGGACGGCGAACAGTTTCTCGCTCACCCAGTAACTGGCCCAGTGATCTTCAATGGCGGCCGGGTCGTAAGCTTTAGGCAGGTCGTGAGGCATGGTTGGCTTGGTGGTCCCCGGAATGTGCGCAAAACCCGGTTACAAAAGGGTTTCCGAGTAAGAGAACCTGTTTTCAGGTTAGCAGATGCGCTGGCGTCGCCTGGCGATTCGCCTCAGTCCTTCACTTTGCCTGCAAAGCGAAAAGGCCGCGCATTGGCGGCCCTTCGGCAGTTCAATCTGATCTGCGTAAACGCTAGAACGGATTCAGCTTGGCCAGACCCTTCTTCTTTTTCTTCTTGCTTGAGGACTCGTCGCTCTGGTCGACCTTGGGCTTCTTCTGCTTGCCGTTGGCGTCGGTCGCCACGGGCGGGTTCTGTCCAGGCTTGATGTCGTTCATCTGCAGCGGCGCGTCGGCCGGCTTCTCTGCGGCGGGCAGCATCGTGTTCGCCGGGCCCACCGGCTTTACCACTGCATTGGGATCGGCCGCCGCGGTGTTGCCGGCTCCGGTGGCTCCGTTTGCTGCCGTCCCGTTCGGCGCGCTGATCACCTGCACGCCCACGCCCGTTCCCTCGCCCGGAGCCTGCATCTGCAGCGGCGCCGTTGATGGCTGATCGCTGCGCGGCGGCTCGTTGGGGCCGGTCGGCGTGACCGCCGCAGGGGGCGCCGTCGGCTTGCCGACGTTCACCGCGTCCGCAAAGATCATCTGGTTCTGCTTGGTCACCTGAGGCGCGAGTACGCGCGTCGGATCGTCCAGCGACGGCTCTCCGACGTGAACCGCTTCCACTACTGTCGGCCCGCGCTTGATGATGTCCATGGTTTTGTCGGTAAAGTGCAGCGGCTGGCGGCTGCGCTCTTCGGCATCGCTTTCGGCAATCGCCGCTTCGGTTGGCTCGGGAACGGCGCGGTTCATCGCCACGAGCCGGTCGCGCGCGTCTTCAACGTGCGGCGCCATGGGGTAGCGCGTGATCACTTTCGCGTACGCCTCGGCCGCCTTGTCCTGATACATGGTGTGCAGGCGCTCTTTGATTGCCCCGGGAAGATTGGGAGCGATCGAGACATTGTGCGCCTCGCCGGCATATGCGTCGCCGATTCCGATCAGTACCTGGTCACTCTTCGAGTAGAGAGGATAGGTGTCGGCCACCGTCTCCAGCCGCGCCAACGCCGCCACATAATCCTCGCGGCTCCCATAGTAGGCGCCGATCAGGTACTCGCGCTCCGCCATTACCTCCTGGACTTCACGCAGTCGCTGCTTGGCCCGCGGGATAAGCGTCGAATCCGGGAACATATTGACCATCTCCCGGTACTCCTTCTCGGCCTGCTCAGCATTCAGGGGATCTCGGTCCGGCTTTTCCATCTGCTGGTAGTAGATGTCGGCCACTTTCATCTTGGCCTCGGCCGCTTCGGGGGCATTCGGGAAGAAGGTGATGAAGTCTTCGTATTCCGCCTCGGCCTGCGTCAGGGCGGCCGATCCACCTTCCTTGAACCAGGTGTCTCCCACGGAGAGCTTGGCGCGCATCCGGTACTCCGACTCGGGATAGGTGTTGAGCAGCGTCTGCAGGTCGAGCCGCGCCACGTCATAACGGCCCTTCTTTATCGCCACCATCGCCTTGTCGTACAGTTCCTTATCCGGCTGCTTGGACTGCACGCCCGCCAGCGGGTTGGCGTTCAGGTCGTAGGGCTTCTTCTGCTTCTTTTTCGTGGCGGCGCCGGCAATGCTCGCGCCCGACAGCAGCACAACAAGCGCAACAACAACGATCTTCAGGGACAACCGGTCCATACCACCTCAACTCGTGGAGTGCGCGCCAGCGCCCTCCAGCTCCGCTATTTATTACTGGATTTTACTCTTACTTCGGGTCGAATTGGCCAATTTGCCGCCCTTTTCGGCCCGCCGTGCCGCCGCCAGCAACGCCCGCGCATCACGCTCCGGCTGGCCCGCGCCGAACACAGCGTTACCGGCCACCAGAAGTTCCGCTCCCGCTTGGACGACGGGCGCCACCGTGTCGTGAGCCACTCCGCCATCGACTTCGATCTTGAACTTGAGCTTGAGTTTTCGCCGCATCTCCGCCAGCTGGCGGAGCTTGTCGAGGGAAAAGGGAATGAATTGCTGGCCGCCGAAGCCCGGGTTCACGCTCATGATCAGCACATGATGCACCATGGGCAGGATTTCGACGATCAAGTCGACCCGAGTCGCCGGGTTGACCACCACTCCCGGCTTCATCCCGTGGTGCAGGATCAGTTCCAGCGTCCGGTGCAGGTGCGGGCAGGCCTCGTAATGCACGCTCACCCAGTCGGCTCCCGCTTCAGCAAACGCAGCGATGTAGTCGTTGGGGTTATCGATCATCAGGTGGCAATCGAGCGGCAGCTTCGTTACCTTTCGCAGGCTCGCGACCACCGGCGGACCCAGCGTGATGTTGGGCACAAAGTGGCCGTCCATCACGTCGACGTGGATGGCCGTGCCGCCGCCCCGCTCGGCCGCCGCGACCTGGCCGGCGAGGTGGGCAAAATCCGCGGACAAAATGGACGGCAACAGCTCAACCATGAATTGCGCGCAACTCCTTGCCCCGCCAGTTTATCAGCCGAAATTGCTGCCCGCTCTCCGCGGCCAGTATTGCATCAGTACTTGCCAGTACCGAGAAATAGACCGCTTGGCATGCGTGACCGGTTTCGCCCTTCGCCAAGCCACAAACTGGGTGAGATACTGTCCGCGGAGGCACTTCCCCCCTCGGAGCTTCTGTGACGGAAATCTTATTTCGCCGGCTTTTGCTTCGCTTTGCCGTGCTTCCGATCCTTTGCTTTTGCAATTTTTTTGGTATCGTCGGATTTTTCTTTCGCCAGATTTACGTCTGGCGGCTTACCGGTGCTGAGGCCACGTCGGTCCTGCTGCAAAGTGAAAAGCTGCAGAAGACCGCGCTCGATCAGGAAACCGGTATTCGAGGTTATCTAGCCAGCGGCAATCCCTCCTTTTTGGATCCATTCCGGGCTGCATCGGCGCGCCTGCCTCAGGAGCTTTCCGAACTGCGCAACCTGCATTCGGACGACCCCCGATTGCCTGCGCAGATTGCGCGCGTGGCCAGCGATTTCGACCAATTCGACGCAGTCAATCAGCAATTGATGCGCGATGGGCCGCCCGTCGCCGGGCCGATGGCCGATCTGCTGCTCCAGCAGAAGTTGGCGATGGACACACTTCGCGCCGACTTCAGCAACCTCGACATCGGCCAAAGCAAGACCCGCGAAACAACTCGAATCGAAGTCACCCGCCTGCTTGCGCGGCTTCCGACGATCGGCATCGGCGGCGGCTTCATTATCACCGCGTTGTTGATCTGGTATGCCAACAGGCTTTTTGGCGAGATCACGCGCGCCTATCGCGAGCAGTTGCGCGAGGTGGAATTCAAGCGGGATTCGCTCGACACCACTCTGCAGAGCATTGGCGATGGCGTGATGGTCTGCGACGCTGGCGGCAGGGTGACGATGATGAATCCCGCTGCGGCCGATCTTACGGGATGGAAGATCGGCGAGGCGATCGGACGCCCGATCGAGCAGGTATTCCGCATCATCAACGAATTTACGCGCGCACCGCTCGAGAGCCCCGTCGACAAGGTCCGGCGCCTCAATACCGTAGTCTCGCTCGAAAATCACACGATTCTTATTCGCAAAGACGGAGCAGAGATTCCCATCGATGACAGCGGCGGACCGATTCGCTATAGCGACGGCAGCCTTCAAGGCGTGGTGCTGGTTTTTCGCAGCGCCGCCGAACGCCGCCGCACCGCGCAGATCATCCGCCAGTCTCAAGAGCGGCTCAACTCGATCTACAACACGAGCCTCGAATACATCGGCATCCTCGGCGTCGATGGCCGCCTGCTTGACTGCAACCGGGCTTCGCTGCAATTCGGGCAGTTCAGACGCGCAGACGCCGTGGGCAAATTCTTCTGGGAGTGTCCCTGGTTCCAATACACCGATGGAGCACCTGAAGTTGCGCGCGAAGCGGTGATGCACGCCGCCGCCGGCAAATCCGCCCGGATGGAGATCGCTCTCAATCGCGCCAACGGCGAGACCCTTACGTTCGATTTTTCTCTCGCGCCGATCTTCGATGTGGCGGGCAATGTTACCTATCTCCTCCCGGAAGGCCGCGACATCACCGAGCAGAAGCGCGCGCAAAACGCGCTTATCCAGAGCGAGAAGCTCGCCGCCGTCGGCCGTCTTGCCTCCTCCATCGCCCACGAAATCAATAACCCGCTTGAGGCTATTACCAATCTTCTCTATCTGGCGCGAAGCCGGCCACTGCCGCCCGAGGCAGAGGAGTTTCTCCGCGCGGCCGATCACGAGTTGCGCCGCGTCTCGGTGATCGCCAACCAGACGCTGCGCTTTCACAAGCAAGCTTCAAGCCCGCAGCCGGCGCTAGCCTCGGAGCTGTTCTCAACCGTGCTCGGCATCTACGAAGGCCGCCTGCGCAACGCCAGCATCGAGGTTGAAGTGAAGGACTGCGCCAACGTTCCCGTGGTCTGCTTTGCAGGTGACGTGCGCCAGGTGCTCAGCAACCTCATCGGCAACGCCATTGATGCGATGAGTGACGGGGGCGGACGGCTGCTGCTGCGCTCGCACGTCGTCACGCGGTGGGCCGCCGGTGAGGACGAAGACGTGCAAAGCAAGGGAATCGTTCTCACCGTTGCCGACAGCGGCAGCGGCATCGATCCCGAAAACGTCAGGCGCATCTTTGAGCCGTTTTTCACGACCAAGGGTATTGGCGGCACCGGTCTGGGGCTGTGGGTGAGTGAAGAGGTTGCCGGACGTCACAAGGGCGCCATTCGCGTGCGCAGTTCCGTTCGCGCCGGCTGCTCGGGAACCGTCTTTCGCTTCTTCCTGCCACTTTCCAGCTTGTAAAGACTAGAATTCCCCCGTGCCGAACCCTATTCGATTTGCCGGTGTATTTCTCGGTCTTTTTTCAGCTGCTTCCGCAATCTCGCTCGCGCAGACGCCCACTATCAACAGTTGCACGCAGGACCACGGCCACTATTCCTGCGACGAAGCGGGATTTGCGCACGCGTTGAGGTCAGCGCGGACCGTGGCCACTGAATCGCAGCCCTTCAACCACGCGAGCGAGCATGGGCTGGAAGATCTGGCGCGTGACCTGGGAAAGACCGCACAGGCCGAACCTGCGGATCTGACCTTCGTGCTGGTTCGCCCTGACGCACAAGGCCTGTTCTATGGCCCTGCCGGGCGCGAACTTGCCTACCTTCGCGTGTTTGCTCATGGAACCCAGTCCGAGCGCGGATCGCTCGTCTGGGTAGAAACCTACAACGGCCAACCCGACCTTCCCTGGCCCGCGATCGTGCACCAGCTGATCCGGCAGTTTCGCGACAGATTCAAGTAAAGCTGGCCAGCAAAGCTCCCTGTCAAGACTCACTGTCGAGGCTCGCGGTCAAGGTTCGCCGTCAGGACTCGCGCTCAGGGCTCGCTATCGGCGGCCGCTTTCCGCTGCACGAAGCGCAAACGTTTGGCGCGGCACGTCACGACCGATCACAGATCACCCTGGGTTTCTGCATTGCCTTAGCCGCGTGACGCCAACCCGATCTCGACTTCCTTGGCGTTCCTCGGGAAAGCGCCCGCCTTTGAATTCGCCCCATACTGCGACAGCCCCAGCCAGATTGTCTGCACCAGCTCGCGCTTGTTACTCGGCTTGGCCACGCAACGGAAGACGCATCCATTCTTGACGGCTTCAATTGCGCGGTTACGGTCCTTGTTTGCGACCGCCAGCATTCGCACCGTGTTCGGAGCAATCTGACTCACCTGCTCCAGGAACTCCAGCCTGTTCATCTCCGGCATCCGCAGGCCTGCGATCACAATCGCGTAGGGGCCAAAGAGATGAATCGATCCCATCCCCTCGCGGGCGCTCGCCGCCGTCTCCACGCAGAATTCGTTTTGCAGAAGCTGCTTAAAGCCATCGCGTGCGTATCTTTCGTTGTCCACCACCAGGATTCGTTGCGCCGGGCCGGTTTCACATTTGCAACTCTCTGCGCACATTGCGGCCCGCTCCTCTGCAGTTTCGGAATTTACGTTGACTTTTTGAGAGCACTGAAGGGTGCTTTCGGTCTACACCAATTCCGAAACTGCTGTAGATCGCGCTTCCGGTACCAGCCACTCGCTCAGCCAGGTAGAAGTCAGCGCACACTTTCACTATCGGCAAATGCGCGGCTGGCGATCACCTGTGCCGGTTTCTTAAGATTTCTAACGAAGAACAACGACCGGTCCCTCGCCACATGCTGGAAATTGGACGAGGCGCCGGGCCTGGAGAAGAAAATAGTGGAAAATTACCGGCGCTGAGCTTTGGCTTGCGCTTTCTCCAGGTCCTTTTCCAAGTTCAGGCCCGATTTCTCCCGGGCGTCAGGCTCCATCTCAGAGATGCGTTGCTTCACCACCTCGTAGGCAGCGATGGCGCCGACGGGATCGCCGGTAGCAACCAAAGCATCGCCCAGGAGCCAATTGGAATCGAAGCCCCGCGGCGATGCGGCAACCGCCTGCCTTGCAAGGGCGAGCGCCTGTTGCGGATGACGGGCGAGAAGTTGGTAACCGCGCCGCACATATTCCATGGCAGAGGCGTCGGGAAGCGAAAAGTCGCCGTAATACACGGCGACGGCATCGGCGATTACGTCGTCGGGCTTGCGCCCGAAGAGGCTCTGGTAAGGATTGCGCACCTTCGATCCGAGCTCAAACCCGTTGAGATCGGGATAACTGATGAGAAGGGGACCGTGGATGACGGGCGGAACGTAAGCGTCCGAGTTGTCGGCCGTGGGCAAAAGCTGGCATGGAATGCCGTAGTCGCTCGACAGCAGAAACGGCGCGGGAAAGTAAGCGATCCAGCACTGCGTAACGCGGTGTACATCGGTCCACTGCTTCACCCACTTCAATTCCTGGCCCCACTCAGTGGCCGAATCCGTGAAGTACAAATTCGTCTTCGACGGGCCGCCCCAGAAAATGTTCGCGTAGGGCATGTAGTTGGGGAACATGTGCACCGAGTCGACCACGTGCCATAAAAGCAGAGCCGCGACCGGGATGATCCAGACCTTTCGCCGTTGAATCAGCCACGCCGCGCCGCCGCCGGCCAGCGCAAAGGCGAAGGGAAAGATCGGCAGCACGTGGCGCACACCGATATTAAGCGGTGAGTCAACTGAGACGGCCAGAAAGAAGAGCGCAGGAAGCGCGAGGAAGAACACTTCGCGCGCGCGATGGACCTTGCCGGTGGCAAATGCGTAAATGGCGAGCGCGAGCAGGCCCAGCACGCCGGGACTCCATTTCAAAGAGAGAATCGAAGGGAAGTAGTACCACTGACCGTGCTGGTAGATCCTGCCGAAGATATAGGTGGGCATTCCGTTGCCCACGCGGAGCACGTTCGCAAACCCGTAAATATAGCTTTCCGGCAGCAGGCGATAGCGCTCGCACGATGTCAAGATCCATCTCATCGTGGGAGAAAGACTGGAGGACTCCGCGGCGAGTGTTCGTACGCTGACACCGTTGAGGTGCATGGTGTAGCGGAAGCCGTAGACGCCCCAGAGAACGAAGAGCGCGATGGCAAAGATCGCGGCTACGCCGAGCCCCAGGCGTAACGCGTCGCGGCCGGCCCAGCGGCGATTGGCTTTCCAGCGGGCTGCGAGTTCGCCCGCACCCAGGAGGATGAGAATGGGCAGGAGCAGTACGGTGGAGTGTTTGGAAACGAGCGCAACGCCAACAGCCAATCCGCAGACCACGGCGCTCTGCCATGTCATATTTTTTGCAAAGCGATAAAAGGCGTAGACCGAGGCGAAAAATCCGAATGCCGCGCCGGTGTCAGTCGTTACAAAGGGCGCGTTGACGAGCACAGTGGGATCGAAGACGAAGAGTGCGAGCGCGATGAGAGCGGCCGCAGGGCCGAACATTTCATTGCCAGCAAAGAAGAGCAGGAAGGCAAGCGCCACTGCGAAAACGAGGGCCGCCATGTGTACACGGAAAAGCAGCGTGTCGACGGTGTAGTGGCCGCCATCGCCGGGACCGTTGTGAAAGAGCAGCGCCTGCCCGCCCGCGTAGGACTCGACCTTGAAGAACCGGTTTTGGCGCGGAGCGATCTTCAAGTCGAGCGGGAGCAGAGGGAGGGTTGCGATGAGCTTGACCAGCGGCGGGTGCTCGGGGTTGAGATCGTACTCGCCGTGCTTCCAATTCATGTAGCCGGCGTAGATGTGGTCGCCCTCGTCCCAGCTCGGCGACTCCTGAAGTGTCGAGAGCACGACCTGAGTCATCATGATGAGAACGAGTGCGGCGGCTGCGAGCATGGCCCAAATTTTCGTTTTCATTCGGCCCTCAGGCGAGAGAGTTTTGTGCCTTAGCGCTGCGTCGAAGCTCCGTTCGGCTCGCCCTCAATACTTTATTTCGATCGCAACTGGATCGACGGAGTTGGCGAAATGCAGCAAGATCGTATCGCCGTCGCTCGTGAATTCGCCGGCCGCGAGTTCTTTGCCGCCAATCGTCACACGCCTGGGCTTGCGCGGCGACTGCACCCGGATCACCGCGTCCGTGTCCGCGATTCCTTCGGCTGTAAAGCTCAGCTGGTGCTGCGTGGCGTTGATCCCGCGCACTGCGCACGCCGCCGCAACCACTCTCGGCGCGGCTTTCGCTCCGTTGCTGTCGAGGTTGCTGTGGAGGTCATAGAGCAGCGTGCGCACTCCCGGCGCCAACGTTACTGAAGTCTGCACCGGGAGATTTGCGTCGAACAGGTCCACGAACCGACCATGCAAGGTGATTGGCGTTGCGTCTGGATGCGAATCATCGAGTCCTGCAGCAATCACGTACGGACCGCGCCGCAAGACAAGCGCGTTGGTCTCGCTCCACGGCAAATGGACTGCTTCAGCAGCCTCGCGCGCGAGCTTGCGCACCTTTTCGCCGCCTTCTGCGTCGTAGCTGAGCGCCGCCGGCGACGCTCGCTCCGCCACCACTACGCCCTTACCCGCGGGAAAGATCCCCTCCGCATTCTTCGCGATTCCCAGTTGCAGAAACAGGTGCTCGCGCGGCGTGGCGAAATTGTCAGGCGCGGTGTTCCACCACTCGCGCACTGCGTTGTACGGGTCATCGTCGTTATCCACTACCACCAGTGCACCGCCCGCGCGAACCCACTCCGCCAGAGCAGCATGGAATGCAGGTGTGGGCGGCTTCTGCCCTTCGTAGGTCAGAAACAGCAGCTTGTAGCGAGTCAGAAATCCCGGCGTGGCGGCCGATTCAATTTGCACCGGGTCCATCGCGATGCCGCGTTCGACGAGCGGCAACGCGAGCCCGTAAAACGATCCGAGATACAGGTCAGAAGGTTGCGGATCGGCACGCTCGAACATCATGGTGTCAGAAACCAGGACGCCTACTCCGCGCGTTCCCGCCGTTTGCCATCGCACATTCTCTTGCTTCATATCGCCGAGCGCGGCAATCACCGTCTGCAGCTCCGTTGCATACTCTTTCGAAATTCCCACCAGCGGCACATCCGGCGCGGCGGCAGGCGTTCCATGTCCCGCGCCGGTCGGAATCGGGTTCAGTTCGTGCGCGTATTTCTGCGCATCGAGCGCCGTTGCCGGGTGCTTGCTATTGAACACGCGCTGCGGCCAAGGCATTACCTCGTAGCGCCATACCTCCGGCTGCAGCAGCGACGCCGTCAGCGTGCTCTGCCAGTTGGTGCGGTAGTTGACCCAGTCGTGGTAAGGATTGTCCTCGATTGGATCATTCAGGTACCAGAGCTTTCGCCCTGAAGCGCGCACCAGATTCTGCATCGACGCGTATTCCAGGTACGCAGTCTCGAACGTCCGCTCCTTGCGCTCGCCGTCATACACATTCGGAGTGCGCGCGGTTCCCGTCCACACCTGCGCGATGTATCCGTCTGCGCCGACGCCGATCAGCGAGGATTCCGGACTCACGATCCGCCAGTTCGCATAGTTGATCAGCGTGTGCGTGGCAACGTAGCAAGGAATGGTGCGGCCATGTGCCTTGCCGTAGGCGCTCACGAAATCGAACACCTGCCCGAGCGCCCGCCGGTAGAGATAGTACTTCAACTTCGACGCCCGGTACTGCGCGTCAGGCGAGGCGTTCGGTGCCTGCCAGTCCTCGTGGTAATACGCCTTCCACTCGCGCCTGAAGTTTTCTTCCCAGCCGCTGCGCGCCCAGAACTCCGGCTCCTCGAGATAAATTGCCTGGGCTCCGAGATCGAGCGCCCGCTGCACACCCACGGAAAGATATTTTCCATAGTCTTCTCCCGGCGACATGTAGGGTACCGTCGGATTGCCGCCGTGGAGCAGCCGCTTGCCTGCGACGTCGGTCTGCGCCTGATCCCAGTGATCCGCGCCGTCGAACTTGCCGTCGAGATAGTCCTGATAACCGCCCCACGCCACACCCGTCATCAGGTCCACGATGTATCCGTGGTCGCGCCAGGATTTCAGGTTGTCGGGCAGCTTGGGTCCGATCCCATAGACCATCGCGGCATCGGCATTCAGGTTGATGCGCGGCGTCCACGGATCGCCGCTCTGGAAGGTGAGCCATTGCTCGGCGCGACGCTCAGACAGTTTTGCATCTGGCAGTTGTGCGCCAGTCTGCGATTGCGCGTGCGCGAGCGATACAGCAAGAAGGAGGGAAGCAAAAAGCATGCGGGAAAGCGAAAGGACGAGTTTCACCGGTTCAGGTCTCCTGATCCTCCAGTGTAAGAGATACCGGTCTCCCATCCTGAGGAAACCGATCGGCAGCAACCGACTTTGCCGCCGCCGGCTTCTCCGACACCTGTTTTGCCGCCACCCTGCCGACGCCGCGCAGGATCGCCTTCACCGGCCAGTGCTCTTCCGCATCAGGGAAAAAGATTTCTCCGGACCGCTTTGCTTCGGGGCGGTAATACCAACGCTTCAGCAGCGCAATGTGTCCTTGCCGCGACGTGGCAGTGGGCTCCTCGCACTGCTTTTCGAGCTTCGCCAGCACGGTTTCCATCCGCATCTCCAGGACTCCGCGCGCAGCCTTCGCCGAACCGGGGCTGGCTACACCGCTCTCTGGCACAGGCTCCAGCGCCATTGGCTGCGCAAACAGCGAACTCGATCCCGACTGCTCGTTCTGGATGCGCATGCCGATCGTGGAAAAAGCCTCCGGACCACGCAGCCGGCCATTCTCGAAGAGAAATACCGCGACCTTGTCCGCACTCGCGGACTCCTGCAGGATCACCGCCCGCAGCTTGCTCATGGGCCGCACCAATTCCGGCGCCAGCGCGCGCACTGCTTCCACTTTCTGCACCTGCGCATGCAGCGCCGCGGCCGACTCGAACTCCAGATTCGCCGACGCCGCATCGCGCTCTGCGCGGAGCTTCACCAGCCGGCTCTCGCCGCGCGTCGCGAAAAAACTTTCGACGGCTGCACCCTCTTCCGCATACCGCTCGTCCGTACAGCCCTGATAGCACGGCGCGAGGCACATCTTCATCTCGCTGTACACGCAGCCCGGATGGCTCGGATTGGGATCGAGATCCTCAATGCACCGCCGCAGCAGGAAGAGCTTGAGCGCCTCGTCCACATAGCGCTCTGCCGCCGCACGCGAAGCAAACGGTCCGTGCGCCCAATTGGCTTCGCGCGGGCTGGGCCGATGCGTGACAACAACCCTGGGATAGCGATTTCCGCCGAGGTACCGCACGAAAGCCGGGTACCGCAGGTGCATCCGTTCCAAGCACTTCGTGCCGTGGACCTTTTGGAGAAGTTCGAGCTGGAGGAGCAGCGACTCAAATTCGGATCCCGTCAACTGCCACTCGATCCGCCGCACCAGTCCGGCCAGTTGCAGGCGCCGCGGATGCTTCGCCGAAGGCTGCAGCAGGCGCTCCAGCCGCCCGCGCAGGTTCGGCGTGCGGCCGATGTAGGGCTCCGCTCGCTCATCGGCGCCGTACAGCGCAAACACTGCCGGCGACTGCGGCAGTTGTGCAAGCGTGGCCTTCGCATCGGCCGGGTCGAAATCGACCGATCGCATCGACCTGTCGTTCTGCGTAGTCATCTCGTTCCAACGCATCCCTGCGTCCAGTGTGATTCTACTTCCGCTCTCGTTCCTCCTCGCTTGCGGCCGTCCTTTTCGCCCAGCCGCTCCAACTGCTATGCTGCCTCCGCTAGAGAAAAGCGATTTAGGAGACCGGTCATGTGGTTTCTGGGAATGGACGTCGGCACCGGCGGAACGCGCGCCGTCATTGTCGATGACAACGGCAAGCTCCTCGGCGGAGCCTCATGCGAGCATGCGCCGTTTCGCGCCGAACATCCCGGCTGGGCCGAGCAGGACCCTGAAGACTGGTGGCGCGCCGGGCGGCAGGCGATTCGCGACGCGCTGGCCTCGAGTCTCGTCTCCGGACCGGGCCCGCGCCAGCCCATCGCGGCTATCGCGCTCACCGGCCAGATGCACGGCGCGGTGATGCTCGACGAAAATGGCGCGGTCCTTCGCCCCGCGCTCATCTGGTGCGATACCCGTACGCAGCCGGAGTGCGACTGGCTCACCAAGAAAATCGGCTACGAAAAACTTATCGAGCTCACCTGCAACCCTGCGCTGCCCAACTTCACGCTGACCAAGCTGCTGTGGGTCAAGACCCACCAGCCGGAGATATTCGCCAAGATCCGACACGTGATGTGCCCGAAAGATTACGTGCGCTACCGGCTCACCGGCGAGTTTGCGATTGACGTTCAGGAGGCGTCGGGGACGCTGCTCCTTGACGTGACCCATCGCCGCTGGTCGCGGGAAGTGGCTGATGCCTCAGGCATCAACATGAGCTGGCTGCCGCGGGTCTTTGAGTCGCCGGAGATCTGCGCGCGCATTAATGAAACAGCCGCCGCACTCACGGGACTAACGGCCGGCACGCCCGTCGCGGCCGGTGCGGGCGATCAGGGCGCCGGAGCGGTCGGCATGGGCATACTGCAACCGGGAAGCGTCTCGGCCACCATTGGCACGTCTGGCGTGGTCTTTGCCGCAACCGCCGAGCCCACCAAAGATCCCAAGGGCCGCCTACACACCTTCTGCCACGCAGTCCCCGGCCTTTGGCACGTCATGGGTGTTACGCAGAGCGCCGGCCTCAGCCTCAATTGGCTGCGCGGCACATTCTTCGCCGGGCAATCCTACGACGCGCTCAGCGAATCGGCCGCGGGTGTTCCTGCGGGCAGCGAAGGCCTGGAATGGGCGCCGTATCTGCTGGGTGAGCGAACGCCACACCTCGATCCCAATGTCCGCGCTGCCTTCACGGGCATCGGTGTGCAGCACTCGGCCGCGCATTTTGTCCGCGCTGTGCTCGAGGGCGTGGCTTACTCGCTCAAGGACACTTTCACGCTCTTTCAGGAGCTCGGCATTCCAGTCACTGCCATCCGGCTCGGCGGCGGGGGTGCGCGGGGCGCGCTGTGGCGGCGCATCCAGGCCGGAATCTACGGCCAGGCGGTGGAAGTGCTCACCGCCGAGGAGGGCGGCGCATTCGGTTGCGCGCTGATGGCCGGGGTGGGCGTGGGCCACTGGAAGAATCTCGACGAAGCCTGCGCGCAGGCCATTGAAGTGGCACAGCGCATTGAGCCGGATGGAAGCGATGTTGCGGTGTACAAGACCGGCTATGCGAAGTGGCGCAATCTGTATCCGGCCCTCCGCAGCCTGGAGTAGAAGCCCCGGCAGCCGCGTGCGCTTTTGGGGCAAACTTGCTATGAGCTCGCGGCGACGGGCAGAAGAAAGTCCGCGAACGTGAACCCATCGCGGGTCACGATCTCTCCTATTTCCACGGGCAGCGGCGCGTGAAACATCGGCCCCGCGTAGACGCAGGTATGAAACTCGCCCCGCTCGCCGCAGGGATCAGCTTCCGCCGGCAGGTCGCGCAGCAGGCTCTCATCGAACTCCCGCCCCGCAAAGTCCGCAGTTAGCTTCTTGGTGTCCACACACGAGAGGCGAGCGCGCAGTCCGCCGGCAATCATCTGCCGCGCGAGCTGGTCGGTGGGAATCTCCCACAGCGGGAACAACGGCTCCAGCCCGGTACCAGCGAGCTGCTTCTCGCGATATGCCCGCACGTCCTGGAGGAACAGGTCGCCGAACGCTACAGCATCGATCTTTTCGTCGATCGCGCGCCGGCAAACGGCGGCCATCTTCTGCTCATAGATCTCGTTCGAGCACGGCCACGGCAGGGGCACCACCCATAGCGGCAATCCGGCAGCCTCGGCCTGCGCCTCCAGCACGGCGCGCCGCACGCCGTGCATGGCTACGCGGTCAAACTCCATATTTACCGTCGTCAGCAGGCCGCAGATTTCGATAGCAGGGTCGCGCCGCAGCACGTGCAGCGTCCAGGCACTGTCTTTGCCGCTGCTCCATGAAAGCAATGCGCGTTTCATACAAGGTTCCCGATCTTGGACGATGTCATTGCGCGAAGAGCGACAGGTTAATCCCGCCGCCCATCGCCTTGTAGCCCTCGTCGCCGGGGTGCAAGTGATCGCCTGAGTCGAAGGGCGCATTGAACATCTTGGGGTTTTGCGGATCACGCGTGATCTTATCGAAGTCGACCACGCCGTCGAACGCGCCGCTCGTCCGGATCCAGTCGTTCACCGATTGGCGAATCTGCTCACCCTCGTCAGAGGCATAGTTCGCGCCGCGATACGGCGTGAGCGTTGCGCCGATAGCCTTGATGCCGTGCTCGTGCGCAGCATCGGCGATCTGCTTCAGCGCCGTCTCCAGTTGTGCCGCCGTAATCACATCGTTCGGTGCGGTGGGATGCACTGTGTGTCCAATGTCGTTAATGCTTTCGAGCACGATCACGTATTTCACGCCGCTCTGCGAGAGCACGTCGCGATCGAGCCGCGACAGCGCGCTCGGCCCGGTGAGCTCATTGAGCACGCGATTGCCGCCGATGCCCTCGTTGAGCACGCCGATGTGGCTGAGGTTGGGTTCGTGGCTGAGGCGCGCCGCCAGCACATCGGGCCAGCGAAGGTTGGCGTTCTTCGTTGAGTGCGCACCGTCCGTAATCGAGTCGCCCAGCGTCACGATGGCTCGCGCATTCCCCTCCGCTGCGACATCGATGCCGTCAAGGAAATACCACGACACAGTCGCCGCTGCTTGCTGCAGCGAGGGCGCTGCGGCGACGTCGCCGGTGGCGAGATAGTTATCCTGATCGGCAAAGTTATGGAAGGTTTCCGTGCGCATCACCTGCGCGGGCAGGTAGAAGCTCACGGCGACGTCGCTGAGCGCCGCGACGTCAAGCGAAACCGGATCGGAAAACATCTCGTCTCCTGGGGGAAGCGTGAACGAATTTGCGCCGCCGAAGGTTACCGGCCGGTCAGTTCCCGATAGGATGGCTCCGCCGCCCGCGCTGAGCGCGACGTGCGCATCGCTGATCGTGAGCGGATCCAGGCCATAGGCGTTGGTAAAGCGAATCCGCAGCTTGTGCCCACCGATCGAGACGTGCGCGATTTCGCGCAGCGTCATGCCGGTCAGCGGCCGTGCGGCGAACCCGCCGTCAGCAAGAAATGGAGCGGTTGCCCATGTGCCGACCCACTCCGCGCGAGCCGTCGACTGGGCGCGAGACGAAGGAATTGAAATGTAGAGTAGCCCTGCAACGGCAACAACCGGCAAGAGACCTTTCAACATGCTTTCTCCTTGCAAATTCGAGCATCAATTTCGGTCACAATTTCGGGCTTCAATTTCGAGCATCAATTCAAAACCACTTCAGCGCAAATCCACTTCAGCGCTCAGGGGTGTGTTCTCACTTGAATCGCCAACGCGGATGACAAACTTTCCGGGATCGATCGTCCATTTGTGCGCGGCCTCGTCCCAGTAGCTGAAGGCCCGCGCATCCAGCTCGAGCTTTACATGCTGGGTTTCTCCCGGCGCCAGGCGCAGCTTGGCAAATCCCTTGAGCTCGCGCTCCGGCCGCTCCACTTTGGCAGACGGGTCCGACACATAAAGCTGCGCAACCTCCGCGCCAGCCGTGCCGCCTGTGTTCTTCACGTCGAAGCTCACTGCTACTGTTGAGGCGCTCGCGGCCGTTGCCGGGACATGCAGATTCGTAAATCCAAACGTCGTATAGCTCAGCCCAAATCCGAAGGGAAACAGCGGATGCTTTCCCGTGGTCGTCCAATACCGGTAGCCCACCATCAGCTTGTCGCCGTATTTGATGTGCTCGATGGTGTAAGTGATCGGCTGCCCGTTCGCGCCGGTGGACTGCAGCGTGGTGTTGTCCGCCGGGTTGCCGTGGTACCACTTGGCCGAGGGATTGTCGTCCCAGCTGCGGTCGAAGCTCACCGGAAGTTTACCCTCCGGATTGTGCTGGCCGAAGAGAATCTGCGCAATCGCGGTGCCGCCCTCCTGCCCGGGATAGTAGGCATCGACCAGCACCGGAACCTTGTCAAGCCAGCGAGCGGTGTCAAATCCTCCGCCCGCATCGGCCACCACGATCGTATGCGGATTTGCCGCAGCTACCTGCTCGATGAGCGCATCCTGCCCCCACGGCAGTGTAAATGTCCGGTCGTGTCCTTCGCCCTCAGTCGGTACGCTGAAGCCGACCGCAACGATCGCCACATCGGCTTGGGCGGCAATGTTTCTTTCGTCTGGCGTCACAAGGTCAGCTGCAGCCACAATTCCGAATCCAAAGCGTGAACCAGCGGCGCGCGGCAGATAGTTGGCCTCGACGCTCACAATCTGGTCCGCTACCAGGTCAAGCATTGCATCCTTCGGCACCTGGCCTTCGGCATGCTCCTGGCTTAGCAGCTCCTTCCCGTTGACGCGCACGTTGAAGGCGTCCTCTCCACTTGCCGCCGCAACCAGTACATATTTCCCTGCCTGCTCCGCGCGGTACGAGGCGGTGTAGCGAATCGTTCGTGGTTTGGGATCGACCGGCTCCCACTGCAACGGCTGCCAGTCATTCACGTTGGCGCGCGTCCCGGTCTGCGCTGCGCCGCTAAAGTCCGCGCTCGCGAAGGTCTCCACCTTCACGCCGTTCTGCCAATGCGTTTTCTTAAAGACGCCGGTCATCTCCGGCAACCCGCCGCTATAGAGGACGTTTACATTCGGTCCCAACAGATTTGCGACGCCGGTCAGCAGGCTCACCGGCTCGAATGCCTGCGCGTGCGATGAACCGCCACCTCCCGTCACCGCCGGATACGCATTGGGCCCGATGATTGCGATCGTCTTTACCTTTTTGGCGTCCAGCGGCAGCAGCTTCCCTTCGTTCTTGAGGAGCGTGATGCTCTCAAGCGCCTCTTTCAGCGCCAGTTCGCGATCTGCGATCGAATAGGCTGGGTCGTTGGGATCGAGCTGCGGCCGTGTCGTGAATCCGTAGCGCAGCTCAGTGCGAATGAGCCGCAGCACGTGATCGTCGATGGCCGCTTCCTTCACCTGCCCGGCCTGCACCGCGGGAACGAGATTTTTCGCGTTCATGAACTTCGGGCTCGGCATTTCCAGGTCGAGTCCGTTGTTGCACGCCGCAACGCCGTCATAGGTTGCGTCCCAATCCGACATCACGACGCCCTGGAATCCCCACTCCTGCTTTAGCACTTGAAGATTCAGGAAATCACTTTGCGTAGCGTGCACGCCGTTTACAAGGTTGTAGGAGTTCATCACCGCGTCGACGTGCGCTTTGGTCACGGCCGCTTCAAATGCGGGCAGATACAGCTCGCGCATGGCGCGTTCGTCCACGTCGGAGCTGGCATTGTGCCGGTTAAATTCCTGGTCGTTCAGCGCGTAGTGCTTCACTGTCGCCGCCACACCCTGCGACTGCACGCCCTCGATATAGGGCACGACCAGCACCGCGTTCAGATACGGATCTTCGGAGAAGTACTCGAAGTTGCGCCCCGCCAAGGGCGAGCGCGCAAGGTTGACTCCCGGCCCCAGCAGAAAGTTGACGCCGCGCGCCCGCGCATCGCGGCCGAGCCCTTCGCCGATTTCGCGCGCCAGTTCCGTGTCCCAAGCCGCCGCCAACGCCGCGCCCGCCGTATACGCAGTCGTCGGACCCCAGGTGCGCACGCCCACCGGTCCGTCTGACATTTTGAAGCGCGGCAATCCAATCGACGGCATCGGCCGGGTAAACATACTGTCCACGCCGCCCAGCAGCTCGATCTTCTGCTCGAGCGTGAGCTTGGCCACCATGGCGCGCGCCTGGGCTTCAATCGCAGGCGAATCGGGCGCAGGTGCCTGCGCAGTGACCACCGTGCCCCCCAAAAAAGCACCCCAAAGTACCGCTAAAACAAGGGTTGGAAACCATTCAGAGAAGCGCCGAAATAAAGTTTTCATCACCGGTCACGGTAACCGATGGGACGTGCTGATGTATAGGCCGGCTTTCGTCCGCGTGGAAGGGTTTTTCCGTCTAAATCACTGGTGAAATGCATCTAATGAATGCAGGAGGGTGAGCCGTTCCGGTGCGAATTCCGCGCGTCCCCATTGCCGTTCTCGCGGCGCTTGTGTTCCTCGCGCCTGTGTGTCTGCATGCGCAGGCGGCTCTGCTTCTGCAGGACGCCGATGGTGTCGCCGCAGCGTTGAGTCCCACGGGTCACGAGGCCATCTACTTTGCGCGCATCTGCGCCGCGAGCCCGACAAAGTTGCGGCGCTGCGAGCCGGGCGAACTCGGCGCAGTGATCTCGCGCTATCACGGCATTGCCGGATATGACTGGCTGGCTATGCCGCTCATCCCTTATCTCTATTCCGTCGAGAGTCCGTCACAGATTCCCGCGCACTTGGATCGCGATTCCCTGCAGGGCCTGCGCGTTCAGTACCACGACGCGCATCTCGCCAGCCTTGGCAACGTGCGTGAGGGCGGCGCACTCAGCCGGGGATGGAACCAGCTTGCTGGCGCCGCGTATGAGCGCCGCATCTATGCGTTTCGATTCGACACAACCGAAGCGCAGGACGAGGCATTCATCGCGAAGATGAATGACAGCGCGAATCGTACCCACTTTAATATCTTGTTCAACAACTGCGCCGACTTCACCAGCTCAGTTCTCAACTTCTATTTTCCGCACGTGTTCGCACGGCGCATTGTTCCGGACGTGGGCATAGTCACGCCGCGCGAGGTGGCTTACCAGCTCACGCGCTACGCGCGCCGCCATCCTGAAATGCAATTGTCGGTTTTCGAGATTCCGCTCGTTCCCGGCTTCCATCACTCCAGCCGCGTTGGAATGAGCGTTGACCAGTCGCTGGTGCTCACCGGCTATGTGATCCCGATCGCAATTCTGAATCCCTATGTGGGCGCGGCGATCGTTGCTGATGATTTGATCTTCGGCCGTTATCCGCTCCGCCTGCGCAGCGCGCAGATTCTGGGACCGGAATCGATGGCATCGCTGTCAAATGCGGCAAGTCAGGCCAGTAGGGCGGAGGCGCAAAACGCTGTCGCAGCCGAAGGCAGCCGCATGAGCGCGGACACGCGCTAAGGTGGTTTCGGATTAGCTCGACAGACAGATTCGATCTCAGTTTTGGGGTGAATCTCTGAGTTTGCGTGCCCAGGACGACGCGGAAGCTTTTTCGGGGTGCGGGCGGATTTTATTCCTGGGTGTGCCTTTTCCCGGACGTGACTAACCCCAAATGGGCTTAATCTTCCCCAGCAACAATTTCAACTCGCCCTGGATGGCTCCGCTTTCCTTCTGTGAGCCTTCCATCCTCCGTAAGATTCCGACCGTCTCGGCGGCCAATGCGTCGGGAGACGCGCACCGTCCAGCAACGTAGGCGCGCCCCAGTTCCAGGAGCGACAGTTGTGCCTTAAGAGTCTCGATTTGCAGTCTTTGGATGATCTCGTCCATGTGGCCTCGTTTGAGTGATTTGTGCGCGCCGAACCGATTTGGGAGGCGGCTCTTTTCTCTGCCCAGGCCGGACCAGAGGGCGCGCATCGATGGTCACTTTACCGGCGATTTTTTCGATTTCAAGTGATCACCGTCACAGGGGTTGCGGCTTTCCGCCGATAAAGTCATGAGTGAGCCCACAGAGATTCGCTCGACGGAGGTCTCGATGATGCGCAATCCGGGCGTAAATTCCTTGGTTTCTTGCGAATGCTTGGTTGATTCTGACAACCCGGAGGCCGCATTCTCCGGCTCCCAGCCTTTGCCCGCTCTAACAATTCAGAACCAAAAGCATCTGCCCGGCGGGGAGTGTCTCCATTGTGAACACCGGCAGCTGCGCCCATTCTGCAATCTCACTTCGGAAGCGCTGGCTGACTATGACGGCATCGGCGTTTTCATGGGATTCGTCCGCGGATCTTTGATCTTTTGTGAAGGCGATGACTCGCGCAATGTCTTTGTCATCTGTACCGGACAGATCAAAATCTCCACGACCTCCCGCGACGGCCGAACCATGATTCTCAAAATCGCCGGCCCGGGCGATCTGATGGGCCTGAGCGCCGCGCTCGCCAATGTACCTTATGAGGTTTCGGCCGAGGCAGTTGTGCCCTCCCAGGTGAAGGCCGTGCGCCGGCAGGATTTCCTCGATTTTCTTCGACGGCACGGCATCGCCAGCATGAATGCGGCGCAATCGCTCTCCGGCGAGTACCTGACCGTCTTCCACGATGCGCGCCGCCTAGCCCTTTCCGGGTCCGCAACCGGCCGTGTTGCGCGCCTGCTGCTTGAATGGGGTCGCGCCGCAGCCATCGGCAAACCGTTGATGAAATTCACTATGGCGCTCACTCACGAGGAGATCGCCAGCATGGCCGGGACCTCACGCGAGACCGTAACGCGGCTGCTCAACCAGTTCCGCCGCGACGAGTGGATCACGATCAAAGGCACCAACCTGACGATCCTTAAGCCGGAGGAGCTCGACCGGCTCTGATTTCCGTTCGGCTCTGATCTGCGCTGCCGTCCGGTGATTTCGGTTGCCGTCGCGACGCTGCCATTGCGCCGGAGTATCTCCGAACGGGCAGCGCTCAACTTTGATAGGTTTGGAATATGCCTGAAGCTGCTGCTGAGGCCGCACTCGACCTCGAGTCGCTCGTCTCTGACGTTGTTGAGCTTGCGCTGCGCTCGGGCGCCAGCGACGCGGAGGCGGCTGCGCGCGAGGGCGATGAGTTCAGCGTGAACGTCCGCCTGGGCGAGGTAGAGACTCTGAAGGAATCCGGCTCGCGGGCGCTCGGGCTGCGCGTGTTCCTCGGCAAACGCACCGGCTCAGCCTCCACAAGCGACCTCACCCCTGACGGCATCCGGCATCTCGTCGACGGAGCGCTGGCTCTGGCGAAAGTGACCGAAGAAGATCCCTTCATCGGCCTGGCCGAAAAGGGCGAGTTCGGCGCCGCGCCGCTGGATCTGCCTCTCTATTTCGATGACGTCTACTCGCTCTCGGGTCCCGAACGCATCGAGTGGGCGCGCCGCGCGGAATCTGCCGCTCTGGCCGCCGATCCCCGCATTACCAACTCCGATGGCGGGAGCTTTGATGCTTCTACCAGGCGCAGGGCGCTGGCTAATTCACGCGGCTTTGTTGGCGGCTACCGCAGCAGCTACGCCGGCGTTTCAGCGGCGCCGCTTGCCAAAGACACCAACGGCCAGATGCAGCGCGACGGCTGGTGGTCCGGCGCCCGCCGCATCGGCGATCTCGATTCGCCGGAGTCTATTGGAAAGGAGGCGGCGCGCCGCACGATTCGCCGTCTGGGCGCGCGCAAAGTACCCACGCAGCGCGTACCCATCGTCTTCGCGCCGGAGACCGCGCGTACGCTCATCGGATCCGTCTTTGAGGCGGCCTCAGGCGATGCCATTTGGCGAAGCGCGTCCTTTCTCGCAGGCAAGCTCGGCGAGACGATCGGCGCATCGGGCCTGACTATCGTCGACCACAACACCATGCTGCTGCCGACTGGCGTCGCCGGCTTTGGCAGCTCGCCCTTTGATGACGAAGGTCTTCCCTCATTGCGCACGCTGGTGGTCGAGAACGGCGTGCTGCGCAACTACCTGCTCAACACTTACACCGCGCGCAAGCTCGGCATGAAGTCCACGCACAATGCCGCACGCGGCCTGGCCGGCGCACCTGGAATCGGCGGCGGCAATCTGTATCTTGAGGCGGGGACGCAACCGCCGGAAGAGATCATCGGCGGCGTCTCCGCTGGGCTCTACGTGACCAGCTTGATGGGATTCGGCACCAACCTCGTGACCGGCGACTACTCGCGCGGCGCGGCAGGCCTGTGGATCGAAAACGGCCAGCTCACCCACGCGGTGGAGGAGATCACCATTGCCGGGAATCTGCCCGAGATGCTGCACAACGTGACCGCGATCGGAAACGATCTGGTGTTCCGCGGCTCGGTGGCGTCGCCCACGCTGCGCATTGACGGGATGACAATCGCCGGTGCGTGACGCCGGCTCCGCCGCCGCTGCCCAAATGCTCTATTTTTTCAGGCCCCTGCCGTAGGTGGGGTACGGAGCCGCCTCCGCGCTCGTCGGCATCGCCGCAAGTGTCTTAAGCTCTTCCTGCACCCTCTGCCACGCGCCGGCGTTTTTCTTGGTCACAATTGGCGCGTTTGGATCGGCGTAATACGCCTGCACGTCTTCCTTGATCCCCGGCGGAATCGGTTGCTGCGGATCGTGTGTCAGCCGCTCCAGCAGCAGGGCATACGTGATATCGGTGAGTGGATACCCTCCCGGCTTCACCGGCAGCCCTGTGTCCAGGTCGCGATTCACCAGCGGATGGTGCGGATCTTCGGCCGGAGTGGTTGCCGCTGCGGTCGTCACGCCCGCAGGCGGCGCGACACGGTATGCCGCCGGCGTGAACAGCGACAACCGATCGCGGATCGTCGTGGTCGCCGAGACCAGGCTGTGCATGTAGTCGGCCTCCGCAGCCTGAGTCGGTCCCTTGATCGCGACCATGGCCAGCGGCCCCACCTTGGGCACAATCACGATCACGCCCGCCAGCATGTAGGTCACAAAGCCCGCTTTGCGCCGGTAGAGATCCCAGTGGTTCGCGACTGCAACCGCGGCCGCTTCTTTCACGATCTCGTCGGCGTCTGGGGTATCCGGCTCCGGTACCTCATGGTTCCGGTGCAGCAGCGTGACCGCATACGCCGCCCGCGGAATCAGCGTGCGCGTCGCAAACCGGTACGACTTGACGTTGAAGGTCTGCCCATGCCCGGTAAAGTCCTCTGTGATGCCATAGGTCTGGTAGAACGCGAGAGCCAGCTGATGTGTGGGCACGTTCATCCCCACGTGCCGCAGATAGGTGAGCGGCGCGAGCCGGTGACGCGCAATCTGGTAGATATCGAACGCGAACTCCGTCTGCACATGGGCGTGCCTGGCCTCGGCATAGTTCACGGTCGCGCCGAAGCGCGCCGCCAGCTTGGGAAACTGCAGCGCCACGGCCCGGTTCGTTGCTTGCGAGTGCCCGAAGCTGTCGCCGATGTAATGCGTGAGCGCACCGGCCGCAAACGCCAGCTCGTCGGCACTCTTGGCATTGCGAAACAGCGCCACCACAAAATCGCCCGTCCGCACGTAGTGCGTGAGGTTAGAGAACATCTCGTCGCCGAACGGGTAGTAGCCGATGTCCTGGATCGCGCAGCCGCCGTAGGCATACGATCGCGCTTTCTCCAGTTGCTCATGCGTCAAGCCCGGATAGTGGCTCAACAGCAGCGGAACGATGGAGTCCTGCCAGGTGAGGTCGATGAGCTGTTCATGCGTCAGCAGCGAATAGGCTGGCGCGCGCGCCCGCACGAGAAGCAGAAGAACGAGCAAGGCGAGAGAGCGCAGATAACTGCCGAGTGATTTCCTGGGCCATTTGCTGGACGATTTACTCAACGATTTCCTAGACATGGTGATAGGGCCCGGCGGACCGCCGGAAATTCACCTTACTATATCCGCGCGGCGAACGGGCTGGCAAAGCAGATCGGGACTCTCATGCCGCGCGCAGCGTGAGGAGGCTGATCTCCGGCGGGCAGTCAAGCCGCAGCGGCACTCCCACCGTTCCAAGGCCCCGATTCACGTGCAATTGCAACTGGCCGAAGCGGAACCAGCCTTCTACATATTTCTTGCCCCAGGTCGGCAGCACCAGCGGCCCGATCAGCGGCAGGCGGATCTGCCCGCCGTGCGTGTGCCCGCTAAGCATCAGTGCCGCCGTCTGCCCAGCTGGATCCCGCATCATGTTGTCCACGAAATCCGGCGCATGGCACATCACCACGATCGGCTCGCTCGCCCGGCTGCGGATCGCCGCCGGAATCGCTCTCTCCGGCTTCGGTTCCCCATTCACCGGATCGTCCAATCCTGCCAGCCAGAACCTGCTGCCACCGCGCTCCACCGGCAGATATTCATTCACGAGCAGCTTGATGGAGGCGTTGCCCAGCGCATCGCCCACCACTCCGCGCCCCACCTGAATGTCGTGGTTGCCCAGCACCGCATAGCGCTCTTTGCATTCAAGCCCGGTCAGGATCTCCGCGCATTGTGCAGCAGCGTCCTTGAAGATGTTCTTTGCGAAGGGCGATTCGGTTACGAAGTCGCCGGTGAGCATGACAGCGTCCGGCTTCATCGCGTTGATGCGCGTGACCGCGTCGCGCAGAAAAAAGGGCTCGGTAAATTCGTCGAAATGAATATCGCTGAGCTGCGCAATCCGGAAGCCGTCAAAGGCCGCGGGAAGGCCGGAAAGAGAAACCTCCCGGTGCGTGATTTCGATCCAGTGCCGCTCGATCTCGCCGGAATAAACCAACGCGCCGGCAGCCACGCAGGCGCCAGTGGCCAAGAAGCGGCGGCGAGTGATTGGCCTCGTTTTTGGGGCAGTCACCAACGTCATATTCCATGGTAACGAATCTGGAACCGGTCTCATAAGCCATTTGCATCAACTAGCCAACGGCCTGGGACTCGCCTTGTTGTTGGGTTCCATACTTGCGCAATCGGCCTCAGAGACATTTATGAGACCGGTTGTAGGCATTCTCCGCTGCTGGAGTGCTCGGCGCGTCGGGGCAGAAAGCAGGCAGGAATCTCCCACGTTGCCGTTATTTTGCGGCAAAGTAGTCCGCCACTTCGCGCCAGTTGTTCGCGCGCACGAAGCCCTTCGCGGTGAGATTGTGCGGCGCCGAATAGAGCAGTCCCTGCCCTGCGAACTGCTCGAGATTCTTGGGATGGTCGTCCACGAGATAATCCGCGCGCAGGATGCTCTTGTTGCCGCAAAACACATAATGCGCGGGAGGAATGAAGGAAAAATGGCGCTGCAGCCAGCGGTATTTTGGCCCCAGGGAATTTGGCACCGCCATCGCCTGGGTGGCGATGAAGATCTCGAATCGCTTCGCCAGCTCTCTGAGCACTTCCTGCGCATCCGGCATGAGCGCCAGGTCTTCGAAGAAGTCTTCCGCATCCAGAAAGGCTCGCAACTGTTGCTGCCTCTCGAGCGGCGTAATCTCCCAAAGTCCTTTTCCGACGAGGTCGCTTGTTGTCACTTCCTCGTCGAAGGTCTCGTTGTAGCGGCGGATGTGCTCAGCCAGCGTGTCGGCCATCACCTCATCCATATCCACACAGATCCGTTGCAACGCCGTTCTCCTCGCGCGCTTCTATCTGAAGATTAGCAGGGGAGGAAATGCGGTTGTTTGTGCGTCACAGGCCGAACGGCCAGATACGCTGCACGGTGCGCGAAAGAATTTCCTCGTGCTCGTCGCGCGAAAGAAAACTCATGTGGTCGCGATAGAGTTCGACAGCCTTCGCGTAGCTCAATTGCTCGAGCGACACGGGCCAATTGGTGTCCCACATCAGCCGGCGCGCGCTGAAGCTCGCGACCAGCCGCTTCACAAGATCCTGCGCGTCAAGATAGGGATACGGCTGCTTCGATGCTGTCCACATGCCGGAGATCTTCACAAAGACCTTGGGATAGCGCGCCAGGTTGAGCAGCAGCTTCGCGAGGTCAGGGCGATTGAGCGGACAGCTCGCCATGTGGTCGATCACTACCGTCAGGTCGGGATTGGCCTCGATCAGTGGCACGAGGTCCGGGAGCCGTATTGCGTCAATGAGCACGTTCATCGGCACCCGAAGCTCGTTGCAGCGGCGCCACAGCGGCGGCATCAGCGGCCCGCGAATCCAATCGCCTTTGGCATCGGCGGCCGGGCTGATGCGCACGCCACGAAATCCTTCTTCCGTAAGACGGCTCAGGTGATCGGGCGCGCCGGGGTCCTCGGGATTCACGCGGCAAACGCCCTGAAATATCCCCGGATACTTCTTCAGCACGCTCGCAAGGAAGCGATTGTCCCACTTGTAGTGGATGACCTGGATGATCACCGTGCGCGCGACGCCGTTGGCGTGCATCAGCTGCAGCAGCTTCTCCGGCGGCGCATCTTCGGCGGGCACATTAGCCCCTTGCGCAAAGGGAAACTCAGGATTGTGTTCGAAGACGTGGACGTGGGAGTCGATTAAGAGAGGCTTTGCGAGTGGTGTTTCGAGCGGTGTTGCGCTGCTCTTTTCATCGTCCGCGCGAAGGAATTTTGCCCCGAGACCGGCGGAGGTGAGGCTTGCCGCGGATTGCGCAATAAATCTGCGTCGAGTAGGCATCGGCTGGCCTACGCCTGTGCGCGCTTCTGTTTTCGAACCGCCTGTCCCGCACCCGGAATCAACTCGGGTTGGGGCGCTTTCGGCGTGGGCTGGATCGTATCGTCCCAATAGAGGAGCCGTTTGCAGCTGTCACAGGACAGCAATTGGCCTTCGCGCAATTGATTCCACGTCTGCGGCCGGATGCCCATGCTGCAGCCCGTGCACTGCTCCCTTTCCGCGCGCGCAATCGCGGTGCCGCGCGACGCAACGAGCCGGTCAAACTCGGCAAGCCATTCAGGCTCGATCGCCACTCGTTCTACCTCGCGCGCTGCGTCCAGAATCGCCAACTCGCTGGCCAGCTCTTTATGCCGCACGGCCACGCGGGCGCGAACCCCTTCCAGCGCCTCGGCCAGTGTCTGCACACGCACACGTGCCTCGGCCAGCGCATTCTCCTGTGCCTCGGTCCGCTCCAGGCTTGCGTATTCGTCACTCTCCAGACGCTCGGTCTCCGTGGCCGCAAACTGCAGCTCGTGTTCGATGGCTGACGCTTGTTCCGGCGTCTTCACGGCATCCAGCTGCGCGCGGAACCGCACCGCCTTTTTGCGCTGCTCATCGATCTCGCGCTCAAGGCGCGTCCGAATCGTTTCTTCGCGGCTGAGTGCCGTGCTGGTTTCGGCGCTATGCTTCTGGGCCGCGGCCAGCTCGCTCTCGGCTTTGGCCAGTTCTGCGGGCAGGGCGCGCATTTCGCGATGCACTCGCGCCCGGTTCGTCTCGATTGTCTGAAGCTTCACGAGATGTTCGATCAGAGATTGCATCAGTGAACAGAGTCTAAGCCATCCAGCCGGGGTGCGAATAGCGGAAACCCCATAGCTGGGATTCGCGTCCAAGCATTCAGGACCTTCCGCCGCGGTACAGGCCCTCTCTGCATCTAACTGGCATTGGGTTGCCATTTCGCCGTCCGCGCCCCTTTGCGAAAATCGACCCTGTGAAAGGGACACGCTTGGCTTCTGGCCGCAAAAATCGCTGGCTCCTCTGGTTCCTTGGGGCGCTGGCTGTACTTCTGATCGCACTTGGCATCGCCGTCAACATCTCGCTTCACCACGCCGAGCCGATGCTCCGCGAAGTGATCGTGGAAAAGCTTCAAGAGCGCTTCCACGCGCGCGTCGAGCTCGATTCTTTTCACATGTCGCTGGTGAACGGACTTTGGGCTGAAGGAAAAGGACTGCAAATCTGGCCGCCGGCAGAGGTCGAGGGTGTCACGGTACCGGGCACAGCTCCCGATCCCAATCAGGGCGGGCCGCTCATCCGTATTGCAGAGTTCCGTTTTCACGCGCCGCTGCGTTTCGACCCGGGGAAGCCGGTCCACATTTCGGTCGTGCAGCTCCAGGGCCTCGACATCGACATGCCGCCCAAGAGCCACTTTACTCATGCGGAACAGCCGCAACAGCAGCCCGCCAGCGGCCGGGAAAAGAAAAAGCCCAGCAACTCGCTGCTTCACTTTCAGATCGACACGATCGAGTGCACCGGCGCCAACCTTACCCTTGAAACCAGCAAGCCGGGCAAAATGCCGCTGGTGTTCGCCATCCAGCAACTCAAGCTCGCCAATGTAAGTGCAGGCGGCGCGATGCACTTTGACGCCGTGCTTACGATCCCGCGGCCGGCGGGGCTTATCCAGACCTCCGGCATGGTCGGCCCCTGGTCGACCGGCGACCCTGGCGAGACTCCCGTGTCCGGCGATTATCAATTCAGCCACGCCGACCTCGGAGTCTTCAAAGGCATCGCCGGCATACTGGACTCCACCGGCAAATACAGCGGCCCACTGCGCAATATGGAAGTGGAGGGCGAAACCACCACGCCCGACTTCCGGCTGACGCACTTCGGCACAGCGCTGCCGTTGAAAACCACGTTCCATGCGACCGTCGACGGCACGAATGGCGACACGTATCTGCATCCGGTGGACGCCATGCTCGGCCGCTCGCACTTTACCGCGGAAGGCGAAATCGTTCGCGTGCGGCCAGTCCTCGCCCACGATCAGGTGGTGAAACCCGGCGGCCACGACATCTCGCTGAAGGTGAACGTCGATCGCGGTAAGATGGACGATTTCCTGCGGCTCACGAGCAAGAACGACACGCCGCTGCTCACTGGCGACCTGGTGCTCAAGACCACTCTGGACATCCCGCCGGGCAAGGAGCCGGTGCATGAGCGCATCCGGCTGAACGGCAACTTCACGCTCACGAATGCCGAGTTCACCAGCGCCAAGATTCAGAATTACGTTGGCCAGCTCAGCCTGCGCGGCCAGGGCGATACCAAGGAAGCCAAAAACGGCGGCGGGGCCGACACGAAATCTGCCATGCAAGGCAACTTCAAGATGGGCAACGGCGTGATCGACTTGCCCAATCTCCAATACAGCGTTCCCGGGGCGCAGATTGATCTCGCCGGGAAATACGGTCTGCAAGGCAGCACGCTCGATTTCGCCGGCACGGCTCGCACCGATGCCACCGTTTCGCAGATGGTAGGCGGCTGGAAGGGATTTCTGTTGAAGCCTGCTGACCGCATCTTCAAGAAAGACGGCGCGGGCACGCTGGTGCCGATCCACGTGAATGGCACGCGCGAAGATCCCAAGTTCGGCGTCGATTTTAAGGATTTAAAGCATACCCATCCCGCTACTCCCGGGGAGAACCAGCAATGAGTCCCCCGCTCCGCCGCGACGCCTGCGTCTTTTGTGTGTTATCGACGGGGAGGAATCATGTTCCCTGGATTCCTGGCCGATATACACTAAAGTTCCTGCGCAATCTGGACTCCGCTAGCCATCTTGGGCGAGTTTGCCGTCTAAAATTGCAGTGGAAAAATCCGCGTCGCGACGTCTCGCTTCGGGATCGTTGAGGCTTCGGTTTCTTGGGGGCGAAACTGACCGCAACTCAACCATACAAACGCCTTGCGCCGGCGGGTGCGTGCCGGCCGAATCGTCCTGTGGGCGGAATGCTCCTGGCCGCGTTCGCCCTGCTCGCGTCGGTGCTGTCCGCCTCCCGCGGCTGGGCTCAATCCACTACACCTGCATCGGTTGCGGCCTCGATTCCGGCGGCCTCGATTCACGGCCTTGTCACCAGCAATGACAATGCGGTTTACGAAGGGGCGCGGGTAGAGCTCTCCCGCAACGCAGACGCCCAGCCCCTCGCCGTCCAGCAGACGGACGCTGAGGGGGCTTTCCACTTCGACAACGTTGCGCCCGGTCCATTCCGCATCGTTGTGTCGGCCGACGGCTTTCAGTCGCAGGTGGTGGTCGGCATACTTACCCCCGGCCAGGCCTTAGAGGCCGGCACCGTTGTATTGCCCATGGCCGGCGCTGCTACGGAGATTCGCGTCTCCGCCCAGTCGCAAGTCGAGCTCGCCCAGGAGCAGCTCAATATTGAAGAAAAGCAGCGCGTTCTCGGCGTCTTTCCTAACTACTACGTGAGCTACGACCACAACGCCGTCCCGCTGACGACGCGCCAGAAATATCAGCTCGCCTGGAAGACGAATATCGATCCCGTCACCCTCCTTATGGCCGGGGCTACTGCCGGCTTCGAACAGGCTGACAACACTTTTGCCGGCTATGGCCAGGGCACGGAGGGGTACGCCAAGCGCTTCGGCGCCAACTACGCCGACGGCTTCATCGGAACCACCCTCGGCGGCGCGATTCTCCCCTCCTGGTTTCACCAGGATCCGCGCTACTTCTACAAGGGGACCGGCAGCATTATGTCCCGCGCCGGCTACGCCATCGCCAACGCCGTCATCTGCAAGGGCGACAACGGCCACTGGCAGCCGAGTTATTCCGGCATTATTGGCGGACTTGCAGCCGGCGGCATCTCGAATCTCTACTATCCCAAGAGCGACCGCAGCGGCGTCGAAGTGAGCTTCGCCAATGCAGCCATCGGCACAGCGGAGGGTGCGCTCCAGAATCTCGTTCAGGAGTTCATTGTCCGCAAATTCACGCCGCGTTTGCCTTCATTCCCCTCCGTGGGAGTGCCGTAAAGGATCATCACGCGATCTGTTTCACCAGCCTCTGCATCGCATTTTCCTGCGCTTCCATCGACTCCAACAGCTTGAATTGCACCCTCGCACGGTCAAGATTCTGCCTTTCGCGATGAACTTTGTAATAACGGTCGCCCTCGAGATAATCCGCCAGGAATCGCATTCCCTGCTCGAAGGTGATCAGCTTTCCTGCGGTCGACAGCAGTTCCCGCTCGGCGTTCGTAAGAAAACTGCCCGCCTCCGCGAGATATCCGCGTGCAACTGCCTCAAACAGGTCAAGCCTCACCGTCACCCGCGCGAGATCGCGTTCATCCTCGGCCGCGTCGCACGTCATCGTCCGAACCATGTCGCCGAAATCGTTCAATGCCAGCCCCGGCATCACCGTGTCGAGGTCGATGACGCAGATCGCCTCGCCGCTTCCCTCATCGAAGAGCAGGTTGTTGAGCTTCGTGTCGTTATGCGTAGTTCGCACTGGCAGCTTCGCCTCCATCAGCAGGCCTGTGATCGCTCTTCGCTCCAGCACAAACGCGATCTCCGCCTTGGTTTCACGCGCGCGGCCGCAGGCATCGCTGGCAATCGCTCGCTCCAGCGCAGCGAACCGCCGGGGCGTGTGGTGAAAATAGGGAAGCGGTTCACCTAGCGGCGGATCGGGAAGGTTTGCGAGCTGCTTCTGGAATCGGCCGAAGGCCCGTGCCGCCCGAAACGCCAGTGCATCGCCGCCTACGTGCGTGGCCGATGCAACCTCATTGAACGTTTGCGTGCCAGCAATGAATCGATACGCGCGCCATATCTCGCCCGCCGCATCAACGTGCGACAGCTTTCCGTTACGCGCCGGCATCAGCGCTAGAACCCGCCTGGCCGCATCCGGATGGCCCGCAACCTGCGCTGCGATGTGCGCCGTGACCCGCTCGATATTGCGCATGACCGCGACCGGATCGCGAAAGACGCGGCGATTCACGCGCTGCAGAATGAAGCGCGATGGCCTTTCCGGACCTTCCGGACTTTCCGGTGTTGCCGGTGTTGCCGATGTATCGCGGGTCGCAAGACCCGCGGTGGCGCACGTCACCCGATAGGTTTCGTTGATGTGTCCGCTGCCGAAAGGCGCAATCTCATCGACCGCGCCGGTTGCAAACTCGCTCGCTGCGATCTGCGCGCCTGGCGAAGGATCTATTTCCACAAGTCTAGGTCCACAACTTTTCCGGGTACACGCCCTTGGCGATCAGCTCACGAACGCTCTCGATCACGCGCGGCTTGTCCTCGCGGTAGGTCACGCCGAACCACGAGTCATTGGTGCGGAGCACCTTCACGCGCGCCTCACCGTCGTGCACCAGCTCGCCTACTGTGAGGGGAATGTAGCACTCGGCCTTCAGATCCGTTCCGCTCTGCTCCAGGAACTGCTCAAACAGCGTGCGCAGTTGTTCGAAGATACGCGGCGTGAAGGCCCACATGTTCATTGAGACGGGCTCGTCGCCCGAGAGCTTGGTCACGTTCCCGTCGGCGTCGGTGTTCTTCGCGCCGTTGCCGTCGCGCTCGATCTTGGTCAGCTCCACGATGTCCTGCAGCGTGTCATCGCTCGCCACACGGCACACTCCGCGCGCCACCGATCCGAAATCGGAGAGCGTGTTGCGCAGAATGAAGCCCACCATCGCGTAATCCTCTGTGCCCGACGTCAGGTGACCTGCCAGCTCGCGATAGCTCTGCGCGCCGTAGAAATCGTCGGCATTGATCGCCGCAAACGGCTCGTGAATCGCATCCGCGGCCAGCAGGACCGCATGCGTGGTGCCCCACGGCTTGGTCCTTCCCTGCGGCACGGAAAACCGGGGTGGAATATCCTCGAGCGACTGGAAGACGTAATCGACAGCGACGCGCTTCTCAAAGCGTGCGCCGACCGTCTCGCGGAACGCTTCCTCGATATCCTTGCGGATCACAAACACCAGCTTGCCGAAGCCTGCGCGCAGCGCGTCGAAGATTGAGTAGTCGATGATCGTCTCGCCGCCCGGGCCCACGGGGTCAATCTGCTTGAGGCCGCCGTAGCGGCTGCCCATGCCGGCAGCTAAAACCAGAAGTGTCGGGAGAGTCGTTGCCATAAATGTTGGGTCACCTTGTCTTCAGTTAATTTTTTCGCAATTTCATTCGATGGTAAACCAGCGGGCCGCGTGCGGATTGTGGAGGCGAACTTGAAGAAAAATGAATGAACGATGAACAACTATCGCCTTCACAGCCACGCAGGTTGCGCTCTCTTGGTTTCAAGTGCTTAGGATGAGACGCCCCATCTGCTACAGTGGGTTGCCATGCAGCACCGCTTCCTTCAGCTGTCCTTTTCTGCAACATCGGCCCTGGCGCTCGTGACCACTGCGCTTACGGCCGCGCCGCTGCTTCTGCGCGCGCAGACGCCACCTGCTCAGAATTCGCGGCCGGCCGGTCAAAATTCTCCCGCGGCTGCGCCGGCGTGGGCGCAGCCTGGCTCCGCAACGCATACGCAGGTTGCGCCGCCGCCCGACTTTCACCGCCCGAGTAGGAACTTCGACGCGCCTATCGGTGTTTTCACGGGCCAGTCTGACGTCGGCAGTGCGCTCGTTCCCGGCAGCGCCTCGTTCGATGCCGCCTCCGGTCAGTACACCATCCACTCCGCGGGCTATAACGTGTGGTACACGCGCGACGAGTTTCGCTATCTGTGGAAGCCGATGTCAGGCGATGTCTCACTTGCCGCCGACATTGCCTTCTCCGATCCCAACGGCTACGGCGATCGCAAAGCCGTGCTCATGATCCGGCAGTCGCTCGACGACGATTCGAAGGCTGTGATGGTCGCGTTGCACGGCGCGGGGATGGTGCATCTCGCATGGCGTCCTGAGCGCGATGTACGCGTCACCGATATGGAATTCCGCATGGGCGGCCGCGGGCGACCCGGCGGCCAGAGCCCAGACAGCCTGGTTCCGATCATCGCCAGGCGCATCGGCATCGAGAAGCACGGTGACGAGTTCGCCCTCTTCGTCAGCCTGGAAGGCGAACCCATGCACCAGTTCGGGCCGCCAATCAAGTTGCACCTTGACGGGCCGTTCTATGCGGGAATCGGCTTCTGCTCGCACCTGCCGGAGACGGTGGACGCGGCGGTGCTGAGCAACGTGGTGCTGGAGAACTCCGCAGGCCGCGTCCATTAACTCCGCCGTCGCCGCAAGCTCTCGACCGGCAACGAATTTTCGGACGGCAGACCATTGCCGCCCCAACCTGCAGCATGTTTGACTGTTGGGCGGAAAGGTTCACGTCCTTATGGCCTACGTTCTCGCACTCGACCAGGGCACCACCAGCTCGCGCGCTATCCTCTTCGATCAATCGGGCGCTATCGCCGCCGTGGCGCAGCACGAGTTCCAGCAGTTCTACCCGCAGGCCGGATGGGTCGAGCACGACCCGACGGAGATCCTCTCGAGCCAGATGAGCTGCGCCGTCGAGGTGCTTGGTAAGGTCGGCGCGCGGCCGCGTGATATCGCCGCCATCGGCATCACCAACCAGCGCGAAACCGTTGTCGTGTGGGAGCGCGCGACGGGCAGGCCCATCCACCCCGCCATCGTGTGGCAGGATCGCCGGACTGCTCCGTTCTGCAAAGAGCTCGAAGACCAGGGCTCCGGCGACGGCGTTTCCTCTAAGACCGGCCTTGTCCTCGATCCGTATTTTTCGGCCACCAAGGTCAAATGGATTCTCGATAACGTCTCCGGCGCACGCGCACGCGCCGAACGCGGTGAGCTCGCCTTCGGCACTGTCGATAGCTGGCTCATCTGGCACCTCACCAGCGGGCACAAGCACGTGACCGATGTCACGAACGCCTCGCGCACGCTGCTCTACAACATCGTGAAACGCGAGTGGGACAAGGAACTGCTCGCGCTCTTCGGCGTGCCTGAAAGCATGCTGCCGCAAGTCGTCTGGTCCAGCGAGCGCGTCGGCGAAGTCACCACCACGCTCGGCCTCGGCGGCATCGCGATTGCGGGCATCGCGGGCGATCAGCAGGCTGCGCTCTTCGGCCAGCTCTGCTGGAGCGCCGGCCAGGCCAAGAACACGTACGGCACCGGCTGCTTTCTGCTGCAGAATATTGGAACCGGTTTTGTCCGATCGAGGCATAAGCTCATCACCACCGTTGCCGCCAGCGCACAAAAGCGGCTGGAATATGCTTTCGAGGGCAGCATCTTCATCGGCGGCGCTGTGGTGCAGTGGCTGCGCGACAATCTCAAGATCATTACTTCATCGAGCGACGTGGAAGCGCTCGCCGCGAGCGTGCCCGATACTAACGGTGTCGTCTTCGTCCCGGCATTCGTCGGCCTTGGCGCGCCGCATTGGGACGCGCGCGCCGCCGGAATGCTCATCGGACTACGCCGGGACACGAGCGCCGGTCACATTGCTCGCGCCGCGCTCGAAGCGATTGCCTTCCAGGTCGCGGACGTGCTGGAAGCGGTCGAAAGCGAATCCGGCGCGCCACTGCAGGCGCTGCGTGTCGATGGCGGCGCTGCGGTGAACGATCTGCTCATGCAGTTCCAGGCCGATGTTCTCGGCGTTCCTGTGGTTCGCCCGCGCGTTACGGAGACCACCGCGCTTGGCGCAGCCTATCTGGCTGGGCTGGCGACGGGCTTCTGGGCGAATCCCGAGGATCTGCGCGCAAAACTGCAAGGTGACACACGCTTTGAGCCGAAGATGGGCGCAGAGGAATGCGCTCAACGGCGCGCCCAGTGGAAGAAGGCCGTGGAGCGAGCCAAGGAGTGGGCGTAAATCAGTAGGCACTGTTTAGAGATCGGCGGTAAGCGCCTGAACCCTAGCGAGCTCTGCTTGCGAGGGCGGGTTGTGAACTGGATCGGGGTGCCTGAACGGCTTTGACCAGAACCTATCGCACCATTCCGTCGCAAATGCCTGCGCCAACTTCTCACGCGCGTATTTCAGGCGTTCGGAAGACGACTTTTCCTTGATTACTTGCAAATGGCCCAATTCGTGAAGGAATACGTTGTAAAGGATGAATCGACGAACGGCCAACGCGGGCCATTTGCGTCCGGCTGCGGCACCAAACCTCTCCGGCGCGTGTCCACTTCTAAGCCCGCGCGTCAAAGCGATGCGCGGCGGCAGAGCGCATAGTGAAATCTCTGTTCGGTTTCGGTTGGCATGACCGAGCAAGCGGTTCCCACGGCTTCGATCGTTGAAATGAACGGCCCGGTGTCGCAGCCAAACTTCAGTTGGAAGGCGACCGAGAACGACGCGGACATCGGCTTCATTGACGTAATGAATCCGATCTCCTTTCGGCATTGTGACCGAGAATTTGACTTGCGGGGGCACTCTTTCTCAGTCTATTCAATCTCACCGTCCCAGCCCTCCAGCGTGCGCTTCACTTCCAGCATGAATTTGCACGCGTCCGCGCCGTCAATCAGGCGGTGATCGAAACCCAGCGTGAGGTGCTGCATCGCGCGGATGGCAATCGTGTCTTTACCCGCGGCATCGGTCAGCACGGCCGGTTCTTTCTTGAGCCCGCTGATGCAGAGGATTGCGGATTCCGGCTGGTTGATGATCGGCAAGCTGAACTCGTCGCCGAAGATTCCCGAGTTCGTCAGCGTAAACGTCGACCCGCCGACCTGGTCAGGATTCAGCTTCTTCGCCCGCGCCCGTCCCGCCAGGTCCGCGATCGTGCGCGCCAACTCGGCAAAGCTCAACCGCTCGGCCTGCCGCACCACCGGCACAATCAGTCCCCAGTCGAGAGCCACCGCGATGCCCAGGTTGACATTCCGGTGATAGCGAATGCTCAATCCCGCAGGCCCGCCCTCGAGCGAGGCATTCACGATCGGCATCTTTACGAGCGCCTTCACGGCCGCGCTGGCGATATAGGGCATGAGCGTCAGCTTTATGCCATGTTTCTTCGCAAACGCTTCCTTGTGCGCCTCGCGGTGCTCCGCCACGCGTGTCATATCCACCTTGTAAACGGTGTGCACATGCGGGCTGACGCGTTTGCTCTCCACCATGCGCTCGGCAATGATGGCGCGCATCTTGGTGAGCGGAACCACCTGCGGGGGGACAGCCCCCTGGGTCGTAGCTTGGGCCGTCGCGCCTTGCAATCTCACCGCTCGCAATACATCGTCTTTGGTCACCCGGCCTTCGGAGCCCGATCCCGCAATGCGGTCTAGATCGATCCCGTGTTCCCTGGCAATCTTTCGAGCTAGAGGCGACGACCGGAGTCGCCGGCCACTCTGGGCCGCTGCCGGTGCAACTGTTTGCGCAACGGCTGTCTCTATCTTTTTCGCCGGAGGCGCCGGCGCCGCGGCGGAATCCGAAACCGGGCTGCCCGGACTACCGATGATGGCCACCACAGTGTTGACGCCGACCGTCTCGCCTTCCAGCGCGCGAATCTCGATGAGCACCCCGCTTAGCGGTGCGGGAATCTCGGCGCCCACTTTGTCGGTCGAAATCTCGAACAACGGCTCGTCTTTTTCGACCGTTTCACCGGGCTTCTTGAACCATTTCGTAATCGTTCCTTCGAAGATCGACTCGCCCATCTGCGGCATTACCACCGCTTGCGGCGGCGCAGCCACCTGCGGTGGGGCAGCCTTATGGAGTGAAGCCGGCGTGGCACCGTCGATTACTGCAACCACGGCGTTTATCTGAACGGTTTCGCCTTCCTGCGCGCGGATCTCCGTGATCACCCCGCTCTGCGGCGCAGGAATCTCGACGTCCACCTTGTCAGTTGAAATTTCGAAGAGCGGCTCGTCCTTCTGGACCGCGTCGCCGGTCTTTTTCAACCATTTGGTGATGGTCCCCTCGAAGATCGACTCACCCATCTGCGGCATGATGACGTCCGTCGGCATCGCTCCTCTTTCGCCCTCCAGGCGCCGCAATCGGGTTTGCGCTCTGTGCGCGACAAGTGACCGCGCGCTAGTCACCTTGCGCCGCTCAACGCGCGACAAATCACCGCATGCTCTGCCGGATTATAAATCTCGCGCGCTGCCGCAGCCGCGGGGCTGGGTTACGCTAGCCACGAGCCCAGGTCACGTTGCGCCGTGGGCGCGGTCACGCGGATACCGGGCGCGACTTTACTCCGCGCAATCGCTCGAGCTCCGGCGGAATCTCGAGTGGAGTATCCTCTGCTGGAAATTCCTGCGCCGAAATTTCCGCTACATCTCGAGCCCGCGCCCGCAGCGCGTCTAAACTCTCAACAGCAAGCACCTGCTCGTTCAGAACGGATCCAAACTGCCGCGCCGCCTGATTGGCCAGCGTTTCGAGAGCCGGCAGCAGATGCGCGCCGGCCGCTTCGCGGGCCGATTCGGGTTCCACTTCGAGCTCCAATTCGCGCTTCAGGCTCGTCACCGCGCGATCCGTGATGCCGCAGGGATTGATCAGCGCGAAATCGTTGAGGTCGCTGGTCACGTTGAACGCGAATCCATGCGAGGTGACGCCACGCGAGACATGAATGCCGATCGCCGCGATCTTGCGCCCACGCCCTGCGGGCGGGGGATTTTTCGACGAGTCTTGCTGCTCTGGCCCGCAGGCCATGGTTTCGGCGGTAGTGGAGACGCCGCACCACACTCCGGTTAATCCGCAGATGCGCTCGGCTCTCACACCGAACTCGCCGCACAGCCGGATCAGCGCCTCTTCCATCAGGCGCACAAAATCGACGGGCCCCAGCCGTCCGCCTTTTGCGTTGCGCAGACTGCGCAGATCGAAGATGGGATAGCCGATGAGCTGGCCCGGCCCGTGATAGGTGACATCGCCGCCGCGATTGATCTCATGCTGCGTGACGCCGCGCGCGGTCAGCAGTTCGTCTGAGGCAAGGATGTTCGCGCGGCTGGCGTTCCTCCCCAGCGTGAGCACGGGCGGATGCTCGAGAAGGAGAAGCACGTTGCCGATGCGCCCCTCGGTGCGCAGGGCGACGAGTTCGGATTGCAGCCGCAGCGCCTCGGCGTATTCCACGCGGCCGAGATAGAGATATTCGATCATCTCTTCAATTCTAGAGCGAAACCAGAGTAGGTGTGCCCTGTTTGGTCCGGTGCGGGGTCTCCGCTCCTCGAAGTCGCGTCGACTTTAGCGCTGCGGCCTTGGGGTACAGTCACTCTGGCTTCGCTCAGCGGGCAATTCAGTTCGGTAAGGGGTGGGCCGGCCCATGCGCGTGACTATTCCGCGGTCCTCGGCCGCAGCAGCGGAAGCAGCTCCGCCCGCGCGCGATGGGCTGCCAGCACCCACAGAATCACAGTTACAACCGCAACCGGCAGGGCCTTGGGCGCCATCAGCAGGTTCACGACAAAGATATTGAAGATGAGAGCGGCCAGAACCACGAGTGCCAGCGCCAGGAACCTATTGATGAGGAGCAGCAATCCCGCCAGCGCCTCGCAGACGCCGATCACGTTCATGTATCCCGACGCGATCATTGCGCCCAGGTACGCGCCTGCGACGCCCGGCGGTAGCGGCTGTTTGCCAAGGAAGTTGAACAGGTGGTTCGTTCCGGCGAAGACAAACAGCGCGCCCAGGAGCAGCCGCGCGATCAGAGAGGTGATCTTCATTTAATTCTCCTCGATTGGGATAGTGAATAAAGCCGCAGAATCAGTACCGTCTTTCGCGCGAGACGACTAGTTCCCCGCGCAGATGAATAGCGCGGGACCATGCTTTAGCCCGTTGGTTTTGGATGCTCGCCGCAGCTAGCGCGACGCTCAATTACTTCGCGGGGTCCACCAGGGCCTGATACACCAGCGGGCGCGTCGCGTATTCCATCTTGGGGTTGCCGCCGCGCAGCCGCTGAATCATTCCGATAAACACGATGTCATTGGTGGGGTCTACCCAATACCAGGTACTGGCTGCACCGTCCCAGAAGAATGTGTTCTTTCCGTCGGGCAGGTCGGCCGCAGACGGATCGTAGACCACGGCGCAGTCGTAGCCATAGCCGAGTCCCGGCCGGAAGGTCTGCTGCCCTACGTGGAACTCGCCGGTGAGCATGCTGGGCGGCAGATGGTTCGTATCCATCAGCCGCACAGAAGAGGGCGCAAGGATGCGTGCCCCGTTGAGCTCGCCGCTATTGAGCAGCATCTGCGCGAAGCGGTAGTAATCTTCGGCCGTCGAGACTAGGCCACCTCCGCCAGAAGGCCGCGCAGGCGGCGAGAAATAATCGCCCATGCCGTTGCCGCTGGAGCTGTCGGGGCGCAGGCCATCGTTGTCGTCGAACTCATAGAGCGTAGCCAAGCGGTCGCGCTTATCGGCGGGTACATAAAAACCCGCGTCGCGCATGCCGAGCGGCGCAAAGAGATGGTCACGCAGAAACTCGGGCAGCGGCTGGCCGGAGAGCTTTTCGATAATGTAACCCTGGATATCCATGGAGAGGCTGTAGCGCCACCTGGTGCCCGGCTGGTAGTTGAGCGGAATTTGCGCGAGGCGATCGATCATCTCCTGCAGCGTGGCCGACTGGCGCACACCGAGTTTCTGGTAGATGCCGTCCACAGGTCCCTCGCCATCGCCATAGCTGAATCCGGCGGTGTGCGTCATCAACTCCTGCATGGTTGGCGCGTGAACCGGATTCACCAGGATCATCTTGCCCGTTGCGTCGAATCCATTGAAGACCTTCAGGTTGGCAAACTCGGGGATGAACTTCGAGATTGGATCGGTCGGCAGCCACTTGCCCTGCTCGTAAAGCGTCAGCATGGCCACGCCGGTGACGGGCTTGGTCATGGAGTAATCGCGAAAGATGGTGTCCTTCGTCATCGGCGCACCACTGGCAAAATCACGCACACCGTAAGTGCGGTAATCGACGATTTTGCCGTGGCGGGCGAGGATAGTGACTGCGCCGGAGAGTTCTTTCTTGTCGATCACCTGCTGAATGAAGGAATGCAGCCGCTCGAGCCGCTCGGAAGAAAAGCCGACCGACTCGGGCTTGACCGGAGTCATGTCGAGGACTGACGCCGCGGACTGCTGCGCTCGCAACATCGCTGGAGCAATGGAAGCGAAAGAGGCGAAGAAGATCAGAGTGGAGAAATAGACCAGGGCGATCTTCATATGTCGGAGTGCGGTCATGAATTCCTTTGCGGGCCCGAGTTATTTCGATGGGCCGGTTATTTCGATGGGTCGACGAGGGCTCCGTAGACGAGCGCGTGCGTGTGATAAAGCAGTGGATGATTATCCGGGCTCGTGCGGCGCTGGATCATGCCCACGAAGACGATGTCGTTCGTTGGATCTACCCAGAACCACGTCCCCGCTGCGCCGTCCCAGAAGAATGTTCCTTTGCCGTCGGGCAGATTGGCTTGCGGCGGATCGAAGATCACGGCGCAGTTGTAACCGTAGCCAAAACCGGGACGCATGATGTGGAGGCCTCCGGCAAACTCGCCGGTCAGCAGCGAATCCGGCAGGTGATTTGTAGTCATCAGCTTCACTGTGCCCGGCGCCAGCACGCGCACGCTACCCAGCTCGCCGCCGTTCAGCAGCATCGAGGCAAAGCGGTAGTAGTCCTCCGCGGTCGACACCAGCCCGCCGCCACCTGAGGGCGCAGTGGGCTCGGTCGCGTAATCGGTTGGCGTTCCATTCTCGGTGGGCTCGGCGACCAATTGACCATTCGCCGTGTGATAGCCCACGGCGAAGCGCGCGCGCTTGTCGGCCGGAACATAGAAGCCCGCATCCTTCATGCCGATCGGCGTAAAGACGTTGTCGCGCAGAAAATCCGGCAGCGTTTTGCCGCTCAGCTTCTCCACGATGTACCCCTGGATGTCCATCGACATGCTGTACACCCAGCGCGTTCCCGGCTGGTAGAGCAGCGGAATCTTCGCGAGGCGATTGATCGTCTCCTGCAGGTCCTGGGCGTCGCGCACCTTCAGGTCCCCGTACATTTTGTCGACGGGCGTGTCGCCGGTGCCATAAGTGAATCCTGCGCTGTGCGTCATGAGCTCGCGCATCGTGGGCGGATGCACCGGGTCGGCCAGGATCGTCTTTCCCGTCGCGTCGAGCCCGGCGAAAACCTTCAGATGAGCGAACTCGGGGATGTACTTGGAGATGGGATCGGTGGGCAGCCATTTGCCCTGTTCATACAGGATCATCATCGCCACGCCGGTCACGGGCTTGGTCATAGAGTAATCGCGAAAAATTGTGTCCTTCGTCATTGGCGCGCCGCTGGCCAGATCCCGAAGGCCGTAGGTGCGATAGTCCACGACTTTGCCGTGCCGCGCCAGAAGCGTGATCGCGCCAGCCAGCTGTTTGTGGTCGACTTCCTGCTGGATAAACGCGTGCAGCCGGTCGAGGCGCTCGGTTGAGAAGCCCACACTCTCCGGTTTGACGGGCGTCATGTCGATCTTGTCTATCTTGGGCGCGGCGGAATCCTGCGCGTGAGCGTGGAAGGCGGAAAAGAAAGCCAAGGAGGCGAAAACAGCGAGAGAGAGCCTTTGCAAACAAGACATGCCTGTTCGGTCCTTTTGTGCAGCAGATTCTGTCGGCGGCGCGTTCGGCACCTTTATATCAAACGATGCACCGATGCATCCTTCGTGGCAGGGTTCATGGGCGGCCCGCATATGCGATTCGCGGTAAACTGGTGATAGGCAGGAGGACCGGGCGGTCGCTGCCGGAATCCCCGCGCAAGTGGGGCCACCGGGAGAGGAAAGTCCGAACTCCGCAGGGCAGTGTGCCGGATAACGTCCGGGATGCGCGCTTCAAGGCGCGCAGACGGCCAGTGCCACAGAAAACATACCGCTCGCCTCGGCGAGTAAGGGTGAAAAGGTGCGGTAAGAGCGCACCGCTCGTCCCGTGAGGGACGGGGCATGGTAAACCCCACACGGAGCAAGACCAAATAGGGAGGGAAGGGCGCGCCAAGAGCTGGGCGCGCGCTGCGCATCGGCCCGATGCGGCAAGACGGCTCGAGCAACTGTCGAAACCTCCGGGTAGGTCGCTGATGAGCGCTCGCGGCAACGCGGCGCCTAGAGGAATGACCGCATTAAACAGAATTCGGCTTACGAGTCCTTTTGCCGAATAACCGCAGTGAAACGAGAGCCCCGGTTGGGTCAAAGCCCGGCCGGGGCTGACCATTTCAGGCGGCAGAGATCGCCACGCCGGATGCGAGTTCGCACTTTTCGCGCATGGGCAGCGCCTCTTGACCAGAACGCCGGCTTGTCTAGCTTCCGGCTTTGCTATCTAGCTGTCTTGCGCGGATGAGTTACTTCCGCATTGGCGGCCAACCGACCGGTCGAATTGGACTCGCCGGTTTTCGCGGCTCCGAGCGAGGCCCCCGCAATTCGGAAGTTACTCTGGAAATGGCATAATGTCCGTGTACGCAAAACGGCCACGGTTTTCGTCAGAACCCAGCTTCTGCCTTCATGACGAAGGCCTGCGCGGCACGGTATACGGTATATTGATAAAAAATTCAGGAGTCTTCTCCGGGCGAGGAGAAGATCTTTTCCTGGGGCCCGCAGTTGCGCCAACTAAATAACGGATGATCGCCGATTTTGCCCTGAAGTGGACCCCTGAACGAAGCTCAAACGGCCACCTCGGGAGCATGCCAAATCGCTGAATCACTTGTTTTAGATCTTCGATCAGGACCGAGGACCTTTTGCGCTCTTCCATTCCGCCGGGCTATAAGTTCATCGCGGTGGTCGTCGCTGCCGCCACCGCCTGTGGCCTCTACGCCTTTCTTCGCTACGGGGAAGCGCAACTAGCCTTAGCCGCTTCGCTTTCCTTCGACTCGGCCGTGGCACAGCAGTTGGACCCCGGCGACACGAGTGCTCCCGATCCCGCAGTCGTCCTCGGCCAGTCCATTCTCAGCGACTCTGTCGTCGCCGGGCTCGTTCCCCAGACCCCCCTCGCTGCGTCCGCCCCCGCGGATGCCATTGGCGAGTTCCGGACGCGCCTCGAACTCACCCAACCGGCTGCCGGGCTGCTCCGCGTACGCTATCGTGATCCCGATCCCGCCCAGGCCGCCACGACCGCCAACGCGGTCGCCAAAGCCCTCGCCGAATGGTCCCTTTCGACCACCAGCGCTCGTCCTCGGGCCGCAAACGCCCGACTCACACCCGCTCCCGGCCCCAAACGCGTGCCCGCATCAGGCGCCGCCCCGCAACATACCGCTGCTGCCGAACAACATGCCGCTGGCGCAGAACTGTCGCTGGCCACCGCCCTGGGAGAATTGCAGGCTCAGCTTTCCGCTGCGGATCAACGAGCCAGCGCGGGAGCCGGCGCGGAATCGCCGTCTCAGTCCGAACACGATCGCCAGAGGCATCTTGAGTCCCAGGTCCGCGCCGCCCAGCAGAAGCTCGAAGATCTGCGCAACGAGTTCGCCCATTCGGGCTCGGCGTCGGGCGGGCAAGCCCGCCTGGATGCCATTCAGCAGGCGCTCGCCCTCTTCTGGCCGTCCGCCGCCGGCCTCAATACCGCCGGAACCTCGGAAGCACAGCTCGACTATGAGCGCGAGCAGCTCAGTCGCGATATTGGCGTCATCGAACAGCAGCACCAGGCCGCCCAGCGTGCAGAGGCCGCCAATTCTGCCTCTGCCAATCGTCCGTCACAGCAGACTGCGCCGCTCGCTTGGCAACCGCAGCCAGCCGCGGCGGCCGTAGCGATCTCTCCACCCGTTTCTGGCGCCGGCCCGAATCCTTTCCATCTGGAGCGCATGGCCGGACTCCCAGCGCCAGTGGCCTGGTGGCCTTCGGCACTCATCGGCTGCTTCTGCGGCTTGCTCTATTGGGGAGTCGCCTTTGTCCGCTATCGCTCCTCCCCCGAGTCCGACGACTTGCTCGATCTGCCCGAAGAAAGCGCCCCCTCCGCGAATCGCCTGCTCAATATCGACGCTGCTGTCCTAGGCGATTCCCGCGCCGAGTGGATCGAAGTTTATCCCGCCGAAACTTCCTCCCGCAAGCGTGCCTCGTTTACCTTCGATCCCGACTCCACTTCTGCGCCTGTGCCAGATCAGTCTCCATCTGCACCGATCCAGGGCTCGACGGCGGACCCCGTCCCCGATAACCCGACGGAGCCCGCAACGCTTCCAATCCACACCGACATAGCTGAAGCCGCCTTTGCCGCGGAAGCTGCTTCTAAGCCAATCCAAAGCTCAATAGGGAACACCGTTCCCGACAGCCTGACGGAGCCCGCAACGTTCCCAATCCACACCGACACAGCTGAAGCCGCCTCCGCCCGCAAGCGTGCCTCGTTTACCTTCGATCCCGACTTCACTTCTACGCCTGTGCCAGATCAGTCTCCATCTTCTGCGCCGATCCAGTGCTCGACTACGGACACCGTCCCCGACAACCTGACGGAGCCCGCAGAGTCTCCAACCCACATAGCCACGGCTCAAGCCGCTTCCGCTGCCGATGCTGCTCCGATGCGCGCTCCGGAGGAACAAAGCAAGATTTTTCACGAGAAAGCCGTCGAGATGGCCGATTCCTGGGAAGAAGAAATCCGCAAGAAGCTGTCGCAAACCACCGTTGCCCGCATGCTGGATCCGCAGATCGTCGCCGAAGATGCCGCCGCCGCCAAAGGCCCCGCCCGGGACGTGGAACCACCTCCGTCAGAGACCGATCGTCTCGCCGGCTGACCGGCAACTGGGAAGTTACTCGCTCGCCCAGAGGTCCCTCCCGAAGGCTTTAGGATCGAAGGATGATCCGCGTTAAGCTCCTGGCCGACGGGGCGCGCCTGCCTGAGGTCGCGCATCCCGGTGAAGATCTTGGCTATGACGTCTTTGCCCTCGAAAGGGTGCTGCTAGCCCCCCGCCAGACGATTAAGCTTCGCACCGGCATCGCCGTCGAGGCCCGCGACCCGCACTCCGGCTCCCCGCTCGGTCTTCTGGTTCGCGATCGCTCCTCCATGGCCGCGCGCGGCCTGGCAACCACCGGCGGCGTCATTGACGCGGGCTACCGCGGGGAGATTCTCATCCTGATGACCAATCTCGGCGATGAGCCCCTGCAGCTCAATACGGGCGACAAGATCGCCCAGATGGTCCCCGTGCCCGTCTTGACCGGCTCCGTTGAGCAGGTTGAGACCCTCGACGTCTCCACGCGAGCTGCCAAGGGCTTCGGCAGCTCCGGCGCCTAAGCAGGCCAGCTCGCGCACAGCACGATTCATCTGGAGACGTACCGCCGGTGGGCACGTGCCGCCGCGTTCTCCTTCTTGTTGCCCTTGTTACACTCCATCGATGGCTATCCTGCTGGCTTTCGGTCCCTTTCTGGTCTACTTCATTACCGCCCGATTCTTCCCAATTCCTCTGGCACTTGCCGCAGCCGCGCTGGTTTCGGCTCTCCTGGTTCTTCGCCACGCCTTCGGTCGCAAGTCGCTGAAGATTCTTGATGTTGGCAGCTTGTTGCTGTTCGCTGGTCTTGCCGGCTTCGCTTATCTCGCCCATGCGTCGTGGTCGGTGGCCGGTGTTCGGCTCCGCGTCGACTCTGGTCTCCTCGCCATCGTCCTCACTTCCATCGTGATTCGCCAGCCGTTCACCCTGCAGTACGCCCGCGAGCAGGTGTCCCAGGTGTATTGGTCCTCCGAGCCTTTTCTTCGCGTGAATTACACGATCACCGCCGTCTGGGCACTGGCTTTCGCCGTGATGGCTGCCACGGACCTCGCCATGCTGATCCATCCCCAGCTGTCGTCGATCATGGCCGTCCTCGTCACCGTCTCAGCCATGGTGGGTGCTATAGCCTTTACCGCCTGGTACCCTCAGCGCGTCCGCGCGCTAGCTCGCCGCTGAACTCCGGACTCGCCCGATACGTATCATGAAAGAGTCGCCATGCAAACCAGCGAGGCCTTCAAACTTGCGCTGCAGTCCCTTTGGGCCAACAAGCTCCGCAGCATTCTTACGCTCGTCGGCATCGTCATCTCGGTCTCGTCGGTCATCACCGTGGTCACACTGACCAACGGCGCGAAACAGTTCGTGACGACCAAGATCAACACCTACGGCGCCGCCGTGATCACCGTCAGCAAGATGCCGGAAACATTCATGACTATCGAGGAGTACGTCAAGTTCCAGAAGCGCCGCAACATCACCTATGACGACTACCGCGCCATCCTCGACCAGTGCAAATCCTGCGTCTCCGTCGGCGCCCAGCGCGACGTCACCGGCAAAGTCGTTCTCGGCACCCGCTCCACAACCGATACCGATATTCGCGGCTGGACGTGGACTATGCCGCCAATCTCCAACCTCAACATCGCTCTTGGCCGCTCGTTTACAGAGGTGGAAGACACGCACTCCGCGCACGTCGCCATCGTCGGCTCGGACATTGTCGATAACGTTCTCGGCCCCGGCGATCCGCTCGGCAAGGAGATTCGCGTCGATGGTACGTCCTACACCGTCATCGGCGTCGGCGAAAGCCAGGGCAAAATTCTCGGCCGCAGCCTCGACAATTGGGTCGCCGTCCCGCTCAGCAACTTTCTTGAGGCGTACGGCGCACACGATAGCCTCCAGATCCTCGTCGACTCCGGCAGCGGTGGGGCCGTGATGGAATCCGTCTCGGATGAGCTGCGCACCATCATGCGCACACGCCGTCACCTGTCACCCGCCGTGCCGGATGCGTTTTCCATTGATTCGAGCGACACCTTTCAGAATTTCCTCGCCACCATTCTCAACAACTTCGGCGCCGTCGTCGTCGCCATCGCGGCCATCTCGCTGGTCATCGGCGGCATCGTCATCATGAACATCATGCTTGTCAGCGTCACGGAGCGCACCCGCGAGATCGGTGTTCGCAAGGCTCTGGGCGCGCGTCGCCGCGACATTCTCGTTCAGTTCCTCATCGAGTCCGCCTTGATCGCTTTTCTCGGAGGGATCATCGGCGTGCTCTTCGGCGTCTCCGCCGCCAAGCTCATCACGCTCGCCGTCGCTTTTCCTTCCGTCATCGCGCTCTGGTCCATTTTCGTCGCCCTCATCGTCGCCACCGTCGTGGGCCTGTTCTTTGGCATCTATCCCGCGCACAAGGCGAGCGCACTCGACCCCATCGTCGCACTCCGCGCGGAGCTATAGTTCAACGCCATGCAAGCGCTCGGTCAAACCCGTGAAGCCGTCAAGCTGGCGCTCGATACCCTGCGCAAAAACAAGCTGCGCTCCGGCCTCACCATCCTCGGCATCTCCATCGGCATCACCACGGTCATCCTCATCTCGTCGGCCATCAATGGCCTCAACTCCAACATCGACCACTTCGTCAGCTCGCTCGGCACCAACGATCTCTGGGTCTACCACTTCGAGCCCTTCGGCCATCGCCCTACCACCGAAGAGCTCAACCGCAAGAAACTCACCTATGAAGACGGCGCAGCCATGCGCGCGCTTCCCCACGTGGTCGCCGTTGATCCCGAGCTCACCTATCAGAACTTCCAGACCGGCCTCGGCAGCGTGGCCCTGAAACATGGCACGCACAAGATCCAGAACACCATCCTCAACGGCACCACCACGTACATCACCGACGTCACCGACGTCAGCCTCATCGCAGGCCGCATGTGGACTGAGTCCGAAGAGCAGCGCCGCGACAATGTCGTCGTCCTTGGCCACGACGCCGCTGAAGATCTCTTTCCCGGCGAGTCGCCGCTCGGCAAGGATGTGGAATGCGAGGGCGACGTCTTCACCGTGATCGGCGTGCTTGACAAGCAGCCCAAGCCCTTCGGCAGCGGCCGCAATACGCAGGACAACTCCGCCGACTTCCCACTCGAGACCTTCCGCAAGATTCACCCCGAGATCACTGACTTTTGGATTGTCGTCCGCTATGACGATCCGGCCAACAAAGCCATCGTCACTGAAGAGGTCCGAGACCTCGTCCGCATCCGCCGCAAGCTCCACGTTCAGCAGGATGACAACTTCGCCATCTTCAGTCCTGAATCGCTCACCCGCCTTTGGAACCAGGTCACCGGCGGACTCTTTCTCTTCATGGTCGCCGTTTCCTCGGTCGGCCTGATGGTCGGCGGCGTGGGCGTGATGAATATCATGCTGGTCAGCGTAACGGAGCGCACGCGAGAGATCGGCGTGCGCAAAGCCATCGGCGCGACCAAGAAAAATATTCTGCTCCAGTTCACGCTTGAGGCCGTTACTCTCTGCATGGTCGGCGGACTGCTCGGCATTCTCGCCGGTGCTCTCTGCACACTGATTCTTCACTTCGCGGTCAGCTTCCTGCACGCCGCGCTCTCGTTCACCTGGGTCATCATCTCCTTCGTTGTTGCCTGCATCATCGGTCTCGTCTTTGGCATCTACCCCGCATGGAAGGCCGCCAACCTCGACCCCATCGAGGCTCTGCGCTACGAGTGAGCCAGGCAACAAGGCAAGAAGGGACTAAGGGAACAAGAAGACTCAACCCCTCAGCCTTGTCATTAGGGCGTTCAGCATACGGCTCACATCGGCGGTCAACCGATCGGCCGAATCTTTCGAACTGTTCTCGCCGAATCCGAGCAAGTTCGAAATGACGAGTTGCGTCTGAAGTTCCGAATTTGAGCCTCTTGCGTGACCTAGGAATTGCAGATACTCGCCTTTAGTCGACCTTCCATACCCTTCAGCAATGTTGCTCGCGATAGAGACTGCTGCCCGGCGCATCTGAGTGACAAGGCCAAACTGCTCCGTCCTTGGAAAGGATGATGTGAATCGATAAATCACGGTGCTAAGCTCAATTGCGCGTTGCCAAACCACAAGATCCTTAAAAGAAGATCCCATGTTCTCCTCCTGCCAATTGCTGAGTTGGTGTGATCTGTCAACGATACAGAAGCTTGACGCTGGCAGTATCGCGAAAAAGCGCAAATGCTCGTGCTTACTCGGTCCCTTGTTGCCTCGGTCCCTCGTTCTCTGGCTTACACTGGCTCCTGTGATGCCGCACGCATTGGCGCTGGCCGTGGAGATCGCAACAACGGCCTTCGCTGTGGCTGGCATGGGCTACTACCTGGCGTCGATGTTCGCCGTGCGCGTTTATCTCCACGAGCGCCGAGCCAAGCTGCCCGACTTCGCTCCCGATGTGAGCATTCTCAAGTCTCTGAAGGGCCTCGATCCCGGCATGCTCGATGCCTTTCGCAGCCACTGCCGCCAAGTGTACGCGGGGGACTACGAGCTCCTCTTCGGCATCTCCAGCCTCGACGACCCCGCTGCTGCCGCGGTCACGCAGTTGCAGTCTGAATTTCCGGAGCGCGCTATTCTGCTCATCCAGTGTCCACAACGGTTGGGCGCGAACGGCAAAGTCAGTACACTCGCTCAGCTTCTCCCCCACGCTCGCCACAGCTTCATTCTCATTAACGACTCGGATATCTCGGTCGGCCCTCACTACCTCGCGCGCGTTATGGCTTGCTTCGGCAAGCCATCCGTGGGCATGGTCACCGCGCTCTACCGGGGCCGCGCACACTCCACGTTGCCGTCACGATTGGAGGCTCTCGGCATCGCCACTGACTTCCAGGCCGGCGTCCTGCTCTCAAGAATGCTCGAAGGCGGCTTGCACTACGGCCTCGGCTCCACACTCGCTGTGAGCCGGGAGGCCCTTGAGAAAGCCGGGGGCCTACTGCCGCTGGTCGATCAACTCGCAGATGATTATGAGCTTGGCGCGCGCATTGCCCGCGCCGGTTATCGTGTCGCATTGAGTGCGGAAGTAGTCGAGACTCATCTGCCGGCTTACCATTGGCGCGGTTTCGTCGATCATCAGCTGCGCTGGCTCCGCACCGTGCGCGATGCCCGTCCATGGGGCTATGCCGGCCTGATCTTCACGCACGGTGTTGGCTGGGCGCTGATCAATATCGTCGCGAGCGGCTTCAGCCCGCTGAGCCTGTGGCTGCTTGGGCTCAGCTTTTTCCTGCGCCTCGCGCAAGCGATGACAGCTGGCGCCGAGGTTCTCAGCGACCGCCAGGTGTTGCCCAATCTCTGGCTCCTGCCGTTGCGCGATATCACCGCGATGGTGCTCTGGGTTGTCGGATTTGCGGGCGATACGATTGTCTGGCGCGGCCAGCGCTTCCGGCTCAAGAAGGGCCGGCTTTTCCGAATAAGTTAATCAGCCGCGACTGCGGTTGCCAGGCTGTCCCCAGAGCGAATCGCGTCCGTGTCAAAGCTCAGGAGCCGGCCCAGCTCGGTGAAATCCTTATCCCAGCGCGCACGGTCCTCTTCCTGCAAGTTCGTCAGCAATTCCGCGGGGCCGCGCAGGATTTCGTACCAGAGATTTTGCGCCTGCCAGAGACTCACTTCAAACGGCAGCTCCCTGAGCGTACGAACCAAGCTCAGCGCGCGATCGAGTGCTTCCAACGACCCATCCGATGCATGCAGATCAAGCATGGCACGCTTCATGCGCTGATCAGCAATGTACGTGAGGGTCACCGTTTCAAGTGGGATCTGATCGGCCTTGGCGAGGGCCAGGTAAGACCGCAACTGCGCCAAGTCAATTGGGTCCGCTTCGAGTGCTCTGCGCAGACCGGCATTGATGGCGAATCCGGCGGCAAGATTGAGCGCCGGCGGCTTGGGCAAGCCGGCGTGCGAAAGATAGTGAAGAAGGCTCGCGTGACCCTGATAAATCGCGGTGAGGGAGTTCTCGATATCCATAAGAGTGGAATCAAGAATCATCCGCACGATCCGGCGCTGCTCGTCACTGAACAGGGACGTGAGGGAGTAATCCGAGTGGCCGTAGTAGCGATCGATCAAGCGGATGACCTCAGGAAAGTCGGCAAGTTGCACCTGATTCGCTGCGGTTTCCGCGAAGGCTTCAAAGCTTGCAATGTCCGCGTCGTCATAGATCTTTACCGCCGCGGTAATGTTCTGATCGCCGAAGTGGAGCACCGCGAAGGAGTAACTGCGGGCATAGTCTGTGATGGTGCTGGCGACGTGCACGCGGCCGAGCGCGAGGCGCCCGCGGCCGGATGTGTAGATCTCGTGCGAGATGCGGCGGACTTGAAAACAGAAGAGGTCCGTTTCATCGGCAAAGGAGGAGAAGACCGAACTGATGGCGTAATGTGCGGCCACCTGCTCCAGGTGTATCTCCATCGTGTTGACGCATCTCTTGTAAATCTGCGCGCCGTCACCCGCCTTGGGGTCGTTTGATTTTGCTTCCGAGAGCATTTTGAGAAACACCGGCTCGAGTGCCGCTGCCTGTTCTCCGAAGAGGTACTTGGCAAGCTGCAGAACGCGCGCAGCATAGGCGATCACCTGCACTGTCTCAATGCCGCCGATGTCGTCGAAGAACCAGCCGCAGCTGGTGTACATCAACTGCGCATGGCGCTGCATCTCCATGAGGTCCAGCGCGCGAACGCGCTCATCACCCGAAAGTGGCCGCACCTGGTGAGCAGCAAAAAAAGCGTCGGTGGTCTCCGGGCTGCGGTTGAGAACGACTGAGATGTAGCCATCGCGCGCGGCCCAAGCGTCCTTGAACAGCTTGCTGCCTTCTTTTTCGGTCAGTGGCGAAAGCGCATCGCGCAGCTCGTCTAGCGCCTGCCGCAGCGGCGCACGCCATTCCTGGTTCCAGCCAGGCTTGCCGCCGTTGCAGCCGCAGTTGGAACGCCAGCGCTCAATGCCGTGCACGCAGCTCCACGATGTGTCCTCAACAATTTCACACTCGGACTCCGGCGGGAACTGCGCGAGAAAGCTGCCGTAATTGGCGAGCTTGACGTTCTTTTCCGTTTCGAGCAGGCGCAGCGCGTATGCCAGCGCCATTTCGCCATGCCGATGGTGATGACCATAGGACTCGCCATCAGTGGCCACGTGAACAAGCTGCGGCCGCGCACTGTCTTTGAATGCGGACTTCAAACGATTGACAAAAGTGTCACCGGAGTTCAGCAATCCCTCAAACGCGATGGCGCGCGAATCAGGACCGTTATAAAAGAAGATCGCAATCGAACTGCCGGAGGGAAAACGGAGAACGTACGGTTGGGTGGTGTCGACAGAAGCTTCGGGCGTGGAAATCCATTCAGAATCCGGCCCCTCTGAGTCGGGCTGCTCCGGATCGGGCGACTTCGAATCCGGCTTCTTTTCGCCGGCAGCCTCGATTTTCCTGGCCTCAACCTTCAGCGGGCGGATGCGCTTGCATTGGTGCGGCGCGAGGACGGTGAACTTGATGCCGTTTTGCGCGAGGACTTCAAGCGTCACGTTATCGGCGGCGGTCTCCGGCAGCCACATACCTTCCGGCTTGCTGCCGAAGCTCATCTCATAATCGGCAATACCCCAGCGAACTTGCGTCATCCGATCACGGTCGCTGGCCAAGGGCAGAATCATGTGATTGTAGACCTGCGCCATAGCCGAGCTGTGACCCTCGTAGCGGTCGCGGCTGCGTTTCTCGCCGTCAAGGATCATTTGGTAGGTGCGCCGCGCGTTTTCTCTCAGCCAGCTCAGCAGAGTGGGCCCAAAATTGAAGCTCATTCGCGCGTAATTATTCACGATCCGCATGACCTGATTTTTCACGTTCACAACGCGCGCCGCTCCATTGGGCGCGTAGCATTCCGCGCAGATCCGCTCGTTCCAGTCGTGATAGGGAGCAGCGGAGTCCTGCGTCTCTACCGTTTCGAGCCAGGGGTTCTCGCGCGGCGGCTGATAAAAGTGACCGTGAATGCAGATAAAACGCTTGCTCGCAGGCATGAGGGTTCCATTGGTTGGAATTCGAAGATCGAGGGCTGCACTTATTTTACGGCGACGGCTGAAGGGCCTGTTAACCCAACCCGAATGACTATCGGCTTGAACGCCCGGCGGGTTCGGTGTTCCTGGCCAGATCGCAGGCCCGCCAGAGATACCAGCTGGCAACGGAACGGAAGGGCGCCCAGCGCTGGCCGCGGCGGAAGAGCACATCGGGCTTGGGAAGATCGGCAGCCTCGAGCGGCCTTGACTTTGGCACTCGCTGAAACGTAAGTGCGTAGCCCTTGCGCACGCCGTAGTCAGTTACGGGCAGCACATCGGGACGGCCCAGGCGAAAAATTAACAGCATTTCAACGGTCCACGACCCGATGCCGCGCACTTCAGTGAGGCGCTCGACGATGTCGGCATCGGACATTTTCAAAATCGCCGCGTATGACGGCACCGTACCATTGATGGTGCGCGCGGCCAGGTCACGCATCGCTTTGATCTTGTTGCCTGAGACGCCGGCTGCGCGCAGCGGCTCGTCGGGAGTGTCCAGCAGGAGCTGAGGCGCCGGATCGCCGCCAAAGTACTCGCGCACCCGGCGATGGATTGTGGCTGCGGCTTTGCCGTGCAGCTGTTGATAAAGGATCGACTCAAGCAAAGATTCAAACGGCGAAGTGGAATGGTCAAGGAGCAGCTTGAAGGGCCCGACGCGATCGATCAGTGCGGCGAGCTTGGGATCGTTCTTGCGCAGATGTGCGATGGCCTTTTTGGGATCAAAGGGAAGCTTGCGGCTGCGGCCGTCATGAATCATGCGAGGAGTGTACCGCATGGCTGCAAACACCACGCCCAACGCGATGGCGAACGGAGACCGGTCCCGAAGAGCCGTGTAAATGTTAAACTTCCTGCGGCTCGATAGCCGCCCGACAGGGGAAGGATGGTCTTGATGCAGCGCCGTGAATTTGTCCGCACCATCTCAGCCACAGGAGCGGGATTGATTCTCCAGCCGCGAGGCCCATTCCGTTTGCAGGCTGAAGAGATCGCGCCCGATCCAGGCGTGAAGCGCGTCATGGTGATGTTCAAGTGCCATTTCGATGCCGGATTTGTCGATACGCAATACAACGTGGTTCACAAACGCTATTTCGAGAAGTTCTTCCCTCAGGCGATTGAAGTTGCGCGCGCAGCGAACTCCGGCGGCAAGCGGCGCTACGTGTGGACAACCGGATCGTGGCTGCTGTTCGAGTATCTCGATCAGGCCGGAAGCGATGAACGCAAAGCAATGGAAGAAGCGATTGCGCGCGGCGATATCGCCTGGCATGCGCTTCCCTTCACCTGGCAGACGGAGATGCTCAGCCCTTTGATGATCGAAGGCAGTCTGGCGATCGCGCATTCACTGGACAAGCGATTTGGAAAGATGTCGACCGGCGCCAAGATGACCGATGTGCCGGGACATACACGCGGCATTATTCCGCCGCTTGCGAAGAACGGCGTAACGTTTCTTGAGATTGGCGTGAACGGCGGCTCGACCGCGGCGCAGCTGCCGCCGCTGTTTAATTGGAAAGATCCGTCGGGCGCATCGCTGAACGTGATGTATCACTGGCAGTACGGCGCCGTTGCGCGTGTGCCTGGAGCTGACCTGGCTCTGGTCACCGAGGTGCGCGGCGACAATAGCGGCCCGCATACACCTGAAGAAATCGAGAAGATCCACGCAGCGCTTGCGGCGCGATTCCCCAATGCGGAGATCGTCGCCAGCAGCCTGGCGGAGATGGCAAATGCGCTCGCGCCGCACCGCGATACGCTGCCGGTAGTAACGCAGGAGATCGGCGATACGTGGATCTATGGCTGCGCGAGCGATCCACTGAAGGTGGCGCGATTTCGCGAAGTCTCGCGGCTGCGCCAAGCGTGGATTGCACGTGGGGCTATGGCGGTAAGTGACGAGACGGATCTGCAACTGCTGCGGCACGTGCTGCTCGAGGCGGAGCACACGTGGGGAACGGATACCAAGACGTGGCTGGATTTTGATAATTACATTCCCGCGGACCTGGCACGGATGCTGGACACCCCGAAGTACAAGGTCGTCGAGTTCAGCTGGCAGGAAAAACGCAAAGATCTGCTGGACGGAATCGCCGCGTTACCAGACGCAATGCGGGCTGAGGCGGAGCAAGCAATCGAGAGCCTCAAACCGATCCAGCCGGTGCCGGGAGCAAGCGCCACTGCCCATCCGGCTGCAAAGTTGATGGAAACGGCCCACTTTGTTGTTGGCTTCGATGCGAAAACCGGAGCCATCACGAAATTACGGAACAAGAAATCCGGCCGTGAGTGGGCGAGCGAGAAGAACCCAATCGCGCTTTTCACTTATCAGACGCTTTCGCAGGAGGACTATCGCACTTTCATCGCGAGTTATTTGACTACAAAGGCGGATTGGGCGCAAAAGGATTTTGGCAAGCCAAATATTGAGCGATATGGGGCGCGGAGCGAAGAATGGCATCCCTCCATCACCGACCTGCAGTTAGAGAAAACAGAATCGGGACACCGGATTTTAGTCGGGCTGCAATTCGACGATCGCGATGCGCTGCAATCGGGCCGGGCCGCATTTCCCCGCGATGCATTCCTTGAATTGAATCTGCCCAGCGATCGGCCGGAGATTGAGCTTTCGCTGTCGTGGTTCGGCAAACCGGCGACGCGCATGCCGGAGGCGCTTTGGCTCACGTTCAATCCGATCGCCGCTGATCCGCACGAGTGGCTGCTGGATAAGTCGGGCGAATGGATCTCTCCCTTTGACGTGGTGGCGTCCGGCAATCGGCATATGCATTGCCTTCAGTCCGGTTTCCGATACAGCTCCGGCGGCCATTCGTTTTCTGTCGACACGCTGGACGCGCCGGTCGTGGCTCTCGGCGAGCGGAGCCCGCTTTTTTTCTCAAACGAGCAGCCTGATTTGAGCAAGGGAATCCACCCCTGCCTCTTCAACAATGCATGGGGCACGAATTATGTCATGTGGTATGGAGAAGATGCGCGCGCCCGCTATGTACTCCGCGCATGAATGGCAGATGATCTCAAAAAACGACGGCCTCCGGCGCGCATGGTTCCGCAACGCAGGAGGCCGTTGATTCGCGGTTGGTTCTTTTAGTTTGTTGTGATTCCAGACGTATGAACGATTGTGATCTGGGTCTTGCCGTCGTTCATATTCGGCGACTGGACTACGGTCACCGTCGTGGCATCGTTGCCGCTGTTGATGGTGAAGACGCCGCCAGTGTCGTTACTCGTCGTCTGCGCATTGGGCCCAGCCTTGTCCTTGTAGAACGCCATCACCTGGTCCTTTGAGTCCGCGGTCAGATAATTCGCTGTGACCATCGACTTGCCGGCGATATTCATGTGCAGTGCTCCCCTGCCCTGCGTTGCGCCTGGATAGATGGGAATTCCGAGATCGCTTGCGGTGACCGCCTGCGTGGTATTCGCGCTGAAGCCGCCGCCGGGAGTACCGAACGAGATCTGCCCATTCGCGGCGGTATGAACAGCGTGCGCGACCTTATAGATCCCATAGCCGACGACTCCTGCCGCGATGACGCCCAGGACAACGAAAACCAGCACCACGATGAGAATGATTTTGAGAGCGCTGGACCCCGACTTCTGCTGCGGCGGCGGAGGGGGCTGTACATAAACGGGTTGAGGAGGAATGTTGATCGGTTCGGACATGGTCATTTCCTTCTTTCGAGTAATTTCGGAGGGCGATCGGAGGCCGCTTTTGTTTGCTGCCACTATACCTCATCTGTCGCATTCCGGAACCTGAATTTCGCGCGAGCCGCGGGGCTGGCTGGCTTCCCGATGCGGTCCGTCCGCCGATCCGGAGCCATGGGAAGCTGGATCGGAATCTCGGCGATCGCTCCCGTCAAGACCATAAACTTGATACGGGAGCTGACCATGAAGATGCGGCCCGGTTCACAGACCGGATTCTTGATGTGCGGAAAGGAATGGACGGAGGGCGAGTCGATGGAAGTGCGCTCACCGTGGGATCAGGGCGTGCTGGGGCGCGTGACCCTAGCCTCCCGCGCGGACGCGCGGCAGGCGGTGAACCATGCGGTCGCCAGCCTGCGCCGCACGCGCGCGCTGCCCCGCTGGAAACGCCGCGAAATCCTGGAGAACGTTGCCGCTGCGCTCGTCGAGCAGAAGGAGCGCTTCGCACATCTTATCGTGGCCGAAGCAGGAAAGCCGGTGCGGCTGGCGAACGTTGAGGTGGACCGCGCAGTAATGACCTTCAAGACCGCTGCAGAAGAAGCGGCGCGGTTGGGCGGAGAAAGCATTCCCCTGGATCTGACGGAGGGAAACGAGGGCCGGTGGGGACTGGTGCAGCGATTTCCTGTGGGTCCGATTCTGGCCATTACACCATTCAACTTTCCACTCAACCTGGTGGCGCACAAGGTAGCGCCCGCCATGGCAGCCGGATGCCCAATTCTTTTGAAGCCCGCGCCGCAGGGAACGTTTACCGCGCTGGCGCTAGGCGAAGTGCTTTTGAAAGCGGGCTGGCCGGAAGAAGCATTAGCAGTGATGCCGCTCGAGAATGCCGACACCGCATGGCTCGCGGAAAAAGAAGATCGCATCAAGATGGTGAGCTTTACCGGATCGGCAAAAGTGGGATGGGCGATCAAGGCCCGCTCCGGGCGCAAGCGCGTGGTGCTGGAGTTAGGAGGCAACGCAGCTCTTATCGTGCACAGTGACTGGAGAGAGCTCGACGATGCGGCGCATCGCACGGCGATTGCGGCGTTCAGCTATGCCGGGCAATCGTGCATCAGCGTGCAACGCGTGTTTGTTGAGCGACCCATTTTTCAGACCTTCGTGTGGAAGGTGGTTGACATCGCGGCCAAGCTCGCGGTTGGCGATCCTTCCAACCAAGCGACAGAAGTGGGCCCGATGATTCGGCCGAGCGATGCCGAGCGCGTCGAATCGTGGGTGAAGGAAGCCGTCGTGGCGGGAGCAAAGCTAGTGGCCGGCGGCGAGCGAGATGGTTCGATGGTGACGCCGACAATCCTGAGTGGGACTGCACCGGGAATGAAGGTTCGAGATGAAGAAGTCTTCGGGCCGGTCGTGGCGATCGAACCCTACGACGATTTTGAGGGAGCGCTCGCGGCAGTCAATCAATCGAAGTTCGGGCTGCAGGCAGGTCTGCTCACGCGCGATTCGGGGCGCATTCTCACGGCGTACCGCGAGCTTGAAGTGGGCGCTCTGATTGTGGGAGATACGCCGACGTGGCGGCTTGATCCGATGCCCTACGGAGGAGTGAAGGACTCGGGGCTGGGGCGCGAAGGAATCCGCTCAGCCATTGAAGAGATGACAGAACCGCGCATGCTTGTGATGACCGCGCCGGGATAGCTGCCGCAGACTTTGAAGATGAATGCGGCTTAAAGAGACGGCAAAATTCCGCGCGCCCGCCACTCAATGTGTGCAGCGCCACTCAAGAAACAAATATGCGGAGTTAGCCAGAGGGCCCGTGACGCTGGAAGGAACTAACTCGAACTCTATGCCTTTTGCTTCGTCTTGGCCCGTTGCGCAGCCCACCGCTTGCGCTGTGCATCTGCGATACGCTTGCGCGCATCGGCACTCAGCACGCGCTTCTTGCGCGTCTTGGCTGTCTTTGCGCCAACGCGTCCTGCTTTAGCGGTTGCAATTCCCATAGTGGCCAGCAGCGAGCGTGCCTGCTGGAGCCTTGCAATTTCAGAGTCGATTTGAGCAAGAATGGATTCAATAGCCATAGAGGAGAGGATAACTCACTTAATCGAGTTCGAAAAGGTCGAAAGTCATATTTCGTGACTTATCAGCCGGAGAATGGGCCAGGAGTGCCAGAATTCTGAAAATAGTCTTTCAGAATTCTTCCCATTTAGGTACTTCGAGGGACAAACTGTCCGTTCATCCCTCAATGCAACCATTGCTTTTGACTATGTTCCCAGATACTCCACATGAACATAGGTGCCTAATCGCACGTTATAGGCCAAGTACCAGCCCGGATGATCCGGATCCTCGTAGATGATGATCTGATCTGAGTCCCAGAGCCAATCCGAACAGAAAGCAAGATCGGCAGCCGCGACCGACCAATACCACCCGTTAAACCAGAATCTGCTCGGTCCGCCGCCGGCAATCACCCACACGTGCTTAGGTCCAAATCCGCCGGAAAAATGGCCATGATCGAACGGATGGTCGAGATGATAGGCCGGATCGTTTGGCCCCGTGTTATGGCCCACCCAGACCTTGCCGTTGTCCACGTGCGGCGCATTGGGATGTCCAGGCTGATCGCTGAAGTTACGATTCTGCGCAGGCGCAGGCGGAGCGCCGTTGAAGGGCGCTGGGCCATGCGAAGGGATGGGCGGATGGGGTGCTGGATGACTAGCATCCGGGTGCTGGGCGAACGCCGGTACCGCTAACACCAGAATGAATATGGTTGCAAGCCGCATCGCTTTCATAGAAACCTCCTTGATGGATCTTGATCTTGATGTATTTTGACGGCTGCCGAATCTTATCTGGGGATCATCCCCAACGACCCGGACAGCACATTCATGCTGTAAGATGCACTTCGGCATTCTTGCACACGCCTGCCCACACCGGCAGCAAATTTTGCCCGAGGCAAATACTGCAGTTGGCAGCGATGTGCGGTGTATGTGATCGGGCGAGGAAGCAGTGCCAGAAAGCTCGCACCCGGTTCTCAGGCGCTCAATCCAGGCACTCCATCTAGCCAGTAATTCCAGGCATTGAATTCAGGTACTGAATCTAGGCGCCGAATCTAGGCATTAACCGTCGATGCGGTACGCCGCCACGCGTAGAGTGGGAACTGGTTGGCCAATTCGGCCACTTCCCCGCGGATTCGAGCAAGCGCCGCGTCGTCACTCCGCTGCTCGAGAGCCCTGGCAATCCACTTTGCAATTGTGCGCATCTCGGGTTCTTTCATTCCGCGGGTGGTCAATGCCGGCGTGCCTACACGAATTCCCGAGGGCTTGAGCGGCGGATTGGCGTCCCACGGAATTGAATTCTTATTGACTGTGATGCCCGCCTTGCCCAGCGCAAGCTCTGCGTCCGATCCCAGAATGCCTTTCTCAAAGACATCCACAAGCAGAAGATGATTGTCCGTGCCGCCGGATACGAGCCGGAAGCCGGCTTGCTGCAAACCTTCCGCAAGCGCCTTGGCGTTGGCAACGATCTGCGCGGCGTAGGCGCGGAACTCGGGACGCAACGCCTCAGCGAACGCAACCGCTTTGGCCGCGACGATGTGCATCAGCGGGCCGCCCTGCTGGCCGGGGAAGACTGCCTTGTCGACCGCTTGCGCCAGCTCCTGCGTGCTGATGATCAACCCCGCGCGTGGTCCGCGCAGAGTCTTGTGCGTGGTGGTGGTGGTGATGTGCGCATGCGGCACGGGCGAAGGATGCGCGCCGCCTGCGACCAAACCCGCGATGTGCGCCATGTCGAAGATATAAGTTGCGCCGACTTTATTCGCGATCTCGCGCATCCGCGCGAAATCCCACAGGCGAGGGTAGGCGCTGGCTCCGCCGATGATCACCTTCGGCTTTTCCTGCACTGCAATCGATTCGAGCTCATCGTAATCGATGGTTTCGGTGTCGCGGCGCACATGATAGAAGGTGGTGCGATACAGCTTGCCGCTGAAGCTTAAACGATGGCCATGAGTAAGATGACCGCCATGGGCAAGATCGAGGCCGAGAATGGTGTCACCTGGCTGCAGAACCGCCGCATACGCCGAAGCGTTGGCCTGCGAGCCGGAATGCGGCTGCACGTTGATATGCTCGCCGCCGAAGAGCTGCCGGGCGCGGTCGCGCGCCAGGTTCTCCACAACATCGGCATATTCGCATCCGCCATAGTAGCGGCGCCCGGGGTAGCCTTCCGCGTACTTATTCGTGAACTCCGATCCCGCGGCTTCCAGCACCGCCTCCGAGACGAAGTTTTCGCTGGCAATCATCTCCAGCCCTTCATGCTGGCGGAGAGTTTCATGGTCAATTGCGGCGGCAATTTCCGGATCGGCCTGTGCAAGGGGCAAAGACATGCGGTCACTCATAACTAGATTCTACGGCAAGCCCGGAGCAACCGTGTCTATGGAAATAAGAGTCCTGCATCATCTGCCGAATACGCTTCGCCATCCGTGCGAAAGGTTAAACGGCAAGCTGGCAGCGACGGAATTCCTCTATCCTATTCGTAATGCAATTCGCGGTTTTTCATTCCTTTGCAATCTGCGGCGTATTTCTTATCGCGGCAACCCCTTCGCATCTGAGCGGCCAGGCCGCGCAGAGCGCGGTGACGCTGACTCCGGAGGATGTGGCCGCCGGCTCGCCGGAACTGATCCGGGTGGGCGCTCCCGAAGCCGCAACAGTTGAAGGAGAATGGATGGGCAAGAGCCTTGCGTTTTTTCGCGGGCGCGATGGGACTGCATGGTACGCGCTGGCAGGTGTCGACGTGGAAGCAGCGCCGGGGCCTTACCCGCTCAAAATCTCCGTGCAAACTGGCACAGGGAAAATGATCGATCTTTCGCAAAGCATCGAGATTCACGCTGCGCATTACCGCACTGGAGTTCTATCGGTCGCGCCGAAGTTTGTGGAGCCTCCGCCCGACGAACTGGCGCGCATCAAGGCGGAGATCGAGTTGAAAGCGAAAGTATTTGCCGCGAGCACAACGCAGCCGTTGTGGATGGGCGATTTTCGCGCGCCAGTTGCGGCGGAAGCGACCGACAGCTTCGGCACACGCCGCACTTTCAACGGCACCCTGGCCAGTGTGCACAAGGGCATGGACTTTCGCGCAGCGACGGGTACGGCCGTCCACGCCGGCAACAGTGGTCTAGTGGTGGTGGCGCGGCCGCTTTACTACGAGGGAAATTGCGTTGTGATCGATCACGGCCTTGGACTCTTCACGGTCTCGATGCACCTAAGCCGAATTGACGTGAAGGAAGGTCAGCGGGTAAGTAAAGGCCAGCTGATTGGGCTCAGCGGAGCGACGGGCCGAGTGACCGGGCCGCACCTGCACTGGGCGGTGCGCTGGCAGGATGCGTATCTCGACCCTGCGAAGCTGCTCAAAATAAATTTAAGTGCAGCGCGCTAGCGAGGCAGGACTTCTTCCTTGGCTTTCGTCAACCTCAGTGCGATGGAACGAGCCGCCGCGGCCTTCTCTTCGCGCAGCTCCTTGTAAGCGCGATAGACAAACCAGCCGAGATACCATCCGTCGATGTACTTATACGGAGTTTCACCGGTCGTGTAGTGGCCGCAAGGCAACACGCGCGGCGTGAATCGGATGTTATCGCGGCGGAATGCATCGACCACCTGGAGCGAGTATTCCCTGGGAAAGGTCAGATCGTAGTTTGCATAGATCACGAGCACATTTTTCTGGGACCCGCCCGCCTCAGGTCCCTTGAAACGGTCGTAATAGCTCGCGGGGCTGATGGAGGACCACAGCGTGCAGAGCCGCTCCTGCGTCATTCCAGCCTGCTCGACGGCCTGACGAATGTGCCGGGTGCTTTGCCCCAACCACACGACATCTCCGAAAGCCGTCGAGGCATGGTTGAAGGCATTTACGCGCAGCCGAGGATCGTGCGCGCTAGCCAGGAACGCATAGCAAGAGCCCAGGCTCGTACCCAACGCCCCGAAGTGCTCGTAGCCTTGCTGCTCCAGCCAATCAAGGCAGCAGCGGATATCGACCACAGCCTGCCGGCACGCCGATATCGTCCGACCGATGTTTGCGCTCACGGCGTAGTCCGAGCGCTCAAGTTCGGCGGGGCGGCGAATGTCGTGGTAGGGCTTGGAGAGTCTGAGCGCTGAGATGCCCATGCGATTAAAGAGCCCGCACAGCGCGTTGTGGCTGAAGGCGTCGGCATTCCACTGCGGCAGCAGAACGATCGCCTGCCTGGGGCGCGCAGGATCCTTGTGTGCGGGCGCGGGATACCAGCGAGCGTTGACCTGATCGTTCTCCGCATAAATTGTTCGCTCAGGCGAGGTGAAGCGGAGGAACTGCGCATGCGGAAGCAGGCCGTCGCTCGCTTGCTGTTTGAGCGCGGCATCTCTGGCGAGCGTTTCAGGACGTACATTTGTCGGAAAGAGTTGCGGCGCCCGCTCCTCAAGCCGGAAGTCAGACGGCCGTTCGTATCCGAAGTAAAGATTGCTGTTCTGGATGAGGACCTGATTGATCCGCGCCATTGCTGCCTCGGCGGCTGCAGCGTCTCGCAGAACCTCGGAGCTTGGCACCAGAGATCCGAAGCCGTTCGCTTCCAGAAAGGGTGCAATCCAATCAAAGCCCCACTCGAGCGGGCGCACCACGCGATTTTCATCGCGCGTCGTCAGCCGCGTCTCCCAAGCGTACATGCGGCGCGCATACCATTGCTTGAACATTAGGATCGACAAAGAGATCAGCGCGAATTGTTTCCCGAACGCGCTCGAGGAAGCTGCTAAGCGGCCTGAGACACGCGTGTTCTTGAAACCCGGTCAGTAATCAACCAAATGATGCTCAGGACGGTGATAAGCGCGATGATTCCCTGCGAGATGACGCAGTAGAGACACCAGACCTCCAGGACATTGCGCTCGATGTTGGTGAGATGCAGCGCAAACGCCAGGCCAACGATTGCCGCCGCCAGGTGCAGAACGCGCCACCGCGCCAACGCCAGGATGCCGAGGGCGAGATAACCGGCGATGCCGATGGCCGCCACAGGAATGTGAAAGAACATCGAGTAAGAGCTGCGATTCACGATGCCACAATCCCAGTGGTCATTGATCGAGCAGGGCTCCAGCGTCGTTGTGTAGTGAATGCGCAACGCCATCGTGGAAACAACGATGCCGGCAACAGCGAGAAAAACGAGAAGATATCGCATAGCAAACCGGAAAATCGAGCAGAATCGCTCGCGAGTCAATTTTAGCTGATGACAGCGGCCTTGTTCTCGATCGCGGCTGCCGGATTTCGAGCCCCGGCAGGTTGTAGGATGATGCAATGAAAGCGCTTCGTCGCGAGCAATCGCCGGGTCTGGCGAAATCCAATGGCTCTCGAGTCGCCTTCTTCGGCGGAAGCTTCGATCCGCCGCACCTTGGTCATCTCGCAGTGGCGCGCGCTGCGCGAACCGCTTTCCATCTCGATACCGTCCTGTTCGCTCCCGTCGGTGCGCAGCCGCTCAAGCCCGAGGGACACACGGCCAGCTTTGAAGACCGCGTGGCGATGACCGAGCTGGCGACCGCGGGCGAGCCGGGTTTCGCGATTTCGCTGGCCGATGCGCCGAGGCCCGATGGCCGGCCCAATTTTACCCTGGAGACGCTCGAAGAAGTCCGCGCTCAACTTGGGAGCCGGTGCACACTGTTTTGCCTCATGGGCGCCGACTCCTACTTTGGACTAACCGACTGGTATCGCGCGCCTGAAATTCCCTTCGCGGCGACGCTCATCGTCGCCTCCCGTCCCGGCGAACCGCTTGATGCCATGCAGAAGGCGATACCGCACGGGCTCACATTGACCGCCTCGGCGGACACGAACAAGTCTGAAGGCGGAGTTCGCTTCTGCGAGTACGCCATCACGAATACCGCTGGGGAAAAGGCGCTCTTCTATGTGCTCCCCGATCTCGATGTGCCGGCCAGCGCAACGGAGATTCGCAGGCAGATCCAGCAAGATTCTGATGGATTGCAAAAGAGCTCCCCGGCAGCGTTGCTGCCGCAGGCTGTGGCAGAGTATATTTGCACGCATCACCTCTACCGCTGATTCAATTCCCGGCCTTGCGGCAGTTCAACTTGCCGCAGTTCAAATGGAAGGGCTACGATAGGTCCTGGAGAGCCAGCCCACAGCATGAAGATTTCACCGGCGCAGAAGGAAACGCGCAAAATGGTGCAGGCCGCCGCGGCGGTTTGCGAAGAAAAAAAAGGGCAAGACACGCGCATCCTCGAGCTTGATCCTGCCGACTCCGGACTGTCCGATTTCTTTCTTGTAACGTCAGCCTCGAACGACCGCCAGGCAGTTGCGATTGCCGACGAGATCGAGCTGCGGCTGAAGCGGGAGTTTGGAGCCTACGCGAACTCAGTGGAAGGGCGGCGTAAGGGCGATTGGATTTTGCTGGATTACGTCGACTTCGTCGTCCACGTATTTCTTGCTGAGCGCCGCGCGTTCTATGACATCGAGAGGTTGCGCAAGGCGGCACGGCCACTCACGCCGGGAGAGTTCGACACCGAGTTGAAGAGCATCTTGACGGCGAAGACCCGCGCCGTTCGCGCCAAAGCTGCGGCGAGCCCGAGATCTGCCCCGAAAGCAAAGCCTACGTTAAAGCTTAAGAAACCTGTCAAGAAGATCGTGGGGCGCGAGAGCGGCGCGCCCGCGAAGAGCGCGCAAATTAGGACCTCCGCGAACAAGCAGAAGTGAACACGCTGAGCAGATCGTGGGACACAACAAAAAGGGACCACCGAGGCGGTCCCTTTTTGTGTGGTTTGGATGGAGCGGTTAGAACTGGAGGCGCAAGGATACCTGCAATACGCGCGCGCCACTGTTCTCATTTGCATCCGGATTCGCCGAGAAGCTGATCTGGCCGAAGGTGGGCCCACCTTCGTAGTCCTCCTGATCGTATCCGTTGTAGACATTCTCGGCGGGGTTGGCGAAGTTCGGATGGTTCAGTGCGTTGAATGCGTCTGCGCGGAACTTCAGATTCACTGCTTCCCTATAGATCGGGAAATTCTTGCCGAGTCCAAGATCGGTATTGAAGTACCCTGGGCCGCGCTCACTGTTGCGCGGTCCCATCTGGAATCCGATCGGTCCCTCAAACTGCTCGGATGCTACCAGAGCGTTCTTGAAGTCGCTGACGCCGCCTCCCGGCAGTTTGGTCAGCTGGTTCTTTGCCAGGTTTGGGGGGCCAATGAGGATTGCGGGAGCATCATTGGAGTAGCTTGCGACATAGGCGTTGGAAGCGGTTTGCCAAGGATACCCGGTGTGCCGGGATACAATGCCGCTGACCTCCCAACCGCCGATGATCTCATTGGTCCAGTAGGGAATGTCGTGGGCTAACATCCTTCCTTTACCGAATGGCAGCAGGTAGCTGGCATCTCCCGTGATGATTTGCCGGAGATCGAAGTCGGAACTTGCGCGGCATTCCCTGGGGCGAATGTCGTCGCAGATCAGACCGCCGCCGCCGATGCCCGTATCGCCCTGGGAGTTCGCGAAGAACGAGATGTTATCGATAGAGTGCGACCAGGTGTAGTTGAAGTCGAAATTGACCCCATGCGACATGTTTTTCTGCAGGGTAACCAGCAGGCCGTCGTAGTTGGAAAATCCCTTGTTGTTGTGAAACGAGTTTTCGGCGAATTGAGCGCCCATGCCTACGTTCGCCGGAATAATCGTGGAAATGGCCTGCGTGAAGTCTCCGAAATCGCCATTGTGAGGAAGGTTGCCGGTGGTCGAACCGACGAGGACGGTATTGCTGGAATACCCAGCCCCTACCCCTGTGCCGGGGGCAATCACATTCTCAAACCACGGTTGTACCGGCAGATCGGCGGGATTCGGATCCTTGCGAATGGCCTGCACGATGTTGCCGAAGGCCTGGGAGTAGAGCTGGCCGGAGACAAGATCTGGGAAGTCGAGAACCTGGTTGGCATCGGCCTGCGCCAAAAGGCGGCGTCCGAAGCGGCCCACGTAGTTGACTTTCAGAACCATATCCCCGGGGACCGACCGCTGATAACCGGCGTTGAAGATAAAGGAGTAAGGGGTCTTGAGAGAGGGGTCGATGGTCTCGTTGAAGGCCCCGCCGCTCTCAAGACCGCAGGGAGACTGAGTGTACTGACCGCTAGCGACACCGGCGGCGCAATAGGAATTCGAAAACGGCTCGTAGGGAGGGCGCGGCGTTGAGGGCGGCGTCAGGGTAATCGGCAAGGTGCCGCTCGCCGCGGCAAGCCGCGGATCGGTCCTGATGGAATCGTACGGGTCGTTGGCGATGCCCTCTGGGTTTGTCTTGGTTTGCTGGAAGAGATAAGAATAGGCATCCTGAAGGTGCTGAATAGAGTTGATGACCGAGCGATCGTAGACGATGCCGGCGCTGCCGTTGAATACCGACTTCCTGTCGAAGCCGGGGTTCCAGGCAAAGCCGAGATGCGGGGAGAAGTTCCTGAACTCCGGCTGATAGAGCGGCGGGGCATTGGGGCCATTGCCCTTTCCGCCAAGGTAGTAGGCAATCAGCGGGACAGCAGTTGGCCCTGTCTCGGAGAGGTCGCTCTGCTGTACACGGGCCTTCATGTATTGGTCAAAGGTATAAGGTTCGACGCTCTCGAGTCCGCGTGTCTCATAGGGCACGGAGAACCATTGATAGGTGAGGCCATAGGTGACGGTAAAGGCTGGCGCCACCTTCCAGGTGTTCTGGATATAGAGTTGCATCTGATAGTACCGGTAGAAGCGCTGGTCGCCGGTGAGCTGTTTCAATGCGGTGCCGGATGCGTTGTAGTTGTAGTCGCTCATGACCTCGGCTACGCGGCCCAGCATGAAGGGAAACGTCTGGTCCCAGGCGAATGGGTTGCTCGGAGCGATATCGGAGGGGCGGAGGCTGCGATTGCCCGCACCGCAAGCGCCGGCGCTGGGGCCGCAGAGGCCAAGGGTCTGACCGCCCAGCCCGATCTCCGTGGAGTTGTAGTCCTCCACAGTCGTGTCATGAGCCAGGATGTCCTTGAAGGTTCCGCCGAACTGCCAGGTATTGTGACCCTTGGTCCACGCAAAATCGTCCCCGACCATGGGAATAGGGACGCGGCGAGCCTGCGAGCTGGGGTTCTGATAGAGAGAAGAAGGAATCCCCTGGCCGTCGCTATCTGCGCCGTCCGAAAAGGTGAAGAAGGTCGAACCATCCGGATTGTAGTCATTCGGGAAGTTGTACTTTTGAACCGTCTCGCCGGCGATGATCCGGTTGGTCTTGTTGGAACCAATCACCCAGCTGTAGCCGACAACGAAGGCGTAGGTGCGATCGATGAAGGGGCTGGTAGCTGGGTCGCCGGCAAACTGGTTCGGGGTCTCCACGGAGTTCTCACGGGCGATGGTGAACCGCCCAAAGATCTTCATATTCTGGTTTACGTTGTAATCAATCCTGCCGACGTAATTGGTCTCATCGTCGCCGTCCGGGGCGTTGAAGGCATAGCCGCCCATGTTGATACCATCGCCGGTGACAGAGTTGTTGGAGTGCGGATAGCGCGCAGTGAGGCCTTGTATCCAGGCCGTGCTTTCGCCGACCCCGGCCGGATCGATTGCCTTGACCTGGGCAGGACTGTAGGAGGAAATTCCTCCGCTGGCGTTGTTATAGCCGATAATGCCGCTGCGCAGGCTATCCAGCGGGACTGTCCTTTGCACAATGGCGTTGCTGACGACGCGATCGTCGTTGAAGTCGAAGAAGAAGAAGAGCCGATCGCGCCCATTAAACAGCTTGGGCAGGATGATCGGGCCGCCGAGGGCGCCGCCGAACTGATTCTGAATCAGGTGGTTGCGGGGAACGATGGGGTCTGAATTGTTACCGAACCAGGTGTTGGCTACCAACAGAGGATCACGGTGATACTCGTTGAGGTCTCCGTGGAAGCTGTTCGTGCCGCTCTTCGTCACCAATTGGAATTGGCCGCCGCTGGAGGGACCGGTAGAAGATAGATTCCCAGCCACGGTGCTGTTAAACTCCTCCACCGAGTCGACCGGTGCGTGACCTACGATGACGGTGCTGGCACTGAATCCCTGAACGACTCCCCCGCCGACGTATTGTTGCTGCGACGCTCCGCCGGTGGAGATGTCGTTGACGTCCAGGCCATCCAACGTGATGTCATTCTGGTCCACGCGCGCGCCAGTGACGGAGCCCGAGTCAGTGACTCCGGGCTGCATGAGGAAGAGAGCCGTTGGGTCGTTTCGGGATTGCACAGGAAGGCTGTTCAGGGAGTTGACGTCAAAAGTATTTCCGACCGTAGCGTCTGTGGTGTTAATCGTGACTTCCGCATTCGACGCGGTCACTTCAATCACTTCCTGATGGGTGCTCACAGACAAAACCGCGTTCTGCGTACGAATGGTGGCGACCGTAAGATAGATATCCTTGACCGCGAAGGGCGCGAAGCCTTTGCCAGTGAATGTCGCCTCATAGCCCTGGGCCGGCGGAATGCCAGCAAAGCGGTAGAAGCCCAGCTCATTGGTGGTCTGGGTGTATTTGAGACCCGTGGTCTTGTTCTCCAGCGTGACCACGACGCCCGGCACTGCAGCTCCGGATGCATCAGTGACTTCACCCGTCATGCCCGAGAGTTGCTGGGCAAAGCATGCCGGCAAAGCGCTGAAGAGAAAAAGCGCCAACGCGCAGCAAAATGCAAGAAAGCCAGTTTCTCTGCTGAAAGACTGCATCGAATGATCCTCCAAAGTCTATGTGGATCGCCAACGTGGCGTGAGTCTCTACGATTCGTTGTTGATGGGCTTTCGGAGGCTCTACGGGGGGGCTCCGATTCCACTGGTTGGCTAAAACAGCTTGAAGGCGAAATCGAGCCAAACTTGACTTGCTCTTTGAGTTCATCCGGTAGAGCCACGATCAGCCGGCGATCTCGCACAATCAAACTTACCTGCTACCTGTGCAATTGATGTGCCATTTGGGGGAGCACCCTCCCACATTTGTGGGTATTTAAAATAAGCAATTTGCAAATTCACTTTTCGCGATTAGCCACCGATAAATATGGATTTTGGTAGATGTGGTTCCGTAAACTACAACTGGATCGGGGTGGCCCTAATTTTTCAGTAAACATGGGCGGCGCTGGCCCGACCAGGAGATTTGCGGCGGCGTTGCTCTGAAACTGACATGAAAAATACTGGATTCCGAGGCCTATCCGGGCAGCGGAAATGCCCTGTTGTCAGTTTTCCGGGTATGCTGCTGGGCATGCTGGTAACTCTCGCGCACATCGGTTCAAAAGATCGCTACGAAACGCTGGTTGACGAGTATCTCAAGCGTTGTACCGGCTCCATGCGATGCGAAACGCAATCCTTCCGCAACGAGAAGGCGTTATTCGACTGGGTTGGCCGGCTCGGAGGCCGGACCGCTGCTGCCACGGTGCTGCTGGACGAAAAGGGCAAGCAATTCATTTCGGAGGACTTTGCGTCCTGGATGGGAAAACGCCGTGATGAGGGCATACAGCACGTCGTGTTTGCCATCGGCCCTGCTGACGGATGGTCAGAAGAGGCGCGTGCCGCTCAGAGCAGCGCTCCTCGTCTGTCGCTGGGGCCGATGACGATGGCCCATTCACTAGCCCGGCTCGTCATGGCAGAGCAGATCTACCGTGCGTTTACAATTCTCACGGGTCATCCGTACCACAGAGGCTAATTCCCTTTCGATTTCCTGATGAATGAGACTCGCAAAGGCCTGATCCTCATTAATACCGGTCCCGGCAAGGGCAAGACGACGGCGGCGCTCGGTACGGCGTTGCGGGCCGTCGGCTGCGGGATGCGCGTTCTCGTGCTGCAATTCATCAAGGGCTCGTGGCACTATGGCGAACTCGATGCCGTGGAATCTTTCGGATCGAATTTTGTACTCAAGCAGATGGGGCGAGGCTTCGTGAAGATTGGCGGAGCCGATCCGGATCCCGAAGATATCCGCCTGGTCGAATCGGCCTGGTCGGAGGCGCGAGAAGCCATCTACTCCGGCGAGTGGGACCTGGTGGTGCTGGACGAGATTAATTATGCAATCAGCTACAAAATGCTTGACGCGGTGATGGTTGCCGAAGCCTTGAAGGGCAAGCCCGAGATGGTGCACGTGATTCTCACTGGCCGCAACGCACACCCTGCGCTCGTTGAGCTTGCCGACACCGTAACCGAAATGCGTGAAGTGAAACACGCCTATCAAAAGGGCATCCTGGCTCAACGCGGGATCGAATACTAGCCACCCTTCAAATGAATTCTGTATTGGGTCTGAACCGGGGAGAATCATGGAGATGAGCAAACTCTTTCGCTGGGCTGAAATTGAACTGGAGCAATTGAACCCGCTGGTGACGCGGCAATACATTGTCGGAACCAACACCATGCTGGCGCGGCTGGTGCTGAAGAAAGGCGCGCATGTGCCGGAGCATAAGCATTTCCATGAGCAGATCAGTCACGTTGTTGAAGGCGCTATGATCTTTCGCCTCGACGGTAACGACGTGATGGTGCGCAAAGGCGAGGTGCTCTGCATTCCCCCGAATGTTCCGCACGAAGTGTTTGTGCTCGAGCATGCGATCGCACTCGACGTTTTCAACCCTCCACGACAGGACTGGATCGACGGCGACGACGCGTATCTGCGGAGAGACGAGAGTGCACCGCCCAGACCCGCCTAAGCCGAATCGCGCCGCCAATCCAATTACAATTGGGTTCGGTATGTCGTGGTTTAAGCGCGAAGACGGCGAGTTTCAGAACGGCCCCGATTCCGGGGAAAGAACTGTGCGCACGGAAGGGCTCTGGGTCAAGTGCCCGGGATGCCGGCAGCCTCTCTATAAGGCCGATCTGGATGCGAACCTGCGCGTCTGCCCGAAGTGCCAGTTCCATTTCAAAATTGGCGCCAGAGATCGCGTGGATCTGCTCCTTGAGCCGGGATATGAGTTCGTTGATCGCGGCCTGCGCTCGACGGATCCGCTGAGCTTCAGCGATGTGAAGCCTTATAAACAGCGGTTGCGGACCGCGCAGATCCAGACCGGTCTCGATGATGCAATCCTGAATGCGCTCGGACGAATCGGCCCGCACGAAGTGGTGCTGAGCGCGATGGAGTATAGCTTCATCGGTGGCTCCATGGGCGCTGTTGTGGGTGAGACGATCGCGCGCGCCGTGGATCGAGCGAGAGAGACTCGGAAGCCCCTGGTCGTCGTCACAGCTTCAGGAGGCGCACGCATGATGGAGGGCGTCGTAAGCCTGATGCAGATGGCAAAGATCTCCACTGCGCTGGCCCAGTTGGACGATGCGCGTGTTCCTTATATTTGTGTTCTCACCGATCCGACCACCGGAGGCGTGACCGCCAGTTTTGCGATGCTCGGCGACCTGAACATCGCTGAGCCGGGTGCGCTGATCGGCTTCGCGGGCCCTCGCGTGATCGAGCAGACGATTCGCCAGAAGCTGCCTGAAGGTTTCCAGAGGTCGGAGTTCCTCCTCGAAAAGGGATTTCTCGATGCGGTGGTGCATCGCCGCGAATTGAAATCCTATTTGAGCCGTGCGCTGGACTTCATGAAGTCGTAATCAGCGGACTCAAGCTGATCATTCTCGTAGTCTTCCCAAAGAAAGAGCCCCGGCGTGGTTCCGGGGCTTTTGAATTATTGCGTTTTAGAAATCAACTAGAAGATGACTTTCCCACCGAGGATCACAAAGCGGTTGCCTGAGGATGTACCGGAAGCACCGACGGGAACGGTTCCGGAGGCGTTCTCAGCATTGCTGGTGAAGTTGCTCGCGGCAATATACGGATCACCGGAGCCAAGGTACATCTGGTTCAGCACATTGTAGGCAGCCATCGAGAGCTGAATGCCAATCCGCTCGTTAATGGGAAACGTCCTGGCAATCGTGGCATCCAGATCGCTGTATGGCTGGCCGCGCAGCAGGCTTCTGCTAGAGCCAGGATACGGATTGTTGACGGCCTGCGCGTAGGCCTGGTTGTTGATGATCCAGCGCGTCGATGAAGGATTCACGGGCGTGCCCGAGATGTAGTTCCCATTCGCATCGAAGCCGTCACTGTTGTAGACAATGTAATGCGGCGTCCCTGGAACCACTGCTCCGCCTGCGCCCGTGACATATGGATTCAGATAGGCGACAGAGTTCGCGGGAGCCGTCTTGTTCGAGAGCACCGGCCGGCAGGTATCTGCGCCGACGAACGCAGTGTTGAAGGCGAAATCGCAAAAGCTGGTGTCGCCGGTATTGTAGTCGAGCGTGAGGGGCTGATACGGCGTGTAGACCTGGCCGCTGCGGTAGCGATAAACGCCGCTCAACAGGAATCCATTCACCATGTGGCCCAGCAAGTTGTTGGTCTTCGTCAGCTTGGGCACATCATAGGTAAAGCCGATTCCCACCGTATTCGGAAAGTCATTTCCGCTCAGGGCACGTTCACCCGCGCCGGGAGACAGAGGATTCTGCGCAAAAGCGAGCGTGCCTCCTCCGGAACCGGTACTGCGGACTCCGTCGGTCGCATTATTCATTGCTTTGCTGAATGTGTAGGAGGCGGTCGATGTCAGTCCGTGATATTTCTGCGTCGTAAGATTCAATTCCAGCGCGTTGTAGTTCGCCCATCCGCCGTTGGTGAACTCAGAAACATTGGAGAAACTGCAATTGGGGCGGCCGTAGCCGTCGGCGTAGGGATTGGAGCAGAGCGAAGAAGGCGAAATTAAGTTCGGAAATGCCTGCGCAACCGGCAGCAGCTCCGGATTGGAATCAACCGACTGAAAATCATCCGTGGTCTTGGTTCCCACGTAGCGAATTTCCGCAACCGCTGCCGGTCCAACCTGATGCTCGACGCCCAGCGTGTAGCTCTGCACATACGGAGTGCGGAAGTTGGCCGGCACGCTCGTCTCGCTGTCGAGCCCGGGATCTCCGCCCGTGGGTAAAGACGGGAGATTGAGCGCGCGGAAGTTCGTGCTGAGGATGGAGCCATTGGATGGCACGCACGCATTGGCACCGCAGTAGAAAGCGCCAGTGTTGGTTACTGGGGCATAATCTGCAACCTCTACGAACATGTTGTAGTACGCAGGATTCGCATTGATGGCGTAACCGGCGCGAACAACCAGCTTCTTGTCAAAATGAGGATTCCAGGCCAGACCAATACGTGGCTCGTAGTTGGTATAGACCTGTTTCGCCGCGGCAACCGTACGATCTGCCAGCGGCAATGACGACTCCCAAAATGCCGTGGAAGGGTTGGATTCGCGTGCGACCGTCTCCTGGTGCAGCTTATTCACTGCCTGGCTGAAGAACTCCCAACGCACGCCGAGATGGAGAGTCAACGTCGGCGAGACTTTCCAGTCGTTCTGGAAGTAAGCGGCGACGTCAGGCTCGGTGAAAGGGATCACCAGGTTCCCGTTCGCAAGATACGCATATCCTGAGGCACCACCCAGCGACGAGCTACCGGCGCCGAAGAGATTGCTCAGCGACCCATAAAACGGCTCACCATCGTAATAGAAGACTCCGGAATTTGGAGAATTCTGGTAGTCGAATTCTCCGCCGAAGACGAGCGTCTGTTTGCCGCGCGTCCAAGTGCCGTTGTTTTGTACCTGCGTCACCTTTACGGTGCGCCCTTGCGGAAAGATGCTGTCCCCGCCGAAATCTGCGTCATCCGTCGTGCCATCAAACGACATCTGCGCCGGGCAGGCGCCAAAATTGGTTGTCACGCAAGACGGGAAGGCGCCTCCCTGGTAATAGCTCTTGGCTTGCTGAAAGCTGTAGCGCAATTGTTCAACAAGGGTGTTGGTAATCGCGCGTGTCCAGTCGGCGCCGACTGAGTATGTCGTGGAAGGCGCGTTGACGAAGTCGCCAAGCGCAATTCCATCGCTGCCGGGGTAGCCGGTCATGAGCTTTGGCTGAAAGTAGAAGCGGACGAAGAGATGATCCTTCGAAGTCGGCTGCCAATCCAGTCGTGCCAACTCCTCTTGATCGTTGGAGATGCTCGCGATGGTGCGCTCGACGCCCGCCACTTCAACCGCCGCAGTCGCTCCATTGGCGTCCGTCACCGTTTCAAGGCAGGTTCCCGCCGCCGTGTAGGTGTCAGGACATTGTGCGGCCGAAACCGGGATCGGCTTCGGATTGCCCTGCGCAATGGAATACGGCCCGAAGCCCAGAATCGCGGCGGCTCCCGGATCGGCAGAAAAGTTAGCCTTGATGGCCGCCAGGCCATTCGCATCAGGCGTCAGCTCAGGGAGCGATTCAGAAGGCGATGCCCCGGTGCGCTCGCGATCCCAATAACTGCTGAAGAAGAAGAAGAGCTTGTTCTTGAGGACAGGACCGCCGATTGTCGCGCCTGCACGGTTCTCAACATAACGGGGCAGAATGGGGGTAGCGCAACCCGTGGATGAACTAACTCCTGGAGGGCAAAATCCGAAGAGCGGATTTTTGTCGCTGTTGGTCAGCGAACTTAGAAATTGGCCCTGATACAGATCGAATGCGCTGCCGTGAAAGGAATTTGTTCCCGACTTGGTGATGTAGTTCTCCACGGCCCCGGCGTTGCGGCCATATTGAGCGCTGTAGTCGTTAGTGATTACCTGAATCTGCTCGATCGCATCCTGGCTGCCAAAGTAAACCTGTGGACCGCCGACTGAGTTGTCGTTATTCGATTGGCCGTCGATCTCAAAGTTGTTGTAGCGGCCGCTTTGGCCGTTGACCGAATAATTGTCGCCGTTAGAGTTTGAGAAGTTGTCGTATCCGGTGCTCACCACGCCCGGAATCAACTCCACAATGGTGTCGAATCCGTTATTCAGCGGCAGATTTTGCATGGTTTCAGCGCCAAAGGCCGTGGTCACTTGCGAGTCTGCGGTTTCGAGCAGCGATGCGGCAGAACCATTCACTTCCACCTGCTCTGCCTCAACGGACCCAACGCGCAGTCCCACTTCATTCAGGTTGGTGGTCGAACCGGACACGACTTGCACGTTGCTGACGCTTTCGGCCGCAAAGCCACTCGCGGAGATCTTCGCCTTGTAGATACCGATGGGAACGGCAGAGAACTTGAAGGAGCCATCGCCGGCGGAGATGCCTGTCAGCACAAGACCATTTGCCGCGTCGATCAGTTCGATCTGCGCGTTGGGAAGAACAGCACCCGAGGGATCGGTTACCGTTCCTGAAACGGTGCCGGTGGTAATCCCCTGCGCGAAGATCCCCGGCGCAAGGACGAGAGCGAGAACAAACAGAACGACAAAACGTGCTCTCGATTTCATAATTCCTCCTGATATTTGCTACGCCAGCGGACGAAGTGCACGATCCTCTTTTGCCGGGATAGGGCCTCGTCGTTTTTAAGAGCGCCCGGCCGCTTCAACTGCGCGCGGTTTATACGGTTTCCACCAGTATGGTTCGAACGCAAACCGCCGTAAACAAAGTATGGGCGTTTCGAACATGCAGCGTCATCCCACAAAAGATGCATCGATTGAGGAGGATACGGGCGGATGGGATCAGCCGGGGGAAACGGAGGGGAAATGAAAAGCCCGGCAGGTCGCCGGGCTTTCGTGGGTTTAATTCGAGCAGCCCTTTGGGCAGCTCTGGGACAGCTCAGATCCGCATCGGCATGAGAACGTAACGGTATTTGTACTCTGCGTCCGGATCCTCAGGCCGCATTTGCCCGGCCGATTGCGAGTCCTTAAATTCCAGCCTGACCTCGCCCGCGTTATCGAGAGCTTTCAGAAAATCCAGAATGTATCCCGAGTTGAATCCGACGGTGATCGGATCGGAGGAATACGGCGTGTCGATCGTATCCTCGCTCTCGCCGGACTCGTTGGAGTTGGCGCTGATCTTCAGCTCGTTGCCCTCAAGCCGCATGCGGATGGCGCCCGAACGCTCGTCGGCAAACTGCGCCACGCGCTGGATAGCGGCCGACAGTTCGCTTGACCGCACGACGGCGAACTTGGTGTTGTCGCGCGGCATTACCGCCTCAAAGTTGGGAAATTGGCCGGTGAGCTTACGGCTGCTCAGCGTGCGATGGCCGACGCGGAAGAAAAGTGTGTGCTCATCGTCGGCAAACTCGACCTTCTCTGCTTCAGAGTTCGCAAGCAGCTGCTGCAGCTCCTGTAGTGCCTTGCGCGGAACCAGCACGCGCTTTTCGCCGCTGATGCCTTCGAGCGTCTCGCCGGCTTTTTCAACGAACGACAGCCGGTGGCCGTCGGTCGCCACCATGGCCATTGACTCCGCCTTGAGAATCAAGAGCGCGCCATTGAGCGTGTAGCGCGATTCTTCGTTTGAGATCGCAAAAATGGTTCGCGCAATGAGTGTGCGCAGCGAGGCCAGCGAGAGGCTGGTCACGGAGATGGTGGGGAAGTCGGGCACCTGCGGATAGTTGGCGCGCGCCATGCCAACGATCTTCGTGTTGGAGCGGCCACTGCGAATCTGCACCCAGTGATTCTCAAGAAGCTTGATTGAGATATCGCCGTCGGGCAGCAGCTTGACGTAGTCGTAGAGTTTGCGAGCCGGTATGGTGCAGGCGCCGCCTTTTTTCACCTTCACTGCGGCGCTGGTCCGGATAGCCTGATCGAGATCCGTCGCGGTGAGGTGCAGCTGATTCTCATCGGCCTCGAGGAGAAAGTTGGATAGGATCGGGATGGTGGTCTTCCGCTCCACAACGCTCTGCGTCGCGGTAAGTTCCTTCACCAGATCCTGGCGGCTTACGGTAATCTCCATCGCTGCCCCCTGAGCGGCCGGCTTCTCAAGTTCGATTTCCACACTCGGCATGGGCTCCCCCGATCCCGCATCAATTGAAAAACCCCATTCCCCGCTCTTGCCACACTCTACAACACCCTGTGGCCGGCCGGAAATGGCTGTCTTTTGTTCCTCTTGATTGTAGCCATGCGCGAGTTTGCCCGCGCGTGGAAAACCGGTGCGGTTCTCTTAAATTCCCTGCAGAATTGAGGGGCAGCCGGCCGCTGCGATTCGCGTGAACGGGCGTTCTCCGGCCGCACCGGGATTTTGTTGGCGACGGTCTTCGTACTTTGTAGGAGAGATAAGATAAAAAAACAGTAGTACCCGTAGGCGAAGAGGAAAAGTGGGAATCGACGCCAAGGCGAATGGAGACAGGTCGTTGATGCCGTGCTGAGATTTCTAAATCGCCGCTGTGTACATCAGGACATTTGGAAAATGCAGCGTCGAAGCCTTTGTTGGGCACAGATTTCCCGCGCTTGTCACAGGCACCCCTGAAACGGCTGTGGAACCCCCCGAGCTTGTGTGGACGCTGCGTCAAAGAGGTGCGGGCAGAACGAATTGGATGAGGCGCGCAATTCACATACGTGCGAAAGTGGACAGGCGATGACGAGGAGATTCTTGATTGTGTTTCTGATGCTCGCGAGCGCGGAGCTCTTTGCGCAGACGCCTGCTGCGGGACCGGCGTTTGAAGTGGCGACAATCAAGCCCGCACCGCCTGACGCAAAGGCCGGTCGTTACATCACGATGCAGGGCAACAATCGCCTGGTGGTGAAGTACTACACCGTCAAGCTGCTGATCGCGGCGGCCTACAACGTGAGCCCCAAGGCGATCTCCGGCGGACCTGCGTGGGCTGAAACGGATCACTTCGACATCGTGGCGCTCACGCCGGGTGAAAAGCGGCCGACACAGCCGGAACAGATGGCGATGCTGCGCACGCTACTCTCGGACCGCTTCAAGCTCGCCTTTCATCGCGAGCCGAAGGAGTTCGCGATTTACCAGCTTGAAGTTGCCAAAGAAGGGCCGAAGCTCAAAGAGAGCACCGCGCCCGCCAGCGATCCGGCACAACTGGTGAGCACGGTTTACCCGCAGCACATTCATCTTCCGGCCAAAAATGCGACAATGAGTGACTTTGCCTCGCTTCTGCAGCGCGCATTGCTCGACCGGCCGGTTGTGGACGACACTCAGCTCGCCGGCCGCTACGATTTTGACCTCGATTGGGCGCCCGATGAAACCCAGTTCGGCGGCGAAGTTCCAGTGGCCTCGGCAGACGCGCAGGCGCCTCCATTCTTTGCAGCAATCGAGCAGCAGCTTGGACTGCATCTCGAGGCGACGCGCGGCACGGTGCAGGCGGTGGTGATCGATCATGTTGATGTACCGAGTGCGAACTGAGGCAGTTCCCCCTCCGGGGCAGTGATTTCGCACTCCTCTATACTGATCTTTTCCATGTCCTATTCCGCGGCGATCGATCAGCTTAACTCCATGGTGCCGGAGCTCCATGTACCTTCCGGCCAGCCGCGACGCAAGTTTTCGCTCGATGAAGTGCGCATCCTGCTCGCCGCGCTGGGCGATCCGCAGCGCAGCTTTCCTTCTGTTCTGATTGCCGGCACCAACGGAAAGGGATCGACTGCCTCGACACTCGCGTCCATCCTGACCGAGGCTGGGTATCGCACAGGCCTCTACACTTCGCCGCACCTCGAACTGCCCAACGAACGGATTCGCATCGACCGCGAAGAGATTGACGACGACTCCTTCGCGCGCCACTACTTCAAGGCTCATGACAAGGCACAGGAACTGGTACTCGCGGGCCGCCTGCCGCAACTGCCCAGCTACTTTGAACTCCTCACTTCGCTGGCGTTTCTCCACTTTGCCGAGAAGGAGATTGAGATTGCCGTGCTCGAGGTGGGCATGGGCGGCCGGCTGGACGCAACCAACGTCGTCGAGCCGCTCGTCTCGATCGTGACCGACATCTCGCTCGATCACACGGAGTGGCTTGGGCCGACGATCTCCGCGATTACCCGCGAGAAGGCGGGCATTTTGCGCCCGAAGGGCACGATGATCACCCTGCCGCAACACCCAGAGGCCAACCAGGCGCTCGGAGAAGTGGCTACAGAGCTCGCCGTGCACGGAGTGAGCGCAGTTCCCTATATGCCGCCGGCTGCTGCGAGAGGTTCGTATTCCGTCGAGGCGCTCGGGACTGCGATTGAGGTCAACTCTCCACTCCACGGCGCGCACCAGCAGCGCAATATCGCGCTGGCCATCGCTGCCGCGGTCGAATTATCGAATCATCACGGCTACCGCGTTTCGCCCTCGGCCATTGCACAAGGCGTTCGCCTCACACGTTGGCCGGGACGCCTGGAGCGGTTTGAAAAAGACGGAGTGACCTGGGTTCTCGACGTGGCGCATAATCCGGCGGGCGCGTGGGCTTTGCGCGCCGGATTGCGCGAGACGCTCGGCGAGGACAGTCCACGGACCCTCATCTTCAGTTGCCTGCGCGACAAGCCCGCAGCGGAGATGGCGCAGATTCTCTTTCCGCTTTTTGAACAGATCATCGTCGTTCCGATTCGCTCGGCGCGCTCAGCTACGATCGACGAACTGCGGGCCGCTGCAAGAACCACCGGAACGCCCGCCGTCGCGGCTGAGTCGGTTCGCGAGGCGGTCAAGAATGCGAGAGATCGCTCCGCCAGTAGCGCCGTCGTGATCTCTGGCTCGGTGTATCTCGTCGGGGAAGCGCGCGCACTGCTGCTTGCCGCGGATGGCGAATCGTCATGAGGAGACGTCCCAGTCCGCTGCCGCGGTTCTATCGTTGGCGGTCGAATGTCTTGCAGGCGCCGGTGTTATTTGTTGTGACGGGCGTGTGCGGCACACTGGCACTGCTGGTCTCGCTGTTTGAGAAAAGTGGGCGAGTGCAGCATCGCATTGCGCATATCTGGGCGCGCGGCTGTCTGTTGGCCTCCTGGTCGACCGTGAAGATCGTCGGCGCAGAGAACCTGCACAAATATCCGGTGGCGGTCTATGCGTCAAACCACACCTCGTACATGGATACGCCGATCATCTTTGCCGCACTGCCCTTTCAGTTCCGCATCCTTGCCAAGAAATCGCTATGGGAGTGGCCATTTATCGGCTGGTTCTTGCAGCGCTCGGGGCAGATGCCGATCGACGTCGAAAATCCGCACGCCACACTATCGAGTCTCGGCGTGGCGGTCAAGGCGCTGCGCTCCGGCATGCCTCTCTTCGTGTTTCCAGAGGGGGGCCGCACCGTCGAAGGCGGACTGCAGCCGTTTCTTTCCGGAGCGGCCTACCTGGCGATTCGCGCGCAGGTGCCGCTGGTTCCGCTTGCGCTCGACGGCGGCTACGATCTGCTTCCGATTCACACCCACCACTTCTACCCGAGCAAGCTGACGCTGTATGCCGGCGAGCCGATTTCGACCAAAGGAATGTCGGTGCGGCAAGTTGACGCGCTGACTACGCGGCTGCGCGAGGCGATCGCGGAGATGCTTGGGCAGAGCACTCGATCTTCCGCCGGCATTTCGCTGGAAGCGCCCGTCTCCTAGAACAGTTTCGGAACTTGTGTGGTCTTTCTGTGGGACGTGCAAGGTAACTTTTCCTTGAGGGAAAGGCCACTTGAGTCCCTGCGTCCGGTCTACACCAATTCCGAAACTGCAGTAGCTCGCCCACTCTCGTGGGGCATGTCTGTCCTCAGATTGCGGCACCGCGTAGAGTAAAGCGTGAATCCATCCGGTCCGCCGCGCACAGACTGCGGCCCGTTACACTGTTTTCATGCCCGTGCGCATCGCGATTCCCGAGCCGACGAGTGACGATCCCGAATACAACCAGCGCGCGCTGCCTCAATATGTTGAAGCGCTGAAGGCGGCGGGGGCTGAGCCGGTCGTGGTGCCGCTGCGTGAAACGCAGGAGCGCGTTGCTGGGCTGCTCGCGGGTGTGCAGGGGATTCTGCTTCCGGGAAGCCACCATGACGTGGATCCGCAGCGATACGGAGAGGCGCGCATTCCCGAGTGCGGCGCAGACGACGCCGCTCGAGCCGCTGCCGACGAGCTGCTTCTGCAGGATGCTTTCAATCTCCGCAAGCCGATTCTCGCGATTTGCCACGGAGCGCAAACCTTGAATGTCTGGCGCAATGGTTCGCTCATCCAGGATCTAAAGACTCCGGTGAATCATCAGCCCGGCCGCGAGGTGGTTAAAGCCCATCCGATCGCGATCACGGGCGATTCGAGCTTGACGGCAGCTCTCGAACAAACCGGCGAGCACGAGGTCAGTGTCAACTCCAGCCACCATCAGGCCATCCGCACACCCGGAGACAATCTGCGCGTTGTAGCGGTTTCTCCTGCCGACGGGGTGATTGAAGCAGTCGAGCTCGACGCGCCAAACCACTTCGTGATTGGGGTTCAATGGCACCCCGAACGCACCTACGGCCAGAGTGAATTTTCCCGGGCGATTTTCAGCAGGTTCGTGAAAGCTGCTCAAGAGTGGAGACCGCCGCAAGTGGATTCGGATCAATGACTTCTGACGCGGCGGGCGAGCGCATCAATGCGTGCCTGGAAAGCTTGAACCTGCGACCCTTGGATGATGAGAAAGCCGAGAAATTCAGCATCTATGTTTCGCTGATTCTTCGCTGGAACGAGCGGCTGAATCTGACAGCCCTCCGAACCGAAGATTGCATTATTTCCATACACTTAGCCGAATCGATCGCCTGCGCCACGATGGTTCCCCAAGGCATCAATACTTTGCTCGAATTCGGCTCCGGGGCAGGATTTCCGGGATTGCCCATCGCCCTTTGTCGACCGGAGATAGCCGTCACTCTCGCAGAGTCTCAAGGTAAGAAAGCTGCGTTCCTCCAAGAAGTCATCCGAACGCTGAGCATCCCTGTCACAGTTCATGCCGGGCGTGCCGAGGATTTCCGTTCTAAGTTCGATTGCGTCGTCCTGCGCGCCGTTGATAAGATGCCGCGGGCCGTTGTCGCCGCGAGCAAGCTCGTTGGAAGGCAAGGCTGGTTAGGTCTGATGACAACCCTGGCGGATGTCGCGGAGCTGAAGCTGGCTGCGGGATCAGAATATCGCTGGGACTCGCCCGCTCCGCTACCAGGAACGGAGCGGAAGATTATGACCTTCGGAAATAAGGCGCCATGACGCAGTGGTCCAAATGGTTCGATTCGCGGAGCGACTTAAGAGCAGTTGCAGTGTTCCACGTGAAACATTTGACTCCGGCATGAGGCATCTGTTCCACGTGGAACAACCCAACGTTCCAGACATTATTTCTACCCGTAAGAACACCTGCTCGAGAGGCTGCATCAGGCGGAGTTTTCCACCGGGCAGTACTATAGATCAAGCTAGAAATCGAGAAAACAGTGAACCAGCAAAATTCTTCAAACACAGAGACTTGCTGGCTGCGGACCCGTTCACGAATGAAGCGCTTTCCACAAACTTGCTCTGATTCCCACAATCGCAATCACCGCACGATCGCGGCCCAGCGCTTTAACCTGAAATGCCATGGGCAAGGTTGTCGGACTCGTCAATCAGAAGGGTGGTGTGGGCAAAACGACCACCGCCATCAATCTTGCCACGTGCCTGGCACTCGATGGCTTAAAGATCCTTCTCGTTGATTGCGATCCCCAAGCAAATGCCACTTCCGGCCTCGGGTTCCAGCGGGACGAAGAACGGCTTTCGGTTTACGATGTCGTGACCGGCGCCGGTCGTGCGGAAGCGGCAATTATCCCTACGCAGGTCGAGCTGCTTTCACTGCTCCCCGGCTCAAAGAACCTCACCGGCGCCAACATCGAGCTGGCGAATGCCGACGATCGAACTCTCCGGCTTCGCCACGCCATCTCTTCTGTTCGGGGCAATTTCGATCTTGTGTTCCTGGATTGCCCGCCTGCGCTGGATTTGCTGACTTTGAACGTCCTTTGCGCTGCCGAGACGCTGATCGTGCCGATGCAGGCAGAGTATTTCGCGCTGGAGGGAGTGTCCGAGCTGATTTCGACCCTGGAGAGGGTACGAGAGGCCTACAACCCTGGACTGACCATTGAGGGGGTTCTGCTCACGATGTACGACGATCGCACCAACCTCGCCCAACAGGTCACAGACACGCTTCGGGAATACTTCCGCGAGATCCTCTATACGACCGTCATCCCGCGCAATATTCGTTTGGCCGAGGCCCCAAGCCACGGCAAACCGGTGGCTCTCTATGATCCGCGTTCCCGAGGGACAGAGGCCTATTTCGAGCTGGCGAGCGAATTCCTGGCGCGCAACCACATGGAAAACCCTCGCGCAGCAGAGCAGAGGGCGCAGCCGCAAGGCAGGTCTCGCTCGAAGGCCACGATGTGGCCCTATTCTTAGCGGACAGCCGACGTAAGAGGTCTTTTCCGCAAATTGCTCCACTCGAATCTCTTCGTGCCCGAATTCGAACCTTGAGGAACCCGCAGATGAATATTGCTACGACCGATCCAAAGCGCCGCGCGCTGGGAAAAGGGCTGGATTCGCTGCTGCCGCGTTCTCAGACCGCTGCTCCGGCTGAATCTGAGGGCGGCAAGCCGCGCGAAATCTCGATTGAGCTCATCGACGCCAACCCGTATCAAACGCGCTCCCAGGTAAACGAAGATCAGCTGCAGGAGCTTGCGGCCTCGATCGCGGCGACGGGCGTCGTGCAGCCAGTCCTTGTTCGTCCGATTGCGGGAGGCCGCTTCCAACTCATTGCCGGCGAGCGGCGCTGGCGCGCGTCGAAGCTTGCCGGTAAGACCTCGGTGCCCGCCATTCTGCGCGCGGTTTCCGATGAGCAGGCGATGGAGATCACGATCGTTGAGAACCTGCAGCGCGCAGATCTCAACCCGATGGAACAGGCCCGCGCCTTTGAACGGCTGTCCCGGGAGTTCCACATGACCCAGGAACAGATCGCAAAGCGCACCGGCAAGGACCGAGCTTCAGTGGCGAACTTTCTGCGACTCCTGCGTTTGCCATCGACTGTACAAAGGCGCGTCGAATCCGGGGAACTCTCCTTCGGTCACGCCCGCGCTCTGCTCGCTTTGGAGCACGGAGAGGAGATGGAGAGGGCTGCGCAGCGAGTGGCTGGACTTTCGCTATCTGTTCGCCAAACCGAGACGTATGTGCAGGGCCTCACGGATCCGAGCGGCAAGGCCAAGAAGAGGCCACCCGCGCAGCCTGAAGTTGATCCGAACGTCCGTGATGCCCAGGAGAGGCTGCAACGCGCGCTGGGCCTCAAGGTCACCATCGAAGATAAGAAGGGCCGCGGAAAGGTGATCATTGAGTATGCGCGGCTCGAAGACTTCGACACGTTGATGGAACAGCTTGCGGGCGAGTAGCGACTATTTCCCGATGCAGAAGGTGGAGAAGATCAGATTCAGAACGTCGTCCGGCGTGGTCTGGCCGGTGAGCGAATCGAGTGCCCACAGCGCGCGATAAAGATCGAGCAAGATCATCTCGTGGGGCACGCTCTCCGCGGCTGCCTTCGCAGCTTCGGCCAGCGCTTCGAGCGCGGTCTTTACAGCTTGGTGCTGGCGAAGATTCGTTAACAATCCCGGTTCAGGTTGCGCGCCTCCGGTAGCTAATTTGACAATCTGCTCGCGCAGCGCAGCGATGCCTTCGCCGGTGAGAGCCGAAGTGGCGAGCGCGCGAACTCCGGCAACCTCTGTTTCAACCGTTTGCCGATCGATCAGGTCGCACTTGTTCAGCACTGCAACTGCGGGCCGATGCGTAATGGCGTTAAGCAACTCGCGCTCTTCGTCGTGGAGCGGCTGCGTCGCATCGAGAACCACAAGCACCAGAGTCGCGTCCGCAATTGCCTCGCGGCTGCGGAGCATTCCCAGCTGCTCTGCCTCATCGAGCGATTCGCGAATGCTCTCGCGCAATCCCGCGGTGTCGACGAGTTCGATGGGAATTCCATCGAGAGAGATTCGTTCTGTTACCAGGTCCCGGGTGGTGCCTGGCATTGCCGTCACAATCGCGCGATCGCGCTCCACGAGCCGATTGAAGAGAGAACTCTTGCCTACGTTGGGCCGGCCTACGAGCGCAAGCGACATTCCATCGTGCACGACGCGGCCGCGCGTGAACGAGGCTTCGAGCGCGGTCAATGGCTCCGCAACCTCAGCGATGCGCCGGGTGATCTCTTCTTGCGAAGTGACGTCGACATCGTCTTCCGCGAAGTCGATGCCGGCTTCGAGCAGCGCGACCAACTCGAGCAGGTCTTGCTTGACCGGAGTCGTGCGCTGGCTGAGTGCGCCGCCCATCTGGCTTGCAGCCTGCCGCACCTGCGTCAGCGTCTGTGCGTCAATCAGGTCGCGAACCGCCTCTGCCTGCGTCAGGTCGAGCTTGCCAGCCAGGAATGCGCGCTGCGTAAACTCGCCTGGCTCGGCCAGTCGCGCGCCTCGCTCCATCGCTCGCCGTAACAGCAGCTCCAGCACCACAGGCGAGCCGTGCGCGGAGATTTCGACAATATCCTCAGCGGTGTAAGAGTTGGGCGCGGCGAAATAGGTAATCAAGGCCTCATCGATGCGTGTGGCGCCATCATCCTCGAAGACGTCCGCGAGCCGCGCGTGCGCGTGCTCGAGCGGTTGGCGCGGATGCACCAGCTCGGTCGCTATCGACACAGCGAGGGGCCCGCTGAGCCGCACAATACCAATGCCTCCGCGGCCCGGCGGTGTGGAGATGGCGGCGATTGTCTCGGCGGCTATTTCGGGTGTGAGCATTCTCCATCAGTCTATTGCGCGCGTTCAGACTGTCGCTCGAAGGCCGAATCGCCGAGCCGGACATTGTAGCACGATTCTCGCGAAACGTTAAGATGAATTCGTGCCCGAGCTGCCTGAAGTGGAAACCATCGCGCGCGGCGTTCATGAGCGGATCAGCGGGGACCGCATCACCGAAGCGTGGTTCAGTAGCTATCCGCAGCCCTTCAAGACGCCACCGTCGCAGCAAGCGGCGGAGCTCGCTGGTCGCGTGATCCTTGCGGTGCATCGCACAGGTAAACACATCGTGTTCGAATTGAGTGGTAAGGGAGTACCGGCTGCCGGCAGAATGAATGGCGCCGGAAAGTCAGCCGCCCCGCAGGCGCAATGGATCGTTCACCTGGGAATGACCGGCCGGCTCCTAGTCACGACTCCTGACAACGAAGTTGTGAATCACACGCACTCACGCCTCGCCCTCGCAAGCGGCCGCGAGTTGCGCTTTATCGATCCGCGCCGATTTGGCCGGCTCGAATTTCGCAATCTTCCTGGCACGAGCGGCTTCAAGGCACCCGGAGCAGAGCCCCTTTCGATCAGTGGCCGATCCTTTGCCGCGATTTTTCGTGCGCGGCGCCTGCCGATCAAGGCAGCGCTCCTCAACCAGAGCCTGCTCGCCGGGGTAGGAAACATCTATGCCGATGAGAGCCTGTTTCATGCGGGCATCCGGCCGCGCCGCCGCACCAACCAGATCACGCTCGCCGAGTATGACCGGCTGCGACTGGCTTTGCGCAAAGTTCTGCGCCACGCAATCCGGCTTGGTGGCAGCTCGGTCTCGGACTACGTCGATGCCAACGGCATGCGGGGCTTTTTCCAGCTCGAGCATTGCGTTTACCTGCGGACTGGCTTGCCGTGCCGCCGCTGCCAGACTCCGATCAAGCGCATCACGCTGGCGGGCCGCGGAACTCACTATTGCCCGTCTTGCCAGCGCTGAAACCTCTTGCCAGCGTCGAAAATCGTTCGATTCTCGCCCGGCATGACGCGCCCACCTATGTTTTTTTGAAGGATTTGCCTTGTGAACCTCCGGAATTCAGACAATTCCACCTGGATGGCCCCCGTAACTATCTGAAACTGCGAGTTCTGTCGAACGGAATGAGGATTGCATGAGTCAAAGTGCCAGTGATGTACGGCGGCTCGTTCCGCTTAGATAACGCAGGCTCCCGGCGACGGCAACGGAGTTACAAAACAAGCCGCCGGGAAAGCCTGCTAAGAGAACGCCGGTTCCCAATCGACGTTCGGATTCGCGGCTCTTGCTCAGTCGGAGGCCAGTGACGAGTGCAGGAGCACCGAAACGCCACCCGCTACGGGTGGCGTTTATTACGTCGGCCGAAATCGGATACCACTTTCGGTTACCAACGATACCCTGCTCAGTCGGTGTCCGGGTCTTTTGTCCACTTGCCAGTGGTAAGGCTTCGCTGTAGTATGAAGCTTGCCTATCAGGCGACTGACGCGGGCCACCCTTTGTTGGGTAGAGCAAGCTCGCCGCCGAGCCAAGCGAACATCGTCCAGCGGTTCTGCTCATACCAAGGTTGCGCTGCGGCGAAGGCTCATTTAGGTAAGGACATCATCTGAGAAAAGCAGAAGCCGCGCCGATATCGATTTTGGCGAACGGATGGAGTGGAAGAATGGCTCCCCGCGTGATGCGGTTATCGCATTTTCCCAGGGAATCAAATTGGTGGACTCGCGGAGATACAGAGGGGTTGGCCGGTTGCCGAATCAGGCTGAGGCGTGCCTGAAGGCGGACACAGAGCTCTCGTTGAGCGGCCGCGCAGCCGATTGAGTCATCACATCTCCACGGTAAAATGCTGAGCGCGGGCCGAGCGCTGGACGCTCCGCGATAGGGATTCACGAAGCGTAGTTCGACGTTTTCAAAAGCAATGCACCAGGAAGTACACGCATCATGACAATAGAATCATCGCAGCCCCAGCCTGAACAGGGGCCCGCACCTGACAACGGTCAGGCGCAGTCGCACGGGCATCGCCGCCGTCGCCGCCGCCGCAAAAATAAATCGAACCAGCAGGCTGGAATGCAGGCCCAGCCGGCGCAAGGGCAGCCGCAGATGCAATCGTCCGCGCCCGCGCTTGGCGCGCCTCCCAAGCCACATCACCAGAATCAGAATCAGGGGCGCAAAAAGAAGAAGTTCTTCCAGAAGAGCTCAGCGCCGCAGGCACAGCCCGGCAACAGCATTTCGGCTCCGCAAGGCCGTCGCAAGGGGCGGCAGAAGGGTCCTCGGACCTTCGTTGGCCCGATGGATCACAGCTATCGCGCGGTGAACGGCAATGTGGCCGACGGACCTCCATCAACAATTCCACTCACAAGCAATGGGCACGGCGGCAGCTATTACTCGGACGCGTATGCCGCGCAGCCGGCGCCGATCCGCGAGGATGCGCCCACGCGCATCTTCTGCTTCATCGAGGATCTCTTTTTCCTCGCGAAGATCCAGGAGACCGCACGCAAGCTGGGCGTAAAGGTAGAGTTTGTCAAAGGCGACAAGGATGCCGTTGCGCGCATCTGTGACGCACCAGCGTCTGAGAAGCCTTCGCTCTTGGTTTTCGATTTGAACAATCTGAACGCCAAACCGATGGCGCTGATTCCCAAGTTCAAAACCAAGTTCAAAAAGGCCGTCTCAATCATCGGCTTCCTCAGCCATCTGCAGGGCGACCTGAAGCTGAAGGCGATTGAAGCGGGATGCGATACCGTGATGCCGCGCTCGGCCTTTTCGCAGAGCTTGCCCAACCTTCTCCGCCGCTACGGGCTCGAAGAGGAAGAGGAATACTCGCAGCAGCCGGCTTAGTCAGTTTCGGAATTTATGTAGATTTTTTTGAGAGCATTGCAAGGTGGCATTTTCTTCCACCCGTCGATTTCCAGCTAGCCCGGCGGCCAGGTCATTGAGCGACCGCCCAGCACGTGCAGGTGCAGGTGGTCGACGGTCTGGCCGCCCTCTTCGCCAGTGTTCACGACGATGCGGTAGCCCTTGCCGAGGTTCTTCTGGCGCGCGATCTCCGAGGCGACCAAGAATAAATGGCCGAGCAGGTCGCGTTTCTCCTGCCCAGCTTCAGCAATCGAAGCGATGTGCTCGCGTGGAACAACAAGAATATGGACGGGCGCTTTGGGGCTGATGTCGGGGAAGGCGTAGACCTGGTCGTCCTGATAGACCGGCGTGGAGGGAATCCGCTGTTCGACGATCTTGCAGAAGAGGCAGTTCATGGCGTGTTCAGTCTACACGCCAGATGATTTTCTCGCTTCGCATTAGAATGGAACCATGGCTTCAGCCGCGGCCCAGTTTCCTTTCCGCATCGTGCATACGGTCTGCTCACATGACTGCCCGGATTCCTGCGCGGTGTTGGTGACGGTGAACGCGGAAGGCCGCGCGGTGAAGGTCGAAGGCGATCCATCGCAGCCGGTCACGCAGGGCTTTCTCTGCGGCAAGGTCGCGAAGTATCTCGATCGCGTATACGCGCCAGACCGGATGCTCTATCCGATGCGGCGCAAAGCCGGCGCGGCGAAAGGTCCGCTCAAGCGCGGGCGCGAACAGGAAACCTTTGAGCGCGTGAGCTGGGACGAGGCGCTGGACGCGATCGCCGCACGGTTGAAAGAGATCGCCGAGCGGAATGGGCCGGAGTCCATCCTGCCCTACAGTTACGCGGGCACCATCGGCCAGCTTGGCTACGGATCGATGGACCGGAGATTCTTCAATCGCCTCGGCGCGAGCCAACTCGATCGCACGATTTGCTCACAAGCAGGCGGCGAAGCATGGAAGCTGGTCTATGGCAACAAGCTTGGCATGCCGACGGAAGACTTCCGGCTGGCGAAGCTGATCGTCGCCTGGGGCGCTAACATCCATGGCAACAACATCCACCTGTGGCCCATGGTGGAGGAAGCGCGGCGCAACGGAGCGCGGCTGATCGTGATCGATCCCTATCGCACACGCACTGCGGCCGTTGCCGACTGGCACATTGCCATCCGGCCGGGCACCGATGTCGCGCTGGCGCTTGGCATGATGCACGTGATCCTGAACGAGGGGCTGGAGGATCGCGCATACCTCGCCGAGATGACCTATGGATTCGATCGGCTGGCAGCGCGAGCGCGCGAGTATCCGCCCGAGCGAGTTGCCGCGTGGACCGGAATGACAGCGGCGGAGATTGAGCAGCTGGCGCGGGAGTATGCAACGACGCGGCCCGCGGCGCTGCGCCTCAACTACGGCGTGCAGCGCTCTGAGAACGGTGGCACGGCGGTGCGCGCGATCGCGATGCTGCCCGCGCTCACAGGCGCATGGAAGCATCGCGGCGGAGGGGCGCAGCTCTCCACCTCCGGCGCGTTTTCTTGGAACGAAGATGAACTGCGCCGACCGGACCTTGCTAAAGCCTCGCCGATCGGCAGGCTGGGCCGTGTGGTGAATATGTGCGCGCTTGGCGAAGCACTCGGTGAGCTCGGCTCGCGCGCGGAAGATGGCCCGCGGGTGCACGCACTGTTTGTTTACAACTCGAATCCCGGCGCCGTCGCGCCAAATCATAACGCCGTGCGGCGCGGATTAGAACGCGATGACCTATTCACGGTGGTGCACGAGCAGTTCTTCACCGACACCACGGACTACGCAGATTATGTGTTGCCGGCGACAACATTCTTGGAGCAGACGGATGTTCAGGGCGCTTACGGACACTATTTTGTGCAGCTCTCGCGGCAGGCGATCGCGCCGCCAGGCGAGTCGCGATCGAACGTGTGGCTCTTCGGGCAGCTTGCACAAAGAATGGGTTTCCCTGAAGAGTGCTTTCGCGATTCGGAGATGGAGATGATCCGACAGGTTCTGGGGATCGGCTCCGACGGGCACTCGACAAATGCGAACATGGAGCACCTCACGATCGAGGAACTGGAAGAGCGCGGCCACGTTCCGCTGGCATTTCATCGCGAGCCGGAACAGAAGCCATTCCAGCCATATTCAACCGGTAAGGTGCCGACGCCGAGCGGAGAAATTGAGTTCTATTCGGACCCGCTCGCGGCGAAAGGGCAGGACCCGCTTCCGGCGTTTGTGCCGCCTGCCGAGTCGCGTTGGAGCGAGACTGCGAAGCGCTATCCCTTGGAGCTGCTGCCGCGCAAGAACGACAACTACATGAACTCAACCTTCGCGAATCTTCCGGGCCATCGCAAGATGGAACTGCGCACGAATCAGCGCCTGGAGATTCATCCGGTCGACGCCCAATCCCGCGGACTGGCTGAGGGCGATGCAGTACGCGTGTTCAACGATCGCGGGTCCGTTCATCTGACGGCGATGCTGAACGCGAGCCTGCCTGCGGGCGTCGTGGCGGCGCGGCTGGACTGGGCCAAGCTGCATCCCGAGGCAGCGAACATTAATGCGCTGACAAGTGAGCGCTTGACCGATATCGGCGCAGGCGCCACGTTCTACTCGACGCTGGTGGAAGTAGCGAAAGTTTAGACCAGGACTGTTACCGCTTGGCGGCGCGCTCGCGCTGCAGTTCGCGATACAAATCACTCTTGGACCGGTTGAGCTCTCGGGCGAGTCGCTTGAGTGCTTCTTTTTCGTCAATGCCATTTTCCGATTGCATGCGGGCAACGCGCGCCGAGATTTTTTCCGAGCCGGTCCGCGGCGCGACGGAATTGGTGGCCGGAACTTGGATCAGGAGCGTGATCTCGCCGCGGATGCGATCGCGAGCCTCGAGCTCGCGCCGGATTTCACTGACGGTTCCGCGAAGGAACTCCTCGTGAATCTTGGTGAGCTCGCGGGCGAGCACCACGTTCAGCAGACCGCCCCAAATGGTCTCGACATCAGAGAGCGTGGCAAGAATGCGATGCGGCGCCTCGTAAAAAATGAGCGTCGATGACGCTTCGCGCGGAGCGGCGGCGATCTTCTCAAGCAGCGTGCGGCGCGCCCCTGCCTTCTCAGGAAGAAAGCCAAGGAATTGAAACTCGCCTGCCGGCATTCCGGACGCGACCAGCGCGCTGAGCGCGGCATTCGCGCCCGGAATGGGAATGACGGATACGCCTGCGGCGATAGCCGCGCGTGCCAGATACGCGCCGGGATCGCTGATGCCGGGCGTGCCGGCATCAGACACAAAGGCAATTCGCTGGCCGGATTTGAGAGCCTGCACAAGTTCTTCTGCGCGCTCGCGCTCATTGTGCTCGTGGCAACTGACTGTGGGCGTCGCGATCTGGAAGTGGTTGAGAAGTTTTTGCGTCTGCCGCGTGTCTTCGCATGCAATGCGGTCGACGGCGCGCAGCGCTTCAAGGGCGCGCAGCGTGATGTCGCCGAGGTTGCCGATGGGCGTGGCAACGAGATAAAGGCCCGGAGCGAGCTGCGAAGTTTTCGAAGAGACCGCGGAGGTGTCGCCGTCCGGCATCTGCGTCTTCAGTTTTCCTGTTCCTGGCGCTCGATGCGGCGCTGCTCGGCAAGCAGCGACATGGAACTCATCAAATTCTGCACGCTTACGATGCCGACGACGCGGCCGCTTTCGGTGACAGGGATGAGCCCCATCCCATGACCGGCGGTGAGCCGGCGAATCGTCGCGCCCAGCGTATCCTCGGGACGGGCAACCTGGAAGGCGCGCGACATGACCGACTGCACGTAGGCATTGCCATCGTTGCGCAGTGCGTCCAGGATGCGTTGGCGGGAGACGATTCCAACGAGCTGCGGGCCGCGAACGACAGGGAAGTCCTCCTGCAATGAATGCACGCAGCGGTAGAGCGCGTCGGCGAGCGTGTCAGAGGGTGAAAGAGTTGCAAAATCGGTGAGCATCACTTCGCGCATGCGTACTGTGTCGACAACCGATTGAAAGAAGACTCCCTGATCCTCAATTTGAGCGCCAACCATGATGAACAGGCCGGCGAGGCTGAGCCAATAATCGCGGAGAAGAATGCCACCGAGGATCGCGGCGAGCGCCATAATTTGGCCGAGGCCGGCGGCGGCGCGGCCGGCGGATGCAAAACCGTGCTTGCGTGCGAAAATGTTACGGACCAGACGGCCGCAATCGAGCGGGTAAGCTGGCAGCAAATGCAGCACGCCGAGAAATACCTGCATCCACACGAGACTGCGCAGCAGATGCTCGGGAGCGATGAAGGGCTGGTCGGCAAGATGCACCGCGGAGCTCGCACCCAGAATGGCGGCTGCGGCAACGATCGCCGCACCCCAGTTGGCGAGAGGTCCGGCAAAGGCGAGCGCAAACTGGCCGAGGCCGCGGTTAGCAGCTTCCTGGCTTTCCGGGTTGGCGTAGGCAAATAGCCCGCCGATGGGCAACAGCAGAATGGCGCGGAGCCGCAGGCCCATCCACGCGGCGACCAGCAGGCGCGCGGTCTCACGAACGATTACAGCGAAGACGAGAAGCAGGAAGAGCGCGAGGCCGCGCGGCCAGGCTTCGGCGCCGCTGATGGCGAAGACGACGAAGACCAGCAGCGCGAAAAAGATGTGGACGCGCATCTCCACGCCCATCCATCGGCCCAGCGGGATCGACCAGCCTCGCATACAACGATTGTAGTGGTTCGCCCGCTTGGTGGCTTGCCATTTATGAGGGCGGCTGAATGAGATCTCCGACACGTGGCATCGCGTATGCTTTCAATCGATGCGGATCATCGCCGGACGGTTTCGCTCACGCGTGCTCACGGCTCCGCCGGGGATGAGCACACGGCCCACGAGCGACCGGCTGCGCGAAACGCTCTTCAACGTGATTGCGCCGCGCATCGAGGGCGCGAATTTTCTTGATCTGTATGCGGGCTCAGGTGCGGTGGGCATTGAGGCGATCAGCCGCGGAGCCGCGCGTGTCGCCTTTGTGGAACGGGATGCGGCTGCGGTGCGCGTAGTACGTGAAAACTTGCAGCGGTTGGGAATCCTGAACGGATTCCGCATGCACGCGGGCAGCGTAAAGACATTCCTGCGACTGAGCGCAGGCGGCAGCTCAAGAACTGTGCTTTATAACCTGGTGTTTCTCGATCCACCATACGACGCGGATGTTGAATATGCCAATACTCTCGCGTTGTTGGGAGGGAGCGGCGCCGCGCATCTGACGCCAGACGCTCTTGTGATTGCCGAGCACCGCCGCAAGCAGCCGCCCGAAGAGCGGTACCGCAGCCTCCGGCGCACGCGCTTGCTGGAGCAGGGTGATGCGGCGTTGAGTTTCTATGCGCTCGGGGCGGGCGATGCGGGACAAAACTGGCCCGACAAAACTGAGTTTTGACAAAACCAATCCCGGACAAAACTGAAGTATCATGCGTGATTCTGCGAAGTGAGACGTACTGTGTTCGCACACATTGACAGGGCGGGGAAAGTAGGAGAAAAATGGGCGGGCAAAGCAAATTGAAACATTTTCGTGATTTATTCCGCTCATGATGGGGGAAACGTGAAAAACGCAATGACAAGGCGGAGCCTGGCGGCTTTGATTGTGCTGGGGGCACTAAGTTTCGCGGCGGGATGCAAGTCCGCGCCCGATCTCAGCCAAAGCGATGCATTGAAGATGATCCAGGCCAAGTACGATGGCGGCTCGCCCTCGCCGTTCAACATTGCCGTTAACGATCGCGGCATGCAGCAGGGCGTGGCCGCGAAGTACTGGGCGGGATCGAAGCGCTATCCCAACGGCTACTGGGGTGATTTCATGCTGACGCCCGACGGAAAAAAGGTGGTAAAGCTGCCGAGCGGCGGCGACACCATTCAGTGGCGGCCGGAGGGGCCCAGCGACCCGCGCTACGCGATCGTTGTGGTGCCGCTCACGCCGAGCCGCCTGAAGGCGCGCAATCCGGGCGACGTAGAGACATTGGGCGACACGCGGACCGTGACGTATATGGAAGACGTGAGCCTGGATGGATTGCCGGCTCCGTTGCAGAACATCGCTCAGAACCCGGGCAACAAGCTGAGCACGCAGCGCGTGGCAACGTTTGTGCTGACCAACGGAACGTGGACACTGAAGTCGATCGTCTAGAGTCGGCACGATTTCGTAAGCAAGAATCCGCGCGGAGATTTGGCCGCCGTAAAAGAAACGGCCGGATGAGGAGAGCCCTCATCCGGCCGAATGTTTTTGCGCCGCAGATGCTTCTGCGGGTGTTGAACTGCGCTTAGAAGGTCAACCGCCCGCCCACCTGGATGATGCGCTGGGTGCCTACCGCCGAGGTAATCTTGCCATCGTTGCCCGACCCTAGGTTTGCGGTGGGGTTGGCAAGACTCACCAGATTGAAAACATTGGTAGCCTCGCCGCGGAGCTGGAACACAACTCCACGCTCGAAGGTAATGTTGCGGAAGACCCCCATGTCGATATCTTTGAACCCGGGTCCATAGAGGCTGTTGCGGCGTACATTGCCGTCCGCGCCACCGGGACCGATGCCGCCTGCCACGCCGGGCCCATTGGCAACGAAAGCTGCCGTATTGAACCACGAATTCAGCACGCTGTTGGTGGAAGAGCAAACCCGGCAGCGGTGGGGGTCAAGCACGGGGTTGATGCCGGCAACCGCATTTGGGCGGTTACTCGTGGAGCTATTGTTGCTGTCAAGGTTCTTGCTGGACCCTGTTTCCATCGTGAAGTCCGTGCCGCTGTGGAGATAGACAATCGGTGAGATCTGCCAGCCATTGACGGCTTCCTTGACGATTTTGTTGTCTCCGTGGAAGTAGTCGATGTTCCATGTGCCGGACATCGCGGCGTTGCTGCGCATGTCGACACCGCCGGTATTCGCGCTATTCGCACCCATCGGGCCTTTTTCCTCCTGGAGTCCGCCGCCAATGGCGCCCAAAGAATTGTTGGAGGCGGTAAACGGAGCGCCAAAGTAGCCGTCGTCCTGCGGTACTGAAAGTCCATCTGCATCCGGCTCGAAGCTATCCATCGCGCGGCTCCAGACGTAAAATCCGCTGGCGCTGAAGTTACGGGAGAGCTGCTTGGTCGCCGAGACTTGCAGCGAGTGGTAATTGGCTGTCAGGTTTGACAGCAGATCGACGATCTGGGCTCCCAGAATGCCGGTGCCGTTGTTGATGGCGGCCGCACCGCTAGGACAAGCTCCGACGCAGGGATCGAACGGACGCCGGTCGGCGATACTCTGCGCAGAATTGCTTGGCGCACCGAAGGCGGTCGAATACGGCGCGTAGTTGGCGTCAATAAAGTTGGGCAGCTGGTGCGAGAGCGCGCCCACATACGCCGCCGTCAGTGTTACCCGGCCGGGCAACTGCCGCTGCACGGAAAGATTGAATTGGTAGACGTAGGGATATTTGAAGTGCGGGGAGATGGCTTCCGTGGCGCCGCCGGGCCCGGAGATGAATACGGGCGCGCTTGGCTTATAGACGTACGGGAACAGGCCTCCACCCGGCGCGGTCGACGGGAAGTCTCCCGGATAGGAATAGAAATTGGTAATGGAATTGAGAGGGCCCTCGCCGGTCTGTGGCCGTAAGGCGAATGGAATAGCGTTGCCGGGCTGGTTCCATTCGTTGCCAGCGGGGATGCCGAAGAAGATGCCCGCGGCGCCGCGAAGGGAGGTCTTTCCGTCTCCAAACGGATCCCATGCGAAGCCCAGGCGGGGCGAAACGTGATAGTACGCCGTGGGGATGATGCCGCGGCCGACGCCCTTATCACCCGGGAACACCAGGCCCTTGGGCGCGAGTGGGGCCACGGTGGATTGTTGGCCGGGAATGAACGATTCCGTGCGGTTATGGGGATCGACGGGAGGCTGATCGATGTCCCACCGGACCCCAAGGTTGGCCGTAAACCGGGGCGTGATGCGGTAGTTATCCTGCACAAACACTGCGTAGTGCCATGTGCTCAGGTGTGTCGTGTAGGGCGAGTCCTGCTCAGCCGACGAGGCCTGGCCAGTCACCCAGTCGGAAAACACATTGCCGGTTGTAGTAGGAGCTGATGTAGCGAAACTGATGCTGCCAAAGTTCAGCAGGTTGGCATCGAACATGGTCTTGGCCAAAGCGAACTCGCCGCCAATAAAGAGGGAGTGTTTGCCCTTCGTCAGGCTGACCATGTCCCGCAGCTCATAGTTGTCGGAACCCGTGAATGGACCTGCATTTGTAACGTCCGGAGCAAATCCGCCGGATAGAGAGATATTGGGCAGAGAGACGGGGCCTTGGAGGAGGAAATTCGAGCCATACGATGCGAGGGTCTGCGTCGCAGGGCCGGTCACCGGCAGGTTGACGCGGCCGCCCGCTGCCCGTGTGAACGTGAGCCAGGTCTGATTGGCAGTGGTGGGGTTGAAAGTGTGAACGTCGCTGAGGTTGATATTGGTGCCATTCGAGGCAACCTGATTCCAGGTCCACGGGACGTTGCCGCCCGGGTTATTTTTCAGTACGTTCCTCGAAAAGAAGTAGGTTGCTGCCACATGGTCCTTTGTGCCGAGGTTCTGGTCATACTTGCCCAGGTATTCGTTTTCCGTGACCGGGATGGGGATCAGACCCGCATAAGTCCCGCCTCCCGTCCCCGGCTTGAGACCGCCCGGGATATTAGGCAGCGGGATGGAAGAGCCGACGGTGTTGGCGACGTTGTCCATGTTGGAAACGGTCGTGTCGAGGGCGCTGGTGGGAATGCAATGCCCGGCGGTGGAAGGACCAATTAAGCCAGCCGCGCAACCCGGGCCAGCGTTCGCTCCATTCGCGAGAACCGTTTTGTTGGTGCCCGGCATGTAAACCGTGAAAGTGTCTGCGGTAAAGTCGCCGAGACGCTCGTTGGCCGTAGGCGTGATGCCGCCTGTGAACACTGCGTCAGTTACCTGCCGCAGACCGCCATAGCTGAAGAAGAAGAACGCATCGTTCTTCTTTATCGGCCCGCCCACGGTACCGCCAAACTGGTTGCGGTGATAAGGCGAAACGATGATCTGGCCAGCGGCGTTGTGGGCCGGGGCCCAGGTGTTGGCGTTGAAGTCAGTGTTGCGGTTGAACTCGAACAAACTGCCATGAAACTGATTGGTTCCCGACTTGGTGATCACCGAGACCACACCGGCGGAAAATTGGCCGTATTGCGCACCGAAGGCGCTGGTCTCCACGCGAAATTCTTCCACTGCGTCCGGATTCGGCGCCGGGTTGCCGTAGTTGCGCATCTCGGTGATGTTGTTGCCGCCGTCGAGATAAAAAGCTACGCCCGCGCTGCCGCCGTCGATGGAGCCGTTGATCTGGACGTCTTCGATATACAGCCCAGTGGCGGTGGTTGGCGTGCCGGTGGGATTCGAGGTGGAGCTGTTGTTATTGATCATCACGCCCGGCGTGAGAGAAATCAGCGTATAGGTATTGCGGTTGACGAGGGGAAGACCGATGATCTCCTCCGGCTCGATGGTCCTGCCGAGCACCGGGTCCGACGTATTGACCGTCGGGGGAGCGGTAGTGACCGTGACGGTCTGAGTCTGCGCGCCCACGGCCAGTGCGATATTAATCGTCTGCTCCTGGTCCACGTCGAGGGCGACATTCTGTTGCACAAAGTGCTCAAAGCCGGGGGCCGATGCCTCCACGCTGTACTTGCCCACGGGAAGGTAGTCGATGCGGTATTCGCCGACGCTGTTCGTGGGCGCCGAACGGGAGAACCCGGTATCGACGTTGGTTGCCTTCACGGTAGCCGTGTTGACCACAGCGCCCTGTGAATCGTGGACCGTTCCCACGATCGAGCCGGTGGTCTGCTGGCTGAATGCCGGAGTGGCCGCGACCAGAATGAGCGCCAGAAGCGCCATAATCGTGAGCCGGGAAGTTGCCGCGCGACCGTGCGAGGCCTGCCGTTTGCTTGATTTCATGCTGTCCTCCTGAACGATGACTTGCCTTGGTTTTGGAATAGCTCTTCAGTGGCGTGCGAGAGCTTTCCTTCGAGGCCCTAAGAAAAGCGGCTCTCTCAGTACCATGGTGGGTTGTATCAGGAGGAACTACTGATTTGGCAAGTGACTTACCGTTTGACTCGCAACTCAAGCGTCTATGTGATTCCAAGAAGGGAATTTGCCTGTCGCCCGAACGCCGGTGTCAAACGCCAAACAGCGGGTCATTTGAGAGGGCGCCGACCGGAAATACCCATGCGGCCGGGCCCCTGGGCGGCCGGAGGGTAGGGCGGCGAAATGAGCCCACGCCGGAATTCAGATTGAATCCCCAACTATTGGGGCGGCGGATTGCCTGGAGCGGCTGGCGCCTCGCCGGGCCTTCCTCCCATCATGCCGCCGACATTGACGGTGGTCGCCGTGAAGATGCCGTCCTTGAGGGCTCCATCGATCATCACCGTGTCGCCTAGCTGGATATCGGCGAGCGTGACCGGGTCGCGGCGCTTGCGGAAGGTGGTGTTCTCGTCCGCGACGGCTGTATGCGGTGCGTTATCCATCGCCCCGGTAAGGGTGATCCTCGTGCCGTCGATAGCAGTCACCTTGCCCGTGAGCCAGGTCTTGCCGAAGTTGGCTTCTCTCTCCCGCATCGCCTGAACGGTTGCCGGATCAAGCTGCATCACAGCCGTGGCCGCGATGGTTTTCGCCGTAGCATCCACATTGCCCATGGCGCGAATCACATCGCTCGCCTTGATGTCCCTGGCGCTGATCTGCTGTGGAGGATTGCCTCCGCGGCCCATTCCGCCGCCCCCGCCCGCCCCCTGTCCGCCGCCTCCGGACGATCCGCCTTGGCCACCCATGCCCGCACCCGCAGGCTGCTTCATCATGCGTAGTGGAATCGAAATGGACGGTATACACGTCGCCGGTTTCGGTCTTGATCGTGTAGTGGTCGGCTGCAATTTCCGTCACGGTGCCCATCGTTCCGCGGCCGCCCATGCCCGTGCCGCCGCCCCCTCCTCCGCGGCGGCCGTAACCGCCCCCGCCGGGACCTTGACCGCTGTTTTGCGCGGGCGCCGGCTGCGCGATGGACGGAGCGGCACTGGGAGCGGAATCCTGCGCGACGAGCGAAGCGATGGCGACGGTAAAGATGAGCGCGGAGACGACGTGCAGTTTCATTGCAACCCTCAAGCGGGCCGAATCAGCCAGCCTGAGGCATAGACGAGGAAAGAAGCTGAAAAGACGACGCGGAGCCACAATACGCTGGCCGGGCGGGCGTGCCCGCGCTACTTGGCTTTCTGTTCCGCGAGCAGGCGCTGGAAGCCAGGGTCGCCCGCGAGCGCAGCGAAGTTGCTGTCGGAGGCGATCTTGGCCGGACTCGTATATCCCTGGTTGAGCGCCATGCGCAGATGATCGAGCGCACAGGCGGTTTGCCCGGCGCGGGCACAATCGACCGCCATGTAATAGTTCATCGCGCCGCGGTCGCGGGCGGAAGCCGGATTGTCGACGCGCAGGTAATTGCCCGAGGCGAAGACGCCCGGGTCGAGCGCAAGCGCCTGGGCGTCGGCGGCGTGGCCCTGCTTGTATTTATGCCGCGCCATATAACTGGTGGCGAGGTTCTTGTAGGCCAGGGCGAACTGTGGATCGAGCTCGATGGCCTTGCGGTACATCTTCTCGGCCTGCCGGTGGTTGAGCTGCGATTCGTACACCGTGCCGAGATTGTTGTAGACCGTGGCGTCGCGCGGGTTGAGCTTGAGCGATTGCCGGTAACAGCTCTCCGCATCGTTCAGGTTGAGCATCATCTGGTGAGCGATGCCCATTTTGTTCCACAGCGCAGGGGTCTTTTGCGGCACACTGGCGTATTTGGCGATTGCTTCCTGGTAGCGGTGGTGGTAAGCGAACAGGTCGCCGGCTTCCACGGGATCGATGGGCGCGGTAACGGCAGCGGGCGCCTGCGCCGGACCGGGCGCTGGAGCCTGTGCGCGGAACAGGGCTGTTCGTGGAGCAAGCGCAGCGAGAGTCAAGATGAGGACGGGGGTTCGAAGGCCGCGAAATCGGCGGGGCTGGAACATCTTTGCACCGGCAATGAGACTCGGCGGAGTCCGCTCCTGCGCCAACGGGAGGCGGCGCGCTCCATCGATTACAGCACCATTCGAACTCCAATGGAAGGGGGCTGCAGGCAAGCGTCCGGCCTTGCCGGGATTGGGAACTGCTACTCCGCCAATAGCCGCTGGAATGCGGGATTGGCGCGCAGGCTGGCGAAATCCGATACGGTGGCAATCTTCTGGCGGCTGATAAAACCCTCGTCAAGTGCTGCGCGGAGATACTGAAGTGCGGAGTCAATATAACCTGAGCGCACGCAGCCAAGAGCCATGTAGTAGTTCATGGCGCCGCGATCCTGGGCCGTCGACGGGTTCTCGACTCGTGGGTTGAAATGCTCAGCCAAGATGTGCGGATCGATGGCCAGGGCCTGCTGGTAGGCCTGCCAGCCTTTGTCGTAGTGGTGCTCGGCCAGCAGATCGGTGCCCAGATTCTTGACGATCAGGGCCGAGCGCGGTTCGATCTTGATGGCTTTGCGGTAGAGTCGATCGGCTTGGCTGTACTGTTTTTCGGTCGCGTAGATGGTACCCAAATTATTCAGGAACTGGGGGTTGCGCGGCTCAAGCTTGATCGCTTCCTTGTAGCAGCGCATCGCTTCCTTCGAGTTGAACATCATTTGGTAGGAAATGCCCATCTTATTCCAGATCATGGCGGTCATCTCCGGAGCCTTGGAATAGGCGTCGATGGCTGCCTGATAGCGCTGGCGCGCGACGAGCGAATCGCCGATGCGTTCAGCGTTGGGCTGGGGTGAGGGCGTGACGGCGGGGGTGGACAGCGTGTCGGGCTCGATGAAGGACTTTGCCGGCGATTGGCCGGAAAGAGCGAGTGGAGCGCCAACGGTGGCGGCAAGCACAAATGGAACAACAAGGTTCCTGATCATTTTTCCCTCCTGTCGACAGGGCCAGGGGGCGATAAACAGCAAATCGTCCGGAAAAGATTAAGCGCTTCTCGAAGCGAAATCGTCAAGCCCGGGGGAACAAAAATTGTCATCAGGTTCACGTTGAATTCGTAAACGGTTCGTGGACGCTCCCCCAATCCGAATGGGCAAGATGGAGCGTACGAATTTCAAGTTGCCCCGGCGAGAGAAATAAGGGAAAGAATTGTGCGAGATTCCTAAGGCAGCGAAGAGTAACAAAGAAATCAACCGAAATACATTACACTCATCAAATTACGGAAGGTGACCTTTGAGCACTACGACTTCTCCTGTTCTGCAAACTACTCTTGGCAAGCGGTTTCGCGATGCGCGACATCGCACGATGCGACTCTGCGATCCGCTCACGCCCGAAGATATGATGGTGCAGTCTTGTCCTGAGGCTTCGCCCGCCAAGTGGCACCTGGCGCACACTACATGGTTTTTCGAGTCTTTTGTGCTGCGCGAGTTTCTACCCGGATATCGGGTCTTCAATGCCGACTTTCAATGGCTCTTTAATAGTTATTACGAAAGTTTCTCTCCATTTCCGGAGAAGAAATTGAGAGCCTCTTTCTCGCGCCCAGCGCTGGATGAGATCCTTGCTTACCGCGAGCACGTGGATGCCGCGATGGAGCGGCTGCTCGAGAGCGATCCCGCTCCCGAGGCGCTGCGCCGCATAGTGCTGGGCGCAAATCACGAAGAGCAGCACCAGGAACTGCTCCTCACCGACATCATGAATGCGTTCTTCACCAATCCGCTGCGGCCCGCGTATCTGAAGCCGGAAACAAGAGGCGAGGGGAACGGGGGGACGTCGGCGGCGCAGCTCGAGTTCCTTGAGTTTGCCGGAGGATTGGTTCAGGCCGGGAACGCCGGCGGCAGTTTCTGTTTCGACAGCGAGATGCCGCGGCACCGCGTTTGGCTGGAGCCTTTCTCGCTGGCCAACCGCCTTGTTACATGCAGCGAGTATTGGGAGTTCATCACCGACGGCGGCTACACGAAACCGGAATTCTGGCTCTCGGCGGGTTGGGCCACTGTCAAAGAGCAAGGATGGCGCGCGCCGCTTTACTGGACGAACGAAGGCAGTGGGTGGCACATCTTCACGCTGCGTGGTGAGCTGCCGCTTGAGCAGATCGCCAACGTCCCCGTGAGCCAGCTCAGCTACTACGAGGCCGACGCCTACGCGCACTGGGCCCGCAAGCGGCTGGCCACGGAGTTCGAGTGGGAGATTGCGGCGGAGAACCAGCCGGTCGAAGGCAACCTGCTCGATTCCGGCAACCTGATGCCGGTTCCGCAAAATCCCGCCGGTAGCGAGGACAGCGTGAATTGCTACGGTGACTGCTGGCAGTGGACCGCGAGCGCGTATCTTGGTTATCCAGGCTTTCGCCCGCTCGATGGCTCGCTCGGCGAGTACAATGGCAAGTTCATGAGCGGGCAGATGGTGCTGCGCGGCGGGTCTTGCGTCACACCTGCGGCACACATTCGATCCAGCTATCGCAACTTCTTTCCCCCCGAAACTAGATGGCAGTTTTCCGGCATTCGCCTGGCGTCGTAAGCCGTGCGGCTGCATCCAACCGAGAGCCTATGAACGCCATAGCTTCCTCTGCAGTTGTTTCTCCAGTTGTTGACGAACACGTTGCCGCAGCCGTAAGGGAGGGACTGACCACGCGACCCAAGTGGCTGCCCGCCTGGCTGTTTTACGATGCGGCCGGATCGCAGCTATTCGAAGAGATCACAGAACTCCCCGAGTACTACCCCACGCGAACCGAGCGCGCGATCTTTGCCGAGCATGGCGAAGCAATTGTTGCGCGCGGGGCCGAGGGCGCGCGGCTGCGCATCGCCGAGCTGGGCGCGGGGTCTGCTGAGAAGACGCGCGTTCTTCTGAAAGCCGCAGTGACGCAACAAAGGTCGGTTATCTACGAGCCGGTGGACGTCTCAGCGAGCGCGCTGGACGGAGCATGCGTGCGGATCGAACAGGAGATCCCGGGCGTGACCGTTGTCCCGCGCGTGATGGACTATACGCGTGGAGACGGGCGCAGGTTTCACCTTGACGCGACGGAAGAGGGCGAGCGCAGGCTGGTTCTCTACATCGGCTCGAGCATCGGCAACTTTGAGCCGGAGCAGGCATTGCTGCTGTTGCGGCGCGTGCGCGCCGCGATGAAGCCAGGCGACGGATTTCTGCTTGGAGTGGACCTGGTGAAGCGCGAGGACACGCTGCTTGATGCTTATGACGACGCAGCGGGTGTGACGGCGGCCTTCAACAGGAATTTACTGGTGCGGCTTAACCGAGAGCTCGATGCGAACTTCGACGTCGGCGCTTTCACGCATGGCGTGATGTGGAACCCGATCAAGTCGCGGATTGAGATGCACCTGGTGAGCCGCGCAACCCAGCGGGTGCATGTGGCTGCATTGGACTTGACTGTGGACTTTATATGCGGCGAAACCATCCACACGGAAAGCAGCTACAAATACCGGCCAGGCCAGGCGGAAGCGCTGCTCGAAGAGGCCGGCTTCGCCCCCACGGCGACTTGGAACGACGCGCGCGGCTGGTTCGCTGTGTGCCTTGGGCGGGCCGACTGAGGCAGTTTCGGAATTTACTTAGACTTTTTGAGAGCAGTGCTGGGCCATTTACTTCCACCCCGTCGACGAGGCCTGTCGCCGGGGCCCCGTGATGAAAATGCCACTTTACTGTGTGCTTTCGGTCTACACCAATTCCGAACCTGATACAGGCTATTTTGGCGACGCGATTCGTACCAGCAGGATGTCGTGCGAGGGAATCTCGAGTGGCATATCGTTCGTGAGCGCGATCTCTTTTCCCGTCCAAAGATCCTTGCCGTTTTGCCCGCCGCGAAGGCCCAGCTTCGCAAGATCCAGGTGGAATGGATGGGTAGAATAGCGATCCGCGCCCGCGTTGAGCACCGCGATTGCCATTGCCCCTCCTGAGAGATGCCGGGTCCACACATCAACCTCGCCGTCTGAATAGATGTGCGTTCCTTCGTGGCCGAGCCGGTCCTGATCGATCGCGATCACGTCACGATTGGTGAGAATCGAGCGCACATCGGTGGTCATGTTGGGCAGATCGTTGCCTGCCAATAGCGGCGCGGCAAGCATCGCCCACATGGAAAAGTGCGTGCGGTTCTCAGCCAAGGTGAGCTTGCCATTGCCTACCTCGAGCATGTCGGGATCGTTCCAGTGTCCGGGTCCGGCGTATTTGGCGAGACCGGCCTGCTCGTTGAGTATCGAGTAGATGCTTTGCCAGTTGGCCTGGATGTCACCGGTTGTGCGCCAGAGATTGCCGCCGACTGAGGGCGCCCACTCCCACACCGCATCCCAGCCGTATTGGCACAGCGAGTAGACGATCGGGCGGCCAGTAGTCTTGAGCGCCTTATCCATCTTGCCGTAGGCAGCGATCATCAAGCGCATCTGCGCGGCCTTGTCGTCGGGAGCCTGCGTGTTCATCACCGACTGGCGAAAGCTGCAGAGATCGTATTTGAGGTAGTCGACGCCCCATGAGGCATAGAGCTGGGCATCCTGCTCTTCGTGGTCGAGTGAGGCTGCATATTTGGCGCAGGTCTGCGGCCCCGGCGAAGAATAAATGCCGAGTTTCAGTCCCTTGGAGTGGACGTAGCTGGCGAGGGCCTTCATGTCAGGAAATTTTGAGTTGGTATGCAGCACGCCGCTTGCGTCGCGATCACCCTCCCAGGTGTCATCGATATTGATGTACACGTAGCCCGCGTCTTTCATGCCGGTCGCGACAAGCTGGTCGGCAGCGTCGCGGATGTCCTTGTCGGTCACTCGACCCGCAAAGAAGTTCCAGCTATTCCACCCCATCGGCGGTGTCAGTGCCACCTGCGGTCGGGCGGATTCTTGGAGGGGCTTTTGCGGGTGAGCGGAAGGCGGGCAGAGCGCGAGAACTGCGGCAGTCAAAACTGCAAGCTGACGCATGGCTGCAAAATGGCGCATGGCAGAGATCTCCTGAAAACATTTCCAGTGGAATGGTACCCTGCCGGCCGGAACGACGGCAACGTTGTGCGGTCGGGTAAGTGAGCGGGCAATCGGCGCGGGCGGCGATCGGCGCCCGGCAACGCACTCTCGCCTATAGGTCGATACAGCTAGGGCTTTTCGCCCGGGACTTCCTTTTCCTGCGAGCCGAGGAGAAATTGAATGCCCAGGTAGGCGATCCAGCGTGGCTCGCTGTTGGTGCGCGTCACGTCCTGGATGGCGCGGCCGCCCATAAAAAGCAGGCGAATGTGGTTCGCCTTGTCGAGCGACTGGCGTCCGCCGAAGTCGAGGGTGAGCTCGCGCTGCTTGGGCACGCCGCCGACACGATTTGCGTCCTGCAGGTCATAGATTTCGCCGTAGAGCTCGAAGCGTTGGCTGAACTCATGGCCGGCTATGAGTCCGCGGCCCCACTGGCTTGGCTGATGCTTATTGCCGATCCAGCGGCCTACCTCGCCATTCAGCGCGATGGGCCCGATCTGCGCAGTGGCCTCGATTGGCAGGTAATATTGCGGGCCGGGCAGAACGATGCCGCGGCGCACACTGCTGGTTGGATTGTTGATCGAGGCCTGCGGATAAGTGCCGAGCGAATATAGCAGGTTGTCGTCGCTTTTCGCTTCGCCGGGACGATGGTATTCAAAGTACCGCCACTTGATGCCGAGCAGCGACTCGCCAAGGCCAACACTTGTCGAGTTGTTGGAATTAGTGTCCGCGGCCAGTGGCAGCTCGTACTTGAGCTGGATGCGATCGCCCCAGCCGTAGTTCATGTCGACATCGGGGATTTCGTAATAGGACTGGCCGGGATTGTGGTCGGCGATCCAGCCGAAGTTGATCTCCCAGTGGTGATTGCCGGGCGTGCCTGGATCGTCTGTAATGAATGGTGGACCGCCCTGGGCGCGACCGAGTGCTGCGGACGCGGCGAACGAAACCAGCAGCACAATGCGAAAAAGAAGACGCATGGAGACGATACGATTCCAGCCCCGGCGGGACCACAGAAACTAACTTCAAGGTAGCATTTGCATCATTGAAATCTGTGCCGGGGCGGTGGCGAAATGCCGGCTGCCGTCTGCGCGCTCCTCTTGTGGAGCCGGACCTGCACGGACCGGCCCGCCTCTGCGATACTTGATTGTTATGCCGATTGATGACCTGCAAGTGGCCGCGCAGAAGATCGCAGCATTCTTGAATAACTTGAATAAGCTGGGCGGTCTCCGCCTGAAATTTCGCATCACGGCTGGCGATGGTGCGCGCGATCCGCAGGGCATCGAGGCGCGGCAAATCTATATCGAGCTCGCCGGGCCGGATGTGCCATTGGTGGTGCAGCACAATGGCGAACTACTCCGAGCCATGGAGACCCTGGCCGCACAGATGCTGCGGCTGGAGCATCACGAGCACGACCTGGTGAGCTTTGACGCCGCGAACTTCAAGGCGCTGCGTGCCCAGGAGTTGCGTCTCGCCGCCGAGACCGCTGCCGAGAAGGTGCGCCAATCGGGAATCCCCTACAGCTTTCCGCCGATGAACAGTCGGGAGCGCCGGTTGCTTCACCTCGCTTGCAAGTCGCTCCAGGGAATTGAGACGGCGAGCATGGGCGAAGGGCCGAACCGCTTCCTGGTCGTGTATCCCGAGGGAAAGACCGATCTGCCTGTAAAGCCGCAGTTCAAACCGCGCGAATTCGGCCGGCGTTAGAGCCAGTACGCGGAATTTCGAGGAGCCGGCAAATTTCGTTCGTTACCGGAAATTCCCGGCGCGTAGCACCGAGTTGCTGTGCCACAATCCAATCTATGAAAAAGCAATTCGTGACGCTGCTCGCGCTGGCGTGCGCAATTCCATGCGCGGCGCAGAAGCGCATGGTGATCATCGATCAGGATGGCTCGGGACCTGGTGGCAGCGACCAGATGGCCATGCTGGCGCTCTTGCAATCGCCGAACGTGCAGGTGCTTGGAATCACGATCGTGACCGGCGACGCTTGGCGCGACGAAGAGACGCTGCACACGCTGCGCATGCTTGAGCTGACCAATCACACAGACGTGCCCGTGGCCAAGGGCGCGGTGTTTCCGCTCATCCGTACACAGGAGCAGACGCGGCTTGAAGCGGCGCTTTATGGCAAGGTGATTTGGCTCGGTGCCTGGGGCCGTGTTGTGCCTACACCCAACGACAACACGACCGGCGTCACCCCGGCAACTCCCGCGAAGTTTGAGCCGCACGGCCCGTACGACATTCCGCCGATGCCGGAGGGATTGCCGGCAATCAAGCCCATCGATGAGGACGCAGCGCACTTTATGGTGCGCCAGGTGCACGCGCACCCCCACCAGGTCACCATCTACGCCGCCGGGCCGCTTACCAATATCGCGCTCGCTATCTCGCTTGATCCTGATTTCGCGGCGCTCACCCAGGGCATCGTGATGATGGGCGGCAGCCTCAACCCGCAAACCACCGATCCCGAGTTTGCCACCAGCCCGCGCCACGAATTTAACTTCTGGTTCGATCCCGAAGCAACGCACATTGCGCTGCACGCCGCGTGGCCGCGCATCGACCTCACCACAGTCGACATCTCAGTGAAGACGCCTTTCACTCCGCAGATGCTCGCGACCATCGCGAATTCGCAGTCCCCTGCCGCGCGCTACATCGCCGCATGGAGCCGCCCGCAGTCCTACATGTGGGATGAGCTCGAAGCCTGTGCATGGCTCGAGCCCACCCTGATCACCAAAGAGGATGCGCTCTACATGGACGTGGACCTGAGCCACGGCCCGAGTTACGGCGACACGCTCACCTGGACGGAAAAGCTCAAGCCGCAAACCGGCGTGCGTCTTGTCCACGCGCAGACCGATCTTGACCTCGCGCGCTTCCAGAAGTTTTTCGTCGATCTGATGACGGGCACGCCGCAGTGACACCGGGGCAGCCGCGCTGAGCGCTCTCAATTTGCAGACGGCTGTTCGATCTGGTCGATCACGAGCACATCGGTAGCCGCCCTCGTGGACTGGAACCTGAGTCCGAGCTGTTCCTGAAGAGCGGTGAAGAGTCCTGGTGGCGCGTCGGGATCGGGGCTCGGTGATTCTCCGTATGTATAGCACAGTTGGAAATCGTAGCGGCCTTGAAGGCCTGTCTGATCGACGATGGGACGGTCGAGAAAGAACTGCATCGTGAGGATGAAGTCAGACATGGCCATGCTGGTGTAGGTCTGTGTGGTCTGATATCCGTGGCCGTTTGATCGCTCAAGGGGCTGCGCGGCTGCGTTAGCGGCGGGTTTGAGCGTGGGGCCGCCTTTGGCAATTTGCAGCGCATAGACGGATAGCTCGCGTTTGTCACGGTGAAATCGGAGCCCAAACCGATCCGCAAGTAACTGCTGAATCATTTTCTGCTGCTGGGGAACAGTTGGGTCGGTATCAGCATTCGTTTTCCCGTCGATATCAAGATGAGAGTCGCGAATCCACTCGGGAGCGTCGACAATCTGCTGCTTGTTGATGGCATAGGCAAATTCGATTAACCGCGAAACCGTCTGATTGTCGAAAGAAACGCGATCCCTCGCAAACCTGAAGTTGTTGTAGGAGGAGTTTGGATCGTGCGGTTTGATGACCGCAACCTCGATGGAGGGAGTGGGGGCTCCTGCCACGGCCACGTTAAGCCCAAGAGCACCAGGGTTGGTTTGCGCAAACGCAGATGCGCAAAGAGGAGCCGCTATGGTTGCAATCAGCAGCTCCCGAAATCCATAGCCGCTATGAAGACGAGACCAATTCACGACAGGCTCCCCTCGATTGTCAACCTGCGCGCACCGCGAAGAGCTATCTAATTCGCTGACGGGCGCTCGATGTGGTCGATCACGTAGACGTCGGCAGGCGCCTTGACCGCTTCAAGCTTCAGGCCCAGCTGCTCCTGGATCGCGCTGAACATTCCCGGCGGTGCGTCCGCATCCGGCGAGACGCGGCTCTCGTCGGCTGTCCACGTCCACTTGAAGTTCCACTTGCCCGCGAGTCCGGTTTGATCAACCACGGGGCGGTCGGTAAAGAACTGCAGGATCAGCGCGAATTCGGTCATGGAGAAGTTGGTGATGGATTGGGTGATCTGAGCGCCGTGACTCTGGTCGCTCTCGTCGCCCAATGCGTTGGGGTCGCCGCTACTTTTGGCGAGCCTGGGTCCGTCCTTCGCCACCGTCAGGGCATAGACCGCAAGCTCACGCGTCTCGCGGTGGAATTTGAGTTGAAAGCGGTCGGTCAGCAACTTCTGCACAATGCGCTGCATCTGCTTCAGGCTCGGTTGACCTTCGGTATCGAGACCCCCGTCCACATCGTAGCGATCGGTGGCAAACCATGCCGGCGCATCGACAAGCTGCTTGGCGTGCATGCCGTATGCGAAGAGCAGCACCGTGTTGAGCGTGTCATTCTTGATCACGAGACGCCGGCCCTCGGTATGAATTGCGGAGCCTCGCTCGTCGGGGCCGCTGGGTTTTACGGTCGCAACTTCAAAAGAGGGATCCGCGTCGGCCGGCATGCGTTTCGGTGATTCGGGTTTCGCCTCGGCCGGCTGATTTTGTGCGGCCGATTTGCGGCTGCCGCCAGATGCCGCGATGGAAAAGAGACACAAGATTTGTGCGCAAGCTGCCAGGCGTCGTATTCGCGCGGAACCAGAAAGTGGATTCATGCTCGCGGGTTCGTCTTCGGCCAACGAGTGATGATCGCGCGTATCACTCTCATTGATCACCGGATTTATCGTTCTTGTCCTTCTCTTTGTTCTTGCCCTTCGACGTCTTGTCGATGCTGCCCAGCCCGCTCAGCCCGCTGAGCCCCTTCAGCATGCCGAGCTGGTCCATGCGCACCGGGCCGAGGATCAGCACGATCGAGATCTCTTTAGGCTCGGCTGAGAGAACGAAGATGCCACGCGTCTCGCCGTTGACTATCTTCACCATCACGTCGGTTATCTCCGCGCCTTTGCGCTCGCGGTCGCGCACGATCGGCGACCACTCCGGCGTCTCGAAGGCCAGGCGCAGCTTGTCGATTTCGTCCATCGAGTACTGGCCTTCCTTATCGAACTCATAATCGCGGACGTAGATGCTGTCGAGTCCCTGAATCAACTGGCTCATGTCGGCGTCATCCTTGCTCTTGTTGCTCATGAACTTGGCGGCGAAGCCGAGCATGCTCTTGTCGAGCGTCACCTCGGTCACGTTCGAGGCCTTGGCGGCCAGTTCTTTTTCCACTGCGGGCGTAAGCAGCGGCGAAGAGGCTGGCTGAGCCTGCGCCAAATCCAATTCAACTTGAATGGGGACCGCCAGCGCGGGCGCGGCCATAGCCGCGAAGGTGAAAGCCAAAATCATCACGCGATTCTTCATTTCGATTCTCCTGTGCGCTTCGAAAACTGTCTGTCGTGCTCCCAGGCCTCGACGGTGAGGCCTGGAACCGCACGCCGGACGCCCTTGCCTCGACCCGGAGACCAAGGGAGCTTACTTTGAAATACGTGGCCGCTCAATCAGTGTTTCTGCTGCTCGTCCAGCTGGATGTTCATCCGCTCGAGCGCGTGATTCGTGATGCGGAGCGCGGTGATCACTTGCTGCGAGGCCTCTTCGCCGCGACGCCGGTCCACAATGTTGCGCCATAACAGCGCGCTCCCGGCGACGGCAACCAGCACCAGCGATGCGGCGATGCGCTCAAACCAGACCATGCGGCGGCGCGCGTGCCCAGCCTGCTCCCAAAGCTGCTTCATTACCTTGCGCTTCAGGTCCGGCGGTGCGGCGCGGCGCGCAAAGGCCGCATGCAATTCGCGCTCGAAATCGTCCATGGGTTCAAGCTCCACGCACAAACTCCTTCAAATGCGCTTCAGCCTTGGAGCGTAGCAGTTTGAGCCCGCGCTGCAACTGACTCTTCACGGTCGCAAGAGGCGCGTCCAACGTAGCCGCGATCTCTTCCGGCGTCATATCTTCCTGGTAGCGAAGAACGATCGCTGCGCGCTGCGACTCGGGCAGCGTTACGAGAAGCTGTTCAATGCGCACCGAAAGCGGCGACGTGCGATCTTCGACGGTGGCGCCGTGATGTTCCGCAATCTCGACCCAAAGGTCTGTGCTGCGCACGCGGCGACGGCGCAGAGCATCGGCGGAGCGACTCATGGCCACGCGACGCAGCCAATGAGTGACGTGCAACGGCGACTCCAATTTGCGCAGATTCCGGTCGAGCTCCACGAAAACGTCCTGGGCAATCTCTTCGGCCAATCCGCGATCTCCCGTCATGCGCAACGCCAGCGAAAAAACCATCGACTGGTGCTCATCCACAAGCTGCTCGAATTCGGGCTGCCAGTCCTCGGCCATAATTCTCGCTGCTACCTTCTAATCCGCAGAGGAGCGCGCTGCGGAATGCAGAGAGTTACGTGGGCTGCATCGAAATGGTTCAAACCGGACGTCGATAAGGTCAATCGCAGGGACGCGGCCGGAGCCGCCGGACGCCGACCGCAATTGGAACGCGCTCTCGCTGCCCTTCGTCGTCGGTCCGCACGGCCGCATCGGCAAGCTGGATGCCAACGCGCTTGCGCCCGCGCAGCATTGATTTTCTGCAGATTGATTTCAGCGATCAGAACAAATCGGGAATGCTGTTGAAGGCGATGCGCGTAGGCGCGGCTTTGTAGGCGGTGAGCATCGCGGCCGGCGCCAGCGTGCTCATGCCGTACTTATCATTAATCTGGTCCATGGTGGCCAGCAGGCGCGTGCGGCTCTGCTCTTCTTCCAGGCCATCGAAGAGCGCCAGCGTGTGCAGATGGTCGGGAACGAGATTGTTGAGCTGCACGCCAATGAAGTAGGGGTGCTCGTATTGCGTGCCGGCGGGCCGCGACTCCCACAGCCGGCGCAGCGCGGCGATGAGCGTCTGGTTGTCCTGGCACTCGGAGAGCTTGATTTCGCTGCGCCAGCCGCGGGCGGGAATGCCGAAGCGGCTCACGGGCGTGTTCTCTCCCCGGGGGACGGCAAATCCAATCGCGAGGCCGATGTTGCTGGCCCACAATCCGCCGGTGCGCAGGCGCATGGCCGCCTTGTGCAGCAGCTTGTGCGCTACCGCCCAGGCCTTTTCCGGCGTGCGCATCTCCGGCGCCAGCACATGCGAATGGCTGATGGATTTCTGGTGCTCGGCTTCGGCGTGGTCGAAGTCCTCACCGCGCAGCCAATGAAACATGCGCTCGCCCCACACCGAGCCCCAGAGCTCACCGGTTTGTTCGCGATCGAGCGCAAGAAGATCGTCCATGGTGCGGATGCCTTTTTCGTTGAGCCGCTTCTCTGTGCGCGCGCCGATGCCGGGCAGCTCGCGCAGCGTGAGCTGATGCAGCGCGGCGGACAGAATATCGAGCGGCAACGCGACAAGCCCGTCGGGTTTCTCCATGTCGCTCGCGACCTTGGCAAGATAGCGGTTGGTGGCGAGGCCCACCGAACTGCGCAGCGTGGGCCCAACCTGCTCGCGGATCGCGGCCTTCACGCGCCTGCCGAGATCGATGGCATTTAGCAGCGGGCGCTCGCGGCCGATGAGCCGGCAGGCCATTTCGTCAATGGAGCAGACCGCGGTGACGGGCACGCACGTCTCAACCGCCTTTACGACGCGGTGGTGATACTCGGTGTAGAGCTCGTGGCGGCCTTCGATGAAGATGATCTCCGGGCAGAGGCGCCGCGCGTCGGCGACAATCGTGCCGGTCTTGACTCCGAAGGCCTTGGCTTCATAGCTGGCGGCGATGCAGCATGTGGTGTCGGCTATCATCGGCACCACGCCAATCGGCCTGCCGCGCAGCTCCGGCCGCACCTCCTGCTCCACGCTCGCGAAGTAGGAGTTGAGATCGACGAACAGCCAGTTGAGCGCCGCATCAGCGGGCGGCGTGCTGCCGGCCGGTTCTGCGGCGCTGAAATGTGCCTCAGGAGCAGCCGAATCGAAAGCCGCGATCTCTTCCGGCCAATCCGCCGGGATGGACGCGGCAGCCGGTTTGGGTACGGAGGGCATGAGCGATATTATTTTCGCCTTGTATTCGCTAAAATGCAATAAACTTCCGGCGAAAGCTGCCGAAACAATTACCAAAGAGTTCGATGCAACCAAACCTTTATGAATCGAATGGCGTCCAAACCAGTGGGTTCCTGTACACTTCAAACCAGCAATTTGGGTCGCATTTGGAAGGGCTGAAAGACATATGCAGCACCTAATGAATTGGTTTGCCATGAATGGCAGCATTCTGGCCGTCATTGTTACGGTCGGAGTGGCGGTGCTGCTGGTTTCCTGCCTGGGATGCACTAACTGCGGCCGTCGCGAGAAGGACGAGTTCTTCAAGCGACACGAAATCTAAATCCAAAGGGCATTCATAAGCCCGAATTCCGAAGTCCCATCCGAACCACAATTTAAATTACTGCGCATCCACCGTGGGTTTTAGGTAGGTCTCAAACTGCGCAAGGATGCGATCGTAGAGGTGCGTGCGCACATCGCTGCCTGAAAGCGAATGGAGCTTGCGCGGGTAGATCTGCAAGTCGTAAGGAATGCCAGCCTCGATGAGCTTCTGCACGAACTGCACGGTGTTTTCAAAATGGACGTTATCGTCGCCGGTACCCTGCACCAGCAGTAGATGCCCGCGCAGGTTCGCCGCGGAGTTCACCACGGAAAAGTCGCGATAACCGTCGGGATTGTCGTTGGGCTGGCCCAGATAACGCTCCGTGTAGATCGAGTCATAATCGTGCCAGTCGGTGACCGGAGCGACAGAAACCCCGGCGCGAAAGCGATCGGAATGGGTCAGCGCGTAGAGCGTAAACGTGCCGCCCCAGCTCCATCCCCACCACGCCAGCCGCTTAGGATCGAGCTGCGGATATTTCGCGAGCGCGGCGTCGGCCATCGCGAGCTGATCTTCAAATTGTACGGGTCCGAAGTTGCGGTACGCGGCCTGCTCGAAGTCGCGCCCCCGGCCGCCCATGCCGCGATTGTCAGTGTGCAGCACGGCGTAACCGTGCTGCGCGAGCAACTCGTCAAAGAGCAGCGAGTCGTGCCACTGATTCGAAACCACGACGGCGTGCGGACCTCCGTAGGGATTCACGATGAGCGGAACCGACGCGGGACTCTGCGTCGCGGCGGGCAGCAACAGCGTTGCGTAGAGAGTGGATCCGTCCTTCGCTTTGACTTGAAGCTCCTCCGGGGAGTGCAAACGGTAGGCATCGAGCGCGTGCGATTCCCAAAGCGGATGGCAAGCGGATCTGGCGCCCTCCGCATGGCAAAGTTGCAACGCAGCAGGCTCCATTCGCGTAGAGAACTTGTCGGTAAATGCGGAGCCATCTGGCGAAAAACTGCCGTCGTGAGATCCGCCGGTTGCGCTCAGCAGCTTGCGGTCGCCGTCGAAGTTCACTCGCCAGATCTGCTGGTCGAGCACAGCGCCTTCATTCGATTCGTAGTCCACCACTTTGTGCACCGCGTCCACGCGCAGCACTTTGCTCACCTCGAAGCCGCCCTTGGTGAGCTGGCGCTCCAGTTTTGCGTCGGAGCTGAGCGGCTTGGAAGGGTTGTAGCTGTAAAGGTAGAGATGATTGTGCCCGTCCTGCCAGCCGGTCAGCACGATCGATCCGTCACCAACGGATACGTCGTAGTTCTCATCGAGATACTTGTCGTCGCTGATCTCGAGTATCGGCCGCGATTCGCCGTAACCGATCTCGGCAAAGAAAACTGCGCGATGCTTGTGATCGCGGCTCAGCGTCTCCACCCACACGGTCTTGCTATCGACCCAGCCGAAGCGCGGGATGTAATCCTCCCACTGGCGGATGGGCAGCTTGATCCACGTGGTTTTGCCGCCCTTTGTGCTGACGATGCCCACGTGAACGTCAGGGTTGGAGTCGCCGGGTTGGGGATAGCGCTGCCAATCGACCTGGGTGTGGCTGGGAATCCAGTCGGCGATCGGATATTCCGGCACCTGGGTCTCGTTCATCTGCAGGTAGGCGACGTTCTTTGAATCCGGCGACCAGAAGTAGTTGCTGCGCACGTCGAGCTCTTCCTCATACACCCAGTCCACCTCCCCGTTGAGGAAAGTCTGGCCACCGGCGGACGCGGGCGGCGGCGTGGGAACCAGAGGGGCGGTGGGCACATTCTGGTCGTGCAGCCGCACCACGGAGATCCCGTGATCGCGGATGAACGAGATCGCCGTTGCATCGGGTGAGAACTTGGGATCCTCGCCGGACGTGATGCCTGCAAAGCCCACTTCCACGCCGGTGCCGTTGTGCAAATCGTAGAGCCACAGACGGCCGTTGTAATCGAAAAGAATGTGCGCGGAGTCCGGCGCCCAGATGTAGCTGGGCATCCCATAACGCTCACGGTGATCGCGGTCGCGCTCGCTGATCTGCGCACCCTGCAGGGACGACATCTTGGCTGCGCTTACCAGCACATGAGTTCTGCCCGTGGTGGGATCGACGTCAATGAGCTGGCCGCCGCTGAGATAGGTGAGATGCTTTCCATCCGGCGACCAGCTGAGCTGGTCGGGCGGTTCGCCGACGAGCGATCCGTGCCCGTAGATCGCTTCCACGGTCAGCGGTTTTTCCGGTGCTTGTGCGTAAGTAAGGGCGCAGATGGCGAGGAGCGAATAGACAAGTGCGAACGAGTGCTTCAAAATTAAGCTCCTGCGCGAGGAGATTCTCAATGGAGCGTGCCAAGAGTGCCGGAATTCCCAGTGTAAATGACCCGAAGCTGAGCGATGACGACCGCACGAGCGGCTGCGGCGATTGTTGAGTTGCTAGAACCGGTCTCATCAACCGTAGGCATCGAACCGAGAAATGCGTGAGCCTCGGCCTGGTCGTTCGGGCTAATCCTTGCGCAGATTGGCTCACAGACACTGATGAGACCGGTTGTATACTCTGGAGCGATCATGATCCACTGGACCACCCCAAAAGAGAGGCGCGCAATCGGCCAGGCGCGCCGCAAGCAGATGGGCCGGCACAGGCACTGCGAACTCAATTGCAAGGCGCGGCCGGTCTCCGCGCTCGCGCTACTCCAGCGCTCAATGCACGGGCGCGTGCCTGAGCTGGTGCGGTTGAAGTACCAGCTCATGGTGAACTCGCCCTTCGGCTACTTCCGCGGCGCGGCGCCGGTGATGGCGGCCGATTTGGCGCAGATGCCGTCGACAGGCATTCTCAGTCAGCTTTGCGGCGACGCACACGTGCGCAACCTCGGCGCGTATGCCGCGCCTGACGGCCGGCTCACCTTCGATATCAATGATTTTGATGAGACCCTCCGCGGGCCCTTCGAGTGGGATCTGAAGCGAATGGCCGCCTCACTGGTACTTGCCGGGCGCGCGGCGGGACACAAAGACAGCGCGGCGCGCAAAGCAGCTGAGGCCTGCATCGCACATTACAGCGTACAGATGCGCGAGTTTGCGCGGATGCCGCACCTCGAAGTGGGCAAGTTCCTGGTGCACCGCGTCGATCTTGCCGAGCCGGTGCTGGCGGCGCTGGCCAAGGCAGAGCGCGCCACGCCGCAGCACACGCTGGAACAACTCACGCAGCCCAGGGCAAACAAGACAATCAGGACCGGCGAACCGGATGCGCCGCGGCGCTTCAAAGAACTAAAGCCGATGCTGACCCGCATAACCGGCTCCCGCGCAGCGGCCGTGCTCGCGTCGCTCGGGCCGTACCGCGAAATACTCGAGCTCCAGCGCCAGCATCTGCTCAGTTTTTACCGGCCTATTGATGTGGCCTTCAAAGTCGTGGGCACCGGCTCTGTCGGACTGCGCGATTACTGCGTGTATATGGAGGGCAACGGGCCGTCCGATCCGCTTTTTCTGCAGATCAAAGAGGAGACAGCGTCGGCCTATGCGCCCTATCTGCCGGACGCGCAGCCGGCCGCGCACAACGGCCGGCGCGTAGCAGAGGGCCAGCGCGCAATGCAGATCCAGACCGACCCTTTTCTCGGCTGGACGCACATCGGCAGCCGGCAATATCTTGTCCGGCAGCTGAACGACCACAAGGGGTCGATCGAGATCGGTGACCTGGCAGGGGCAAATCTGAAAGCCTATGGCGAAGTCTGCGGTGAATTGCTGGCGCGGGGCCACGCGCGTTCCGGCGATCCGCAGGTGATGGCGGGCTACGTTGGTAACGGCGAGGCGTTCGCCGAGGCGCTCGCGGGGTTCGGCGTGGCCTACGCCGATCAGACCGAAAAAGACTGGGAACAATTGAAGCGGTCGGGCAAGGCAGCGAAGAAAGCATAACGGCGGCTTGAAACACGGCTTGATCGGGCTGGCTCGCTGAGTCGCCAGGCCGCCCACTCGGCTAATTTCCCGGGCGGCGCAGGTAGACATCGTAGCCGCGCAAATGCGCTGACAGCGCGAACTCCTGCATCAGCAAATCCATGGTCGCCGCGCGGTCCGGCGTGGGGTCGGCATTGAGCTGCAGTTCGGTTTTCACGATCAGCCAGCGCATGTTCCGTGTTCGAGCCATGCCGGCGATCTCCTGCGGCGAGTAAGGATCGCAAGTCTGATCCCAGATCGTTGTGGGAAATCGCTGCTCGCGGCCAGTCGCAAAAAAGAATGGATCTTCGCCCGGGATCAGCATCACGCCGTCGTTGAAGGGAATGTGCGCTGACGCGTAGCGCAGGAGCTCGTCGAGGTTGGGCAAGAACGGTCCGGGCGTCGACATGCCGGCGAGCGAAGCGAACGAGGAATGCAACGCCGGGCCGGGCGGGAATTGCGCGTAGGAAAGCCGTTCTTCGCTCGCGGTGTAGAACGCGCCGCACACAAGCAGTGTGATCGAGACGAGCACGGTGAAGGCCGTGGCGAGATGGCGATCGGCAGCGGCGAATTCGTTGAGAGACGCGATCATCTCGGCGAGCAGAAGCACAAGAAGCGGCCAGATGGCATAGGTCGATCCCCATAGTTGTTGCGACATCATGGTTCCGTTGATGGCCGCGAGAAGGATGAACGGAAAGAACATCTGCAAAGTGAATTTTCCGCGAGAGCGGAAGAGGTTCCCGAGAGCGGCCAAGCCGGCAAGCGCCAGCAGAAGCGGCCAGAGGGCAAGAAAACTGTCGCCGCGTTCGTCGGCATCATCGTACATCACAAGCGCAGCCAACGCGTAGAGAAACGGCGCGGCGAGCAGTGTGAACGCTGCGATCCGTGCCCAGAGTTTTTTTGCAGCGCGTGTGCGGAGCAGAACGAGAGCCACGAGAACACAGGGCAGCATCCACGCGAGCGAAGGGTAAGTGTAGGCGCCGAGCATTTGCGAAAAGCCCGGCATGCGGCGCTGCGCGGCAAATCGAATCGTCCAGCGAAGGTAGTTGCCAAGGCCCGCGGTGAGTTGCAGAGCAAACGCAACGGCGATGAGTGCAATCGCAACGCCGGCGAGAACCGTCAACAGCGTTTGAACATCCGGGATGTCGTCCTGTGCAGTGCCCTGCGCGGCAACGGGGCGAAAGCGAGTTGAGATCAGAAGCAAGGCGATCGCGGCGATACACGTCAATAAGAACGGCAGGCCCATGTTCTGTTTGAAGAAAAGGGGAATACAGATGGCAATGCCGGCGGCGAAAGACCGCGCGATGTTCTTCGTGGCGCCCGACGCGGCGCCGCGATCGCCGATGGACTGCTGGAGCGCAAACACGGCAACGAGAATCCAGAACGCGCAATCGCCGTCGTACTCGGGATTGGGAACGATCGAGTAGATCCCCAGGAAGGTGAGCGGCGCGGCAAGCAGCAGCGCGAGCACACCTGCTGGCTGCATGCGTCCGCGCAGGATGCCGTGCGCAATGCGCGCAGTAAGCACTGTCCCTAGGCCACCAATCGCCGCAACGTAGAGGACGTGATGAAAGTAGACGCGCCCGGTAAGCCGGATGATTGCCGACTGCACCAAGAACGTGAGCGGCGCATGGACCAGCGGGAAGTCGCGATATGGAACCTGGCCGGCGGCGACGCGCGCGGCCACGTTGAAGATATAGCTGATGTCGTAAAGAACGGCGACGTGGGCGTTCTGCCAGAAAACGACAGCGGCAGTTGCGATAAAGAGCGCAATGGCCGCCAGCAAATCGCGCAGCCGATTTGCGCGGCTGGGTGAAGGATCGGGATGCGATGAAGCTAGCTGCATGGAAGCGGGCGAAGCTCCGGAATGAAATTCAAGGTAGCAGACGGCTGGCACGGCGACCTTCGAAGCCTCGCTCGCTAGCGCGTGAGGCTGATTGCGATGGCAAAATCGCCTTGCGCACGCGGTTTAGCCATGCGTATACTCCCGGAATCCCCCAAGGAGGGACGATGAGCAAGATCAATGTGGGCCGTCTAATTCTGGGTGGAATTGTTGCCGGCATCGTAATGGACATTCTGGATTATCCAGTGGACGGCGTTTGGCTGGCGCCCACGTGGAACCACCAATTGGCCACTTGGGGACGTCCGCCGTTCGCTGGCAGTGCGCTCGCATGGTTATTGGGATTTGGAATCATTACTGGAATTGCTGCCGTGTGGATTTACGCAGGCATCCGGCCACGCTTTGGTGCCGGCATGAGGACGGCGGTCTATGCGGGCATTGTGACGTGGATCCTATCGGCGCTGCTTCCAAACATCGCGCTGATGTGGGTGACGCACTTTTTTTCCGGCCACTTGACCGCATACACTACGTTCGGCGCGCTGTTCGAGACCGTGATCGGAACCATCTGCGGAGCGGCTCTCTATAAAGAAAACTGAGGTTCCAGCGAAGTGCGGCGCGAACGGGAAAAACCGCGCCCGCCTCTACAATTAGCTCGTATGGCAACACGCGTCCGCTCGCACGCCAAGATCAACCTGGGACTATTTCTCGGCGCTCCGCGGCTGGACGGATTTCACTCGCTGGTCACGGTGTACCAGACACTCGAGCTGCATGACTATGTGACGGTGACGGCGCGTCCGGCGCATGTGACCGCGATCCGGATCAGCTCAAACGATCCCCGAGTCCCGACCGACGATCGGAATACCGCCTGGAAGATGGTTTCCCTGGCTTTGGAGCGATCTGAGGCCAGGGCGGGGGTTTCGATCCATATTGAAAAGCGCCTGCCGGTTCAGGGAGGGCTAGGCGCGGGCTCAGGGAATGCGGTTGCGGCGCTCGTTGGACTCGATAACGAGCTCGGCGGCCATTTGCGGGCACTCTTCACGCAGAAACTCGAGCTGCCTGCACAGATCGGCTCCGATGTGCCGCTGTTCTTGATCGGCGGAACGGTTCTGGGGGTCGATCGCGGGCAGGAGGTCTATCCGCTGCCGGATATCGAGCCGGTCTGGTGCACCATAGCGTTGCCGGAGATTGGAGTTTCCACGCCACAGGCCTTTCGCGATTGGGACGCGCTGTGTGCGGAAGAAGGTTTGACCGCAAAGGCATGTACCGATAGACTAGAAAGGTCGAGCCGTGCCTATGCGACTGCATTTCGGGGAGAGATTTCCGAGGCTTCGCCGGGTGCAGGCTCCTCCGGTGTCTTCACCTCGGGTGAAGACCTGGCCGGACCGCAAGAGACGACACACGGGTCTGGGCTTGTCCGCACCGGGATCATGAGCTGGATCGAGAACGACTTCGAGCGAGTTGTGTTTCCCCAGCATCCTTCCCTTGCAGAGATCAAGCGCCTTCTTGCGTCCGCCGGCACGCCGGAGGAAGCACTGTTTGCCTCGCTATCGGGCTCCGGTTCGGCGCTCTTCGGGTTGTATCAGACCCGCGAAGCGGCAGAAGCGGCCAGGGAGCGAGTGGAAACACAGGTTCGCGGAGTGGCGGCGCATGTCACACGCACACTGCCTCGAGCCGCGTATTGGAACCAGATGTTGGAACCGGAAATTCGTTGAAACAAGATTCGTGGGACCGAGAAGTTCGTTGAGCTGAATTTGATCCGTTGGGCAAGCCAGAATCGCCCACGTCTTGAAGTCTTGTTGGGCGATCGTTCAATGGTAGGACAATGCCCTTTGGAGGCATTTATCCTGGTTCGAATCCAGGTCGCCCAGCCAGAATGAACAGCCTTTAGCTGTTAGCTTCTCGCTGCCAGCCATTCTGCGGTAAGCCGTAGATGGGCTCGAGGCGAAGAGCTGATAGCTCGCATTCAGGAAACGCAGCCATAGCCAACCAGCATGGAGGTGCTTCAGATGGAATCGGGAACGCTAACCGACGCGATGGAAGACAAGCAAGCGGCCGGCCCCAACGGGCCCAGAGACGAGGGCAAGCGGGAGGGCGGCCAGCCGGCAGATCCGGCCGCGAAGGGCAAGGAGGCCAAACCTGCCCCCGAGCGCAAGAAGACCCGTAACCTGGCCGAGGACAAGCGGTTCAAGCTGTTCAGCGGTACGGCCAATCCCAAGCTGGCCAAGGATGTCGGCGAGCACATGGGCGTGAAAGTCGGCGAGGCCAAGCTGCAGCGGTTTGCCGACGGTGAGGTCTACTTCCAGTTGCTTGAGAACGTGCGCGGCGTGGACGTATTTGTGGTGCAGCCCACCTGCTATCCGGTGGACCAGCACCTGGTGGAGCTCTTAATCATGATCGATGCGCTCAAGCGCGCTTCAGCGGCGAGGATCACGGTGGTGGTGCCCTACTACGGGTACGCGCGCCAGGACCGTAAGGACCGCCCGCGGGTTGCCATCAGCGCCAAGCTCATCGCCGATCTGCTCACAACCGCGGGCGCCAACCGCGCTCTGTTTGTCGATCTTCATGCGGCGCAGATTCAAGGCTTCTTCAATATTCCCGTCGATCATCTCTTCGCCAGCCCGGTGCTGGTGAGCTACTTCCGCGAGCTGAACCTGCCAAATCTCACCGTGGTTTCACCCGATGCGGGCGGTGTGGAGCGCGCACGATTCTTCGCGCAGAAGATGGTCGCGCCGCTGGCCATCGTCGACAAGCGACGCACTGACTTGAACGTGGCGGAAGTGATGCACGTCGTCGGCGACGTAACCGGCAAGACCTGCCTGATCATCGACGACATCATTGATACTGCCGGAACGCTGGTGAAGACTGTCGACGCACTCTACGCTTCGGGCGCGACCGGCGTGTACGCCTGCGCCACCCACGCCGTGCTCTCCGGTCCGGCGATCGACCGTATTGCCAATTCGCGGCTGGAGCAGCTCGTCGTCACAGACACCATTCCGCTGCGCGATGCGGCGCAAAAGCTGACCGCGCCGACGGGCGATGCAGCGAAGATGCCGAAGGTGAAGGTGCTCACCGTTGCCGGCCTGTTGGGCGCGGCCATCGAGAGCATTCACATGGAAACGAGCGTCAGCACATTATTTAGCTGAGAGCTTTTTCAACTGCCGGCCGCTTGCCGGTCCAACAAAGGGAGCGGTTCATTCCGTGCCCGATCTTGAAGAAACGAGAAACCGAAATGCCAGAAGTAGTGATTGCAAAGCCCCGCGAGGGCAAGTTCAACAAGAACGCTGCGCGCCGGGTGCGCGTGGCGGGCAAGATTCCGGCCGTGCTCTATGGCTCCGGCCAGGATGCGGTTGCCGTGGAAGTCGACCCCAAGCAGATTTCGAAGATCCTGTTTTCCGATACCGGTCATAACACGATTTTTGACGTGGAAGTCGCCGGGCATCCCACCGCCAAGGCCATGATTGTCGACTGGCAGCGGGAGCCGATCAAGGACAAGCTGATCCACATCGACCTGAAGCGCATTGCGCTGGACAAGCGGCTCCAGGTAAGCGTGCGCGTCAAGCTTTTGGGTACGCCGATCGGAGTCAAATCCGAGGGTGGAATTCTTGACCAGGTGCTGCGCGAAGTTGAGATCGAGTGCCTGCCCGCGGACATTCCCGGCCACATTGACGTGGACGTGAGCGAGCTGGCAATGTACCAGGTGCTGCGCGTAAGTGGACTGCCGCATTCGGACAAGGTCAAGTACCTGACGCCGGAAGATGCAACGGTTGCGCACGTCGTATCGATCCGCGAGGAAGTGGTGGCGACGCCGGAGGGTGCTGAGGGTGCGGCTGTGGGCGCTGCTGCGACGGGCGAGGGCGGTGCTACTTCTTCTGAACCGGAAGTGATCAAGAAGGGCAAGACCGATGCGGCTGAGGCTCCGGCCAAGAAGTAAGCCTTGGCGGAGACCAGCACATCCATTTTCTCCGGCGAGAAGAAATCCCTCGCCGCGGGTCCCGGGCAAGGTCCTTTCCTGATCGTGGGCCTCGGCAATCCCGGAGTCGAGTATCTGTGGACCCCGCATAACGCGGGCTTCATGGCCATCGACCGCATCGCTCAACAGGAGGGCGTTGTGGTGCAGAACCGGCGGTGCCGGGCGATGACCGCGACCTGCCGCATTGAGGGCAGGCAGGTGGTCCTGGCCAAGCCGGAGACGTTCATGAACCTGAGCGGTATCGCTGTGGCCGCTTTGATTGAGACACTGGAAGTGAACCCGGCAGAGGATCTGCTCGTGATCTACGACGAGCTGGACCTGGTGCTGGGCACCTTCAAGATCAAGGAGCGCGGTTCGCCGGCTGGGCACAACGGAGCCCGCAGCATTACCGGCGCACTGGGTGGCGAAGAGTGGTTACGGCTGCGCATCGGCGTCGGGCTGGATCTGCCACCGGAGGCGATTGCTGCCGGCGGAAAAAGGCCGGGCAGAGATTATCTGCTGTCGCAGATGAGCAAGAAGGACCTGACGGTGATGGACGAAGTGCTGGACCGGGTGGCAACGGCGGTGCGGCGCATCCTCTCAGCCGGTCCGCCGGCGGCGATGAACGAGTTCAACCGCAAGGAATGAAAGAAGAACGGGAACGGAAATCGAACAGCGAACTTTGAACTGCGAAACAAGAAGTGTGAGGAGTACTGATGTCGCGTTTGTATGAAGTGATGTTTATCGTCCGCCCCGATGTGGATGACGAAGAAGTGGATAAGCTGATCGAAGGCTTCAGTTCGACGGTGAAGACCGGCGGTGGCGTAGTGAAAACGGTAGAGAAGCTTGGAAGGCGCAAGCTGGCGTATATGGTGCGCAGGTTCAACGACGGCAACTACGTTCTGCTGACGGTGGAAGCCGGTGGACCGGTAGTGCTGGAGCTGGAGCGCAGGCTGCGCGTGACTGAGCCCGTGATCAAATTCATCACCGTTCGCATGGACGAGGAAGAGAAACGTCTGGCCAAGGTGAAGGCACTGCGCGGCACGCGCCGCAAAGTGAGCAGCGAAGGCGCAGCTCCCGCGGAACCGCCGCAGAGCGCTGAAGCTGCCGAACCGCAGCCGGCCAGCGCATAGCCAGCCCAACCACAATTTGCCGCTGCCCTGCGACACAATCGCGGGCGCGGCTCCATGATAGTGCGCGGGCGCGGAATGGCGCGCCTGCTGGAACCCAAGAACCACTTGAAGAGGAAAAGCGATGCCTGAAGAAACTCAAGCAAGGCCGTCCGGTGGGGCGGAATCACACGGACCGGGACACGGGCCGGGATCTGGATCGGGGCCGGGTGGCCCGCGCGGCGGTGGCCGCGGTCCGGGCGGACCTGGTGGCCGCGGCAAGTTCTTCCGCCGCAAGAAGGTGTGCAAGTTCTGTACGGAAAAGATCGATGCAATTCCCTATCGCGACGTCCGGCTGTTGCAGCAATTCGTCGCTGAGCGCGGCAAGATCGTGCCGCGGCGGCTTACCGGTGTTTGCACGACGCATCAGCGGCGGCTCACGCGCGCCATCAAGCAGGCGCGCAACATTGCGTTGCTGCCCTTCGCCACGCGCCACTAAACCGGTGGTTGGCTTTGCCGCGAAGTTGATGCCCGAGCGAATTCCCGAGTTCAACGTGGCGACAAGCTCGTAGCAAAGGGGAAGCGCCTTGCAGTAAGAGCGCGGGCAGGTCGCCAGCGGGTATTGGGGCCGGCACTGGATTGATTCGGCGTGGCAAGCTGCCGCGCTGAAGAGGAATTTGGAGAATTTCGATGGAAGTGATTCTGAAGGAAGACGTACCCAACCTTGGCCTTCGCGGAGAAGTGGTCAAGGTCGCTGACGGCTTCGGCCGCAATTACCTGCTGCCGCGCAAGATGGCCATGCAGGCCACCCACGCCAACAAAGCCGTCATCGAGCAGATGAAGGCCGCCGCGGAGCGCCGATCCGCCACCGAGAAGACGCAGGCCGAGGAACTGGTGACCAAGCTCGATCCCGTCGTGCTGAGCTTTACTCGCCGTTCCGGCGAGCAGGGCCAGCTGTTCGGATCGGTCACATCGGCAGACATCGCCGCCCAGCTCGAGGCACAGGGCTTCGAGGTCGATCGCCGCAAGATTCAGCTCGGCGAGCCGCTGAAGAGCCTGGGAGACTACAAGGTCGCTATCCGGCTGCACCGCGACGTAACGGCGCGCGTGACCGTGAAAGTGCTTGCCGAAGCCGAAGAAGAAACCGGTGCGCCGGCGGAAACTGCTGCCGAGCCCGTTGCCGAAGAAGCAACTGCAGAAGAGTAAGAGCCGGCAACACTCATGGATGCCAGGTCGCGCCGCAAGGAGGCGGCCTTCAATTACTGCTGCAGACTCTCCCTGCGCGGAACTTACGACGAAAAGAGCGAACCCGAGGCCGTGCGGATTGGCGCCAGCCGGCTCCGTCTACGGCCCGGTAGTTGCGCGGGAGCTCCCAGCATTCCGGCAATTTCGCGCAGCTCAGCGCGAGCATGGCCGATGGCCGCGGCCACTGCATCCTGGCGGCGGGCCTGATCGCCGGGCAAAAGCAGCGCAGCCTGCGGATTCAGCTTCGATCCGTGCCGGCGCATGCCCTGCTCGAGGACGGTGCGCGCCCCGGCAAGGGTGTAGCCCTCGCTATGCACCAGGCGCTTGACCTCGAGGGCCAGCTCGACATCGCGGCGGCGATACAGACGCTGGCCGGTGCCGCTCTTGTTCGGCTTCAACTGTGGAAACTGCGACTCCCAGAAGCGCAAGACATAGGTCTCGACGCCGCACAGGCGTGCGACATCTCCAATCTTGAAGTACAGGCGATCAGGAATCGCTGGTGGCTCGTAGGCTCGTTTGCGGTTCGCTTGTGTTGCCATATTGTTATGCGAGGACGCCGTTTTGCGGCGTGGGACTCCTCCAACTATTCGCAGTATAGGTCACAGAATGCGCGGTGTGGGAAGCGAAATCGGACGAGAGACTCCAATAACTAAAGGAAAACTGGACCGTTTCTTTGGTCGTCTGTCCTCCGCCGTCCCCGCATCCGCCGCGTAGTCCTCGTTGCTGCCTCTCAGCCCTCGCTTACGGCTACCCGTTGGGGCGAATGGAGCGGAGCAGCCCTGAGATATTGTTTTGGCCAGCTCAAGGCGTCTCCAAGAGCGGCCGCGGCGTGAACCGCCCAGTAGGGATCGCGCAGCATGGCGCGCGCCAGCAGCACCAAGTCCGCATCGCCATTGGCGATAATCTCGTTGGCCTGCGCGGGCTCGGTAATCAGACCAACGGCGGCGGTCGCAATGCCTGCCTGGCGCCGGATTCTTCCGGCAAAGCCGACCTGATAGCCGGGGCCAACCGGAATCTTCGCGTTGGGAACCAGCCCGCCGGAGGAGCAGTCGATGAGATCGACTCCGTGCCCGCGCAGCACGCTGGCGAGTTGCACGGACTCATCTACATCCCAGCCGCCCTCCGCCCAGTCCGTCACAGAGATGCGCACGAAAAGCGGCAAACGCTCCGGCCATACCTTGCGCACCGCGTCGACGACTTCAATCAAAAGGCGTGTGCGATTTTCGAAGCTCCCTCCGTAGTTGTCTGTGCGCTGATTCGAGAGTGGCGACAGGAACTCATGCAGCAGGTAGCCGTGCGCCGCATGAATCTCTATGAAATCAAATCCCGCCGTGAGCGCCCGCGCCGCGGCCTTGCGAAATCCCTCGACCACTGCGCCGATTCCAGCTTGATCGAGCGCCACCGGCAGAGCGTGATCCGGGCTGAAGGCAATCGCGCTCGGCGCGACCGGCTGCCAGCCGCCGTTTACGGCCAGAACAGCACCTTCTCCAACGAAGGGGCTTTTCGTACTTCCCTTTCGGCCTGCGTGCGCCAGCTGCATCCCCGCGCGCGCTCCCTGCTCGTGGAGAAACTTTGCGATGCGCGCGATGCCTGGAATGTGTTCATCCTTCCAGACGCCGAGATCATCCGGCGAGATGCGGCCTTCCGGTAAAACAGCCGCGGCTTCCATCTCCACCAATGCGGCGCCACCCTGCGCGCGGCTGCCCAGGTGAGCGAGGTGCCAGTCGTTCGTGAAGCCGTCCTCTGAGGAGTATTGGCACATCGGTGAGACGCCGATGCGATGCGCGAACTCGACAGAGCGCAAGCGGAAGGGAGAAAAGAGCGGAGCAGTCATATCGTTTGGATGGAAGGGAGGTCACCGGGATTCACAGTGATTCACTGGCGAGTTAATCGGAGTCATCCCTCCTTATTCGAGGCCGGTTACGGGCTCCAGAAGCGAAGATACCAGCGCCAGGGGCAGGCCGACCACGTTGAAGTAGCAGCCTTCGATGCGTGGAATCCAGCGCGCGGCGCGGCCCTGGATGCCGTAGGCTCCGGCTTTGTCCATGGGCTCGCCGCTGGCGACGTAGTCGGCGATCTCCTCCTCCGACATCGTGAGAAAACGAACCGCCGTCGCTTCTGCAGCGACATCGATTCCTTCGGTCGTAACCAGAGCAACGCCGGTGATCACGCGATGCGTTCGGCCCGAGAGCAGCCGCAACATACGCGCGGCATCGGCAGCGTCCAGCGGCTTGGCGAGGATTGCGCCATCGAGCGTAACCGTGGTATCCGCGCCGAGGACGGCGAGTGGGTCAGAAGATTGCTGCGCCTGATTCGGCCCGTCCGCAGTCAACTTGCGGAATACCGTCTCCGCTTTTTCGCGCGCCAGCCGCACCACGTAGGCAATCGGATCCTCGCCCGGACGCGGCTCCTCGGGAATGTGCGCCGGATGCACCTCGAAGCGGTAGCCGATCTGCGCGAGCAGCTCACGGCGTCGCGGGGAGGAGGAGGCGAGGACCAGCATGAAGGCATTATGGCAGGGCGCGCCGCGCGGCTTTTCGTCCAATTAGACTGAGATGGGGCTCTGCGCTCGGCAGCGCCGGCCCGGACAATGCGGAGATCAAGGCGGAGATGCACTTCAACTTCAATTTTTCGGCAAGCCAGATTCTCTGGACCCTCACGTTTGCGGGCCTGCTGGTCTTGCTTGTGGTTCTGCTGGGGCGCGACCGCGTGCGGCGCTTCCCGTGGTTCACGACATCGATGGTAGTGATGGCGCTGCGCATGCTTTCGAGCCGGCTGCTCGCGGGCCGCATGCCGCAACTCACCTTCGGCGAGATCTTCTTATCAATGTCGGACATCTCGTCCGTAATCGCCATCGGTGTGGCCGTCGAAATTGCGCGCTCGGCGTTCCGGCGCGCCAGCCGCACGGTGTGGATGGTCGCGTCAGTGATCGTGTTCGTAATCGGCGGAACCATCATGGCGGAGTGGGGACCGTGGCCCTCGTGGAAGACGCTGATGGCCGGCTCCGATCTTTCGGCGTTGCGCCTGATGCAGCTCTTCGCGCAGAAGAGCGATCTGCTGGCGGACGTGCTGATCATTCAGGTAGGGTTGCTGGTCGTGCTCTTCGGGCGGCGGTTCGGCGCAGGCTTTCGGAGCCACACGCAGCAAATCGCAATTGGGCTCTCCATGGCGTCAACCGCACAACTGACGATGCGGCTCGTCTGGCAGCAGATTGCGATGCACACCACGATCCACGCGCAGGCGGAGTACATGCGCGTGATGGCGCTTGAAGAAAAGTTCTATAACGCAAACAGCGTGGTCTATCTGGTCGCCCTCGTGTGGTGGATTGTCTGCCTTTGGATCGACGAGCCGGGAGCGGCGATGACGAATCAGATTGCACCGCCAGCGGAGGCTGCGCAGGACGAGGCATCAGGAATCTGATCCACTCAAAATTGATGGTTGGGTGCCTTAGATGTGGCAGCTCGATACGCCGCGCTTTTCCAAGTAGCGCTGGTGATAATCCTCGGCGCGCCAGAAGGTCTGCGCCGGTTCAATCTTGGTCACAATCCGCTTCGGCGCGTAGCGGCCGCCAGCGGTGAGCTGCTCGATTTTGGCGCGGGCCTGTGCTTCCTGCTCAGGCGAGTGGAAGAAGATCGCCGACCGGTATTGCGTACCCCAGTCGGGCCCCTGGCGGTTCAATGTCGTCGGATCATGCAGGTTGAAAAACGCGTCGAGTAGCTGCTCATAGCTTACTTTTTCCGGGTCGAAATCGAGCTCGACGACCTCCGCGTGCCCGGTCTGGTCAGTGCAAACGTCCTTATATGTGGGCCGGTCGAGCCTTCCGCCTTCGTAGCCCACGGCCGTTGCCGTCACGCCGGGGATGACCGCGAAGGCCTGCTCGACTCCCCAGAAGCATCCAGCTCCAAATGTCGCTTTTTCCGTGCTCATGCGTTTTATGATGCTCCAGAATGTTGGAGGGTGCGAACCATTTCCCGCCGAACTATCGCTCTCCGCGTCAGCTCAATGGCGCCAAATGCTTCGTGTGCTGGTAGGTGAATACGACGCGGTGCACGACCGTGATCGTCGAGAACACGGCAAGAATCCACAACACCGGCGCCATCACGCCTGCCCAGTTGAACAGTGCGCCCAGCAGGATGAGCACCACGCGCTCCGGACGCTCCATGAAGCCAACTTTGCACTGGCCGATCAGCGCCTCAGCGCGTGCGCGCGTGTAACTCACCATTAATGACGTGACCATCACGAAGGCGACGAGAACCACGTAGCGGAAGCGATTGATGCGGCCGTAGTAAACGAGTAGCCCGAAGAAGAGAACAACATCCGAGTAGCGGTCGACAACCGAATCAAAGAACGAGCCGAAGACGGTGACCTTGTTGATGCGGCGCGCCACGCGCCCGTCCACCATGTCGAAGATGCCCGCGCCGAAGATGACCAGCCCCGCGTAGAAAAACATGCGGTCGCCGTTGGTGGCGTTGGCATGGCCAAACAGGAAAGCGGCGGCGATGTTGATCACGAGCCCGATGAAGGTAAGAACGTTGGGCGAGATGCGCGTGAGCGCCAGCCCATGCACGATGCGGTCGAGCAACCAGCCGCAGGCACGGCCAAACGCGCTTGTCCAGGTCATTGCGAGCTTCCCGCTCCTAGCTTTCAGCCTCCGGCGATTCGGTTGCCGGCGCCAAATTGTTCCTCTGTGTGGGAAGAGCCGGAATCCACGGCTGGTCTTCCCGGTTGCATTCAGCCGGCCGCGGCTTTGTGTTCCTCTTCGCCGGCCTCGTCATGGATGGTGGTCAGCTTCAGAATCTCCAGCTCACGTTTGCCGTTGGGCGTCACAATGGTGGCCACGTCGCCCACGCGCTTGCCCACGATGCCTCGGCCGATCGGCGAGGTGGTGGAGATCAGCCCCTTGGCCACGTCTGATTCCTCACTGGTCACAAGGCGGTAGACGAGCTCCACATTTTTGGTGGAATCGAAGACGACCACCGTCGAACCAAAGCCGGCCTGGTCGCGTGGAATATTCGAGAGATTGACGAGCGATAGCTCGGCCATGCGCTTCTTGAGCTGGCCGAGGCGCGCATTTACAAACTCCTGCCGCTGCTTGGCCATGTGGTACTCGGCGTTCTCAGAGAGATCGCCGAGCGCCACGGCCTTCTTGATCTCGGCCGGCAGCTCGTGCGCCAATTCGTGCTCCAACTGCTTAATTTCACTCAGGAGCTGTTTCTTGATGTGTTCAGGCATACAATTTCCGGCTGCGGGGAGGAAGGATCACTCCAGTCGCAAAGCATTGGGCGTACCAATCTCTCGATTATAAAGCAGCGGGAGGGCACCAGCCGCAAGCGGCACTACGCGTGCTGGCCGTCGAGAAATGACTGCAAAATGAGCGTCGCGGCCACCTGGTCGACAACCCGGTGATGCTCCTGCCGCTTGCGGCCGGCCTCATAGAGAATCTGGTGAGCCTCGTGCGACGTCAAGCGCTCGTCCCACAGGTGGACCGGCAGCCCCGCCAGCTCGCCGAGCTCGGCGGCAAAGGCCTTGGTCTTCGCTGCCTGCAGGCTCTCGCCGCCTTCGAGATGCAGCGGATTGCCAACGACAATCCCCGCCGCACCAAATCTCCGGCATAGCCGCGCCAGCGACCGCAGATCTTCGCGCCGGTTGCGCTTGCGTTCGAGCGTGAGCACCGGCTGCGCCGTGAGCCCAAGCTCGTCCGACACGGCAACCCCGATGCGGCGATTGCCGACGTCAAGCCCAAGGTAGCGCGGCCGGGAAACGGAACTCACGATGTGACTCCTCGTATTCAGCTTAGTGGCCCGTTCGCGATTTGCGCGGGTCATAGCCCGATACAATCGAAAAGTGGGGAATCCCCGCAAGGTCTCTTCACGTCCTAATCATTCAGGGAAGGATCCACTCGAGCGGGATGGCACGGCGCAATCAGAGAGGTTCCAGGCAGAAAGCGATCGGCTGTGCCAGTATCCTGCTGTTTTTTCTGTTGGTTACAGCTATTGCGGCTGGTGGCGCGGCGTGGCTGGTGTTCACGCCTTATGGCCCTTCAACGGAGACTTTCGTGAACATTGCTCCCGGCTCCTCGGCCATCGCCATCGCACACAAGCTCGAGTCCTCCGGGATCGTGCGCTCGCGCTACGCCTTTGATCTGGTGCGCAGCCTGCAGCATGGAACGCTGCACGCCGGAACCTACCAGTTCGATCATCCGCTGCCGGTGACGGACGTGTATCAGCAGATCGCGCGCGGCGATGTCTTCACCAAGGTGGTCACCGTGCCGGAAGGCGCCAACATCTTCGACATCGCCGAACGCGTCGAGCAGGCGGGACTGGGCAAGCGGCGGGATTTTCTGGCTGCTGCAAATCAACCTGCACTGATCGCCGATCTCGATCCGGCCGCAAAGAGCCTTGAAGGCTACCTTTTCCCCGACACCTACCGCTTTTCGCCGAACGCTACGGCGGCCCAGATCGTAGCTGCCATGGTGAAGCGCTTCCGGCAGGAAGCTGCGCAGATCGGGCTTACGCAGAACGTGCACAAAGTCGTTACCATCGCCTCGCTGGTCGAGCGCGAGACGGCTATCGATACAGAGCGGCCGCTCGTGGCGAGCGTCTTTGACAACCGCCTCGCGCAAAACATGCCGCTCAAGACCGATCCCTCGGTGATCTACGGGCTCGAGCTGATCGGGCAATGGCGGGGTACCATCTACGCAAGCGACCTGACGCACGACACGGTGTACAACACTTACTTGCATGCCGGGCTGCCGCCGGGGCCGATCGCGAACCCGGGCGTTCCGTCGCTGCGCGCGGCCATGAACCCCGCGAAGACCACGTACCTTTATTTTGTGGCCGCCGGGCTCAACGCGCAGGGCCACTCCCTGTTTGCCACCACGCTCGACGAGCACAACAAGAACGTTGCCACGTACCGGCAGGAGCAGAAGAAGGCGGGCGAGCGATGAACTTGCTGCGACGCCTTGCCTGCGCGCCGGCACTTGCAGTTCCGCTGCTGCTTGCCGGATGTTCCTATTTCATTCCGACCAAGCGGCACCTCCCCGCGGCCGTCGCGCCGCCCAACATCCAGACAGTCTTGCCGGAAGACCTCGTCAAGCAGGTCGGCGCGCGTTGGGATGCGTTCAAGACGTTGACTGTCACGGCAGAGATTACCGCGCACGATAGGACGAAGGATTATCCCTCATTCCGCTGCAACATCGTGATGCAAAAACCTAAGATGCTGCGCGTGCTCGGCAGATACTTTGGCGTGACCGCTTTCGATATGGCCAGCGATGGCAGTCGTTTCACGCTGGTGATCCCATCGAAGAACCTCGCCATCAAGGGGTCAAACACATCCACGGACAAGTCCGCGACGGAGTGGGAAAACCTGCGCCCGGACTTTTTCCTCGATGCGATACTCGTTCGCGGACTTGATCCCGAAGACGAGTACATGGTGGCAGCCGACACGGAAACAATCGAAGACGCGGCAAATAAGCATTTGTACATCGAGCCTGAATATGTCCTGAGCATCATGCGCCGCAAGAACGATCATGAGAACCTTCCGGTTCGCACGGCTACATACCACCGCGAAGACATGCTGCCCTACGATCAGTATGTCTACGACACCGACGGCGGGCTCGAGACACAGATCTTTTACAGTAACTATCAAACCTTCAGCGCGGGAAAGTACCCGTCAAAGGTCGTCATCAAGCGGCCACGCGAAGGAATCGAGCTCGACCTTGCTGTGGAGGCGGTGCACGAAAACGTCGACCTTCCCGCCGGTGAGTTCGATGTGGAGATTCCTTCCGGCAGCACCGTCAAAGAACTGAAATAAGTCAAATAAGACAGGTACGTGCAGATGCTCGCCGCAAAGGAGCGAAAGCCCGCTCACGGAGAAAATCAGATGCGCGCAAGTTCCATCGAATTCCGCCTGCGGATGTGGATCCAGGTTGTCATCGTTCTTATCGGTTTCTGGGCGCCGTGGCTCAATTGGCTTGCCGCGCTCGATTTCGCGAGCCGCATCTCGACCCTGGAATGGCTCGCTCTGGAGATGAGCCGCGCCGGACTCGTGCGATTCAGCTACGCCACGCCCATCGTCATCGTGATGGGCGCGCTGGCCGCGGGCATCGGAGCGGTTCTTCGCATCTGGGGTGCGGCGTACCTGGGCTATGAAACGGTTCATCACGGCGAGATGCAGGCCGGCGGCGTGATGGCCGCAGGGCCCTACCGCTTCGTCCGCAACCCGCTCTATCTGGGCGCGTGGTTCATGATGGCGGCGATGTCGTTGCTCATGCCGCCCACCGGCGCGCTGTTCGTCATGGTCTTGATCACGATCTTCTACGCGCGGCTCATCCTGGGCGAAGAAGCATTCTTATCCGCGAAGCTTGGCGAGCCGTACCGTGAGTATCTCCGGGCGGTGCCGCGCATCATTCCACGGCTGCGCGCGAATCTGCCCCCCGCGCCTACGCGGCCGCAGTGGCCGGTGGCCTTCCTCACCGAACTCAATCCTCTCGGAGTCTTTTTCACTTTGGCAGTACTCTCGTGGCGATACGACAACCTGCTCATGGTGAAAGCAATTTTTGTCAGTTTCGGTCTGTCGCTCATCGCCCGCGCTCTTGCCCCGCGTGAGCGCGAAGAAGCCAAGGCTGCCTGATCAAGTTCCTCTGATCTGGCTTCGCTGATCAGGTCCCGCTGATTAGGCCCGGGCGCGGCCCATGCGGCCCAGATGCGTGAATCCAAACCCATCGGAATACTTCAGGCCGTGTCCCATCAGCCGGTCGACGCCGATGTGATTGATCCAGATCACCGCGAAAGGCAGCACGCCGCCCGCATGCAGCACGAGCGCGGCCAGAGCCAGCAAGCCCGGCAGAAGATAGGTGTGGAACGCGTTGTAAATCCGCGCGCCCCAACAGGGCCGGCCGGTGAGATAGCCGAGCATCGAAAGGTCAGGAGCGAGCCAGAGCGCGGCAAACAGCCACCAGCTCGCTCCCATGCGCGCGTAAAGAACCGCCGAGACTGTTGCGACCACCAGCCCTTCCAGCCGCAGCAGAAGAACGACGGTCGAACGGCTGGCCGGCGCAGAGGCAGCTTGCTCGAGCGATGCAACAGATGCGAATGCCGTGACCTTCAGATGATCCGTTGTGCCGTGCGGCGCGGAAAAATTTGGACAGGGCCGATTCAAAGACACGATCGCCCTAAGCCAGAAAGCGAAAGGGAGAGCGCCAGGCTCTCCCTTCTTGCTGCTTCTTGGATTGGCAGGGCAGGAACTACTTCTTGGGCGGCGCGATAACGTCCTTCGCGGACTTGGCGACGCGGAACTTCACCACAGTCTTGGCCTTGATCTTGATGGCCTCGCCGGTCTGCGGGTTGCGGCCCATGCGGGCCTTGCGCTCTGCCTTCACCAGGCGGCCGATGCCGGGAATCACGAAGACACCGTTCTTCTTCGTTTCCTTGATCGCTGTCTCGGCCAAAAGATCGAGATAGGCTGCCGACTGCTTGTTAGTGATTTCGAGTTTCTCTGCCAGGAGCCGGGTAAGAGCGGTCTTGGTCAATCCTGTTGCCATCGTGTGTTCTCCTTGTGGGCAGGCCCCTGCGGGCTGCCGGTGTTGAGGGGCTTCTGCCGCGGAAATACTTACCGCATGGAGGGAGCGGGATGAAAACGTGTCACGCGAAACCCCTGTATTCATGCGGCTAAGAAGAACCCTGCCGTTCGTAACAATGCGGCTTCAGGCCGGTTAAAGTCAATCGCAAAACCGCTGATTTCCACAGTTTTCTTAGGTTTTTTAAGGAAGATCCCCGCTTTTTGCCGGTGTTTAGCGGGTTTTGTTCATTCGAGGCGCGAAAATGGCCGAGAGATCGCGGTCGGCGCGTGTCTCGGCGCGACGCCACAAGGGTCTCGCAGCCCCAGGCCGCCCACTTCTACCTCAAGCCGAACAGCACTTTCTTCTTCGGCGCCAGAGCCGCGGCAATCGGAGTGTTCAACGCGTCCACGATGGGCGCGGCAACTTTGAAGTAGCGGATCACCGTCTCCGCCACGTCTTTTGAGAGCGCGGTCTTCGCCGGCAACTCCGCGGACAGTCCCCACTGCCGGCAGCGAATCAAATCCATTCCTGCATGTTCCGCGGGAAAACCCTTGGGTGGACGAGTCAGGGCGTTGCCTTCGAATTCCTGATAGGACCTTTTCACTCCAGGCCGGCCGAGCAGCTTGCGGAACTCCTTGTGGTTGTCGAGCAGCCAGTGGCGGATTGCGGTGAGCTGTTCCTTCTCCGGCATGTAGGCGCCGGCCGCGATGATCATCTCCTTCGCGCTCACGTGAAAGTAGTAGCCCGCACCGGAGGTCTTCTGCAATCCCTGGTGCGACCACCACGCGGCGATGTGCGTCTTGTAAGGGCGCTTGTCATTCGAAAACCGCGTGTCACGATAAATGCGAAAGAGTGACTTCTCCGCGGGGCGAATGTGATTAGGCGCAAAATCGATCATCGCATCGGTGATGCTGCGCACGATGGCCAGCATCGGCTCGCGCAGCTCCGCTTCGAACTCCGCCTTGCGCGGCTGGAACCACGCGCGGTCATTGTGCCTTGCCAGATTGCGCAGAAAGGTGAGCGCCTGCGGACGGAAATAGGGAACAGCAACAGCGAACGCGGGTTTCGCGGAACGGGATTTCACAGTAGAAGATTTCGCAGTAGGGGGTTTCGCGCTTCGAGGCATACCGGAAAAGACTAGCAAAACCGCGCGCGTCGAATGGATTCGTCTACTGTGGACAATTCACGGAACGATTTTACGAATGTCAATTGCCGTCGTCCCGCATCGGCTATGCAAGTCTACGCTGCTCGCGCCAGCCAGCCCTTCATCGTATCCGCATCCACCAGGCCCGCTTGCTGGAATTCAAGTTTCCCGCGAGAGAAGACAGCGAAATTGGGAATGCCCTGGACGCGGAACCGCGCGGCGAGATCCGGGTGCGCTTCGGTATCCACCTTCAGGACCACTGCGCGGCCCGCAAGCTCGCGTGCCACTTGGGCAACGTGAGGTGCGGCCATGCGGCAGGGTCCGCACCATGCAGCCCAAAAATCCACGAGCACCGGAACCTTGCTCTCCGCGACGATTTCGTCGAACTCCGTCGGGCCAGCCGCGATCGGCTCGGCCATCGGCGGGAGAGCAGCCTTGCAAGCGCCGCATTTTCCGGTATCGGTGAGATGCTTGGCCGGGATCCGGTTCTGCCGCCCACAGGCCGGGCAGTTTCTGACGATCGCCATGAGATATCCCTCTTCCTCAAGATGCTAATGAAGGCGCTTTCGTCGCTAACGAATCACCTTCAGCGCGCCTCTAAACAGTCCATCGAAATCGCCGGCCAGCGCCTTGTCCTTTGCAATGGCCTGTTCTATGGCCTTTTCGGCAGCCGGGCGCTGGTAGCCCAGATTTGTCAGCGCGGAGAGAACGTCGTCGACCGCAGGACCTTGCGCCGCGTGCTGCGCCGGCGCTACGGCAAAGTCATCGAGCTTGTCCTTAAGTTCAACCACCAGCCGCTCGGCGAGCTTCTTTCCCACGCCAGGAATCCGAACGAGTTGCGCATGATCCTGCGCGCGAATAGCTTGCACTACGCGTTCAGCCTGCAGCCCGCTGAGCAGCGTGATGGCGAGCTTGGGTCCCACACCGCTCACGGTGATCAACTTCTCGAACAAGCGCTTTTCCTCTCGCTCCAGAAATCCAAAGAGCGCAAGCTGGTCTTCGCGAACCTGCGTGTGGATATGCAGCGCTGCCTCGGTGCCTACTGAGGGAAGCGCGGTAAACGTGGGCACCGAAATGGTCACGTCGTACCCCACTCCCGCAGCCTCAACAATGGCCTGGCCGGGCTGCTTGTGGATGAGCTTGCCGCGCAGGTGAGCGATCAATGGTCCAGCTCCAGCCGCGGCCTGATCGAGAGGCAAGCGCCGCGGAACGTCGCTCTCCATAGTATCTGCGCCTGCTTCGGGCCCGCCACGCGGCGGCTCGCGAAAGCGTTGTCTTTCTTGCCAACAAATTTGGGTACTTGACGCATTCGCTTTCCGCGCTATGCTGTCTGCATTCTCCTCAGATCGCTTTGCGGCCCTTCAATGCGGTATCCCCTTTGCGCAAAGCAGTTCGAAGCCAATCTGCAATTCTTTCCCCGGATCACTTCAACGGCCGTAAGAAGCCGGCATTCCTCAGTGCATGCCTTTTTTTGGGAGGTGGGATCGTGTTCGATGCAATTCTGATTATTCTCATCATCGCAGTGCCGATCGTGCTGCTTAAGCGAATGGGCAGTGAGCGAATCCTGCATTGTCTTCACGAGGGTTCCCGGTGGTTTCGCTACGCCTATTTCCTCCGCTTCAGCCTCATGCTCTGGCTATTCGCGCCGATGCTCTGTGCGGCGAATATGTACGACCAGACTCTCACCAGTGGAATCATTGCGCCGGAAACCTGGGAACAGTATCTGTGCGTCGGATTCTTTCTGGTTTCGGCCAGCTTTGCCTCGCTGATCCTGGCGCGAATCGTTCTGATCAATGGGCCCGAGAGATGGGACAAGGGGTACAACGCCGAGAACGATGCGCGGCCGGAATGGCTCGCCAGGTTTTTTGACAGCGACGCCGGCGATCATGAGCTGGCCTCATTGCTCACCTGGCAGATTCCCAACCTCGCGGTGTTCCTCTATCTCACGATCAACGGCTGCCGTCAGGGCGTAAGCGCCGGCGGCATTATCGCGGGACTCGCCGCTGGTACCATCGTTGCCTTCTTTTTCTGGTGGATTGCAAACGCCTTTTACTATTTGACTTTTGTTTCTCTGCCGCTGCCTCCACCGGCGCCGGGAGCACCCGCGCCGGTTTACGCGTTGGGTGTGAATGCGGCCAGAACCATTCTTTTTCCTCGGAGCTGGTTCAGATTAAACAAGGTTGGCGATCCGTATCCCGGCCCGCCAACCATCGAACAAGCGAAAACCAAGCTCCCTCCGATCAAGCTCCGCGGTCGAGACAATGTGCCGGCCGGGCTGGAGGGCTACGGCTGCACAGCGAATCACGACTTCTACCTTTACGAAGCACACTATTTCGCGACCATTGCGCTGGTATCTTTCTTCACCTTGTACGGCGTGATTTGGCCGCTCACTGCGCCAGTGCCGGCTCCCGCCATGTCGTGGATTGTCATCAGCGGCCTGGCATTGATCGGCATCGGGTGGCTCTACATCTTCTGGACGGCGACTGCGAACGATGGAACGAGACCCATCTCGATGCTGATAGGTCTCAGCCTTGGGGTCACAGTATTTCTTGGAGCGGTCATCGCGCTCTATTGTGTCGCCGACGCGGAGAGATACCCCATCTTCGCAACCATCCTCATTCTGGTTACGTTTGCCGGCTGGTCCCTGGGAGGCTTGGCTTTCTTCCTGGACAGGTATCGTGTTCCGTGCTGACGTTGATCATCGTGGGAATGGTCGTGCCGCGAATCGCGCACCTTGATCAAACGATCGTTTGGCGTAATGGCCCCCATATCGGCAGAGCCGGACGTGAAGAACATTACTTGTCAACGCAGACGCTGACGGCCACCGTCGCGAGAAGCCGCGAGGTTCCCACTCCAGCGGCGATTCTCGAGGAGACGCTGAACGGCGGAGACGGCAGGCCCTTGATCATCGTCACTGCCACTGGCGGAGGACTGCATGCATCGGCGTGGACGGCAGCAGTGCTGGCGAATCTCGAAGCAGACTTCGGCAGCGACTTTCATAATCACCTGCTGCTCATGAGCACCGTTTCAGGTGGAAGCGTCGGCTTGCTCGCGTATCTTCGCGAACTGCACGAAGGCACTCTCGATCGGAATCTGCAATTGGCCTCTATGCGAATGCAGAGCGCGGCACGGTGCTCCAGTCTAGAGAGCGTGGGGTGGGGATTGGTCTACTACGATCTTCCCAAAGCATTCCTGCCGGTGATCCCATACTTCATCCGGCCGGCTCGCGGAGACGACGATCTCGATGCCAGCCCGCTATGGAAGGACCGCACATGGTCTCTGCGGAAGGGCTTCGCTCGCAATCTCAACAATAGCTACTGCGACTGGCTTTGGGCCAAGGACACCAGCATCGATCCGCATTGGAACAAAGATGGGCCGGGAAATTCACCCGGTGCGTGGGGTCTTTCGCTCCGCCAGCTGCCGCCGGGAAAATCAGAAAACGGGTGGCTGCCGGCCTTCACGATGAACACAACCTCCGCGGAAGACGGGCAGCGCTTCCTGTTGGCCAACTACGATGTTCCCAATCTGGCCGTGGACAATCAGGAAAATTACCGCGCCAAATCGTTTCTCGGCACCTTCGGCCGAGTCGATCGGCCAGACGGCAGATATTTCGATTTGCCGCTGCCCACCGCGGCTCAAATGTCGGCGACGTTCCCCTATGTTTCCTCCGCGGCTCGTATGCCTATCGATGTCGATGATTTCGTGGGAAGCATGCATTTTGTGGACGGCGGCTACTACGACAACGACGGCACGGCATCCGTCATCGAATTCCTGCGCTACGCGCTGGCGCCGTCCACGGTGCAATATGCAGCAACGAATCCCTCCTCCAAGCAACAGGCCGACCTCACGCAGGAGCGGGGCCGGCTTAAGTCGATCGAGGAGTGGATCGCGAAATCACAGCACCCGGCGAGAGTGCTTCTTATTGAAATCCGCAACAGTGGAGATATCTCGCCGACCGGTCCCGAAAAACCAGGCGATCGCAACGGCGAAAAATACCCGGGAAATGTGCTCTTTCAGATCGGCGCTCCGCCGACCGCCCTCTGGCAAGCGGGTCACGAAAGCGTCACCGCGCGAAACCGCACGGGCCTCGCGCTGCTCGAAAAGGCGCTTTCCGGAAAACTCGAACTCCATCGCATCACGTTCGCCGATGACCGCACAAAGGATGTGACCGGCACCGACCCCCTCAACTGGTCGTTGACTCCCGCGCAGCGCGCGGAGGTGACGCAGTCTGCGGATCCGAACGCCAAGCTGAAACCGCAGTATCAGGAAGCTAAGACTTGGTTTTATTGGTCTCCGGAACAATGGTGCGGTCAAGGCGACGGTGAAGCTCTCACGATTCCGTGCACCGCCAAGGCCCTCGCACTGAAGACGCACGCGAAGAAGCCCTAAAGCAGCCCCTTTTGCTTCGCCACGCGCTCCATTGTTTCCAGCGCGCGGTCGATCTGCGAGTGCGTGTGCTCGCTGGTCATGATGGCGCGGATGCGGGCTTTGCCTTCGGGAACCGTGGGGAAGGCAATGCCTGTAGCCATCACGCCTTCGCCGAACAGCGCTCCTGAAAACTCCATGGCGGCGCGGCCCTCGCCCACGATGATCGGCGTGATTGGCGTTTCAGTTGCCGGCGTATTCACGCCTCCAATGTTGAATCCCGCGCCCTTCAACTCGCCCTGGAAGTAGCGCGTGTTCTCCCACAGGCGATCGATCCTCTCGGGCTCCTTCTCCAGAATGTCGAACGCCGCGATGCACGTGGCCGCTACGCCCGGCGGATGCGATGTGGAGAACAAGAACGGCCGCGCGCGATGGTAGAGGTAATCAATCAAGTCTCGAGTGCCGCAGACGTAGCCGCCGAGTGCGCCAATGGCCTTGCTGAGCGTACCCACCTGCACATCGACCTTGCCGTGCACCCCAAAATGATCCACTGACCCGCGGCCGTTGCGCCCCAGCACTCCCGATGCGTGCGCGTCGTCGACCATCATGATCGCGCCGTACTTTTCTGCGAGCGCTGCCAGCTCGTCAACCGGCCCAATATCGCCATCCATCGAAAAGACGCCGTCGGTAATCACGAGTTTTCTGCCAGCCTCGCCGGCGAGTTGCTGCAGCAGCTCCTCGCAGTGCGCAACGTCTTTGTGCCGGAACACCTTGATCGTGGCGCGAGAAAGGCGCGCCCCATCAATGATGCTGGCGTGATTCAGCTCGTCGGACAAAATGAAATCTTCCTTGCCGAGGATTGCGCTCACGGTGCCTGCGTTGGCGGCGAAGCCGCTCTGGAAGACGACGCAGGCTTCGACATTCTTGAAGCGCGCAATCTTCTCCTCGAGCTCCATGTGAATGCGCATGGTGCCGGCAATGGTGCGCACTGCGCCCGAACCGGCACCGTAGGTACGCGTCGCGTTCAGCGCGGCTTCAATCAGCCGGGGATCATTGGCCAGCCCCAGATAGTTGTTGCTCGCGAGGTTGATCACGTCCCGGCCGTCATAGTGACACACCGGCGCCTGCTGGTCGTCGAGGACGCGGAGCTTGAAGTACGTTCCGCGGGCACGTAGGTCATCGAGGACCGCTGTCAGATAGGCAAGTTGCGGGCGGGCTATAGCCTGATCCATTGCGAGAACCCTCAAGCAATGAGCATAGCGCGGTCCGCGAAGATCCGGTCCTCGCCGGCGCCCGATCAAGCGAGACGTGATCAAGCGAGGCTCAATCGAGTGAGAGTTAGTCAGGCGGGCACGGGCGAGGGCAGCGGCGCTGGCGCGGGATCGGGCTTGGGTGGCTGCAGCGGGGGCTGTGGCTCGGGACCGGGCGCAGGATTGGGGCGAGGCGGCGAGACCGGTGGAAGCGTGGGCGGTTCGACTGCCGGTGGACCGGGCGTTTCGATCAGTTCAATAACGCTGCACGACATGCTGCGATTGGATGCGGCGTTGGCGGCATCCGGATGAAGCACGCGAACTCCCAATTTTCATCGTACCGCGTCCAACAGTGGCCGGATTCCGGGATGTTTAACGGGTCGGTTCCCGGGGGGCCCAAAGTGACGCGTGTTGCCTGCATCTCGGCTCTGCCGGATACAATGGGATCTACGCAAACGCGAACAGGCGAAAGGGTTTTTGGCTGGGCGCAATCTTGGGAGCAGGTGTACGTGAGAGGCATTGTTCGCCGCATGTTGCGGCTTGAGTTCCTGGCGGGATTGGGCCTGCTGCTGGCATCGCTGCCGGCGGCCGCAAGGGCGCAGCAAATCGCCACACAGACCACGATCAACGTTGCAACGCAGGATCTGAGCGGCCGGACGCAGGCGGCCGCTGCGGTTACAGTCGCGGGCGCAGACGGGCTGCCCGCATCGGGTGTGGTGACGCTCGAAGACGGCCACCGCATCATCGGTCAGGCCGTGCTGAATAGCGAAGGACAGGCGAGTTCGATAGTGAGCCTCGGTGCGGGAGAGCACGCGCTGCGCGCTGTCTATAGCGGCGACGCCACGCATCTCGGTTCGCACTCGATTACCGCCAACGCGACGGGCACGACCAGTTCAACGCCGAATTTTGCCGTCTCGCTCGCGGCCGTTGCGCCTTCCACGCTGCCTTTGACGCTGGCCCCCGGCAGCTCCGGTACCATCGCCGTGACTCTTACACCGGAAGACAACTCCGCTCTCACCGCGCCCATGTTTGTCACGCTCTCCTGCTCGGGGTTGCCAAGTCTCGCCTCCTGCACCTTCACGCCGGAGACGCTGGAGATTCTACCGACGACACCCGCTAGCTGCCCCAGCGGCTCGCTCGCGGCGAGCTGCCCGCCGGTCAGCTCCATGCTGATCCAGACGCAGGGCCAGGGAACCAGCAAAGTTGTTCCGCCCTCACCAGCGGGGCGCACGAGCAATCCCATTGCGTGGGCGGCCTTGCTGCCCGGAGTACTCGGGCTCGGCGGACTGGCATGGGGCGCGCGGCGGCGCGCGTGGCTGCAGCGGCTGGCGCTTGTGGCGCTAGTCGGGATGGTCACGATGCTGGGCACAACGGCTTGCAGCCCGCTCTACTACTACTACAATCACGGCCCGACGCCAACGCCCCCGACGCCGGCAGGCACTTACAACCTGACCGTTACAGCGCAATCGAACAATGGCGTCACCGCAATCAGCAACAGCACTACGATGGTGCTGACGGTGCAGTAAAAGCTAGCCGCGCCGGCGCCGCTCCAGCCATACTTCCAGCATGAACCGGCCGCATTCCCTTCCCGCGGAGATCTACGCGCTGGTGGAGCGCACGCCGGGGACCGTTCTGTTGGAAGGCCGGCCCTCCAATCGTCCCGACGCTGAAGAACCGCCTTGGACGCAGCTATTCACTGCGCCGCTGCGCGTGATTACAGCAGGCCGCCCCGAAGAAATTCCAGAACTATTTGCGGCGATCGAGAGTGCGGTCGCAGCCTGCCACTGCGCTGCAGGATTCTTCAGCTACGAATGCGCCAGCTTCTTTGAGCCGACGGTTCCAATGCGCAAGAGCCTGTCGCTCGCCGAGCCTCTAGCCCAGGCGCTGGCCCAGCCACTAGCCTGGTTCGGCATCTACGAGCGAAGCTATGCATACGATCACGAGGCGCAGAAGTTTGCGGGCGGCGATCCGCCGGCGATCGCGCAGTTTCGCAACGCGGCCACGCAAACAAATCCCGCAGAGCCGAATCCCGATCAGGAAATTACGGCGCATTTCGCACTCAGCGAATCTGAGTATGCGGATCGCATCGCAGCCATCCATGAGCTCATTCGCGCTGGCGACGTCTATCAACTGAATTTCACAGCGCCATTCGACGTGACGGCTACCGGAGGCGCCGCGGCGCTCTACGCGCTGCTGCGGACGCGCCAGCCCGTGGATTATGGCGCGTTCGTCCATTGGCGGGAGGGGCAGCGCATTCTTTCCTTTTCTCCGGAGCTGTTCTTCCGCATCGACACGGACGAGAAAACTCGGCGTATTACCGCGCGTCCCATGAAGGGCACTGCACGCCGCGGACGCACCGCGCAGGAAGACCGCGAAATTGCCGCGTGGCTGCAGAATGACCCAAAGAACCGCAGCGAAAACGTGATGATTGTCGACCTGCTGCGCAACGACCTGGGCCGCGTCGCCAGGTTCGGCAGCGTACAAACGGAAAACCTGTTCGCGACCGAGCGCTATCCAACCCTCTGGCAGATGACTTCGACGGTGACAGCGGAGCTGCGGCAGGAAATCGGCTTCCAGGAGATCTTCCGTGCGCTCTTTCCCTGCGGGTCCGTGACTGGTGCCCCCAAGGTACGCGCCATGCAACTTCTCGCCGAGCTGGAACCGGAGCCGCGCGGCGTGTATACGGGAGCTATCGGTTTCTTCTCGCAGCGGCAGACAGCTTTCAACGTCGCGATCCGTACATTGGAACTGGTGGATGGGCATGGAACGATGGGGGCGGGGAGCGGCATCGTGATTGACTCAGATCCGGCGGATGAGTTTCGCGAGTGCCTCCTCAAAGCATCGTTTCTTACCGGCCCGGCGCACCGCACAAGCGATTCATTAATTCTGAGCCAGCCCGACAAGCTTTTCCTCATCGAGACAATGCTCTGGAACGGCTCCTACCCGCTGCTCGAATTGCATCTCGATCGTCTCGCCGTCTCGGCGGAGTACTTTGACTTCGGATGTGATCGCCTCGCCGTAAGCACGGCACTCGAGCGGCACGCGCATCAATTTTCTGATGCATCGCCGCGCAGAGTTCGTCTTCTTCTCGTCGACGCCGAAGGCAACGTCGAGATCTGCAGCAAGCCGCTGACGCCCGACGCCGGCCCCGGCCGCATCGGGCGCGTCTGTATCTCTCCGCATCGCACCGACCCGGACGACGCAATGCTCTATCACAAGACCACAAAGCGCGCTCGCTACGCACTCGCCTACCAGCAGGCTTCGCACGACGGCTTCGACGACGTTCTCTTCCTCAACCTGCGCGGCGAACTAACCGAAGGCGCCATCAGCAACGTGTTCATTGAAAGAAATGGGCGTTGGTCGACGCCGCCGGTCGCGTGCGGCCTGCTTGCCGGTGTCTTCCGGCGGCATCTGCTGGCCACTCGTCCTGAAATTGAGGAGCGGGTGCTGAAGCTTGACGACCTGCGCAGCGCCGATGCGATTTATTTGACGAATGCTGTTCGCGGGCTGCGTCGCGTAAATCTCGACTGAGACTGGTTGCCGTAGAGTGGTAAAACGTTGACGGGGGTGTTCTGTCGATGCGGTGTGACGCGGTTCCGAGCACCAAGAAAATCGATTTCGTGCGCGCTTTTGTCTCGGCTGCGGTTCTAGCGTCGAGTGCCGTTGTTTACGCACAAACCGCCGATCAGGCGTGGCTGCGCTATCGCCCCACCCATCTGCAGGGTTCGATTCCGGCCTCAGTCCGCGCGCTGGGAGGCGATCCTCTCGAGCAGTCAGCGGTCAAAGAGTTGCAGCGCGGAATCGCGGGCATGGAGCCGAACGCCGACGCCGGCAAGGGCGAAACGATTGTGGGCACGCTTGACGAGGTGCGCAAAGCATTTCCCGCGGCCGGGGCGCCTGCGCATCTGACCCTGGACGGCTTCTGGCTCAAGCGAACGGTTTGGCGCGGGCATCCGCTGGTCGTGGTCGCAGGGTCTGACGAGCACGGCACTCTTTTCGGCGCCTTCGACCTGTTGCGGCGGATGGCGACTGGCGATGATGTCATGCACCTGAATGCAATCGAAAATCCGGCCATGCCCATACGCTGGGTCGACGAGTGGGACAACTTCAACGGCACGGTGGAGCGCGGATACGCGGGCCGTTCGATCTTTTTTGAGAACAACAAAGTGCGCGACGACCTGAGCGCGGTCAGCGAGTACGCGCGCCTGCTCGCGTCAGCCGGCATCAACGGCTGCAACGTGAATAACGTGAACGGCGCCGCGCCGTTCTTGAACGCCGACAACATTCCCGCAATGGCGCGCATCGCCGACGCAATGCGGCCGTGGGGCGTGCGCATGTCGATGAGCGTCGATATCGCCAGCCCACAGAAGATCGGCGGACTCAAGACCTTCGACCCGCTCGACCCCGACGTGAAGGGATGGTGGGAGACAAAGATCGGCGAGATCTACGCGCTGATTCCCGATTTTGCCGGATTCACGGTAAAGGCTGACTCCGAAGGCCAGCCGGGCCCGGCAAGCTACGGACGCAGCCCCGCCGACGCCGCGAATCTGCTCGCCGCTGCGCTCGCGCCGCATGGGGGGGGGGTGCTTTATCGCGCCTTCGTCTACAACAATCACCTCGACTACAACGACTTGAAAGCCGATCGCGCCCGCGCGGCTTATGACATCTTTCACCCGCTCGATGGAAAATTCCTGCCCAACGTCATCGTGCAGATCAAAGAGGGCCCAATCGACTTCCAGGCGCAGGAGCCCGTTTCGCCGCTCCTCGCCGGCCTCCGAAAGACCAACACCGCGATGGAACTGCAGATCACGCAGGAGTATCTAGGCCAGCAGCGCCATCTCGTCTACATCGCGCCCATGTGGAAGTGGGTTCTCGACTTCGATCTGCGAGCGGAGAATCGGGCGACGCCGGTCAAGTCGATCATCGAGGGAAAATCCTTCAACCATCCGCTCGGCAATCCGTGGGGTGGTGGTGGAATGATCGGCGTGCCCAGCGTGGGCCGCGACGGCTGGCTTGGGTCGCCGCTAGCTATGGCGAATCTCTATGCGTTTGGAAGGCTGGCCTGGAATCCAAACCTTGCGCCGGAACAGATCGCTGCCGAGTGGTCGAAGCAAACGATCGGCTCCGATCCGCAAGTGGTGACGACCGTCGACAAGATGCTGATGCAATCGTGGCCGGCGTATGTGCACTACACCGGCCCGCTGGGCGCGCAGACGCTCACCGACATCACGGGCAGCCATTACGGGCCAAATATTGAAGCGAGCGAGCGCAACGGCTGGGGCCAGTGGCACCGCGACGACGCAAAAGGTATCGGCATGGACCGCTCGGTGGCCACGGGCACCGGGTTTGCAGGACAATATCCGCCGGAAATCGCGAAGATCTACGAGTCTTCGGCGACTACGCCGGACGACCTGCTGCTCTTCTTCCATCACGTGCCGTATACCTACAAACTGCACTCGGGCAAGACGGTCATCCAGTACATCTACGACAGCCACTATCAGGGCGCGGAAGAAACGGCGCGGCTCGCTGATGAGTGGGCAACGCTGAAAGATAAGATCGATCCGCAACTTTACGGCGACGTCCGCGCCCGGCTGGAGTATCAGGCCGGCCACGCCATCGTGTGGCGCGATGCCATCGTGCAGTACTTCTACAAGCTGAGCGGAATCCCTGACGATCAGGGGCGTGCCGGTCATTTTCCCGGCCGCCTTGAGGCCGAGAACGCGCGGCTCAATGGCTACAGAGTGATTGGCGTCTCGCCGTGGGAGGATGCATCGGGCGGAAAAGCGGTGTCATGCACGAGTGCGGCTAAAGGCGCAGTAAATGCCGCGGGGCAAAGCCCCTCCATCGCCGTCGCGCCGCCGGAGACCTCGCACTGCGCTGCTGAGTGGACGTACTCTGGCGCGCCCGGCCGTTTCGATGTCGCGGTGCAATACTTCGATCTGCAGGCGGGAACGGCACACTTCGCTCTCAGCGTGAACAGCGAGCAGATTGCTTCGTGGGCTGCCGGTGCGATGCTGCCATCAAATCGGCCGAATGGCGACAACTCCACGCGTTTCACCGCGCGCGGAGTCGCTTTGAAGCCCGGCGACGTGCTCAAGGTGGAGGGAACGCCGGACGCAAGCGATCCAGCCGCGCTGGATTACATCGAAATCGATCCTCTGCACCAGGTCCCGGCTCTTTGACCACAAGCCGGCGGCCCAGGCTAGCCCCCGCGCAGAAACTCTCGGCAGAGGATCAATGGCCGCTCGGCAACTCCCAGGGCTCCGGCGCCCGGGGCTGCTCGGTTTCGCGGCCCTTCAGGCGGTCGTAACAATAAACGTCGCTCGTTGTGCCGAGTGATTCGTTATACAGGCTGGCGTCGCCGATGAGCTGCTTCAATTCCTCGCTGAACGCATGGATAGCCTGCAATTGTTGGGCCGAGGCAGGAATTTCAAATTGGGAGGACTTAAGAAATTTCTGGTAGCCGCGATCGAGAAGACGCGCAATCTCCCCACGCACCAGGATGCCGGGATGCACGGCGAAAGCCGCGGCCGGGGCCGCAGGATCCTTGGTTGGCGGTTCAGGAACCAATACCGCGCCGGCTCCATGCTTGCTTACAAGCACGCCGCCCGCGAGGATGGCGTAGGGCACAATCTCGAATCCGTGCGTTCGCAGCAGATCAAGCGTTTGATCGAAGTTCGGGTGACTCAATTTTCGTTTCATGAGTGCGTTCGTTTCATGTGGACGGCACAGGCCACAAATCCGGGCCGCCACGCTATCTGCGAAAATGAACCGGTGCTGCGCACCCGGCCTGTATCTTCAATCTCGCACACTCGCGTCACGCACGCAATTTCCTTGATGCGCACGCTCTGCCGCGATCGACACCAGTCCAAACGATGACAGTGCTAGAGATGCGGCTACGATCTATAACGAGCGAAGAGGAAAAGCACTTCGAGCGGCAAATTCTCCGGCTTGCCGCGTAGTGTCCGCCGGCATTGTGCGGCCGCTTTCGTACGATGGAAATTTTCTTTACACTCCCAGGACAATCGCTGCATAATCGCCCTACCGTTTGACAGCCTGCGTTTCCACACACATCCCCCATCGCATGCTCTCTCCGAACAGGAAAAGGAGGAAATTTGCACATGAAGATCGTTCACAGTGTTGTGTTGGGACTCTCTTTCGCTCTTGCCGGAAGCTCATTGGCCGCGGCGCAGGAGATGCAGACCCCGCCGAAAGTCCTGCAGATCACCAGGGAATTTATCAAGCCAGGAAAATCGGGCGCAATGCACGACAAGTCGGAGAGCGGGTTTGTGACCGCGCTAACGCGCGCCAAGTGGCCTACACACTATCTTGGCCTCAACTCGCTTTCGGGCAAATCGCGAGGACTTTATCTTTCCGGCTATGACTCCTTTGACGCTTGGGAGAAGGATTATGCGGCGATGATGAAGAACCCGGCACTCGGGGCCGAGCTGGACAAAACCAGCGTGGCCGACGGCGAACTGCTCGATGGGTTGGACCAGTTTGTTTTCACCTACGACGAGGATCTGAGCTACCGCGCGAACCACAGCCTGGCGATGTCGCACTTCATGGAGATTACTTCGTTTCAAATCAAGCCTGGCCACACCCACGAGTGGGAGGAACTGGTGAAGATAGTGATCGACGCGCACAAAAAGGCCGGGACCAGCGCGCATTGGGCGATGTACGACATGGCTTATGGCGGCGACAACAGCTACGCCGTCTTCAGCGACGACAAGTCCATGGCGGAGATCGACAAGGGCTATGCCGAGGACAAGCAATTCCATGACGCGCTCGGTGAAGAAGGAATGAAAAAGCTGCACACGCTGGAAGCGGAGTGCGTCGAGAGCTCGGACTCGGAGTTATTCGCGGTGAATCCGCGGCAGAGCTATCCACTGGATGAATGGGTAAAGGCCGACCCCGACTTCTGGAAGCCGAAGCCGATGGCTCCGGCGGCCAAGACCGCGCCCGCGGCGAAGCCAGCGCAATAGCTGATCGAACCACACCAATCGCCGGGTGGCTCTGCCAACGCGGGCCCGCTCCCTCCGTGTGCCTGCGCGCTTACCTTGCGCTGCTCCGGATCGTAAACTAGTCGTCTGATCAGATCAGCCCGGCCCGTCTGTTTCGAACGATTAGTTTCCCAATCGGGTCGAGGACGATTCGAAAGGAACCGCGCATCGTGGAAAATCTCACGCTCGCCGGCCGCCATGTCAGGCTGGAGCCTTTATCGAGCTCGCATGCCGAAGGGCTTGCTATTGCATCGGCTGCCGACCCCTCGCCTTATCGATGGAGCGCGGTCCCGCAAGGGCGCGGTGCGATGGAGAACTATATTGCGACAGCACTCGCTTGGCGCGAAGCGGGTGCGGCGCTTGCCTTCGCTACGGTTCGTGTCGCAGACGGCGCAGTGATTGGCTCGACGCGCTTCTTCGACATCGAGCGCTGGGCATGGCCGGTCGATAATGCGCGTCACGGGCGGCGCGATCCGGACGTCTGCGAGATCGGCTACACCTGGCTCACTGCTTCCGCCATCCGTACCGCGGCCAACACTGAGGCCAAGCTTCTCATGCTGACGCACGCCTTCGAGACGTGGAATGTGCTGCGGGTCTGCCTCCACACAGACGCCCGCAATAAGCGCTCCCAGGCGGCTATCGAACGCATCGGCGGAAAATTTGAGGGCGTGCTACGCGCGCACCGGATGGCCGCGGACTTTATCGCGCGTGACTCCTGCCGCTACTCGATCGTTGCTGCGGAGTGGCCGGAAGCGAAGCGGAAACTCACCCAGTTCCTGGCGCGAACTTAGCAATCGCCTCCAGATTTGAACTGAGAAGGGCCATCGCACTCATCTAATGGGCCGCCGGTTCCACCGCGCCGTCTCCGCGGGTTTCACTCGCCACCGGCCGGCCATTCTCTTCCATTTTGCCGAAGATCATCTTGCCGCTGGCCGTCTGCAGTACGCTGGTCACGGAGATGGCGACATTGCGTCCGATCAGCCGCCGCGCGTGATCGACAACCACCATGGTGCCGTCGTCGAGATAGCCGACTCCCTGATTGAACTCCTTGCCTTCTTTCAAGATGGTCACGTTCATGCGCTCACCGGGCAGCACCACCGGCTTGAGCGCGTTGGCCAGGTCGTTGATGTTGAGCACTTCCACGTGGTGCAGATGCGCCACCTTGTTCAGGTTGAAGTCGTTCGTGACAACTTTCGCTTCCCACTTCTTGGCCAGCTCCAGCAATTTCAGATCGACCTCGCGAATCGACGGAAAATCGTCGGGAACGATCTGTACCTGGATCTTGTCGTTGGATTGCATGCGCTGCAACATATCCAGCCCACGACGGCCGCGCTGGCGCTTGGAGCCGTCCGTGGAGTCGGCAACTACCTGCAACTCTCGCAGCACGAACTCGGGAACCACAAGCATTCCGTCAATAAATCCGGCTTCGGCGATGTCGGCGATCCGGCCGTCAATGATCACGCTGGTATCGAGCACCTTGGAGCTGCGGCGCAGTGGCTTGTCGCTGGCAAAGAACATTCCCAATGCGGCGGGATTCAGCAGGTCACCTTTGCTCGCGCCAACCAGAAGGCCGACGTAGGTCATGAGCAGGAGCACAAAGATCTGCAGCGCGGCCGAGTTGGGACTGGCTAGTGGTGCTGAGCGCAGCACGAGGCAGAAGAGCGCGGCGCCGAAGATGCCGAGAATGCTGCCGGCGACCGCCCCGATCAGCCGGCGCAGGTTCAGCGCGCGCACCCGCAATTCGAAGACAATCACCGCGCAGGCGGTTAACGCACCCACAATCGCGCCTTGCCACCCGGCCTGTAAACCGAAGGGTTTAAGGAAATAACAAACCGCGGCAAGCAAGAGGACAAAAAGAAGACGTAAGACCACCAGGTCCATGAGGGGCCTACTTTCGCTGGGACCCAATGCGAGCGCCAGCCTGGGGGACGGATGGCGGAAGTATGCAGACAGTCGCTCGCGCTCGTCAAGAAGAAACGGCAGTCCCGGCAAGCGGAAACTGACGCAGTGGGAAATCGAGCTTCCGAAAAACTGGGGGAGGGAAGCCCGATTTCAGCCAAGGGTGCGGAGCATCACGGAGCTCATGAAAGCGCGCCATCGGCAATTTGGCGGGCGTGGCGAGCGAATCGTGACGAATGATCCGCAAATGATTCGCTCATCCATGACCACGGTGCCAGGGCCGCTGCGCCGGGATGCGAAAAGTGGCCCTGCGCTGCGTTCCCGCCGTCTTACGACGCCGCTGCCAACTCCGCGGCAACGTGCACCGTGCGCTGCGCGCCCTTGCGCGGTCCGCGTTTCCGCGCACTCATCAGCTTGATCCGTTCCAGCAGATCCTGGGTTGAAACGTTTTTCCGGATGATCAGCGCGTCGGCGGAGTGGATTTCCCCGTTCGGTGCCTGCCCATCGCCGAGCAAAATCATCGGCACATGCGCACTCATCCGCTTAAGTCTTGTTACCAGCTGGCTCCCGCTCATCTGCGGCATTTGGCTATCGGTAAGCACCAGATCCACCTGTTGGGCTGAGGCAAAGATCGCCACCGCTTCCTGGCCGTTCAAAGCCGTCAGGACACGGTAGCCGTTGGTTTCCAGCATGAACTTGAGTACGGAGAGCTCTTGTTCGTTGTCGTCGACACATAAAAGAACTTTCTTCGGGCGCATTTGAGGGGGTTCGCTCCTTGATTCCATGGGTTTCTGGCCGCTTCAGCGCAACACATCGCCCCGGCCGCTTTGGCGGGTCTCCGCGTGCTGTGATTTGGTCCGATCGATCGCGAAAGAGGCGCCCTGATCGCTAAAGAGCCATTCATCGGCTTGCTTGGCGTCAACGCCCACACCTATCCGGTATGGCCGCGCGTACCCAAGGGCTACCGGCAGGACTGCGATCCGGGTGGGCCATCCATTCGCGGGTCAAAATATGCTAAGGGTCTTGGCGCGCCGCGCTATTACTTGCGACGCCCACTGAATTTGCATCAATGAATCGCAAGCCTACGGTGATCGGCACCCGGTGAAAAGAGGGATCAGAAGGCGAAGAGTATGCTGAAAATCCGGCTGTAACAGGTGGAAATTTAGATTAGGCCAACACAGCCCGCTAGTTGCGCAGATGAATTTCTGTTGAAAGCATGTGCATCACGGCAGGAAAAGCTGTCCTTTTGCTACAAGAATGGTGCTGCCGGCAACGCGCACATCTCTCACCCCCGCCGAATCCTTTTTCGCAGTCAGAAAAAGATCGCTCGGGCGACCCATTTCAACGCCTTGTCGCAGGTACACGCGCATGTCCGAAGAGACGGCCCCGCGATCGACGAGATAGGCAATCGCGCACCCCGCAGCGGAGCCAGTCGCCGGGTCTTCTCCGCCGTTGAACTGCATCCGCGCCCGCCAGTGCGGTGGGCTTTGGCCGAGGTCAGGGGCCATCACGTAGAACCAGCGCGCGCCTCGCTCCCGCAGCCACGGAGTGGATTCCTCTTCCTTTACGCGCAATCGTCCGAGCGCTTCAACTGACCGCAGCACAGTAATTGCAAAGGGATTGCCCGTCGAAACAACCTGCGGCCTCAATGCCGGATCGAGGTCATCGACCGTGAGACCAAGAAACGGAGCAATCGCCTCGGCCTCCAGCTCGGCGCCGAATTCCGGATCGAGTTGTGTCATCTCGCCGAAATGCGCGGCAGCATTCCCGTCCTTTGTTTCAAAGTGCACCGGCACTGGGCCAACGTTCAGCACCAGGGTCACTGTATCACTGCGCACCGTTTCGGGCGCAGTCGCTTTGAGCACACTTGCTGTGCCCAGCGTGGGATGGCCGGCGAAGGGAAGCTCTTCCTTCGTGGTGAAGATTCGTACACGGATCCCCTCGGCCTGTTCGACCTCGGGCGATCGACGCTCGATGAACGTCGTCTCCGACAAATTGAATTCGCGCGCAATCGACTGCATCTGAGCGGTTTCGAGTGCGCAGGTATTCCCCACTACCGCGAGCGGGTTTCCCTTGAGCGCAGAGTCAGTAAAGACATCAACAACGACATAATCAAGGCCAGCTCCGCCCGTATTGGGGCTCGTCACCATGAGATCTATTATGAGACAAAAATTCATTTCGCTCGCGTGTGAAAGTCCCCGGAATTCCGGGCTTTAGGGTTGCCACGCCGGAAACCTTTCTTTCGCCGGACCGCATCAAAATAGTCACAGGTTTCTATACCCTGGCCCATTGCGGCTCAAAACGTGAGAACTGTCTCAGCAGCCAACCGCCATGAAGCATCTGTGCTCGTTCCGACCCGGTCTGCACAAAACTGAGATCTCGTTAAGGATCGTTAGCTCTTAGCTCGCGGCGTGGAGCGCGAGAGAATGATTGCCGAGGAACTAGACAAACAGGATGCGGCGACGCCGCGCCCACTGCCAGGATTGCGCCGGCCGTCGTATCAGGTTGCGCTGGCGATCGGCGTTTTTGTCTCAGTCTCCGCGCTGCTGCTGTTCACCCCGGCGCGGTCTCTGCTCACAATTCTGTTCCCCGCCTTGGCGCTCTTATGCTCGGTCATCCTTTACTCACGCTCCAAGCCCGCTTATGTTGCATTCGTTCTGTGGATCTGGTTTCTGACGCCATTCGTGCGTCGCGTGGTGGACGAGCAGGCAGGCAGTGAACAGGCCATTTTGCTTGCGCCCTATTTGGTAGCCGCGATCGCGGCATTCTACGTACTCCGCCATCTGCGCGTGCTGGCCACCACGCATGCAGTGCCATTTGTGTGCGCGCTGGCGGCGATCTTCTACGGGCTGTGCATTGGCTGCGTTCAGTTCAGCCCGCTTATCGTGGGCCAGACGCTGTGTGAATGGCTCGTGCCCGTATTGTTCGCCATTTTCATCTTCGTGCAGCACGACGAGCCGGATCGCGTGCGCAAGAGTTTTCTCAACGCGTTCTGTATTCTGCTCATTCTCTCGGCGGCTTACGCAATCGTTCAGTTCTACGCCGCACCATCGTGGGATATGAACTGGCTCGCACGCAACCAGGAGGACCTCGTCGAAATCGGTCCGGCGGTTGCGATGCAGTTTCGCGTCTTCAGCACGATGAATTCGCCTACAGTCTTCGGCGTTGCGTTGATGACGGGCATGTTGATGATCCCGGTATTCCCCAAGGCGCTGCGTATCCCTGCCGGCGCACTCGGGCTGGCCGCGATTCTGCTCACTGGCAGCCGCTCGGCTTGGATCGGCTTTGCGGGCGGCGCGATTTACCTGTTCGCGCGCGCCAACCGGCGTAGACGAGCTTTGATGTTGCTGCAGCTGGCCGGGATGATCGTCCTGGTTCTCGGCTTGTTGCGCGCGCCAGTTCTAGGTGAATTTCTCTCAGATCGCTTCAGCCACTTCACTGACATTCAAGCCGACGCCAGTTACGGTGATCGCATGCAGGGCTATAAGGAAGCCTTTTCCCGTTTGGCCCACGAGCCGTTTGGCGAAGGACTCGGCAGTGCGCAGGCATTGCACATCGGTGAGGTCATCGGACCGCACGACAGCTCGTTCCTCGAGTCGCTTTACTCGCTGGGATGGCTTGGCACGGCGCTCTACGCAGTCGCGCTTACGCTGGCGGGAATCGGAACCTTTCGCTTGCCGGCTGATCCAGTGAACGCGGATTTTGTAGATGCTGGCCGCGCGGTCTTTCTCGCGTTTGTCGTGCAAAGCCCACTGAATAGCATCATGCTCGGCCAGGCGGGATTCATCCTGTGGACGATGGTCGCGCTTACACTTAAGGAAATTCAGCTCGGCAAATCAGCGGAGACTGCTGCAATCTGGCAGCCGGTAGTCCGCATTTCGCATGTAGACGAAGCGGGCGCCCTGGCGCTGCCGGATATGCCCCAGTGAGAAAATCGATTGCCGGTGAACGATGCCGGCAACCAGGATGATGGAGCTGAGAAAGGTGCAAGTCTTCTCCAGCGAAACTTGAAAAGGATGGCTCAAACTTTGACTGGGAAACCAGGGGGATCAAAATGAAAGGTATCGACGGCACGATGAGCTCAAGCGGAACGCTCCAACCAAACATCCAGGAGGCAATTCCGGCGCTCAGTTTCGCCCAGGCTGCCGCGCCGGTTGATCATTCGCGCATTCGTGTCCTGCATATCATGGGCCACCTGCTGCGTGGTGGCATTGAGGTATGGCTCTACCAGATGATTCAGCGGCTCGATCCCAGCCGATTCTCGCATCACATCCTGGTGCGCACAGATGCTGAAGAGGCTTTCACGGGCTCATTCCGTCAGGCGGGCGCACGCGTGCTGCCTTGCCTCCACTATAAGAATCCGCTGCGCTTCGCGTGGAACTTCACGAGCGTGGTGCGCCGCAACGGCCCGTATGACATCGTGCACGTACATGGCACAAGTCTCAGTGGTCTGTTGTGTCTGCTGCTCGCCAGACTGGTGGGCATCGAGGCAGTGATTGTTCACAGCCACAATGACATCAGCCCGCTGCTTGGAACCAGCAGACTGCATTACCGGCTCTACTGCAGGATCGTCGGCTACTTCTACAAGTCGATTCCCGATCTCGGTTTCGCGTGCAGTGAGCGAGCGGCGGTCTCGATGTTCGGCAAGCATTGGCGCAAGGATTACCGTTTCCGCCTTCTCTATTACGGCATCGATTTCGCACCCTTCGCGCTTGCGCGCAACACCGAACTGCGCAAAACTCTGGGAATCCCGGATGACGCGTTCGTGGTGGGACACGTCGGGCGCTTTCACGAGCAGAAGAATCACGCCTTTTTGCTGGACGTGGCGGCTGAAGCAGCGCGCTATTCGCCTAATATCCATTTCCTGCTCATCGGCGACGGGCCGTTGCGGCCGGAGGTGCAGGGTGAGATCGGGCGGCGCGGCCTCGCCCGGCACTTCACCATTGTCACGGACACCACGGCAGTGGCGAGCTACATGACAGGTGCCATGGATTGCTTCCTGCTGCCGTCGCGCTATGAGGGACTGGGCCTGGTTGCTGTGGAGGCACAGGCGGCGGGACTTCCTTGCCTGCTGTCGGATCGCATTCCGTCGGAGGCGATTGTGGATCACTCTCTTGTACGCGTGCTATCGCTGGAAGGAGTGGCGTCGGATGTGTGGGCAGCGGCGCTGCTCCAAATCAAAGAGGCGGGTCCGCGTCGCTGTGCGCCGGATCATCTGGATATCTTCCGCGCCAGCCGGTTCAATGCCGATGCCTGCGCCGGAGATCTCGCTTCTGTCTACAGGAATATCCGTGGCCCACAGAATCTCAAATCGGCATAAGCGCGCGAGCGTTCCGGGCGCCCCGAACGCTACAGTCCGATCGCTACAGCATTTCTCCTTCTGCTATACACCGAAGCCACAGCGGTCAAGTGGCAATTTCAACGCCGGGCCCCCGGCGGCGGATCCTTGTCGCCGGGGTGGAAGTAATTGCCACCCTGCAGAATTCCGAAAAGGCTATATCCGGAGGAGAAATGCCTTACTGCCCGACGAGCGGCCTCGCCAGGCGCGGCTTTGCGCGATCGAGGAAGAGCCGCATGCGCAGTGCCTCAGAGCGCTGCGCCGCCACCAGGCGCATTTGCCTGCGGATGTGGTCGATGTCATCGAGCCGATCCATCTGAGCTTCGTCGCTGTCGGCATCGCGTTCCAGTCGCGCGATCCGTTCTTGCACCGTGCGCCGGAACTTGTGGCTGATTTCGAATGCTTCCTGCGCTTGGCATTGAGCGGCCATTGAGTACACCTCGGGGATTGGGAATCATTGGGCCAAGGATTTTCTTGCTTTCGGCCTCAAGTATTCTCCATTGATGCCGATACTATCGAAAGCACGAATTGCATGCCAGATTACGGAGTGACACTCCTTCGGTAATGGCCTGTCTGGAATTGGGACAGACCTTCAGTGACCTGTTGTTACCCCGAAGCAGCATGCGCGCACGTCTGCGCAGTCGTTGCAAACGATCATGCCGCTGCCAAATGATGGGGCTGCGGACAGAAGAAAAGCGCTGATGTGAAAAGAATTTATCGGTCGGCGACGACGCCCAGCTCAAATCGCGTTCCGTTTTCGAGCTGAAGTTCATGGCGGTCAGAGTTGATAAATAAACCTGACGACGTGCTGCTGCCGGCCACCAGCACGCCGGGAATTCCTGTGGTGTGCGGAACGGCACGCGCTGCCGCTGCCGCGTGAGCGCCACCGGTCACGGGCCCATCGCCGTGCCCGGCGACCTGCACGGAGGTGTCTTCTCTGGCGTCAACTCCGCCCACTCCACCCACGTTCGCGCCCACATTCGTGTTGGTTCCGGCTGCAGTAGAGTTTCCCGTGCGGTCAATCGTGCCGTTCACCGCTCCGCCGCCCAGGCTTCCTGCATCAGCGGGTGCGTTGCCGCCCGCGCCCAGTGCGCCACCCAAAACACCGCCGCGGCCACCGCCGCCCATTCTGCCGCCCCCGCTCATACCTGCGCTCATCGAGTCGTCCCCGGACATGGAATTCATCGAAGAAACGCTTGGGCTGGGACGAACCGTGCGAATGAGTGAATGGATCTGGACACTCTGGCCGTTCTTGAGCTCTGCGTGATCGAAGGCGATGCCCATCTGCGCAATGGCGCGGTCGTTTGCGTGCGATTGTACTTCCGTGACGCGGCCCAACAGCCGCGATCCCTTCGGAATCACGGTCCCGTCGGAGGTCTGCACTTTTTCCGTGGTCTTGAGCGTCACGTGATCGCCAGGCTTGGCGTTCTTCGAGTCCAGCTTGCCCTGCAGTTCGCCGGTCACTGATGTCATTTCAAACGAGCGCGACGCGGCTTCATCGCCAAAGCCGCCCTTCGCGACGCCTGTGTTGGCGTAGGCGCCGGCTGATGCGGAAGCATCCGCTTCCATCTGCTGCGCCACCAGGGGAATGCTTGTGATGGTAACGACCGCGGCAGCGAGGGCAAGGATGGTCTTCATCCCGAGATCCTCCATGAATGGCCATCCTTTCAGTCCGCCTAGTAGTTGCGCAGCGCGAAAAAATCCCGTAGGAAATCGCTGCTGGCTACGATGCCGAAAGAAAGGCGCACGATGCGCTCGAACAGGTTACGAAAGAAACGCCGTGCCGCGAATTAGAAAACCGCAAACGGGCACGCAAAGCGGCCGAACGAAAATGCGGTCGCCGTGCGATCAGTTGCCGGGCGAAGGCGCGTAGTAGCCTTTGCGCACCTGCACCTTCAGGTTCTCACCGCCGTCGCCCTTGCAATCGATCGTTATGTGCCGGAAGGTGCCGTCGTGCTTTTCGTTCGACGGTGTGTAGCTGGCCACGTATTGCGTGCGCAGCTCATCCTGAATCTGCTGGAAGGCAGCCTGCAGCTTAGGGCCGTTATTGCCCACATCGATGAGCCGTCCGCCGGTCTCATCCGAAATCCGCTTGGCGTAAGAGTAGCCGCCGTAGCCCATGCCCTGGTTCCAGTACATCGCGCGGTCGGCAATCAGGATCACGTAGACAATCACGTTGTTCCGCTGTGCGGCGGCGATGGCATCGCCGATCTTGTGATCGCTGCCCTCATCCTCTCCGTCGGTCAGGATGATCATCGCCTTGCGGCCGGTCTCCTGGTTCAGCTTGACGTTGGAGGCCTCGTAGATCGCGTCGTAAAGCAGCGTGCCCTTGGGATCGCCCACCGTTGGCACCGTGCCGCCCCCAGCTCCGGGAATGCCCGCCCCACCGTTGCCGCCCGCCGTGTTGATCTCTGCCTTGCTCATCGCGTGCGCCAGCTGCCGCGGGCTGTTGGTGTAGTCCTGCAGCAGGTCGATATTCACGTCGAAGGAGATCAGGAAGGCTTCATCCTTCTGGCGCAGCACCTGTTGGAGGAACTGCGCACCGGCATCCTGCTCGAGCGGCAGCACGCGCTGCTGGCTGCCGGAGGTGTCCAGCAGAATGCCCAGCGTGAGCGGTTCATTCGTCTCTGCAACAAAGCTCTTCAGCGTCTGCTGCACCTTGTCCTCGTTCACCGAGCACATTTCTTTGTTCAGATGCGGCACCAGGTTGCCGTTCTTATCCTTGACAGTGAAAAACAGGTCGACCAGGTTCACATTCACTTTGAAACTGGCGACGGGCGTTTCGTCGGCCGGCGCCGCGGGAGCATGGCTCACCGGTGGTGCGTCAGGCGAAGGCGCAAGCTGGGCCAGTGCAGCCATGGGCAGCAGGGCAAGCCCGGCAATGAGGGTGGCAATTCCAGCGCGAAGCGGCATTCTAGCGAGTTAGACGAAATCGGGACCCGCAAAGAGAGCATACCGCGATTGCGATTGTGCGGATAGGCAACCTGCCGGCGCGCTGCGCGTCTGATAGTCTGACAGGTGCGGTTTGCCCGGGCGTAAACGGCCGCGGCAGCGTGTTGTGCAAGCCTTTCGGAGGATGAAACCGCGGTGAATTTGCAATTTGGGGCCGTCGCGCTACTTACGCTGCTGGGACTTAACCTGGCTTTGGTGCCGGCTCTGCTGGCTCAACATCAGCCGGCTGTTCCGGACGCGCCGACGCCGCAAGGTCCGGGCGACCTGCCCGGTGGGCCGGTGACCCCGGGAATCGGGTCGCAAGGTAACCTGCCTTCTAGTTCCTCCTCCTCGACAACTGGCCAGCCGCATGTTGATCCCGATTCGGCCCAGCCGCCGCCGAGCCAGGCCGCGCCAACCCAGGCTCCAGATGTCCCTCCGCGCGCCGACGACCAGCCGGCTCCGGAGATGGGCAACGCTGCCATGGCGCCCTTTATCAGGCAGTATGTGAACGAAGTCGTCGTACCGGTCACGGTAAAGGATTCAAAGGGCAATCCGGTCGCCGGGCTCACTTGGCGGAATTTCAAGGTCTACGAGAACAACACTAAGGAGAACATCGTCGTCTTCAGCGTCGATCCCGCAGCGCTCTCGATTGCCTTCGTCATCGACCAGACGCTGCCGTCGAACATCATGTCTGAGGTGAATCAATCCATGGGCGCCATGCAGGGAGCGCTCACGCCCTACGATGAGGCGGCTGTCTTCACGTACACCAACGGGCCCAAGGAGTGGACAGGCTTTACCGGCGGGCAGAGCTCGCGTTTGCCGGCAGTGCTGGCGCTGGCGCAATCTACCGGAACTGACCCGACGGTACCGATCAACGAAGGGAACCCATTCGCCAATTGCAGCATCACGAAGAATGGAAGCTGCATCGATCCCAACCTGCAGGCTGGGCGCTCGACGGGTGGTTCGTTCACCCCAATCCCCAAGGAGATTCATACGCTGAATGACGCCATCCTTGCGGCTGCCAAGGAGCTTTCTACGCGGCCCAAGGAGCGGCGGCGCATGATCTTCGTGATCTCTGACGGCAAGGAATACGGCAGCAAGGCTACCTTGAAAGAAGTTGTCAGGTACCTGCAGACCAACAACATCACCGTGTACGCCACGCTGGTGGGCGATTCTGCTCGGTGGGGTGAGGAGTGGGTCGACCGCTTCCACCTGCCCTTCACCATGTACGACAACATCCTGTACAAGTACACAGCCGCGACAGGCGGCGACATGTACGCCGAAAACGGAATCAACAAGATGGAGAAGAGCTACGCCAAGGTCGCGGAAGAGGCGCGCAATCAATACACGCTGCTTTATCTGAGCCACGAATCGCCCTACGACGACAAGTACCGCAACATCGATGTGCGCATAGACCGGCCGAACGTGGTGGTCACAGCCAAGCCTGGCTACTATCCTTCTGCGCAGGTGTACAAGTAAGCCTCGCCGCCCGGGCATCGGTCCCGTTCCTCACCAGAGACACGAAAGCCTGTGCCGCGGCACAGGCTTTTTAATGCACACTGAACTTCAGCGCGTATGCAGCGAGCAAGAGCCGGATGGGCTCAGCCCTGCTTAGTCTCAGCCGGGGTGCTCGATGCGGGCGGCGGGGCCGTCTGCTGGCTTTGTTGCGGCGGCGGGGCCGACGGCTCGGTGATTCCGCGAATGCCCTCTTTGAAGCCCTTCAAGCCTTCGCCGAGCCCTTTTCCCAGCTCAGGCAAACGCTTGGCGCCAAAAAGTAAAAACGCAACAACGGCAAGTACGATTAGGTGCCAAGGCTGAAGTAGATCGCCCATCGATTTTTCCTCCGCGCGCTGTGCCGGCCTATGCCGGAGCGCTTCCACAGGTCTCTATTGTCGCACAAAACCACTCCCGCGGCCTGATTCCACCCGTCTCGGCCCTTCTGCAGGGTTACCGGCGATCGCGGGCGTCCATCCACCAGAACAGGAGAAACCCAGAGACCGCCAGCAGAATCAGGAACCAAGGGGGAAACAGGAATCCCATCGACATGCCTGTGGCCGCCCCCGTTTGCTTCGGGCTTCAATTCTCGCGCAGAATGAGCCGCAAAGTTCTGGCGCAAAGTCTGATCGCAAGGTAATGGCATGTTCGCCGATAGCCGACGCGAGCCGGCTGTGGCAGACTGGGAGCAGTTCCTGAGGTCTTCGCCGATGAAGAAATTTCCCCTGATTGCGGTCGCCGCACTTCTCGCCCTCACCGCCGGAGTGGCTCGCCCGGCCGGTCCCGACATCTATCCCGATCCCGCACAGGCCAAACCCGATCTCGCCGCAGCCCTGAAGACCGCCGCAGCCACCCACCGCCGCATCATCCTCGACTTTGGCGGCAATTGGTGCGGTGATTGCAAGGTTCTCGACATTTACATGCACGACGACAAGAACAAACCCCTGGTCGATGCCAATTTCGTGGTCGTCCACATCAATGTCGGTCACTACGATGCCAACCTCGATTTGGCCGAGAAGTACGAGATCCCCCTCAAGCGCGGCGTGCCCGCGCTGGCTGTGCTCAGCGATCACGGCAAGCTCCTCTATACCCAGAAGAACGGAGAGTTTGAGGCCATGCGCCGCGTGGAGTCAGCCTCAGTCACTGACTTCCTCGTTCATTGGCGTCCCGGCCGCCCCGGGTGCTCCGCGGTGATGGTGAACTGTTAGCATGCAAGTCGAATCTCGACGGCTGGCTTCGATGAATAATTTCCAATGAAAACCCCGTCCATCACCACGCTCAGTAGCCGCGAAATCTATCGCAACCACTGGATGCGGCTGCGCGAGGACGAGATCGTGCGCTCCAATGGCCAGCGCGGCATCTATGGAGTGGTCGAAAAGGATGACGCTGCCATCATCCTGCCCATAGACGGCGAAAACATCTGGCTCGTTGAGCAGTTCCGCTACACCATCCAGCAGCGAGCTCTGGAGCTGCCGCAGGGCGGATGGGAAAAAGAGATCGCAGACCCTGAAGAGCTGGCACGCGGCGAGCTGAAAGAAGAAACCGGGCTCGAGGCCGGGCAAATGACCTGCCTGGGGTCGAATTGGATCGCCTACGGCTTTACGAAGCAGCGGCAGTTCGTCTTTCTCGCCACGGGGTTAAAGCAGACCGAAAACAAACCCGATGCCGAAGAGCACGACATGACCGTGCATTGCGTACCGATCGCCGAGTTTGAGCAGATGCTGCTCGGCGGCGTAATCCGCGACGTTTGCACACAGGCCGCTTGGGGACTGTACCTGCTCTGGAAGTCCCAGGGAAACGGCGCGCAGGGAGCGGGTAACGCGGAGTCGTAGACATCGCCTTCGGAATTCGCAAAAAAATGGGCGGTGAATGCTTGGCACTCACCGCCGCCCTGTCCCTGGGTTGTCTTGAACGACTACAGGTGTTACACAGCTTCTCTTACTGCAAGAGCTTGGTCACATCTTGCTCCACACTATTAGCTTGCGCTAATGCAGCAATGCCGGTCTGGCTCAGAATCTCGTAGTTTGACATGCTTGTGGTGGCTGAGGCAAAGTCCGTCGACTGAATGGCGTTCTGCGCTGAAACCACGTTTTCCTGCTGCGTGCTCATCACCTGGCTGGCAGCATTCAACGTGTTGATCTGCGCGCCAACGTAGCCATCCTGCGCGGCCACGTAGGTGGTGGCATTGTTGAGCACCGTGAGCGCGTCCTGCGCGTTGGCCTGCGTTGAGAGATTTGTGATGGAGAGATTCGCGGTCAGGTCGCCGCTGGCGGCCGTCACGTAGGTGATCGTCGTTGTAGCGTCCAAGCTGGCAAACAGAGCGGCGGGCGTGGTGGCGGTGGTGGTGTCCGCGAAGGCAACGGTCGCTGGAGGGCCTGCCGCGACCGTAGAGAGTCCGATCGAGACGTTCGCGTTGGTATTGGTGAGAAGAATGCCCGTGTCTCCAGCGGCTACCGCTGTGTCACCTGCCGTGGCCGCAGTGGTGATGCTGGCCGTCACGCCGGGAATGTCATCCTTATTAATCTCGCTGACCAAAGCGCCGAGGGTGGTCGCGGCGGTGGTGATGGTGCTGGTTGTGCCGTCCGGATTGACGATGGTGAAGACGAGGCTGCCGGCGATGGCGTCGGATTGCTGCGCGGCCTTCGCAAGCACCGGCCCTGCCGCGTCCGCCGAGAGATCGATGAATTCGGCCGCGGAGCTTTGCTGCACCGTGCCGCCCGAGTCGCCGACGCTGCTTGACGTCAGCTTGGCAAAGTACAGATCGTCCACCGAAGAACCGGTCTGCGATGAGTCGCCGATGTAAATTGGGACGCCAGCCTGCGAGCCGGTAAAAACCTGGTTCTGGTTGAAGGTGGTCGTCAGGCCGATGTTGTTGATCTCGGAAACAATCGATTGATACTCCTCGTTGTCAGCCGCATCCTGCGAGCTGCTGAGCGTGCCGTTCGAGGCTTCCGTTGCGAGTGTGATGGCACGGTTGAGAAGACTGCTGACCTGCAAGAGAGCGCCGTCGGCCACCTGCAGCAGGCCCACGCCTTCCGTGCTGTTCGTTTCAGACTGCGTAAGCGCGGCGGAATCGACGCCAAGGCCATTCACCAGCGAGAGGCCGGCTGGGTTATCCGAGCCGGAGTTGATCTGCGATCCCGACGACAGCTGCTGCAGTACTGTCTGCAGGTTGTTGTTCGTGATGTTGAGATAGTTCTCCGCATAAATGGCGGATATGTTATTTAAGACGCCGAGGGCCATGAACGGCTCCTGCCAGGCTCATTCCGGAGCAAAATCGATCTCCTTCGCCACTCCCGGGGGGCCTTTGGATACACCCATTTTCATCGGTCATGAGCGGAATAACTTTAGTCATAAAAATTCGGACCGGTTTGCCGCGGAACGAATCAGTGTGTTCTGCCCCGTTCAATCCCTGTCGCGGGCCACGCCAATCACTGTGCCGGCCCGATGCAGACCAGTGTTTCGACCTGATGCACGTTCGCGTGCCGAACAGGTGGCGCTTGCCGCCTTTGTGCAAGCCGTTTCGGGGCCTTCAACCGGCCCCAACCAGTTTGGTCCGCGGCCACGAAAAAGCCCTCCGGCTCGCGCCGAAGGGCCTTGAAGAGCAAAAAGTGGAGCGCTCAGGCGCGCGTCGGCTTGTATCCCGCAATTCCGTAGTAGGCCACGTAGAGATAGCCGATGATCGGAATGATGAATGCGACCTGAATACTGGTCTTGTCGGCGAGCATGCCGAAGAGCGGCGGAAGCACCGCGCCCCCCACGTTCCCGATGGTCAGCACGCCCGAGCCTTTGCTCGTCAGTGGCCCCAGTTCGGCCACGCCCAGCGCAAAGATCGTCGGATACATCACCGAGTTTGCGATGCCGGTCAGCACCAGGCAGGCGATAGCGACCGTTCCATGCGTCATCATGGCCGCGCACAACAGCGCCACGCCCAGGATGCCCAGAAGCACCAGCAGCTTGGGCGCCTTGATCCACACCATGATCGCGCTGCCGGCAAGGCGGCCGATCATCATTCCCAGGTAGAAGAGGCTGACCATCAGGCTCGCGGTTTCCACCTTCGTCAATCCCTGCGCAAGCGAGAACTGAATGGTGATGGAAGCGAGCGCGATTTCGAGGCCGACATAGAAGAAGATGCCTACCATGCCCAGCACGGTTTGGGAGAACGTCCAGATATTGCGATCCAGGACTGCGCCGCCGCTTTCAGCCGGCCGGAACTCGCGCGTCATCGTGATGGCCGGCAGATGCAGCGCCATAACGGCAAAACCCAGGATGAGAAGCGCAACGGCGATGGCGATATACGGGCCCTGCAGCATGTGCGCTGTCGCGGCGGAGTCAGCGACCTTTGTGGGATTGGTCAGAATAAAGACGCCGGCGATCCAGGGCGCAAGCAGCGAACCGATGGAGTTGAAGGCCTGGGCCAGTGTCAGGCGCGCTGGAGCGCTGTGCTCGGGTCCAAGAATCGATACGTAAGGATTCGCCGAGGTCTGCAGCCCACACACGCCCGTGGCCAGCACAAAGATGGCGAACAGCGTCATAGGAAAGCTGACAAGATTCGCAGCCGGCAGAAAGAGCAGCGCGCCGATCACCATGACGAACAGCGAGATGACCATGGTGCGCTTGTAGCCGACCACTTCTATCACTTTTGCCGCCGGCACGCTAAAGACCAGGTAAGCAAAGAACCACGCCGCCGTCGCCAGTTCAGCCGGCCCGTGCGCGAGATTGAACACCGACTCGAGTTTCGCGACCAGCGTATTGTTCAGGCTGGTAAGGAATCCGAAGATGCCGAATAAAATTGCGACCGTGATGAACGGTCCCGTGTAGTTGGGCGCACCGCTCGCCGGTTTGGATTGCGTTGCCATAATTGCGTCATTCCTTCCGCTTTCCCTGGAGAAAACTGCCGGAAAGCAACGAAACAAATGTACGCACCGGCGGGGAGTTGCGTCCAGCGGAAATTGAAAATGTTTTCAGCGCCGCGCAGCAGGCCTTTGGAATGGGGCTGTGCGCCGATGCGCCATTTACACTGGGAGTGCATGATCCCTACGCTCACATGGACGCCCGAGGGCGTCCGCTTTCTTGATCAGACGAAGCTTCCCCTCGAAGAAACCTACGTACTCGCCACCACCTACGAACAGGTTGCCGAAATCATCGTGACCATGGTCGTGCGCGGCGCGCCGGCCATCGGCGTCTCCGCTGCGTACGGCGTGGCGCTCGGCGCAAGCGGCACCAAAGCAAAAACTGTCGCGGAATTTACCCCTGAGTTCGACAAAATCTGCGCGCGCCTTGCCGGCACGCGGCCCACCGCAGTCAATCTTTTCTGGGCAATTGATCGGATGAAAGGGCTTTTCTTGCGGCTGCAGGCTTCCGGGGCGTCGCTCGCCCAGATTCAGCAGAAGCTACTCGACGAAGCACAAGCAATGTACGAGGAAGACATCGCTGCCTGCAAGGCAATGGGTGCGCACGGTGCCGAATTCATGCCGCACGAGGGCGCCGTCCTCACACACTGCAATGCCGGCGCGCTGGCCACATGCGGCTACGGCACTGCCCTGGGTGTGATTCGCGCGGCAGTTGAGCGCGGCAAGCGCATTCACGTCTACGCTGACGAGACGCGGCCGTTCCTGCAGGGCGCGCGGCTCACGGCCTGGGAACTGATGGCCGACGGCATCCCTACCACGGTAATTTGCGACAACATGGCTGCCGGCCTGATGCGCGCCGGAAAAATCCAGGCCGTTGTCGTAGGCGCGGACCGCATCGCCGCCAACGGCGACGTTGCCAATAAGATCGGCACCTACAACGTGGCTATCTTGGCGCGCGAACACAGCATTCCGTTTTACGTCGCCGCTCCCTGGTCCACGATCGATCTCGCGACCGCCACCGGCGATGCCATCCCAATCGAAGAACGCCCTGCGCGTGAAGTCACGCACCACGCAGGAACCCAGCTCACGCCAAACGGTGTCGGCATCTGCAATCCCGCCTTTGACGTGACGCCGGCTAAATACATCGCGGCCATCATCACTGAGCGTGGAGCGCTGCGCGCACCGTACGCCGATTCCCTTCGCGAGATGGAAGCGGTCGCCTCCTCCGTCGCGAGCGTGTAACCGCTACACCGGCATGCGCACTTGGCTCGAGGTCCCACCGGCAGCGGGGATGTAGCACTTCGAGGTGTAGTCCATCACCATGCGGTCGGCATTAAAGCGCCAGCCGAGAGTGTGGATAGTACGCTTCATCCGCTTGATCCAGCCGCGCGGCAGGCCGTCGCGATCGCGCTGATAGAAGAGCGGAATCACCTCATCGAGCAACACGTGGTATAAGTCCTCTCCGTCGCGGTTGTCGTGCACATCCAGGTTGGAGTGCGTGCGGCCCGTCCCGATGGCGAAGCCGTTGAGTCCGTCGTAGGCCTCGGCCCACCACCCGTCGAGAATCGAGAGATTCAGCCCGCCGTTGAGAACCACTTTCATGCCGCTCGTGCCGGAAGCCTCCAGCGGACGCCGAGGATTATTGAGCCACACATCGACGCCCTGAACCAGATACCGGGCAACATTGATGTCGTAGTCCTCCACGAAGATGAAACAGTTCGCAAATTTCGCGTTGCGCATCATCTGCGCAATCTGCTGCAGCACGCGCTTACCGGGTTCGTCGTGCGGGTGGGCCTTGCCGGCAAAGACAAACTGCACAGGACGCTTGGCGTCGCGCACCATCATCGCCAGTCTTTCCATATCGGCAAGCAGCAGGTTGGCGCGCTTGTACGTCGCAAAGCGGCGCGCAAAGCCGATGGTGAGCGCATCGGGTGAGAGCACCTTATCCAGCCGCTTGATCGCCTCGGCGGGTTCGTTGCGCCGCTCGGCCTGCTCTCGCGCGCGCCGCCGCACAAAATCGATGAGTTGCGCCTTCAGCGCGAGGTGCGTCTCCCACAGCTCGCCGTCGTCCACGCTCTCGATCGCTCCCCAGGTCCGCGCCGTTCCACTTTGCCGCTGCCAGCCTACGCCGAGATGACGGTCATACAACCTGCCCATCTGCGGAGCTAGCCACGAGGGAACATGCACGCCGTTGGTCACGTGGCCGATCGGCACATCATCTTCCGACCCGTCGCGGTAGAGGCCTCGCCACATGGCCCGCGAAACCTCGCCGTGCAGCGAGCTCACGGCGTTCACACGCCGGGCCAGCTTAAGCCCGAGAACCGTCATGCAAAAAGATTCCTGATAGTCGGTGGGATTTTCACGGCCGAAGCCCATTAGATTTTCATGCGTGATGCCGAGTTCATCGCGCAGCGGGCCCAGGTGCTCCTCGATCAGGTCAGCAGGGAATCGATCGTGGCCGGCAGGCACCGGCGTGTGGGTGGTGAAGATCACTTCACGCGGAATCTGCCTCGCTGCCGAGTAGAAATCCAGGCCCTCCTCTTCCATGCGCGTGCGGACGGCCTCAAAAACCGCGAATCCGCTGTGCCCTTCGTTCAGATGCAGAACCCCGGGCGTGATGCCCATGGCCTTCAGCGCGCGGAAGCCGCCCACGCCCAGCAGCAACTCTTGCCGGATGCGAGTGCGTGCGTCGCCGCCATAGAGCCGCGAGGTCGTATCAAGATCTTCCGGCGCGTTGCCGGCAACATTCGAGTCGAGCAGCAGCAGATCGCAGCGGCCCACCTTTACCTGCCAGACCTTGGCACAAATCGACCCTCGGCGGGTCGCGATCTCGACCACTACCGGCTCGCCGTTTACGCCAATCGCCGGCTGTATCGGCTCTTGATTGATGTCGGTCTGCAGATATTCCTCGCATTGCCATCCGTTCTCATCGAGCCGTTGCAGAAAGTAGCCCTGGCCGTAGAAAAGGCCCACGCCGACCAGTGGAATATCGAGGTCCGATGCGCTCTTGATGTGATCGCCGGCCAGGATTCCCAGGCCACCCGAGTAGATTGGCAATGACTCATGCAGGCCGAACTCGGCGGAGAAGTACGCGACCGGCCGAGGCCGCAGCACGCCGGCGTGGCCTGCACCCCAGGTACGGTCGTCCGAAAGATACTCCCGCTGCCGCCGGTAGGCATAGTTGATGCGGCTGTGCAGCACGTTTTCGGTCGCGCGCCGCTCGATCTCGGCCAGCGGCGTCTCGTTGAGCAGTGCGATGGGATTCTGGTTAAGTGCGCGCCACCGCGCTGGATTCAGATCGCGAAAGATGCTCACGCAATCCTGGTCCCAGCTCCACCACACATTGCGCGCCAGCGCCCAGAGCTTTTCCTGCACCGGAGCAATAAAGCGGTCCAGAGTGCGCGCCTCGCTGACAACGGGAGCCACTTGGTTAGCGGCTTCCGCAAGCAGCCGAACCTCCGTCTCGCGAAAATTGCGCGGATCCTTCGTCTGCACCACCAGAACACCCTGAAGAATTCCGCGATCGATAAGCGGCACGCCGAGAAAGGAGTGGTATTCCTCCTCGCCCGATTCCTTGAAGTACTTGTAGCGTGGATGTTCGCGCGCATCGGGAACCGCAACCGGGAGCAACTGTTCTGCCACAAGGCCGGAGAGCCCTTCGTTCAGCGGCATGCGCAGCGTGCCGATACAGCGCGGGTGCAGGCCCAGAGTCGCCGCGAGGACCAGGTTATTGCGATCCGGCTCGAGCAAATAGGCGGAGCATACATCTGTGCGAAATCGTGCCGCAATCAGCGCCACCAGATTCATCAATGTATCGGCCGGCTTGCCGCCAGCTTCGGCCAGGCGCGTGATCTCGTCCAGCGAAAAAACAAGATTCACTTCCGTGGCATCGTCCACGATCTTCATCGTCAGCTTGTCGCCTTTCGTCGGGCGCCTTTCTTAGGGATTGAGAAAGCCGGTTTGGATCTGCCTCCTTGAGAGAGCAAGAGCGTGTCGTGCGGGGGCACAACCGATGAAAGTCTCACGCAGGCAACCAGTGAACGCTGGAAATACCCGTCTAGTGTGCGGGGTAAGCACGACAATATCACAGGTGCGCTGGCGGCAAGAATGGAAGAACGGCCCTATCTGCGCGCAAACGCACTCCGGAGACCGGCCTCGAAAGGCCTACTGAAAATGGCGTCTACGCCCCGTCCTGCCTTCCGAGCCAGCGGCAAAACTTACGTGCTCTTAGCCTGCCCAGTGCCTCGTCCGAACGACAGTAACTTGCCTGATGTGCGGCGAATCACGCCTGAGTTGCTAAGGCGCTGGCATCTAGCGATTACAGTTAGTTTTCCCGTCGCGAGCGATCGCGCCTCGCCGTGATACATTCGGATTCCACGGAGGTCGTGATGTCTGCCAACGCGCACCTGGTTACTCAGGGCGACACGATCGAGCTGCAGCAGCAGGTCGCGCGCTTGCAGGCGCTGCTTGAAGCTTCGCGTCAGGTGCACGGCACCATTCGCGAGGAAGAAGTTCTCGACGCGGTGCTGCGCATCGTCGTCCGCGAATTGGAGATGGCGGGCGCGGCTTTCCCTGGAACCGGCGCAGTCTACGGCGATGTTCCCAAGCAGGTCGCAGAGGGCGCTACCAGGCTTGCGGCGGGCGACGCAGGCAACAGTTCCAACCGGGCGGGCGCGGAGAAGCTTCATGTTTATCCGCTATCCGATCGTGATGGGCGCACGATGACCGAACTGGTGGTCGCCTCACCGGGTGGCCGCGAGCTTTCTCTCTCGGAATCTGATTTTCTTGAAGGCCTGGCTTTACAGGCCGCGGTGGCGCTTGAGAACGCCCGCAATCACAAGCGCAATATCGAGTACGCGCGTCTGCAGCAGGACCTCGACGCCGCGCGCAACATCCAGCGATCGCTGCTGCCGCAGGAGCTGCCCGATGTTCCTGGCTACTCTGTCGCCTTCCGCTCCGATACTTGTTACGAGGTCGGCGGCGACTATCTCGACATCGTCGCGCAGCCGGATGGCAGCCTCTTGATGGCGGTCGCCGACGTGGCCGGCAAGGGCCTTGCTTCAGCCATCATGTCTACCAGCTTTCGCGCCGCGTTTCGCGGCATGGCCGCCACCGGGCTGCCGCTCGCTGAACTCGCCACGCGCATCAACCAGCACCACTGGGCTGAGGGCGAAGAGGCGAGGCGGCGCTATGTCACGGCCATCTTCATGCGGCTGCATCCCTCAACGGGAGATCTTGAGGTCGTCAATGCCGGCCACAATCCCGGATTCCTCGTTGTTCCCGGCGGCGAGACCTATGAGTTTGCCGCCGCCGGCACCCCGCTCGGCCTGCTGCCCGGCATGGAATATACGAGCGAGCGTCGCAGCTTCGATCCCGGATCCCGCCTGCTCTTCTATACCGACGGCCTCACGGAAGTCTTTCGCGGAGATGAGGAGTTTGGGCCGGAAAGGCTTCTGAATGAATTTTCTATGTGCCCCGGAACAAATGCCGATGGTATGCTCGATGCATTGTGGACAGCCATTGAAGCCTTTGCCGAAGGCGGCCCGCAAGCGGACGATATGACCGCATTGGCGCTGTGCCGGAAGTAGATTTCCGGAGACCACGGAGATGCTCGGATGAGCGAGTCGAAGACCACCACCGTGGAGGTCCGATTACCTACACGGCTGGGCTACGAAAAAGTGGCGATGAGCACGGCGGCGTCTGTAGCCAAGCTGATGGGCTTTCCTGAGGATCGCGTCGAAGACCTCAAGACCGCGGTCGCCGAGGCCTGCATCAACGCCATCGAGCATGGCAACCGGCTGAATGAAAAGCTCTCCGTGGGTGTGGTGCTTCGCGCCGGCGGCGACGCACTTGAAGTGAAGGTGATCGATGACGGCAAGGGCATCGGCCGCCATCCCGCCAAGCCGGACATCGACCGCAAAATGCACGGAGAAGAAGATCCGCGCGGCATGGGAATGTTTCTCATCCAGGCCTTGGTCGATGAAGCCGAGTGGGTACAGGGCTCCGAAGGAAACAGCAGCTATGTGCGGCTGGTGATCAAGCTGGGGAAAGAAGTAGCTTAGACGGCGGTTACACTAAAGAAAGTCGGAGGCAATCGTTCGGTGCAGAGTGAAACCAAGTCACGCGTTGACCAGCTCAAGAGCCCGCAGGGAGATCCGGTTGCCGTCCTCCGCTTTGAAGGCGACATTGCCAGCACGTCAAAGGATGCTGTGATCGGCGCTTACCAGGCGCTGCCCAAGGACTCCACGAAGCTCATCCTGCTGGACTTTACCGGCGTGGACTACATCAACTCGAGCGGTATCGCTCTTGTGATCCAGTTGCTCATTGAAGCCTCGAACAGCGGGCAAAAGGTGTCTGCATTCGGTCTGTCGGCGCACTTCACCAAGGTCTTCACCATGGTCGGCATCACGAAGTACGCGGGCCTCTATTCCACGCAGGCTGAGGCGCTGGCCGCGCTCTGATTCCCCCCCGCTGCCGGTAAATAGCAAACGTAGGCTTGCGAAGGGCACTTTCATGACACAACCGGCCATCGAGCGCCGCCATCTATTGACCGCCGGAATCGGAGGCAGAAATGTCACCACCGTCGACGTCCGGGAGATTCAATTTCAGCCAGACCAGAAAACCGGTCGCCACTTCCATCCATGCGCAGTCGTCGGCTACATCGTCGCGGGCGCAGCTCTCTTTCAAATTGAAGGGCAGCCCGAACAAACCTTGGCCGCCGGTTCGGCTTTCTACGAGCCGGCCGATGCGGTCATTGCCCGCTTCGACAATGCTTCAATCACTGAGCCGATGAAATTCATCGCCTGCTACCTTCTCGATGGGGCGCAGGATCTCATCCGCATGCTCGGATAGCTGGCGATTTCGCCGCGCTACTGCGGGCCCTTATCGCCCTTTGAGAACAGCGGAATGTGGAAGGGCTCCGTATTCGTCTGCGTCTTCTTCTGCTTGGGGTTGTTGTCCTGCCGCAGGGTCGTTCGCTGCGAGTTGATGCACAGCCAGACGTTGCGGACGCGCTCGAAGACGTGGGTGAACACGCCTTTCTCTTCCACTGGATTGCCGTTTACTTTGTGGCGCAGGGTATAGGTTCCGTTGGCCACTGCGATGTCGCCCAGCATCCGCACCGTAATCACCTTCTGAGTGAGGTAGACGGTCTTGTCCTCGCCGCTGATTACCTGCACAACCTGCTGGTTGCGCGTGGTTACCTCGCCGGTTGCGGAGACATCGACAAAGAGCGGCGAGAGCACCAGCTCCAGTCCGTACTGGTCGTGCCGGTTCACGGCGTCCGCCCAGCCGTCCTCGATCTTCTGGAACTGTGCGATCTCCGGAGATACGGTGGAGGTGACGCCGGGCCGGTCACCGGCTGTCGCCGAAGCAGCTGGAGCTGAAGCAGCGGGAGCCTGAACGGAAGGGGTCGTAGAAGAGCCGGGATTCTGTGCTGCTGCAGCACAGGAAATAATCAAAACAGAACAGCAGGCGAAAAGACGATTCATACGCTGGAAATACTCCCAAAACGATCATCGGGGGCTGGATCTATTCTAGCTCTTTTGGACGCGGCCGATGCCGCTCGGCGAGCCACCCCGCCCAATTCATCGCGACCGCGAAAATCGTTGTCATGGGAGGTCGCGCAACGATACACTCCGCTTGCCCGTTCCCCGCGCAACTTCGCGCCGACCGAGGACGGCCGGAGGATACGCATGAGGTTGCGACACACCGTGTCTGTGTTGGGCATCGTCATGGGAGCACTCGCTGGCACATCGCTGGCAGCCGCGCGGCAGGTGAATACCGGCGAGGACAATCCGGACGTGATCGAAGTTCGCCACTATCAGCTCACCTTGGATAAGGCACAGAAGGCGGCGACCGCACTGCAGAGCATCAACCAGCTCGTCGCAGCGAATCCCAGCCTCAATGCGGCGCTCGATGCGGGCTCTGAGACCACGGGAAAGAAACCCATCACGCAGCAGGCGCAGGACATCGACTCGAAATATCCGCAGATCTCCGCGATCATCAAGCAGAACGGTCTTGCCACGCGCGAGTTCATCGTGATCACTGGCGCCATCATCAACGATATAAGTTGGGTGGGGATGAAAAACCAAGGGATGATCAAGAGCTATCCCGCCGGAATGATCACTCCCGAAAATGCTGCGCTCATTGATGCAAACTGGCCCGCGTTCCAGCAGATCGCCGCCAAAATGTCGCCGGCGGCCGGTAACTGAGCCGCGCCTCCCTCGCTGTCAAAGCATCCCACCCGCCGCCCGCCAATCCCGCGCTCTCCACACGGCGTGTTAGGCTGTCTCTTTGTTTTGAGGAGTCCGTTTCTTCATGTCTTCCACGCAAACGTCTCACTTCAACTTGATCGCCGCGGCTCACGCAGTAATGATCGAAAACGGATTCCATCCGGATTTTCCTGAAGGCACCCAAGCCGAGTTGGCGCAGATCAAGGCGCAGCCCGCGGCTCAACTCAGCAACGGCGTCACCGATCTCCGCAACCTGCTCTGGTCTTCGATCGATAACGACACCTCGAAGGATCTCGATCAAATTGAGTGGGCCGAGCAGCTCCCCGACGGCCGCATTCGCGTGCTGGTGGGCGTGGCCGATGTCGACTCGCGCGTTCATCAGGGCTCCGTGATCGACAAGCACGCCCAGTCGGAGACGACTTCTGTTTACACGGGCGTCAAGGTCTTTCCCATGCTGCCGACGGAGTTGTCGGAAGGTATTACTTCGTTGAATGAAAACGAGGACCGCGCCGCAATCGTCGTCGAAGTGAAGATTGACGCGAGCGGCACGGCATCCGACGGCAAAGGCTATCGCGCTCTCGTCCGCAATCGCGCGCAACTCGCATATCCAAGTGTCGGCGCGTGGCTCGAGGGCAAAGCCAATCCGTCTGCCAAGGTCGCTGCGAGTGCTGATCTCGCCGCACAGCTCAAGCTGCAGGACACCGCGGCGCAGCGCATGCATGGCGGCCGCTTTCAGCACGGCGCGCTCGATCTCGAAACCATCGAAACGCAGCCCGTGATGCTCGCCGATCAGCTCGTCGAGATCAAGAGCCTCGAAAAAAATCGCGCTACGTCGCTCATCGAGGAGTTCATGATCGCGGCCAACGGCGTCGTCGCGCGCACCTTTCAGGATGCGGGTGTCGCCTCCATTCGTCGCATCGTCCGCACGCCCAAGCGCTGGGACCGCATCGTCGAGCTGGCTGCGGGAATGGGCACCACGCTGCCGGCCGATCCTGACTCCAAGGCGCTCAATGAGTTTCTTCTTGCGCAGCGGCAGAAGGATCCCGATCACTTTCCCGATCTCTCGCTCGCGGTCGTCAAGCTTATGGGCCCGGGCGAGTACGTGCTCGTCAAACCCAACCAGCCTTCGCCGGGCCATTTCGGCCTCGCCGTGCGCGACTATACTCACTCCACCGCGCCCAACCGCCGCTTCCCCGACATCATCGATCAGCGGCTTCTCAAGTCCCTGCTCGACAAGAAGCCGTCACCTTACACCGACGATCAACTCCAGGCCATGGCTGCGCGCTGCACCCAGATGGAAGATGCCGCGCGCAAAGTCGAGCGCGGCATGCAGAAGCGCATCGCCGCCGTAGTGCTGCATCCGCATATTGGCCAGAGCTACCAGGCCATCGTTACCGGCGTCACCCAGGCGGGCACCTTTGTGCGAACGCTTGACCCCCACGTGGAGGGCATGCTGGTGCGGGGTGGCAAGGGCTTGGATGTGGGCGACAAGGTGACGGTGAAGCTGGTTAACACCGATCCGCAGCGCGGCTTCATCGATTTCGCCGCGTAGGGTTTCGCCGCTGTGATTTCGGACTATGAAGAAAAGGCGAAAATCCCCCACTTTGGCCGCGTCAAGCATCCCGGGACCAGCCGAGACCACTTTTCTTAATGTCCGGCTATCTTTGTGTCGATTATCTTTGTGTCTTGAGAGCAGTGGACTTCGTCTAACATAAAGAAATTGTGAGCATCTCCGCGCCGCTACTCATAGTCTACCGACTGTTCCTTGAATCATAAGTTTAACCACCACGCGGTGATCAGTTCGTAGCGGCGGGCCCCTCCCCCGGTTGATTCGTTCCCCCCGACGGCAGGCTCACAAATAGGTGAACGGATGTTCTCAGGCTATCTCCGCGCTTCAGTGTCCCTCCGAACGGTTGCGGCAATCTTTTTTGGGGTGGCCTCTTGCATCTGGTCCGTCCAAGCCCAGGAACTGCCTGTCGACGAAGCCGGCGCTCACAAAGCTGAAGCTCACAAAGCCGGAGCCGGTAACGCCGGAACCAGCGTCGCTGGTAGCGAATCTGAAGCATCCTCCACCGCAATTCCTGACGCGCCTGAGCCCCGACTGGATTCCCGGATTGAACTAGCCGCAGTGAATGCGCAGCCTGGAGTCCAGCAACCGGCGCAGAATCAAAGCGCTCCAGCCGCGCCTGATTCGAACAGCTCGCCGCAGCAACCCGGAGCCACTTCCGGTCAGGCCCCTGCGTCCGGCCCAAACACTCCGAACGGCGCAGCGCAGGACAGCTCAAGTTCTCAGTCTCAGCCGCAAACTACAGAATCACAGCGTGAGCGAGCCGCCGAGCAAATCAAGCGGCAGGAAAAACAACGCGTGGCAGGCATTCTGCCGTCCTTCAATGTCTCCTACGACAGCAATGCCGTTTCCATGACAGCCGCGCAAAAGATAAGCCTCGCCTTTCACTCCGCCACGGACCCGTTTCCTTTTGGTGTTGCCGTCCTCGTCGCAGGGTATAGCGAAGTGGCCGAAGACAACGCAGGTTTCGGCTGGGGAGCCAAGGGATATTTTGAACGCACCGGAGCGGCCTACCTCGATGAATTCAATGGCACCATGCTCGGCAATGGCTTCCTGCCTGCGCTGCTTCATCAGGACCCGCGCTACTTCCGTCTTGGCCACGGCAGCAAGACTCACCGGCTCCTCTATGCTTTCGCCACCAGCTATATCTGCAAGCACGACAAGAGCGGACGATGGGAACCCAACTACTCCAACGTCGGTGGCAACATTCTTGCGGGCGCCATTTCAACTCTCTATTACCCATCGCAGCACACTGGTTGGGACCAGACCATCACCGACGGCTTGGTTGTCACCACGGAGGGGACCGTCGGCGGCGTCCTCAACGAGTTCTGGCCCGACATTTCGCGCAAGCTGTTTCACAGAGATCCCACTCACGGGCTCGACGCGCAACTGTCCGCCCGTGACAAGAAAAAATCTTCTACCAGCGACGACCCGCCACCCGCCCCACCTGCCCCGCCTCCAGACAAAAACGATCTGTGAAATGAGACATTTCGGCGTCGGAGGGACATCTCAATACGTCTAACAGAGGCTGTTGCCGTCTAAGCGGCATCGCCGTTGCGTTCGGGTGACCCCTAGAGAGCCCGCGGCTTGGGATCAGGCATGCCTATTCATCTGTGCTTCGTCGTCATCCTTCTTTCATTGCATTCACGAAAGGCGCCATAGGGTCAGTCTTCGACGAGTTCTGGCCCGACATCTCGCGCAAACTCCTGCATAAGGACCCCACCCACGGGCTCGACGCGCAGCAGGCCGCCGCAGATGCCGGTGCAGAGCAAAAAACGCAGCCGGAGCAGAGCCCACAGTAGCGCGCCGGCCAATCTGGCGCGAATCATTTTCCAAACAAGAACATCCAATGTGCCGTGCCCTGAAAAGGAGATCTCAGGTGAGGAATGGTACATGCCCTGAAATCTTTGCTTTCTTTTCCGCTCTCAGAATAGCCGGGCTCGAAATAGCGGAATCGAGATAAACGCGCGGCCTTTAGCTCTGAAGAGATCCTGCCCATGCCTTTGATTTTTCGGTCTCAGCGAGTGCTCCTTAGACGCCCTTTTTTATTCGGGCTGGCTGCCGTTGTGCTGGCCGGTGTCAACGCGGGCGCCGCACTGGCTGCTCAGCAGGCCGATACCGGAAGCCCTCGTCCGGTCATTTTCGCAGCCTCTGATACTGTGCCTCCCGAAACAGATTCGGACTCGCAAGCCGGTCCGGCGCAATCTCCCAGCAACAATTCTCTTGCACCGCAAAATCCGCCGGTGCAAAAGGCGCAGCAAAGTGCAAATGGCCAGCAGACCAAGCGCATCCTCGGCATCGTCCCTAACTTCCGCGCGGTCAGCGCCGACCAAAAGCTGCCGCCTGAGAGCGTGAAGGACAAGTTTGTTGGCGCAACCGAGGATTCGTTCGACTACTCGTCGATCTTTTTCCCTGGGGTCATCGCGGCCTACAACATGGGCGAGCGCGCAACTCCCGAGTTCCATCAGAGCGCAGCCGGCTACGCTCGCTATTTTTGGCATTCGGCTGCGGACCAAACCGGTGAGAACTACATGGTCGAATTCATCTTTCCCACCGTCACCCATGAAGATCCGCGTTACTACACTCTCGGCCACGGCGGATTCTTCAAACGCACGGGCTACGCCCTCAGCCGTGCGATTATCACGCGTTCAGATTCCGGCGCGAAAGTCTTCAATGTGAGCGAAGTCGTGGGCGCTGGCGCCGCCGCGGGGGTGTCGAATCTCTACTACCCGTCCGCTTCAAGGTCTCTCGGGAACACGGGATCGGAGTGGGCACTCGATGTCGGGGTCGACGCAGGTACATTCTGGTTCAGGGAATTCTGGCCCGATATCAACCGCCATCTCTTCCACAACAAGTACAGCAACGCTCCCCCGCAAAAGTAAGCCCGCCATGCATTCCAGCGAACTAACGCTGCATTGAAGCGGCTGCGCTATCATTCCTGCATTGCAAAATGCAACGCGCGATTCTGCGCGAAATTGCCGCTTGGCGCCAGGAGCAGGAAAAGGCCGGCCATGGACTCATCGCCTATGTTTACCTTCTTACTCATCGTCGGCTTCATCGTCGCCATCTTTGTGCTGATCACGGTGCTCAAGACCATGTACACCGTGCGCACCTATTCCGCGGGCGTCGTGGAGCGCTTCGGCAAGTTCAACCGCGTGGCCCATCCCGGGCTGCAATTCCTCCTGCCTTATTGTGAAACTGTGCGCATGGTGGATTTGCAGGTGCGCCAGGCCGTCGTGAATGTCGAAACCAAGACTAAGGACAATGTCTTCGTCACGATCCCGGTCTCGGTGCAATATCAGGTTGTCGAGTCCAAGGTCTTCGACGCGTATTACAAGCTGAGCAATCCCCAGAGCCAGATTGAGAGCTACGTCTTCAACTCGATCCTCGGCCACGTCCCCACGCTCACGCTCGATGAGGCCTTCGAACAGCAGCAGCAGATCTCTGCCGCCGTCAAGAAAGATCTCGACGAGGTGATGGATAACTTCGGGTATAATATCCTGCGCGCGCTGGTCACCGACATCGTGCCTGATGCCAAAGTGAAGGCCGCGATGAATGACATCAACGCCGCGCAGCGCGAGCAGATCGCAGCCCAGGCGCGGGGCGAAGCCGACAAGATTCTCAAGGTGAAGCAGGCTGAAGCGGAGGCCGAGTCGAAAGCCTTGCAGGGCGATGGCGTTGCCCGCCAGCGCGCGGCCATCATCAAGGGCCTGCAAGCCTCGGTCGAGGCCTTTAAAGGGGCCGTTGAAGGCAGCACCGCGCAAGACGTGATGGCGATGGTGCTGATGACGCAATATTTCGACACGCTGCGCGAGATTGGCGTTACCGGCAAATCGAGCTCGATTTTGCTGCCTAGTTCCCCCGGCACGGTAAACGATCTGATGACGCAAATCATCGCGGGCTTCCAGGCCGCGAAACCGCAATAGCTGGAACTTGGAAACCTGAGGAGATAGCGGCAATTCACACTCTGGCTTACCGCTTCTTTGCTGACTTGCTAACTCGCCCGATCGCTGGCTTGCTGCCCTTCTTGTTCTTCTCCACGCGCAACCGCCAAGCCGCCTGCGGCGCGCCGCGCAGAGAGTCCTCATCGGCAACATCGAGCCGAATATGCGTCATGCCCATCCGGCCCCAGCCACCGTGGATCGGTAAAAACAGGTCGGGCCGTCCAGCGATGAACTCCGCCTGCAGCTCGGGCGTGAGCTTCAGGTTGCCGTAGCCCTCTTTCACTGAAGCCAATGTGGCAAAGATGCGCCCACTCACGCGAAAGTCCACGGCGCCCATGTGCGAGCCTTCCTCAGCGCCTTCGAGACTCAACGCGATTCGCCGAAAATCCTTGGCCGTCATACGTGCTTGCGCGTTTAGTTCGCGGTTACCGCAAACTCCTCATTCACCCACCGCTCGAACGCCGCAAACTCCTCGTCGCGTCCCAGGAAGTCGCGCACCATTTGGCGGCCCGGCTTCGATCCGCCCTGCTCGAGTACGGTTTTGCGGTAGCGCGCACCGGCGTCGCAGCCGAGCGGATCGTCCTTGTCGAACTGGGCGAAGAAATCGAGCGCGATCACTTTGTCAAAGGCATAGGTGTAGTAGTTCGACGAGTAGCCGGTGAGATGGCCAAAGCTCGCGTACATCTTGTTGCCATCGAGCCAGGTCCACGGTTGGTACTGTTTGTAAAGCTCACGTGTCAGCAGGTCTGGGTCGAGCCCAGCCGGATCCTGATCGTGCAAATCGAGCGAGAGCGTGGTGTAGTAAAGCTGCGACCGCACCCAGTCCGCGCGGCCAAACGCGCCGGCGCGCTTCATGCTATGGATGAGCTCGCCGGGAAGCACTTCGCCGGTTTCGTAATGCTTCGCGAAGGCCTGCAGCAGCTTTTCGTCGCGGAAAAATTCTTCCAGCATCTGCGATGGAACTTCGACGAAATCGCCCTCGGTAGCGAACCCCGAAAGCCCGGCCCACTCCGTGTGGCCGCCTAGAATGGCGTGCATCAAATGGCCGAATTCATGGAAAAATGTCACCACGTCGGAGTATTGCAGCAGTCCCGGATCGTCGCCATCGCCCGCCGGAAAATTGCAGATCAGCGCTGCCTCCGGCATCACCCGTCCGCGCACTCCCGTCACCACCGGCGCCGCGGAGAACCATTTGTCCTTGCCGTCGCGCGGGTGCATGTCGAGATAGAAGCGCCCCGCCATCTCTCCGCCTTCGAAGACCTCGAAGACTGAAACCGCCGGATGCCATGCGGGAGTTTGCGACGGGCGGAACTCCACCTTGAATAATTGCGCCGCGGTTCCCAGCACGCCGGCCTCGACCTGTTCGTACGGAAAATACGGCCGCACCGATTGCGAGTCGAAGTCAAAGGTCTCGCGGCGGAACTGCTCATACCAGTAGCCGCGGCTGGTGATGCCGATCTCGCTCAGGCCCGGCTCGCGCTTGCGCGCAAAGGCGAGAATTTGTCCGTGCTCGTTGATCGCGCCTTCACGGCTGGCTTCATTCAGTTGCGCCAGAAACGCGCGCACATTCGCGGCCGACTTCATCATCTGGTCGGCAGTCGCCAGGTCCGCCCAGCTGCGGAAGCCGAGCACGCTCGCGATCTCCTGCCGCGTTCCCAGCAGCTCCAGAAGAATCTCCCGGTTCGCCGGGTATGCGCGCGTGTTGTATGCGAGAAACATGCGCTCGCGTAACGCGGCATTTGCCGCGAACGTCATCACCGGCTGCATGTCCGGCGGATCGGTCGTGAGCGTCGCATGCTCCACGCCGTCGCGTCCTTTTTGCAGCGGATGGCGCGCGATGTAGTCGGGTGGCAGCCCGGCAAGATCATCCGCCGTGACCTCGATCGTCTTTCCACCTTCCTGAATGTTGCGGCTGAACTCAAGGGAGAGTCGCGTCGCCTTTTCCTGCAGCGCCTGCAGCCGGTCGCGTGTCGCCTGATCCTTGTCCACACCAGCCAGCCGATAGCCCAACAGCGTGCGCTCCACAAAATGCTTCGTCGCCGGGCTCGCGCCGTCGATGTTGATCGCCTTGAGCGCGTCGTAGACTTCGCGATTGAGGCTCAGCGCTGCACCTGCCATCGCCACGCGCTGCGCTTCAAGCTGCGCCTGGTCGCGCACGGTCTTGTCGGCGGCAACGGAGTTGAGAATTCCCGCCTGTGCACCGGCCAGGCTCAGCTGTTCGATTGCCTTGTCATAGAGAATCAATGAGTTCTGGGGCGTGCGCGGCTCGGTCACGGCCAGCAGCTCGGCAAGCGCGCCTTCGTGCGCGGCAAGCCGCGCGCTCACCCACGCGGTCACCGCCTCGGCCGAAGTCCCTCCGCCCGCCTCCCAGACGTGCAAATCAGTGGCAGCACTGGGGGAAGTTTGAGTGCTCATTTCTTTAGAACCTCTAGGACTCTAGACTAACAGCCGCAATTTGTTACCTTGCAGGCTCAGGCACTTAGGCCTCTCGGTTGCTATTTTTCCGCCGCAGAGTCGATCGCCGTTGGCATCTTCAGGAACTCGTCCGGCTGCAGCGCGCGCGGCGTCATACGCGCCTCAAAGACAGCGCCCTTAAAGAAGTCGCGCCGGTTGATGCGCGTTCCAATCGACGAATGACCGGGCCCCTGCGGAATCAGGTCCAGCTCGCCTTCGCCCTGCAGCTCATCGCCCACATAGTTGCGCAGCATTTTGCCGTCGTAAACCGCCGTCACGCGGTACCACTTGCCCAGCGGATGAAGATCATTGCAGTTCAGTAGCGTGCGGTTCGAACCATTTTTCGATGCCGCAAAGCTGTCGAGACACCACTGGCCATTCACAATCCGAATCTCGAACAGCATGCGGTTGTTGGTGTCGATTCCCGTCTTCGGATCCAATTCGGCGAGATGAAAGAAGCGCTGCGCCTGCGCGCCATCCGCGTCCGGCCGGAAGATGACTTCCCATGTGTAGGTGCGGGCGCCCGCCAGCGGATGTACATCGACAAACAGCGCATCATCCACGCCGTTGAACTCCACCGCTTTGCCGTAGGGCGAGTCGATGAGATGCGGATGCCCAAGCACTGTGGTTGGATGGCCGCCGATCGAATCGATGCGGTCAAAGCGCCATAGGATCGATTGTGGTTCCTGCGCGAGCGCCGCGGCAAGCAACGCCGCGCCAGAGATTGCCAAACCCGTCCAGAGACCCTTGCCGCGCAGAAATCCTCTCATCCCACTCTCCCGTCCATCTATTCTCTTGCGTTGAATTATTTCGCGGCCGCTTGCGTAGCGCCAACTCCCGGCGGATAGTGATCGAACGTGCGATCGACCGGCTTGCCCAGCAGGAACTTGTCGGCGAAGGCCAGCATCGCATCCCAGTCGCCCTGCACCATGCCGTGCGGACGCTCGGCCCAGCTCACGCCCAGCTTGTCTGCCGCGCGCAGGAATGCATAAGCCGGCCGCGCCGCCTGAATCGACTCGTAGACGCCGTACTGGTTCACATTCTGGTCGTGATCGCCTTCCAGGCAGATCAGCGGCCGCGGCGCGACCAGCGCCAGCAGCCAGTGCTCGTCAAAGGGCAGCTTGTCCGGTTGCCCCCAGAACTGGTGCAGGTGCGGTGAAAACCAGTTGGGATATTTGCGCACCATCTCGGTCAGCCCTTCCTTGCCGCCGCGGTCCGGTGTCGACCCGCTATAGCGATACGCCGGCGATCCTCCGCCGGAACTCGCCACCGGCGCCACCATCGCCCATCGGTCCTCAAACGCTCCGGCGATCAGCGCCGCTTTTCCTGTACGCGAAACCCCGGTGATGATCAGCTTGTTTTTGTCGATTGATGGATCGGTCAGCAGGTAATCCACGATGCGCGACGCGCCCCACGCCCACGCCTGCAGCAGGCCCCAGTCGTAATCTGGATAGGCGGGAAAAAAGCGAGTGGTGCGGTAGGCCCAGCTACCGTCATGCTGGCGCAACGTGGTGCCTTCACCGCAATCGTTGTCGTTGAAGGTCACGAACGCAAAGCCGTGCGCCAGCGCGGGGTTCGTTTCGGCAATCTGCTCGGCCGTGCGTGGAGTAAAGGTGCGCGTCCGCGGCACGCCAGCTCCTGCTGCACCGGGGCCGCCCCCCGGTGCGGTTGTAGGGCCGCCGGCCATACCGTCGCGCGGCGCTCCCGGCTCCGCGGGACCAGTCACGAGTAGCACATCCTGATTGCGGCCCTGGTTTGCGCCTTGCGCCAGTCGTGGCAGCGGCGTAGCTCCCGGCGGCGAGCCGGATGGCGACACCAGCGCTGGAAACGGCCCGCCGTTCGCTGGCGTGAAGATGCCGATATCCAGGCTGAGGCTTTCATTGGGACCGAACATGAGATGAACGAGGCGATACTTCACCTTGCCGTCCGCCAGCATCTGCGTGCTCACCACGGTGCCCTTGGTGTTGCCGGGTGGCGGAGGCGCTTGGCCGACGGCGTAGTACTCGAGAATGCGCTTCATCTGCTCGCGGCGCTCGTCCCACTGCTTCAGAGTTTTCACCGGCTTGCCGTTGTCGAGCGTCATCACGTCCGGCATCTGCGGCCGGTCGGGCAACTGGCCCACGCCCGGCATCTCCGGCATGGAGGTCTTGATCGGCGGCAGTGGAATTTCCTTCGGATCGGGACGGTCCGGCACGGGAGCACCTGCGGTTTGCCCGCTGAGTGAGCAGGCCAGCGCGCCGGCGCCGAGAACTGCAAAACTGCTGCGCATGATTCGAATCAATCTTTGCCTCTCTTACTTCAACTCGTAGGGTTTCTCCGGCGCAGGCACTGCGTCCGGCACTTTCGGCAGCTTGGCTGCATCGATCACTGCGGCGCCGGCAAGCCCTGAGCCGGAGACGTTGCTGATACTGATCAGCGGGCCAGTGAATCCCGAGACGCTCACGTTGCGGATCGTTACATTCTTCATATTTGCCAGCGCGATTCCGCTCCCGCAGGTTCCTGATACATTGGTCAGCGAAAATCCCACCAGCGGCTTGCGCGGATGGATCTCCGTGGCCTGCACCAACACTGGAACATCGGCGACGCGGATATTCGAGAAGTGGAAGTTACGGAACTCCGGAATGCCTGCGTCGCCCGGCACAGAGAATTCATCCTGCTTGCCGCTATTCAAATTGTTCAGCCGTAGAAAGCCCTGCTTCACGCCCGACACTTCCATGTCGTTCACCGAAACATTCTCGACGTATGCGCCGCGCCCCGGCCGGCTCTTGATATAGACGGCATGCGAACGCGCGCCTACGCATTTGCAATGCTCCACCACAACATCCTTCACTCCGGCCGAGGTCTCGCTGCCGATCCCGATACACGCAAACGTGCGGTCGTTGAAGGTGCAGTTGGCAATGCGCACGTCTTCGCACGGCCGGTTAATCGTATTCCCCTCTTCGCCGCGCCCGGATTTCAGCGAAATGCAATCGTCCGCGGTCTCGAAAGTGCAACTGTCAATCACCGTGTGCTTGCAGGAGTCCACGTCGATACCGTCTGCGCCACTGTGGATGACCACGTTCTTGAATGTCACGTTCTCGCAATAGACCGGATGGATCGACCACATGCCCGTCTGGCTGGTGAAGCAATTCTCCACGCGCACGTTGCGGCAACTCGTGAACTCGAGAAGCGCCGGCAGCCGCATGCCTGTCGAGCGCTCCACGCGCCCCCGGATCGCGTCGCTCGCGATGATCTTCCCCGGCCCCGTGATGCCGATGTTTTCGCTATCGATAGCGGAGATGAACGCGCTGTACCCCTTGATCCATCGGCCTTCCCAGCGAACTTGCGCAATCGGGTATTCGGCCATTTCGCCCCAGCCGAGCAGGCTTGCGCCGTCCTCGATGCGCAATAGCACGTTGCTGCGCAACTGCAGGGCGCCCGTCAGGTAATCGCCCTCGGGCACCACCACTTCTCCGCCCCCCAGCATTGCGCAGCGGTCGATCGTCTGTTGCAGCGCCAGCGTGTCTTTGGTTTTGCCGTCGCCCGTTGCCCCGAGATCCTTTACGCTCAGCTTCACCTTCGGGCCGGGTTGTGTGGGGCCGGTTGCAGCGGGCGCAACGGGCTGCGCGCCCGCCGCGTGCTCGAACGCTGCCAGCGATCCTCCAATCGATGCGACGATCGGCGCTGCCAGCGCACCCTGTGCGGCCCTTGTCAGGAGTTGTCTTCGATCGATAGCCCTGCTCGTTTGAATTTCGCTCATCTGTCCTCTCGCTGTTTACTGCTGGAACAACTGCGGCGCAAACTGCACCAGGAAATGCCGCCACACGATCCACGTGTGCGCTCCGGGCATGGAGTAGAAGCTGTGCTTGATCTTCGCGTCGTCGAGGAACGAAGAAAAACTCTGCGCCGCGGGGAACAGGCTGTCGTCCGTTCCGCAGCCAATCCACAACAGGTGCAACTTCGCATTCGCTGCCTGTGGGTCGGCGGTGAGTGATGCAAAGGTCTTCGAAAAATCCGGCGGACGCACCGCCGCGCTGAACCCGCCCACGTAGCTGAACAGGTCCAACCGGTTCAGCCCGATCGTCAGCGACTCCTGGCCGCCCATCGAAAGCCCGGCGATTGCGCGATGCTCGCGATCGGCAACGACACGATAGTGCGACTCGACGAGCGGAATCACATCTTCCGTAAGGTCACGCCCAAATCCTTCGGTAATCGAGCTGAAACCGTTCCCGCCCCCCGACCCTGGCGGCGCGGGATATCCAAACGGCATCACGACAACAAACGGCTTGATCTTTCCCGCAGCCAGCAGGTTGTCGAGGATCAGGTTCACATGGCCTAGCCGCGTCCAAGCCCGTTCGTCGGCATTTGCGCCGTGAAAGAGATAAAGCACAGGATAGCGACGGTCGCCGGCGTCGGAGTAGCCCGGCGGTGTGTAGATCGTCACGCGCCGGATCGCATGCAGGGACTTCGACTCGTACCACAACGTGTGAATCTCGCCATGTGGCACCGGCTGCGCGTCGTAAAACGCCGGCCCATCGCCCTCTACCTCCAGGATGCTCTGGATGGTGCTCGGCGTCGATCCGGTCTTCACCTCCGGATTGCCGGGGTCGATCGTCTTCACGCCATCGATCGTGAAGCTGTAGTTGTAGATCTCGGGTGCGAGCGGTCCCACCGTCACGCTCCACACGCCGGCCGCATCTTTGGTCATCGCGGTGCTGCCGCTCTGGAACTCGCCGCTCACGCTGACCTGGGTAGCCTGGGGCGCGCGCAGCCGGAAAGTCACGCGTCTATCCGGTCCCACCTCTGGAGAACGCATTGGCATTCCCGAGCCCGGCGCCACCGGACCAGTGGTCATACCAGCGGGAGCTTGAGTCTGAGTGTTGGAAGCCGCGGCGGCAAATACCAAGGTCCCTAGGAACAGCGTCAGCATTTTCACGATTGAATCCCTTATCCTTTTGTAGACGAACGACCCGGCGCGCTGGCCGAAGGCGCCGGTGAGGTGCAGATCCCAGTATTTCTCCGGAGAAAAGCCGGCAGCCCGACAGGATGGCCCGCAGAGAGTGGTCAGTCCAATTCCGGCGCGCAGGCCATCTTCAGGCGCGCGTGAGCCCCTGTCAAGCACCGGGCCCAGGCCAGCCAGCCCCGCACGCTCCGCAACCGTCCGAGCACTCGCCATACGTTACTCGGGTAATCGGTCCGAGTGCCAAACCAGTGATTTTATTGGTGAAAACTGCACAATCCGGGTTGCATCAAATAGCTAAGGGCCTTTACCATGCGTCAATTGGAAGCAATGCCTCTGGCTATCTCCACTATCGCGACCCCTGCCTCCGCGGTGCCCCCCGTGGCTCTCCGGCTGCGTGTGCCCAGGGTGTGCATCGCCGTCCAGGGGACCACGCCGGCGGAGCTCTTCAGCCGCGCCGAGTCGGCCATTAAAGACTCAATTTTCATTGAGTTACGCTTGGACCTGTTGTCCAAACCGGCCGCCGCGCTCACCGAGCTCAAGGCATTTCTGAACCGCCATCATGTGGTCACGGTCCTCGTCACCTGCCGCCGCAAGCCTTTTGGCGGCAAGTTCACCGGCTCACTCAATGCGGAGCTCGAAATCTTGCAGAAAGCAGCCGAAACGGGATGCCACATCATCGACCTCGAGGTCGAGTCGGCCGATCAGATGACCCGCCCGCAGCTTGCCAAATTTCGCTCCGCTCTTCGCGCCGCCGGGGCCTCACTGCTCATCAGCGCGCACGATATGACGCGTACCCGCCGCGCCGAGGGGCTCTCGCAAGTGGCGAAGAAGATTGAGGAGTTCAAGCCTGACTTTGTCAAAGTCATCTCCACGGCGCGCAGCCTGGCCGACAACCTCTCCGTCCTCCGCATGGTGGAAGACCAGTCGCTTGACGCGCAGCTCGTCGGCATCGCCATGGGTGAGGAGGGACTGATCAGCCGCGTGCTCAGCCCCCGCGCCGGCGCCGCGTTCACCTTCGCCTCGCCCGCCGATGGCATCGAGACTGCTCCCGGCCAGGTCTCCGCACGCACGCTGCTCGACGTGTACCGCCTTGACCAGCTCGACCAGGCCACGCGCATCTTTGCCGTGGCTGGCAATCCCATCGCGCATTCGCTCTCGCCCATCATGCATCTCACGGCCTTCCGGCGCGAGAACGTCAACGCTGTCATGCTGCCGCTGAAAGTCAAGGCGCTCGACGATCTGCTCACCGTGATTCGCGATCTGCCGCTCGATGGCGTAGCCGTGACCATGCCGCTCAAGCAGGAAGTTCTGCCGCATCTCGCAAACATGGACCCGCTCACGGCACGCATCGGCGCCTGTAACACGCTGCGCACCGGCGCCGACGGCAAGCTCTACGGCTTCAACACCGACGTTGCCGGCGTGGTCCGTCCGCTTGAAAAACGCATGCGCCTCAAGGGTGCGCGCATCCTGGTGATTGGCGCTGGTGGTGCGGCCCGCGCGGCTGTCTTCGGGCTCGTCGAGCAGGGCTCAGAGGTTTTCGTGGTGAACCGCACGCATGAGAAAGCCGTTGCCCTCGCGCGCAAGGCAAAGGCGCACGTCCTCGGCCAGCCGGCGCTGGCCAAGAACAAATTCGACGCCATCATCAACACCACTCCCTGTGGCATGACCGGCATCAAGCAGGCGCTGCCTATCAAAGAAAGCGAGCTGAACGCGTCGCTGGTGTTCGACATGGTCTACACGCCGCTCGAAACCCCGCTGCTCAAGCTGGCCAAGTCGCGCGGTCTCGCCGTAATCAGCGGGCTCGAGATGTTCGTGCAGCAAGGCGCGCGCCAGTTCGAGATCTGGACCGGCAAACCCGCGCCCGAGTCCGAGATGCTGCGCGTCGTCGAGCTCGAGCTTCGCCGCCGAGCCGGTACGCTCACTCACTGACCCGGCGGCTCATTTCTGCTGGCGCGCGTCAGCACCAATTCATCGGTGCTTCTTGACTGGCTTGGCGGCCTTTTTGCCTGCCTCACCTTTTTTCTCGCCGGGCTCGTGCGTGAGTTGAATCGGCGCCATGTCGGGCCCGATGCGCCTCACTTGCGTGTCGACCATCTCGTAGCGGATGGTGCGCGGCGAAACGGGCCGCGTGATGCCGGTCGCCGGGTCGGTGCTGATGGAGTTATTGCTGCCAAGCAGGAAACTGAAGGCCGGCACATTTCCTTTCGGTGTGGCCTGGGTAGAGACCCGCACCGGCAGATAGCCCTGGATAGGATGCAGCCGGAACGCCGTCTCATAGCGATGGTGCTTGATGCTCCACGTGAAGACGCGTACCTGGTCAAAATCAAACGGCAAGCCGGAGTTGAGCGGCGACAGCACGGTGAGGTACTCAGGCACTCGGTGGTCCGGCGCATCGGAGTCCGGGTCTTCAACCTTGGTAAGTACCCACGCGCCCACGATGCGCTGGCCCTCAGCGTATTGTGCGACCTCATCGGGAACATCCACGTCAAGACGGCTGCCGAGCAGCCAGCCGGCGCGCCCCTGCGGATCACGCACCAGCCACCAGTCCTCCATCGGCGGCGGCTCGGGCAACGCCGCTGTGCCCGCTGCTGCCGCGCCTGGCTTTGCGCCCGCCTTTGATGCGCTCTTTCCACCCTCCACAGGCTTCGCGGGCGGGGCAGGCGGCAGCGGTCCGTTCGCGAAGGCAGATTTCTTCAGCGCCGCGGCGCGCGTCAATAATTCGACCTTGGTATTGCCAGCCAGCAGATAAAAGCGCTCCGTCTCGCGGCCTGGTAACAGGTGCATCGCCAGGTCGTCGCGCAGCGTCGCGGTGGCGGCAATGGGATCGTCCTTGTGCTTCTTGGCAAGCTGCTGAAATCCGTCGTAGACCTTCTCGTCGATCACGGCGTGGTCTTCGATCCAGCCCATCTCGTTCTTGTCCGTCTTCACCCGCAGGAAACGCTTTCCGTGCTCGAGCACTTCCAGCGCTTCACCGTTCGTCACCTCCGCTACGCGATTCGAAACCGGAGCGACGCGGTCGTGCAGATACGTCTGCCGCACCGAGACGTACACCATCTCCTTGTGCTCGTGGCGGAAGCGATTGCACCCAGCGAGGAAAACGAGTCCGGAAACAGCGGGCAGCAATAGCAGGGAATTGGCGCCCATGCGCCGCAGACGAGAGCCGGTGCGTGTTGGAAGGGTTATGCGCACAGCACGTGGCAATGCCTTGAGCATAGCATCTCGGCTTTGGTCAGAGCTCGGCGCGCATTGCTCATCGTTGAAACCGGCGATGCAGAATTCGTGCGCCCGAAACGGCACCTAAGGCAGCGCCGAAATCGCGATCGCGCCCACGGGGTCGGTTCCAGTTGTGGAGGTGATCGCGGCAGTCAGCGCGCCCGAGCTCATTGTGTAAGCCTCCAGATCCGGATCTCCGCTGGAAGTAGACCCGCCCGACGATACGCCAAGAACAAAATTATCCTGGCTGTCCTCTGCAAGGCCGATCGGCTGAATGCCCGTCGAAATCGTGCTGCCTGCCGCGATTGTGTACGTGGATCCCGAAGTGGTCAGCGGAAACCATGCGATGTTGCCGCTGGATGCGTTTCCCTCGCCGTTGGCAACGTAGACGTACTCGCCCGAAGCGATAGGAAGAATTGCGTTCGGTGCCAGTCCGCCGCTCGCAATCGGCGAGCCCGAGATTTGCGTCGGAATGGTGTGGAGCGTTCCCGTGCTCACTGAGCTGTAGTTGAACACCCGCAGTCCGCCCGCATTTGCCGACGAGTTGGCCAGCGTTTCGCCGATATAGAAAACGCGCTCCGTCGGATCCACAGCCACTGAAAGCGCGGACCCACCGCTGGTCAACACGCCAAGTGTGGTGGCCGACGAGCCAATGGGATTCGAATTCGCCGAAGTGAATGGAACGATAAGAGTGCCGCCGGCTCCCAGCGCAAGAAAAAGATGTTCACCGTCCGGCGACAGCACCATCTGTTTCACCGCGGCATTGGCAATGCTGAACGATTGATATGGAGGCGTACCGCCCGATCCGGCGTAGACTCCGGTGGACGAATCGATGGGAATTGCATCGAACTGCACGTTTCCGCTCGCGGTCACGAACGCATCGACCAGCCACGAGCCGCTCACCTGCATCGCTGCGGCGATATCCGACGAAATCGTGCTGCCATTGTTGGCAATCGTCAACGCTCCATCGGAGCTGATGTCATAGAGATAAATTCCGTTCACCGTGCCGACGTAAAGAAAGGCCCCGCTCGAAGAAATCGCAAGGGAATATGGCGTTGCGCTCAGACTGTACGGACTGCCAGAGAGTTGTTCCAGCGTACCGGAGGAGATGGAATAAGCCGCGAGCTGCTTCGTCGTCTGGTCGAGCACATAGAAGATGCCGCTTGAGAGCGTGCTGGTCGTCGTCGTCGTGGTCGAGGCCGGCAAAGTCCAGAACCCAGCGCAACCGGCAAGAAACACAGCAGCTGCCAGCCAAACACCCATCCACCTACCGGTACGCATTTTCACTCCCTGGCCACGGCCGAATCGGGGCCAACCCGTCCGGCGCAAATCGACAAACGTATGTAAGAAAAAGGGTATCGCCTCTACGCACGTCTTGTCGCGCGTCTCGTCTTGCCGTTGGTCGTTCGAACAAGGCACAGACCCGCGATTGCGATCTCAAGAACGAGACGCAGGAGAGAGAAATTGCGCTCGAAAGGGCGCAGAAACGAGTGGGACCTGCCTCGCTGGCGCGGGAGCGTATGAGCGCGAAGCCTCGGGGGTAGAGGCTTCGCGCGACTGGCTTTAGTTGGCGCTAGTTGGGGCGATCGTCCGATGCCGCGCGGCGACGGAAGCGCTCGTCGACGGGCTGGCGGCCACTGAAGCCCGCTTCGACAGTGTGCCAGTGCTCAATGGCAGGCTCGCCCATCTTCCAGCAGAGCAGCACCACCTCGTCCTCCACCCGGCAGGGAAAATCCAGCAACCCGGACTCGAGATCCTTCACCTGAACTCCGATGGCATCGATCTCGGCGATGCTCTCGCGCACCTGCTTCAGGTAGCCTTCCAGCTCTGCGCGCTGTTTCGCGATGCTGCCGGCATTCACCCGCATTCCGCCGCTGAGATAGATGCGCTGCGCAAGCCCGTTCAAATCCGACTCGACTTCTTGCGCGGAGCGGCGGCCGTCGATGGCGCGCTTTAGCAGCGATTCGAGAACCGGCAGCAGCGACTGTGCTTCCTCGAGTGTGAAGGTCTTCATCGCATCTTCTCGGATATTTCAAGGATACGACGAATCGCGAAAAAAGAAAGCGCTCGCGCTTCAATCGGAACCATATTGTTCGCGATTGCGTTGCAGGCATTCACGCAGTTTCATGCGCCGGAGCGTAGAACCCTTCCCGGCTGCACAGCCGGTCATTTTCCACCTGGTTTTTTGCGGGTCGCTCTTGCAGGTCTTGACACGGGCTCTAAGCTAAACAAACAAGCCCTCACGTCGCTGGCAGCGAACCGGGGGCAGCGAGCCTAGGAGGATGAAGCGCGAATGTCTGCAATGAGAGCCTCGATTTGCTTCACGGCTACAATGATGATTCTGGCCTGCGTGGCGAAGTCGCAGACCGCGCACAAGGCAGCGGCTACCGCACCGGCGGCGCTTATCGATGTGACCGTGAGTGAAGGTACCTCGATGTCCGTCGCCGTTTCCCCCGACGGCAAGACCCTGGCGATTGATTTGCAGGGAAGCATCTATACGCTCCCCTCAACGGGCGGAACGGCGACGCGCATTACCAGCCTCTTCAACGATGCTCGCCAGCCAGTGTGGTCGCCTGACGGGAAGTGGATCACGTTCTTCGGTTATCTCGATGGCAACTACGATCTGTGGACGATCGCGCCCGACGGCACGAACCAGCACAAGCTCACATGGGGCAGCTATGACGACCGCGAGCCCGCGTACTCGCACGATGGCCGCTTCATCGCGTTCGCATCGGACCGCGACAATCCCCTCGGCAGCAGCTACAACATCTGGATTCTCGACGTGGCAAGCGGCGGTGTGAAGCGCATCACGCACGATCCCTCGGAGAATCACATGCCCACCTGGTCGCCCGATGACAAGGAGATCGCATTCTCCTCGACGCGCGACGGCGGCGACTCCATTTGGGCCGTGAATGTGGCCGACGGTACGGAACACAAAGTGGCGAGCGCAACGGGAACAGCGGCCGCACCGTCATGGAGCACGGAGGGAAAGCTGGTCTATCACGATCTTCAGCCGAACTCCAGCCAACTCGAGAGCGATGGCAAATTGCTCACCGGCGATGAGAACGCATTTGCCTTTCGCCCCTCGTGGACGTCGGGCAGCGATTTTTACTACGTCTCCGACGGCAAGATTCGCAAGCGCAGCGTGAACGGCGGCGACGCGGAGACCGTGCCTTTCAAGGCGACGCTGCAAGTGACGCGCGCCAACGGCAGTTACGTGCGCCGCAAGCGCGACTTCGATTCCACCGCACCACGTAAAGCGCTCGGCATCATCCGGCCCGTTATCTCGCCGGACGGAACCAAGATCGCCTTCGCCGCCGTCGGCGACATCTACGTGATGACGATCGGCCAGAAGCCGGTGAACCTCACCAATGATCGATATCTTGATACCGATCCAGCGTGGTCTCCCGATGGCAACCAGCTCGTTTACTCATCGGACAAGGGGCGCGACCATCTGCAGCTCTGGATCCGCGATCTGCGCACCGGGCAGGACCGCGAGCTGACGCACCTGGACACGCAGCCGCAGGGCGCGACCTGGTCGCCCGATGGAAAACGCATTGCGTTCTTCGACGTGAACGGAATCTGGCGCGCGGCCCAGGTGTCGGTTGTCGATGTCGAAACCGGCAAAGTGACCAAGCTGCACAACACGCTGAATGCGCCGGGAATGCCCACGTGGTCGCCCGATGGCAAGCGCATCGCGATGGCCAACATTGCGCCCTATTCGGCCACGGTCCGCGAAGGAACCAACCAGATCTTCACCATGTCCTCAGAGAACGGAGCAAGCAACCCAGAAGACAAGTGGTACGTTCCCGTTCCCAATCTCTCGATCGACTCGCGCGGCTACTGCGGCCCCGTCTGGTCGCCCGATGGCATGAAGATGGCGGCGATCTACGAGGGCGTTCTGGCGGTGTGGCCCGTATCGCGAACCGGGGAGCCTCTGGGACCGCCGCGGCACATGACCAGCGAGATCGCCTACGCACCGAGCTGGGCCGGCGACTCGGAGCACATTCTTTATCAATCGCTCGACAAGCTGAAGGAGATGGACATCCTGAGCGGCGAGACGCGCGAGATTCCGCTCGATCTGACGTACACGCCATCGATTCCTAAGGGAACGATTGTCGTCCACGTTGGTAAGCTCGTCGACGGCGTGAATCAGACGGCGCGCTCCGACATGGACATCGTGATCAAGGGGAACCGGATCGAGAGCGTGCGGCCGCACTCGGCCAGCGTGCCTGCAGGCGCAAAGGTCGTGGATGCGGCGAACTTCACTGCGATGCCGGGCCTCATCGAGTCGCACTCGCACTTGCAAAAGGACTACGGCGAGGCGCTGCACCGCGCGTGGCTCTCCTTCGGCATCACCACGGTCCGCAGTCCCGGCAACACTCCGTATGAAGGAGTCGAAGACATCGAGGCGAACGAATCGGGCGTGCGTCCGGGTCCGCGCCTCTTCTCCACCGGTTACCTCTTTGAGTGGCGCAGGACGTACTACAAGATGGGCATCGCCATCTCTAGTCCGGCGCATTTTGAGATGGAGCTGAAATTAGCCGAGGTGCTGCAGCACGACCTGCTCAAGAGCTACGTTCGCCTGCCCGATCTGCAGCAGAAGCGCATGGTCGAGTTCGCGCACAGCATTGGTATCCCGGTGACCACGCACGAAATTTATCCCGCTGCATTCGTCGGTGTCGACGCGACGGAGCACGTCTCGGCCACCAGCCGCCGCGTCTATTCGCCCAAGCAGGCCACGCTGCAGCGCAGCTACGAAGACGTAATCCAGCTCTTCGGGCAATCGCAGCGCTACCTTACGCCAACGGTCTCACAGCCGGGAACGACGAAGCTCTTTGAGATGGAGCCGGAGATGAAAAACGATCCGCGCTTCTCCATCTACTCCGACTGGCTGCGACAGTTCGCCACCGGCCAGCGGCCAGAAACGATCCCCGGCGTGGGCCGGCCCCGCGCGGGATCGGTCTTCTCTGTGCGCATGGACAGCGCCAAGATGGTCGTAGACGCGATGCACGCCGGCGCGCACATCGTCGCGGGCACCGACACGCCCAACGCCTTCGCGTTGCACGGCGAGCTCGAAACCTACGTGATGGCGGGGATGACGCCCTACGAGGCACTGCGCGCGGCCACGGTCACACCCGCCGGCGAGTTGAATCTCGACGCGGGCAGCCTCGAGCCGGGCAAGTTGGCCGATATCGTCATCGTCGATGGCAATCCGCTCGAGAACATCGCCAACGCACACAAGGTCAAGGAAGTGATCGCCAACGGGCGGCTCTACAAGGTGGAGGACCTGATCTCGGGCAACATTCAATCCGACGTCGCGCACTGAGCCGTCGCGGCGTCCGCAGGCGCTCTATCAAAGATCGTCGCGTGAACCCCCGTCTCCGCTGCGCGCGCGCCCGTGCCGTACACTTTGAGGTGCCGCGGCGCAGCCGGAGTTGTGGGGATGCGGGTTCGACTCAAAGACATTGCCGAGGACCTGAACCTTTCGAAGATGACGATCTCGAAGGTGCTTCGCGGTCAGACGGATATCAGCGACGAGACCAAGGCGCGCGTTCTCAAGCGTGTCAAGGAACTCAAGTACATCCCTAACATCAGCGCGAGCAGCTTGCGCACCGGCCAGACCAGGACAATGGGCCTGGTCCTTCCCTCGATCGGCCGGCCTCATCTCTCCGAAATTGCCGGCGGCATCAATCAGGCGGTCAGCGCTGAGGGTTACGGACTCATCGTCTCGTCCTCGCAGGACGATGCTGATTGCGAGCAGAAGCAGATTGAGATTTTTCTCTCACTGCAGGTGGATGCTCTCCTCGTCATGTCGCTGCAGGAGACCGGAACATTCTTCGGTCAGATGCAGAAGGCGCGGAAGATGCCGGTGATCTTCGTCGATCAGCGGCCGCCGGGAACGCCGGAGAGCTATGTGGGTGTGCACGACGAAGAAGTGGGGCGCATCGCGTGTACCCACTTGATTCAGAGCGGCTGCAGGCGCATCGCCTATCTGCGCGGACCCCGCACCGCGGCTGGCGATATGCGCGCAAAAGGATATCGCGAAGCGTTAAGCGAGCATGGGCTCACAGTGCAGCAGGATCTGGTGATCGAGAGCATGCATCCCGAAGAGAGCGAATACAAGCGCGGCTACGAGGCGATGCTCCGGTTGCTTAGCAGGCGCGGCCGGCCCGATGCCGTGATGGCCTACGCCGATCTGATGGCGCTGGGCGCCATGGACGCGGCCACGAGCCAGGCGGTCAGGATTCCCGATGAGATCAAGTTTGCCGGCTGTGGCGACGATCCGCTGCTGTGCGCAATGAGGATCCCGCTCACCAGCATCAACATCGCAGGACATGACCTTGGCCTGAAAGCTGGTCAACTTGCTTTGCGTGCCATCGGCAACGGAAGCAGCAAGGCCGCGCAGAAGGTTCTCATCAGGCCGAAGCTGGTGAAGCGAGTTTCGTCGGAGAAACAGCGCTGACAGGTTGCGAAGATCGAATAGGAAATCGGAAAGGGAAGGTCGATGGCGAAACGGCGGGATGACCGGGAAACGAAATTCGATCTCGTGGTCTTCGGAGAATTCTTCTCCGACATGATCTTCTACCACCTGCCGCGTCGGCCGCGCTTCGGTGAGGAGTCCAAGACCAACTCGTTCCTCGTCGCGCCCGGCGGCGGATTGTCCACGACGGCCATCGCCGCCAGCCGTCTCGGAACAGTGACCGGTATCATCACCCGCGTAGGCGCCGACGCCGAGTATCTTCCCACCTGGAACCAGATCGTGCAGGAGAAGCTCGACATCACCGCCTGCGAATTTCGCAAGGATCTGCCCACGGCGCTCACCGTCTGCATCGCCTACAAGACCGACCGCATGATGGTCACCAACGAGCCCATCAACGAGCGCCTCGAGGATCTGCTCGATAGCAAAGCAGTCCGGCGCAAGCTGGAACAGACGCGGCATGTGCACCTGGCCTGTGCGCTGCGCCGTCCGGCGGTGTGGCTGCCGGTGTTGCGCAGCCTGCGCGCGGGCGGCGTGACGGTCTCAGCCGATTTCGGATGGAATCCGGATATCTCCATCAACCAGCTCATCTCCATCATTCGCCACTGCGATTTCATCTTTCCCAATGAGCATGAGGCGCGCGCCATCACGGGTGCGTCCACGCCCATTGGTGCTCTCGAAAAACTGCAGGACTGGGTAAGAATCCCGATCGTGAAGCTCGGTGCGCGCGGATCGTTGCTGCTGGCCGACGGCAAAGTCTACCGGCAGCCGGCGCTTCCCGTACCGCTGGTCGACGCAACCGGCGTCGGCGACGCATTCAATGGCGGATTCCTTCATGCCTTCCTCCACGGCTTGGGTTGGGAGGACTGCCTGCGCGCCGGCAACATCTGCGGCAGCCTCGCCGGAACGCAGCCCGGCGGTTCGCAGGGACTGCCCGGACCGCAGGAATACAAGCGCCGTTTGACGGAGCTGCGCCGTGGATAAGCGCGATTCGAGGACAGTTCTTTGGCCTTGAGTTAGCACCGGGTTAAGCGCTGGTGAATTTTTCCGTTGACATTGAACAAGCTACGCGATACGCTCCAATTCATTCGCTTTACCGGTAAAGTTGGCCATCGCCCCTCCCCCTTTTTGTTCGAAACTTGCGGGCGGGAACTGAGCCGGCGTCTTTATCGTGGTTATTCGAAACGTGAAATCCGCATGCAGTCCGGATCCTTCCGGGCGATGCGCATCCATTTCACGGCAAATCGGTCACTCTCTCAATTTTCCGCGGCCCTCCCCACGTCGCTTCGCGGTCCGCGCGAACAAGACAAATGAAGTTGAGACATCGCAGTGGATCACAAATTCAGGTTCGATTCCAAGGAGGTCGGTTCCATGCATGCACACGATTTCATCGGCTATAGGGCGCGGATCGCTTGCGTTCAACGGGCCTGCATCGCGCTGGCAGTTCTTTTCGCCGTCACCGCAATCTCCGCCTTCGCGCAGACCGATACGGGCACGATTGTGGGCATTGTGCAGGACAAGAGCAATGCGCGCGTTGCCGGGGCAACGGTAAATGTGACGGACGCGGCGACCTCGGTGACGCGCACTTACACCACGAATGGCGACGGCGAGTATGAGGCGCCACAGCTTATTCCCGGCGTCTACAACGTGAGCGTGGAGCACGCCGGATTCGGCACCACCATCCGCAAGGGCGTCACAGTCAACGTGCAGGATCGCGTGCAGGTGGACTTTGCGATCGGCGTCTCCTCGGTGCAGACGCAAGTGGAAGTTGCCGCCACCACAGCGGAATTGCAGACACAGACTGCCGAGGTCAACGGCGTCATGCAATCGCAGGAAGTCAATGACCTGCCGCTGAACGGTCGCGACTACGATACGCTGGTCCTCACACAGCCGGGCGTCTTTCGCGACAACACAGTTTCGAATGGCGCGGAAGGCCTCTTCAGCGCCAACGGAAACCTGCAACTGCAGAATTACTTCCAGCTTGACGGCATTGACAACAACTCAAAATCGGAAAATCTGCAGGAGCAATCCACGCAGTCTGTCCTTCCGCCGCCCGACGCGCTGCAGGAGTTCGTGCTGCAGACGCGCACTTACTCCGCCGAGTTCGGCACCGCGGCGGGTGCGGTCGTCAACGTATCCACCAAGTCGGGAACCAATCAATTTCACGGCGATGCGTGGGACTTCATCCAGAATGGCGCTCTCAACGCCAACACCTTCTTCAACAACTACAACGGCCTCCCCCGGGGCCAGTACAACTACAACCAGTTCGGCGGCACGGTCGGCGGGCCCATCAGGCGCGACAAGACATTCTTCTTCGTCTCCTACGAAAACCTGATCAGCCACACAGACATGACGGAAACGGCCACCGTGCCCACGACGGCGATGCAGGGCGGCGACTTCAGCGCGGCCGACAACGGCTCGTATATGGCGAAGTACAACATGGTGCCCACGGTGCCCAGCCAGGCCGGATGCATTACCAACAACATCATCAGCCCCGGGTGCTTTGATCCGGTCGGCAAGAAGTTGATGGCGCTTTATCCGGCCCCCAATGTTGCGCCTACGAATTTGTTTCCAGGTTCTACAGGTGCAGGTTCGTATAACTACGAGTATGTCGGCGAAGTGCCGAATAACACGCGCACGCTCGATGTCCGCATCGACCACACGCTGAACAAGACCAACCAGATCTTCGGCCGCTATGCGTTCGATTGGTCGAACTATTCCACGCCGCCCACCTGGACCTCGAACGCCGTCGCCGGCAACGGCGCGGGCTTCCCGACCAACTACATCCTGCACGATCAATCGGTTGCTCTCGGCTGGACCGATTCGCTCACCAAGAACAAAGTCAACACGCTGCACTTCGGCTACCTGCGCACCTATTCCCACAGCGATCCTATCGGCGTGCAGGTGGGAACCTCTCAGGCAGCCTCGCTCCTCGGCCTGCAGGGAGTGCCGCAGAATCCGTGGAGCTTCGGCATTCCTCCGTTCGAACAAAGCGGGCTGACTAGCATTGGCGGATCCTATTACCGGCCGCAGTACCAGGTGGCGCAGACCTTCCAGATCCTCGAGGCGTTCTACTGGACCAAGGGATCGCATAGCCTGCAGTTTGGCTATGAATATCACCAGGACGCGCTGAACTTCTTTGACATTGAAGCCCCGCAGGGCATCGTCTACAACTCCGGCATCTACACTAGCAGTAACGGATTCAGCGGCGGCGATATTCTGCTTGGCGATGTCTCGCAGCTCATTCTGGAGCAGCCGGCCGAAATCAACAACTATATCCGCGGCAATTCCTTTTACGCGCAAGACACCTGGCGCGCCAGCCACAACCTGACTCTGAATTACGGCCTGCGCTACGAGCTGTATCCGCCATTCTGGCTCAACCGCGAAAACCGCACCGCAAACTTTTCTTGCGGTGCGCAGGCGTACCCAGCCTGCATCGCAGCCGGACCGCCATCGAATGGCGGAACCATCGTGACCGCAACCTCCGGCAACGGCTGGTCAGGCGATACGCGAATGCAAGCCGATCACGATGCCTTTGCGCCGCGCGTCGGCATCGCGTACCACCCCTACAATCGGCTGGTGGTCCGCGCTGGTTACGGCATCTTCCACCAGTTCATCAACCGCATCGGTTCTGAGTCGATGTTGCAGCAGAATCCACCGTTCCTGGGCGTCTGGGATGTCGCGCAAACCGCAGGTAGCACGGTGCCTGTGTTTCAGATGGATTCGGCAAACGGCATGAACTCGGCGCCTTATCTCAGTCCCACCGGAATCTCTGACCTGCTGGTGCCTGGCCCCGCGGTTACCTGCATCACCGGCACGCTGGTCAACGGCGTCTGCGTAAATGGCGTGGCGGGCGGCTTGCCCACGCAGCACGTGCGCGCGCAGGGCACGAATAACCGCACCAGCTACGTTGAGCAAACCAGCTTTGGCCTGCAGTACCAGGTCAGCAGCAACACCATCGCCAGCGCCAACTACATTGGCAACTGGGGCCGCAAGATGAATCGCGTGCAGAATGCGAACCAGGGCTTTGTTGAGAGCTGCCCGGCCTGCGCGACCGTCACATCGAACGCTGTGATTTACTTCCCGCTCACCAGTTTCAACTCCGGCAACACCATCGACGCCAACCACACTTCGAATGGCGGCGGGCAGCACGCGTTTGTTGAGTTGGCCACCAATGACGGCAACACCGACTACGATGCGCTGGAGCTGAACCTGCAGCGGCAGATGACGCATCGGCTGATGTACAACTTCAGCTATACGTGGTCGCACAACATGGCGGACTTCGTCGATAACCTCACCGGCGGCGACACGCCGCAGAACGCACACGACTACGGCCATGAAATGAGCAACTCTTACCAGGATGTCCGCCACCGTTTCGTCGCGAATGGCACCTACGATCTTCCGATCGGCCAGGGCGGTCTCATATTGAACAACAACAGCCTGGCATCGAAACTGATCGGCAATTGGAAGGCCAACGCCATCGTCACGCTGCAGACCGGCGAGCCATTCAACGTGACGGCGACGAACAACAGCGATACCGGCGGCAACTCCGCTTCCTACGCCAACTGCCTCGCCAACGGGTTCACCGGCGCCACGACCAACCGGCACGATTATGTTGGTGCCAAGTCGACCGGATTCTTCATCAACCCGGCCGCTTTCTCGGCTCCCGGTCTCGGCCAGTTCGGCACCTGCAAGCCCAGAGCGTACCACGGCCCTGGAGAGGAAGATGAAGATATCAGCGTCTTCAAGTCGTTCCCCATTAACGAGGCGAATAGGATCGAGACGCGCTTCGAGTTTTTCGATGCCTTCAACCATCCGAGCTTCGGCAATCCGGCCGCGAATATCTCCACCTCCGGCGCCAACTTCGGCAAGGTGACCAGCACCACCTTCGGCCCACGAGTGATCCAAATCGCAATCAAGTACTACTTCTGAGCCAACATCTCACGCCGTTACGGTTCGACATCCGTAGCGGTGTGAGGACCTTTTCACGAAAATCAACAGGCCCGTGCTATATACCGGTCTCATCAATGGGCAAGTCAATTGCCAAGCCCACCACCGGGCATTGATGGGACCCAATAACAACGCGGGTCCCAGACTGCTGGAAAGCTGATGCGAATCGCTAATGAGGTCGGTTCCAGGCTGCACCGCGTTGCGTCGCACGGCACGTCGATCAGCGTTGGCGTGCGGAAGCCGATCGAAAGATGATGCAGCCGCGCGAGCGAATCGGCGGCGAGGTAAAGGAAATGACAAAACGGAACATTGCAGGACTGGCGAAGACCTGCGCTTTGGCGTCGCTTTTGGCGATCTCTTTGGCGCCTCAAATCAAGAGCGAATCTCCATGCAGGACCCAGGGCACTGAGCGGGAAGATGCACTGGCGATACCCGAGAATCGCGGCAGCGCGGCGCTCACGCTGGCATTGCAGCAGCTGCACACGCGCGCCAGCATGCTCATGATCGTTGCGCACCCTGACGATGAAGATGGCGCCACCCTCGCCTATGAATCGCGAGTCGTCGGCGCGCAGGTGGGCCTGCTCACACTCAACCGCGGCGAGGGCGGCGCGAACGAGATGTCGTCGGATTTCTGGGATGCGCTGGGCCTCGTTCGCACTGAAGAACTGCTGCAGGCCGACCGCTACTACTGCGCAGCAGAGTTCTTTACCACCGCGGCGGACTATGGATTCTCCAAGACGCTGGACGAGGCTCTGCAGAAGTGGGGCGGCGACGACCGCGTCTTCTCCGACGTTGTCCGCGTCGTCCGCATGACGCGTCCCCTGGTCATCACCTCCGTCTTTGTCGGCGGCCCATCCGACGGCCACGGTAACCACCAGGCCGCGGGCCGTTGGGCGCAGAAGGTCTTCGCGGCGGCGGGCGATCCAAATGTCTTCCCTGAGCAGATTCAGAAGGAAGGCTTGCTGCCCTGGGGCCCTTACAAGGAATACGCGCGCGCGCCGTTCTTCCGCCGCGTCAATGGCGTGCAGAACTACATCTCCGGCAAATTTGAAGATGGCCCGGTAAAAGCGAATGTGGATGTGCCCACCGGCACCTACAGCTCGGTGAACGGGTTGAGCATTCAACAGATTTCGCGCACCGGCCTCGGTTATCAAAAATCGCAGAACGGTGGCGGCGAGGTACCGGGTGCTGGTTCGGCATCCTCGCCCTACCATCGCTTCGGCTCGAAAATTCCTGCCACTGACCAGGAAAGCACGTTTTACGACGGCATCGATATCACGGTGCCCGGAATCGCCACGCTCGCCGGTGACCAGGAGCACGCCTTCTTGACTGAAGGCCTTAGCAAGATCAACGCGCTTGTCGATCAGGCGCTGCACGGCTACACGGTCAATGACCCGAGCGCAATTGCGCCCACGCTGGCCGACGGGCTCACCGCAACCGATAAGCTCATCGACCAGGTGAAGGGCAGTTCACTCTCCGCCGAATCGAAGTACAACATCGTGCACGAGCTGAATACCAAGCACACGCAATTCAATGACGCGCTCGCGCTCGCCCTGAGCCTGTCGATCACCGCGACCGTCACCGCTGACTCGACCACCGCCAATCCCCAGCCGCAGCGCGGCTTCATGCGCGTCGCCCAGCCTGACTTCCCCGTGGCCATCCCCGGGCAGAAGTTCCGCGTGCTCGTGCACATGTCGGACGATGGCAGCGCGCCTGTGAATGTGGAATCTTCGGCATTGTCGCTGAACGGCAATGTCATCGACGCAGACAGCTCCGCGGGCAGAGTCTCGGGCAACGTCGATGCTGGCGGCATCCTCAATACGCTGTTCACCGTGCAGATTCCTGAGGACAGTCCGTTCACTCGCCCGTACTTCGACCGCCCAAGCATCGACCAGCCCTACTACGACGTGCGCGATCCCAAGTATCGCAACTTGCCGGTCGCGCCCTACCCGTTGCAGGCGAAGGTGGTCTTCTCTTTCCACGGCGCGCAGTTCCAGGTGACGGAAGCTGTGCAGACGGTGCAGCATGAAGTGGGTGCGGGAACCGTGAACTATCCCCTGCCCATCGGTCCTGCAATTTCGCTTACCATGATCGCGAGCGCGGGCGTAATTCCGCTCGACAAATCCTTCGTTCCCGTCAGCGTCAAGATTCACAGCAACGTGAAGGGACCCGCGCAGGGCACGGTGCACCTCGACATGCCTGCCGGCTGGAAGTCGGACCCCGCGCTGGCGACGTTTAGTTTCGCGCAGGATGGCGAGGAGCAGATTGTCAGCTTCAAAGTCAGTCCGCAAGGCATCCAGGAAAAGCCGTATCAGCTCCGCGCAGTCGCCGAGTACGCAGGCAAAGAATTCAAGCAAGGGTATGTCCAGATCGGCTATTCCGGGCTGCGGCCCTACTTTGAGTACAGCGCCGCTGACTATCAGCTCACTGGCGCCAGCATCAAGGTCAGCTCCGGCCTGCAGGTCGGCTACATCACCGGCAGCGGTGACGATATTCCGGCATCGCTTGAAAATCTCGGCGTCTATGTTCACTTCCTCACCGCGAACGATCTTGCCAGCGGCGATTTGCAAAAGTACGACGAGATTCTTGTCGGCGTGCGCGCCTACGCTGTGCGCGACGATCTGCGCACTTACAACGGTCGCCTGCTCAACTACGTAAAGAACGGCGGCGCGCTGGTGGTGCAATACCAGACGCCGGAGTTCGATCACAACTTCGGACCTTATCCCTACAGCATGACCAACAATCCCGAGGAAGTCACCGACGAGCACTCGGTGGTCACGCTTCTCGATGCCAACAACGGCGCAATAAAGTGGCCCAATGAAATCACGGCCAAGGATTTCGAAGGCTGGATCGAGGAGCGCGGTTCCAAGTTCCTCAAGAGCTGGGATCCGCAATATGAACCGCTGCTTGAGACGCATGATACCGGTCAGGATCCGCAGAAGGGTGGCATGGTCATCGCCCGCTACGGCTCCGGCGTGTATATGTACACGGCGTACGCGTTCTACAGGCAGCTGCCGCTGGGCGTTCCCGGTGCGTACAGAATCTTCGCGAATCTGTTGAGCCTTTCGAAAAATCCGCTGCTCACCGCCAAAGCCGCAAAATAGCGCCGCACTGAATTTGCGACAGCCGTGAACGGAGCACCTGCCAGTTTGAACGGGTCATGAATGATGCATACCGAGGTCCGAGAGGGTCAACATCAGGAGCGCGGCCTCGAGCGAGGTCTTGGCCCCTTCGGAGCCATTTCGGCAAACCTGCTGAACATGGTGGGCGTAGGGCCGTTCCTCACCATTCCGCTCGCGATCTCCGCGATGGGTGGCCCGCAAGCAATTGTGGGCTGGGTGCTCGGCGCGCTGCTCTGTCTCTGCGATGGACTGGTTTGGGCCGAACTCGGTTCGGCCATGCCGGCCTCTGGCGGATCGTATTGCTATCTCAAAGAATCGTTCGGAGCGCGCAGTCTCGGTCAGCCCATGAGCTTTCTTTTTCTCTGGCAAACGCTGCTCACCGGGCCGGTCTCCATCGCCACGGGAGCCGTAGGGTTCTCGCAATATATGAGCTTCATCGATCCCGCGCTGCCGCACAACGGGCTCATCGCCGTCGCGGTCGGCGTCTGCCTCGCTAACGTGTTCCTGCTTTATCGCAACATCCGCTCCATTGATCGCATCTCGCTCGCAATGACGACAGTGGTGCTGGCCACGTGTCTGTGGGTGATCGCCGCTGGCGTGCTCCACTTCCACGCCTCAATGGCGTTCGACATTCCGCCCGGCGCATTTCACATGTCGCCCGCGTTCTGGTCGGGGCTCGGCGCCACCACGCTGATCGCCGTCTACGACTACGGCGGCTACAACAATGCCTGCCTGCTGGGCGGCGAGATCAAGAATCCAGTGAAGAGCATCCCCCGCGCGGTGATCTTCTCCATCTTCATCGTCGCAATTCTCTACCTGTTGATGAACCTTTCCATCATTGGATCGCTCGACTGGCACGTCGCGGAGCGCTCGCAGGCCATCGCCGCCGACTTCATGCAGGGCCTCTATGGCCGCTGGGCAGGCTTGCTTATCTCGCTACTCATTCTCGTGGTGAGCTTTGCCGGTGTCTTCGCAAACATGCTTGGCTATTCGCGAATTCCCTTCGCCGCGGCGGCCGACGGCAACTTTTTTTCGCCGTTCGCGCGCCTGCATGGTACGGGTGGGTTTCCAACCGTCTCCCTTGTCTTCATGGGAGCAGTCTCCGCCGTCGCGTGCCTGTTCTCGCTCGGCGATCTCATCAAGGTTCTCATCGTGGTGCAGGCCATCTTTCAGTTTGCCGCGCAATGCGTCGCCGTGGAGCTTATGCGCCGCCACTCGCCGAAGCAGCGTGGTGTCTACCGCATGCCGTTCTATCCGATCCCTGCGCTCATTGCGCTCGCGGGATGGATCTACATCGCGCTCAGCAATGGTGTTCGTTACATTGCGATCGGATTAGGGATGGCGGCGGCCGGATGCGGCGTCTATCTGCTCAAGGCAAAGCACGAACGGGAGTGGCCCTTCGCGGTTCTATGACCAGATTCGACATCGCGGTAGTCGGAGAGATCTACGTCGATCACGTCTTGACGGGCTTCGCCAAGTGGCCCGAGCCGGGCGAGGAGGTCTTTACCGACGAGTATGTGCAGGAGGTTGGCGGAGGTGCAGCCATCACCGCCTGCGCCTTGGCGCGGCTCGGCCGCACCGTCAGCCTCATCGGCGTTGTCGGCGAAAAGGAGATGCCCTGGATCGAGCGGCGGCTCTCGGACTTCGGCGTGTCGAGCAAAGGCTTGCATCGCAGCCGCGGCCGCACCGGGACAACCGTCAGCGTCTCCAGCAAAGTGGACCGCTCGTTTTTCACATTCGTCGGCGACAACTCGAAGCTGGGCGAGTATCTTGCGGGAGAGACTATCCTCGACCATCTCATGCAGGCGCGCCACGTCCATTTCGCCATGCCGCTGACTTCCGGGCTTGCCGCGCGACTTCTCGGTAAACTCACTGCTGCGGGGCGCACCACTTCGCTCGACGTAGGCCATCAGGCCACATGGCTGCGCGACTCGGCCAACCTGCGTACTTGCTCCATGGTTCGCTATCTGCTGCCTAACGAGCGCGAGGCGCGCATTCTCTGCTCAGGCGATGCCCTCGCCTATCTCGATTTCACGCGCCAGAGGCGCTGGCCCAGCGGAGTGGTCAAGCTCGGCCCCGCCGGCGCCATGATGCGCACGGACAACGGCCCGCTGGTCACGCGCTCACCTGAGGTGGAGGTCGTCGACACCACGGGCGCCGGCGACGCGTTTGACGCGGGATTTATTGACGGGCTTCTCGACAACGAAGGCGGCGAAGAGTGCATGCGCCGCGGCTGCGTCTGCGGCGGACTCTCCACGCGTGTGGCCGGCGCGCTGCGCGGCTTGCCTACCCGCGACGAGCTGAACCGATGTTACGAGGAGAGCTATGGGTAAGGCGGCGTGCATCGGCGGCGGCGGCGTGCGCACACCGCTAGTCATCTTCGGCATCAATGAGTGTGCGCGCCAGATCGGTGTCGACGAGGTTGTGCTCTACGATCCGGATCGCGAGCGCGCGCGGATGATGGTTGCCCTCGGCCGCGCCGTCGTCGAACGCGAAGGCGGATCATTGCGCATCCGCGAAGCGGCTAGCCTTGAAGACGCGATTGTCGGGGCGGATTTCGTACTCAGCAGCATTCGCGTGGGCGGCATCGCCGCGCGCACCGCGGATGAGCGCATCGCAATCGAGCACGGCTACCCCGGGCAGGAGACCACGGGACCGGCGGGAATGGCAATGGCTCTACGCACCGTGCCCGTCGCGGTGGATCAGGCGCAAACAGTTGCGCGCCTCGCACCCGACGCGTGGCTCATCAACTTCACCAATCCCGCGGGCCTCATCACGCAGGCCGTTCTCCACCACAGCGAAGCGAAGGTGGTGGGCATCTGCGACACGCCATCCGAGCTGCTTCACCGCATCGCCATCGCCCTCAACGCCGGCGCAGACGAAGTGCGCTGCGAATACATCGGCCTCAATCATCTCGGCTGGGTGCGCAAAATCGAACTGCGCGGCAAAGATGTAACGGATCAGGTGCTGGCCAGCGATGAAATCCTCGATCAGCTGCACGCCGCGCCGATGTTCGACCACGAGCTGATGCGCAGCCTGCGCCTCATCCCGACCGAGTATCTGTACTTCTACTATTCAAAGCGGCGTGCGCTCGCCAACCAGATGGCGCACGGCAGCACGCGCGGCACGGAGGTGGGCAACCTGAATGACGAGCTGTTCCGCAAGCTCGGTACACTGCTCGCCGCCAATGATGGACAGGGCGCATTGGCCGCCTACGTCAATTACCTGAACATTCGCTCCGGCACCTACATGGCGCTGGAGTCGGCCAGCGAAGATGGACTCAAGGAGTCAGATCAAAGGGGAGATCCATTTCGCGCCGCCAACGGCTATCACCGCATCGCGCTTAGCGTGATGAAGGCGCTGCGCGGTGCCGAAAGCCAGCGGCTCATCGTCAACGTTCGCAACCGCGGCTCGATCGCCGAAATCGGCGCGGACGACGTGGTCGAAGTGCCGTGTACGATTGCCAACGGCACGATCACGCCCGAGCGCTGCGGCGCTCTGCCGCCCGCTGTGCGCGGCTTGGTGCTCGCAGCAAAAGAGTACGAGCGCGCGACCATTGAGGCTGCGATGTCCGGCTCGAGAATCGCGGCCCGCAAGGCCATGCTGATCTATCCCGCAATTGCGGAGTGGGAGCCCTCCGAGGGATTGCTCCAAGACTTTCATTTCGGAAGCTGAAAAGCGAATCGTCCGGCAGAAGTGCCGGCGAATTTCCGGGTGCGCTCAGTCGGCGCTCATCGCCTGCCGTTCTACGCTACGCTCGGCGCGGCTCGCCGTTGGCCGCCGCAGGCTGGATGCGCGCACGATCAGGTGCGGCTGCACGAGCTCGGTCTTCGCGCGCATCGGATTCTTGTTGTGTGCCAGCCGCAGCGCAAGCGACGCCGCAAACTTTCCAATCGCTTGGCTGCTCTGGTCCACTGAAGAAAGCGGAACACGCAGAAAATCGGAGTAGGAGAGATTGCCGCAGCCCACGACGGCAACGTCTTCCGGAATCCTCAATCCCGCATCCAGAATCGCGCGCATCGTTCCCAGCGCCATCGGATCGTTGAAGCAGAAAATTCCGTCCGGCCGGATCTTGTTCGCCAGCAGCTTGGTTGTCGCCGCATAGCCGCTCTTCTCTCCGTGGTGGTCGCCAGAGTCGCCGATCGATACGATGTGGCCGGCCAGTGGCGACATCCGATGCGTGGCGAGCGCCCGCCGGTAGCCTTCAAGTCGTCCAACGGCCGTGCTGATATCCGGCCCGCGCACGTGAGCAATACGCCGGCAACCTTGCTCAATCAGATGCGTCGTCGCGATCGTGCCCACCGCAACGTCATCCACCCCGACAAAGTTCGATTCGAACCCCGGAAAACTCCGGTCCACAAGGATGTAAGGAATCTTCTGGTCTTCAATGCGGCGAAAGCTCTCGAGCGTGCTCTGCACCGACGCGATCACCAGCACATCCACGCGGCGCGCAATCAGCTGCGCGATTCCTTCCTGCTCCAGTCCAGAATCCTCATCGGATGTGGAGATGAAGAGGCTGTATCCTTTTTTGCGCACATCGACCGAGATGGCTTTCGCCACCTGCGCGAAGAACGGATGCAGCAGGTCCGGCACAACCAATCCAATCGTCCACGTTTGCCCGCTGATGAGCGAGCGCGCCGCCAAGTTCGGCTGGTAGTTCAGTTCCTTCATCCGCTTGAGCACGCGCTTGCGCGTCGCTTCGCCAATGTCAGGGTGGTCGCGCAGCACCTTTGAAACCGTTACGACGGAGAGACCCAAGTCCTGGGCGATGTCCTTCAGTCGCGCGACCATCTGCGGCCCTCCCGGTCGAGTCAGCTTGCCTGCTCAGAGCTATTGTATTGGCGAAATTAGTCTATCCTAATCTTCTCGCGCCTTCCGCAGCCGATGACGTTGCTTTGGCCCTCAGGCAAATGCCCTTAGGTAAACGCCGGAAGGCAAACGCTCTCAAGCAAAATTGACACGCAGCGCAATGCCGAAGTCGGCGGTCGGCGGCTTCTCGGCCGGCAAAGTCACGCGCAGTCCCGCCGCCTCCTGCTTGAATCCGAGCGCCTCGTTGCGGCCCAGCATGCGCACATCCATCACCTTCGCCGGTTGCTGCGGGCTGCTCGTGCCCAGCGCCCCGATCGTGATCTGCTGTTGCGGCCAGCCCTGCACAAAGGCATACATCGTCTTGCCCCTCGTCGTGAACCGGATATCTCCTGCTCCCAGGTCGGGCTGCTTGTTTTCGTTGAATCCGGCCTGCGCCGGCTGCGTGATCCCCGGCTGCCCGTTCATTGACGGGCCTTCGCCGTTGATCTTCCATGGCCGCGTCGCGAAAATCCCTTCATCGTTCACCCTCATCCACGCCGTGATGCCTTCCAAAATCTTCATCTCTTCCGCATCCAGCTCGCCCGACGCCGGCAGCGGAAAGTTCAACAGCAGGTTTCCGTTCTTGCTCACGATGTCAACGAGCAGATCGATCACCTTCTTCGGTGTCTTGTACACCTGGCCCACCTTATAGTGCCAGTTGCCGATGCAGGTATCGGTCTGCCAAGGAGCGGGCCAGATGCTGCCTGCTACGCCGCGCTCGCGATCGAGCACGCAGGTCCCCTCTGTGCAATCCTCTGCCACCTTGCTCGTGTAAACCGTCTCCGGCTGGCCGCGAACGTCCACCGGCCCGACGTTGTAAAGCTCCGCCACGGAGGTCAGCCCGTACTCTTCAAACGGTATGCCGCCATCTGTGTAAAGCAAGTCAGGCTGGTAGGTGTCCACCAGATCTTTAATCCGTCGCAGGTACTCGATCTTCCAACGTTCCGGCGCCACACGCCCCATCGGCTTGGCGTTCGCCGCAAAGTCAGCGGGCTCTCCCGTGTAGTCGTGATAGAGATCGGCATATGCCGGATCGGTTCCGTCGTACGGCACGCCGGCAAGCGGGCCGGTCTTGTCGCTGGTGTGCGCAGGCGCCAGCCAGTCATAGCTGTTCGAGAGGTGCTCGCTCACGCCAAAGCGCAATCCGCGCCTGCGCGCCGCCGCTGCCCACATGCCCACAATGTCCTTGTGCGGCCCGGCGTTCACCGCATTCCAGCGCTTCTGGTACTTCGAGTTCCACATGTCGAAGTTGTCGTGATGCACGCCCATACTGAAGAAATACTTCGCCCCCGCCTTCGCGTAGAGATCGATCAAGTGATCCGGGTCCCAGCGGTCCGCGGTGAACAGCGGAATCAGATCTTTGTAGCCCACCTTTGAAGGCGGCCCAAAGCGCTGCACGTGGTATTGGTTCTGCGGCGAGCCCTGAATGTACATCCACCGCGCGTACCAGTCCCCATCGCCCACCGCCGACTGCGGGCCCCAGTGCGACCAGATGCCGAACTTCGCGTCGGCAAACCAGTCGGGAATCGTGTACGCCTTCAGCGAAGCGCGTGTGCCAGCAAATCTTCCCGGTGTAAGTTCCACCCCACCGACCTGGCCGAAGATGCGCCGCGTCCCGCCCATCGCGATCGCCGGCCCGGCCGCTCCGATCACGCGCAGCGCCTGCCTTCTGCTGAGTTTCATCGCATTCCTCTTTCATCGCATTTTGCGCGGCTCTTTGCTCGGCGCGCCGCTGCAATGCTCCGGACATTGCATCGGTAACTATAGCGTTTACGGGAACCCGCGGTCCAGACCGGAAACGCGTCTCAGGCGCTACACTGGTTCCGCGGTTTTTCCGCCCACATTGATGCAAATTCGCGGCTGACGGCCCAAACTGGAGAATCCCCAACATGTCGCAATCCAATCCTTCTCATTTCGCCGCGCCGGGCGAAACCACGCGCCGCGAATTTCTGCAGGGAACCCTCGCCGTCGCCGGCTCGCTGCTTGCCGCCTCATCCGGGGCAGTCCTTGCTGAAGGTCAAACCCCGGCCCGCAAGCCTAATTTCGTTTTTTTTCTAGGAGAAGGCCAGCGCTATGACGCGCTTTCGCTCGCCGGCAACACCATCCTCAAAACGCCCAATCACGACCGCATCGGCCGCGAGGGCGTGCAATTCCGCAATGCCTTCTGCACCAATGCGCTCTGCGCGCCGGCCCGTGCCACGCTGCTCACCGGCCTTTACTCACGCTCTACGGGCGCGCTGTCCAACGAGAATCTCAACGTCCCGCTGCCCTCCGATATTCCCCTCTTCACCGATCTGCTGCGCGAAGCGGGCTACGAGATCGCGATCGTCGGCAAGGTGCACATCCATAACGGTGTGGAAGAGCGCAACTGGGACTACTACTTCGGCCACAACAATCCCAGCAACAACTACGTGAACCCGTTCTTCAAGGAAGGCCGCAAAGGTAAGGTCGGCGAGGAACAGCAATTCAAGAATGTCTATCCTGACGACCTCGCCGTCACCCGCGCGCTGGCCTGGCTTGAGTCACGCAAGAGCGATAAGCCATTTTGTCTTCTCGTTTGGTTTGTCGCGCCCCACGAGCCATTCTTCCGCGCGCGCCGCCACTTCGATCTCTATCGCGGCACCGAGATCCCCAAGCCGGAAACCTTCGATGACGATCTGAAAGGCTATCCCGGCAAGCCTGCCGGTTTTGTCGACGCGCACAACAAAATCGGAACCACGCCAACCCACGAGGCCTGCGGTTCCTTTGAAGGCTTGGTCAAGGATTACTACGCCGGTCTTGTCGCAGTCGACGAGAACATCGGCCGTGTCTTTGACTATCTCGAGAAGAACAAGATCCTTGATGACACCGCGATCGTCCACAGTTCCGACCACGGATTTTTCCTGGGCGAGTGGCGTCTCTTCGACAAGCGGCTGATGCACGAGCCGTCGATCCGCGTTCCCATGATGATCCGCTACCCTAAGCGCGTTCCTGCAGGCGCCGTGCGCGACGAGGCCGTTCTCGATCTCGATATCGCGCCCACGATCCTCGACCTCGCCGGTGTGCCCGCGCCCACACAGATGGAAGGCAAGAGCATGATCCCGCTCGCCCGCGCCGCCGATCCGGCTTTCCGCCCGGAATGGTACTACCAATATTACGAGTGGCCCAACCCCGAAGGCGTGCGCCCCCATCGCGGCATTCGCACCGAGCAGTTCAAGCTCATCCATTACGTGATGGAGCCGCAGGAGTTCGAGCTCTACGACCTGGCGCACGATCCCGGCGAGCGTAACAACCTCCACGGCAACCCGAGCTACGCGCCGAAATTCCAGGAGCTCTGGAACCGCATGGAAGCGCTGCAATCGAAGGTTCCCGAGCGCCCGAAGATTGGGGAACATACCGGCGCATAGCGGTGAGCCCCTTCCCATCGAACGCCCGGAATCGCGGCGCATGGCTCCGCGATTCGATGCGTCTCCCAATATCAGGGCCTACGCGCGGGCGCAAATGAAAAAGGCCGCTCAAGGGCGGCCCTTTTCAGCTCAAGTAACGATTTGAGCGAATTGGTTGCGGGGGCTGGATTTGAACCAGCGACCTTTGGGTTATGAGCCCAACGAGCTACCGGGCTGCTCCACCCCGCACTCTCATCTTACCAATTGCGGGAATGAGGGTCAATCGCGCGCAGCGCGCACAAATCGCCCCACGGAGGAAAAATCAGCCGCTCTGTGCTAAAGGAATTCTGGCGGAAAGCAGTGAAGGATCAGAGATTCGAACTTTCATCGTCTGAGGTCTCGTTGTCATCGCCTTCGATGGAGATGCGCAGCGACTTCAGGAAATGCAAATCGTTTTGCGTAAACGAGCCCGGCTCGGCAGTGCTCTCCGCGTTCGCGTCGCCGCCGTTCTTGACCGCTGCAGTGACCTCATTGAGGCCGATCGTCGCCTCCAGCATCAGCAGCACGTCGAAACCGTGCTTGCGGATGTCCTGGACCACTCCGGCGATCTGCTCGCTCTCGATAACCGACTCATGGATGGCCTCGCCAAGTTGTTGAATGAGTTCCCGTAGACGGGATGTCATGAATACCTCCAGGATCGGCCCCGCGGGAGAGAGTGCGGGCTGCGGCACAGAATCTTTACCTTACTGCCATTCCCGTTCGAGAGCAACCCGGGAGGAGCGGCCCTGGCGCGAACCGCGCCCAGCCCACTGCTACCATCATAAACGGAATGAATCCTCGGAATATCGGCCGCGCGCTGGGCATTGGAATGCGAGTCGCAGGGCGCATCGCCGGGCAACGGATTACCGCATCGGGACAAACCGGACCTGCACCGCGGCGTCCCGTCGGGATGCCGCCTGCTGCGTCTACCGCTCAGGCCCGCGCCGACACTCGCGGACAGACCCGCGGACAGGGCCAGACCGCTGGCCAGTTCACCAGGCAGTCGGCGCAAAGCGTCAGTCGGGGAATCGGCGGATTCCTGCGGCCCTTCCGCCGCGTGGGCGGCATTCTCTGGCTTGAGGTCACCGGCGTCTTCTTTCTGTTGCCGGTCCTCGTCTTTGGCCCGGCGCTCTGGCGCGCCAGCGTTGCCTACACCCACACCGGCGACCATCGAACCTTCTGGGTCACCGCCGTCATCGTGGCCCTTTTTCTCTATCTGAGCGTTAGCTCATTCTGGCGGGCCCACCGGCGGTAGTCTGGAACCGTTAGCCCTTCGCTGCTTCGCTCGGCCGGGACCGCGAAACCGCCCAGACCCCGACGCCGATGGCGATCAACCCCATCGACAGCCAGGCAAATCCGTCGTGGCCGCTGCCGTGCGCCAGCCGGAACCCTCCGAACCGCAACATCGCGAGCGCATTTGAGTTCGCCGTCAACATAGCACTCCTCCTCCGGCAGCAATCTCGGCCCGAATCGACGCATGAAGCCAGCATGATTCGCTGCCCTGCCGCACCTCCAATGACCCCAAACTGCGTGCCAAGTTGTTCTGGATTGCCCAGCACCCGGCCGCCACCAGACCGGCGATGACCGCCCAGCACCATATTGATGAGGCAATTCAATCAGCCTTCCGCGACCGAAAGCCGGGCGCCAGCGCGTAGTCCAACTGCACCAGCACAATCGCCGCGATACTCAGCCAGTTATTGATGAAGCACAGCGCCGCGCCGGCCGCGTACAGCGACTGGGCAATCAGGATGCGCCGGCAGATACTTCCGCTCACCGCCGCCGGCGTGTCCGGCTTGATGAGCTCTCGGTGCGTCGCATAAGCCCAGCTCCAATAGAGCATCGCGCCGGGCAGCAGGATGTTCAGCCAATAAATTCCGAGCGCCACGCGAAGGTGAATGAACTCAGCCAGCAGCCGCGTCGAGAAGGGCAGAAAGGTGATCGTAAACAGAAATCCAAGGTGAATCCAGGTGAAGTCGCGGTTGCCTTCGCCAATGTGATTGAGCTGCGTCTGCTGCCCGGCCCAGAAGATGCCCAGCGTCAGAAAGCTCATCAAATAAGCCACCCATTGTGGACCCAGCGCCGCCAGAGCCACGAGCAGCGCACGCTCTCCGCTCACCTGCGCCGCGGAGGGAATATGCAGGTCGAGCACCAGCAGCGTCATGGCCACGGCAAAGATGCCGTCGCCCAGCGCGGCCAGCCGATCGAGATTGCGCCCCTGGATGCGGTTGTAAAGTGTCGGCATGTTTTCTCACCGCTCCTTCAGTCCGCATTAGCCGCTTGGCAAGGTTGGCTTCTGCTCGCGCTGCCGGTTCGCTGCATCCTGCCGCGTCAAATGCCACACGCCCAGCGCCATCGCCATCGCGCCCAATCCATACGCCAGCACCGCGGTTTCACCGCGATGAATCTGCCAACCCTTCCAGATCGCGATTGCAGCGGCCAGCAACATCACAATGCCCCGAATTCGGTTCACGTCGCAGTTCCCATTTCGGTTCGTCCTCGTCAATTCTCGGCGGAGCGTCAATCCCATCCATCTTAATCAGTGGCAGCCGCGGGCCAGAGTGTTACGGGCAGAGGACCCCGGGCTCAATTGACCCAGCGACCAGCCAGTCCCTATCGTGAGAAGAGGAACCAGGGCTTTCGAAAGGAAACTCGTATGTCGACCACCACCGCTCCCGTCGCGACGCTCAAGAAAACCGCGCTCAACGCCACGCACCGCGCACTCAAGGCCAAAATGGTCGACTTCGGCGGCTGGGATATGCCCGTCGAATATCCTTGCCCGGGCGGAGGCCTCATCGCCGAGCACATGGCCGTGCGCACCGGCGTGGGGCTTTTCGACGTCAGCCACATGGGCGAGATCCAGTTTCGCGGACCCGGCTCGCTCGCCGCCGTGCAGCACATCAGTATGAATGACGCCTCGCGCCTGCAGGATCGCCAGGCCCACTACTCCGCGTTGCTCACGCCGCAGGGAACTTTCGTCGATGACATCCTCGTTCACCGCCTCGGCGAAAACGACTATCTTCTCGTCGTCAACGCCGGCACCACGGACACGGACTTCGCTTGGATCCGGCAGCAGGTCGGCAGTTGGCCCGGAATCCATCTCAGCAACTACTCCAGCTACTACTCGCAGCTCGCGTTGCAGGGCCCGCGCGCTCTCGATACGCTGGCAAAGCTCACCAAAGTCGATCTCGCCGCTATCAAGAATTACTGGTTCACCTGGGGCACAGTCGCCGGCATTCCCAACGTGCTGATCGCGCGCACCGGCTACTCCGGCGAAGACGGCTTCGAGGTCTACATCCCCTCGGATGAAGCGACTACCGTCAATATGTGGAACGCGCTGCTCGACGCCGGCGCAGAGTTCGGCATCCGTCCCTGCGGTCTTGGCGCGCGCAACACGCTCCGCCTTGAGGCCGGCATGAGCCTCTATGGGCACGAAATCTCTGAAGAGATCAACGTGCTGGAAGCGGGCCTCACTCGCTGGCTCAAGCTCGAGAAAGGCCCATTCATCGGCCGCGACGCGCTGCTCGTTGTACAGCAGTCCGGCGGCCCGAAGAGAAAAATCATCGGTCTCGAAATGGTCGAGCGCGGCATTGGCCGCGACGGGTACTCCGTCCATGATCTGGATGGGAACCAGGTTGGCGTGGTCACATCCGGTTCGCCAGCGCCATTTCTGAAAACGAATATCGCCATGGCGCTGGTGCCTGCTTCGGTCGCCGAGTCCGGCGCTGACGTAATCGTGCAGTGCCGCGCGAATCAGGTGCGCGCCCGGCAGGTGCCGCTCCCGTTTTACAAGCGGGCCAAAAAGTAGCCCAAAGAGTAATTCTGACGGTGCCTGTCCGTGACTGCCGCAATCTCATCTCGGGCTTCCACCAAAGTGGCCTGACGCCCTCCGCTGTGAAACCCAGGCTTGCGCGCCATGCGATGATGAACGTGAATCGGCAGTCCGAAGGGGCGTGCGGGCCTTCTTTTTGGGGGAGATTGTGATGAGCACATTTCCGTGGCACACGTGGAGCGCAGGGCCCTTCAGCGTGGAGCGCAAGCCGGGTAACGCGCCGGGCACGGTGATCATCGCTTTTCACGGAGCGTTCACCCTGCGCGAAGCCTATAGCACCAGCGATCCGCTGGCGCTGCACAAGATGATGGCGATCGAGCCGGTGCCGGGCGAAGCTCCCACGGTGAAGAGCATCCTGGATTTGACCGCGTGCCCCTCGATGGATTCAAGCGGCCTGGGCATGGTAGCCACCTACTACATCCGCTGCAGGAAGCACGGCGTAAAGCTGATCGCGGCCGGCCTCACCCCGCGCGTGCGTGAGCTCTTCAAGCTCACCAAGATGGACAGCGTAATTCCCATGGCAGCGACGGTGGAAGAAGCGGAAAGCCGCTAGTTACCGGCGCGCAGCTCAGATTGTTAGGGGGTTTTTGTGGTCGAGAGGGCAAAGACCCGCCTGGCTCCGCTCACACCTGCATCACTTCCGCTTCCTTCTTCTGCGAAAGCTCTTCCATGCGCCGGATCTCGCCGTCGGTCATCTTCTGGATCTCTTCGAGCGCGCGCTTCTCATCGTCCTCGCTGATCTTCTTGTCCTTCGCCAGCTTCTTCAGCGCGTCGTTGCCGTCGCGGCGCACGTTGCGCACCGCCGTCCGGTGCTCCTCCAGCACTTTGTTGATGTGCTTGCACACGTCGCGTCGCCGTTCCTCGGTCATCGGCGGAATGGGAATGCGAATCACCTTGCCGTCGGAGATGGGGTTGAATCCGAGATCGGAGGCCTGGATCGCCTTTTCCACCTCTTTCACAATCGTCGGGTCCCAGGGAGAGATCAGAATCAGCTGCGCCTCCGGCGTGGACACCTGCGCCATCTGGCTGATCGGCGTCGGCGTTCCGTAATAGTCCACCTTGATCTGATCGAGCATGTGCGCGCTGGCGCGGCCGGTGCGCGTCGCCGCCAGGCTGCCCTGGAAGTCCGAAACGGACTGATCCATGCGCCGCTTCAGGTCGCCCGAGAGTCCCTTCAATGCCGGATTGCCTTCCATGAACGATGCCATCGCAGCTTGCCCTCAATGATCCCAATTTTCCAAGGGCTATTCTACAACCTGCAACTGCGCATACTAGGCGGTACGCACCACCGCCGCCGCCTGCTCATGCGCGTGATAACTCGACCGCACCAGCGGTCCCGACTCCACGTGTCGAAATCCCATGCGCAGCGCTTCAGTCTTCAGCTCGGCAAATTCGCGTGGTGTGTAGAGCCGCGCCATCGGCAGGTGATCGCGCGATGGGCGCAGATACTGGCCGATCGTCAGAATGTCGCAACCAGCGGCGGCAAGATCGCGGAACACCTCGACCAACTCCGCCGTCTCCTCGCCAAGTCCCACCATCACGCCGGACTTCGTGAGCCCTCCGGGCCTTAACCTCTTGGAGGAACGCAACAACTCAAGAGATCGCTCGTAACGCGCACCCGATCGGACGACTCGATACAGCCGCGGCACTGTCTCCGTGTTGTGGTTGAGGATCTCCGGCCGTGCTTCCACAACAATGCGGATCGCCTCCTCGTTGCCCTGAAAATCAGGAATCAGCACTTCCACGCGGCATCCCGGCGCCTGGCGGCGAATCTCCTCGATCACCATAGCGAACGCCCGCGCCCCGCCCACATTGTCGTCATCGCGGTTCACGCTGGTAATCACGGCATGTTCCAGCCCCAGCGCGGCAACCGCCTGCGCCACGCGGCGCGGCTCATCGAAGTCGATCGGCTCGGGCCTGCCCTTCGGTACCGCGCAAAAGCCGCAGCGCCGCGTGCACAGGTTGCCCAGCATCATGAAGGTCGCTGTCTTGTGGTGCCAGCACTCGCCAATGTTGGGGCAGTGCGCGCTCTCGCACACCGTATGCAGTCCCAGCGAACGGGCCAGCCGCTTCAACTCGTGATAATTCTCGCCCATCGGCGCGCGCGCCTTCAGCCAATCCGGTTTGGGCGCCGGAACGCGTCTCGCCGGTTCAATCTGAACGAGTTCCATCACATCCACATTGTAGCTATCTTGGGACCCGTGCAGAAACGTACCGGAAATGCACCGGAAATGTTGCCAAAATCCACTACAATCGAGCTCACGCGGCCCAAACCTTTCCGCCGCGCGGCGCATCTGTCCCATTAAAGCCGTGCTGCCTCGGTGCGGGATTTGGAGTCTGCCGGGGGCTTTGTGCCGTGGCAAAGGAGAATACCTCATGAGACCCGACCGTCCCGTAATCGGCGCTGTTGTCTGTCTGACTACCGGAATCGCACTTCTCGTGGCATGGTGCCACGGCGCCACCGGCTTCAGTATCGTTTACCCCTTCTCCAGCTCCACGCTCCACTTGGACCTGACCACCAACGGCCCAGCAGTGATCGGCGGAATTTTCCTCACAGCGATCGGCGTTCTGTTTCTCGTGTGGTCGCTCTTCGCAGCCATCGTTAGCCAGATTGCGCTCATGATCAGGCGCGAGGATCGGATAGAGAGCATCGTAGGTCGCTATCGCGAACCCTCCTACGACTTTGATCCCTACCCCGCCACGATGACTGAGCGCAAGCACGAGAGCTGACCCCCCAAGAGCTGAAGAGGAGCTGAAGAAGAACTGAAATCGACAGCTGAGCCTCGCACAGCGGCTGCCTTATCGCATCTTTTCCCGTACATCGGTCCGGATCAGATAAAGGAAAAAGACCAAGTTGAGCAGCCCCTGCACCAGTGCAGACTGCGAGCTCTGTCTGGAGAAGTTCCAGAAGAAAAAAGCCGCCATTATTCCCACTGCGGCCAGGGTCATGGCCCAGCCCCAGCGCAGCAGCATCATCATCCCCAACGCGCCCGCGATAAACAGGGCCGAGAACACGAGATAAAACAGCGGCGCGTGCCCCGTCACGACATCGAAGCAAATTACGCCAGACACCAGGATCATGTAACAGCCCAGCGCGACCACGCCCGGGATCTCCAGCAGCCGCGGCCTCCGCAGGGGCACCGCTTGGCGTGCTGACCCTGTTTTCTTGCCCGCTGAATCTTCGTTTGGCTCTGAATCGCTGCTCATAGCGTGTGCAAATACGCGAGCAGATCCGCGAGCTGCTCGTCGCTCATTGGCACTGCGGGCATCATCCCTCTGCCATGGTGAATCACGTCGGCCATCCGCTCATCGGTGGGCGGCGCGCCCGACGGCATCGCCCTGAGCTTGGTCAGTGCCTGCAGCCCTGGCCCGCGAAGTGGTTGCGCCGAGGTCGGGTTGTGGCAGCGCGCGCAATTGGCTTGATATACGACCGCGCCTCGCGCTTCCTGCGGCGTCCATTCTGATGACGGCTTCGACGGCGGCAGCGTGCGGCAGCCTGCCACGCTTCCGGCAATCCAGATACCACACGCCAAAGCAGCCGCAAAAGCATTGAATCTGCGCGCTCTCATGCGCCATCCCCTCACGTGCCATCATGATACAGCGCAAGCAAATTCGCCACCGCTGTGGCGTGCGGCGCCGGTTATCCGCGTTGCCACGGCGCAGAAAATTACTCCGCTGCTGCAATCGCTTCAGCGATCCGGTCGATCGCCTGTTCCTCCGCATGGCTGGCTGGCCGGTGCCCGTTCATCATGATGGAGAATGCGAGCAGCTTGCCGCTCGCCGTGGTTAGATAGCCGGAGAGCGTATCCACCTCGCTCAGCGTCCCCGTCTTCGCCCACAGCTTTCCTTTCAGCGGAGAATTCTGGAAGCGATGGTCGAGCGTGCCGTCCACGCCGGCCACAGGAAACGTCTGCCGCCATCCCACGCCCCAGAACTGGCGCGACGCGTACGACAAAAGCTGCGTCAGCGCGCGCGGCGAAATCTCGTCCTTCGGGCTCATGCCTGAGCCGTCATAGAGAAAAAAGTCGTCGTCGCTCACCCCGCAATTCACCAGGAACTGCCGCACCACGCGCTCGCCCTGCTCCATGCTGCCGTCGTTCCCGAATGTCTTGCCCAGCAGCCTCAGCAGTAGCTCCGCGTGCAGGTTCTGGCTTACCTTGTTGGTTACAGTGATGTCCTGCATCATCGGCACGGAGATGTGAGCAGCAAGCACGCGGTGCCCCTGCACCGGCGCCACAATCGTCGTCAGGTTCGCAGGCGGGGTCAGCGTCACCGGCTGCTCGCGCTCGTCATTAAAATTTCCCGTGTCCACCGAATACTTATGCCGCGTCTCCGGCCCGCCCGACACCTTGATGCCGCGCAGCAACAGCGCCTGCTTGAATGCCGAGGCCGCAAACTGCGCCGGATCGTCGACCGCCATGTTTACATGCAACCCATTAGCGGGCGCTGTACCCCACGCGCGCACCATCAGCGAGCCCGGCCGCCGCTCCAGCCCCGGGTGCGCGATCTCGCCCGGCGCAATCGGGATCATCGAATTGTCAATCGTGTAGTAGTCCACATCCGGCGACCACAGCACCTGCGTCGTGCCCGGCTTCGCCGGGTCGGCCGTGATGTTCAGTTGATCCGCGTTCTCATTAAAGGTGAGTGCGGAGATAGGCGCGCCGTAGCCCCACTGCAGGTCATCCCATGGCCAGCCCAGCGGCACCGGCTCGTCCAGAAAAAACGTGTCGTCGCCCACGATGTCGCCATCCACTGTCCTCACGCCCGCCTGCTCCACCTGCTCGGCCAGCAGATCCAGCACCGCCATCGGCGCCTGCGGCAGCGGCTGTTGCGGTGGGGTCTCACCCGGCTCCGTCGGCGGCAGCGGAGCAGCGAGCCGCGTGCCCGGTTCCACGTACGGATAATGGCGCGCGCTGATTGTGGGATCGCCCACGCCGAGCAGGTACACGTCTCCGTGCACCGTGCCCGCCGCATCCATGTCCCCTGCAGCTACTACCAGCGTGGTCCACGTCAGCGTCTCCACCGGCAAAAGCGCATCAACTGCGGCGGTGGTCGTGAGTTTCTCATTGGAAGCGGGCGCGAACATGCGGCCTTCGTTCAGTCCATAAAGGGGTTGGCCATCGAGCGTGGTCACGCTGATGCCGATCTGCGTGCGGCTCAGCGCTGGGTCGGCGAGAATCGCCTGGATGCGGTCGGCGATCGGACCGGTCGTCGGCGCGGGACGAATCACGGTGTGCACCGCGCGATGTTGCTGCGGCGACTGCGCATTCGCGCCAGGCAGCAGAAGCAGCATGCTGCCCAGCGCAGTAGCCTTCTGCAGAATGCTCATGCCCGGAGTGTAGCAAAGCGCGAACCTGCAACGTCGTACCATCGAATGTGCATGATGAGGACCTTCACCAACTGGCGCCTGCGCACGCGTTCGCTCGAGCTCGGCCGCCGCACTCTCGTCTGCGGCGTCATCAACATCACGCCCGACTCCTTCAGTGATGGCGGCTCTTTTCTCGCTCCCGAAGCGGCCGTGGCCCGCTGCATGCAATGCATTGAAGAAGGCGCCGATCTTCTCGACCTCGGCGCGGAAAGCACGCGTCCCGGCTCGCACGCGGGTGGCGTAAATCCTGCGGTCAGCGCCGAAGAAGAAAAGGCGCGGCTTCTCCCCGTTCTCGAAGAGCTCTTGAAAAAGCTCCCGCACGCAATCCTCTCCGTCGACACTTACAAAGCCGAGACGGCGCGCGTCGCGCTCGCTGCCGGTGCGGAGATCATCAACGACGTCAGCGGCTTCACCTGGGATCCTGCGCTCGCTCTGGTCTGCGCCGCAACCGGTGCGGGCGTCGTCCTCCTTCACTCGCGTGGGCGTCCCGAAGAATGGCGCTCGCAGCCGCAGCTTGCGCCCGATGAAGTGCTCGCCGCAGTCCGCGACGGTCTCGCTGCCAGCTTTGCCGCCGCGCAAGCCGCCGGAATCGAGCCCGAAGCCATCGTTCTCGATCCCGGCTACGGATTCGGCAAGCGCTTCGGCGAGAATTACGCCCTGCTCGCCCGTCAGTCGCAGCTCCTCTCGCTCCGCCGTCCGCTCTTCGCCGGCCTCAGCCGCAAATCCTTCCTCGGCCACACGCTTGCGCCGCTCTTCGGCGGCGAACCCGCGCCCGTGAATGCCCGCGAGAACGCCAGCGTCGCCGCGATGACCGTCGCGATCCTCAACGGAGCTTCGATCGTCCGCGTCCATCACGTCGGTCCCGCTGTCGAAGCCGCGCGCATCGCCGACGCGATCCTTGCGGCGTCCTGAACGCTGCGACACACTACAATCAATCAAGCGCAGTTCGGCTCGCCGCGCGTTTCCGTCCTATGAAAACTCGCTTCGCTTTCGGCAAACACGGCATCGATGTCACAGTTCCCGGCGCGTACGACTGCCAGATCGTTCACAGCCGCACTGCAAACGCGCTGCCCGACGCCCCCGCGGCGCTCGAGGCCGCGCTCGACTCCCCGATCGGTTCCCCCGCCCTTGCCGCTCTCGCCGCAGGCAAGCGCACCGCCGCCATCGCCGTTTGCGACATCACGCGTCCCGCGCCAAATCGCATCACGCTGCCGCCTCTGCTCAAGCGCCTGCATCAGGCCGGCATACCCAAAGACGGCATCACGATTCTCATCGCCACCGGCCTTCACCGAGGCGCCACAAAAGAAGAGCTCGACATCATTGTCGGCCCGGAGATCGCCGCCGCGTATCGCGTCGCCAACCACGATGCCCGCGACTTCGCCGCACATCGCTCGCTCGGTTCCACCCGCCGCGGCACGCCGGTCTACATTGACGAGCGCTTCATGGCCGCCGATCTGCACATCTCGCTCGGCTTCGTTGAGCCGCATCTCATGCTCGGTTTCAGCGGCGGCCGCAAGCTCGTCGTCCCGGGCGTCGCTGCGCAGGAGACGATCAAGGTCATCCATTCGCCGCGCTTCGTGCGCGAGCCGCTCGCCACCGAAGGCTCAATCGAGGGCAACCCGCTGCACGCGGAGTTCCTTGAGATCGCCGCCATGGTGCGCCACGATTTCATCCTCGATGTCACGCTCAACCGCGAGCGCCACATCTCCGGCGTCTTCGCCGGCAATCCCGTCAAAGCCCATGCCGCCGCCGTCGCGTTCTTTGAGAGCACTTCGCTGGCTTCTCTCGATGGCCTCTTCGACGCGGCAATTACCAGCGCCGCTGGTTTTCCGCTCGACCTTACTTTTTATCAGTGCCTCAAAGGACTCACCGCAACGAAACACATCGTAAAGCCCGGCGGACCCATGCTGCTGTTGAGCGAGTGCACGGAAGGCATCGGCTCACCCGAGTATGCGCGCGAGCTCAAGGAGTATGAAGGGCACGCGGAGTTCCTCGAAAAGATTCGCGAGCGCAAGGTGGAAATCGACCAGTGGCAACTGGAAAAGCTGGCGCTCACGGGCATCGATCACGAGCTGCTGTTCTACGCGCCGGGCGCCCCGTCCTCCGAGCTCGGCAGCTTGCGCGCAAACGCATTCGCCACGGTGGATGAGGCGATTGCCGCATTCCTAAGCCGCTTGCCGCAGGACGCGCGCATCGGGCTCGTGCCCGAAGGCCCTTACACCTACGCTCGCGCCGTGCCGGCCTACGTGTAGGATTCGCTAGCCATTCAGATCTAAATGCTGATCCCCACCTTGTACCGCGGCCACAGCGGGCGCATTGCCGAGTGATCCACCACCGGCTCGCCATCGCACTGCACTTCAATCACTGTCGCTGGCTGGTCCGGTGCGTCCAGTGGCATCCCAGTCAACCGGAACGTAAACTCGTCCTGCGTGAACTCCACCTTCTGGCCCGTTTTCAAGATGCGCGCCGACAACACCTTCGGTTTCAGCCCGCCGATTGCGACCACTGTCTCCGGCCGGTAGAACTCCAGCCACTCCGACGCAGGCGTGTGCCCGGGCCAGTCATAAACATGCACGTAGAGCGTGTTGCCGCGCCTTGAGTAGTTGCAGCTCGCGTCCTCGTTCAGCGTTCCGCGCTCCGTTCCGTAAATCGCTGTCCCGTTCCCATCGAGCCATTTGCCCACCGCTTCCAGCACTTCCACCGAGGGTTGCGGCACTGACCCGTCGCGCTCCGGCCCGATGTTCAGCAGGTAATTTCCGCCGCCGCGCGCGCAAGTGATCAGATTGTCGACAACTGTCTTTGGCGTCTTCCACTGGTCGTCGGCCTTGTTGAAACCCCAGCTGTTGTTCAGCGTCATGCACGACTCCCACGCGCGGCCCGCGGCTGCGGCCTCAATGTGCTGCTCGGGCGTGGCAAAGTCGCCTTCCAGGCCATTGCGGTTGTTCACGATGATCTCCGGTTGCAGCTCGAAGACCATCTCGTTCATCCGCTCCGACTCCCACTGCGCCGCACTCAGCGGCCACGACACGTCGTACCACAGAATGTCGATCTTGCCGTAGTTCGTCAGCAGCTCGCGGATCAGCCCGTGCGTGTAGTCCACAAATCTGCGCCGCGCCGCCTCGTCGGTCTTGCAGATCGCGCCGTCGGGATGATGCCAGTCCATCAGCGAGTAGTAGAAGCCCACGCGCAGTCCCTCCGCGCGCGCCGCTTCCACAAACTCGCGCACCAGGTCGCGCCCCGGTCCCTGCTTCATCGCGTTGTAGTCCGTCAGCTTTGTATCCCACTGGCAAAATCCCTCGTGATGCTTGGTGGTCATCACCATGTATTTCTGCCCCGCGCGCTTCGCCAGCCGTGCCCAGTCGCGCGCTGCGTTTGGCTTGGGATGAAAATTCTTAGCCAGAATCTCGTACTGCGGAATCGGCACGCCCTCGTGCTCCTTCACCCACTCGTACTGCCCGATCACGCTGTAAAGTCCCCAGTGGATGAACATGCCAAACTTGGCTCCGTGCCACCAGCGCATGCGTTCCTCGCGCGTCGCCGTCTGCTTCTGGTCGGCGGCCGCCGGCGTGGTCGCTGGCGCGTCACCCTGCGGCAGCGCCAATCCATCAGAGTTTGCAGCGGCCAGCGCCGCGGCGCCCGCTACGCCAAACTGCTTTAGGAACGACCGTCTCGTGCTCTCACTCCACTGCATCGTTTCTCACTCCGTTTCGCGCCCGATCGGGCGGCAATCTCGCTTTCCGTTAGCGTTTACGTAAAGTGCTGCAATTTTTCGTCGAGTCACTATAGCAGAGTGCGCACGCGCATCTCTGCGCTGAGGCAAACGCCGCGCGTTCCAAACCATGCCCAGCTTCGCAGTCAGTTTCCCGGCCCTTCGGACTCCCGCGCAAAATCAGGGTTTAAAATCAAACTGGTAGCAGGCTGAAAAGTCCGCGCCAAATTCCTTCAACCCGTGCACAGCCGGCCGCTCAGCGGCAGTTGTGGCGGGTTTTCGCGCGGAAGCGGGACGTTCATGCGGGCAAAGACGGCTGTGGTGCTCGGCGCGCAGTGGGGCGACGAGGGCAAGGGAAAGATTGTCGATGTGCTCAGCGAGCGGTTCTCCGCAGTAGCGCGCTACGCCGGCGGCCATAACGCCGGCCACACAGTCATCATCGGCCAGCACAAGTTCGTGCTCCAGCTCATTCCCTGCGGCGTGCTCCGTCCGGGGTGCATCGGCGTCATCGGCAACGGCGTCGTGCTGGACCCGATCTACTTTCTCGATGAGATCGACCGCGCCCGCAAGACCGGCCTCGACATGGACGGCCGCCTCTTCGTCTCCAATCGTGCCCAGGTCATCCTGCCTTACCACCGCATGATTGAGCTCGCGGCCGAGACCGCGCCCGGCCGCAAGAAGATCGGCACCACCAGCAAAGGCATCGGCCCGGCCTACGAAGACAAGATGGCCCGCAGCGGCCTGCGCGTCGTCGACCTGCTCAACTCGTCGCTTCTCAAAACGCATATTGAAGCCGCCTGCGAAGAGAAAAACGCCATCGCGCATGCGCTCTTCGGTACCGATCCGCTTGACCCCGCCAAAATGTACGAGGACTACGCAGCGGCAGCGGAGAAGATGCGTCCGCTCGTCGCCGATACCGGCCGCCTGCTCAACGGCATTCTCGCCAAAGGCGGTAGCGTCATGTTTGAGGGCGCACAGGGAACCATGCTCGACATCGATCACGGTACCTATCCCTTCGTCACGTCCTCTTCGGCAACTGCCGGCGGGGCAGCCATCGGCACCGGTATCGGGCCCACCGCCATCGGCACCGTCATCTCCGTTACCAAGGCCTACGTCACGCGCGTCGGCGAAGGGCCGTTCCCTACAGAAATTCACGACGCAGCCGGCGATCAGTTGCGCGCGCGTGGTCATGAATACGGCGCCGTTACCGGGCGGCCGCGGCGCTGCGGCTGGCTCGACATTCCCCTTCTGCGCTACTCCAATCAGGTCAACGGCGCCGAGTGGCTCGTCGTCACCAAGCTCGATGTGCTCGACGAACTGGCTGAAATTCCTATCTGCGTCGGCTACGAGATCAATGGCAAGGTTACTGACGAAATTCCCGCGGACGTTGAAGGCCTTGAAGCGATTAAGCCCCGCTATACCACGCTCAAAGGCTGGCGGCAATCCACTGAGGGCATTACGCATTACGACAAGCTGCCCCAGGCCGCGCGCGATTACCTCACTTTTCAGGAACGGGAGAGTGGCGCGAAGATCGGCATGATCTCCACCGGACCCGACCGCGACCAGACAATGATTCTTCCCGCCTTCGCTGAAGCGTTGCAAAGCCTCAGCGCCTAATGCGGCCGCCTGTCCTGCCCGCCAGACTTGTCCTGAGAGCCCGGCTTGAGCGCCTGAAACCGAACCAGCCAGCCGGTCACGGACACCTAGCCCGCCAAAGCCCGTCGCCGTTACCGCCGTCACCGTCTCCGGCCTTCCTTCATCCGAATTGGCTGTTATTTCCTCGGATTTCGGCATCTCATTTTGTGTAGGGGTGGGGTTATATGTGCGTCATCGTCGGGAGAAGATCAGGCGCAATCCACCATCTTTATGCGATCTCCAGTTGACCCGCCGCCCTTTTTCGGAATACCGTTGACCCGTATGCCGCATTCGGCCGCCGACCGGATGACTTCTGCCTGCCAGCGCCCGCTCATCTCAAGCTGGGTGTTTGCCGTGGCCTTTGTCCTTGCGGCCACTGCACTTCCCGCCTATGCCGGACTGCCGACGGCTTCGCGCGAAGAGAACCGGCATGAGATTGACAAGCTCGAAGACGCATGGCGCAGCGCCATCATGAGCTCGGACACCAAGGCGATGGACGCTCTCCTCGCGCCCGACTACATGGCCATCACTCCGTCCGGCACTTTGCAAACCAAGGACGATACGCTCGCCAGCCTTCGCGCGGGAAAGGTACACTTCGCCGCCCTTACCATCTCTGACCGTAAGGTGCGTTTTTACGGGACAACCGCAGTGGTCACCTCCCTTGCCGATATCCAGGCCAACACCACTGAGGGTCCGGTGACCGGTAGCTACCGCTACACCCGCGTCTATGTTCGCGATCCGCAGGGTCATTGGAAGATAGTAAGTTTTGAAGCCAGCCACGTTCGTGAGCCCGGCCCCCACAAGCGGAACGAGTTGCATTAGAAGCGAATCTGTACAAAAAATGAATCGAAATCCCCGCCGCAATTTTCCTTCCGATCGGCTCAAATCCCCCCTCAAACGCGCCCTTCCCACCTTGTAATTGCCTGCATCAAGCGCTAGACTACAAGATATATAGGACCAAAAAAGTCCTATATGGCGGGATGCTCGTCCTGCTGTTCCCCGCATTCGCCGCACGCTGCAAGATCCACGCGAATGCCAACAGCTCAAGATACAAGGACTTAGCGGCAAGCCCGCGGAGGCAAAATGAGTTCGAGTGTTGATACGATCCGTGGTCTGGCCGAGCAGGATTACAAATGGGGCTTCGTCACCGACATCGACGAAGACCGTGTCCCCAAAGGCCTCAACGAAGAGACCGTCCGGCTGATCTCCGCACGCAAGGGGGAGCCGGAGTTCATGCTCGAGTGGCGCCTGAACGCGCTGCGCCACTGGTTCCGCATGGAGCGCGAGCAAGGCGAGCCCAAGTGGGCGAACGTCACCTTCGCCCCCATCGATTACCAGGAGATCACCTACTACTCCGCGCCCAAGCAAAAGCCCTCGCTCGACAGCCTCAACCAGGTCGATCCCGAGCTGCTCAAGACTTACGCAAAGCTCGGCATTCCGATCGATGAGCAAAAGCGCCTCTCCAACGTGGCCGTCGACGCGGTCTTTGACTCGGTTTCCGTCGCGACCACCTTCAAAGGCAAGCTCGCTGAGATGGGCGTCATCTTCTGCTCGTTCTCTGAGGCCGTGCAAAAGCATCCTGAGTTGATCAAGAAGTATCTCGGCACGGTCGTTCCGCATACTGACAATTTCTACGCCGCGCTCAACGCCGCCGTCTTCACTGACGGTTCGTTCGTCTACGTGCCCAAGGGCGTGCGCTGCCCCATGGAGCTTTCGACCTACTTCCGCATCAACGCCGCGGAAACCGGCCAGTTCGAGCGCACGCTCATCATTGCCGACGAAGGCGCATACGTCAGCTATCTCGAGGGCTGCACCGCGCCCATCCGCGACACCAATCAGCTGCACGCAGCCGTCGTCGAGCTCATCGCGCTCGATAACGCCGAAATCAAGTACTCCACCGTGCAGAACTGGTATCCCGGCGACAAGGAAGGCCGCGGCGGCATCTTCAACTTCGTCACCAAGCGCGGCAAGTGCCTGGGCGTCAACTCCAAGATCTCCTGGACGCAGGTTGAGACCGGCTCCGCGATCACCTGGAAGTACCCGAGCTGCATCCTGCAGGGCGACAACTCGGTGGGGGAGTTCTACTCGGTCGCGCTCACCAACAATCGCCAGCAGGCTGACACCGGCACCAAGATGATCCATATCGGCAAGAACACGCGTTCGACCATCGTCTCCAAGGGCATCTCGGCAGGCTATGGCCAGAACACCTATCGCGGCCAGGTCAAAATCATGCAGGGCGCAACCGGCGCGCGTAACTACACGCAATGCGATTCGCTGCTCATCGGCGATCGCTGCGGCGCGCATACCTTCCCCTACATTGACGTGCGCAACTCGACGGCGCGCATGGAGCACGAGGCCTCGACCTCCAAGATCGGCGAGAACCAGCTCTTCTACCTGCGCCAGCGTGGCCTCAAGACCGAAGACGCCGTTTCCATGATCGTGAACGGCTTCTGCAAGACCGTCTTCAAGGAGCTGCCGATGGAATTTGCCGTCGAAGCGCAGAAGCTGCTGGGCGTCAGCCTCGAAGGAAGTGTTGGATAACTTGACGGCAGCGTGGGATAACTCGAAGGCAGCGTGAAGAACGGCCGCGAGCGCGGCATCTAGGCAAAACAGCCAAGTTGGCGAATCCACAAAATTCGCTGGCGCATCAGACACTCTGGAGAGGGAACGAATGGCGTTGTTGGAAATTGAAGATCTGCACGCATCGGTGGAAGGTCACGAGATCCTCAAGGGATTGAACCTCACCGTCAATGCGGGAGAAGTGCATTCCATCATGGGCCCCAACGGCTCAGGCAAGAGCACGCTGGCGCAGGTGCTGGCACGGCGCGAGACCTACCAGGTCACGTCCGGAAAGATCACGTTCGACGGGAAAGACCTGCTCGAGATGAGCCCGGAAGTAGCTGCCTGCGAGGGCGTCTTCATGGCCTTCCAGTATCCGGTGGAGATCCCTGGCATCAGCAATGCGTATTTCCTGCGCTCGGCGATGAATGCCGTGAAGAAGTATCACGGCCAGGAGGAGCTGGACGCGATGGATTTTCTGCCGCTCTACAAGGAGCGCATGAAGCTCCTCGAGATGGACGGCAAGTTCACCAACCGCGCAGTCAACGAAGGCTTCTCCGGCGGCGAAAAAAAGCGCAACGAGATTCTGCAGCTCGCCATGCTTGAGCCCAAGCTGGCGATTCTCGACGAGACGGACTCCGGCCTTGACATTGATGCGTTGCGCATTGTCGCGCAGGGCGTCAACGCGCTGCGCAGCAAGGATCGCGGCTTCCTCATCATCACCCACTATCAGCGGCTGCTGGACTACATCAGGCCGGACTTCGTCCACGTGCTGATCGACGGAAAAATCGCGCTCTCCGGCGGTCCCGAGCTTGCGCTTGAGCTTGAAGAAAAGGGCTATGCCTGGGCCGACACGGACCAGCAGGTTCAGCCTGCATGAAACGGACGCGCAAGACCAAAGCGAACAATGGGAGTTTGAGGCAGGAAGCAATGGTGACCACGGCGGAGCGTTCCGGCACTTATCTAGAGGCCTACAGCGAGCTGCGCGCGCAGGCGGGCGAACGCGAGCCCGTGTGGCTGCGCCAGTCCCGCGAAGACGCGTGGACGCGCTTCAGCGCGAAGGGATTCCCGACTACGCACGATGAGGACTGGCGGTTCACCAATCTGGCCGCGCTGGCCAAAACGCCGTTCGTCCGCGCCCCCAAAGCGGTCGCGCCGCTGCTTAAGAGTCAGATCGAAGCTTGTCTCCTCCCGGGCGCAGCCTGTCAGCTTGTCTTCGTCAACGGCCACTTCGCTCCCGAGCTGTCTGCAATCGAGAAACTGCCGGAAGGCCTGGAAGTGCACGCGCTTGCGCAGGCACTGGGTGCGAAAGGGGCCGCACCTGAAGGCCGCCACGCGCCTGAGGGTATCGAGCAGCACCTGGGCCGCTATGCCGACGTGCGCCGTGACGTCTTCGCCGCGCTCAACACCGCGCTCTGGGAAGACGGTGCCTACATCCACGTCCGCCGTGGCGCGGTCATCGAGCATCCTGTCCATCTGCTCTATCTTTCCGCAGGCGCGGGCCGTCAGATCATGACGCATCCTCGCACGCTCATCGTCGCGGAGGACCACAGCCACGCTTCGGTGGTCGAGGACTACGTCTCCATCGGCGATGAAGCCGCCTTCTCGAACGCCGTCACCGAGCTGGTTGCCGGCGAAGGCGCGGTCGTCTCGCATTTCCTCATTGAGCGCGAAAATCTCGCGTCGTTCAACGTCTCCACCTTGCGCATTGAGCAGGCTCGCGCGGCCAATGTCTCATCGCACTCTCTTCTGCTCGGCGGCGGCCTGGTGCGCAACAACGTGCATCCCGTGTTGGCAGGCGAGGGAACCGAGTGCCTCATCAACGGCCTCTTTGTCGGCGCGGGTCATCAGCATCTCGACAACTACATGATGGTGGAGCACGCACGCCCGCAGGGCGCAAGCCGCCAGTTCTACAACGGCATCCTCGCCGGGCACGCGCGCGGCGTCTTCCACGGCCGCATCGTCGTCCACAAGGACGCGCAGAAGACTGACGCCAAGCAGACCAATCGCAACCTGCTGCTCACCGATACGGCGCGCATTGACACCAAGCCACAGCTCGAGATCCACGCCGACGACGTGAAGTGCACCCACGGCGCCACCATCGGCCAGATCGAGGAGGAGCAGCTCTTCTATCTGCGCGCCCGCGGCGTGCCGGCAGCCGTAGCGCGCAATCTGCTGCTTTACGCCTTCGCGGCTGAGTGCCTCGATCGCATGCATGAGTCCGCTGCGCGCGCCTTTGTTGAAAAGCTCATCGCCAAGCGGTTGAAAGAGCTCGCGCTGATTCAGGATTTGGATTCGGATTCCCTTACGGGTGCAGCGCCTGTCGAGGAAGAGCAGCACTGGGAGGAAGTAGGATGAGCACCGCGGTACCTCAGACCGGTATTGGTTCAGCGGCGCTGGATATTGAGCGGATCCGGCGCGATTTCCCCATCCTTGACCGGACGATCCACGGCAAGAAGCTGATCTATCTCGATAACGCCGCCACTTCGCAAAAACCGCGCGCCGTGATCGACGCCATCGTGCATTATTACCAGCACGATAATGCCAATGTTCACCGCGGTGTGCACACGCTCAGCATGCGCGCCACTGAAGCGCATGACGAAGCAAGAGAGACGGTACGGCGCTTTATCCAGGCTGCTGACGCAAACGAAATTATCTTTGTGCGTGGCGCAACGGAAGCCATCAATCTCGTCGCCCAGACATACGGCCGCGTGCATGTCGGCGCGGGTGACGAAGTGCTCATTACCGCGATGGAGCATCACTCGAACATTGTCCCCTGGCAGATTCTCTGCGAGGAAAAAGGCGCGCATCTCCGCGTCGCTCCAATCAACGACGCCGGCGAGCTGCAGCTTGACGAATTCGAAAAGCTGCTGTCGCCGCGCACTCAAATCGTGGCCGTGGCCCATGTGTCGAATGCGCTGGGCACTGTCAACCCGTTGCGCAAAATCATTCAGCTTGCTCATGCGCACGACGTGCCTGTGCTGGTCGACGGTGCGCAGGCCGTTCCGCATCTGCCCGTGGACGTGCAGGCGCTGGGCTGCGATTTTTACGCTTTCTCCGGGCACAAGGTCTACGGGCCTACAGGCATCGGCGTGCTGTACGGGAAAGAGGAATTGCTTGCGGAGTTGCCTCCGTACCAGGGCGGCGGTGACATGATCAGCTCGGTGACTTTCGAAAAGACGACTTACAACGTGGTTCCCTACAAGTTCGAGGCGGGGACGCCCGACATCGCCGGGGCCATCGGCTTGGGCGCCGCGTTGGAATATGTGAAGGGGCTGGGGATAGACCGCGTGGCCGCGCACGAACACGATCTGCTGGCCTACGCGACGGAGAAAGTAGGCTCCATCGATGGAGTGCGGCTGATCGGCACAGCGGCGCATCGCGCCGGCGTGCTTTCCTTTGTGCTTGAGGGCGTCCATCCACACGACCTGGGCACGATTCTCGATCGTGAGGGCATTGCCATCCGCACCGGTCACCACTGCGCACAGCCGGTGATGGATCGCTTCCAGATTCCCGCGACGGCTCGCGCTTCGTTTGCCGTCTACAACACAAAGGAAGAAGTGGATGCACTGGCGAAGGGAATCCGCGCCGCGCAAGAGGTGTTCGCGTGAACGACGATCTGGGCGATCTCTATCAGGAAATCATCCTGGAGCACAGCAAGGCCCCGCGCAATTACCGCAAGCCTGCCACGGCAAATCAGGAAGCCGAGGGCTTTAACCCGCTCTGCGGCGATCGCTGCACCGTCTATCTCGACCTGGAGGACGGCGCCATCAAGGACATCGGCTTCGAGGGTTCCGGCTGCGCCATCTCTCGCGCGTCGGCATCCATGATGACCCAGACCGTGAAGGGCAAAAGCAGGGCCGAAGCGGAAAAAATCTTCAACCAGTTTCACAAGCTGGTCACCGGCGAAGGCGATGCCATCTCCAAAGCCGCCGAGTTGGGCAAGCTCGCCGCATTTGCTGGCGTTTCCAAGTTTCCCGCACGCGTCAAGTGCGCCACGCTCGCCTGGCACACCCTGCAATCGGCGCTCTTGGGCACGCACGAGCCGGTCTCCACCGAGTAGCGTAAGGCAATTCCACATGGTTCCTTCCGATTCCAATTCGAGCAGCCCCGCGGCGGCCCAGCCGTTCCGTGAAGACCCGCCGTTCCGCGAAGAAATGATCTGGCAGCAGCTCAAGACCGTCCGCGACCCCGAGATCCCGGTCAACATCGTCGATCTCGGTCTCGTGTACGCTGCTGGGGCCGTTCCTGCCGAGAACGGCGGCAAGCGCATCGAGGTTCGCATGACGCTCACGGCGCCCGGCTGCTCCATGTCCGACGTGATCAAGGCTGAAGTTGAGCGCAAGCTCGCCGGTCTGCCCGAAGTCCGCGAAGTGCATGTCGACGTCGTCTTCGATCCGCCCTGGGACAAAAGCCGCATGTCGGAGGCAGCCAAACTGCATCTCGGCTTCGATTTCGATGACGCCCCGAAACCCTACAGTTCCACACCCGGCGCCTTCAAGATTGTCCGCTGATCTCGTCTTCCACGCCCCCACCAATACCCCTCCGCAAGCCGGTCTGCCACGTTTGGCACACGGCTCCGGAGCAGTATAAATATCAGAATATAAATAAGATAATCGTGGACGTGTGGGGCAAACCGTGAGTCACTTGCCAGTGGAATGAGCGACCTGTAGAACCGGCAACAGGCTTCCAGAACGTCTTCATGCCGCCATCCTTCCACGCCTTGTCTCGTCGCCGATTTCTCAAGTCCCTGGCCATCGCCGCGGCCGCCGCGCAGGGGTCCAGAGTGCTGCGCGCGTCGGTGATGCGGCCGGTGCTCGCCAGCGCGGATGCCTGCTCTGCCTCGCAGCAGCTCGACACGGGCTGGGAGTACTATCGCGGCGCGCTCGATGGTCCCTGGGAAGTCTGGCGCGGAGACGAGATTGCGGTCTGGGAAAACGTGTCCCTCCCGCATTGCTTCAATCACTACGACGCCTGCGACCCCGACGCCCCCTACTACCGCGGTCACGGTTGGTATCGCACCCATCTGTCGATCGGCAATCCGATCAAAGACGGCCGCACCCTCCTCTACTTCGAAGGCGCCGGCCAGACCTCGCATGTCTACGTCGGCAACACGCTCGTTGGCTCGCACATCGGCGGCTACGATGAGTTTGTCTTTGACATCACCGAGGCTCTCGCCGCCCTCGCGCCCTCCAGCCGTCAAGACGACCGCCAAGACGACCGTAACGACAGCCACGAAGACGACCGCAAATCCGGTGTCCCCATCGCCGTCCTCTGCGACAACTCCGAAAATCTCGAACGTCCGCCTTCTGACCTCAGCGACTTCAGCCTCTACGGCGGCCTCTATCGCCACGTTCATCTCGCCTACGTCCCCGCTGTTTCGCTCGAGTCCGTTCACATCGCACCAGTTCTCGCCTCGCCCTTCGCTTCAGCCTTCGTGCCCGGTTCTCCGGCCATCGTTAAGGTCGCCGCGCGGCTCTATAACCCGAAAAGATTCTCAGGCCATGCCGCGCTTACCGTTGAGATCACCGGCTCCGACGGCAAATCCGTCGCCCGCACAGAAAAGTCCCTTGCGGCATGGCCCGACGCGACCGAGATCGCCTCCATCAGCATTCCATCGCCCATGCTGTGGTCTCCTTCGCACCCTCACCTCTACGCGTGCACGGTCACGCTCACCACCCCATTCGGAAAAAGCTCCGTCAACGAGCGCTTTGGCATCCGGCACGGGGAATTCGTCGATCACGGCCCGTTCAAATTGAACGGCGAGCGCCTCCTGCTCAAAGGTACGCACCGCCACATGGATCACGCTGGCTTCGCCGCCGCGCAGCCTGACGCGCTCGTCCGCACGGAGTTGGAGCTCGCCAAAGCCATGGGCGCGAACTTTATCCGGCTCGGCCATTATCAGCAGACGCGCCAGGTGCTCGATCTCTGCGATGAGCTTGGTTTACTCGTGTGGGAGGAAGCTCCCTGGTGCCGCTCCGGAGTCGGCGACGGCGAATGGAAAGACCGCGCGCGCGCCATGCTCGTCAACATGATTGACCAGCACTTCAACCATCCCTGCGTGCTTATGTGGGGCCTCGGCAATGAAGATGACTGGCCCGCCGAGTATCCCGCTCTCGATCAGCCATCCATCCGCGCCTTTATGCACGAGATGAACGACTTGGCGCATACGATGGATCCAGCGCGATTCACTTCGATCCGCCGCTGCGACTTTGCGCGCGACATTCCCGACGTTTACTCGCCCTCCATCTGGGCCGGCTGGTACAGCGGCGTCTATACCGAATACCAGAGCGTGCTCCAGAAGCGGCGTGCAGAAGTAAAGCATTTCCTCCACGTGGAGTGGGGAGCCGACAGCCACGCGCGCCGCCACTCCGAAATGTCAGACGGGATTCTCGAGAAGACTTCTGCCAATCCGGATGCCGCGGGGCCCGACCCCGATGATCTGCCATCCGCCGGCGGCCCACACGTCTCCCGCGATGGCGACTGGTCCGAGACCTACGCATGCGATCTCTTCGACTGGTATCTGAAAGTCCAGGAGACGCTGCCCTGGCTCACCGGCTCGGCGATGTGGGTCTTCAAGGACTTCACCACGCCGCTGCGCGTCGAGAATCCCGTGCCGCGCATCAACCAGAAGGGCGTGCTCGAGCGCGACATGACGAAGAAGGAGGGCTACTACGTCTTCCAGTCCTACTGGAGCGAGCAGCCAATGGCGCACATCTACGGCCATACCTGGCCTGTGCGCTGGGGCTCGGAGGACGAGCCGCGCATCGTGAAGGTCTACTCCAACTGTCCTGCCGCCGAGCTCTTCGTCAACGGCAAATCCGCCGGCGAGCGCCGCCGCTACAGCCGGGATTTTCCAGCCGCCGGCCTGCGCTGGCTCGTCAACTTCGCGCCCGGTAAAAACCATCTTCGCGTCGTCGCAAAAAAAGACGGCGTCACCGTCAGCGATGAGATCGATCTCGAATACCAGACGAAGAAATGGGGCACGCCGGCGCGCCTCCAGCTGGCCGAGATTGCGCGCGAGGGCAATACCGCGACAATCGAGGCAACGCTTCTCGACGCCAACAACGTCCTTTGCCTTGATGCGCGCAACATCGTGCGCTTTTCGCTCGCCGGCAGCGGCACTCTCATCGACAACCAGGGCACGTCCACCGGCTCGCGCGTCCTGCAGCTTTATAACGGCCGCGCGCGTATCACGCTCCGTCGCAACAGTGGCTCATCCACCGCGGGGGTCATCAGTGAAGGCATCGCCGGCGCTTTCGTCACCGTCTCAGCGTGACCGCCGCCTACTTCCGCTTTTCGAGATGAACTTCGGGACTCCACACTACTGCGTATCGTCCTCGCCGGCGGGTTTTTCATTCGTCTGCTTCTCGGCGATGTGCTCTAGCTGGCTGCGCCAGTCGAGCGAATCCACAAACCCGCGCGATTCACGCCAGCCCGGCTCGACGATCACGTGCAGCTCCAGATAGACTTGCGTGCCAAGCAGCGATTCGATCTTGCGCCGCGCGCCCGTACCGATCGCCTTCAGCTTTGTTCCGCCCTTCCCGATCAGAATCGCCTTCTGCCCATCGCGCTCGCAGTAAATCACCGCAGCGATCCGCGTCACCTTCTTGGCCTTCGACTCCGGCGGCGGCTCTTCAAACTCCTCGATCACCACTGCCGATGCGTACGGCACCTCTTCGCCCGTCTCGATCAGAACGCTTTCGCGGATCAGCTCCGAAACCATGAACCGCACCGGCTGGTCGGTGTACTGGTCCTTCGGATAGTAGCGCTCGCCGGCTGGCAGGGCATCCACGATCTTCCGCACCAGCACGTCAAGTCCGTCGCGCTTGCGCGCGCTCACCGGGATCACCTGCGCAAAGTTGTATTGCTTCGTGAGCCTGTCGATCAACGGCAGCAGCTGATCCTTATTCACCAGATCGATCTTCGTCAGCACCAGGAACACTGGGCAATCGAGCTTGCGCACCAGAGAGAACAGAAATTCATCTTCGTTCGCGGCATCCGGTGTCCTGCGCCGGCCTTTGTCCGCAGTCACGTTGGGTTCCAGCCGCAAGCGCCGCGTCGCATCCACCAGCACAAGCACCACGTCGCGCGTTTCCAGCGCCTCGTGCACCTCCTGCAACATACGCCGGTCCAGTTGCGATGCCGGCTTGTGCACGCCCGGCGTGTCCACAAAAACAATCTGCGCCGCCGGATGCTGCCCTTTGCGCGCCGCCACTTCTACCACGCCGGCAATGCGGTTGCGCGTCGTCTGTGGCTTGGGCGTCACAATGGCCACCTTCTCGCCGGTCAAAGCGTTTAGGAGCGTGCTCTTGCCCGCGTTGGGCCGGCCGAGGATGGCGGCAAATCCCGACTTCATAGCTGCATTATCGCGGATTTGCGCTCGCCGCGCGCTTCGCGCCTTCGCATCCCTGCTTCGCCCCAGCTTCGCATTGACTCCGTTCCTGAATTGATATCATCGGCCCATGCCGAGGGATGGCGAAACCGGCCGGCTTCTTCTTCGTCCGCTGCAGCTCGCGGATGCGCCCCACATTCAGCAATTATTTCCCCACTGGGAGATCGTGCGCTATCTCCACAACCGCGTGCCCTGGCCCTATCCGCCCGATGGCGCGCTCCGCTACATTCGCGACGTTGCGCTGCCCGCCATCGCCAAAGAAAACCAGTGGAGCTGGACGCTGCGCCTCAAGTCCAAGCCGCCACAGATCATTGGCCTCATCGATCTTCGCCGCGGCGACGACGACAATCGCGGCTTCTGGGTCGGTGCCGGTTGGCAGCGCCAGGGCCTCGTGAGCGAGGCCTGCGTCTGGGTCAACGACTATTGGTTCAACACGCTCGGCTTTCGCCTCCTGCGCGTCACCAAGGCCGCGGGCAACGCCGCCTCACGCCGCATCTCAGAGAAGCAAGGCATGCGTCTCATCGAAGTGAAGGAGAAAGACTACGTTAGCGGCCGCCTGCCGACCGAGGTCTGGGAGATTGCCGTAGAGGAATGGAGAGCCTGGAAGGCATCCAACGCAGCGGATGTGAGACAAGGCGGGGACAGCCAACCCGGTACAGCTCACCTTGAGCCCTAAGCCGCGAGAATGTCCTAGCGATTGTTGAGGTTTAGGTCCAGACACCCCGTCGCTCCGGCGGGCCCTGTCCGTTGGGAGAGATTCTTAACCGTCCCCGACCTGCTCACCAGATAGCGCAGGTCAAAACAAGCGACCGGATAGCTGTCCGAATGTCCGTCGAATCGGACCAGAAGATTCTTGTTGTCCTGCCATCGCTCCACGTTGAAATAGGAATGGGCGTTTTTGAATCTTCTCGCCTCTGCATCCGCAGCGTAAATTCGATCGGCAATATCCAGTTTGTCCAGGCTGCCGGCTTTGTAGATGTAAGCGTACGTTCGGTCGCTTAACCAATCGTTCTCGACATAGAATGCTCTGCCATCAGGGGACCAGCCGGCGAATGCATCGGTGTTCACGCCGAGAATCAAGCTGCGTGAGTGACTCAGGTTATCTTCGAACCAAAGCTTTAAGTATCGAGAACTATTTGCAACCGTCGCTTTGTCAGTAAAGACCAAAGCGTAACGCCCGCCCGGCGAGGCCAACCGCGTCGTTTGCCCGTTTGTTGCCTCAAAGCGCGCAACCGAGCCCTGGCCAGTCGACTGACCGCCCAAGATCAGAGCAGAGCAGAACAGAGCGAAAGCCGTAAACCATAGGCAGCGGAACTTGATTGGACTCATTCGACATCCGGCCGGCAAATCAGGACAATTATGCGTCCGATTGACTGCGCTCGCAAGGAGCCTCAAAGCACCAGCCCGCTCATGAAGCCGGCGGGAACGGCAGCCTACCAGCAACCGGAAAAACCCGCACGCGCTCCACGCGCCGCCCATTCGACGCCACAACCTCCACGCGCAATCCTGCAGGCTCCAGCATCACGATCTCGCCCGCCTCCGGAATGTGCCCGGCAGCCTCGCTCACCAGCCCTCCAACGGTCGTCGCTTCGTAGTTTCCATCCATGTCCAGCGGTTCGCCGGCCAGGTCGCCAAGCCGATCGGCAGGAAAGCCGCCAGGGACCAACCACGAGCCCGACGCTTCACGCTGCGGCTCCTCGACGTGCCCATCCTCTTCATGCTCGTCGCGAATATTGCCGACGATCTGCTCCAGCAAGTCCTCGATCGTCACCAGCCCCGCCACGCCGCCGTACTCGTCAATCACAATGCGCATGTGCTGCTTCTCGCTTTGCATCTCGCGCAGCAGCTCGTAACCTTTCTTGGTCTCGGGCACAAAAGCCGCTGGCCGCTTGATCGTCGCCACCGTGCGCGTGCGTGCATCCGTGTCGGTAATCTGCAGCAGGTCGTGGGAAAACGCGATTCCGGTAATGTTGTCGAGCGTGCCCGCATACACCGGAATCCGCGAGTAGTTATGCTTCCGCAGCAGCTCCAGAAACTGCTCCAGCGTAACTGACTCCGCGACCGCGAAGATCTCTGGCCGCGGCGTCATCACCTCGCGCACCAGCTTGTCGCCGAACTCCACCGCAGACCGCACAAGCTCCCGGTCGCTCTGCTCCAGGATGCCTTCTTCCTCGCCGGCTTCAATGAGCGCCTCCACATCCACGGCCGTCTCTTCCTTCGGACTCACCGGCGCTTCGGCCAGTGCGCCAACCGAAAAGAAAAATCGCAGAAACACCGTCACCGGCGTGACCATCCACAGCAGCAAGCGGGTCGGCCACAGAATCCGCACCGCCCATAGTCCGCTGGTGCGATTGAAGAGCAGGGAAGGGACGAGCTGATTCGCGAAGATCACCACCAGCACCACGCCTAGAATGGCCTGCGCGAACTCGGCAACGCTCGGCGGCCCCAGATGAGGCGCCCGATCGAACAGAAGCGCCCCGAACTGGATGGCAATCAGTCCTAGCGTCAGTTGCTGCAGCACCGCTGCGCACAGCGCCGCGTGCTCGCGTCCGAGTCCCAGGTGCGGCTCAATGCGCTCTTCCCAAATGTCCAGATTTTCCTGCACTTCGCGGCTCAGGATCTTGCCGAACTCCGAGTAAACGCGGCTCACATAAGAGGCCAGCGTCTCTACCGCCGCAAAAAACAGCAACAGAAGCAGGCCGCCAATTTTCATCGCGCGCGCCTCCGCCTCTGCGGCGCATCACGCCCTGCTCGCTCGATCAGTCCCGGCGGCAATCCCAATCGCGCGCGCAATAGCCGCTCGCGGCGCGCCATCCGGCCGTCATCCGCTTCGTGGTCGTAGCCCGCCAGGTGCAGCAATCCATGCAGCATCAGCACGCGCAGCTCGATGTTCAGCGGGTGTCCCTCCTCCACGGCCTGCCTCTGCGCTGTGTCGACGCTGATCGCCAAATCGCCCGCAAGCCTATCCGGCCCTGCCGCCGCTGCCGGGAACGACAAAACGTCTGTCGGCTTGTTCTTGCCGCGAAATTTCCTGTTGAGCGCCCGCAGAGCGGAATCCGTCGTCAGCAGCACAGTCACTGTTCCCCGTACGGCGGCCGCTGCCTGGGCTTGCGCCAGAAAACGGCTCAGCGCGCGCACCGAAGGCCGGCGTGCACGCAGCGTGGGGTCAGGATCCAAATCTGGGTCGAGAAGGATCATCGTGCGCGGAGCGGCACCTTAGGCACAGCCCCGCGTTGCTTCCGATTCTACGTGAAAGGGCTTCTACTGCGGTTTTGACGGCGTCGTCCCTTGCGCCGCTTCTTCCCTGGGCTGCGCCGGTTCCATCGCATCGCTCAGTGCGAGTGGCAGCTCCTGCTGTCGCGGCTGCGCCGATTCGTAGGCGCGCACAATGCGCTGCACCAGCGCGTGGCGCACTACGTCCGACTCCTCGAAATGGCAGAAGTTGATGCCCTCCACGCCGCTCAGCACGTTGATCGCGTCCAGCAATCCTGACTTGCGCGGATTCGGCAGGTCGGTCTGCGTGATGTCTCCCGTGATCACTGCCTTCGAGTTGTTGCCCATGCGTGTCAGGAACATCTTCATCTGCTCGATGGTCGTGTTTTGCGCCTCGTCCATGATGATGAACGCGTCGTTCAGCGTGCGTCCGCGCATAAACGCCAGCGGTGCCACCTCAATCATGTTCTTCTCGAGCATCTTGTCCACGCGGTCCGGATCAAGCAGATCGTAGAGCGCGTCGTAGAGCGGCCGCAGATAGGGGTCCACCTTTTCCTGCAGCGTCCCCGGCAAAAATCCCAGCCGCTCGCCCGCTTCGACGGCCGGCCGCACTAAGACAATGCGGCTGATGCGCTTGGCGTTGTAGGCTGCCACCGCCATCGCTACTGCCAGATACGTCTTTCCGGTGCCGGCCGGTCCCACGCCAAAGACCATGTCGCTCTGCTCGATGGCTTCAACATAGCGGCGCTGGTTCAGCGAGCGCGGCTGCACGCTGCGTTTGATTCCCGCCGACCGCTGTTTGCCGGCCTCCGCCACGCTGCGCAGCGTCGCAGCCGGATCTGCTACCACCAGCCGAAGCATTCCGTTCAATTCGCCGTTGTGCGGATGAATCCCCTGCCGCCGCAGCACCTCAAAGTCCTCGAAGATTCGTCGCACACGCCCCACGCTCTCTTCGGACCCTTCCACCTGTATGGCGTCGGATCGCAGATCGATGCGGACGCCGAGTGAGTCTTCCATCAGTCTTAGATTTTCATCGCGGGTCCCGAACAGGGGCTCGAGGTTGGGGGTGATCTCCAGCGCGATCTTCAAAGGCTTCTATGTCCTCCGGCTTGATGGTTTGTACGGCTTGAGATTTGTAAATTTTGATGGTCTGTAAATTTCCTTACTCCGGCAATTTTTTTCGCCGCTTTCACAAAATGAACTGAAAAATAGAATCGGCCGCTCCGCGTGCCGGCGAGCTGCAGCATCTCGCATCGCACGGAATCCGCAGGCTTTCGCTTGTACGGCTGATTTTGGGGTGAGCCGCCCGGTTCCGGGCAGAACAGAATCCACTGAAGGTGCTGCCCTGCGAGACCGCGGAATGGGGTTGTCGGCCAAATGTTGTATTGCGAGAGTAGCGCGCTCTTTCAAGCCCGTCAACCATCGCCCGAATAAATTTGATGCGCAAGTTGTCTCGGTAGGTACCGGCATGAATCGAGGGCGTAGGACAACTCCAATCGATCCCAAAAAGTACCGGAGTAGATTACGAAAAAGGCGCTGCGGTGACGAAAGTGTCTCAGACCTGCTCATCGATCCCCAGCGGCCCATGAACGTCACCCGGCGCAACGATCCAGAAGAGAACGGGCGCCCCCGGGCGTCGTTCTCAGCTCTGCGCTCTCTGTCTTGTACACTTCGGTTATCGCATTGAGGAGTCCCGCGGATGTCCATCCTTTACGTCGCCGTACTGGTCGTCATCACGGGCACGCTGCTCGGCGTGGCCATGTACCGCGCGTTCCGCGTCAAAACCAAGGCCGACTACCTCGTCGCCGGCCGCTCGCTCTCCACCATCGTGCTGGTGCTCACCCTGCTCACCTCGTGGATCGGCGCGGGCTCGCTCTTTGCCGGAGCGGAAAACGCATACAGAAACGGATTCGCTGCTCTCTGGCTGCCCGCCGGCGGCTGGCTTGGCCTTCTGCTCATCTATTTCATTGCTCCGCGCGCCCGCCACTTCGCGCAGTTCACGCTGCCTGACCTGCTTGAAGCGCGCTACAACCAGGCAGCGCGCGTGCTCGGCACCATCGCGATTCTCTTCGCCTACGTGGCCATCACCAGCTACCAGTTCAAGGGCGGCGGCAACGTGCTGCATCTCATCTTTCCCGGTGCCGTCACCCCCGAGCTCGGCGCGTACATCATCGCCATCTTCGTCATCGTCACCACCGCAATGGCCGGCATGTCATCGGTCGCCTATATGGATGTGGCCATCGGCTCGCTCGTCACTGTCATCTGCATCATTGCCGCGCCGCTGCTGTTCTTTAAGGCCGGCGGATGGGCAGGTCTTCACGCCGTTCTGCCGCCCACGCATTTCCAGGTGCTCGGTAACCTCACGATCATCCAGGGGTTCGAACTTCTCGTTCCCACGCTCCTCCTCATGCTCGGCAACCAGGTCATGTATCAGAAATTCTTCTCCGCCAAGTCAGAGAAAGCCGCCCGCCTCTCCGTCGTCGGATGGATCGCGGGCACTGTCGTGCTTGAAACGCTCATCGTCGCCATCGCTGTGATCGGCTCCGCGCTTTATCCCACCGGTGAAGTCTCGCGCCAGCCCTACGAAATCATCCCCTACACCGCGCGCCACGGCCTGCCCGCGGTCATGGGCGCGCTGCTGCTCGGCGCGGTCTTTGCCAAGGTCATCTCCACCGCGTCGAACTATCTTTTCTCCCCAGCCACCAATCTCGTTGAAGATGTCTTCGTCCGCTATATCGCGCCGGGCGCATCCAACAAGCGCGTTCTCATCGTCTCGCGCCTCGCCGTCATCCTGCTCGGCTGCTGGGCGCTCTACCAGGCCATCTATGCCCCCAGCATCCTGGCCAAAATGCTCTACGCTTACACCATTTACTCGGCCGCAGTAACGCCAGTCGTCCTGGCCGCCTTTTATTCCAAGCGCGCCACGGCCTGGGGAGCCGTCGCCGCCATTGCAACCGGTACCGTAATCACACTCATCTGGGATCTGCCTGCAGTGAAGGGAGTCTTTCCGCCCATCCTCGCCCAGCGGGATGCCATCTTTCCCGCGCTCTTCGCCGCTGTGGCTGCGCTCATCCTCGTCAGCGCGTTCACGCCCAAGCCAACCGCTGCGCAACTGGCGCAACTCGCCCAGCAGAAGAGCAGCGCATCTTAACCGTGCAAAGTCTACCAATGCGGAATAAGGCCACGTAGCGCCCAGCCTCACGCCTGTCGCGCTGATTCGTTGTACCAGCGCAGCACTCTCAGAGCGCGCAGCGAGTTCCAGCGGCTCGCCCTGCCCACCTCGGTCTCCATCTTCAATGGAATCTCTTCGGGATGAAGAAGATTCAGCGGCCAGCGCCCATTCTGATGCCGTCGTTCAATCACCACTTCAATCGCCTCATCCACGCGGCTGTCGGGCCTGACGTCGTCCGGCTTGATGCCCGCGTCGCGAAGATAATCGAGTCCGCGCAACACGTCGTAATGCCAGAACGTTGGATAGGTGAAGCGCAGCCAGCGTTTGTCGATCACTTTGCCGGTTCGCAGCGAGCGGAACATGCCGCGCTCCAGCAGATACTGTTCGGCTCTCATGCGGGCCTTGGTGACGGCCGCTGATGTGCGCCCCGCGCGTTCGTAAGCGAGCAGCCCCTCCAGCACGCAGATGGTGGTGTGAAACGAGGAGCGCCGGCTCTTCGGTGCTTCACAGTTCCAGCCGCCATCTTCCAGCTGCTCGCCCACCAGTTGTTTGGCCAGCGCGTCGTTCGGTTCCTTGAAGTAAGAACCGACGCCGAGGATTCTCCCGTTGATGCATGGCTCCGTTTCGCCGTGCAGAAAAGGCCGATTGTTGAGCCGCTTGAACACGAGCCCCTTGTCGACGCGCCCGATCATCTTCCGCGCTTCCTTGCTGCCGGGGTCTAGTCCGAGATCCTTCAAGACCACGAGAGTCCAGAGAGCGACAAGGTCCCATTTCGACCCGCCGCCCCAGTCCCCCGCTGGCGATTGTTGGGCGAGAAGTTTTGCTCCCCACCCCTCGGTTGCAACGCGCGCCCGTTCCGCTGCAATCGCGTCGGGCGTTTCATCGCTAAGGTCCCGCATCACCTGCCATCGGATGGTAGGGTCAGAATCGAGCAGCCACTTGATGTGCGCGGGCCGGGGCGCATAGTCCTGCTGGCGCATGGGTCTGTTGTAGCACGGGGATCAGTCCGTCTCGAACTGTGTCCCGGATCGCCGGTCCGCTCTGTCTTCCGTCGCAGAAACGGTCAGCTGACGATACTCCCCGCCGAATCCCTGCTGTGCGCGGCTCCGAGATTCAGCTGGCGCTGCGGAAACTCTAGCCACTGCGCCAATTCAGCCTTACACTGTCCCTGTTCCTCGCCTCCCGCCATGCCCGTCGCTCAGCTTACCCTCGAAATTCGCATCGAGCACGCGCAATCGCTCAAGGACCGCCGCCAGGTCGTCCGCTCGCTCAAAGACCAGCTCCGCCAGGGCTTCAATGTTTCCGTGGCCGAAATGGACGAGGCCGTCACCTGGCAATCCGCCACGATCGCCGTCGCTGCCATCTCCCGCTCTCGCGACTACCTCCACGGCCTCATGGAAGAAGTGGAGCGCGCCGCGCGCCGCATCACCGCCGAGCTCAGCGCTGACCTCACCGACTCATTCTGGGATTACGTCGAAAGCTGATTTCCGCCTCCGCTCGGCGCACAACCGCACTCGTTTTCCCGTCCCCGAAGCACACGCGCTTCCCGCGATCCGCCCCGGCACACCGCTTGCGATCCCGATACACCGCTTGCGATCCCGATACAATGACAGAAGCAATTGCGCTGAATTGAACGAGGGCTGACCCAACTTCGGGTCGCCGCACAGGACCAATCCGCACCATGCCCGAAACCGCAACCCGACCCTCGCGCCCTCGCGTACTCAGCGGTATGCGCCCCACCGGCAAACTCCACCTCGGCAATTACATGGGTGCGCTAGCCAACTGGGTCAAGCTCCAGGACAGTTACGACTGCTACTTCTTCATCGCCGACTGGCATGCGCTCACCACCGACTACGCCGACACCTCGCAGATCGCGTCCAACACCGTCGAGGTCATGCTCGACTATCTCGGCGCCGGCCTCGACCCCGAGCGCAGCGTGCTCTTTCTGCAGAGCCGCGTGCCGCAGCACGGCGAGTTTTTCTTGATCCTCGCTATGATCACGCCCCTCGGCTGGCTGGAGCGCGTGCCCACCTACAAAGAGCAGCAGGAGAACCTCACCGGCAAGGACCTCAGCACCTACGGCTTCCTCGGCTACCCGCTGCTGCAGGCCGCGGACATTCTGCTCTATCAGGCCGAGCACGTCCCCGTGGGCCAGGATCAGGTCGCGCACGTCGAGCTCACCCGCGAAGTCGCGCGCCGCTTTAACCACTTCTATAAACCTGCTGCGGAAGGCCATGAAGTTTTGCCCGAGCCGGAAGCCCTCCTCACCCCCTCGCCCAAGCTTCTCGGCACCGATGGCCGCAAGATGTCCAAGAGCTACGGCAACACCATCCTCATCACCGATCCTGAGCCGGAGCTGCGAAAAAAACTCAAGACCATGGTCACCGATCCGGCGCGCATCCGCCGCTCCGATCCCGGCGATCCCGACAAGTGCCCGGTCGGCGATCTGCACAAAGTCTTCTCAACGCCGGAGACCGTGGCCAAAGTCTACGAGGGCTGCCGTTCGGCCGGAATCGGCTGCATTGAGTGCAAGAGTTGGGCTGCCGATGCGCTGGTGAAGATTCTTCAGCCCATCCAAGATCGGCGCGCCGCCTTCACCGACGCACAAGCCATCGAGATCCTCAAAGAAGGATCGCGCCGCGCCGAACTCCGCGCCGAGCAGACCATGGTCGAAGTGCGCGAGGCCATGCGCTTGTCGCTGACCACCGAATGACCCTGCCCCGCTGAATTCGCAATCGATCCAATCCTTGCATTTGAACTTCCTGCCGCCGCGGTTGAGAATCGAGAAGCAGTGAGCAACCAGAAGCAGTGAGTAACCAAGCAGTGACCAAATTGACCGAATCTTCCTCAAATTCTGAACCCACTCCCGCCCGGGGCGCCGCAGACGCACCGTCAGCCTCCGCCGCATCCGCGCCATCTTCCCCCGAGCCCACCCAGGAGCAGAAGACCGCCGTGAAGGTCGCTGCGGCGCTGAAGGCACGCGGCCAGGATGCCGAGCAGTCGCCCTTCTCCATCATCGTGAGCCAGGTTTACGACGGCCCCCTCGACCTCCTGCTCGACCTCATCCGCAAGCAGGACATCGACATCTACGACATCCCCATCGCCAAAATCACCGCGCAGTTCCTGGCCTATGTTGACCACCTCAAAGCCAGCGACATGGACGTGGCCGGCGACTTCATCTACACAGCGGCGCTGCTCATCCATATCAAGAGCAAGACGCTGCTGCCGCGCGCTCCCGCCGGTCCCGATGATGCCATCGAGGATCCGCGCCGCGAGCTGGTCGAGCGCCTGCTCGAGCACGAGCGCTTCAAGAACGCCGCGCAGATGCTGCATGAAAAGCAGATGCTCGAATCCGCTACGTGGACCAATCCCGGCATGCGCGACTTCCGCGAAGACGCGGGTGCCGAGCCGGAGATCGCCGCCGACACCACGGACCTGGTTCGCATCTTCCGTGACATCCTCGACCGCGCGCGCAACCGGCCCATCCTCGACGTGCAGGAAGACACGGTCACCGTCGGCCAGATGATCCAGTTCCTCTCCCGCCGCCTCACCATGGAAGACAAGCCGGTCGCGTTGCGCCGCCTGCTCAGCCACATCAATTCGGAGCGCGCCGTCATCGCCATGTTCCTCGCGCTGCTTGAGATGGTGCGCCTCCAGGCCATCCTGCTGCGCCAGGACCGCCACTTCAGCGAAATCTTCATCAAGAAGCACACCGGCTTTGAGGCTGCAATGAACCAGGGCCTCGCCGACGCGCGCGATGACTGGCGCTAGGCCCTGGGGGCCGGGGCTCCGAGTTCAAATTTGCTGAGCGCAGCGCTCCGGGCGAGCCGCGAATTTCCCGTCTCACAGCAGCGCAATTTCTGCTCGTCGGATTGTAAACTGACCGGGATGAACCTTCTTCCGCGTACCTCACGCTCGTTCGCCACTGTCGCGGCTCTCGCTGGCCTTTTCGTTGCCGCCTCTTCTGTGGCGCTCTTCGCGCAGGCTGGTTCGCTGTCCGCCCTTGAGGGCGAACTGGCGCAGGTTCCGCTGCCCGAGCCGTCCGCCAACGCGCTCCCCCTGCCCGAAGATCGCGGCGCTGCCGATCTCGCGCAGACACTCAGGCGTCTCGGCACCACCGCCAGCGTGCTGGCCATTGTGGCCCACCCTGACGATGAAGACGGCGCGCTCCTCACCTATCTGTCTCGCGGTCTCGGCGCGCGTGTGACGCTGATGACGCTGACGCGCGGCGAGGGCGGCCAGAACGCCATGTCGGCAGATAGCTACGACGCATTGGGCTTGATTCGGACGCAGGAACTCGATAAAGCCGACGAATACTACGGCGTTCAGGAACTGTGGGGTACCGAGGCAGACTTCGGCTTCTCCAAGACGCAGGAAGAGTCGTTTACCAAGTGGGGCCATGAGCGTGTCCTCTACGACGCAGTATTGGCGGTGCGCCTGGTGCGGCCGCAGGTGATTATTTCCACGTTCGTGGGCGGCGTCAGCGACGGTCACGGGCAGCATCAGGTCAGCGGCGAGATCGCCCAGGAAGCATTCAATGCCGCCGGCGATCCCAAGGTCTTTCCCGAGCAGTTCAAACTCGGTGTTCAGCCATGGCATCCGCTCGCGGTCTACTCGCGGGCGCCGTTCGCGCCCATCAGCGGCGGGCGGATGTTCGATTACGCGACCGGCAAGTCCGAACCGGCCAGGTTTCACAACTATGTCACCGGCGAATGGATCGACGGCGCGTTGCCTGCGGACGTGACCCTGCCCACGGGAACCTGGGATGCCGCGCTGGGCCGTACCTATGTGCAGATCGCCCGCGAAGGCTGGGGAAAACAGATGTCGCAGTACGGCGGCGCCAACCCCGCGCTGAATGAGCCCGACTCCACCAGCTATCACCTGTGGGGCGTCGCTCCTGCTGCCGCGCCCGCCAACGCAGAGGATGCACCGGGCGGCACCGGCCTCTATCAGAATCGCAAGGTCCAGATTGACACCAGCGTCGCCGGTCTCGCACATCTGGTCCAAGGCGATCCTCCCGTTTGGGTACGTGACGGCTTCGGAGAAATTCAGCACAGCCTCAACAGCTTCGAGAAATCCTGCAAGGGCGAGTGCGGCGTCGCCGGCGCGCACGACCTTGCTTCCATTTACCGTCAGGCTCTCGATCTCTACGCGCGCGTCAAGGCCAGTGACCTCGACGCAGAATCAAAGGCCGGCCTCGAGCTCGAGCTCGGCGCAAAGATCGAGCAATTTCAGGATGCGTTCAGAGATCTGCTCGGCCTGGACATGGTTGCGTTTGTCACCGGCTCTCGAGGCGAGCAGGGATTTGGCGGCCGCGGCGGATCGGCCGATGAGGTGCAGCGCAGCGCATATCCCGGCGAGGACTTCGGCGTTCGCATTCACACCTCGAGCGCAAGCAGCGAAGCGCGCCTGGTCAAGACTTGGCTTGAAACCGCGATCGGCAACTCCTGGCAGCAGGGCGAGCCATCCAAAGCGGAGCAAGACCCGGAAACTGCAAATACGACCTACCATCTGCACGTGCCGGAAGACGCCCAGCCCACGGAGCCTTTCTTCACGCGTCGGAGCACTGAGCAGGCGTATTACGACATCTCCAACGAAAAATGGCGCGAGCATTCCTTCGCTCCCTATCCTCTTGCCGCATGGGCCGAGTTCGAATTCGACGGCGTGCCGATCCGCGTCGGCCAGGTTGTGCAAACCCTCGCCCACGTCAACGGAGCCGGTGGCGTCTACGAGCCGCTCGTCATCACACCGGCAATCGGCGTCCGTGTCCAGCCCGAGGCGCGCATTCTCCCGCTCGATGCTGGGGCCCCCACGGGCAGGTCTTCGCCCGTGGCGTGGGGTGGTTCGCCGCTCCCGGTCACCGTCACCATCCACGCGCAGCGCGCAGCTTCCGGCACTGTCGAGCTCAAGCTGCCTGAGGGCTGGCGCTCCGATCCCGCGCAAAGAGAGTTTCAGCTCAAGGGCCCCGGCGATAGCGAACCGCTTACCTTCTCCGTGCAGCCGGCCGGTGATGTGCAGGCGCGCGCCTATACCATTCACGCCGTTGCGCACTCCGGCGGTCAGAACTACACCATCGGCTGGCAGAGCATCGGCTATCCAGGCCTGCGCCCCACCAACCAATTCCTGCCCGCCGATTTGCGCACCCGCAAGATCGACGTGAAAGTGGCGCCGGGACTGCGCGTGGGCTACATCATGGGAACCGGCGATCTCGTTCCCGAAGCCATTGAAGCGCTGGGTATCCTGCCGCACATGCTCACTGAATCCGAAGTGTCCTCTGCCGATCTCTCGCAGTGGAGCGTCATCGTCATCGGCATTCGTGCCTATTCCGTGCTGCCCTGGCTCATCGCCGTGCAATCTCGCCTTGACTCCTATGTCGAAAATGGCGGCACGCTCATCGTTCAATATCAGAGCAACACCTTTCCCGCGCCGCTGCCGATCGTTCTCGGCCGCAGAGCAGAAACCGTTGTCAACGAGCAGTCGGAGGTCGACCTGCTCGATCCCGCAAACCCGCTGCTCAACCGCCCCAACAAAATCACCGCCGCCGACTTCGACGGATGGCTTGAGGAGCGCGGCCACGGCTTCCCCGATCGTTGGGATGCGGCCTACACGCCGCTCACTGTCACCGCCGATCCCGGCCAGGATCCGCAAAAGGGTGGCCTGCTCGTCCTTCACCGCGGCAAGGGCACCTATATCTATGAGGCCTACGCGCTCTATCGCCAGTTGCCCGAGCTCGTGCCGGGCGCCTATCGCATCCTCGCGAACTTGCTGAGCGCCGGCAAATAGGAATCCTCGTGCGTTCAGCCGCGCTCGCGCGCTCGTCGGCGACGGTCAAAATTGGCCACACAATTCTCACACTGGCGCCCCGGCTGCGTACCTTTTTCCCGGCAATCGCGGCGCAAATTCTATGAACGGCGCATAAATAATCCTGATCTTTCAGTGCCAAAACGACCGCGTAACGTCATCTGTGAATTCATTGTGAATTTGTCAAACCTTAATCTGCCTCTGCGAGTCTGGGTTGCGTAGGTAGCCAGTTAAGCTTACGTATTCGCGAAAGTATCTCGCTTTCATGTTCCGCTTCTATGTTCCCTGTGCGCTTGCGCTAAGTGTTCCTGCGAATCTCCCCTTCGAATGCGCCTGGGATATAGAGCCACCGGCACCGAACCCTTGCGCGATCCCTGTCATCTTTTAACGACATTCCAAAAGAAATGAGAGCCCCGAATGAAATTCAGATTGAAAACGGCTGCTTCAGTCATTCTCGTAGCCGGTCTCGTAGCGTCCTACGCCCAGGCCGCGAGTGACAAGGATCCCACGTCGAAGAAGCCGGTCGCGAGGAAGAAAGCGACCGCTTGCTGCGATGCGGTGCAGGATCAGATCCAGGCCCTGCGGCAGGAGATGCAACGGCAGCAGACGCAGATCGACGCGCTCAAGACCGACCTTGCCGCCAGGGACCAGGAGTTGCAGCAGGCGAAGCAGGCCGCGGCCGACGCACAGGCCACAGCCGCAAAGGCCGAGGCCGACGCCACCTCGCAGCAACAGGCATTCACTGAGAACGCGACAGCGGTCGGTAGCCTGCAAAACACCGTCAAGGATCTCTCCAACAATCAGGCTTCGCTCACCACCACGCTCTCTGATGAGACGACGAACATGAAGAAGATGATCGAGAACCCTGACGTCATCCACTTCAAGGGCGTCACCCTCTCGCCGACAGGCAGCTTCCTGGCTGCGGAAACGGTGTGGCGTCAGGCAGCTACGGGCGGCGACATCAACACCGCGTTCACCGGCATTCCGCTCGCGAACTCTCAAGCCGCGCAGTTGAGCGAGTTCCAGGGTTCTGGCCGCCAGTCGCGCGTGGCCCTCAAGGCCATCGGCAAGGTTCCGGCCTTCACCATGACCGGCTACTATGAGGCGGACTGGTTGAGCTCCGGCACCACCTCAAACAACAATCAGTCGAGCAGCTATACCATGCGCCAGCGCCAGCTTTGGGCCGACGCAAAGACGGCAAGCGGCTGGGACTTTTCCGGCGGCCAGGGATGGTCATTGGCGACTGAGACCGCGCAGGGCCTGACCCGCGGATCGGAAATCCTGCCGGCGACGGTCGACTCGCAATATAGCGCCGGCTTCGTGTGGACGCGCCAGTACAGCTTCCGTGTCTCCGATGACATCGGCCGCCACCTCTTCATCGGCGCTTCGGCGGAAAATGCTGAAACGCTCAACCCCTCCGGCCAGAACACGCCGAGCAATTATCTATTCGGCTCGACCGGAACCAACGCCGGCCTCTACAACACCACCGCGAACTACTCGTTCAATTACTCGCCGGACTTCATCCTGAAGGTGGCCGTTGAGCCCGGCTGGGGCCACTGGGAGGTCTTCGGAATCGAGCGCAACTTCCGCGACCGCGTCTATCCCACCACCGGCAGCCCCTTCAGCGACAAGGAGATTGGCGCAGGCCTCGGCGGCGGCTTCCGCGCACCGATCGCCGGCAAATACGCCACGCTCGGCTTAAAGGGGCTGTGGGGCCAGGGCGTCGGCCGCTACGGGTCGTCCACCATTGCCGATGTCACCCTGCGTCCCAACGGCGAGTTCTCGCCCATCCATGGCTTCTCGGCGCTCAGCACGCTGGAGTTGAATCCCACGCCCAATTTCACAACATACTTCAACTTCGGCGAGGATTATCTCGATCGCGACTATGTGCTCAGCGGCGCCACGCAGGTTGGTTACGGCACCCGCAGCGTAGCCATGACCGGCTGCAATGTCGAGCCCACCACTGTGGCTTCCGCAGGCGCCACGGGCGCAGCCCCCATCGCTCCCTCCAATTGCGGCGCCAGCACCAGGGACGTGCAGGAGTTCACAGCAGGCTACTGGTGGAACATCCACAACAGCGCCCACGGCCGTCTGCGCCAGGGCATCCAGTACAGCTACTTCGTGCGCACTCTCTGGTCCGGCGCGGGTGGCGTAACCAACCCCGGCGGCAACGCGCACGGCGATGACAGCATGATCTGGACTTCATTCCGCTACTACCTGCCGTAACCGCGCGCAGTTGGAGTCCTAAAAAAAGAGGGCAGCCTTCGGGCTGTCCCTTTTGCTGACCCTGCCGACTTGCTGACTCGCTACTCGGTTGCGGCTTCCACCAGAATGTGCAGGCCCGGCCCCTTGATTTCCAGCGGATCCGCACTTGCCACCTCTTTCACTCCCTCAAAAGGCGCGTACAACTTTGCTGTTTTCACCTCTCGATGGGAAAACTTCCACTCATATTTCCGCGCTGTGCTCGAATTGTTGACCACAACAATGGCCCGCCGCTGCCCCGCGGAATCGCCGTGCACCGCAAACATCACATCGGGCGACAGCGGTTTGCCGGGCTGCCCCTGCGCTGCGGCCAACTGCGCGCCTTGGTTATCGTAGAAGTTGCCCAGGAAGATAATCGGAGCCAGTTCCTGCCGGATTTTTTCCACTTCGCGGAGATACTCGGCGAGGTCTCTGTAAATCGGATCGGCAAGTGTCCCCTGATAACTATCCGGTTCCACACAGATCACCGCGCCGGTCAGCACGGCCCCGTTGATTCCCCTGAAGTCGCGCGGTGTCGAGACATGCTGCACCGCCGTCCATTCTGGGAAAACGTAGCGAAGCGGTGATATTGTGCTCCCTGCAGCGGCGCGGTAATACACGTCCATGTAAGGGATCATTCGGTCCAGGCCGCACTCTGAGGCCAGACAGAATTGCGGATTGACCATTCGGCACTTCGCAAGCAGGCTCGCGATCGCCTGCACGAAACCCTCACAAAGAGCGACGTCCGGCTTTCGGCTGTTCAGCGGGTTCCAATCCAACGCATAGCCCGCGACGGTCTTGTCAATCTGGAATCCATCTGCACCCGCTTCGACGAGCCGCACGAAGCGCTTCTCCAGAAGGTCTTGTAAAGGCGGAACGACAGAAGCAAGAATGTGCTGGCGCACACTAAAGCCCTTGCGGGCGATCAGGGTACTCTCGCCCCACGCCATATGATTGGGAGTGCTGCCAAACTGATCCTGGCGCGCGTAAATCTTTAGCGAACGCTTGTATTCCTCGCCATCGCTGTCCAGGATGTTGTAGTTCACGAATGTCAGGCACCGGGCGCTGCGCGATTTGATTGACCTGAGCAGTGCTTTATATCCGTCCCATCCTCCTAACTTAGGTTCGGGATAGTATTCGGGATAATCCCGCTCCAGACCGCCCTTGTTCCAGCCGATCAGCTCATGGCACTGGACACCATACTCCTCGGCATCCTTTGTCCATTGGTCGTAGGTCTTGTAGTCGGCGACGATCTTGTCCTCCGGCTGGTAAATGATCGAGGAGAACCAGGAGCTTTGGCGGCGCAGCCAACTGCCGGACTTATCGAAAGGGAAGTGCTCAAGGAACCATTTGCGGTAGAAGAGCGAACCTTCGTGCCAATCACCGCGGTGCACGCGGAGAATGAACTCTCCTGTGTCGAAGACCTCTCCCGACTTGATAAACGGATAACGGACGTGCGAAAACACCAGGCCGACGGGAGTGCCCGCCGCTTGCTCCTTCGTGAGCCACGCATCGGTTTCCCCACTGACGTTGGGGACCAGGTACGTGTGAAACGTGCCGAATCGGCACGTCTTGTCGTGATACCCAAGATAGAGCCCGGTATCTTTGGTCTCATCGTAGAGTTCCCACCACGGCATTGGCATGCCGGGATAGTCGGTGCTGAACTCCGCCGCTTCGGCCCCCAGGCCACGGCCTCTCGGGAACTGCTTAAACAGCGAAACGTTGTGCGCGCAGGAGACGTATCCCGGCGCTGCCAGGAGAGCATCGCGCCCGCCGAACTCGGTCCAGCCGCCAATCCGCGGAAACCAGAATTCCGATACCGGGGTATCGCTGTTGTTGACGAGTCGCGCCCGGAATCGCACTTCGTCATCGGCCAGAGTAATGGTGTAGGAAAGATCGAGCGGGTATTCGCCTTTCTCGGATCGCATGCCGGAAAAGTGAACATCGAAGCCCGAGCCGGTTTTGGTTACTCTTGCAGGCTTTTGCGTCGCCCCTTCAATGTAGTTGCATAGATAGTCCGGCAGCGGCACGCAGATTCTGAAGTTCGCGAGAAGACGCTTCTCGCCAATCAGTTCGCTCTGGTTACGCTTGACCACCAGCGAGGAAAGCGCCCCGCTCGCAGGATCCAGCGACAACGAAAAGTGTTCATTCTCAATTGTCCAATCGGCCAGCTCCGCGGCGCCTGCCCGCGCTCCCACCAGAACTCCGGCCGCGGCGCCAAGTTTTGATGAAATTTCGTCGGTCCATGGTCTTGTACTCCTTCGAGGTTGGATGAGAGACCGGTCTCTTGCATTGCCTATGAACCGTAAATCGACGCGACGGTCTGCGTCAAGTGCCTCCTCAAGACCTATATGCATCTTCTGCATTGGGCAAGAATCTGACCGCAACAACCGTACACTCGATGAGTTCCGCTCGGAAGCGTGCAAGGTCAATTCCCGGCGATTGGAAGGAGTAAGACCAGTCTCTCGATGCAGGCGTAGAGGCCGAGGGTGAATATCTGAAATTGTGAGTTGAAAATTGCCTTCGTGCAGGGGCACGCGATCGGCCGCCGCCAGCTGCATCGCTGAGACTGCGAAATCTCGGGCGTATCGTCGGCTATCCGGACAGAACACCGTTTTCGGGGAACCTGGTCAACCATTAATTCTCCGAAGGTTGTTCGACGTGGTCGATGACGAGGGTCTGGATCGGACCGCGGCTGCGCTTGAGCTTGAGGCCGAGGCGATCCACCACGCCGAGAACCCCGGTGACCACCTCGTGATTGTCGGGATCATCGGGCGACAGATAATAGTCGTAAGAGCCAGCGATTCCCGTTTGGTTCAGGACGGGCCCTTTTTTCACGAGGCGAATCGCATTGCGGTTCAGGCTGACCTGCCGACCTGCTGACTCGCTCGCTTACTCCGCCGCTTCAACCGCCTTGGTCTGCGCTACCGTCCACTCCGGTGCGCCCACCTTGAAGCGCGCAAAGCGCCGCACGGTAATGTTCTCGCCCAGCTTGCCCACTTTCTGCGCGATCAGCTCCTTGATGCTCACCGCCTGGTCCTTGATGAAGGGCTGCTCCAGCAGGCAAACCTCTTCGTAGAACTTCGCCATCTTGCCGTCGACGATCCTCTCAATCACCGGCGCCGGCTTGCCGGTCGCCGCCGCTTGCGCGCGATAGATTTCCTTCTCGCGCTCCAGATCCGCCGTCGTCACGTCCTCCGGCTTCACGTAGCGCGGGTCGCTCGCCGCGATGTGCATGGCGATATCCTTCAGCAGCTCCTGGAAGTCTTCGGTGCGCGCCACAAAATCGCTCTCGCAGTTCAGCTCGATCAGCACGCCGATCTTTCCTCCAGCGTGGATATACGTGCCCACCGCGCCCTCGTTCGTGCTGCGCGCTGCCTTCTTCTGCGCAGAGGCCATGCCGCGCTTGCGCAGCACCACGAACGCCTCTTCGATATTTCCCTTGCTCTCCTGCAGCGCCTTCAGGCAGTCGCCCACCGGCGCGCCTGACTTGTCGCGCAACTCTTTCACCAGCTTGGCATCAATCTTTTCGCTCACGGTCGTCATCTCTCTCGTTTTCCCGGCCCTCTCCGGCCTCGCGATCCAAATCGCGTGATCAATTTCAATCAAAGTGTATGCACGGCATATTTCCGGCAGAAGAAAAGCGTAGCCGTCATGCAAAGCGGCCACGCTGGTCTTGAGATGCGCAGGTGCTCGCGCAACAATCGCTTTAGTCGCCGCCCTCGGCGGCCACTTCGGCCTCTTCCAGCAGCGCCGCAACCGCTGCAGGTGCCTTGCGAATGCCGCCGCCCAGCGCCGCTTCCAGGTCGACCTCTTCGCCGGTCGAGCTCTCCGCCGCTTCCACGGGCGCAGCATCTTCGCTTTCTGGCGCGGCAGCCTGCTCGGGCGCCGCTTCCTGCTGCAGCGCCTTGTCGCTCAGCTGGTTCACGCCCTCGGCTGCCGAGTCGGCAACCTTCGATGTAAACAGCCGGATCGCGCGCAGCGCGTCGTCGTTGCCCGGAATCACGTAATCCACCACCGTCGGGTCGCAGTTGGTGTCCACCACGGCAACCACCGGAATGCCCAGCTTGCGCGCTTCCTTCACTGCGATCGCCTCGTTGTTTGAGTCCACCACGAACAGCGCGTCGGGCAACCGCTTCATGCTCTTGATGCCGGCCAGGTTCGCCTGCAGGTGCTTGCGCTCCCGCTCCAGGCGAATCACTTCCTTCTTGGTCAGCAGCTCGTAGCGGCCATCGGTGGCCATCTCATCCAGTTCCTGAAGGCGCTTCACCGACTTCTGCACCGTCACCCAGTTCGTCAACAGCCCGCCCAGCCAGCGCTGGTTGATGTAGGGCATGCCCGCGCGGGTGGCTTCCTCGGCCACCGCGTCCTGTGCCTGGCGCTTGGTGCCCACAAAGAGAATCGTCTTGCCGCTCGCGCAAAGTTCGGTCACGAACTTTGACGCATCCTTGAACAGCTTCAACGTCTTCTGCAGGTCGATGATGTAAATCCCGTTGCGCTCGCCAAAGATGTATTCCTTCATCTTCGGGTTCCAGCGCTTCGTCTGATGCCCGAAGTGAACACCCGCTTCGAGCAGCTCCTTCATAGTGATGGTCGCCAATGTCCCTCCTGTGTGGACTGCATCCGGGCAATCACCTTCTGTGGCCCGGATTAATCCCGCTTGCGCGGGAGATTTGATGAAACTTAGGGCCCACGCAACAGGGAGTAGCGAAGAGCAAGCAGACTGCACCGCTCGCGTTTTCTATTCCCTGTTCCCTGATCCCTATTCCCTTCGAAGCGCTAGCGCTTCGAGAACTGGAACCGCTTTCTCGCGCCCTTCTGCCCGTACTTCTTGCGCTCTTTCTGGCGCGCGTCGCGGGTCATCAGGCCTTCGGCCTTCAGCACCTTGCGCAATTCCGGGTTGAACTCGACCAGCGCGCGGGCAATGCCCATCTTCACCGCGTCAGCCTGCGCGGCCACGCCGCCGCCGCTTACCGTGGTCAACACGTCAAACGTGGCGCTCATGTCAACCACCACCAGCGTCCGCTTGGCTGAGACGCGCTGCTGCTCGGTCACAAAGTGGTCGTTGAACCCCTTGCCGTTGACCTTCCACTCACCCGTGCCGGGGCGCAGAAACACGCGCGCGATCGCCCTCTTGCGCCGTCCCGTGCCGTAATACTGAACCAGATCCGCCATTCTCCGCTCTCTCCGCCGGCATCCCTTGCCGGCCAATCCTGCCCTTTAGCTCCAGATTGGAATCAAACCTTCTGACCCTGACCCTGACCCTGACCCCTGATCTCTGACCCCTAACCCCTAACCCCTGATCTCCGTTCCTACGCAATCTTCATCTCCACCGGCTCCTGCGCCTGGTGGGGATGCTTGTCGCCCCGGTACACCTTCAGCTTCGTTCCCATCGCCCGGCCGAGCTTGGTCTTCGGCAGCATACCCTTGATGGCCTGTTCCAGAATGTGCTCCGGTTTGCGGTTGAGGAGGCGCGTAAACGACTCTTCGCGCAGCCCGCCGGGAAATCCCGTGTAGCGCCGGTAGAGCTTGCTCTGCGCCTTCAAACCCGTCAGGCGAACCTTCTCGGCATTGATCACGATCACGTGATCGCCCATGTCGAGGAACGGCACATATTGCGGATTCAGCTTCCCGCTCAGCACGCTCGCAGCCTTGGTGGCGAGCCGGCCCAGCGTCTGGCCGTCGGCGTCAACCACATACCATTTGCGGCTGATGTTCTTGCCGCTCGGAACAAAGGTCGTCATCTCTCTCCTGCCTTCAACTTGCTATAGGTGCCCCAACATTTGGGTGCCCCCAACATTTGTCCCTCGCATTTGGGGACCTGGGAGGGTATTCCCCCCGCCAAAAATTCTCTCGTGCAACGCGCAATCGCCCACGCAAAACGCGCGCGGGCCTCAATTCCTACCCACTGCCAAACAAACCTTGTTCGGGTGAGAGTTGCGGAGTAGCCACACTGGCTTTGGCTGAGCCGGACCGCTTGTTCCGGTCCCGCCGCCGATGGCCTGTCCCGGAGCCAGCCCACTCGTGGGCCTTCACCGGACCGGCTCGCGTGCCTCATTTACCGCCCCTCCGGCTCTCTGAATCGCCGTCAAAGGGCAATGCACACAAACCCCAGGCGCAACACCGCGCAAGGCTTGTAGGATAGTCGAAAAATGGGGTCCGAGTCAATGAAAAGGCGCTTCGGCGGCCACGTCTCGTCAACTGAACCGAAGTGAGTGCAGGAGGTGCTCAGGAGGCTGGTACTCCCGGAAATGCCTGCGCCTCGATCGCCAAGTATTGCACCTGCGTCAACGGAAGCGTGCTGATGCCGAAGGGTCGTCTGCGCGGGGAACGGTGCGAGCGTGCGCGGCAGAGCACGCTCGACCCTCGAAGCTAATTAACCCTAAAATCAACTTGAACGGTGATGTCGGACACGACTGCGTCGGTTCCGCACATCGCTGGCTTGAACTTGTAGGCTCGAAGGATCTTCAGCGTCTCCGCATCCGGAATATCTGTGGAGCCCATCACGTGGATGTCCCCGACGGAGCCGTCTACGTTCACAGTCATCGATACTGTCAGACCTCCTCCCCCTTTCTCTCTTGCGGAAAGCGGAACGTTGATTTCGGGAGCATTGATCGGCACCGGATGCTTCATATCGTCGCATTCCCGCCGTGCAATTGCGCCCGGCGCGTGTGTGAAGAGCGATTCGTCGAACGAAGCAGCGGTCAAGCTGGTAACTGTTGCGGTTAAGACCTTGCTCCCACCGAGCTGCATATTGAGCTCGCGCGGAAAGCGATGCGTCCCAAAATCGAAGTAGTCGGAGAATTGCTCGCGCTTTTGCTCAAATACATGCCACTTGAGCGCAAGGTGGCCACTCTGAGGAACAGCGAACTGAGCAACAAAGTAAACATCAAGCTCAAAAGGGCCGGATAGATCGCGCGTGAGATCGGAGCGTTGCTCTGCGGAGATTAGCGCCTGTTGAACGGCGGGATCGACGCTTGCGAATACAGGATGGACGCTGGACGCAAGAACGGCTACGGCGATGAGCGCTGGTTTCACGGATGCCCCGAAATAATACCGCACGGCGACTCACCGTATCTGTATGCTTCGCCTGCGATTCCTCAAAACAGGTATTTCCACCACCGGCCCTCACCGCCCCGAGGCGCGCAACCGCAGCCCCGACCTGCAATTCATCGCCTCCCCGCACCGCCATGTGGCACAATGGGTGCCAAACGCGGAGGGCCCCTTCGATGACGCGTCTTTTCTCTAGATTGCTTCTGGCCGGGTTTGTCCTGGCCGTGCCGGTCTGCAGTGCCGCGCAGGACGCTGGTCCGATGCACGCGCCCGACGGCCAGGCCCCGCAGCTCATCTCTCCGCTGTATTTCCCACCCAGGCCGAACGCGCCCTTCACCGCTGTCGCCAAGACGGTGGTAGTGCGAACGCTGCCGGACGGATCGACCGTCACCGCCCAGAACGAGCGCCATGTTGCGCGCGATGCGGAAGGGCGCATCTTTGAAGAGCGCGTCACATTCGTTCCTGTGCCCGATGATGGCACGCGGAAGATGCGCGTACACGCCGTCGATTACTCGGATCCGGTGAATCACACCTGGTATCACTGCGATATGGGTCCCAAAGTGTGCCAGCTCGGCGAATATCACGGTGGGCTTGTCGAGGCTGTCGCGGGACCCGTGGGGCTGCAGCCTGATCAAAGGACGTATCTGACCCGCGAAAACCTGGGAACCGATACGTTTGCCGGCATCGAGGTTCAGCGATCCCGCGAAACCCTGACGCTCGCCACGGAAAGTGTGGGCAACACGCGCACCATCCTGCGCACCGTGGACTACTGGTATTCGCCCGCGCTCGGTCTGAATGTGCAGGTCAAGCGGCACGACCCGCGCGACGGCGACCAGACGCTGTGGCTGACGGACGTTTCGCTCAGTTCGCCGGATCCGGAAACCTTCAAGGTTCCAGCCGGCTTCAGCGTGATCGACCATCGCCATCCGCAGCGCATCAACGAAGCGCAGTCCACCGACCCGCAGTGAGCCGGATTATCGCTGCAAATTGAAAATCGAAAACTCAATAGAACAAATACTTCCGCCAGCGGTCGTCGCCGCGGCCCAGCATGCGCATGATCTGCCGGCTGGTGTGCAGGCTGAACGGCCTCGGCTCGCGCAGCAGAATCATGTCGTCGATCTCGCTGAGCAGCCGGTTGCCCTTGCGCCGGTTGCACTCGTGGCAGCAGGCCACAAGATTTTCCCAGGTACTGTTGCCGCCGCGCGAGCGCGGCACCACGTGGTCGAGCGTGAGCTCGCCGGGAGGATACGCCTCACCGCAATACTGGCAGGTGTTGCGGTCGCGCAGCAGGATGTTCTTGCGCGAGAGCGCGCGCGTCTGGTGGGGAATGCGCCGGTATTCGAGCAGCCGGATCACCGAGGGCATAGCGATGTGCGTGCGCTGCGCGTGCAGCTTCAGGCCGTGCTCCTCCTCGGTGCGCGCAATGCCCTTGAGCACCAGCACCAGTGCTCGCCGCGCTCCGCAGATATTAATTGGTTCGTAAGACGCATTCAGCACCAGCACCGGCATCTGCAAAATGTGCGCGTGCTGCGGCGCGCCGTGGTCGCTGGTGAGCACCACAGCTTTGGCAATCGCTTTCTGTTTCCGCGCATGAATCATGGCTTTTCCCAACGACATCTCTTGCCCCCCGCCAAAACGATTGCCGCCAATGCGATTGCCGCTAAATGATCTTTGTCAAACGCCCTTCGTCAAATGATCGTCCTCAAAACGATTCTTGCCAAACGTTCGCCGTCAAAAAGGGCGCTGTTCCTGCCCCGTCTTTCCTGTATCGCCCAATTCCGATCCCATCCATCCCGCCACGTCCACTCTCGCCGGCCCGTCGCCGCTCTCTTCCCGTTCCTGCAACCATTCGTACGCTGCTCCGCGGCCGAAACCAGTCGCCCGTTGCGCACGCGCCAGCGTCGCGACCCATACCGATGCCGCGCCCGCATCCTTCAATGTTCGCGCCGCCGCGCGCGCCGTCGCACCCGTCGTCAGAATGTCGTCGACCAGCAGAACATGCCGGCCCTTCACCTGCGCGCTATCGGAAACGGAAAACGCGCCTTTCAAATTGAGTCTGCGTTGCCGCGGCGTCAGCCCGGCCTGGCTCTCTGTCGCGCGCAGCCGCATCAGCGTGCTCGCGGCCAGGGTCAGCTTCCATTCAGGCCGGCTCCCGCGCAGCGCGCCAACTGCCTCCATCGCCAATGCCCGAGCTTGGTTGAACCCGCGCTGTGTATACTTCGCGCGATGCAGCGGCACCGGGATCACCAGCATCTCTGTGGGCGCCTCGCCGGCCAGCTTGGCAATCGCATTGGCCAGCAACCGCCCCAGCACGCCCGCCGCCGGGTGCAACCGGTCGTACTTCAGCGCGTGAATCACCTCACGCATCCGCCCTCGATACAGTCCATAAGAAACAGCCCGTTCAAACGCCGGAGGCGCGAGCCGGCATGCCCGGCACAATAAAACGCCCGCGCGATTCCCGTTCATGCCGTCGCCGCAGCGCGCGCAGGCATCCCCGCTCAGGGCGTCGAATTCCGCCCGGCAGGCAGCACAAATTGGCACGGGAGAAAGCTGCGGCATGAGAGAGCCGCAAAGAGCACACGAGGAGGGAAGAAGCGCACAACTCACAGCATCCAGAGGACTTCGCAGCACGCGAACCACCGCGCGCCAGCGGCTCGTTTCCGATAGCTGAAGGTGGCTCAAACTTGCGCCGGAGTTCGTCTCGAAGACGCACCTCGCTTCGAGGGCCGTATGCAGAGGCGGTTACCCCCGATGCGCACAGTATAGCGCACCCGCGATTTCCGCGCTCCCAAACAGCCACCCGGAACCCCCGGCCTTTGGCCCTGCTTTGCGCCCGCGGGTTCGCGACCAGCCCGTCGGCGCTTCCGTACCAAAAACGAAGCGGCCAGGGATCCGGCGCGCATCAGGCGATGCCCACCAGTTTCACTCGCCGCTTCCGCTTACTTCCGTCGCCTTACTCCCGTCGCGCAGGGCTCTTCACCTGCAGCCCCTCCACTACGGGCGGCTCTGACCCGTCGAGTGCGCGTGCTCCCGTTCGCGCTCGCGCTCGGCCCGCTCCTGCTCGTGCTGCTCATGCTTCACTTCCACGTCGGTCTTCGTGTCGCGGGCCGCATCCTTCACCGTGCCCCACGCCTTCTGGGCTTTGCCCTTCACCTGCTGTGCGGCGCCTTCCACCTGCGTTTCGGTGTTGCCGGTCCACTCGCCCACTTGCCGTTTCGCGCGTCCTGCTGCGTCGTTTACTGTGCCCTTTACCCGGTCCTTATCCATTGCTCTACCTCCACTGCTGTAACTTGGTTAGTTAGTCTTGGCCGTATTGAGCGGCCGCGATGCAGCGCCTCACTTGCCGCGCTGCAAAGATCAATTCAGATCAATTCAAATTCGCCATACCGGCCCGCTTACACAGCCCTGCGCCCAGTGATCAGCTGGATCACAAGCACCACAAGCGCGATCACGAGCAGAATGTGGATGAACCCGCCCAGAGTGTAGGAAGACACAACACCAAGCAGCCACAAAACCAGAAGGATCACAAAAATCGTCCACAACATCGCTCACCCCCGGATGAGTCTCATCTCATCCACAGAGACGATTGGACGCAGCGCCTCGAGCGCGGGTTGTTCGCTGCCATCAATCCAGCAACCAGGAGTTTGCATGCAACCACGAATCGGCAGGCCGCATCGGCTGCGCGGACTGCATAATTGACCGCATAATTCCAATCTTTTGCTATTGCTGTCAGCTGCCTGGCCGCTGTCGATTCCGTAGATACTCCCGCGAGTAGCCTCGCCTGCGGATTTCCGCATCACAGTTTGCAGTTCGCGCAGCAGCGCAACACAATAGCGCAGCAAGAAATTCGGCGCTGAGGCTGCTCGAGAAGGAGAGCCACATGCTACTGCTGATCATTCTTATCCTGCTGGTCCTCGGCTTCGGCTACGGCGGCTATCGCATGGGTCCCGGCTGGGGCTACTACGGTGGTGGAGGCGTCAGCCTTATCCTCACCATCGTCGTAATCCTGCTGTTGCTTAGGGTCATCTGACCTGCCCGATCGCGGCCCATATTGCGGCGGAATGCGGAGCATCCCCCGCCTCTGAATTCTGATCGCATCACCAGCCTGGGGCGCGGCTGACCACGCGCCTCAGGCGGTCAATTCGATCCCTCCCCCTAATAAAAACGAGGTGCGCTTAGCGCACCTCACCTTTTTGCTCAGGCATTCAGGAACAGCAAATACAAGAACTGCCCGTCAGTCAAAATCCCCGCCGGATAAAATCAAAAGATTGCCGTCCTAAAATACGCCACCCATATACGCTTCCGTCGGCTGCAGATGCTCCGGCTTCGCTGCGCTGTCGGCAAGCACCACCGGCGAAAGCGTGATCACCGGGCACTCCGCATGAGCCAGCACCTTGTACACCACGCCATGCCGCGTAACAGCCGCGAAGGTTGAAGCGCCATGCGCGCCCAGCACGATCAGGTCCGCCTGCTGCCTCCGGCTCTGGTAGAGCAGTTCTTCAGTGGGGTCGCCCGGCACAACCACAGTCTCCATCGTCACTTTGCCGTGCAGCTTCGCCGGAGTCAGCGCCATCATACTTGCTTCCAGGCGATCGAGCGATTGCGCGGCCATCACTTCCGCGCGCTCCTGCGGCCGGATCACGTGCTGCAGAATTAAACGCGCGCCATGCTGCTCCGCTAGCTCCGCTGCAAACGCCGCTACCGTCGCGCTGTCTTCCCGCATCCCCACAGCGCACAGGATCGTACGCGTCGCCAATCTCTGGTAGCGCTCGTGGGCCACTCCCGGACCCACCACAAGCACCGGCACCACAGCCTTCCGCAGTACCGCCTCTGCCACCGAGCCCACCAGCAGCTTGCTGATCGCGCCCGGCGAATGGGTGCCCATCACGATGCGATCGATCTCGCGTTCGTCCGTGAATGCCACAATCTCATCGGCTGGCAATCCCCGCCGCGCGATCGCCTCGCAGTCAACGCCCGCCTCGCGCACCCGCTTTGCGAGCGCGTCCAGGTGGTGCTTCTCTACCTTCGCCGCAGCTTCCTCGTCGTAATGGCGGATCCCCGGCGCCTCTGACTCCGGCGCGATCATCGTGTCATAGACGTGAAAGAGAATCAGCTTTGCGCCGAACTCCGCGGCCTGCGCCAGCGCGAACGCAAAGGCCTTTTCGTTAGTCGGAACTTCCGTTGCAAACAGGATCGTCGCGGGCTTGCTCCAGCCCGGCTTCATTATTGCCGCCATGGCAACCTCCCGTCCCCACAACAAAACGGCCCAATCATCGAACAAAACGGTTCAATCATCGCAGAGTGGGGGGCAACTGGATGTGTCGGGAATCACAAATGCTGGGCTCGCTATCCCTTTTGGGAATCCGGCGGCCGGTCCTTTGTGACCCAATCCGCTCAAAAATTCTGCGCTTGCGCCGCCATCCCATCGTCCCTGTTACAGATAAAGATTGTGTCGCCCGGATGCAGCATTTGTCCAGAAGCACCCGATGCAGCGTTTGCGGCACAATGGGAGCGTGAGCAGAATGCGCATCGCAATCGTCGGGGGAGGCATCGCAGGGCTCGCCGCCGCCTACGAGCTCGAGAAAGCGCGCGCCGCCGGCGCACCGCTCGACTACACCCTCTTCGAGCAGACCTCCCGCCTCGGCGGAACGCTCGCTTCCGAAATCGTCGATGGCGCACTCCTCGAGCGCGGACCGGACTCCTTCATCACCGAGAAGCCTGCAGCCGCCGATCTTTGCCGCGAGCTCGGTCTCGGCGCCGATCTCATTCCCTCCAATGACGACGCTCGCAAAACCTGGATCGTCGTCGGCAATCGCCTCGTTACGCTTCCCGATGGGCTCATGTTTCTCGTGCCCACGCGGCTCATTCCCACCGCGCTCACGCCGCTCTTCGGTATTGGAACCAAGATTCGCATGGGGCTCGAACTCCTCCATCCGCCGCGCCCCGCCGCTGGCGATGAATCGGTCGCTGCTCTGGTCCGCCGTCACTTCGGCCAGCAGGCCGTCGACCGCCTCGCCGAGCCGCTGCTCAGCGGCATCTACGGTGGTGACGCATCCCAGCTTAGTGCGCAGGCCGTCCTCCCGCGCATGGTGGAGATGGAGCGCCAGCACGGTTCCCTCATCCGCGGCATGCTGGCCGCGCGCAGCAAGGTGCGAGCGCTCGCAAGGTCCCCGTCCAAAGCCCAAGACCGCGGAGCGGTCTTCACCGCGCTGCGCGGCGGTCTGCAGCAGATGGTCGATGCGCTCGTCGCGCGCCTCGATCGGTCCTCACTCCAGGTCGGAACGCCGGTCCGCTCCATCGATAAAGACTCCGCCAGCTGGGTCGTCGAAACAGACGCTGCGCGTCATGGGTTCGACGCCCTCATCCTCGCCACGCCCGCCTGGTCCGCGGCTGCGCTCCTCGCTTCCGTCGATGCCGGTCTCGCTTCCGAGCTCGCCGCCATCCCCTACTCCTCATCCATCACCATCAATCTCGTCTACCGCGAATCGCAGCTCGGCTCGCTGCCTGAGGGCTTTGGGTTCCTGGTTCCATCCGTCGAGGGCCGCCGCATGTTGGCCTGTACCTTCGTCCATCGCAAGTTTCTCGGCCGCACACCGCCGGGCACGGCCGTCATTCGCGCCTTTCTCGGCGGAGTCAACAATGAAGCGCTTCTCGACGCCCCGGATGACGTACTCGCGTCCATCGCGCGCCGCGAGCTCAGCGAGATTCTCGGCTCGAAGGTCTTTCCCGCAGCCGCGCAGCCCGAGTACGTTCAGGTTTCGCGGTGGCGCCGCGCCATGGCGCAGTACGCCGTCGGCCATCGCGATCGCGTGCAGCGCATCAACGCCCGCGTCGCAGCGCTTTCTACTCTCCGCCTCGCCGGTAACGCCTATGACGGCGTCGGAATTCCCGACTGCATCCGTCTCGGCCGCCAGGCAGCGCGCGAGCTCGCCGCTGCGTCATCGCCCGCTCTCGCCGGCACGCTTGCGAGTAGGGACTAACTCGCTTCGCCGTATACTCAGATCAGTCGAATGGCCACGCACACAGACACTTTTCTCGCCACCATCCTGGCGTCGACGCGCGCCTCCGTGGCCGCTGCAAAGCAGAGTGTCCCGCTCGCCGAGCTCGAGCGCCGCGCCGCTCAGCATCGCCCGCGCGGCTGGGCCGCCGCCTTGCGCGACCGCGCTGCATCGGGCCCCGCCGTCATCGCCGAAATCAAAAAGGCCTCGCCGTCCAAGGGCCTCATCCGCCCCGATTTCGATCCCGAGTGGCTCGCCCGCCGTTATCGCGCCGGAGGCGCCGCGGCGCTCTCCGTCCTCACCGACGAGCCGTTCTTTCAGGGCAGCCTGCGCAATCTGGAGCTCGCTTCGGCCGCCGCGCCGCTCCCCTGCCTGCGCAAGGACTTCGTCATCGACGAGTATCAGATCGTCGAGGCTCGCGCCCACCGCGCCGACGCAGTCCTTCTCATCGTCGCTGCACTCACCGCCGCCGAGCTCAAGCAGTTCGCCGCCCTCGCGCACTCTTTCTCACTCGATGTTCTTGTCGAAGTCCACACCGCCGACGAGCTCGAGCAGACTCTCGATACCTTGGGCGAGACCGGCGCGCTCGCCATCGGCGTCAATAACCGCGACCTCAAGACCTTCGAGGTCAACCACGAAATCTCGCTCGCGCTCGTCGATCGCATCCCGCCCTCGGTCGTTCGCGTCACCGAGAGCGGCATTTCAACCCGGGAAGATATCGCTCGCCTGCGCCTGGCCGGCTTTCACGCCTTCCTCATCGGCGAAAGCCTCATGCGCCGGCCCGATCCCGGCGCTGCCCTGGCCGCGCTTCTCAAGCCCTGAGACCGGCCAGTTCGATGATTGCAATGATTGCAGATATCCACTAGAATGCAATCATTGCAATCATTGGAAGGAGGCACCCCATGGCAACCAGCTTGATTGTCAGAAATGTGGACGCGGAGATCGTTAAGTCATTGAAAGAGCAGGCTGTGCGCAACGGGCGCAGCGCCGAGGCGGAACATCGGGCAATCCTTGAAGCCGCTCTGCGAAGGCCTCGCAAGAGGTCGCTCAATGAGATTTTGAAATCGATGCCGAACGTCGGCTTGGATTCTGACTTCGCACCGAATCGTGAGTAGGCATGTTTCTTCTCGATACCAATGTGATCAGCGAGAGGCGCAAAGGCGCAAAGGCCGATCCAGGGGTCGCGGACTTCATCGACCGGCTTGACCATGAGTTGTTCCTTCCCGTGCAGGTGATCGGCGAATTGCAGAGTGGTATTCAACAATTGAAGAATCGACATGACGATCCGCAAGCAGCCCAGCTGGAAGCATGGGTCGATTCAATTCTTAGCGATGCCTCGGTGCGCATCCTAGCCTTCGATACGCCGTGCGCCATTATGTGGGGCAAGCTCATGGCGGGAGGCAGCCAGCATACGATCGATCGTCAGATCGCAGCGATCGCGCTCATCTACGATCTCACGATTGTCACGCGCAATACGCAGCACTACGATGGGACGGGCGCACGCGTCGTGAATCCATTTCTTGCCGACCGTTCTTCGGGCGTTGCCGAAAATTGATTGAGAAAAGTACATGAGCCTCTGGATCAAGATTTGCGGCAACACCTCGCTTGAAGATGCGCAGCTGGCAACTGAGGCCGGCGCCAACGCATTGGGATTCGTCTTCGCGCCCAGCCCGCGCCGCGTCACGCAACAGCAAGCCGCCGCCATCGTGCCGCAACTTTCGCCGGCCGTCGAAAAATTCGGCGTCTTCGTTGACGCATCGTTCGCTGAAATCACCTCCGTCGTCGAAAACTGCTCGCTCACCGGCGTGCAGCTTCACTTCAACGCGCCGCGCGACCTGCCCATGAAGCTGCGCGGCCGCATTGGTCCCGAGCTGCGTATCCTCCGCGTCGTCCATTTCGACGGCGCCGGCGTCAGCGCTGCCTTCGGCGCAGACTACGAGTCCGATGTCGACGCCATCCTCCTCGACTCCCGCGTCGGAGAGACCGTCGGCGGCACCGGCATGCCCTTTGACTGGGCCGCCGCCGCTGCCACGCTCGCCCAGAACCCACGCGCCCATGGCCGCCGCTTCATCGCCGCCGGCGGCCTCACGCCGAACAACGTCGCCCGAGCCATCGCCGCGCTCCGTCCCTGGGGCGTCGACGTGGTCAGCGGCGTCGAATCCGCGCTCGGCCGCAAAGATCCCGCCAAAATCCGCGCCTTCATTGCCAACGCCCGCGCCGCGGCATCCGCGTAATTTCCGTCGAGAGAATCCCGTGGACTGCCGCTGAGGCTGCCTTGTAAAGTTCCTGTACGCAAGCGGCGTCGTAGCTCCGGCAGACGAGAATTGCTGCTATCTGCGGCCGCCAATCCGTTTCGTGGGGTATGCAATGGATGGGGAATCGAACCTCGTCGCGCGATCGAATCTCGTCGCGCAATCGAACCTCGCCGCGCGCATTTCGCCGGTGGCCATTGGTCCGGAAGAGTTCCGCGCTTTAGGGCACGTGCTCATCGACCGCATTGCAGGTCTGCTGGAGTCGCTTCCCGATCGCCCGGTGACTCCGGTCGCATCTCCCTCAGGCATCCGGCAGGCTCTGCACGCAGACCGGCCGCTTCCCCAATTAGGCGCGGAACCCTCCGAGCTGCTGAATCGCGCGGCCGATCTCCTCTTCGAGCACTCCCTGTTCAATGGGCATCCCCGCTTTTGGGGATATATCACTTCCTCTGCCGCTCCCATCGGTGCGCTCGGCGATCTGCTCGCCGCCGCCGTGAATCCCAACGTGGGTGCCTGGCCCCTCTCGCCGATGGCCAGTGAAATTGAGGCGCAGACCATCCGCTGGATCGCCGGCATGCTCGGCTACCCGGAGGATTGCGGGGGCCTGTTCGTCAGCGGCGGCAACATGGCCAATATCGTCGGATTTCTTGCAGCCCGGCAGGCGAAAGCTGGCCACGACGTGCGAACAAGGGGCTTAGGCGACGCTCGGCTGCGCGCCTATTGTTCAAAAGAAACGCATACCTGGATTCAAAAAGCCGCGGACATCTCCGGCATCGGCACCGATGCCATCCGCTGGATCGCCGCAAATGATCGCATGCAGATTGACGTTGCCGGTCTACGGCAGCAAATCCTGGCTGACCTCGAATCGGGCGATCGGCCTTTCTTGGTAGTTGGGGCAGCGGGAACCGTCAGTACGGGCGCTATCGACCCGCTTCACGAGCTCGCCGAGATCTGCCGCGAGTTCAATCTGTGGTTTCACGTGGATGGCGCCTATGGAGCCATGGCCGCAATTCTGCCTGATGCTCCCGATGAATTCTCCGGCATGGCCCAAGCGGACTCGATCGCCGTCGATCCGCACAAATGGCTCTACGCACCGCTCGAGGCTGGCTGCGCACTGGTGCGCGATCGGGAAAAGCTGCGCGACGCCTTCGCGTATCATCCGCCCTACTACCATTTCGAAACCGAGGCGATCAATTACTACGATCTGGGGCCGCAGAATTCGCGCGGGTTCCGCGCCCTTAAGGTCTGGCTCGCCTTGCAGCAGGCCGGTCGCGACGGCTACGAGCGCATGATCTCTGACGATATCCGTCTTGCCGCCGAGCTCTTCCGGCTGATTCCGCAATACCCTGAGCTACAGCCGCTCACCCAGAGCCTCAGCATCACCACCTTCCGCTTCCTGCCTCCCGATCTTGCCTCCGGAAGCAATGAAGCCGAGAGCTATCTCAACGCGTTGAACAACGAGTTGCTCACCCGCGTGCAAAACAGCGGCCAGGCATACCTTTCAAATGCCGTGGTAAATGGCAAGTTTGCCTTGCGCGTCTGCATCGTCAACTTCCGCACCACGCAGTCGGACATTGAAGCTCTGCCTCCACTTATCGTCCGGCTTGGCAAAGAAACCGACGCCGCCTTGCGCCCCGCAGAGCTGCGGGGGCAACGCTGAATGGCGGAGACTTGACACACTGTCTGCCTTCGACCTGCTCTGCCACCAATAGCCACTCCGACATGTCTGCGATATTGCGCGGAAACCGCAATTGCCACCTGCGACTCGATACTGCGCGCTTCATCTTGAAGAGTGTCATTCAAATGCATTACACTTGCTTCAACTGGACTATGCCTTCCAATGCCCTTATACAAACTCGAATTGATCCCAAGGTAAAAAGGCGAGCAGCCGCCGTTCTCGGCGAATTGGGAATCACTGTCTCGGATGCAGTGCGCATTCTTTTAACGCGCACCGCCAACGAAGGCGCTCTGCCTTTTCCTCTTACCCGGAACCCCGCCGAACACGATGCATGGTTTCGCGCCAAGGTGCGGGAGGCACTGAATGATCGCCGGCCCGATATCCCGCATGAAGAGGTCGAAGCCCATTTCGCCAGGCGGCGCGCAGCGGTCGTCCGGAAAAGGAAGGGTTGAGCCCGACGAGGACGTACGTTATCAAATGGTCGATCTTGTCGGCGGCCGATCGCAACGCAATCTTCGAGTACACTCAGGCAAACAGCTCGCAGGCCGCGGCTCTCGTCGACGATCGGATCCGCTTGTCGATCTCCAAACTGAGAAAGTCACCGGGAATCGGACGTCCGGGGCGCGTGAAAGGCACGCGCGAATTACTCATCCAGCGGACGCCTTACATCGCCGCCTATCGCGTCTACGGCGGAGGTGTACGCATCCTTCGCATTCTGCACGGCGCCCAACAATGGCCTGACGAGATCTCCGAGTAAACAAGGATCGTGGGCCACCGCCATGCGAATCTCACGTACCCCATCGCCGTATACTCGTCGGCATGAACTTCGACTTCAAGCTTTGGCTGCTGCTCTTCCTTTGGGTCGCTGCGTCCCATGGGCGCACCGCTGCGCAATCGGCGCCGCCTACGCGAAATATCGCCACAGTCCCCACCAGCATCCATCAACTCTTCGTTGACGATCAGGCGGAACGAACAGGCCAGGATACGAGGCCCACGTACGGGCCCGATGTACACGCCCGCGATGCGATGCGCCGGGCGGAAGCAAAGAATCTCCTCGCCACTGGAGAGCTGAAAACTGCGCAGGATTTTCATGATGCCGCATTCATCTTTCAGCACGGCGACGAAGCGAATGACTACTTATTGGCGCACATCGTCGCCATTGAAGCCATCGTGAAGGGCGATTCATCCTCCAAGTGGATCGCCGCGGCGACACTCGATCGCTACCTTCAGGCAATCGGGCAGAGGCAGGTCTTCGGCACGCAATACCTGAGCAAGAGCTTCTTGTACGTTGTTCAGCATAAGAACGATCCCGATGCGTTGAATAAGCCCGAAGCCCAGCAGAAAGGTGCGACACAGGATCCCTACGACCGGGATCTCGTGCCTGACGCTCTCCGCGGCGACTTTTGCGTTCCCAATCAAGCGGCACAAGCGACCAATCTCAGCGAACTGAACGCAGCGCAACCAATGACTGGTGTGCTCCCAGCCGGCTGCAATCGCTAAGGCAGAAACTCCAGTTAGGTCGCGGTGCCGAGGCTCATCCCTAGTACACTAAAATCTCCGCATCGCGCGGTTTCCCGGCCAGCAATGCGCCGGCAAATTCAGGAGCACCCATGGCATCCATCATCCTTCCGGCCAGTCCCAGCGAGTCCCGCCCCGGGCGCTTCGGCGTCTATGGCGGCCGCTATGTGCCGGAGACGCTGATGGCCGCCCTCCTCGAGCTCGAACGCGAATACGAAATCGCCAAGGCCGACGCAGCCTTCCAGAACGAGCTCGCAGTTCTCCTCACCGACTACGCGGGCCGTCCCACGCCGCTCTTTCTCGCCAGGCGGCTCACCGATTCCTGCGGCGGCGCAAAAATCTACCTCAAGCGTGAAGATCTTCTCCACACCGGCGCGCACAAAATCAACAACGCGCTCGGCCAGGGGCTGCTCGCCCGCCGCATGGGCAAGAAGCGCATCATCGCGGAAACCGGTGCCGGCCAGCACGGCGTGGCCACCGCCAGCGCCTGCGCGCTGCTCGGCCTTGACTGCGTCATCTACATGGGCGACGTCGACATGGAGCGCCAGGATCTCAACGCCAAGCGCATGCGCCTGCTCGGCGCTGAAGTCCGCGGCGTCTCCTCCGGCTCCAAGACGCTCAAAGATGCCATCAGCGAGGCCATGCGCGACTGGGTCACCAACGTCCGCACCACATACTATCTGCTCGGCAGCGCACTCGGCGCGCATCCTTATCCCACCATGGTGCGCGACTTCCATCGCTGCATCAGCCGTGAGATGAAAGCGCAGATCCTCGAGAAGGAAGGCCGCCTGCCCAACGCAGTTATTGCCTGCGTCGGCGGCGGCTCCAACGCCATCGGCGCTTTTTATGAGTTCATCCCAGACCGCGAGGTTCGCCTCATCGGTGTGGAAGCTGGCGGCCGCGGAACTGCGCTCGGTGAGCACGCGGCTCGCTTCAGCGGGGGCGTTCCCGGCGTGCTGCAGGGAACCTTCTCTTACGTCTTGCAGGATGACGACGGCCAGATCGCGCTCACGCATTCCGTCTCCGCCGGCCTCGACTACGCCTCCATCGGTCCCGAGCACGCCATGCTCCATGACTCCGGCCGCGCTGAGTACGTCTCGCGCGATGACGCCGAAGCCCTCAATGCTGTGCAGGTGCTCGCCCGCACCGAAGGCATTCTGCCCGCGCTCGAAAGCGCGCACGCCGTCGCCGAGGCCATCCGTATGGCGCCCACGCTCTCTCCGCGTGACATACTGGTGGTGAACCTCTCTGGACGCGGCGATAAAGACATGGGCATCCTCGCCCGCGAACTCAAGCTCTAGCAGAGGCCGCTCACTCCCATGCCGATTCATTTCGATCGCAAGCCGGGCTTGGTAATTTACCTGACAGCCGGCGATCCATCTTTGGACGCCGCGCGCGACATCGCGATCGCGGCCATCGATGCCGGCGCCGACGTGATCGAGCTCGGCGTGCCTTTCAGCGATCCGCTCGCCGACGGTCCCATCATCCAGCGCGCCAGTGAGCGCGCTCTCGCCCGCGGCGCGCGTCTTCGCGATGTTCTCGCCCTCGCTGGTGAAATCCGCACCGCGCGTCCCTCCGCCGGGCTCATCATTTTCAGTTATCTCAATCCCATTCTTCGCTACGGCCTGCGTAAGTTCGTTGATGACGCGAAAGCCGCCGGAGCAGACGGCGTGCTCGCCATCGACCTCATCGTCGAAGAGGCCGCCGAATATCTCGCCGAAATGTCCCGCGCCGGTCTCGCGCCCGTCTTTCTCGCGGCGCCCACCAGTCCTGACGAGCGGCTTGAGGCCATCGCGAAAAATTCAAAGGGTTTTGTCTACGCCATCTCACGCACCGGCATCACCGGCACGCAACAGAGCCTCGCCGCCGACGTCGCTGCGCTGGTCGCGCGCGTTCGGCGATGGACCTCGCTGCCGGTGGCCGTGGGGTTCGGCATCTCCAACAGCGAACACGTCGCCCAGGTGGGCGAGTTCGCCGATGCCGCGGTCGTCGGCAGCGCAATCGTCGAGCTCATTGAGCGCTCGACACCGGATCAAGCGCCCGATGCGGTGGCCCGATTTATCAAGGGCCTGCGCATGCCGCATGCCGCGCTGGCCCGGTAAACTCCATCGCTCTTGGCTTTCAGCCTTCAGCTCTCAGCTTTCCTGCCGGCAGATGAAGCCCCTCACGGTTCACATCAGCACGGCACAGCTGACAGCTGAAAGCTGAGAGCAGACCGCTGCCATTTCTGAGGTTGCAATGACCATCGAAGAATTGCGAATCCGAATCGACGAGCTCGATCGCAAGCTCGTTGAGTTGCTCAGTGAGCGGGCACACGCCGCGCAGAGGATCGGCCATCTCAAGGCCGCCACTTCGCTTCCGGTCTATGAACCGGACCGCGAAAAGATCATCTACGCCAACGTGCGCGCGGCCAATAAAGGCCCGCTGCCCGACATCGAGCTCACGCATATCTACGAGCGCATCATTGACGTGATGCGGGCCTTGCAGCGCAATGAGCTGGCCTCCCAACGGAACGCCCAGGCCGCCCCGAGCGAGGGCGCGCAGCCGGGCCACGATGCGGGAACAGAGAAGCCCGAGACAGGAAACCAGAAATGATTGTCGCCATGCAGGAGAAAGCAACAGAAGATCAGATCGACGCAGTGATCACCGCAATGTCTGAAGCTGGAGTTGACGTCCATCGCACCACCGGGGCCATGCAGACCATCCTCGCCGGGGTCGGCCCCACCGCCGGCCTCGACCTCACCAAATTCGAAATGCTGGCCGGTGTGCTCCACGTGCACCGCATCAGCGCGCCTTACAAGCTCGCCGGTCGCGCCTTCCGTCCCGAAGGGACGATCGTCGAGTTTCCCAACGGAGCAAAAATTGGCGGCCGGCAGGTCGCCATCATCGCCGGCCCCTGCGCAGTTGAAACTCGCGAGCAGATCTTCGCCATTGCCGAATGCGTCAAGAAAGTCGGCGGCGGCTTTCTCCGCGGCGGCGCATACAAGCCGCGCAGCTCGCCCTACAGCTTTCAGGGCCTCGGCATCCCCGGCCTTGAGCTGATGCGTGAAGCTGCTGACGCCAACGGCCTGCTCGTTGTCAGCGAAGTCATGGAGATCGCGCAGATCGAGCCCATGCTGCCGCACGTCGATGTCTTCCAGGTGGGCGCGCGCAACATGCAGAACTTCAATCTGCTCCGCGAGCTCGGCCAGGTGCGCAAGCCCATCCTGCTCAAGCGCGGCATCGCCGCCACCATTGAGGAGCTGCTTTTATCCAGCGAATATATCTTGGCAGGGGGAAACTACGAAGTAGTTCTCTGCGAGCGCGGCATCCGCACCTATGAAACCTCCACGCGCAACACCATGGATATCGCCGCCATCCCCGTCATCAAAAAGCTCTCGCACCTGCCCGTCGTCGCCGACCCCTCGCACGGCACCGGCCGGCGCGACATGGTGCCCGCCATGGCCAAAGCCGCCGTCGCTGCGGGAGCCGACGCCCTCATCATTGAAATCCACCCCAACGCCGACAAGGCCGTCAGCGACGCCGCGCAAACGCTCTACCTCGACCAGTTTGAAAAGCTGGTCGCCGAGCTGCGCGTGATTGCGGAGGCCGTAGGAAGGACGCTATAAGATGAAGCGGATCTGAACAAGAATGCAACCTGTAGACTTTTCACACAGTGTTCGCGCAGGGTACATGTGAATGAATGGCAATTTTCGTTTGCTGCCGCTGATCTTCGGCAGCTCGATGGTTTTGTACGGCCTTGTCCACCTACTATTGGGCTGGTACTACGCCGACATCGCCAAACGCGAGGCAACCATTGAAGGCACAATTCGTCACGTTACGCGGGACCGAAGGGTACCACGTACGAATACACCTTCCAGGTGGATGGCATGATTATTCGGGACGACGACAGGCAGTGCAAGACAGCACTAACCCGCGGCGTATGCAACGTTGGTACTCATGTCCTCGTCTATTATGATCGATCAAATCTCGCGAGAACGGTACTCAACGAATATGGTGCCGAAAGTCGGTCTGATATTCACCTTGGCGCCTGGATGACTCCTACTGGCATCGGTCTTCTTCTTTTCTTTTTTGTTAATTTACACGTTTGGCGAAGAAGACATCCCGAAGACAACGCAGACGACCCGCCCATCGAGCGAGAATTCGACCCACTCCACATAGTTCCCAAGGATGAGGCGTAGAGGCTTTCGTATGAGATTAGGATGATAAAACACGTCTCCATTCTCGGCACCGGCCTGCTCGGCACATCCATCGGCGTTGCCCTGCGCGCCTCCGGTTTTCGCGGCGCCATCACCGGCTGGAACCGAAGCCCTGATCAGGCGCGGCTTGCGCTCCGGATGGGCGCACTCGACTCCGTCGCTTCCGATCCCATCGATGCTGCGCGCGCGAGTCAGGTCACACTCCTCGCCGTTCCCATCTTCGCCACCCTCGACTTCATGGAAAAGCTCGCCCCCGTCCTCGGCCCCGATCAACTTGTTACCGACGTCGGCAGCACCAAGCGCGTGATCTCCGAATCTGCCGCGCGCCTCTACAACACTTCCGGCCGCGCGGCATTTCTTCCGGGGCACCCGATGGCGGGCAAAGAGCGCGGCGGCGCTGCTCTCGCTGACGCTAATCTCTTTCGCGGCGCAGTCTGGCTCTTTACTGACGATCCTGCGGCGCTGCGTTCCTCGCTGGGAATGCAGCTCATTCAAGACTGGCGCACGCTTGTCGCCGCCATGGGCGCAAAAATCCTCGACCTCGATCCCGCGCGTCACGATGAGCTCGTCGCGTGGGTCAGCCATCTGCCGCAGTTCACGGCCACAGCGTTGAGCGCTCTTCTCGAAGATGAAGTCGGCGCCGCGCCCGAATTGAAAGACGTCGGCGGCCGCGCGCTGCGCGAGATGACGCGCCTCGGCTCGAGCCCTTACTCCATGTGGCGCGACATCGCCCATACCAACACGGAAGCTGTCGAGCGCGCATTGCTCGCCCTCGAGCAGCACCTCGCTCACCTGCGCGAAAACCTGCGCACACCAGAGCTACGCGACGAATTCGACCAGGCCAATAAATTCCGCCGCGAGTAAGCGCGTCTGCACAGCGCCACTCGGACGGCGCGGCGACCCATCACCCTAGAACCCAACCCGCCGGTAAATCACCGCCGCCGGCAAATCCTTCAGCCGCACAAACCGCGGGTCCGCATCCATCTGCGCGATGGGCGGCTGCGGCGCCGGGCCGCCGTCCATCGGGTCAGCCTTTTCTGCAACGAAGATGCTGTTTGCCGGCAACTGCGCCAGGTCGGTATCGAGCTCTGGCCCGCTCTCCGGCAGATCGATCACCTGGAGCCCCGAATAGTACGCGAAATCCGGATAGTCCAGGTTCGCGTAGACGATCGCCGTCGGCGGCAAGCTCGATTTCAAATACTCCCCAACCACCATCTCCTCCGATTCTGACCGGTCTACAAACGGCCCGCGAAGCCGCTCGAACGACATCCAGCATGCCGCGATCATCAGCACGCCAACCAGAGCGGCGCCAGCAATCCGCGCCGGCCTCTTCGTTCCGCTCGCCGGCCAGCTCAGCCCCACGCCTGCCAGCAGCAGCAGCGGCAGCGTGAACGGCAATCCATATCGCGACTCCTGATGATTCAGCGTCGAGAAAAACACCAGCACCGCCGCCGCCCAGAACCACAGGAAAGCATCCCAACTGAAAAAGCGCCGCGTCGCGACAGCGTCTCCCGTCGGCTTGCCGTGCATTCTCGCGCGCCACAACTCCACGCCTCGCCGCACCAGGCACATCACGAGCCCCGCCACGCCGATCCACGTAATCATCTCCGGCAGAATCTTCACGTAGTAATCGAGCGGCTGTTTGTCACCGCCAAAATTCTGCCATCCACGATGCAGCGTCTCGAAAAAGCCTCCGTAGCGTATGCGCGACCAGCAGAGATACGGGCCCATGCCCACCACAAATCCCGCCCCGCACGCGGCCGCGGCACGCACGCGCCGCTTCGCGCCCAGCGCCAGCAGCGCCAGAATCCCCACGCTTGAAAGCGACCCGAACCGCATCAGCACCGGCAGCGCCATCGCAAAACCGAACCACGCAAATCGCAAGCTGGTATGCTTCTCAAGCGCGCGCACGCCGAGCCACAGTGCCAGCGCAATCAGCGTGAGTGCGGGGCAGTCGGTCAGCAGGCTGTGCCCATCGCAATTCTCCACAAATCCGCCGCTGCCCGTTGGGCAAGCGCCCACAAAGAATGGCCCAAATGCCAGCAGTAGCGCCGCGATCGCCGCCGCGCTTCGCCCCATCATCTTTCGACCCGCCAGATACAGAAACACCGGCCCCAGCGCATTCAACAGCGCCGTCACAATCTCCGCCGCATAGTCGCTGTGCCACAGGTGGAACGCCGCCGTAAACAGGAGCGGAAGCAGCGGCGGCCGCTCGTCAATCTCCGTATACCCCGCATGTCCCGAGTAAAAATATTCGGCATTCAGCAGATACACATTCTCATCCCAAAAGTGCATGTGCGTAACGCCCCAAAACCGCAAGAGAAAAGCAGCCGCCACCACCAGCGCAATGCCCAGCAGTTCGATTCGCGCAATTCGGCGCGGCGATGCCGCCTCGCTCCCGCTCGCATCACCTGGCTGCACACGGACTGCATCTGCGACCGGCATCTTTCGTCCTTTCACTTACCGACGATTTGTCTGAAGAATTTGGAGAAGCGATTTCCACGGCCTCGATCCGATTGCTCTTCTCGCAGAGCCCGCTGTTGCGTTGCTCGACCCGGCACGTACCCGCAGATTCGCTTCGTCTCAGCTCCCAACCACGGAGCAAGGCTCGCTTCATTCGCCGCGCCACCAAGCCACTCTCCAAATTCCACGCGAAGAAGTTGGGCCAGGTCATCGTCCACTCGGGATGCCTCGGCTGCATCTTCAAGAAATGCGCAAATCTTCAGGATGGAGCCTAAATTGCCCGCCGCCAGAGCTTCTTCCAGAGCAGGAATCAGCAAAGATCCGAAAACGACATAAGGTGGCCGCTCGTCCCCCACGGTCGCGAATCGACTCTTCCACTCTTTCAGCAAGGGCGGAAAGCGTTCAAAGAGCTCGGCAACCGTCGTTTCATAAGTCACGCAACGCTTCTCCTCCATCTCCCTGTGGACGTTGCTGCTTGCGCTCTGGCTCTCATCCTTCCTGCCGCTGCGCCCGTGCCCCGCGCCAATACAACGCCAACCCGATCAGGATCGAAACCACCGTGCCCAGCAGCAGCTTCAGTTCAAAGCCAAGCTTGTTTTCTGAGTCGCCCGGCGGCACCAGAGAAACAAAGATGCCGATCAGAATCACCAGGAATCCCAGTCCGCTGCAGAGCCACACGCCCGCGATCCCGCCGGGGACCAGCACCGCCAGCGGATTTTCCGCGCGATCTTTGCGCCCCGCCAGTTTGATCGCCGCGGCAAACATGTAGAGGAACGGGATGAAGTAGAGAATGATCGCCGCGTCAATCAGAAACTGATACGCCCCGCGCGTCGACTCGTTGACCTGGCTCGCCAGCAGAATCGCTCCCGACAGAACCGCCTGCACCAGGATCGAGATATACGGCGTTCTCCAGCGCGGATGAATCTTTCCGAATGCCGCCGGCAGATAGCGATCGATGCCCACCTGGAACGGCACGCGCGCCACGCCCGCAACCGTGCTTCCCACGCCACCCGCATTGCCCGCGGTGACGAGAATCGCCGCCAGCACCCCGAGAAAGCCGATGCGCAGCGCCACCGAACCCACCGTGATCGCGTGAAACACGCCGCTCTGTGGATCGAGATCTGCCGCCGCCACCAGCGCCAGCACCGCAAAGGTGCCCCCGATATACATCAGCGCAATCAGCGCGCCTGCGCCAAAGACCGCGCGCGGCAGCGTCTTGCGCGGGTTGCGCACCTCCTCCGCCATGCACGAGACCAGCTCCAGACCCGTAAACGCAAACGCAATCTGCGACCAGAAGTTGATCGTGTCCCAGTTCCACGTGGGCAGCATGTTCGCCACTGTGAAGTGCGTCGCCGATCCGTGCCGCAGCCAAACCGCCGCCGCAACGGCGGCCAGAATCAGCAGGGGCACATACGTGCCCACTCCGCCCGCATTCTGCAGCCACTTGCCGATGTTGAGCCCGATGATATTCAGCACCACGGCAACCAGCAGCAGTGCCATCGAACACCACAGCAGATACGTGCGATCCTGCGCCAGCGCCGCGCCGCGCGCGCCCACCACATACGCACTCATCGATGCGCTTGCCAGCAATAGCCCCGGAAAATAAAAGACCGTATAGATCCAGTATGTCCACCCGGCAATGAATCCATGGAACGGCCCGAACGCGTCGCGCGCCCACGCGTAGATGCCGCCCTCTTCAGGAAAGCGCGAAGAGAGCTCGTTGATCACCAGCGCGCCCGGCACAAAAAACAGAATTGCCGCCAGCACCCACAGGCTGATCGATGAAGTCCCGTTGTGCCCCGCAGCCGCGATCCAGCGCGGCCCCAGCACGGTGGCAATGTTGAACAGCAAAACATCCCAGAAGCCCATCGTCTTGCGCAGTTGCGACTTCGCATCGCGCGCTGGGGGCGCGGGAATCGTCATGGCGTCATCCTGGATTCGGTGGGAACTGCAGTCGGTCTGCGCAAATCATACGCGACGTAACTGCTCTCAGGAGCTTACTCCGCCCGCTGCCAATATTCAGTCCGGCCCGGCAACGGGATTCCGATGGAACACCGGTTGCCGGCGCAGCACCGCCTGCGACAATCCTTTTACAATTCGTTTGTTATCGTTACGCTGTAAGCTGTCGTTTTCTGCAATTTGATCTGCCCGCCTCAGGCCAAGTGGTTGAATGCCTTTTCACATCGGAGACAACTCGATGCGCATCGTGCTCCAAACTTTCCTCGCCTTGTCCGCACTCCTCTGCTGTGCGCTGCCTGCGTCCGCCCAGGCCGCTTGGAGCGTATCGAGCACTTTCCACATCGGCGGCGATGGCGCCTGGGACTACGTTGCCGTCGACTCCGAATCGCATCGCCTCTTCGTCACCCGCACCACGCATACGCAGGCCATCGATGAAGCCACCGGCACAGTGCTCGGCGACATTCCCGGCCAGATTCGCTCGCACGGCGCCGCGATTGCTCCTGCGGCAGGCCGCGGATTCATCACCGATGGTGGAGGTCAGGGCGCCATCGTCGTCTTCGATCTCAAGACCTACGCGGTCCTCGGCAAGCTCGCCACCATGCCTGACTCCGACGGCATCATCTACGACCCCGCAATGGATCTGGTGCTCGCTGTCTCCGGCGACGGGGCTAAGCTGATGACCTTCAAGCCATCGATCGATCCGGCCGCGGGCAAAATCGATCCCCCCATCGACCTCGGCGGATCGCCCGAGTTCCTTGCCGCCGATGACGGCGGCCGCGTCTACATCAACTTGGCCGACAAAGACGTCGTCGCGGTCGTCGATCTCAAAATGCGCAAAGTCGTCGCGCGCTGGCCCGTCGCGCCCGGCGGCCGCCCCGTTGGCCTCGCTCTCGATCGCAAGAAGCACCTGCTCTTTATCGGTTGCCGCAATCCGCAGAAGCTCATCGTGATGAGCACGCTCGATGGAAAAGTTATCGCCGACCTGCCCATCGGCGCAGGCGTCGATGCAACCGCAACCGGCGGCACGCAGGCCTTCGCCAGTTGCGGAGATGGTTCGCTGATTGTCATCGGGGAAAAGAATGGTCAGTTCGCGGTCGAGCAGATCGTCAAAACACCCAACGGCGCGCGCACCATGGGCCTCGATCCCGCTTCGCATTCCATCTTTTTGCCCACGGCGGAGTTCGATCCCGCCGCGCCAGCGGGCGGACGGCCGCGTCCCAGGCCGGGCACGTTCATGTTAGTGGAGGTACGTCAGGCTACGCCGTAGCGACCGCATTCCTCGGTTTACTTCGCTTCTGGCGCTATCACGGCTGCGCAACGTGCTCCGGTTCCGCGATAGTCGATTTCGCCGGATCGACAATCTCGAATCCCTCCGCTTTTGCGGCATCCAGCAAATGTTCTGACGCGCTCACGAAGACAATCTCCGTGCCGGGGAACATCTCGCGCGCAGCCAGAACCGATCCCAGCTGCAGCGCCTCTGGCCATCGCAGCGCAGTCCGGTCCAGCAACAGCCGCGCTGCCTCCAGCACCGCCGGATTCAGCGGTTGCTGCACCATCCGCGCCGACTCCAGGCGCAGCATGTCCCTCGCCGTCGTCGCCGCTTCCGGGGCAATCTGCCCTGAGCGCTCACGCCGCCGGATCGCTGCATACATCTCGAGCGGCGTCGCCGCCGAAATCAGCTTCCGGTTGTCCTCCACGTGGTCGAGCAATCCAATCAGCGCGTCAGTGCCGGTTTCGCGCACAAACAGCTTCGCGAACGCCGTGGCTTCCAGAAAATAGAAGTTCAATCCGCGCCTCGTTCGTCTTCAATCGCCGCCGCCACCGGCTCGCCCTGCATCTCCACCGGGTGAAAGCGCTGCGCCTCTTCCGGAATTCCTGCCTCTGCGCGATTCAGCCGGATCGTCGTCGTCGGATAAGCGGGCGTCTTCGGGTTTGCAATCTTGCTCGTCAGCACCGCGCCGCGCTGGATGGCCTCGGCAAGCACCGCCTGGCGTGTCTCCGGATGCTGATTCCAGCGGAATGCCTTGCGCGGCAGAAACGAGTCGCGGAACCACTTCAGCGCAATGAACGCATGGCCGCCGCGTTCGGCTTCGGCCAGCGCGCCGCAAAGCTCCTTCACGCGCGCGTCCAGATCTGCCGGCAGCATAGCTTCGGCTTCCTCGTCATCTTCTTCCACGACGCGGCTTGACACGGCCCGCGGCACGCGGCTGGCGCGCGGTGCGGCCTCCTCGCCATCGACCCGCTCAAAATAAATGCGCACTTCGTCGTCTTCTGGTGACCAGCTGTCTGCCATCGCGTTACGGCGCTTGCTGCGCCCGTTTTCGCTGCAGAGTTCTACGATGACCTGATATCCGGGAGGTGCCAGAAAACGCAACGCGCGCATCAGGCCCGGATCTTGCGAATAGCCCAACTCGCTCAGTGCTTCTTCAATAAGCTCTTCTGCGGCCGGAATGGTCATGTTGCCATTTTCGGTCCCGTTCTGTGCCGCTCGGGTACCCTTCATTCGTTTCTCCCCCTGATACTGCCGCCCGCAAGAGTTTGCGCAGGGTCGGTTGCGCCGGTCGTATCTCAACCGTGCGCAGCCCTGCTCCTCAAGCAGGTCGGGCTTCGTCCAATCACATTGCCAGGTTCTCTGGGTTCAGGCGGACAGATCCCATCCTGTCCAATCCCGATTTTAAGAATGCGATATTAGCGCGGTGACGGTCATTTCATTTAGGCAAGCATTTATCCGGCCTGATTGTCGGCGGCTCATAGCCCTGTCTTATCAGTTATGACCTGCGACTCACGATTTATCAAGACTTCTCGAGACGCCAGCATGGTCCGCTGGTTTCGTGACAAAATTTTAGCGCAAACCTCCCCGGTTCGCGCGGTCACCCCGCAATTTTTCTATTCTCGCCTGGGAATTCAAAAGGGGGGTACTAACTCGAAAGGGTTATATCGCGCAATAAAATCGCGAAATTCGTAGAATAGGAGTGTATGCGCCGTTGTTTGCAGTTGCTGCTCCTTTTTTCCCTGGCGTCCCCCCTCCTGCACGCTGATGGCCCGCCGTTCGATCTCGCCGGACCCAAGGTGGACGTGCGGGTGAAGCGTGGAACCCTCACGCTTCCCGTTTCGGAAATCCCTAACCTCATGCCTGGCGACCGGTTATGGATCCATCCCGATCTACCCGAAAGCCAGGCCGCGCATTTTGTTCTAGTCGTGGCTTTTCTCCGTGGATCGACAAATCCCCCTCCGCCCGAGTGGTTTACGCGGGTCGAAACCTGGACCCGGGAACCGCGCGAAGAAGGCGTCTTCGTTACCGTTCCTGACGAGGCCCAGCAGGCGCTGCTCTTTCTTGCGCCGGAGACCGGTGGCGATTTCAATACCCTGCGTGCCGCGGTTCGTGGCCGTCCCGGCTCCTTCGTGCGCGCCGCGCAGGATCTGCAGGCCGCAAGCTGGGAGCGCATGCGTCTCGAGGCCTATCTCGCCAGCATCAGCGTCACCTCGCAGTTCGATCCCGCTGCGCTCAAGGTGCGCACGGAGATGGCCGCGCGCAGCCTCGGCGTCAAGATCAACGAGAGATGCTTTGCCAAGCCCGCAGATGAGCAGGCCTCGTGCCTCTCGCTGAACTCCGAGGGCATGGTGCTCGACGACGCCAATGCGCAATCGCTCGTCGATCAGCTCGCCAACGGCTCCACGCTCGACCTGATGAACCAGGTCAGTTCCACCACGTTTGCCGGCGGCGGCCTCTATAGCCCCTACGTCGGCGCTATCGTCGACACTGCAAAAATCCTGGCCTCGCTCCATACCGCGCACTTCCAGTACATTCCCGCGCTGGCCCTGCCGCGCACTGACACCCTCAATCTCCGCCTCAACATGCCGCCTTCCTTCCGCAATCCCAAGTCGGTGGTCGTCGTGGCGCTGCCTTCTGTGGGCCAGGCCAAGCCGGAGCCGCTCTATCCGGTCAACGCCGAAGAATCCTTCTGCGCCATGAAGCCCAATCTCGTGCTGCCCGCTGAAGGTGCTCCGCTCGTCTTCGCCACGCAGCTTGCCCACGATCTGGTCTTGCATCTCCAGAGCAGCGATTCCAAAATCCATGCACCCGATATTCCGCTCACGCCCGATGCTGCCACCGGGGGCCTCGTGCCCACGCAGCCCATCAGGTCCTTGCCCGGCGGCGAGCTCACCGGCGTCGTGCGCGGCAAGTGGGGTTTTGACGATTGGGAAGGCCCGCAGTTCCAGCTCGTCGCCCCGCAGGTCGGAACGTGGAAGCTGGTCGACGCCGATCGGACCGCGCTGGTCGTCGGCCGCAGCGACGCGCTCCACATCGACGGCCAGAGCACCGCCTGCGTCCAGAAGGTCGATGGCCAGACCAACACCGCCCGCGGGTTTCCGCTGCTGTGGAAGCCGGCTTCCTCCGCGGCTCTTGAAGTCACCGTGCCTATGAGGAACGCGGCGCCCGGTCCGGTGAAGATCGCCCTTTATCAATACGGTCTCAGCGAGCCCGATCGCATCAGCCTCGAGGCCTATGACGAAGCCGCATCGCTCGACCGCCTCACCTTAAATGCAGGCGACAAGACCGCGCTGCTCAAGGGAACGCGCCTCGATCAAGTAGCCAGGGCGCAAATCAGCAGCATCGTCTTCAAGCCGGCGGCGCTCCACCGCGTCATGAACTCCGATCAGTTGACGTTGGATGCTGCCGCCTCCACGTCGAACCTTTCGCCCGGCGAGCCCTACACCGCGCACGTCAACCTCAAGGACGGCCGCACGCTTGAGGCGCCCGTCACCGTCGAGCCTCCGCGCCCCGAGATCACGCTGCTCAGCAAAGGCGTTCAGCAAGTCGCCGCCAATGCGCTGCCTCCGGTGCAGTTTGGCAATCCCAACGATCTGCCCGTCGACGGCAAGCTCGTCTTCTTCCTCAGGTCCGTTGTGCCCGCGGCCTTCCCGCGCGATGAAAAAATCGAGGTCGCCGCGGACGATGACAGCTTTCACACCACAATTTCGCTGAATGACGGCAGCCTGATGCTTGAAGATGCCGCCACCGCCGTCGCTAGCGTCGAGCCGCTGGCGCGCTTCGGCTCGTCGGCTTTCGGTCCGTTGCGCGTGCGCGCCGTCGCCCCCGATGGAGAATCCGGCGACTGGCTGCCGCTCGGCACCCTCGTGCGCCTGCCGGTCTTTGCCAGCCTGCGCTGCCCGCGAGCCGCCGCCAAGCCATGCCTTCTCGACGGCTCCAATCTTTTCCTCGCCACATCCGTTGCCGCAACGCCCGATTTCGCCGACTCCACCGATGTCGCGCCCGAGTTCACAGGAACCGAGCTGATCGTTCCGCATTCCGCCAACGGCACGCTCTATCTCAAGCTGCGCGACGATCCCGCCACCGTGCAGTCGCTCACGCTTCCCGTCACCCTCATCGCGCCGTCTGCCGCCGCCGCGCCGTCCCGCAGCGCGTCGCCCGCAGAAGCGCCGCCCGAGCCCGCTTCGCGCTCCGGAGCCGCGGCGCCGTCAGAACCTGCCGCGCAGCCGGAGCCGGCGGGTAACGCTCAGCCGCCAACCTCCGCGCCGCCAACCAACTAGCGCTTCTCGGAAAATTGAGTTTTTATCAGGTGCTTATTGCGGAGTGCCGAACACCCGCACCCGGAATCCCGCGCTGACCGACACAGTATTCATCGCCCCGAACGTGAACCCCGGCCAGTACTGCCACTCCACATCTGGCGCGCGCACCTCAAACCTGCGTCCCAGCGGAATGTCCATCCCGCCTCCCGCCGTCACCGTCAAGTAGCGCCCGTGCGCGTAGTTGTAAGGAAAGTTGAAATCCCCGAATCCCACCAGCCCCTTCGCATACGGCTCGAAGCGCCGCCAGTCGAAGTGATACCGCAGCCCAATCGAGTAGGTCTCGGCGTGCACATTGGCGTTCTCGTGGAAGTCCAGCCACTTCCCCTCGGCCTCGATGCCCCAGCGCCGCTCCGTGTCCGCATCCACAAACACCGCCGGGCCCACCACTTTGCTGTTCCCATACTGCAGATACGTCCACGACCCCGTTCCGCCCGCCGAGAGCTTGATGCCGCCTTCCGATCCCTCCGCCACCACCTGCGCCCCTGCCCGCTGCGCCGCGCCGGCGCCCAGGGCGCAAACCAGCAGAACCCGAACCAGCAGAACCATCGCCCGCTCCGCCCAAAACCCGTTTCTTATCTTCGCTATCCACCCGTCAACAAGGCAAAAGTATTTCATCGCGCTCAAGTGACCCACCCGTTTCACCCCAAAACCTGTAAGATGCTTCGACTGTCCGCCGCGTTTGGAGCTCGACCCCGATCTTCGGTGCGTTACCCGGCCCGGCTTCGAGCAGACTTTGAGACGCGCCACAAGGATGGTCGTTGGCAGTTCAACCAATTTGTAGCTACAATTAAGCTGTGTTTGTTTGGGACGAGAAACGCAGGCAATTTGAACGAGAGGCAAAGTAAAACCGACTGGGATCGCGGGATTGCCTTCAAGGGAGGCGATCCCATCCCCTACGAGCCGGAGGACGGTCCGTACGATCCTAATGACCCGCAGCCACACGTGCTTTTTTCGAGAAAGCTGACCTCATCCGTAACGGCCGCGTCATCCGCCTTGGCAAGCGCGGCCCGCAGAAGACGCCCACCAAGAAACTCGTGTCGCTGCGCCTCTCGCGGGAGGTGATCGATCACTTCAAATCAAGCGGCCGGGGCTGGCAGACACGCATCGACTCCGCGCTCCGCGAATCGATCAAAAAGAGAGCGCAAGCAGGCGGTGAGTGCAATCCGATCAAAGTAGGGCGACAAATTCATCCACCGTGAGACCAGCTGTCTTGATGAGGCCACGTAGCGTTCCAGGCGCTAACTCCGAGTGCTGCGGAACAGTCAGATTTGCGCGAATTCCCGGCTTCGTCAGGACGAGATGGCTACCCAGTTGTCCACGGACTACCCAGCCCATTTTCTGGAAAGCCTTGGCTGCATCTTTTCCCGAGATGTTCGCCAGCCTCCCCACATGCGCCTCCCTGCAACTCCATTATCACGCGTGACATACCTTTCCTTATGCACCTGATATTGTGCAAGGCTGTGCATTGCGGCGGGGGAACGTGGAAGTTGGGTTGAGCTCAGATCGCGACAACAAGCGGAACCTGATCGCTCGGAAGTGCCTCTGCGGCCTTCTGATCCTCGGCCCAGAGCCATGCAGTGATCGCCTCTTTGATGTTGGTGATCGCCTCCTGTTCCGTCCTCCCCTGGGAAAAGCAGCCGGGCAAAGCGGGGCACTCCGCTACAATCCAGCCACCTTCATCGGCCTTCAGGACCACATGGAACAACATCGGCGGGCTCCAGCGCGACAGAACGCTCTTACACATTTATAACGCAAGCAGCCTGCAATGCATTTCCGCTGGCAGGTCTCCTGCGCATCCTCAATTTAAACTAGTCAGGCTATGGCCACTTTGAAAGCCGTGCGCGGCACCCGCGACCTGCTGCCGCCCGAAACGGCCCTCTGGAACCGCATCGAAACCGTGGCCCGCCAGGTCTTCGCCCGCTACAACTTCGGCGAAATCCGCACTCCCATCTTTGAGGACACGTCGCTCTTCGCCCGCAGCGTCGGCGAAGAGACGGACATCGTCTCCAAGGAGATGTACACCTGGGAGGACCGCGCCCGCGCGCAGTCAGAAAAAGCGCAATCCCTCACCCTCCGCCCCGAAAACACCGCAGGCGTCGTCCGCGCCTACATCGAGCACAAGCTCGGCGAGACCGGCCAGCTCCAGAAGCTCTATTACATTGGCCCGCAGTTCCGTCGCGAACGCCCGCAGAAGGGCCGCTACCGCCAGTTCTGGCAGATCGGCGCCGAGGTCATCGGCCCGCCGTCTTCCGGCAGCGAGTCGCCGCTCCGCGACGCCGAAGTCCTCGAAATGCTCGCCACGCTTCTCGACGAACTCGCCATCACCGGCTGGACCCTCGAGCTCAACTCCGTTGGCTCCGCCGCAGATCGCGCCCGCTATAACGAAATCCTCCGCGCCGCGCTCATCCCGCTCGCGCCCCAGATGTGCGCCGACTGCCAGCGCCGCGCCGTCACCAATCCACTGCGCGTCCTCGACTGCAAAGTTCCTGAGGATCAACCCATCATCGCGACGCTGCCCAAGATCACTGATTCTCTCGATCAGGAATCCAAAGATCACTTTGCCGCCGTCACCGCCGCGCTCGATGCCGCCGGCGTGTCCTACACGCTCAATCACCGCCTCGTCCGCGGCCTCGACTACTACACCCGCACCACCTTCGAGTTCACTCACGGGGGCCTCGGTGCGCAAAACGCATTGCTCGGGGGTGGCCGCTATGACGGTCTCAGCGAATCCATCGGCGGGCCCAAAGCTCCCGGCATCGGCTTCGCCATCGGCCTCGATCGACTTGTCCTCACTCTCCAGACCAAAGAAGCCGACCAGCAGGCCGCCCCACAAATAGGAAAAGTTGACGCTTACATTGCCCCGCTCGGCGAAAACCTCAACGCCGCCGCGCTCGCGCTCGCCCGTGAGCTGCGCCGCGCCGGCCTCAGTGTCGAATTGGGCGACGGCAGCTTCCGTCTCAAGAAGTCCTTTGAAGCCGCAGACAAAGCCGCGCGCCGCATCGTCATCCTCGGCGAGGACGAGCTCCAATCCGGTATTCTGACGGTGAAGGACTTCGCCTCAGGCACACAAACCAAGGTCCCGCGCGCGGAGCTGGCTGCCTTTCTCGCTCATTGAGCGGGAAGCGCTGCGGCCGTTCCCGCCAAACCACTCAGACGAACCACTCAGAAAAAAAGGAAATAGGTAGTGCTCGATTTTCTCGGCAATCTGGAACGTACCCATCGCTGCGGCGAGCTTCGCGCCGCCAACGCAGGCCAGCAGGTCGTCCTCATGGGCTGGGTCAACCGCCGGCGCGACCACGGCAACCTCATCTTTCTCGATCTGCGCGACCGCTCGGGCATCTGCCAGATTGTTCTCGACAAAGAACTCGTGCCCGACGGTCATGCCAAGGGCGAGCACGTCCGTCCTGAGTACGTCGTCGCCGCTGTCGGCAAAGTCCGCCTACGCGCGCCCGATTCCATCAATCCCAAAATGGAAACCGGCGAGATCGAAATCGAAGCCACCGAGCTGCTCGTCCTCAATGACACGCGCCTTGCCCCGTTCTCGCCCGCTGAAGACGCGATTCAGAACGAAGAAGTCCGCCTCAAGTACCGCTACGTCGATCTCCGCCGCCCCGAAATGCAGCGCAACTTCCGCCTGCGCCACGACATCACGCGCGCCATCCGCGAAAGCCTCTCTGAGCAGGGCTTCCTCGAAATCGAAACGCCCATGCTCAACAAGAGCACACCCGAAGGTGCGCGCGATTTTCTCGTTCCCAGCCGCGTGCATCCCGGCCAGTTCTATGCGCTGCCGCAGTCGCCGCAAATCTTCAAGCAGATCCTCATGATCTCCGGCTTTGACCGCTACTTCCAGATCGCCCGCTGCTTTCGCGACGAGGATCAGCGCGCCGATCGCCAGCTTGAGTTCACCCAGGTCGATCTTGAAATGTCTTTCCCGCGCAAGGAGTCGGTCTTCGCCGTCGTCGAGCAGTTCCTCAAAGCCGCCTTCGCAGCCGCCGGCATCAGCCTGCCCATTCCATTCCCGCGCATCAGCTACGACGAGTCGCTGCGCCGCTTCGGCACCGACAAGCCTGACCTCCGCCTGCCCGGCCTTACTGACGTCGCTTCGGCCTTCACCGCCGACGCGCTCACCACCCTGCAGATCGATCCCGCTCTGCCCATCGTCGCGCTGCGCATCCCCAACGTTGGCGAGCTCAGCCGCAAAGAGCGCGAAGACAACCATCCGCTCTTCGACCTCAAGAAGGGCGCCAAATTCATTGACGACTTCAAGCGCCTCGCCAAGGGCTTTCCTGACTCCGCCGCCAAAGTGCGCGAGCTGGCCGGCGCGGCCGAAGCCGACTTCGTCATCATCGTCGCCGGCGACCCTGCGCACCACATCAAGGCCAGCGACACCAAGTTTCCCGGCCGCCTCTCCGAGCGCGAGATCAACGTCTACGCGGCCGCCGGCAACTTCCGCACCGAGCTGGCGAAGAAATATTCTGACCGTCACGGCGCCTTTCGCGTCACCGAGGAGGTCGTCGAAAACGCCAGAGCGCGAAGCGCCGACGAAAATCTCATCGACGGCAGCCACGCCTTCTATCCCATGTGGCTCACGGATTTCCCGATGTTCGAGTACGAGCTCAACGCCGCCAAGTGGGTGCCCGCGCACCATCCCTTCACCGCGCCCTACGAGGCCGACATGGCCAACCTCGTCAGCGATCCAGCCAGCGTCCGCGCCAACTGCTATGACCTCGCCATGAACGGCCTCGAGCTCGGCTCCGGCTCCATCCGCATTCACCGCAAGGATATCCAGCAGCAGATCTTCGCTTCACTGGGCATCTCGGACGAAGAGGCGCGGCAGCGCTTCGGCTTCTTTCTCGATGCGCTCGAGTACGGCACTCCCCCGCATGGCGGCATCGCCCTCGGCCTCGACCGCATCGTCATGCTTCTCGCCGGCGCTGCCAATCTGCGCGAAATTATCGCTTTCCCCAAGACCGCCAAGGCCATCGACCTCATGGCCGAAGCGCCCACCAACGTCACCGAGGAGCAGTTGAAGGAACTCCACATCCGCGTCGCGTCGCGCAGCTAACGCATTTTTCGGATTCCTGTAGAGTCGCGGAAAGGTGTGCATGGGCATTTTCTCAATGAAAATGCCCACAGACGTTCGTGACAGCACTCTACACCTATCCGAAAAATGCCATAGAAACGCAGAACCCAGCCGCACGAACCGGCAGCGGAGGCGATGCCCGCGGACCGGGCCTCGGCGCACCCGCAGCCACTCCTCATCTCTGCGTGTCTTCCGCCGGCCAGGTCGGCGCAGCCAGCAGCACGGTCCATTCAGGACCTTGCTCATAGAACGGCCCGTCCATCCGGACAAAAACGGGAACCGTAGCGCCGGACACCCACAACTTGATGTCGGGCGGCTGCTTGCCAACGATTGGGGCGACCACTCCGGCAATCCCTCCAATATCGGTGTGGATGTTGAACCGGTCCGCGCGACGGCCGTCCGCTCCAATCATGACCCTGTCGCTCCCGTCCGGCTTGATGTCCAACGTGACGATCCGCGGCTTCGTATCGATTGCTACGTAGGACACTTTCAATTCGTTCGCACCGCGCGGCAGATTCTCAATCAGCACCGGAACCAGGCCATTCGCCAGGTCGGGAGGAAGTTTTACATGCTGGCTTTTCGCTTGCGTTTGATTGTTCGATGGGTCCGACCACGAGACCTCGCCTTTCGCTACATCGATGGTTACGTCGGAAGGCTTTGAGAAGGAGGGTCCTTTTTGGATGCGGTGGTCGCGAATGAGCTGGAACGTTTGCCCCTGACGATACACCGTCTCCTCATCGTCGACGGAACCGTCGCGGAACCGGAAGATTGTCCGTGAGCTGATCACGTTTCCGCGGGCTTCGTTCGTTTCATCTCCAACTGCGATCTCCTTGCCGCTCTCATCCTTCAAGACCAGAAATCCATGGATGGCGCCCTGTCTCAGCGCGACCCGCACCTGTTCTGCGGCAAGGTAAGCCCCAACCATCGCCAGAGCGACGCAAATAAGAATCCGGGTGGCTGCCCATCGAATGCAGCGAAATGGTAAGAATGCGCTCTTCATTTGCCAGTTGGATGGAGGGTCGTGTTGATGAGTTGTACTCGATCTTGGAGCGGCACTCTCGAGAGCGGGGCGGTCGTGTTCATCCCTCCTTCACTCACCATCCGAATCTGATCCATCAAGGGCAAAAGGCCGATCTACACACGCTTCCCGTTCGAATCGGCGCCTGATCCCCTCTGACCCGCGGCCCGCCGAAGCCTGACCACCGCCCCGCCGAAGCCTGTAAAGAGACCACACCTCGCCACGCCCGCCGCTTGGGCGCAGCCCTGCTCTGTGATATATTTTTTCTGATGCGGGCTGCGTCTGCGCTCGCCCAAGAGCCGCGCAGAAACTCTTCTCGCGCAGCTGTCAATCCCTCCGGACGCGTAGCTCAACTGGCAGAGCATTCGGCTCTTAACCGACAGGTTGAAGGTTCGATTCCTTCCGCGTCCACCATTCCTCCGGCCCTCGCCAATCTCTGCCCTTGCACGCAGCCGTGTGCGATTGCGGTATCCCAAGAAGGCGCGCCCGTAGCTCAGCTGGATAGAGCGAATGCCTGCGGAGCATTAGGTCGGGAGTTCCCCGCCGTGGCGGGTCTCCGGGCGCACCATCTCCGCAATGTTCATTGCGTACGTCCTTCAAAGCAAATCCACAGGCCGTCTCTACGCCGGATCCATGCTCGATTTCGAGGGGCGCATCGATCGCCAAAACGCCAATCGGTTTTGCGCACCATCCGTTTCTCGTTGCGGTATCCTATGAAGGCGCGCCCGTAGCTCAGCTGGATAGAGCGAATGCCTCCGGAGCATTAGGTCGGGAGTTCGAATCTCTCCGGGCGCACCATCCCTCCTCATTCGCTGCACTCCTCGCCGATCTCCTTCAAGCCCAGCCTGATCGCGCATCAGCCCCGGTCCCCGCAGCAACTCGGGCCGCAGCACGCCTCACTCGGCTTCGCTGCCCTCACGAACGCGCTGACAAACTTGCCCTCCACTTGCGGAGCAATTTCATCCACAGGCACTCCGGACTTCTCTTGCGTCCTCTACGTCGTATACGCGCGTGACCTCCAGATCGATATCTGCAAATCCCGCCTTCGCCAGTTTGTCCTTATATTCCAGTTCATCGAGCGCCCCCGCAATGCAGCCAACCCACAGCAGCATATTCTTGCGCACTTCACTCGGAACCATGCCGCGCACTACTACATCCGAAATCGCGAATCGGCCTCCCGGCCTGAGCACGCGAAACGCCTCCCGCAACACGGCATCCTTGTCCGTTGAGAGGTTAATCACACAGTTTGAAATCACAACATCCACCGATTGATCGGGCAACGGAAGTTGTTCGATCTCTCCCTTCAGGAATTCCGCGTTTGTCACCCCCGCTGCCCGTTGATTTTCTCGCGCCAGGGCGAGCATCTCCTCGGTCATGTCGAGTCCGTATGCCTTGCCCGCAGGACCCACGCGTCGTGCGGAGAGCAGCACATCGATGCCTCCACCGGACCCGAGATCGAGCACCGTTTCACCCGGCTTGAGTTCGATCAATGCAGTTGGATTTCCGCATCCCAGCGAAGCAAGAACCGCTCTCTCGGGCACAGCGCCCTTTTCCGTCTCTCCATACAAATCCCTGGTAATCGGGTCGCAGCAATTGAGTCCCGGCGTGCAGCATCCCGCCGCCGATCCGTTCCCAACATCTCTCGCCGCTTCCGCATATTTTTCCCGCACCTCGGTTTTTGTGTCCATGTCTCCTCCTCATATCTGCTAAAACGAATATATTAACCTCTGAACATATTCGTCAAATCGCATATAATCGTTTTGTGAACAAGACCCTCGACCTCGCGATCCTGTTTTCTGCGCTGGCCGATCCCACCCGCCTCCGTTTGTTGAACCTCATGAACGGGCGGGAAGTCTGCGTTTGTTATTTCGTGCAGATTCTCCGGCAGCCGCAGCCCAAAATCTCGCGGCACCTCGCCTACATGCGGAAAGCCGGCATCGTGAGCGCCCGGCGTGACGGCAAATGGATGCACTACAGCATCACAGTCCCACACAACAAAGAGGCAGCCTCGATTTTGCGAGCCACACTCGGCGTGCTCGCCGGGCAAAAGCGGATGCAGGCCGATTCCTCTTGCCTCAATCGCGCCTGCTGCCGGCCGCAACGCTTCCGCCTGACGGGTGCACCGGTCCCATCCGGAGAAGAAATAGCGCATTAAGATTCGTACAAGCGTCCTTCGGCCGGTCGCTGGTTTTTGCGGATTCCTTCAGGAGCGTGCATACTCTTGCCATGACGCTCAAAGGTGCGGCATTCCTGGCATTCGTTGCAACGCTGCTCACAACCATTCTCCTCACATGGACGTTCATCGTTCATTTTCTCAATGTGCTGCGCGGCGTCGAGCCGATGCTCGTGCTCTTCTCGTCGTTCCTCTACGCGTTTGCCTCGTTTGCCATCACGCTTTTCTTCTTCCTGTTTCACCAATCGCAGCGGTAGCCTGCCCGTGTCTCCTTCGCGCGGGGCGGCGAACGGCATTCGTTCGAAAGGGCAACCAGGTCGTTGCATATTTCTCTCTCCCGGATTAATATGCAACCTAGAGGTTGCATTAAATGAAAAACCCCACCGGTAACCAAATCGTAAAGCGCATCGAGCTCAACGCCCCCGTCGCTCGCGTCTGGCGCTCTCTCACCGATTACCGCGAGTTCGGCGAGTGGTTCCGCGTCGCCCTCGACAGTCCCTTCGTTGTCGGCCAGGTCACACGCGGCCATATTCTCCATCCCGGCTATGAGCACATGGTCTGGGAGGCGCGCGTCGAAAAGATGGAACCCGAGCGCTTGTTCTCCTTCGTCTGGCCACTGGCCCAGTTTCACGACAAGGAGCGCTACTCCTCTGACTACTCCGGCGCGCCGCGCACCCTCGTCGAGTTCCGGCTAGAGAAAACCGCAACGGGTACATTGCTCACAGTCACCGAGTCAGGTTTTGAAAACGTTCCTGCCGAGTGGCGCGATAAGGCGCGGAGCGGCAATGACGGCGGCTGGGCGCAGCAGATGAAAAACATCGAAACTTATGTCGAAAAGAATCTCTAATCGCATCAGGCCCGCAGTCGTCTTCGCAGCTCTTGGCGACAAAACGCGGCTCGCCATCGTCGCCCGGCTCAGCTCCGGCAAACCTGCGTCCATCGTGCATCTCACCGCCGGTTCGCGGCTCACGCGGCAGGCCGTCACCAAGCACCTGCGTGTGCTCCAGCACGCCGGTATCGTGCGCAGCACGCGCGCTGGCCGCGAGAGCCTTTTCACCCTCGATCCCCAGCCGGTCCTCGCCCTGCAGGACTATCTCGACCGCGTCTCCCGCAATTGGGATCAGGCCCTCGCGCGGCTCAAGTCCTTTGTGGAAGATTGATCGCACACAATTGGACGAACGCGCAGCAACGATGCTGGAACGGTAACTGCCAGTGAGCCGGCGATCTGCCGGCAGCTTGGGTCCATGCTCTACAAGCGGCTCGTCGATCAGCCATTCATTGCGGCCAGCAGCGGTCAATCGCTAGTTCTCAGAAGGTTCCTCAATGTGGTCAATAACGAGGGTCTGAACGGGCCCGCGGCCGCGTTTGAGCTTAAGGCCAAGACGATCGACTACGTCGAACACTCCGGTGGAGATGTCCTGGTTCTCAGGATCGTCGGGCGGCAGGTTGTAGTCGTAGGAACCGGTGATTCCGGTTTGGTTCAGGACGGGAAGCTGGAGATACTGGCTGAGCATCTGCGCGAGGTAATCCGTGGTGGTGTTGCTGCCCAGCGCTTCCCCATCGACGAAACCGCCCTCCTTGATCACCACAATGGCCCGGGGATCGGCGGCAGGGTCTTTTGGAGTCTTCAACTGAAGCGGCTTGGTGCCGCGCGTGAGGATGAAGACTTCTCCCTCCTTCGTCTCCAGGTGGCACTTAAATCCGAAGCGGTCGCGCAGAAGACTCTGCAGCATAAGGCGCTGCTCCGGTGTAGGTTCTGCATTGCGCACTTTGATGTTGCCTGAGGGTGAGGTTTCGGGGGGAACGGCATTGATCTCAAACCACTGTGACGAGACCCAGCCAGGGCCTCCGGCTATCTGGTAATCGCGAAGGCCGAAGGCAAACTGAACCAGCCATTTGATGTATCCACCAAAGAAGATGCGCCCGCCGGGTTTACCGTAGAAGCCGGCGAGTCGACGGCCGGCTGTCGGATCGGGCGGCTTGATGGTTGCGGCGTCGAAGGCGGGCAGATTTGTGGAGGCAGGGGCAGACTGCGAAGATGCACCCGCCGAGCAGGCCGCAAAAGTGCAGGCAAGCAGAAGAAGCGTGACTCGGAGCATCTCGTAATTTCTCTCCGCAGAAATGCTACACGTGCGGTACGAACCTCAACACGCCTCTTTCAAACTCAACACAAACCTCCCACGCTCGAACCGCGCTCGAAGACTGCGCGCCCTTAGACGCGGCAAAACACGTTTGGCATTCGTTTCAAGCTGATTTTTTCTCATCAAACGGGCCAAACACGCTCCGCCGCAACCTTCTGAAATATCTTGTGTTTTCACTCACCGCGCCGTATTTATGCGGGCGTAGCCGTTGGAGCCGTTTTGCTCCCTCGTTCATCTAACCATCTGTAGGTCACAAGGCGGATCGTTCCGCCGCAAAAGGACGCACGCGGTCGGTGCCTCAATTAAAGGAGATCTAGATTATGAAAATCCCCAGACTTCAACTCGCCGCCCGAACGGCGGCCCAGACCGTAGTGATGACTGCGGCATTGACGGCAGCATCGCTCGCGGCATCGCTTCTCGCCGTGCCCGCAGTCTTCGCAGCAGACAACAACAATCAGGAAGGGCAGGGTCAGGCAGTCGTCACGGTGCTCTCTGGCCAGCAGGCTTCTGGCGCTATCTCTCAACAGGCGTTGCAGCTCAAGGTGAACGGCAAGCAGTCGAACATCACCGGTTGGACGCCGCTAAGCGGACCGCAAAACCGCGTCGAAGTGGTTGTCCTGATCGATGACGGCGCGCGCTTCAGCCTCGGCACCCAAATGAAGGACATCGCGCAGTTCATTCAGAGCCTTCCTCCCAACGCAAAGGTCGGCTTGGCGTACATGATGAATGGCCGCGCCGCAATGTCCGGTCCGCTCAGCTCCGATCGCGCCGCCATTCAAAAGCAGTTGCACCTGCCCATGGCGGGAGCGCCCGGCATCAACGCCAGCCCGTACTTCTGCCTCTCCGATTTGGCGAAGCACTGGCCGTCGACTGACGCCAAAGCCCGTCGCGAAGTGGTCATGATCACGGACGGTGTCGACAACTACGATCGCCGTTACGATCCCGAAGACCCCTACGTGCAGGCCGCCATCGATGATTCTGTCCGTGGCCGCCTCATCGTCTACTCCATCTACTGGACCGACTCCGGCCGCTTCGGCCGTACGGGCTACGCAGCCAACTCTGGCCAGAATCTGTTGGCTCAGGTCACGCAGGCTACGGGCGGCAACAGCTACTGGGAAGGCTACGGCAACCCCGTCGACCTTCAGCCCTACTTTGCTGACATCGATCGCCGTCTCCAGAACCAGTACGAGCTGGACTTCATGGCGCCGATGGGATCCAAGCCGCAGGTCGAGTCGTTCCACCTCAAGCTGAGCGCGCCTGCTAAGGTCGACGCACCGCAGCAGGTCTACGTCCACACCGGCGCGTCCATATAAAAACACGCCGCAGGTAAGAACCAACCGACCATCCGGCGCTGTACTCGGCGCCGGATCGCCAACCAGCCCCAGTAGGTTTCAGTAAGCCAGCGCCACAGCATCGCAGCGCATCTCGCTGCCTGCCGCATACACTCGGGTCCCGCCTTGCTTGCGGTATTCAACGCACTCGTAGCGGCCAAAGCCGCCGTCGCTCTCGCCCATCGGCCAGCCCAGTGCAGCCAGCGCCTTCCGCGTCTCAACCGGAACGCCCGCTTCCAGCCGCAGAATCCCCTTCGCACCCAATCCAGCCTTGTCCTCGCCCATCGTCTGCGACGATCCTTCGTGATGCCAGCGCGGACTGTCGGCCGCCGACTGCACATCCAGCCCATAATCCACACGGTTCAAAATGATCTGCGTCTGTCCCTGCGGCTGCATGTCGCCGCCCATCACGCCGAACGCCAGCCACGGCACGCCATCGCGGCTCGCAAATCCGGGAATGATCGTCTGGAACGGCCGCTTGCCCGGCGCGTAAATGTTAGGGTGCCCATCCTGCAGGCTGAACAGCTCGCCGCGATCCTGAAACATGAATCCCAGTCCATCCGCCACCAACCCCGAACCCATCCCGCGAAAATTCGACTGAATAATCGACACCATCATTCCGTCTTTGTCCGCCGTCGTGAAATAGGTCGTATCGCCGTGGCTCGGCGCTTCACCCGGATGCACCGGCTCCAGGATGCGGTCGAGCTGGATCAGCTTCGCGCGCTCCTTCGCATACTCCTTTGAGTTCAGCCACTCGATCGGAATCTTCGCAAAGTGCGGATCGGCGTAATATCTTGCCCGGTCCTCATACGCCAGCCGCTTCGCTTCAATCTGCACCTGCAGCGACTGGGGCGACTGAAACCCAAACCCCCGCATGTCGAAGTTCTCAATAATATTCAACATCTGCAGCGTCGCCAGTCCCTGCGTGTTCGCGGGCATTCCGTACACATCCACGCCGCGATACTTCGTCACCAGCGGTTCCACCCACTCCGCGTGGTGCTCGCGCAAATCCTCTGCAGAAAGCCATCCACCGATCCGCTTGAAATACGCATCGATCGTCTTCGCAATCGGGCCGTCGTAGAAAACGTCGCGCCCGCCCTCGGCAATCATCCGGTACGTCCGCCCCAGATCCGGATTCCGCCGCACATCGTACTCGTTGGGAGCAACTCCGCCCGGCGTGTAGGTCGCAACCGCGTTCTTGGTTTCTTCCACTCCTGAACCCGCCTTAAGAAACGCCGCCATGTTGCGCTTGATGTAGTAGCCAATGATCTGTGGCGTAGGATCGCCCGCCTCGCACGCAGCGATCGCGGGCTCGAACAGCTCCCCCCACTTCAGCTTCCCGTAGCGCTGGTGCAGCGTCCACCATCCGTCCAGCGCGCCCGGCGTTGAAACCGTCACCGCGCCCAGCGTCGGAAGCACGCCGTTTTTGGCCCGCGCGCGCACCGTCTCCAGCGTCAGCGCCTTCGGCGATCTGCCGCTGCTCGCCATCCCCGCGAGCTTGCCCACCTTGGGATCCCAGACAAACGCGTAGCAATCGCCGCCCAGCCCCGAGCTCACCGGTTCCACAAATCCCAGCACCGCATTCGCCGCCACAGCCGCATCCACCGCCGATCCGCCGCGCTTCAGCATCGCAATTGCAGTCTGCGTCGCCAGTGGATGCGCCGTTCCTGCCGCGCCGTTCAATCCCAGCGCTGGCGACCGCGTGGTAAAGCTCGCACCGGAGGGCCGGTCGCCCGCGTGAACGTCAGGCCGGACAAATCGCTCCGCATCCGCGGCTTGAAACTTCGCCGGTTCGGCGCTCGTTCCTACGGCCGCGCCATCCTGCGCCTCAGCGGCCTGGGCGTTTTCGATTGCCGCGGCTGTCCCCGCGGCGGCCAGTGGAAGCGTCTGGAGAAACGTACGGCGGCGCATCGGCAATTGTCTCCTTCGGTGATTTCGAAGTGATTTGTGGCTGCTGAAAAAATCGAAAGGGCACACGCCCCGCCGCATCAGCGCGGCAGGACGCATGCCGGGAGTGTAACAGGCAAATTCAGAACGTGAACTTGCCGCTGATCTGCAACTGCCGCGACGATCCGCCATCGCTGGTCGCGAAGCGGGTCGCGGAAATCTGGCCGAAGGCCGACGACTGTACGTTGCCCGACGGCTGTCCGAAGTTGGGATGGTTCAAAATGTCGAATGCATCCGCGCGCAGCGTGAATGACAGTCCCTCGAAGATCTTCGTCTCCTTCTCGCCCGACATGTCGAGATCAGCGAAGCCCGGACCCGTGAAAGCATTGCGCTCCATGGTGCCAAGGCCGGTGTAAACGGTGGGAGCGGTAGCGGCAGTTGCGCTAGCCTGCGTTCCCAGAATCTCGAGGCTGCAGGCTGAGGTGTAGTTGGTGATATCGCAGATCGTGCCGCCGGCGCCAAGGCCGGTGCTCTGGAATAACGTCACGTTCGCGTTTCCAGCCACCTGCTGTTTCGACCGGATGACAGGACCGACCTGCGTAGGACGCGGAATTCCCGTGATGCCGTTAAAGCTGTCGCTGCCCGCGGCAATGTTCACCGGGTTGCCGGTTTGGTATTGCATGATCGCTTCCAACCGGAAACCGCGCACCAGATTGTTGCGCTTGAGCGGCAGCTCATAAATTGCTGTTCCCGCGTAGTGCTGGCGAACGTCGAAGTCCGACAGGCCATAGTTGTCCTGCGGGTTGTTGCTGTCCTCCGGAGCGCCGCCGGCCGCACTCAAAGCACCTTGAGACCCAAGCGAGTTGATGTCCATTGACTTGCTCCACTCGTAGTTCATGTTGAACTCAAGGCCATTGCTCATGTTCTTGCCCAGCACAAGCCACAAGGCGTTGTAATTCGACCAGGCATTGCTGTTCCTGTAGCCGATGTTGGAGGCAATCGCGCCTCCCGGTCGGATGGGACTGCTGGCCGCGAGCGTTGTCAAAGGATGCACCTGCACCGCGCTGGTGGCGCCTACCACCTGGTTCAAATTGGTTTCAATCTCCAGGTGGCGTCCGACGGAACCGTCGTAGTAGGCCTGCGCAACCAGTCCCCACGGCAGAGCTTGTTGCAGGTTCAGGTTAAAGCTCTCGATGTACGCATTCTTGTAGTTTGGGTTGACGGCGTAGAGCGAGATGCCCGAGAGTGCTGCCGAGGCATAGAGCGAAGAGAGAGGAATGGGAGTCGCGCTGTTATAAGAAACCGCGGTGCTGAAGGGAGGGTTCGATGCCAGCCCTGTGACCACGCCCGAAACCGGTTGATCCACCAGATAAGCAAAGCCGCCGCGCAGCACGGATTTGCCGGTTCCGAGAAGGTCCCATGCAAATCCCAGCCGCGGCTCAAAGTTGTAGTTCTGTTTGTAGGCGGAGTCGGCTGCAAGGCCGTTAGTCCCTACCTGAGTGAGAGTCACGGTGGCGGGATTGAAGATCGTGAAGCGGTTCGCCCCTTCAACCGGAGTTCCGTTCCATTCGAATCGCACGCCGCCCTCCAGCGTTACGTTCGGCGTCAGTTTGTAGTTGTCCTGCACAAAGCCCGCCGTGGCGTCGGCGTAAACGCGGCTGGACACAATGTTCGGCTGGATGCTGAAGACGGTCGCCTGGTCCAATTCAAAATCGTTGGGAGTGCTGGTAAAGGTCAGTGAGCCAATGTTGCCTGTAAAGCTGGCCACCAGGTAGCGGCGGAACTCGCCGCCCCACTTGATCGTGTTCTTTCCCTTCAGCATGCTTACCGTATCCGACAGCACACCCGTGGTCACGTCGCGGCCCTGCGGAAAGCCTGACGGACCGCCGAAGGTCATTCCCAATCCGGTTCCGATATCTGAAACCATGATCTGCGGCAGGCCCTTAGGCCCGCTCAAGCCGTCGCCAAGTCCCACGCTCGTCGGGTCAATCGTGTTGGCCGGGTTAAACGCGATCGCGATCCGGTTAAATCCCAGACGTGCTTCATTCACCACATTCGGATTGAAGATATGGGTCTCGCTCAGCGTTCCAATCTGCCGATGCGCGGCGCGATGATCGCCCCATCCGGGAAGAGTATCGCCCTGCAAAGCCGGTTCCGTGCGGACATCCTTCTGGAAGGCATAGAAGCCGTGTAGCGTGTCGCTGGCGCCGAACTGTTGCAGGCCGTCGCCGGTGAACTGGTCGATATTGACCGGGCCGGGCGTGAACGAGACATAGTTGCTGCCGCTATTGGGCGCGGGAACAAGTGCGGCGAGCTTGGCAGCGATGGGCTCGGCCGTGGCATTTGCGGCGATGGCCGTTCGTTGTGCCTGTGAGAACACGCCGTTGTTGAGCAGGATGCCCTGGTGCTGCCGCAAACCTTCATAACTTCCGTAAAAGAACGTGTGCTTTCTCCAGACAGGACCCCCCACCGAACCGCCAAAGTTGTCGCGCTTCAATGGAGCTTTGTCGCCGGCGCCCGCGGGCAGTGCCAGTCCGGTCGTAACCGTGTAGGGGCGGTTGAAGTAGTTGCGCGCGTCGAGAGCTTCGTTGCGGAAGTAATCGAAGGCTTCGCCGTGAAACTTGTCCGTGCCGGAGCGGGTGGCGACGGTCACGATGGAGCCGTCGCTGCGGCCGTACTCCGCGCTGAAGGTTGAGTTGTCGATCTTGAACTCTGACGTAGTGCTGATCGAGGGCTGAAACGTGAGCTGGTTTTGGCTGATGTCGTTCAGGTTGATGCCGTTGACCTGGAAGTTGACCGAATCCTCGCGATTGCCGGCGGTGAGGAAGGAATTCGCTCCGAGGCCGCGGCTGGGCGATGTGAGACTACCGTTGGTGTCGGCAACGACGCCACCTGGGGTGAGCACTGTCAGGTCGAGGAAGTGCCTGCCATTCAGCGGCAGCTCCTGCACTGACGCCTTGTCGATCACCTGTCCCACAGTGATCGTCTGCGCTTCAATCTCCGTTGCTGTATCGCTCACCTGCACCGTTTCGCCAGCCGTCGAAACCGCAAGTTTCACATTCGCCGTAACCGCCTGGTCCACTTCAAGCGTCAGCTTCTCCAGCTTGTAGGGACCAAAGCCGCTCGCCGTCACCATGACGGCGTAGTCACCCGGCTGTAGCGAAGGCACGTCATAAAGGCCGGCAGAGTCGGTGTTGACAACGCGGTCGAGACCGGTGCCAATGCTGTGCACGGTCACATGTGCGCCCGCAACCACTGCGCCGCTTGGATCGGTAACCGTCCCGAAGAGACTGGCGGTTGATTGTCCCCATGCTCCTGCTGAGCAGTAGACATAAACTGCAATCGCCGCGATAACGAAACTGATAGATAGTCTGTGCCTCATGGATCCTCCAAGAAAGTTTTCAATTCGTGAGTTGATCGTCCGGTCCCCGGATCTGTCCGGTTATCGATTGCATCCAGTCCACTCGGGACACATTTCCTATGGAAGTGCACCGAATGCGCCGGTTGCGTTCACCGTGGCGTCTGTTCTTCTGCCCGGGCTCGATGAATCCTCGCGCACGGAGACGTTTGAATGTAGTTGTTCTTTGGCGATGAAAGAAGGGGAGTCGGCAACCAGGTCTGCAGTTGTGCTCTGAGGAAAAAACGTGCTGTCGGAAATCCATCGCCTGCGACGGAGCAGGCTTAAGAATGGCGCAGAACCATACAGAGAATCAGGGCGAGCAAATCCTCGCCCGGTCGGCGCGCCATATCGACGAGTTGCGTCGAAGTATATGAAAGAACCATTACAAAGGCAAGGGTTTTTCTATTGAAAGACATTTGAATGACATTTCACTTTCCCGAAACGCACCGCGCCTCTAATGCTCTTACGCCCCGGCCTTGGCACGCGCCGTTATTTCCTAGCACGGTCAGCCTTCGCCTGGGCGCGCTGCGCACGCGCCTTCTCTGCAGGCCGGCGCCCTCCTTCACGTTCATAAATCTCCACGATCTCAGCCAGGTTCTCGGGCGATGAAGAGTGCGAACCATGCAGCCGCAATTTTCCCCCCTCCATCTCCGCCCAGACACATCGCTGCATCTGCACGATTCGATAGAGGCCGGGCTTTCCACGTTTCTCCAGGGCGGCCATCGCTTTGGTCAGGGATTGATAAGAATCAAGATGAAGAATCGCAATCCATTGCGGCTTCGCGCCGCCACTCGTCCCCTGCTCAGTCATCCATTGTTCGATAGTGAAGAAGCCATGTGCCATAGACAGGACCCTCCCAGGCGCGGCCCGTCTTTTCGCCCATTTCTGGCCATCGCCAATTTCACGCGAGACCATTTCACTCCAAAATCGACAAGGGGAAGTTGAAAAACCAACATTCGGATTGCACGGCTGCCAATTCCTGCACCCCGCGCCGCTCCATGAGAATCTAGATACGTGCACTGTGGCGCGCCAGGCTGCCCCGCGCAGCCGGGCTGCATTCATAAAAGCTTTTCCGGCAATCAGATACAGCACAACCCCAATTACGGAGAGGACTGTTGGCCGCAACCACCACCCCTATGCCAGCCGCCGGCGGAGCGAAGCCAGCCCCGGTAACGGCTGTCAATCCCGATGCCGTTGCCCACGTCCCGTGGAAGCCGCGCGTCAATCCCTGGCTCATCGCCATGACCGTCGCGCTCGCCGCGTTCATGGAGGTGCTCGACACCTCCATCGCCAACGTGGCTCTGCCGCACATCGGCGGCGCGCTCGGCGCCAGCACCGATGAAGCCACCTGGGTCCTCACCAGCTATCTCGTCTCCAACGCCATCGTTCTCCCGCTCGGCGGCTGGATCTCCAGCCTCATCGGCCGGCGCAACTTCTTCGCTGTATGCATCGTCGGGTTCACCGTCGCGAGCTTTCTCTGCGGTGCCGCGCCTTCCTTGCCCCTTCTTCTTCTTTGCCGCGTGCTGCAGGGCATGTTCGGCGGGGGCATGCAGCCCATGGCGCAGGCCATCATGGCTGACTCCTTCGAGCCGCAAAAGCGCGGTCAGGCATTCGCTCTCTACGGCCTCGTCGCCGTCCTCGCGCCCTCCATCGGTCCCACCCTCGGCGGCTGGATCACTGACAACTTCTCCTGGCGCTGGATCTTCTTCATCAACATCCCCGTCGGCATCCTCGCCTTCATCCTCGTGACGCGCCTCGTGGAAGATCCGCCCTGGATCAAGGCCGATCCCTCGCGCGTCCGCAACATGGACTACATGGGTCTCGCCTTCCTCACGCTCTCCATGGGCGGCCTCCAGATCATGCTTGACAAGGGCGAAGAGAACGACTGGTTCGCCTCGCCGTTCATCGTCTTCTTCGCTTGCATGTTCGTGGTCGGCATCATCGGCCTCGTCTATTGGGAGTGGAATCAGAAGCAGCCCCTCATCAATCTCCGCCTCTTCCGCTATCGCAACTTCGCCATCTGTTGCTTCCTCATGATGCTCGTCGGCGGCGTGCTCAACGCCAACACCGTCCTCCAGCCTCAGTTCACCCAGCAGCTGCTCGGCTACACTGCCACCACCGCCGGCATGGCGCTCACAGCGGGCGGCTTTGCGCTCGTCGTCATGATGCCCCTCGCCGGCTTTGCTACCGGCAAATACCCCGCGCGTTATCTCGCCGCGTTCGGCTTCATCCTGCTCGTCATCACCTTCCGTTACGCCGCCGACGTCACCAACCTGCAAATGAGCTTCGCTGAGGCCTCCTGGCTGCGCGTCGTCCAAATGCTCCCGTTGCCCTTCTGCTTCATCTCCATCACCAACGCCGCTTACGTCGGCATGCCGCAGCAGGAGTCCAACCAGGTCGCCGGCCTCATCAACTTCGTCCGCAACATCGGCGGCTCCATCCTCATCGCCATCACCAACGCCCAGGTCACCAGCCGCTCCATGTGGCATGAGCAGCATCTCCAGCAGGCCATGCAGTCCGGCTCCATCGCCTACAATCAGCACCTCAACGCGCTCTCCGGCTTCTTCGGCGGCAGCTTCGGCGGGCCCAACGGCGCAGCCATGGCGACTGCCCAAATTTACAATCAGCTCCTCGCCCAGGCCCGCACCCAGGGCTATCAGGACGTCTATATGGAGCTCTCCTACGCCTCCATCGCTCTCGTGCTCCTCGCCTTCATGCTCAACAAGAACAACCCCCGCGCACCCAGCAGCGGTGGCGGCGGAATGCACTGAGTCGTATCGGCCGACCCGCGTCAGGCAGCCCTCAGAAGCAGTGAAACTGTTGTGCAACAACTCTCCTGCCGCGCTTGAAGGGTACGGGCTTCAGCCCGTACATCAACATCAATGAATGAATTGTCTTCCTGAGCGAAGGTCGCTCGCCGCAAAGGGGCCCTCGGCGACACCCGGGGTCCCCAACAACCGTTCTATTGGTTGCTGGGGTGGGACAGGTCTTCGTCGCTGGGGGAACGTGGCGAGCGACCGCAGCCGAAGGATCTTCGGTTGCTTTTCGCCCATCAGATCTCCGGAACCCATTCGATACGCGGAGTTTTGTCCGCCGGTCTCTTCTCCGCCAAATTCTTCGACGTAGCTCCTGCGCCCTCCCTTTCGTACTCCACGCCCAACGAATCTCATAGCCGCCCCTCGCACCAGCGGCTATAATTTCCCGCAGTTTCGCCCCGGCCTGCTGGAGGCCTCTATGTTGAAATCGATTCTGCTCGTTGCCGCGTTCGCTCTCTTCGTTTTCGCAGTCGCATCCACGCAATCCGGCAGCGCGCAGGCCACCAATCCTGCCAAGGCCGCCGCCGACTCCCTGGCCAAGGCCAAAACCCTCTACACCATGGACTGCGCCATGTGCCACGGCGACAACGGCAGCGGCCAGACCGACCTCGCCAAGAGCATGGAGCTCACCCTCGCCGACTTTACTGACCCCGCCACGCTCTCCGCCAAGTCCGACGCCGATCTCTTCGCCATCATCCGCAACGGCAAAGACAAGATGCCCCCCGAAGACGCTGGCCGCGCCAACGACGCCGCCGTCCACAACCTCATCACCTACATCCGCTCCTTCTCCAAAGGCCGCACCGGCCCCGCACCCGCCGCCCAATAATCTGCCCGTGCATCGGTCAGTCCTCGACCCAGTGCACAGCAAATGTTCTTGAAGGGTACGGGCTTCAGCCCGTACATCCACCATCCCAATTTGTTTTCCTGAAATCGTCCGCGCGGCGAAGCCGCGATCCCCGCATTCAGCACGAAAATGAGGTGCCCCATCCATTCCGCGTTTCCGCCGTGGCGGACGGAATGGGTGGGATACCACGAACCCCACTCACCAACCTGTCGTCCTGAGCGAAGGTCGTCCGCTGGCGGACGACCGCAGTCGAAGGACCTGCATTTGCTGTGCGTGCCTGTCATCCTGACCGCAGCCCAAGGACCTTCGCCCGCATCAGCTATCCTCATCCCATGCCCGGCCCATCCGACTTCCGCGGCAAGTGGGCGCTCATCACCGGCGCCAGCGCCGGCATCGGCGCCTCCATCGCGCACGAGCTCGCATCTAACGGCGCAAAGCTCATCCTCACCGCGCGCCGCCGCGACCGTCTCGACGCACTCGCCGCCCATCTCGCCGCCGAATTCAATACTGAAACCCGCATCGTCGTCGCCGACCTCAACGACCCCGCCGCCCCGCAGCAGATCGATGACGCCGTCCACGATCTGCCCGTCGACATCCTCATCAACAACGCCGGCCTCGGCCACTACGGCGAGTTCTACAAGCTCGACCCCGAGCACGAATACAGCATGGTCCGCGTCAACTGCGAGGCCGTCGTGCGCCTCTCGCGCCTCTTCATTCCCCGCATGGTCGAGCGCCGCCGCGGCTGGATGCTCGTCGTCGCCTCCACCGCCAGCTTCCAGCCCATCCCGTATGACGCCGTCTACGCCGCCACCAAAGTCTTCGACCGCTTCTTCGCGCTCGCGCTCGCCGCCGAGGTCGAGCGCTTCGGCATCAAGATCACCGCGCTCTGCCCCTCCACCACCGAAACCGAGTTCTTCTCGATCTCCGGCGGCGGCGGCGTCTTCCGCCGCTTCGGCATGCAGTCCGCGCAGGACGTCGCCCGCCAAGCCGTCCTCGCCCTCGCCCGCGGCCAGCGGACAATCATCCCCAACGCAAAAGGCAAATTCATGGCCTTCCTCGTCCGCTTCCTCCCCACCACGCTGATCACTTCCTCCCTCGAAAAATCCATCCGCCCCAAAGAGTAAAGGGCAGAGGCTTCAGCCCGTACATTCTCGAGCACTACTCCCTACTGGCTACTTACTATTCCCTGCAATTCCCATCCACGCGGCGAGGCCGCGCTCCCCAACCCTGCACGAAAAAAGGGTGCCCCATCCATTCCGCGTTTCCGCCGTGGCGGACGGAATGGGTGGGACACCACGAACCCCCACTCACCTAACTGTCAACATCGAGGCGGCGAGGCCGCGCCTGAAGGGTACGGGCTTCAGCCCGTACATTCACGGAGCCGCGCTCCCTCAACCCAGCACGAAAAAAGGGTGCCCCAGGTCCCGCGCTTGGGACCTCGAATACCGTCCCGCACTTGGGACCTGGGACACCACGAACCCCCACCCACCAAAGGGGTCATCCTGAGCGGAGCGCGTTCGTCGGGGCCCCCGGCGACGGGTCCTCGTCGCTGGGGTGAATCGGGGCCCCATGTTCTGTAAATGAACATGGGGTAAGCGAAGCCGAAGGACCTGCGGTTGCTTTTCGGTCCGTGGCAACGCACGATCGCTTTCGCGCCACAAAGACCTACGGAGGGAGGCGCGGGTTTTAACCCACGCAATAAGCCGCCCCATTGTTTCTCGAACTCATCCACGCGGCTTGAGCCGCGCTCTCCAACCCAGGCACGAAAAAAGGGTGCCCCATCCATTCCGCGTTTCCGCCGTGGCGGACGGAATGGGTGGGATACCTCAAACCCCAAGTCACAAAACTGTCATCCTGAGCGAAGGTCGTCCGCGTTGCCGGACGACCGCAGCCGAAGGACCTGCGGTTGCTTTTCGGTCCATGTCAGCGCGCAATGGCTATA